>Ga0164296_1000021_pt1 | contig 198869 bp, 186 predicted proteins | sample GEODES057metaG_FD_113533 | JGI IMG/M metagenome (GOLD analysis project Ga0164296, IMG submission 113533) | Dystrophic lake water microbial communities from Trout Bog Lake, Wisconsin, USA - GEODES057 metaG | ecosystem: Environmental > Aquatic > Freshwater > Lake | place: USA: Trout Bog Lake... | reverse complement strand
TATACAGTAACCAGCGCTTGCAATACTGACATGGCTACTTATGTAGTGACTGTAAACCCTAGTCCTAATGCAGGTACGATAACCGGTAATGCCAACATTTGTACCGGGGCCTCGGCTTTGTTTAGTACAGATGGCGATGCAGGCGGCGCATGGACCAGCAGCGACCCTTCCGCTTCAGTTGATGGCACGGGTAACGTTACGGGTGCCTCTGCAGGTTCAGCAACTATATCATATTCTACTACCAATAGCTGCGGTACAGAGGTCAGCACGTTTGCTACTACTATCAGCACTCCTGCAGTAGCAGGCACCATATCAGGCGTGAACAATGTTTGTCCCGGATCTGTAACCACTCTTTCGGCGTCAGGCGATGCGGGAGGTACATGGACTGTCGATGCTAATGCATCTGTTGATCCAACAGGTATAGTTACCGGCAACACTACCGGCACAGCTAACATCACTTATACAGTAACCAGCGCTTGCAATACTGACATGGCTACTTACGCAGTAACCGTAAATGCACATGCAGACTCCGGCATCATATCAGGCCCTTCCACTATTTGCCTGATCTCCACCATCACCTTATCAGAAACTGTTGGCGGCGGCACATGGACCAGTACACCTGAAGTTTCCGTTGATGCGTCGGGTATGGTGACCCCAGTTTCACTAGGTACGGCAACGGTGTCTTATACCGTTGGCGGTACATGCGGCAACACCACTGCTACTTATGCGGTAACCGTAAGCAACAGCATTGCCCCAAATGCCGGTACTATATCAGGTGCAGCATCAGTATGCCAGGGAGCAAGCACGCTACTTAGCGAAACCGTAACTGGTGGCCTATGGAGTTGCTCTGCAGAAGCCAGCGTAGACGCGTCGGGTAATGTAACTGGTGTAAGCGGCGGCACAGCCATTGTCTCCTACATAGTAACTTCAGGATGCGGTGCTGATACTGCAACTTATGACCTTATTATCACTCCATTACCCCTTGCCGGGGCTATAAGCGGCCCATCTGCGGTATGTGTGGGCAGTAGTATTACATTGTTGGCGGCCGGTACCCCTGGCGGTACATGGATATCCTCAGATAACGGCATAGCTACTGTTGACGCATCGGGTAGTGTGACCGGAGCCGGCTCAGGACCTGTTACTATATCATATGCAGTTATCAATACCTGCGGCACGGACACAGGTTCTTATGCTATTACCGTTAATCCGCTGCCTGATGCGGGCTCTGTTTCGGGTCCTTCTTCTGTTTGCGTAGGTGGCAGTACGATCTTATTATCCGAGACTATCAGCGGCGGTTCATGGAATGGCGACGGCTTCGCATCGGTTGATGCCTCAGGTAATGTTACCGGGATATCAGCAGGCGTGTCATTGATCACTTATACTGTATTTACTGCATCATGCGGCTCTGCCACTGCCACGTATCCTGTAACGGTAAACCCGGCGGCTAATGCCGGTGCTATTACAGGCGCCGGCGCAGTGTGCAGTGGTTTCACTACTGCCCTTGCAGATGCAACCGCTTCAGACCCGGGCACGTGGGCAAGCAATAATAATCTGATAGCATCAGTTGATGCAGCCGGTAACGTTACCGGTAACTCTGTCGGATCAACAACGATCACTTATTCCGTGACCAATGGCTGCGGATCAGCCTATACCACATTTGCTATCAATGTTACATCAGGCGCTATACCTACCGCAGGCACTATAACCGGCGCAACACATGTATGTATCGGTTCTGATATTATTCTTACGGATCCTACAGCTACCTCAGGTGGCACATGGAGCAGCAGCAATACTGCCATTGCTACTGTTGACCCTTCGGGTGATGTAGTGGCTATGTCAGGCGGAACAGCTACTATCTCTTACATTGTGAGCACAGGTTGCTTTGCAGATACGGCCACTTATGGCGTAACCGCAGATGATGTTCCTTATGGAGGTGCAATAAACGGACTTAATACTGCTTGCCTGGGCACTCCATTTACCCTTACCGACCCTACCGGGGACCTCGGCGGCGCCTGGAACAGCAGTAACCATGCTGTGGCCACTATAGATGCAAGCGGAAACGTTACCAGCGTAGCTGGCGGCACAACAACTATATCTTATACAGCCAGCAATACCTGTGGTTCATCTACAGCTATATATCTTGTAACTATTAACCCTAATCCTGATGGTGGTATTATTGGCGGCCCCACGACGGTATGTGAGGGTGTAAGTATCACCCTTACCAATACTACTACCACACCGGGAGGCACATGGAGCAGCTCAACAACTAATGCCACTGTAGATGCTTCAGGGGTTGTAACAGGCGTACTGGCGGGCAGCGCTACGATATCTTATACCTATACCAACATGTGCGGTACAGCGACCTCTACTTATGCCATCACCGTTAATCCTCAACCTGTAGCGGGAACAATCACCGGCCCTGTCAGTGTATGCGCGACTGCCGGAATCACACTTGCTGATGCTACCGGCACGCCAGCCGGTATATGGACAAGCAGCGACAATACACTGGCTACTGTAGATGCTTCAGGAAACGTTACCGGTTTGCTGGCGGGCAATGTGACACTCAGCTACACGGCAAGCACGGTTTGCGGTTCTGCCTCAGCTACTTACGCAGTAACCGTTAACCCGCAGCCAAATGCGGGCGCCATTGCAGGCCCTACACATGTGTGTGAGGGGACTACCATAACATTGTCTAACCCTACCGCACTTGCAGGGGGCACCTGGAGCAGCAGCTCAACGGGAAATGCAACAGTAGATGCGTCAGGAAATGTGACCGGTGTACTTAACGGTACCACCGTGATCACTTACCTGTCTTCAACAGTATGTGGTGTAGCATCAGCTACCTACGGTGTAACCGTTGATCCGCAGCCGAATGCCGGCACTATTAGCGGCACTACTACACTTTGTACTACTTATACCACTACCCTTGTTACCGATGGAGCAGCGGGCGGTGTATGGAGCAGCAGCGACAATACTATAGCTACTGTAAGTGCCTCAGGCATTGTTACCGGTGTAGCAGCAGGCGCAGCTACCATCTCTTATGCCTCTACCACAGTTTGCGGTACGCAAACAGCTACTGCGGCAGTTACCATTAATGTAACTCCTGCCGCGGGCACTATTGTTGGTTCATTGCCATCCTGTGTTGGAAGTATGACCACAATAAGTGATGCTGCAGGTGCCGGCACATGGAGCAGCAGCGATAATACTGTCGCTACTATAAATGCATCGGGCAATGTGACTGCTACAGGCGCGGGCAATGTAACCGTATCCTATACAGTGACAAGCTCGGGCTGCAGTGGCATAGCTACCCTTTCCGGCACTATTTATAACGTTCCTGTTGTTTCGGCCATCAGCGGCAGCAGCAGTGTGTGCGTTGGCGGCACTACCACTTTGACTGACACAGCAACTCTTAGCGGTATATGGAGCAGCAGCAATGCAGCAATAGCCTCTGTAGATGCCAGCGGCATTGTGACAGGCGTAACAACAGGGACCGCAGTGATCACCTATACGGAGACCAATGCGGGCGGGTGCTCGGCGTATGCGACTTTCAGCATAGCATCAGGTGGCATTTTCCCAGCTACTTACTTATTGCCATTAAGCTCTGCTACCCTTTGCGACAGCGCAGTACACCTGCAGGTAGTAAGTTTTGACACATCGCTTACTTATACATGGTACCTCAACGGCTCGCTCATAGCCGGCGATACTGCATCCAACTATTTTGTAACAACGCCGGGTGTATATGATGTGGTAGTGAGCATAGGGTGCCTCAGTGAGACGTTACCTGCGGTTACCGTTCTTGCAGCACCAACTCCTACCATCAGCCTAAGCGGTATCAATACATTGTATACAGGATCATACACTACCTACCAGTGGTACCTGGATAGTGTGGCTATACCGGGCGCTACGAATAGCGTGCATATAGCGACGACACCGGGCGTATATATAGTAGCGGTATCAGATGGTAACGGATGCGTAGTAATGTCAGCAACAGATACGCTACTGAGTGCAGGGGTTGCGAATATTGCCTCTGCTGATAATGGCATCAAGGTGTACCCTAACCCTGCAACCTCTCAGATACATATCGATGCTGCATTTAAGGTAAATGTTACGTTACTCACTACATTGGGTAAAACCGTCATCTCACAAAATGATGCGAAAGATATAGACATCAGTAACCTGGCCAACGGCATGTACATGATCATGATCTACGACGAACACGACCATCTGCTGCGAACCGAGAAAGTGGTGAAATCAGAGTAATCGTATTCGACCAATTGCTTAAAAACCCACCCGCATCTAAGGGTGGGTTTTATTTTTGTTAGCCATGTATTATCAGTACTTTAGCGCCCTGATCGCTCAAAAAAGAAACCAATAGAAATGCTGCAATTAGCTAATGTAGACCTCAGAAAACTCATCATACACAGGGTGGGTAATAAATCGATGGAGATGGGCTATAAGCTGTCGGACCAGGCTATAGACATGCCCGCCCATCCTGATCTTGCTACTATACTCAATGGTTATTTTCTGTCCTCGTTCGCCAATGTGCCCCTGAATCATTTTACCCATGCCAGCTCACTGGATATGAATGAGGTGTATACGCTTGCAGCCAAAATATTTGATAGCCCATCGTCCTTTACCAAGACATCGAAAGAGATAGCCAAGATATTGTATGAATATTCTACTCATCCTAAAATAAAGGACGGAGAGGTATACATAGCCTTATTCAAAAACTGTGTGTATAATGACAAACAGGTTGATGGCATTGGCATTTTCAAATCGGAGAATAAGGACACCTTTTTAAGGCTGCAGTTTGATGGCGCCGACTATGTGGTAGGCTATGAAGAAGGAGTGAATATCAATAAGCTGGATAAAGGCTGCCTGATACTGAATACGGAAAAAGCCAATGGCTATGTGGTAGGCATCATTGACAACCAAAGCAAAAGCACTGAGGCCCAGTATTGGAAAGACGAATTCCTGAAGCTGAAACCAGCAGATGATGACTACCATGCCACCCGCAACTACCTGGATGTATGTAAGAATTTTGTGACTACCCAACTGGAGCAGGAGTATGAGGTAAACACGACCGACAAAATAGACTTTCTTAATAAAACAGTCGCTTATTTTAAAGATAATGATGCGTTTGAAGAAGATCATTTTCTGGAAGAGGTGTTCGCCGATAATGACGTGATCAAATCATTCAAGAGCTATAAGGACGAATATGCCACAAGCAATGAAGTCAACTTTGGCGAAAGTTTCGATATATCTAATGCTGCAGTAAAGAAACAGGCCCGGGTATTCAAAAGCATACTTAAACTAGACAAGAACTTCCATATTTACATTCATGGCAATAAAGAACTGATTGAGAAAGGCTATGACGCTAAGGTCGGTAAGCATTATTATAAAATATACTTTGACGAAGAGACGTAGCAAATATTTTTTCTGCACTTATTAATTTTGTATTAACTTTAATAACTTAATCGTTATTAATGAAGTCATTTTTAGTCGTTCTTCTGCTGCTTGTCCCGTCTAGTTTTCTCGCATCTGCACAATCATTTTATCAGACGAATCCAGTGGCCATACCGGTAAGCGGTTCGGATGTTTACGATACACTGCAAGTGGCAGGCTTATCGCCTGCGATGATCAACGCAGCTTTTGGCCTTGATAGCGTTTCGCTGAACATCACTTATCCGTCGGAGTCCGACCTGGTCATCAGTATCATTGCCCCCGATGGCACCATCGTTCACCTGTCAGATTATTTTGGCAGCGGGCCTGACTTTGTGAACACCTGCTTCACTATGCACGTCACCAATTTCGCCAATGATCAGTATTCGCCGTTTACCGGCACCATGCAACCCAGCGAATGGCTTGGGAGGATCAACAACGGGCAGCCGGGCAATGGCAAGTGGATCCTGCATGTGGTGAATGCCGGCTTTGGCACCGACACGGGCATTATCCTCAACTGGGGCATTACCTTTGACAGCACTCCGGCACCGCAACCATTTTTTGATTCATCTACATTACCCATAGTTGTGGTCAATACCTATGACATTGCGGTACCCGCCTACTTTGATGTGACAGTTGCAGGGTATATGGGTATTATTGACAACGGGACCGTAAATCACCTGAGCGATCCATTCAATGGGTACAACGGTCATGCTAACTTTAAAGTAAGAGGCAACAGCTCTCGCAGTTTTCCCACCAAAGCATTTGCGGTTACGACAGTAGACTCTACCGGTGCACAAATTGATGCATCGCTGCTGGGTATGCCTGCAGACCATAGCTGGATATTATATGCCCCATGGGATGATAAATCACTGATCCGTGATGTGATCACCTACGAGACGTCTAATGATATGGGCGAATATGCGGCGCGTACCCGACTATGCGAGCTGTATATGAACAATGATTACCGAGGTGTATACGTGCTGGAAGAGCACATAAGCAGAGGCGCGCAGCGTGTGGCCGTGCATAAGATGACCACTACAGACACTGCCGCTCCTAATGTTACGGGGGGATATATTTTTGAAGTGGACAGGGGCTCACCTGGGTATGATGCATGGTCATCTAACATACTCCCATGCGACAGTGCAGCATCGTCAATCACCTTTGCCTATGCATACCCAAAGTCTACGGATATCGTTAATCAGCAAAAGCAATATATAGCAGCCTATACCGACTCCTTCGAGCAGGCGTTGAAAAACCTCGACCTGTATGATACCGTGCATGGCTACAGAAATTATATAGACGTGCCGTCATTTATTGACCAGAGCCTGCTGCAGGAACTGGGCCATAATGTAGACGGGTACAGGCTGAGTAGCTACCTGCACAAGAACAGAAGCGGAAAGTTGTTTGGCGGACCAATATGGGATTTTAATGAAAGCTTCGGTAATTCAGATTATTACAACGGGTGGGCTACCAATACGTGGGAGTGGGACCTGCCGTGCCCCTTCTCTGACGGTTACCTCAATCCTTTCTGGTGGAAACAATTCCTAACGGACACTAACTATGTGCATGAGCTGAAGTGCCGCTATACATCGCTGCGGTCTGCAGGTAATGCCCTGGACACACTACACCTGGATCACATGATAGACTCACTGGTAGATATGCTTGAAGTGCCACAGCAAAGGCACTACCTGCGCTGGCCAATTATGGGCGTATATACCTGGCCTAACTATTTTGTTGGCACCTCTTATGCGGAAGAGATCAATTACCTGAAGACATGGATCGGTGCACGTATTACCTGGATGGACAGCACGCTGATAGATACTGCCTGCAACGTTACGCCTCCGGTTACGGGGATTACACCGCCTGAGCGTGGCGACATAAGGGTTTATCCAAGCCCCACCGACAACATAGTCAACATAAACGGCAATGTATTATTCACCAATGTTCAGGTATTTAACATGCTAGGGCAGTTGGTGTATAGTAACAACACTCCCGCTACCCATCTAACCATTGAATTGCGTAAGCAGGGATGCTCATCAGGCATATACAACATAATTATATCTTCATCTACGGGGATCGTGAGAAAGAAAATTACTGTTAGCCCGTAAAAGCACTACACATTATCATTTACATCAACACAACACCATAACATGGCTCCACTACTGTGTGTCCATAAAATATTGTATTAACTTAGCACCATGCAAAAAATTCTGGTTGCAAATCGTGGAGAGATAGCTATGCGCATCATGCGCACGGCAAAAGATATGGGCATCAAAACTGTTGCCGTTTATTCAGAAGCTGATAGAAATATGCCCTTTGTAAGGTACGCCGACGAAGCTGTGTGTATAGGCCCTGCCCTATCCGCCCAATCATACCTGAGAGGTGAAAAAATAATAGATGCTGCGAAGAAAACAGGCGCCGATGCCATACATCCGGGTTACGGTTTCCTTAGTGAGAACGCGGCTTTCTCGCAATCGGTAACAGAAGCGGGGCTAACCTTTATAGGCCCGTCAGCTTATTCCATCGACATGATGGGCGATAAGATATCTGCCAAGCAAGCGGCAAAAAAATTCAACGTACCTATGGTGCCGGGCACCGAGGATCCTATAAAAGACGTGCAAGAAGCACAGGGAATTGCCAATCGCATCGGCTACCCTATTCTCATAAAGGCGTCCGCCGGTGGGGGTGGCAAGGGTATGCGTGTGGTGGAAAATGAAGCCGAGCTGGAACAGCAGATGCAGATGGCCAAGAGCGAAGCGCTCAACGCCTTTGGCAATGATGCCGTATTCATAGAAAAATATGTAGGCTCCCCGCGCCATATAGAGATACAGCTGATGGGCGACCAGCACGGCAACTACGTATACCTGTTCGAGCGCGAATGCTCTATACAACGCCGCCACCAGAAGCTTATCGAAGAGGCACCATCCAGCTGCCTTACACCTGCCATACGCAAAGAGATGGGTGAATGTGCTGTGGCTGTGGCACGTGCCTGCAATTACTATGGCGCAGGTACGGTAGAGTTTCTGGTAGACGAAAATCTGAATTTCTACTTCCTGGAAATGAATACCCGGCTGCAGGTAGAGCATTGCGTTACCGAAATGATCACGGGCAAAGACCTGGTGAAAGAGCAGATCAATGTGGCACGCGGCAACAAACTTTCCTTCACGCAAGATGAACTTACCATCAATGGGCACGCCATAGAGTTGCGTGTATGTGCGGAAGACCCGATGAATAACTTCCTGCCCGATACGGGCAAACTGGAAATGTACCAGCCACCTAAAGGGCCAGGCGTGAGAGTAGATGATGGTTATGAAGAAGGAATGGATATACCTATCTATTACGACCCGATGATAGCCAAACTCATTGCCTACGGAGATACCAGAGACGAGGCAATAGGACGCCTGTGCCGCTCGATAGATGAATACCAGATAAAAGGCATACAGACTACCTTACAGTTTGGCAAATGGGCGGTGCAAACCGAACCATTCCGCTCCGGCAAGTTTGATACCAAATTCATAGAAAAGCATTACAAGCCTGAATATCTGGCGGTAGAAGACGAAGGTGCCGATCAGGTGGCTGCACTACTATCTGCTTACCTATGGGAAAAGGACAAACAGGCTGCACCAGCAGTCGTGACCGGATCACGTATCAGTAAGTGGAAACTGAACAGGTCTTAAGAGTTAACTTACATCAATATCAATTCTTTCTGACCATTCCAATGGCTCGGGCAGCACTTTATTGGTGAATTCGATATGAATAACTCTCCTTTTCCGTTTATTGACGCTTCGCTTTGATGCATGCATCAGTAAGGGCTTCATGATCATTATGCCACCTTGCGGCACATTGCAAATTACTTCCTCTATAGTGCTCCTCTCTATTCTTTCGGGGCGCAGTATAGTTCGGTGACTACCGGGGATGACATAAAGTGCACCGTTGCCGTCGTCGGCATCATCGAGGTGTATGCGTATCGTGAAATTATCGTTTAAGATGTGGAAAGGCGGCTGTACTGAAAATTGATTTTGTTTGGCCGTCCAAGGCCCATATCCCTCTATTTCCTTTTTCTGTTTTACAGCTATTGTAAGGTCCTGGTGGTAAGCGACAAACCAATTAGAGTGTTCGGGCTTATCGAAATATATAGACTTGACGATGAAATAATCCGCCCCAAACACTTCTTTAATGATTGCGTTCAGTTTTTTAATAAAAACATGTGGTATGATATCCGGTATTTCTTTGAAGAACTGCCTGATAGCAAAGAGCCCCGCGGACATTCTGAAATTTTCACCTGACCTGTCTGCCTCTTCAATAATAGTCGCAAGCATAGCTAACTCTTCAGAAGAGAAAACATCAGGAATAATTGCGAAGCCTGTTTGCTCAATATCTGTTCTATTGTCTTTATACATCATATTTCAAATCAGTTTTTATACAGATACCGCACTTACTCGGTCAACCAAATATAACTAAGACTTAGCGTCTATTTACACTTTAAATATTGTAAAAATAAATATATTTTAGAAAAAACATCCACCATCTTTTAGATTAAAACCTTCTGTAAAAAGCTTATTTTTGAATCTCTGCTGAGCTATTAGCAGCGCAATCCCTTTATACTGATCGATGTCTGAAACATACCAAATAAAGTTACCCCAGTTTGAAGGCCCTTTCGACCTTCTGCTTTTCTTTATAGAAAGGGATGAACTGGACATTTACAACATTCCTATTGCCACTATTACCAAGGAATTCCTTGCTTATGTGCATGCAATAGAATCTCTGAACATTGAGCTAGCCAGTGAGTTTATCCTGTTCGCGTCCACACTTATGCGCATTAAGGCACGTATGTTATTGCCTCGCCGCGAGAAGGATGAGCATGGTAATGAAATAGACCCACGTCAGGAACTAGTAGATAAGATACTGGAGTACAAGCGCTTTAAGGAAGCCTCGGAAATAATGACCACTATGGAAGCCGACAGGCTGATGCAGCAGAAGAGAGGTAACATCTCCAATGAAATGCACCTGCTTGGCGAGACTTACTCCGAAGGCACAGAGATACAAACAGTGACCATGTTCAAGCTGCTACAGGCTTATGAAAAGGTGATCAAACGATTTAACGATCGTATGTTCAAGCCCCAGCACGTGGTGGTGAAGTATAACTACAGCCTTGAAGGACAAAGAACTTTCCTGCTCGATCACCTGAAAGAACAAAAGCGCATACCGTTTGAAATGTTGTTTGACTCCTGCCAAAACAGGATACATGCTATCTTTACCTTCCTGGCTATGCTGGAGTTAATCCAGCAGAAGTATCTGGGTATCCTTATTGGCACAGGCCGCAACAACTTTATACTGGAATGGGTAGCTGAAAATGATGAAGAGAATGTAAAAACAGATGATACAGAGCCGGAAAACGGTGGCATGCCAGAAGAATCGGCATAGTATTTGATGTATATACTATCGCAGGGCAACCTGCAGACTAAAATTCCCCGTGTACTGTCGGACAGTGGCTGGGGCATTTTTCTTTTAGGGCCTATCCTGTTTCTGACTGGGTTGCATAAAAAAAGTGTATTGAAACAAGTTGTTCCATACACTTTCCGTTAGTTAAGTTTTTTGCGATAATGTTTATCTACCCATCTTCCTAAGCATTCGCCCGTGTTCACGAAGCGCCACCAGAAAATTAGGGTATTCCTGGTATGGCAGACCGTAAGAGAGCGCAGTGTTCTTAACAATCACAGATATACGGGAATAGTGTACATGAGAGATATGCGGGAAAAGGTGATGCTCTATCTGGTAATTAAGACCACCGATGAACCAGTTCATGATGCGACTGTTGCGGGAGAAGTTACAGGTGTTGAGCAACTGATGCACTGCCCAGTTATTCTCCATTTTGCGATCATCAGAAGGCAATGGAAACTCAGATGACTCCATAATGTGCGCCAACTGGAATATTGTAGACAAACCAAAACCTGCTGTAAAGTGCAGAATAAGGAAACCAAGCACTACTGCCTGCCACGACATACCAGAGAAGATAATAGGCAACACCAGAACATAGCCAAAGTAAATAACCTTGTATATACCCAACTCCAGCATGGCTTTACCCAAAGAGATCTTTTCTTTCTTTAACAGGCCTTTCTTATTATAAACAACCAACAAACGGAAGTCTTTATAAGTAACCCACTGCAGTGTAAGGAGACAATACAGAAACCAACCATAAAGATGCTGAAAACGGTGCGCCTTTGCTTTCTTGCTATGCGGAGAAAAACGCATCAGTCCACCTGAATCAAGATCATCATCGAGGCCATCTATGTTTGTATAGGTATGATGCAGAATATTATGCTGTATACGCCATGTAACATCGTAGCCACCCACAACATTAACGATATCGCCAATGATCTTGTTTACAGTCTTGTTGTCGGAGTAGGCACCATGATTAGAGTCGTGGTGAACAGAGCAACCGATACCTATCATACCCAGGCCCATCAAGAACCAAAGGAAATAGAACAGAACAGGGCTTAGGGCACCTACACCTCTGATAATAAGGATAGTAGGCACAAAGAAAAGGGCAACCATTGCAACTGTTTTCCAGACTATTTTATAATGGCCGTGTTCAGGAAGTTCATTTTCTTTAAAAAAAGCATCGATATTTTTCTTCAGCGTATCGTAAAATCCCTCTCCGTTCTTTGGTGCGAAACGCACAATGTCTAACTTGCTCACTTTGTGGTCTTTGTATTTTGCGCAAAGATAGTACAAAATCTCTATCTATTTGGTGGTACAGGTCATACTTCTGAAATAATAACATAAACGAAGAGGGGCACATTAATGTGCCCCTCTTCGTTTATTCCGATCCGTTACCGGCCATTATTTTTCCGCTTCCATTTGCTTCATCTCTTCTCCCATTTCCTTCATCTTATCCGTCTTGTTCTGCACTGCATATAACTGCTTCAGGGCACTGAGTGTAGAGTGATATGTTTCTTTATCATCACCGGACATTGATGGTGAGTATTTAGGTGACAGGATGAAATAGCATTTCTCCAGGTAAGGAGTAGCCTTTGCAAACTTAACGTCGCGCCTTCCTTTCAGATCATCATACTTTTTATTGTCAGCATCTGATGTACCGGTGATCTTAACCATATCACTATTCAACTCTACACCCTGGTTAAAATAAAGGATGCCCAAGTTAAAGTTGATGTTAGCGTCTTCGGGAGCCAAACTGATAGCCTTGGCATATGCTGTTTCTGCCTTTGCATTCAGTTCGTCGGCATTTGCAGGTTTTTTGCCATCTTTAGGATTAGCAAGGCCCTGATAAGCCATACCAAGGTTCAGTTGCAGGTCGGCCCGGGTTGGTTCCTTCGCAGCATCTTCTTCAGTCTTCTTCACCAGGTCAGACAGCTTATTGTTTTTGATAAAATAGTTTAACTCAAACGTCTTGATGTTGGCATCATTAGGATATGCTGCACGCGCCTCTTGTATAGCTGCAAATTCTTCTGTAGTCAGTTTGTTTGCGTTCTTGTTGTTGTAATTTTCGTAAGAAGCAAGCAGGATATTGTAATTATCAACAGACTTTACAATAGGGTCTTTCTTGATCTTGTTGTAAGCAGAAATAGCCTCTTCATAGTTTCCTGAAAAATATGCGCACCTGGCAAGTGTCAGCAGCGCATTAGAATAGAACGTATCCAGACGCTTTACAGAAGGAAACTTTTCAAAGCGCTTGCCTCCCGCCAGATCATGTATCTTTATTGTATACTTAAGATCTTCAACCGCTTCTTCATTTTTCTTTTCATTATACAGCTTTGTACCAGTATTGTAATACAACCCTGCGCCATAAAACAATAGTCCGTTTACATCATCTTTTTCATATTCCGGCTTAACCTCTACAAGCTTTATCAATGCCTGTGTACCTTCTTTCCATGTTTCGGCAGATTTATATTTCTCTGCTGTCATTAGTCCAAAATAAACCTGAGCCTTAGCAAATAGAGTCTTGGCTTTATCTTTTGTCTCAGGATTTGATTGCGCTTTATCAATATCAGCTTTTGCTTCGTCAAAATTCTTACCATTCAGTTCGTATAGCGCAGATGATACCATCTTTTCCTGTGCCATGCCAGCAAATGAACATGCCATTGCAGCGAATACTAAAACTACTTTTCTCATTGTATTATGATTGAATTATTGGTTTATGACTATTTGAACAACATTATACCTCCGGTGTTTCTGTAGCAGGTGCTTCGGGTGCTGCGTCAGTTGCATCGCCGTCTCCCGCTGCAGTTTCGTCTCCTGTTACTTCCTCGCCTATCACCTCATCTTCTTCCTGCTCCTTAATGCAAGCTATTGCAGCTATTCTGTCGCCCTCATCGATATTGATGAGCTTAACACCCTGAGTAGCCCTACCCGCCTCGCGAATAGAAGACACCTTCATGCGAATAGTAATACCCGACTGACAAGTGATGATGACATCATCTGTTTCCTGAACGCCGAGCAAGCCTACAAGCGAGCCCGTCTTCTCTGTAACATTGATGGTCTTTACACCTTTACCACCACGGTTAGTGATACGGTAAGAGAGGTAATATTTCTGTTTTACACCATCAGCATCCTCGATCTCCACCAGGTTACCGGCATCTTCCATGTTTACTCCTTCTTCTGCTTTCTCAAAGAACGGAGTACGCTTACCGAGGCCCTTTTCCGATACCACCAATATTTGCCTGGTGAGATCGCTTTTAGATACACAAAGCATACCGATCACTGCATCTTCCTTATCAGAATCAAGTTCTATGCCAAATACTCCGATAGCACCGCGGCCTGTAGCACGCACCTTCTCCTGAGGGAAGCAAATAGCACGGCCTGAACTGATCGCCATCATGATGTAATCGCTATCCTGAGACAAGGATACATCCAGCAGTTGATCACCTTCCTCAATGGTAATGGCATTGACACCATTAGCACGCGGGCGGCTAAAATCTTCCAGCTTTGTCTTTTTGATGATACCCTTCTTGGTACACAATACCACAAAGTGGCTGTCGATGTATTCTTTATCCTCGAGGTTAGGTACGTCTATTACCGTACGTATCTTATCATCAGGCGGGATCTGTAACATGTTCTGTATGGCACGTCCCTTACCATTCTTATCACCTTCCGGTATCTCATACACCTTCATCCAGTAACAGCGGCCCTTCTCTGTGAAGAACATCAGCGTATGGTGTGTAGAGGCAATGAACAAGTGTTCAATATGGTCTTCATCACGGGTACGTCCCCCCATGGCACCGCGGCCTCCGCGGCGCTGAGAACGATACTCGTCATTTGATGTGCGCTTGATATAACCCATGTGAGAGATCGTGATCACCACGTCTTCTTTTTCTATGAGGTCTTCAATACGCATCTCATCGGCCATGTATTGTATCTCACTCTTACGCTCATCACCAAATTTCTTCTGCACTTCCAATAACTCATCTTTGATGATCTGGTAGCGAATAGACTCGTTAGCCAATATTTCTTCCAGATGCGCTATGGTCTTCATCAGTTCAGCATATTCTTCACGAATTTTCTCGATCTCCATGCCGGTAAGACGCTGTAAGCGGAGTTCCAATACAGCTTTAGACTGTAATTCACTCATACCAAACTGCGACATCAGGCCATCTTTTGCCACATCAGGGTTGGTAGAACTTCGGATGAGAGCGATCACCGCATCCAGGTTATCCAGAGCAATAATGAAACCCTCTAAAATATGTGCACGCTTGCGTGCTTCACGCAGTTCATACTCTGTACGGCGCACCACCACATCGTGGCGGAAACTGATGAACTCGGAAATAAGGTCCTTAAGGTTCAGCGTCTTCGGACGGCCCTTTACGAGCGCTACGTTGTTGATACCGTACGACGTCTGCAACTCGCTGTACTTATACAGCTGATTGATGATCACCTGAGCTACCGCATCGCGACGAAGCTCAACTACGATACGGGTACCTTCTTTATTTGATTCGTTGGCAACGTGTGTGATGCCATCGATGATCTTGTTGTTTACGAGGTAGCCGATCTTCTCCGTAAGCGCATCCCTGTTTACCTGGTATGGCACCTCTGTGATAACGATCATCTCCTTGCCACTCTTCATAGCCTCTACAGTAAGGCGGCCACGAAGCACCACCCTGCCGCGGCCGGTATGCATGCCTTGCTTGATACCTTCGATACCATGTATAATGCCACCAGTAGGGAAATCGGGAGCCTTAACGAACTTCATCAGCTCATCGATAGTGATCTCGCGATTATCGATATAAGCCAGGCAACCATCTACCACTTCCGAAAGGTTGTGTGGCATCATATTGGTAGCCATACCTACCGCGATACCTGAAGCACCGTTCACCAGCAATTGTGGTATACGGGTAGGCATCACTGTAGGCTCTTCCAGTGTATCATCAAAGTTGAGCGTAAAGTCAACAGTCTCTTTGTCCAGGTCTTCCATCATGGCCTCACCCAGCTTCTGCATACGGGCTTCCGTATAACGCATGGCTGCCGGACCATCACCATCTGCTGAACCGAAGTTACCCTGGCCATCTACCATCATGTAGCGCATGCTCCAGGGCTGTGCCATACGTACCATAGCATCGTAAACGGATGTATCACCATGGGGGTGATATTTACCCAGCACCTCACCCACGATACGGGCGCATTTCTTATGCGGCTTGTTGAAGGTATTACCGAGCTCATGCATGGCAAACAATACCCTGCGGTGAACCGGCTTCAAACCATCTCTTACATCGGGCAGTGCTCGGCCGACAATAACCGACATCGAATAGTCGATATAGGCCGTTTTCATCTGCTCTTCGATGTTGACTTTTATAATTTTATCATTTTCCTCAGGAAGCTCCTGGGGCATTAATTCTTCGTTGTTTTCTGCCATATTTTTATCCTAAAAGAAAGATGCGCAAATATAACGTTTTAAAGGCGTATTTCCGCTTTAAAACCACTGTTTTTAAGCCTTTACAGACATAGTGTTAGTAACCTTGTGGATTGCTAAAATAAAGACGGAAAAAGGGTGGAAAATCTTGGGCTTTTGAGTAAAAAATTTCATCTAAAAATCTGAAAAGCAGTAGCATCAAAAGAAATTAGCTCCCTCTTGTTGATTTACCCGGCGTTATCATTTTCCGCACTTTGTAATAGCCCAATTGCAGATTACCATATACCAGTGCAACAACAAGGATAAGGGCTGCAATAACAAGTATCTTAAACCTGATCTGGAGGTACAAATAACCACCTATCACACAACCCAAAAAGAAAAAGGCCACAATGCCACTTCTAAGCCCAATGCTATTCAGTAATTTCTTGCGCTGCCCCTCCTTGTTGTAGAAAAACAACTGAGAAAGTTCTATTCCCAGGTCTGTGAACAGGCCGGTAAGGTGCGTTGTTCGTACAGTGGCGCTGGATATACGACTGACCAGTGAATTCTGGAGTCCCATTGTAAACAGCAGCACGCAAGCCAGTAGCGGCTTAGGAATGCCTGACTCAATAAGTGTGTCGCCATATAAACCCATGATGAGCAACAGACCTATCTCTAAGAAAATAGCTGCGTTATGGGGTGATTTACGCCCGCGCGCTGTAAACAACTCAGTAAGGAAGCTGGATACAAACGACCCGACCAGGAACGACAGGATATACAATAGAAAATGTGCTCCAAAAAGATCATGCTCCAGCACTACCCCCTCGGCGAAATAGGCAAAATGACCTGTGACATTGGTGGTAAGCACGCCAAGGGCCAGTACCCCACATATATTCACCATTCCCGCGATGAAGGACAGGAATGCTGCTAATTTAAAATTGTGTGTGAATGTGCGGGCCTTACCCTGATGCCTGAACATGGTTTATGTGGTGATTAAACTAAAGATACCAATTACAGCTAAAAAAGTAACTGACATTGGTTAGGCAGAAAGCAAAAAGCCGTCCAAACAGGACGGCTTTTTGCTTTATCACTTTATTCATTTGACTATTCTTCTTCGTCAAACTGGAGGACATCGCGGTTAGCCATAAGGAGGTCGAATTCTTCCTTAGAACCAATAACCATGTCATCGAAATCACGCATACCTGTACCCGCCGGGATGAGGTTACCTGTGATAACGTTCTCCTTGAGGCCCATAAGGCTATCTGACTTACCGTTGATGGCAGCCTGAGAAAGTACCTTCGTAGTTTCCTGGAACGACGCAGCTGATATCCAGCTCTGTGTACCCAGTGACGCCTTAGTGATACCCAGCAGCATAGGTGATGAGGTAGCAGGGTTAGCATCGCGGTATTCTACGAGCTTCTTATCTGCACGACGCAGGCCGCTGTTCTCTTCGCGAACCTCGCGGAGGGTAACGATCTGACCTGGGTGTAACTTGTCTGAATTACCAGCCTCTGTTACTACCTTCTTGTCAAATATCCAGTCGTTCTCATCCATGAAATCGAACTTGTCAACTGTATCTTCTTCCAGGAACTTGGTATCTCCCGGATCAACGATATTTACTTTACGCATCATCTGGCGAACGATCACCTCGATGTGCTTGTCATTTATCTTCACACCCTGCAAACGATATACTTCCTGTATTTCATTCACCAGGTATTCCTGAACTGCGAACGGCCCCTTGATAGACAGGATATCGCTAGGTGTGGTGGCGCCATCAGAAAGTGATGTACCAGCCTTCACGAAGTCACCATCCTGCACCATGATATGGCGGGTAAGCGGAACGAGGTATTTCTTAACCAAGCCTTCGCGGCTTTCAACGATGATCTCACGGTTACCACGCTTAACGCTACCGAAAGCAACCACACCATCGATCTCAGCTACTATAGCCGGATTACTTGGGTTACGTGCTTCAAATAACTCTGTAACTCGTGGAAGACCCCCTGTGATATCTCGTGAACGTCCCATAACGCGTGGTATCTTAACGATAACCTGTCCGTTATGTACTTCTTCGTCGATATTCACAATGATGTGTGAGCCAACCGGAAGGTTATATAATTTCTGCTCCTTGCCTTCTACTATGATGGCAGGTATTTTAGTCTTATCCTTAGTTTCAATTACCACCTTCTCACGGTGACCTGTCTGCTCGTCAGCTTCTTCCCTGTAGGTAACGCCATCGATCACACTTTCAAATTTCACCTTACCGCTCACTTCAGAAATGATAACAGCGTTGAACGGATCCCATGTGCAGATCACATCGCCCTTAGCTATTTTCTTACCATTGCTTATCTTCAGTGTAGAACCATAAGGAACGTTGTTAGTGATCAGGAGACGATCGTTGCTCATATCCACGATACGCACCTCACCGGTACGACCGATAACTATGATCTGCTCTTCTCCGTTTGCATCTTTGTACTTGGTAGTACGCAGACCGTCAAACTGTATAGTACCATCGAAACGCGCTACTAATTGTGATTCAGTAGAAGATGAGTTAGCCACACCACCGACGTGGAACGTACGGAGTGTAAGCTGAGTACCCGGCTCACCGATAGACTGAGCTGCTATGATACCTACCGCATCGCCCTTCTGGGTCATGTAACCTGTTGCCAGGTTCTTACCATAACACTTAGAGCATACTCCCCTGCGGCTTTCGCAGGTAAGTACAGAACGGATCTCAACAGTATCAATACCGCTATCGTCTATACGACGCGCAACGTCTTCAGTTATTTCTTCACCTGCAGATACCAACAATTCTTCGCTAACCGGATCGTATACATTGTGCAGAGACATACGACCGAGGATACGGTCATACAGATCTTCTACGATGTCTTCGTTGTCCTTCAGTGCCGAAGTGGCTATACCACGCAGTGTGCCGCAATCTTCAGTTGTGATAACCACATCCTGTGCCACATCCACCAGACGACGGGTAAGGTAACCTGCATCCGCTGTTTTAAGGGCGGTATCCGCAAGACCCTTACGCGCACCGTGCGTAGAGATAAAGTACTCCAATACGCTCAAACCAACCTTAAAGTTAGAGAGGATCGGGTTTTCGATGATTTCAGATCCTGATGAACCGCTACGACGAGGTTTAGCCATCAGACCACGAAGACCAGCCAGCTGTTTAACCTGCTGCTTAGAACCACGCGCACCTGAATCAAGCATCATGTACACAGAGTTGAAGCCCTGCTTGTCTGCAGCCATTTCACGGATAAGGGTCTCAGTAACGCGGGTATCCACGCGAGACCAGATATCAATGATCTGGTTATAACGCTCGTTATTGGTGATGAGACCCATGTTGTAGTTTTCCCAAACTTCATCTACTTCTACTTGCGCATTAGCGATGAGTTGTTCCTTAACATCAGGTACAGTAAGATCTTTAATGTTGAACGACAGACCACCACGGAACGCCGTGCGGAAACCAAGGGTCTTGATATCGTCCAGGAATGCAACTGTCTTAGGAATGTTAGTATTCTTCAGGATGTTACCGATGATCTCACGAAGTGACTTCTTGGTCAACAATGCATTTACGAAACCATTTTCTTTCGGAACATACTGGTTGAAGATAACACGACCTACAGTTGTTTCAATGAACTCCATTTTCAGGTTACCTTCATTGTCACGCATGTTAGCCTTGATCTTGATCCAGGCGTGCAGGTCGGCCTTGCCTTCATTATAGGCAATAACCACTTCTTCAGCGCTATAGTATGCTTTATTCTCACCCTTTACCTTTTCGGTATCGGTTGATTTCTTACCCTTAGAAATGTAGTACAGACCAAGTACCATGTCCTGAGAAGGCAGGGTGATTGGTGTACCGTTCTGCGGGTTAAGAATGTTGTGTGACGCCAGCATCAGTATCTGAGCTTCTACTATCGCTGCATTGCTCAATGGAACGTGAACCGCCATCTGGTCACCATCGAAGTCGGCGTTGAACGCAGAACATACGAGTGGGTGAAGTTGTATTGCCTTTCCTTCGATCAGCTTAGGCTGGAATGCCTGAATTGACAAACGGTGAAGCGTTGGGGCACGGTTGAGCATGATCGGATGACCCTTAAGGATATTCTCCAGGATGTCCCAAACCACTGACTCTTTGCGCTCTACCAATTTCTTGGCGCTCTTCACAGTTTTTACAATACCTCTTTCAATGAGCTTACGGATAATGAATGGTTTGAACAATTCAGCTGCCATATCTTTTGGCAATCCGCACTCATGCAATTTCATTTCAGGGCCTACTACGATAACCGAACGACCGGAATAGTCAACACGTTTACCCAGGAGGTTCTGACGGAAACGACCTTGTTTACCTTTCAGTACGTCAGAAAGTGATTTCAGCGCACGGCCGCCTTCAGCCTTAACGGCGTTAGACTTACGGCTGTTGTCAAACAAAGAGTCAACGGCTTCCTGAAGCATACGTTTTTCATTACGTAAGATCACCTCAGGTGCTTTAATTTCTATCAGGCGTTTCAGACGATTGTTACGGATGATCACACGACGATAGAGGTCATTAAGGTCAGAAGACGCAAAACGGCCACCATCCAATGGAACCAATGGACGCAGTTCCGGTGGAATAACCGGTATGTACTGCATTACCATCCACTCCAGGCGGTTCTCGATACGTGTATTCGCATCACGGAATGCCTCAACCACACTCAGGCGCTTCAAGGCTTCCTGCTTACGCTGTTGTGAAGTTTCGTTAGCTGCAGCATTACGCAGATCGTAAGACAACTTATCGAGGTCTATACGAGCCAGCAACATGTGCACAGCTTCGGCACCCATCTTAGCGATGAACTTCATTGGATCTTCATCAGGCAACATCTGATTTTCCTTTGGCAGACTATCGATTATCTCCAGGTACTCATCTTCAGTCAGCAATTGCTGATGTGTATTCTCAGAATCTTTAAGGTTCAGTTTGGTACGGATCATTTCTTCCGCCTCACCAGCTGCTACTACTACATAACGCTCGTAGTAAACAATGCTCTCCATCTTCTTAGAGCTCACACCCAACAGATAACCGATCTTGTTTGGCAGACTCTTGAAGTACCAGATATGAACGATAGGCACCACCAGCTTGATGTGACCAAGGCGCTCACGACGCACTTTCTTTTCCGTTACTTCCACACCACAACGGTCGCAAACAATACCCTTATAACGGATACGCTTGTACTTGCCGCAAAAACACTCGTAATCCTTTACAGGGCCGAATATTTTTTCGCAGAACAAACCATCACGCTCAGGCTTGTAGGTACGATAATTAATGGTTTCAGGCTTTAATACTTCACCGTAAGAACGATCAAGGATCGCATCCGGTGATGCAAGGCTAATAGTGATCTTATTAAACCCCGGCCTTGGACGATTGTCTTTCTTTATTGCCATGTTTTTGTTTTTCGTTTCGTTGCAGAGCTGTGAAATTTCACTCCCCTGCGTTAAAGATTAATAATTGCCTAAAAATGATATACAGGTGCGCAAAATCTTACGCACCTGCTAACAATACAATTATTCGAACTTAAGCTCTAAGCCTAAGCCACGTAATTCATTCACTAATACGTTGAATGATTCAGGGATACCTGCCTTAGGCACGTTATCACCCTTTACAATGGCTTCGTACGTCTTAGCACGGCCAATGATATCATCCGACTTCAGCGTCAGCAACTCCTGCAGTATGCTGGATGCACCATAAGCCTCGAGTGCCCAAACCTCCATCTCACCAAAACGCTGACCACCGAACTGTGCTTTACCACCCAATGGCTGCTGCGTGATCAAACTGTAAGGACCGATAGAACGTGCGTGCATCTTGTCATCGACCATGTGATGGAGTTTGATGATATAGATAATACCCACGGTTGCTTTCTGATGGAAACGCTCGCCTGTTTCGCCATCGTACAGATACGTATGGCCAAAGTCAGGCAATTCAGCCTTGTTGATGAGGCCTTCTATTTCTGCAACAGAAGCACCATCAAATATCGGCGTAGCGAATTTCAGACCCAGCTTCTCACCAGCCCATCCGAGGATGGTCTCGTAGATCTGTCCGAGGTTCATACGCGAAGGCACCCCGAGTGGATTCAGCACCACGTCAACCGGTGTACCATCTTCCAGGAACGGCATATCTTCTTCACGAACGATCTTGGCAACGATACCCTTGTTACCGTGACGGCCCGCCATCTTATCACCCACCTTCAGCTTACGCTTGCTGGCAAGGTATACCTTAGCGAGTTTCAGCACACCTGCAGGAAGTTCGTCACCTATGCTCAGGTTAAACTTCTCGCGTTTGTAACGGCCTACTTCTTCGTTAAACTTAATGTTGTAATTATGGAGCAACTGATTGATGAGGCCATCGGTTTCGCTGTCGCTTGTCCAACCCAGTGGGTTTACGTTAGCATAGTCGATAGAACCTAAGGTCTTAGAGTTGAATTTACCGCCCTTGCTCAATACTGTTTCACCAAAGTTGTTGGTGATACCCATTGAGTTCTTGTCCTTCAACAAGATCATCAATTTCTCGAGCAGGAAGTTCTTCAGCTCTTCAATGTTCTTCTCGTGCAGTTTTTCGATCTTCTCCAGGGTAGCCTTTTCACGCACCTTAGAGTTCTTATCTTTCTTCGCACGCTGGAACAGTTGCTTGCTGATAACGATACCTTCAGTACCACTTGGTGCTTTCAGAGACGCATCCTTAGCATCACCTGCCTTATCACCGAAGATGGCGCGGAGTAGCTTTTCTTCAGGGGTAGGATCTGTTTCACCCTTTGGTGTGATCTTACCGATGAGTATATCGCCTTCCTTAACATGGGCACCTATACGGATGATACCATGTTCATCAAGGTCTTTAGTTGCTTCTTCAGATACGTTTGGTATATCCGGGGTCAGTTCTTCTTCACCCAGCTTTGTATCACGCACTTCCAGTTCATACTCATCAATGTGTACTGATGTGAACCAGTCGTCGCGAACTACTTTTTCGTTGATAACGATCGCATCCTCGAAGTTGTAACCCTTCCAAGGCATGAACGCCACTTTCAGGTTGCGGCCCAGTGCCAGCTCACCATCCTGTGTTGCATAACCTTCGGTAAGGAAGTCGCCCTTCTTCACCTTCTGGCCTTTGCGCACACATGGACGCAGCGTGATACTTGTGCTCTGGTTGGTCTTCTTGTACTTAGTGAGGGTATATACCTTCATATCATCTTCGAACGATACGAGGCGCTCTTTCTCACCACGATCGTAGCGTACGTGGATATGATCTGCATCCACATATTCTACCATACCATCACCTTCAGCATGAATCTGAATACGTGCATCACGCGCAGCCTTACCTTCAAGACCGGTACCTACTATAGGTACCTGTGGCTTGATCAGCGGAACCGCCTGACGTTGCATGTTCGAACCCATCAATGCACGGTTGGCATCATCATGTTCAAGGAACGGAATGAGCGACGCACTCAAACCAACGATCTGGTTAGGCGCCACGTCCATGTATTCTACTTCTGTCGGATCCAGGATCGGGAAGTCACCTGTCTGGCGGCTCTTGATCTTGTCTTCGGTGAAGTTACCCTTATCGTCCATCGGAACGTTGGCCTGTGCGATCTTCGCCAGGTCTTCTTCCTCTGCACTCAGGAATTTATAGTTTTTCAGGTCTACACGACCTTCTTTTACTTTATGGTACGGGGTCTCGATAAAGCCCATATCATTGATCTGCGCGTGAACGCAGAGTGTAGATATAAGACCGATGTTCGGACCTTCCGGTGTTTCGATGGTACACAGACGGCCATAGTGGCTATAATGTACGTCACGAACTTCAAAGCCTGCACGCTCACGACTCAAACCGCCGGGACCGAGAGCGGAGATACGACGCTTGTGCGTGATCTCAGAAAGCGGGTTGGTCTGATCGAGAAACTGCGATAACTGTGAAGTACCGAAGAATGAATTGATCACTGAAGAAAGCGTACGTGCGTTGATCAGGTCTATCGGCGTGAACACTTCATTGTCACGAACGTTCATACGCTCGCGGATAGTGCGCGCCATACGTGCAAGACCTACACCGAACTGAGCAAACAATTGCTCACCCACGGTACGTACACGACGATTGCTCAGATGGTCAATATCATCTATTTCCGCTTTACCATTGGTCAGGCGCACCAGATATTTGATGATAGAAATGATATCTTCCTTGCTCAATACCTTGGTAGTGAGGTTGATATCCAATCCTAATTTACGGTTGATCTTGTAACGGCCTACTTCACCCAGGTCATAACGCTTGTCGCTGAAGAACAATTTCTCGATGATACCACGAGCTGTTTCATCATCCGGAGCATCAGAACCACGCAACTGGCGATAGATATGCTGTACCGCTTCCAGTTCTGAGTTTGAAGTATCCTTGTTGAGGGTATTGTAGATGATAGAGTAATCACCGCTCACCTCTTCCTTCTGCAGGAAGATAGTTTTGATACCCATTTCCAGAATCATAGCAGCATTATCTTCGTCCAGTACGCTATCGCGATCCAGAACCACCTCATTACGCTCAATGGTCACTACCTCACCGGTGTCCTCATCTACGAAGTCTTCAGTCCAGCTGCGCAATACGCGTGCAGCCAGGCGGCGGCCTATGTTGGCCTCCATTGTTTTCTTATCGCCCTTTACCTCATCAGCCATGCCGAAGAGTTCCAGGATGTCTTTATCTGTTTCATAACCTATAGCACGCAAGAGAGTAGTTACAGGGAACTTCTTCTTACGATCAATATAGGCATACATTACGTTGTTGATGTCGGTAGCAAACTCCATCCACGCACCCTTGAACGGGATAACACGTGCACTGTAGATCTTGGTTCCGTTAGGATGCACGCTCTGGCCGAAGAATACGCCCGGTGAACGGTGCAACTGAGATACCACTACACGCTCAGCGCCATTGATAACGAAAGTACCACGGGGGGTCATGTAAGGGATATTACCCAGGAACACATCCTGAACAATGGTCTCAAAGTCCACGTGCTCTTCATCGTTACAACTCAGCTTCAGCTTAGCCTTCAGCGGCACAGAGTAAGTGAGGCCGCGCTCCATACACTCTTCGATAGTGTAACGTGGCGGGTCAATGAAGTAGTCCAGAAATTCCAGAACGAAGATGTTACGCGTGTCCGTGATAGGAAAATTTTCCTTGAACACCCGGAACAAACCTTCATTGTTACGCTTATCCGGCGTGGTCTCAAGCTGAAAGAAGTCTTGAAACGACTGGAGTTGGATGGCTAACAGGTCCGGAGTTGCGGCTGCGTCATGCAGTTTTCCGAAGTTATGCCTTCCGGCTGCGGTCTTTTTTTGAGGTATTGCCATAGTATATATAAAAGTCCTTTTTTTGCAATAGAAAAACCCCATAACGTAGAACCAGCCTACATTACAGGTTGAATTGTACCTATAAAAAATAATCAGTTTTTAATGTGCGCACGTACTACACCTTAGAAAAAAGGAATGCAAAGATAGCAGAAAGGTGTTAATTAAGCAAAAATTATTCCAAAAACTTTAATAAGGGACAAAAGAATGACGAAATACCCGTGGAATCAGCAAGTATTTATTACTTTAACATTTATTTCTGTTAAATAAATAATAAATTAAGATGGATTTTCGTGATTTTAACATCATTTTATAATAAAGAAATCATAAAATACGTTCTATCATATTTTAAATAAGTCGCTTTAAAGATGAAAATGGAATTATATTCTCTAGATTTAAGGTTAGATATTATCAATTAATAAATAATAGCTGATTTTATTTATTTCGTTTGCTCCCTCCAAGGATATTAAATATCTTAGAGTTATAAAATAAAAATACAACTTTAGTTATGAGTGATAACACACAATCGTTGTACACTGCAAATACAGGTTTCAATGTAGTTGACACTGCGAATCCAAACCTGAATGGGAAATATGGAGACTATGTTACTATATTGTCATCAGGCACACATGGCACGCTGATCAAATCTGTAATAATAAAGTGCATAAGTCCTACCCCCTTTGGTATGGTAAGGCTTTTTATCGGCAATACCGTAGGCGAGGAAGGCATTCTTATCCGGGAAATACCGATTCCCGTTTACCCTCAATCACCAACAACACCGATCCCAGCCCCGATATGGCCTATGCTGGAAATTGATTTGCCGCTGAATTTATATTTAGAAAGCAGCACTACTTTAATTGCCTCTACACAAACTGCTACCAGTTTTAATGTCATTGCTCAGGGATTAAATTTAAGTTTCCCGGCTGATCAACCTACCACTTGTTGCTATGATAAAGAGTTGACCCCTACAGTTGGCAGAGGTATTATTGGCGTTGCTAATGAGAATACCGATGGCTCTGGTGACATTACAAAAATACTTGCCGCAGGATCAACAAGTAATGGAACTACTATTACCTCAATAACAATTGCCGCATTACAAAGCACAACCAAGGGTATGGTAAGATTATTTTTAAGTAAAGATGATGGTCAAACATATTTATTATGGATGGAAATAGTAATTCCGGATTCTAATCAATCGGCGTACCAACCATCGTTCAAAACTGTAATCAATGAAAATTTTGATTTACAAGCTTCTTATTGCATCGGGGCTTCTACGCAAAATGCCGAAGCCTTTGCGATAACAATCGAAGGACAAAACTGGACTTATCCATTCTTTTGATAGTTCAAAATTTTAATCCAATTACATTTCGAATATAAAATAATAGAAAAATGGCAAATCAAAATAATTTACCACCTCTTGAAGAAAACCAGGATGGGACATTAAAGGGAGGTTTTGTATCAGTAGTTGGTGGTAGGTATAGAATAATTCTAACTGATACAAATACGGATGGCTCGGACCAACGCGCTAATATAGGCAATTGCAATCACGATTGTCATGGCACTAATGCAGGCTGTGTAAACTGGAATTGTGATGGATCAACAAATAATATGACAACAGTTACTTGTAACAACAGTAATTGCATGGGGATGAACAGCTCACCAATCAAAACTCAAAATTCATAAAGATGAATAAGACTATATCAGAACTTGCATTTCAAATGCAACAGTTGTTTCAAGATAATAATGGATTATTGTCTGGAGGCTACAAATCAATTACGAATGGAAGCTCAGGTAGTAACCCCATGAGAACGACAAATCAAGGAGGTTGTATAAATAATCACTCCTGCCCATCATCAAACAATAGTGGTGCTTGCACAAATAGAGGCTGCCTACAACCTAGATGTAATGCTTCCAATGGTGGCATATGTATTGATTTCGATTAGACGAGTAAACACACTTGTAGTATGAAACTAAAAGCGAGTAAATTTAATATATTTTTCATATATAATCTAAAGCAAGTTGCCTATAATTCTTACAGCAACGAGTTTATTATATTAGACCCACTTCTCTATGAACTATTTTCTGCTGGGATATTGATGAATGATTTCGATGAGCTTAGGTATATGCATGCAGATTTTTACAACTTTTTAATAGAAAAAGGGTTTTTAATATCAGAACAAATTGATGAATTCGAGAAGGTAAAGCAAGAAAGCATACTTATTGACAACGATAGTTCAGTTTTTCATTTAATTGTCAACCCTACAATGAATTGTAATTTTAAATGTTGGTATTGCTATGAGACCCACATTAAGGATTCCAAAATGAGTGAAACAACCACAATTTCCATCATTAAATTATCGAAAAATATTATCAACAAACAACAAGGAATAAAAAAATTTGTCTTAAGTTTTTTTGGAGGGGAACCTCTTTTATATTTCAATAAAGTTATAAAGACAATTCTAGCCGAATTGCATAATATTTGCAAGACTAACAATATAGAATTCTCGAGTGGAATGACAACGAATGGGTTATTAATTGACGAAAATCTATTAATGTTTTGTAAAAGCAACTGCTTAAATTCCCTTCAAATAACATTAGATGGCAATAGACAACAGCACAATAAAATTAGATATATCTCAGAAGGCAACGGATCATATGATCGGATAGTAGAAAACATAAAACTAGCAGCAAAATATGGTATATATGTAACTGTTCGGATTAATTGTTCCTCTAATACAATGACAGACATCAATGACATTTTGAATGATTTTTCTGGGATTTCTGAAGAAGAACGAAACTATATAAACTTTGATTTACAAAAGGTTTGGCAAGAAGCAGACAAAATTGAAAATGAGATGACAGATACTAGATTTTATTTTAGAGAAAAAGGATTTTCTGTTAGTGAACAAGCTGGTTCATCTTCTCAAGATTCATGTTATGCTGACAAACGTTACCAAGCAACAATAAATTATAATGGTGAAGTTTTTAAATGTACTGCGAGAGACTTCACTTCAAATACTGGTGAAGGAATTTTAAATGAAGATGGGCAAATAATATGGAATGAAAGGTATGAAAAAAGGCTTAATAGCAAATTTAATAACAACCCATGTAGAGAATGTAGAATTTTACCTATATGCAGGGGTGGCTGTAGTCAACATGCAATTGAGAATGAAGGAGTAGATTATTGTGTACATAATTATGATGAAGAGGCAAAAACACAAATTGTAGTAAATAAATTGAAAACTTTGTTACAAGCTTAAAAAAAAACCATGAAACGTATTTATTCAATTATTATGTTGATTGTTTTCTCCTCAATCAGATGCGATGCTCAGAGTAAGCATGATTTTGAACATATAATGAGTAAATTCATGAAATTCTACAACAATGGACAAAAAGACAGTCTGCAAAGTCTATTGTCTACGAAAATAGATAGATCGGAAAGGAATATGTTTAATAAACCAGAACTCCTTCAGGAAATGAAAAAGGAAACAGGTGTTTTAAGATCATACAAATACATACTTACAGATTCTTCAGACGTTGATGCAAATGGACGACTAATGAGCCTTTTCATTATCAACTGCTCAAAAAAAGTCAACAACCAAAAAGCATTTGCATTCAACATATCATTGGATCAGGACAATAAAATTTATAATTGGAGATTTATTACAACATCCCATCGAAACGACAGCTTGATCAAACTTACGTTAAGTCAGCATCCCTAAACTCCGTATTTCTTAACGCTACTTTAAGCTTAGTCAACTTAAGCTTGCAGTAAAATTTCTACTTTTGTCCTTCAATGGAACAGGAAAAAGCACAAGAGATCGTAAAACTATACCAGGATTGGCTCACTGCATGGAATAACCGCAACGCTGCTGAAATGAGCAATCTATTTGCCGAGCAAGGCAACCTGATAGGCTTTGATGGCAGCCAGATATCTGGCCGTAAAGAACTGGAAGAAACCCTCTCTACTATTTTCGCACATCATGCCACAGCATCTTATGTCGCTTTAATAAGGGAGATCAGGTTTTTCTCACCAGATACTGCATGGCTGAAAGCCGATGCAGGCATGGTACCATCAGGCGGCACCGATATCAACCCTGCGTTCAATGCCGTGCAGTCAATGATAGCCATAAATGTGGATGGCAAATGGCTGGTATCCATTCTCCAGAATACTCCCGCTACTTTCTATGCGGCACCTGAACTGAAGGATAAAATGACCGATGAATTGAGACAGATATTGGCCGATAATAATTAAAAGCCTCCCCTATTCAATCTCAGTAAATGGAAATAATTTTCCTATAATACAAAATCGATAACTACCGTTCCTAAGCAACTCCTCAGCCTCATCGAATTCAACGCCGGTTTCATAAACATCTTTGTAATGAGAGTAGTCATCCAGATATTCGAAATCAATTACCTTGAATCTTTTCTCTGCTAAGCCCTGCAAAATGATATTATGTGCAGTCAGAATATCGTCTGATTCTACCATAACATTTGCCCAGGCGCCTAAATACTCATTCCCATCATTTATCCCTTCAAGATCAATTAAATCTTCTAAATTATCGTCACCTGCAGGAATGATCTCGACAAGAGCTGTCCACAGTCTTTTATTCCCCATAAAACGGCATTTAATGGTTTAGGCTATTAAACCGCCAACAATCATTTTTTCAACAGGATTATTGCCATAATCATAAGGTATGTGCGCCATGTTAGCCATAGGATTACTAATAATGATATCCGCCCGCTTACCCACTTTTATAGTACCAACATGGTGGGCCAATTCCATAGCAGCAGCACCGTTAATGGTCACTGCATTTATCGCCTCTTCAGGGGTCATTTTCAACTGCGTGCAGGCTATAGATAGCAGCAATGGCACATTGCCCGACGGGCATGAACCCGGGTTATAATCGGTAGCCAGGCACACCGGCAACCCTGCATCTATTATCCTGCGCGCAGGCTGGTAATGTATGCATAAAAAGAAGGCCGCCCCCGGCAACAATACAGGCTTAGTGTTACTACCCTTTAGCGATTCAATTTCTTCATCACCCACACACTCCAGGTGGTCTACACTCAGGGCATTATGCTTTACCCCTACCTGCACCCCGCCCGAGTGGTGCAGCTGGTTGGCATGTATCTTGGGTTTCAGGCCATACTTCCATCCCGCTTCCAGCAGGCGCTCGGTTTCAGGTATCCCGAAAAAACCCTGCTCGCAAAATACATCCATATAGTCAGCAAGCCCCTCATCTGCCACTCTTGGCAGCATTTCATTGATAATGAGGTCCACATATCCCTGCTTGTTTTCTTTATACTCCAGGGGATAGGCATGCGCCGCCAGAAAAGACGCTTTGATATTTACAGGTGAGTTTTCTCTCAATTTCCTGATCACACGGAGCATCTTCAATTCCCCTTCCAGGCAAAGGCCGTAGCCGCTCTTTATTTCAATTGAACCGGTACCCTGTGCCACTACGTTGCGCAGGCGCTCCATGCTCTGCTCATACAGCAGCTCTTCGGGCATTTCATTAAGCTTGCGGGCAGAGTTGAGGATACCTCCGCCACGGCGGGCTATCTCTTCATAAGTCAGACCTTTTATTCGATCTACAAACTCGCCGTCGCGCGGAGCAGCAAAAACAAGGTGCGTATGCGAATCGCACCAAGCCGGCAACACCAGCTTCCCCTCTGCATTCACCTTCCTGTCGGCGGTCATCTCAGGCAGCTCGCTCATTTTGCCATAGCCAAGTATCAGCTCATTTTCTATCAGCAGCCAGGCATCAGCCATAGATGGCACTGCAGCCATATCCTTACCTGCTATACTTTGTTTGCTTTCCGAGGATCCCTCTACCTGGCAGAGCAGGCCTATATTGCTAATGAGCGTACGCATAACTGATGCAAAAAACGGCTAAAAATATAAAACCCCGCAAAAAACGGGGTTTTATTATTTAAATAAGCATTTGATTATATATTATCCCTGTACGTGTACAGTAAAAGCGAAATGCACGGTACAGTTCACCACTTTGGTAGTCGGGCGACGCAGCGCACCTGTAAGGGTGTATGTAAAATTGGTACCTGACAGGTAACTCTTGAGTTCAGTTGTTGTATCCACCGGCAGTGTCAGCGTTTGAGCCATTACATCCGGGTTGTTAGGGATAGACAATGTGTAGGGTGTCGTATTATTATTAGAATAAACTGATGCACCTGCCGACTTGAAATTTGCAAAGTTGTTCAGCTCATCGTTTGCGGGGCTATCAATGGTGATATAACATGATTTGATCTTAGCGCTGGTGATATTGCTAAGGCCTAATACATTAGCTGTATTTGCTTTTATAAATGAGTCAACATTATAATAGTTCATTTGAGAAGCGGAAATAGCAACTGTGGTATCGCTGGTAATTGGCACGGCTACCTGTACAGTACCCATCTGCAGATCCAGATCATATTGCAGATTTTTCGCAAGCTTGGTGCAAGATTGCAAAGAAGATATACCTATAACACCGGCTATTAGTACAACGGGAGTAAGTAAACGTAATTTTTTCATAATATAAATTTTAGCAAAGATAACATAATCATAGAAAACAAACTATAATAAATGCTTGTTCTATTGTTAATAGCATCAAATATAATGCCACATTTTAAAATAATTCACTCTGACCGCTTTTGCCGCTATGTTTCCACTCATGCTCCAGCAACCATTTTTTACGATGCAACCCACCTCCATAACCTGTAAGGCTGCCATTGGTGCCAATGACCCTGTGGCAGGGCACAATAATGGCTATACTATTTTCCCCATTGGCACTGGCCACAGCCCTTATGGCCTTTTCATTCCCCAGAAAGATGGATTGTTTCTTATAAGATCTGGTTTCGCCATATGGATTGTTTCTTATAAGATCTGGTTTCGCCATAAGGTATTTGCAGCAACCCCTCCCACACACTTACCTGAAATGGTGACCCAACCAAATGCAATGGCAGGTCAAATGCTCGCCGTATCCCCTTAAAATATTCATCTATCTGCTGCTCTAAAATGGCAAAATAGGGATGCTCCCCCTCACTTGCAGTAACACCCAGCGTTTGCTCTATGCGCTTCATGATAGTATCTATGCTCTTCCTGTATTGAAAGTCGAACAGACAGATACCTGCATCGGTAGCCCCCATGCGCATTTTACCTGTTGGCGTATCTATATATTTACATACGAGCATACCTCAAGTTTAATTTATCGGTTGTATATCTGAAAACTGCTCTTCATTGTTCTCGGCGATCGTCCGTTCGGTAAAGTGCTCTACTATTTCATCGAATGCTGATCCTTCGTCAAACAATACTGCTACCTTCACTGGCAGTACCGCAATATTATATCCCCAACCATGCAGCGTCTCTGCATGAAGATACAGTCGTGCCGCATCTTTCTCAGTCGTTACGATCACCTTATTCGGCACATCCCAATTATTATAGGCCGCCTTTATTTCCTCCAGATCAGTGGTCACAAAATAATGATGGTCTGCATAGGTAAGCACATGAGTTTTGTCCACAATGCCCTCAACATAAGCTATCATGGGCTCTGGCCGCGCAATACCACATACCAAAACAGCATTGGTTCCTTTCAAATTAATAGGCTCTCGGGTAAACAGATCATACACCGCGCCATACTCAATAGCCGTAAAAAAAACCTTTTGACGAGCCAGTGGCGCTATACGCGACCTCACATCCGCAGCCTGGGACACCGTGAGCGCGGGGGGGCATTTTGATACTATGATAATATCAGCCCTGCCACTGGCTGCCCTGCCCTCGCGCAGGTTACCAAACGGCAGGATATGGTCTTTGTAAAATGGTTTTGAATAGTCGGTGATCAGGATATTGAGCCCCGGCTTTACGGAGCGGTGCTGATAGGCATCATCGAGTACAATAACATCAATATCTGGTCTGCGCTGCAGCAATGCCGGAATGCCCGTAAGGCGCTCCTCAGCCACACTCACCACCACCTCGGGAAATTTCATATGATATTGCATGGGCTCATCACCTATGCGCAGCGCATTAGTATTGGCATCAGCTATAAGGAAACCTTTGGAGTAGCGCTTATAACCCCTGCTCATAGTGGCCACCCTGTAGCGGTATTGCAGTAGCATGATGAGGTATTCTACATGAGGAGTTTTACCCGTGCCGCCTGTAGACAAATTACCTACCGATATCACTGGCAAGCTGAACCCCACAGAGTTGAAGAACTTTACATCATACAATCTGTTGCGCAGCCAAACGAGTGCACCGTATATAAGTGTAAAGGGATAGAGTGCTAAACGTAGTACAGTAGTGATATAATAGAGCAAGCTATTCTGACGCATGAACGAGATTTACTGATAAGGCTGCAAAGGTCGGTGAATAATTCGGATTGCTCAAAGGCTCAAAAAACTACCTCCCGAAACGCAAACACGGGCCGAACTCAAACGCATAACCGCTGAGTGATGTGGTAGATATGCCTGGCAAAGTATTGCCTTTTTGTCCCTTGGTAGAGCAGGAAGTAGAATAAGTGCTCACCATGGCCATTATGCCTATGCGCCTGCCTATATAAAACTTAGCCCTGCTACCTGCGCGCACTATAAAACCACCGGCAACATAATTGTAAGTAGGGTCACCTCCTTGGGTCTTGAACGACACTGATGATGGACCAAATGACACAAACGCCGACAAATCGGTATGCCTGGTGGTGAGGTAGTGATAATTACCATCGATAGTGACCTCTGATACCAGCGCCTGAACTCTGCCATCTGTAGTTTTCAGACCGTACATTGATGCTGAAGGGCGATAAACATCCTTACCCATATTCAGGCCTATACCCCACCGGTTGCTCAACCCATACTCAATAGTAAGCGGGTCTCTGTCACCGTGCATATTGGTAGCAGTGCTGCCATCACTAGCAATACCCGACGTGGAATAATGAGCAAAGCTCCCACCCTCAGACAAGCTGATAAGAAAAGATCCTTTATGAAATGACTGCGCATGGGCTGCAGTGCCCGCCAGTAGCAGCGCACAAACGAACAGAGAGAGCTTCTTCATAACATACAGATTACAATAACAAATATAATATTTTATTCTTAAACAACGAGGATACAAAAAAAAATGAGGCTACCAGAAAAGGCAACCTCATTAACCACATAAAACGAAATATCAATTAAGCAGTAACTGCCGCTGCTACTTTCACAAATTCCACGTTGGCATTGATGGTCACATCTTCGCCAAGCAGTATACCGCCGGTCTCAGACACCATGCTAAAACTCACACCGTAGTCCTTACGGTTGATCTTGCCATGCACTTCGAAACCTACTCTTGTATTACCCCAAGGATCAATAACTGAACCACCATAAGATACATTGAGTGTAACAGGCTTGCTGTTGCCACGCATAGTAAGTGTACCATGCAATTTATAATTATCGCTGTCTACTTTTTCCATCTTGTCGCCAACAAAGGTCATTTGCGGGTAGTTAGCCTGGTCAAAGAAATCGTTAGCCATCAGGTGGCCATCACGCTGTTCGTTATTGGTAGTGATAGAGTTCACCTCTGCGCTGAAGTTAACTTTTGCGCTGGACATATCATCGCCCTGCGTTTCTACGCTGGCAGTGAAATTCTTGATGTGGCCTGTAACGTTAGAAACTAACAGGTGCCTTACTTTGAACATCAGTTCAGAATGCGTTGGGTCTAAAGCCCATGTGGTGTTTGCCATTGTTTGTATTTTTTAGTTTTGGTTTACTTACTATTTATGCACTTAAGGAGATTTTACTTTTATTTTTTTTCAGCAGTCACCATCAGGAGTGCAAACTGCACCTTCTTCATAGCTAATTGCCGATCGGTTGTTTTTTGCATGTTCTGCCCATGCCTGCTGCAGGCCAGCCAGGAAATGCTCCGTTGGTTGTGCGCCTGATATCGCGTACTTGTTATCCAAAACGAAAAACGGAACGCCATTGATACCCAACTCCTGCGACATTTCTATATCTGCATTCACTGCATCATCATATTCATTGGTTTCCAGCATGGTAAATACTTCATCTGGGTTAAGTCCTATTTCTACACCAAGGGCAATCAATGTAGGGCGATCACCCACATTCTTACCTTCAGTGAAGTAAGCCCTCAGTATCCGCTCTTTAGCCGCGTCGCCCAGGCCAGCTTTTTTAGCCATATGGATGAGCCTGTGCGCATCAAAAGAGTTGGCTATTACCGCTTTATCAAAATTATATTCCAACCCTTCTGCCCTGGCGCTCTGAGTCATCTGCTGATGGACCTTTACCGACCAGTCCAGCGATTGCCCTTTACGCTCTGCCAGGTATTGATACAAGCTTTTCCCGGGCTGCGGTTTCATCGCAGGATCCAGCTGAAAACTATGCCATTCAATTTCTACATCTGCATTATGGTCAAATTGTTTCAATGCCCCTTCCAGCTTTCGCTTACCTATATAGCAAAACGGGCACATGATATCAGACCATATATCTACTTTCATTTTCGTTGTCGCCGACATCTCACTTATCATTTACTGCGGTTACGTATGTATCCGCCGATTTCAGGAATATTGGTCTCAGTACCAGCCAGCCTAATACAGGAAAGAAGTGCATAGGTATAACCAGGCCGGGAAATAATTCAGGGCTCACTGCATCCAGCGGCAACTTGGCGCCAAATGCAGGTACTATGGTAGCGAAGGAAAGTACAGCAAACAATAAGTTGAATACTATATCTGTTTTACCCTTCAGCATCTTGTGCAGCACCCAGTAGCCAAGAGAGGCTATGATGCAGCCTATTACGCAGGAAAGAAGAATACCACCCGGTTTTGCTATCGCTGAAAAATCCGCACCCAATGAGGCAGTATATACCTTCTGGTAGATGAGTGCTGCTGCACCCGCAAGTACACCCGCTACAATACCTAATAACAATACTCTCTTTATCATGGCTTTAGTTTTTTATTTTTTGTCTACAGGAACGGAAATAGAAAGTTTAAGCGCATCGGCTACGTCACCGGCCTTACCAATGTGATAATCGAGGCGGTTGACCGTAAAAGAGGCTGCAAAAACGCCACTGGCACCCTTGTTTTGGAAAGTGAAGGGGAAACTGATCTCTTTGGTCACGCCATGTATGGTAAGATCGCCGGTCACCTGATAAGCAGCGCCTGTCTTCGTTATCTTCTTTGACTTGAATGTGATCACAGGGTATTTAGCAGCGTCAAACCATTCAGCACTTTTGGCATGTTGGTTTTGTAATCCATTACCTGTATTGATCGATGTCACATCAATGCTCACATCAAATTTTGAAGCATCCAGGTTCTTCTCGTCAAATGCAATTGCACCTTTAAATGTTTTAAAGATACCACTCACATCTGCATTAGAGAAAGTGATGTTGTACTTAGTACCGATCTGCCAGTTTTGCGTGGCAGCAAAGGCTAGCGCTGCTGCAGAAATGAGCAGCGCTGCCATTGATGTTATATATTTTTTCATCGCAAATGATTAATTATTACTAAAAATTAGCCTTTGCTGAATTCTGTGTTGATCCTCAGGGACACATTTTCGCTCAGCATAGAAGCAGGCATAGAAGCACCGATACCAAAGTCAGAACGATTGATAGTACCTACGATCTTAAAACCAGCCATTTCCTTTTTGCTCATCAGGTTAGTAGTAGTTCCGTTGAAAGTCACCATAAGAGTAACTGTCTTGGTAACGCCGTGCATAGTCAGGTCGCCGGTCATTTTGTATTCTTTACCTTTTAATTTAGTAAAGCTCTTACTCTTGAAAGTAATTTTTGGCATCTTTTCTGCGTCGAAAAAATCTGCGCTCTTCAGGTGCTTGTCCCTTGGCTCTACTTCTGTGTTGATCGAGTTAACATCAGCGGAGAATTCCATCACAGCATCGCTGAAATCAGCCTTAGATGAAGTGATAGTAGCATCGAATGATTTAAAATCGCCTTCAATTTCGTTGATCTTCATATGCGTGATGCTGAAACCTACTTTAGAGTGCATCTTGTCTACAGACCATGTCTGTGCAAATGAGCTAACTGATAAGAATAATCCCGCGGCAATGATCGTAATTTTTTTCATGTTCGTTTGTTTTTTGTTGTTTTTATGTTTGGTTAAGAAATAACGGTGTTGATTTTTAATTAATGTAAGCCTTTGATAAATCCTTTGATAAAGTCATTGAGTATCCTGTTATTCATCTCCTCCGCCGTCAGGCCCAAGTGGCCTATAGGAGAAGAAATAAGGTTGATAGATACCAACCCATGTATCATAGACCAGAAGGAATGTACTTTCATCCATGTCTGCTCCATATCTTCTGCAGCCCCCGACTCAGTGATAATGTCAACAATAGTGCCATGTATTACGGATATGAAAGAATTGAGTTCGGGAATGGTATTGATGCTCTCGCAGGATGGCATACCTAATCCATACATCAATTGATAATATGCTTTATTTTCAAATGCAAATTGCCAATAAGTAAAAGCTATCGCTTCTAATTGCGAGTGTGGCTCTGCGTGTTGCTCTTTTGCTTCCTGCAGCTTTTCACCCAACAGTTTAAACCCCTGCTTGTTGAATTCGGAAAGTATAGCCTCTTTGTTCTCAAAATGATCGTAAATGACTGGTACACTATACTCTATCGCATCTGCTATTTTGCGTATAGAAAGATTTTGCCAGCCATCTTCATTTACAAGATGCCAGCCGGCATGAAGTATGCGTTCCCGCACCTCATTCCTTTGCCTCTCTTTACGTTCTACGATACCCATTTTATATTGTTGCTATTTTTCCTAACAGCGTTAGCAAAAGTACAATAGATGTACATACATGCAATCATCCGGGGCATAAATTTTATAAATACATGTATAGATTTTCATCCCACATAAGATAACTGCTTGTTTTGAAAGAAGTTATCTTGAAGAATAATTAACCTTGATCTTATTGACCACCGACTTAAATTCGGGGTCATCCTTCAATACCGCGAATAGAGGGTCTGACACCACAGTAGCCGGCTCACTATAGCCAAGCGCTGCAGCCTCATTAAGAGCCTGTATTGTATGTACTTTATCACCCTTCTGCGCGTAGTAGGTAGCGGCGAGATAACTGTAATCCGGATTCGCGGGGTCTGCCATCTTGAATATCTGTAAGTAGGTTGCCGCATTGGTCAGATCATTTGTCTTTATTGCCCTGTTAGATGTCAAATAACCAACCAACCCCAGGTAGTTGAGAAGACGCTCATTCAATTTACGCTCTTCAGTTGTCTGAGCTGCATGGGCACGTTGCCTCAATTCCGCTATCTTACGTTGCCACCAGTCGATATCCTGCGCTGTAAACTGCGACATCAACTCGCGCTGCTGGTTGGTTTCGATTCCATGCCATTTCTGCTGTTCGGCAATTTTCTTTGCATAGGCGGGCAATTCAGTGAGCGCCGCCAATTGTGCCCTGTACGGCGCTATGTCAGTCATTCCGTCCAGTATTTGCACAATACCTGTAAGCAGCCGTTGTTGCCATATCAGTTCACCAGCCATCTTTGCGGCTGCAATACGCCGTTCATAGTCATTCTTTAGCGCTGCGATCAGAGAATCACTTTTCGGTTGCAGTTGTTGCTTTATAGCATTAACCTGCAACCACAGCATCGCTGTGTTAAATTCAGCCGCTTCAGCCCATCCGTGCATGCCACTTGATACAAGTAATTGGTGAGGGAAAGCGTTCTGCTGGAGTGCGCCATCAAGAGTTTCCATCTCTATCATATTAAAATCATGGTCCCCTACCAGTCCGAAATAAGCAAACTTATCTTGCAACGGCTTGTCCAATTGCGGGAACCCTGCAGCACACCCTACCACGCCAGCAATACCGCCAATATTTATAGCCACGTTTGCCGCTACACGCGATCCCCCGGAAAAACCTGCAGTATAAACGCGTTTAGTATCCAGGTGAATACGGGTATTGACATCATGTAACAACGTATTGGCCCATCGCTCAGTTACCTGCCATGGGGTACCGTTTTTCGACATATTAGACCCTACCAATACAAAGCCATATCGTTCGGCCAGCTCCTTATACATCTTCAATGGCAGCGCACCACGCGCATGCGCATCAAAGAAACAGATACAGGGAAAAGCCCGCTCTGCGGTATAGTAGGACGGTAGATACAAAGCATAGGTTTGTTCAGCATACTCGGCGCAGATTACGCTATCCTTCACCAGCCCCTTAGGTAATGTATTATCATACGCGGTTACCGCCGGAGCGGCAGAGTCTGTTTTTGACGCATGCGTGCTACTGCCCGCACCACACGACGGAAAGAGAAGAGCGACATTCAATAACAAGGCCAGATGCATTTTCATAGCAGGATGTTGTGGTAAGGGATACGAAAATAGAAACAAATTCGATACCCTGCCACAACAAAACATCTATATCTGGTATTACTCCAACTGTAATGCCAGATTATCCAGATACTGTCCCCATGCGCTGGTACACTGGTTGTAGCACTCTATACTTTGTACGAGGCCCTGGTGGGAAAATATAACCTTTGATTTGTTCCATCCCTGTGATACCTCAAAGCCGATCTTTGTGCCTGTCCACTCATGTGGGTCCTGAAGAAAGCTGAGGTTACTATCAGTTACCAGCCAAACTATTTTTCTATTAGGCTCTAGTTCCACCAGCTTTTGCATGGTATAGTGCATACCCCCACCTGCTTGAAAGGAGAACTCCTCATTCAGTTTGTTGCTGCTGCCTTCTATTTGCTCATTGTACAGGCCTACCCACCATGTTCTTACATCCAATAATACTTTGAAAATAGCCTCCGGCGATTTAGAAGATTCAAAGCTGAACACGTAACCATCCTGTGGCTTATGGTCAGTCAATTCCCATTTCGTTATCAGTTCTTCGTTGAATAGACCGTCTTTGTCTTTTGGTGTAGGTTCTCCCTTCCCGGCTACAATAAGATCGTACAGGCTTTTAGTAATAAACCCTGTCCAGGCATCATTGCACACATTGTAGCATTCATATGCAGGCACCAGTCCCACTTGGGTAAACGTAAGCTGCGTTTTATCGCCTTTTTCTGCTATTTCAAAGATCATCTTATTACCCCTCCATTCACTTTTGTCCTGGGTAAAACTGAAGTCATTTTCCAGCACCAGCCACTCTATCCTTTTCTCAGGCATCAGTTCTGTTACCTTTATTTTGCAGGTATGCACATCCTTGTAGTGATACAGCCACTCAGAGCCGGCTTTGTCGGTATCGCCTTCTATGTTCTCACTCCACCATCCACGCACATTATTAATGGCATTAAAAACTTCCTTTGGTGATTTGTCCACAGTCATTGATGTAGAATAACTTTGATCGTTCATGTTGTTGATTTTTAGAATTATAGTTCCATTTCTAATGCAAAGCTAGTGTCCGTATCTGCACCACATGATGTGGTAAATAGACTTTGTAAGGGGCTGATTTGGACACAACCTTCTCGTACCTTTGTAAAAAAGAACTCACAATATGAAACACGTTACGATCATCGTCCCTGACGGGCAAAGCGGACTGAGCACAGTAGCCTGTATCGTAGGTGCATGTGAAATATTTGAAGAAGCAAATGCCTATTGCAAAAAAACCCGAGTCGGACCTTACTACAAGATAGAGATAGCAGGGATCTCCAAAAAAGTGAAGTACCACAACGGCGTTGTCAGTGTGCAGCCACAGGCAACCGTAGCATCTATAACAAAGACGGACCTGGTCATTATTCCGTCCTCTTCTGTTCGCAGCTATCAACAAGCAACTAAGGGCAACAGGCTACTGATCGACTGGATACAACAGCAATACAAGAATGGCGCCGAGGTAGCCAGCATTTGTTCGGGTGCTTATATGCTGGCCTCAACAGGCATCCTTGACGGACATGCCTGCTCCATACATTGGGCCCACACTGATTCGTTCAGAGCAATGTTCCCGAATGTAGACCTTAAAATAGAAAAACTGATTACTGACGAACATGGAATATATACCAACGGGGGCGGCTATTCCTTCCTCAACTTTATGCTCTACCTCGTAGAAAAATACTACAACAGGCAAACAGCCATCTTTTGCTCTAAAAACTTCCAGATAGAAATTGACAGACAGAGCCAGTCGGCATTCGCCATTTTCTCCACACAGAAAAATCACGATGATGATGTGATCCGAAAGGCGCAGGAATTCATTGAGAAGAACCTCGATAAGAAAATATCAGTGGAAGACCTCTCCTCAAGGTTTGCAGTCGGCAGAAGAAACTTTGACCGCAGGTTTATTAAAGCTACAGGCAACACACCTGTCGAATACGCACAGAGAGTAAGGATTGAATCAGCAAAAAAAGCATTTGAAACTACCCGAAAAAAAGTAAATGAAGTAATGTATGAGGTTGGGTATTCCGACCTCAAGGCATTCCGCGACATCTTCAGGCGTATCACGGGGCTAACACCGCTTGACTACAGAAGTAAATACAACAGAAATCTCGTCAACTGATCTCCGGTTAGCTCTTCTGCATACACCAGGTGGTCATGCAGCGCTGGTTACTCACGTTGGTTGTCTTTATAGGCTCATATAGTTCACCATTAAGCGCAATTGTATAGCTGATTAGTATTTTGTCATTTACCAGAAAGCGCACAGAGCCATCCGGCAACAAATACCGGCCATCACCCTGGTCCTCAACCAGGTTTTCAATGCCAATATCTGATGCAAGCCGCGCAAAGAAAAAACCACCCGGTCGTAAAACACGCCACATGTCGCGCATCATTGCATCAAAGTGCGCCGGATCTTTGGCAAAGTGCAATACGGCACTACATATTACCAGATCAAAAGAGGTATCTGCGAATGGAATATGCTCTGCCACGCCAACCTTAAAATTACCGGGGGAATTGTGCGGCGCTAGCTCAACAGACAATTGCTGCACAGCAGCTATATTGTCCGGATCAGGATCTACTCCATAGACATTGGCTCGGTTCTTCAAAAAATAAACCATATTCCTGCCCTTACCACAACCAACGTCCATGACATCAATGCAGTCGTCATATGTACCCTTAAGCAACTGGTCGAAGAGGTAAATATCTATATTTCCGAAAGTTTCCGTAAGACTATGGCTCATACTGAAAAGTAGGTTATTATTTAATAATCAACCCATTCCCTACCGATATACTTACGTAATATCTTTGTGTATCAGCCCGATATGGGAGACCAAATCACCAGATGAAACTGAGCGCATCTTATAAGGCATTGTTGTGCTCCATTGCTTTTATGGCGACGATGTCCTGCCATAATAATAAAGATGGAAAAGACGAAAAAATACTCAAATGCAGGCAATTCATGGATAAGAATTTCCAGGATTTCCAGTTGGGTAAGCACACCCACTTTATAGAAAAAACCGACTCATTTATTGCCAAAAGCGAAGACGTCACTCCCAATTGTCTTGTATGGGCGTATGACAATAAGGTGTGGTATTACCTGAATAGAGCAGGCAGTCCGGATACTGCATTGCTGTATACGGACAGTGTATTGCGCGCACTGGCCAAGTATGATCTGTACAAGGAAGAATGGCAAAAGTACGTTATTGCCTATGCAGCAAAAGGAGAAATATATTACCGCAGCGACAATTTTGACTCCGCATTTGCTAATTATTTCAGAGCAAAACAACTTGCCGAACAATCCAGCGACATTTACTCACAAGTCCCCTACTGCTATGGCCTGGGTATGGTTACTTATAAGCAAAAGAAATTCCATGAAGCGATCAACTATTTTGACGCAGCATTTAAAGCTAACTGGCATTGTTCTAACCCATCTTTCAATCAGATGCAAGAGCTGCTGGATAACATTGCCCTTTGCTATGAAAAACTGCAAATGATAGATAGCGCCATGTATTTTTATGACTCCACACTCTCTTTCATACGCAAAAATACTGATCACTTCGGTGACACTTTGTTTGCCGGCAAGGGCATAGGTGTCGCGTACGGCAACATTGGAAATGTTTTCTTTAAGAAGGGACAGACCGATAGCGCGATCTCCTACTACAGGAGGAGCTACGAGATAAACAGTCGCCCGCGCTATGACAATGCCGACGCACTATTGGTGCATATTAAACTGGCAAAGGCATTGCTGAAGAAAGATGACCTGCCTTCTTTTGCGGTAAATATCCGGCTCATCAATAAAGAGATAGAGACGGTAGAACACAGTGCGGAAGGGCTTAAAGACTGGAACGATATCCTCACCCAATACTATGAGCAAACCGGAAATATAAGAGAAGCATTACGATGCAGTAAAATGTATGCAACACTCCGAGATTCGATCTTTAATTTAGAACGTAAACAACTACAGTCGGATGTACAGAAGACGTTTAAGCAAACACAGCAAGCGTATGAAATAAATACCCTGCAGAAAGAAAACAAGGTACGCACCCAATTACTGTGGCTGGCTATAATAATGCTGGTCATGACAGTAGCCATCGTGACACTGATATCTAACAACTACGGAAAAACCCGGAGAAATATGCTGGCACTCACCTTGCTCAACAACCGCATAGTTGAACAAAAACAGGAATTGGAAAAGAAGAATAATGAGAAAGATCGCATTTTACATATAGTAGCACATGATCTGCGCAATCCTGTAGGTAGTGTACTCTACCTTGCGAACGAAATGCGGTCGGGAAATGCAGAGGCCTGGCAAAAAGATGATGTGATGGGCATGGTACAGCGGGCGTCTGAAACTGCTATGCAGTTGATCAATGAACTACTTGGCATCACCAATGATGCTCATACACCACTTACCACCGAATTAGCAGATCTTGCGTCGCTCGTGCGCGACACGCTGAAACTACTGCAGTTCAAAGCCTACGAGAAACAACAGACCCTGCTGACAGACATACCAGTTACGCCCGTGATGGCAAATATTGATCAGCAGCAGATCATGCGGGTAATAGGCAACCTGATCACCAACGCCGTGAAATTCAGCAAGCATCATTCTACCATCTCCTGCTCACTATCGGCAGATAAAAAAAAAGCACTTATAACCATACGTGATCAGGGCATTGGTATACCGGCTGAGCTGCAACCCGAGGTCTTTAACATGTTTACCAATGCCAAGCGCAAAGGCACCGCTGGTGAGAAATCCTATGGTCTGGGCCTGTCTATCTGCAAGCAGATCATTGAAGCGCACGGTGGTAAGATTTGGTTTGAAAGCGAGGTCGGACTTGGCACCACTTTCTATATTGAGCTTCCCCTTTAAACACACTACCGGCATCATTAACTGCCTGCTAAAAAATTTGGATCAACATCCAATATAAGGGCATACCAAGAGTGATATTGAACGGAAACGTCAAGCCAAGTGCCATAGGTATATATAGTCCAGGATCAGCCTCGGGGGCGGCCTGCTTCATTGCGGCCGGCACTGCTATGTAAGATGCGCTGGAAGCCAGTATAGCAATCAACAGCCGGTTACCTGGCGCAAGCGGCAAATAATGGGTCATCAAAATAGTTAGCAATCCGTTTACCACAGGCACAACAATCGAAAATGCGGAAACAAACCATCCATAATTTTTGAAAGCCGAAAATCTTTTTGCCGCTACCATCCCCATTTCTAAAAGAAAAATAGCCAGAAAACCCTTAAAAATATCGGTAGTAAATGGTTTGATACCTTCAGCTCCTTTAACATCTGATATGATCCCGATGATCAGGCTACCGGTGATCATTATAACAGATCCATTCGTCAACGATTCACGTAAAATGTGTTTAAAACTGCTTCCTGCAGTTCCCCCACCATAGCTTCTCATCAACATCACACCTATTATTATTGCAGGAGCCTCCATTAATGCCATGGCAGCCACCATGTGCCCTCCGTAGGACACCTTAAGGTTCTCCAGAAAAAGCGTAGCGGTCACAAATGTGACTGCACTTACCGAGCCATAAGTAGCCGCTATCGCACCGGCATTCTGTACCGAAAGTCGTCTTTTAAGGATATAGAATGTATAAAGCGGCACGATAGCTGCTAGTACTATACAAATAGCCAGCGTAATCACTATTTCTCTATTCAAACCACTATGAGCCAGTTCCTGCCCTCCCTTAAAACCTATTGAAAATAGAAGGTAGAGGGAAATGAACTTAGAGGTGGATGCAGGTATCTCAAGATCGCTTTTCAGCATTACTGCTGCTATACCTAACACAAAGAATAGAAGTGTCGGGTTAGTTATGTTATTGATCAATAAACTTGTATTCATTATTTGGAGATTTAGTTATCGAAAGAAAGTTTTTGCCCTACGGGCAAAGAACAGATACGGTCATTCATATAGCTTACCACACCGTTTACCAATGTGCAGTATATACTGCACGACAGTTGTTGCCCCTCTAGGGGAGACCACCCGCATTTATACAAAATATTTGATTGATCAATCACTGTCGGTTGCTGCATATCCACAAGAACAATATCTGCGTGATAGCCCAGCCTTATGAACCCCCTTTTTACAACACCAAAAAGTGTTGCAGGATTATGACACATTTTCTCTACGACTTTACTGATAGTGATCTTACCCATATTAACGAGCTCCAGCATAATCAAAAGAGAATGCTGCACCATCGGAGCACCACTCGGGCAATCCCTGTAACATCTGCTTTTTTCCGATAACAGATGGGGCGCATGATCTGTGCTGATTACATCGATTCTTCCTTCATTTATAGCGTGCAGTAGCTCTTCCTTATCTCTACGTGTCTTTATTGCAGGATTCCATTTTATCCTCCCCCCAAGCCTTTCATAGTCATCATCACAAAACCACAGGTGATGAACGCATACCTCAGCAGTGATCTTCTTCGTTTTAACATCAGAGTTCGCCGCAAACAACTGTGACTCTCTCGCTGTAGACAGATGTAGAACATGAAGTCTGCCCGATGTTTTCCTGGCAATGCTAATAGCAGCTTCAGTAGCCAAATAACAAGCCTCCTCATTCCTGATGACAGGATGCGATCGCACCGGAATATCATCGCCATAAATCCTAATCGCCCGTTCCAGATTTGCCTCAACAATTGCCTCATACTCACTATGAATAGAAATGATCTTATCTGATCTGCTTAGCAAATCGGCAAACAGCTCAGGTTGATCTACCAACAGGCTTTTAGCGCTGGTAAAATAAAGGCCGTCATCCGTCAAACCACAAATACCTCGCATTTCAGCTGATGGCAATAGAGTTAAAGTATCTTTAGTAGCCCCCAAATAAAAGGCATAATTAGCAAAAGAGTTCTTTTCAGCGATCCGGCATTTGCGCGCCACCTCTGCAAAGGTCGTGGCATTAGGCAAAGTATTGGGCATATCAAAATAGGAAGTAACCCCTCCCGCCACAGCCGCTGCTGACTCAGACCGTATATCACCCTTGATTGCAAGCCCCGGCTCTCTGAAGTGAACATGTGTATCTATTATTCCCGGTAAAAGGTACTTTCCTCTCGCATTAACAAGCTGACAACCTGTTGGACTGATGTCCGAAGCAATTTCTTTTATCCAACCATCTTCTATTAATACGTCAGCGACGGTCAATCTACCCTCATTGACGATTGTTGCACCTGATATCAAAATGGAACTACTCATGACTTTGCTGCGGCTCTTTGTAAACGGTCATTCAGAGCAAGACCTATGCCAGCATCAGGAAACCGCCTGGCAATTATAACGTCATATCCGCGGGCATCCATCCTATGCATTGCTGCATAAAGTGCCTTTGCGGCATCTTGCAAGTCATCATTTTCAGAAAGCAGTATTTGCTGACCTTTCGATACCGACGCGACATATTCATTGTAAGTGATTACACCAAGCTGTCTATTTTTATTGTGTTCGATCTCTTCGTCAATATTATCTGTAAGGATCATAGATGTATGGGGACTGTAGTGAGCAGCAGACATACCCGGAGCTAACATTTTATCGCCTGCATACTGTAGTACTTCTCCTGCTACCAACCGGATATCATTTGCCGTAATAACCCCTTGCCGGTAAATGACGGGCAAGCCATCTTCAAATCCCACAATTGTAGATTCAATACCAGTGTTACAAGCTCCTCCGTCCAGTATATAGTCAATCTTATCACCCATATTGCTAAACACATGCTCTGCGCGTGTAGGGCTGATGAACCCCGATGGATTGGCACTGGGCGCTGCAAGCGGTAGACCTGTCATCTTCAGCAACTGCCTTGTAACAGGATGAGCCGGGATTCTTACTGCCACTGTGTCTCGGTTTGCTGTAACGATCCCCGGTACTACTGCCTTCTTAGGAAGAACGATTGTAAGGGGGCCGGGACAGAACGTATCTATCAGCTTTCCGGCAATATCTGGGATATCCGATACATAATTTGGAATGAGATCTGCATCAGCAAGGTGCACAATGAGTGGATTAACTGCAGGTCTGTTTTTAACTTCAAATATTCGCATCACCGCCTTCTCGTTCAGCGCATGTGCTGCAAGTCCATATACTGTCTCCGTCGGTATGGCCACTACTCTACCTTCTTTAAGCAAAGCCGCAGCCTTTTCTATGTCCTTACCTATTATATTGTTCATTACAAGCATGTTACTCACCTAATGGTATACATTTATCCTACCGAGCCCTATTTTACGTTAATGGTATGAAATGCTCGAGACCACTTATTACTTTAACTGATGCCAATTATTTGGCAAAATAATCTGGGCAAAATTCAATCGATAATTTTGCGTGCAGGGCTACATGCTTGTAACTGCCCTTTTTCATTAAATGGATCATGCCACGCAGTTCGTGTTCCAGCTGTCTCAACCTTTTCTCTGTGTGCTTTATATCCTCTTCGGGCAAATTGATCGTATCAATTTTACTGGCGTGAAAATCCATCTTGACCTGAAACAGTTTACAGAGCAATTGTTCTGCTTCGTCAGCTGTATACCTGCCGTTGAGTAATGTTGATTCCATTTGACTAGTATTTTGATTATGCTTACTGCCCCTGTCCGGCACTGAAAGATTGCTTCCCATCCATCAGGTAAAGGTTTTCCGTTTTGATGACTTCAAGCTTTCTATGATGTATCTTCTGCAAAAGGTCTATTGCAGCCTGATAACTTACACCCTGTTGAGGCTCTCTCATGAACCGGCAGCGCCAGTGATCAGTGCAAAATGTTTCCGGAAAACCATTTGGCCAAACCTTAGTGCCCCTGTTAGTGATCATCTTTAACTTCATCCCACTAGATTCAATATCTTTGAGCAGTGCAGCCAGATTCTCGGGATTTCTGTCTCTGAAATGCAGGAAAACATCTATACCCACCAACTCCTTGACTGCAGGGGGCTCTTGAGTTATTTTGATATCAAAATGTTTATTGCCATTAGCATAGTCAACCGGCTGAAATTTCTGCGGCATCAAACCTAATCGCTCGATAACAGTATCCGCAAAATCCTGGGTTCCTACTATGGCCTTCGATACAGTATCGTTATAAATGTCACCTGTGTGTATCCCATCTTCCAAAGTTCTCAACCATGCATTGTGTATTTTTTCAGCTATATCGGCCTGTTTGATATGCACCAGCATTTGCACGGCTGCCAGTATTAATCCCGAAGGGTTAGCTTTGTCTGTGCCCGCCAGAATAGGTGCTGATCCGTGTATGGCCTCAAACATAGCAAACCCGTCACCTATATTGGCACTCCCTGCCAACCCGACCGACCCTGTTATTTGCGCTGCCACATCACTCAAAATGTCTCCGTAAAGATTCGGCATTACGATCACATTAAATATTTCAGGTGTTTCCGCAAGTTTAGCTGCTCCTATATCCACTATCCAATGCTCTTTTTTTATTTCAGGATACTCTTCCCCTATCCGGTCAAACGTTTTATGAAAAAGGCCATCGGTCATTTTCATTATGTTATCCTTCGTAAAGCAGGTCACCTTCTTGCGTCCATAAGCCTTAGCATATTCAAAAGCATATCTGATTATCTTTTCCGTCCCGGGCTTAGAGATCAACTTCAGGCACTGTATCACCTCATCCGTCTGCTGGTGCTCAATACCGGCATACAGGTCTTCCTCATTTTCACGAACGATAACTATATCCATCACCGGATGCTTCGTGTATACAAAAGGATGGTAAGATACGCAGGGACGCACATTGGCATAAAGTCCCAGCACTTTGCGGGCAGTAACATTCAAACTTTTATACCCGCCGCCCTGAGGGGTGGTAATGGGCGCTTTCAAAAATACCTTTGTTCTCCTCAGCGACTCCCACGCCTCTGCGCTGATGCCTGCAGTATTGCCACTCAGGTATACCTTTTCCCCAATTTCTATCTCCTCTATATCCAGTCGCGCACCTGCGGCTTTCAGAATCCTTAGGGTTGCCTTCATTATCTCCGGGCCTATACCATCACCGTGAGCTACTGTTATTGCTGTCGACATTTTACCGTTGCTTGTTGCAACATTGGTTGTAATTGGCTGTGCTGCGATTTCCATATTATTGATTTTTTATGTTGTCTAAATTTCTATTCTGATCTTCTACCTTTGCTCTGTTTACTGTTTTTAATTCAGTGAGCTTGTTCTTAATACCAGCATCGGCTATGCCCAGCATCTGGGCTGCCAGTATCCCCGCATTATGCGCACCGTTTATCGCCACAGTAGCTACCGGAACGTCATTCGGCATCTGAACGATCGAGAGCAGCGAATCCCAGCCGTCAATGGAATTGCTGGATCTTACAGGCACGCCTATCACAGGTACTGTGGTCAGCGCTGCCATCATACCTGGCAAGTGCGCGGCTCCGCCCGCGCCGGCAATGATGATACCAATGCCTCTTTCATCCAGCGATCTGGCAAATTCATACATCCAATCGGGACTTCTGTGTGCGGATACCACCAGAAATTCATATTCAATACCCATTCTTTCAAGTACTGTTGCTGCAGGACGCATCACATCTGCGTCAGAACTGCTGCCCATAATCACTCCAACTTTCTTAAGCATGGCTCTCTTTTAGTAAATGTTTGATCATTATTGATTTAGAAATAGCTTCTTCCCTTTTTTTGTCGGTTATCGTTATGTGGCCCATCTTACGGCCTTCTGTCCCGCCAGCTTTGCCATACCAGTGCAGATGAATATCGTTGGTGCAAAGAATGGTTTTCAGCGCCTCCATGATGGCATGTTTCCTGTGTGCTGCCGGCTCCAGAATATTCATCATCACCGATGGCGTCAGGATTTGGGCACTCCCCATCGGCAGGCCAAGTATCACTCGTATCTGCTGTTCAAACTGTGAGGTCTTTGCCGCCTCTATAGTGTGGTGACCACTATTGTGCGGCCTGGGGGCCAGTTCATTTACATATATCTTACCATTATTAGCCACAAACATTTCTACAGCCATTATGCCGGTCAGGTCTATTACTTCTGCCACTTTCTTAGCTATGCTGCAAACCCTTATTGCAGTTTCTTCATCAAGCCCTGCCGGACATATCTGAAAGTCCAGCAGCATGCGCTCCTTGTCAAACATCATTAATACAGGGTCGTAACATTCTATTATTCCCCCTTCATTCCTTGAAACGATCACCGATATTTCCTGATCGATGTCTACTACCTGCTCCAGCACACAGGGTTCATCAAAAGCCTTTGAAAGGTCCTCGGCCGTCTTCAGCATCAGCACACCCTTGCCATCATACCCATTAGAACATTTCTTTAATATACCGGGCAACTTACCGGTATAGGTAGCCAGCTCTGCCTTATCCATTACCAGCCACCCCATTGCTACAGGAATGTTGTGTTCCATCAGGAACTGTTTCTGTACAAATTTGTTCTGAATGATCTCCAGGGTTTCAGGCGATGGGTAAACTTTAACACCCATATCCCGGAGCTCTTTCAACGCACTTGTGTTTACCGCTTCCTTTTCAATGGTCACTATATCCAGGTCTTTACCAAACCTGACTACATCGTTGAAATTCATAGGATCTCCAATATGGAAAGATGAAGTGTGCCGGCTGCAGGGAGCGCTGGCATCCTTATCCATCACAGACACATTAAGACCAAAATCTATAGCATAGCGTAGTAACATGGCTCCCAACTGCCCCCCACCTAGTATACCAATTTTCAAATTCTCTAGCATAAATGCTTTATTTTTCCATTCTTAATAAGCTGTAATTCTGTAACTATGACGCAAAAGTGAAACATTAAATTCATTAGTTTTTATTTAACTTTGCAATGATCATCATAAATAATTTTTATGAATTATACGCTAAATCAACTTAAGGTATTTCTAAAAATCACCCAGACAGAGAGTATTACAAAAGCCGCAGAAGAGTTACACCTCACCCAACCGGCGGTCTCCATCCAACTCAGGAATTTTCAGGATCAATTTGAAATTCCGTTGACGGAAGTTGTGGGAAGACAATTATATGTTACAGAATTCGGAAGGGAAATAGCTGCAGCTGCCGAACTGATATTAGAAGGGGTATACGAGCTGAACTATAAAACCCAGGCACACAAAGGACAGTTAACAGGCCGCTTAAAAATATCTATCGTCTCTACGGGCAAGTATGTAATGCCCTATTTTCTGGCAGACTTTCTGAAGTTGCACCATGGCGTAGAGTTGGCTATGGATGTTACCAACAAAGCTAAAGTGATTGAAAGCCTGGAAAAGAATGAAGTTGACTTTTCTTTAGTCTCTGTGCTTCCCGACTCCATTGCTGTAGATAGCATCAAGCTGATGCAAAACAAACTGTATCTGGTATCTAATACAGACACTGGCTTCAAAAAAACGGCTTACGACAATACTATTTTTGAGCAACTGCCGCTGATTTATAGAGAACGAGGCTCCGCTACAAGACTTGTTATGGAGCGGTTCATACAGGAGAATAAGATATCGGTGCTTAAAAAAATGGAGCTTACGTCCAACGAAGCAGTAAAACAAGCAGTGATAGCCGGTCTTGGTTCGTCTATCATGCCATTGATAGGTATAAAGAATGAACTGGGGAATGGTCAGTTGCAAATAGTGCCGGTGAAAAAATTTCCGATCAAGACCAACTGGCACCTGATTTGGCTAAAGAATAAAAAGTTTTCTTCAGCCGCCAATGCGTATCTGCAATACATCAAAAAAGAAAAAGACAACATTATCCACAATAAATTCGATTGGTTTGAGCAATATTGATGCTGAGCACATCAATAAAAATATCCCGGTGAATACTCTCGATATTGAACAAACGAAAAAAGTCAGCAAATTTGCTGACTTTTTTTACTGTGTAGCGAGAGAAATCGTTTTTCTAACTTATATACTGATTTTTTTAGGATTGTAGACTTCTATGATTACCTGGTTTATAAGCAACAATCTGAGAGCGAACTTTAGTTCTGAATGCGAAAATCTTTTTCTCTTACGTGAGCCGAAATGTTGAATAAATTTCTGAATGATTTGGAGTATTTCGTAGCGAATCCTTTATCAGAATGTTAAACTCGGTATGAGTATAAAACTAAATTGATGATTTATATGAATAGTTAAGCGATTTTGTAACTTTGTATCTGTTTATTGTTTCAGTGTTTCATAAGCAGTTTTTAATGTTTAAGTTACTATTAACTAAAATATGAAAGTATTTTTCCCTAAGTCATATGAAGATCTCTTAAGTTGTTTTGATAATATTCCATTGTCTGGTAAATATTTTTTTAGAGGTCATGCGGATTCGAACTGGAAATTGCTTCCAGGCTTGGGTAGAAATAAGAATGTTCTATCTGTAGACAAATTACTTAGTTTGGAATCTAATATCTTGAATGATTTCAGGCAGAGTCTAAAACAACATGGGCTATTTGACTGTCTAAATCTTTCGCATGTAGGTTACAATCAAGACTGGCAACTATGGATGATTGGACAGCACTATGGATTGCCTACTCGCTTGATTGATTTCTCAAATGACAAATATTGTGCTTTACAGTTCGCTGTTTTCGACTTGAAATATTTTGATAAGTGCGGAGCTTTATTTCTATATGAAAATACGCATCATCCGCAAGTAGATATCGAAGAAAATTTCACATTTGCGACAAACAGCTTTATGCTTCAGGCACCTTCAATACATACAGAGAGTTATATCGAACAGTTGAGTGAAAGAAGAAAATTGGTACAGGGGAGCAAGTTCTTTTATCGCCCAACAGATAAGATATTTACCAATGTGGAAGTAGAAAAAGAGCATAGCGACAGAATAACTAAAATAATAATTGATTCAAAATATAAAATTAAATTGATAGAATATCTTATTTCCAAATTTAAATTTAATAGAGATTTGGTGGTCGGGTCTAATATTATCGATAGTCTAGCTGCTATAATAAAATATAAATATATAAATCAATATGATTAAAGTGATTACAACAGCTTTATTTTTGGTATGTTTGAATATACTAAATACAGGCGCACAATGCTTGAAATCAGAGCAGGAATACAAAGACTATTATGAAAAAAATATTGTAAATCTTGATCCTATTGAAGGTATTTGGGATGTAAGCTATAAATTTAATAGATATGATGATGGGAACCTTGTAAATGTTGAAGAAAATCAAAAAAGATATAATGCATATATTATAAGGTACGGGGATAAATTTTATAGCTGTGGTATTCCGGAACTTGTAACTACTACAAAGATTACATTCAAAAAGACAGCAAGCGATAATGTATATTTATATGACAAAATTACAAGTGCAGAAGTTTGGCAAAATAATTCTAAATATAAAGCCACAGCAATCCTAAAAAACAATTTGCTGCTTGAATATTCATATAAAATTGAATATGAAGATAAGAAGAGAATCCTATGGGATGATATAGTGTCTACCTATCCTGATGGTACCCAAAAGCCAGCAACAGATTAAAAAAAATACTCATATATAGATAAGATTGAGTTTGTATACAATTTAACATTGACTAAAACTTATCCAAGCGTAAATGAGATTAGAAGTAAACGTGCGTCAGGAACTGGATTTGCATTAACTTCAACAGGATTAATTACAACAAATTATCACGTAGTCGAAGGTGCAAGTAAGATAACAGTTAAAGGTATTCATGGAAATTTCGCGAAATCATATAGCGCTAAAATATTAACTTTTGATAAAAATAATGATCTTGCTATTATTAAAATTGAAGAACCTTCTTTTTCAGGACTTGGTACTATTCCATATACTATATCGAATAGAAATTCAGAAGTAGGAAGTTCGGTGTTTGTGTTGGGCTACCCTTTAAGAGCAAGTATGGGTGATGAAGTTAAATTGACCAATGGTATTATTAGTGCCAAATCTGGATTTCAAGGAGATATTTCAAGATACCAAATTTCTGTGCCAATTCAACCTGGTAACAGCGGAGGGGCTATGTATGATTCTAAAGGAAATATTGTTGGTATTGTTAATGCAAAGTTATTAGGAGCAGATAATGCTTCTTACGCAATCAAAACACCGTATCTGGTAAATCTTATAGAAACGTTACCTACTGTTCCAAAACTTCAAACGGTTAGTTTGCTTGCCAATAAATCACTGACTGAACAAGTTAAAATAATTAAAAAATATACATATATTATAGAGGTGCAGTAGTACGGTATTAATAGAAATCTTGTTTAGATAGTAAGTCTATTCAGCTCTTATTGATCTTCTGACCAACAACCATCGGGGAGTATTCGATTTGTATCAGTAATTGAAATCACATTGGCTTGCACTAAACCAATAAAAAAGGCAATCATTTCTGATTGCCTTTTTTCCTCGTAGCGAGAAGGAGATTTGAACTCCCGACCTCAGGGTTATGAATCCTGTGCTCTAACCAACTGAGCTATCTCGCCAAAAAATCGGACTGCAAAGGTATGCAAATGATTGTAAAAAAGTAAATTGCCACGATTTTTTTTTGAAAGAAGTTCGTTCAGCACATACCATCGTTTAGCCCGCTTATAGAGTATGCTTTCCCGACAATTGTATCAAATGGGCCTTTCCCTGATACAATAAAAGAGAGCGCGATAAGCGCTCTCTTTTATTTATGCCTGTAAGTAAGAAAGATTAGTTAGTAAATCCGCTTATCTGACTGTTAGCCTGCACACCGGAGAAGTCATTAATGGCAGGTGAGCATTCTATCTGTCCGCCTACATATTTACTCCATTTCAAGGTTCCCAATGCGCTGTCTACAGCATAAAAATTATTATCAAAGCTACCTATGTATATCGTTCCATGATAAGCCAGCGGACTTGATGCAATTAAGCCATTAGTCGTAAATTTCCACTTCATACTTCCGTCTATCATATTCAGCGCATACATGTTGTAGTCATTACTACCTATATAGGCCACCTGACTGGTGATGGTAGGTGATGTAAAGTTGATATTGCTTGATGTAGCAAACTTCCACTTCTGTGAACCACTGATTACGTCTACGCAATACACATTAAAGTCATTACTACCAAATACGCAATTTCCAAAATATGCAGCAGGAGAACTTGTAACAGCTCCTCTGGTACCAAACGACCATTTCAGCGTACCCGCCGTGTTGCCACCCGATGTGTTCAGGTACAAGCAGTAAACGCTGCTATCGCTGCATCCTACGAACAGGAATGAATCTCCGATTGCAGGTGAAGACACAAACGACTTACCCGCGCCGGGGCTGTATGACCATGTCTGTGTACCGGCTGCTTTATCTATCGCATATACATTACCGCTTGTGCTTGCTATATAAAGCTGGCCATTAAAAATGGTCGGAGAAGATATAAAACTACCACCCGCACTCGTCTCACCAAAGCGCCACTGCACAGCTGCAGTACCTGTGTCTATTGCATAAATAGAGTCATTGGTGGTGGCTATGTAGATAAGCTTACCATCCGCTATCGGAGTAGATTTTATACTGAAGTTATGCACAGGACCGAAAACCATTTTCTTTACCAGTGCACCGGTTTGCCCGTTGAGTTTATAAAGTGTATCCAGTTGACCCAGACCTGAGTTTAGGTTAGTGATACCCACATACACCATACCACCATACACCAGCGGCGATGCATATATTGACTGAGGGAAGCTATACTCCCAGTTCTTGGCACCCGTCTGCGGATCCAATGCATACAAGATATTATTGTCGTTGCCCACTAAAACAGATGGACTATATGTCGTTGGCAGCACAGTATCAGAACTGTACTTCTTACTGCACGAAGAAAAGATCGCCGACACAGCACAAACAATGGACAACATTTTGATTAAACGTCGAGACATAACAGGGAACGTATTTTATTAAAATGCAAGATAGTATTTTCTTTTCAACTTTCTTAGTATAGGGGTAAAGATAGCTTAACCATAAAAAAATGCCTGTCTTTTATTGCTAGACAGGCATTTTAGCTAAATAATCAGTCGGCTTTACACCTTTTCCATATGTTTTTCTTTCTGGCGCTTCACTTGGTTTACCAGTGAGTTAAAGGCCAGGTCAAATGATTCTTCAAATGTTTTACTCTGATGCTTCACAAAATAAGAGTGTTTGGGAACATACACTTTTATCTCAGCGATCTTATCCTTCACCTGATGCGAGAAATTGTCCAGTTTCAGATAAACATCCGCGCCAATTATCTTGTCATGAAAAGTCGATAACTTTTCGATCTTGGCGTTTACATGGTCGATCAACCTCTGGTCTGCATCAAAGTGCACAGTCTGAATTTGCACATTCATAGAACTTCAATTTATATAGTTAGAAAAATAACTCATCCTCTCGGATGGTTTTGTTTGTGAATCTCTTTAAGTTTATCAATATTATTGCTGGTATACACCTGCGTTGCTGCAAGGCTGCTGTGTCCCAGCAGGTCCTTGATGGCCTGTATATTGGCACCATTGTTCAGCAGGTGAGTGGCAAATGTATGCCTCAACACGTGAGGGCTCTTCTTCTTCAGTGTTGTAGCCGCGCTCAGATATTTCCTCACTGTCCTGTATATATATCCTGCATACACCGGCAATCCGTTTTCAAGGTTCAGCAGATAGTGATTATTATGTACTTCCAGCTGTTTCTTCGCTTCTATATAGTCTTTCAGCGAGTCCATCAATGCCTCTCCGGCAGGCACTAGTCTTTCTTTGTTGCCCTTACCCAGCACACGTATTTGTTTCAGGCTCCACTCTATATCATTTTCTTTTAGCTGCACCAGCTCATTCCTACGCATGCCGGTTGCGTAAAGCAACTCACAGATCAGCCTGTCAGTAGCACCTTTGAAGCCCTCTTCAAATACCACTTCCTGTAGCAAAAAGTCAGTATCTGCTTCTTTCAGCGCAGAGGGTACCCTTTCAGGCAGGCGTTGTGCATGCAGCTGGCGCACGGGATTCTTTTCCACCATGCCATGCCGCAGCAGGTATTTAAAATAAGAGTTTAGGCTGGACAGTTTCCTGTTAATGGTCCTCGCCGTCTGATTATGCTCCTTCATGCCTGCAAGCCAGCTCCTGATGTGGAAATGCGTGGTCGAAGCTATACTTTGGGAATCAAAATTATCAGCGAGGTATTGAACGAATTGTTCTAGATCGGATTGGTAGGCCTCAATGGTATGAGGTGAGTACCTTTTTTCGAACCTGAGGTAGTGAATAAAACCCGTTAGTTGTTCTTTATCCATAAAAAATCCGCTATTGTAAATATACGACTTTACAATAGCGGACACAAATATTTCTCAGAAAGAATAAGGGTTTTCTGTTAAACCCGTATTAATTCTCTGGTAACTCTTAATTAAGCCACGTCTCCGTTAGCAAGCTGCAGCTTGTAGATAGCTTTCAGTACTTGTGTACGGCGCCTGATAGAAGGCTTGGTAAATGACTGGCGGTCACGCAGTTGATTCAGAACTCGTGATTTTTCGTACTTCTTCTTGTACTTCTTAAGCGCCTTGTCTATGTTTTCGCAATCTTTTGAATCTATTATGAGCATAGTTATACCCCCTTTTTACTGTTGGGAGTGCAAATGTAATGCTTTTATTTATTCGAACAAAAAAAATCACCTTTTTACGGTAGAAAGTAAATAATTTTGAAGAAAATACGTTGTAACAACATATGAGGAACCTTTTTTCCGTTTTTATAGCCATCACCTGTTCAGCCCTTTTGCTGCTTTCGTGCGCCAAATGGAAAGATAAGGCTCCTTATACCGACCCTAATCTTACCAACCCATATTGCAACGACCCTAATGCAGTAAATTATAACTGGGGATTCCCCGGCAAGCCGGATAACACCATTTGCTTTTACCCTACCGACCTCTTTGCAGGCACTTATGTATTTGTAGACTCTGTCTATCTCTTACCCAACATTATCTATGTAATGACCCAAACAGAAACGTTACACGTCAGCAAAATAGACCAGACCCGATTATCCATTACAGGCTTTTGCTCGGGTGGCAATGTGCTCAACTTTCACGCAGACAAAACTTATGTAGCCACCATCGATACTACCGTTGGTGATACCGTTTCAGCTCGTGGCCAGCTACTGTGCCGCACTGCAGATACAGTAAATGGCACCATCACAAAAGACCGCATTGTCGACTCCCTGTTACACATCTCTTTTCAGGTCATCAGCGATACCGGCATTACCAACCACATAGGCAACGCAAAAAAAATATAGTCCTCCCGAAAATGTTTACAGGAATAATAGAAACACAAGCTTCTGTTGCAGCCATTGCGCACGAAGGTTCCAATGTTCATTTCACGATCAATAGCGATATCACCAAAGAGCTTAAAGTCGATCAGTCTGTAGCGCATAATGGCGTATGCCTTACCGTTACCGATATCAGCGGTGATAAATATAAGGTCACTGCCGTGGCAGAAACAATGAATAAAACCAACCTGGGCACATGGAAGGTGGGCGACATGCTGAACATAGAGCGTGCACTCCGCGCCGGCGACCGCCTCGACGGGCATTTTGTACAAGGCCATGTAGATGCTACCGCAACCTGCATAGAGAAACAAACCCTTGATGGAAGCTGGCTATTTCGCTTTCGCATTCCCCGCAAATTTGCCGCACTCATCATAGAGAAGGGCTCCGTTTGTATCAATGGCGTAAGCCTTACTTTATTCAACATCGGCCTCGACGAGTTCACTGTTACTATCATCCCTTACACCTATACCCACACCAATTTCAATGCTGTAGAAGCAGGTAGTGTTGTGAACATAGAGTTTGATGTGCTGGGCAAGTATTCTCTAAGAATGGCCGAAGTAAACGCCAACAGGTAACACACTGCTTTACTCTAAAGCCATCCGCACAAAAAAATCCTCCTTACGGAGGATTTAGTATTTTAAGTCCATCAAGCCATCCGAAACTATTTGTTCCACGCGCTAGGGTCGCTGTGATCTGCCACTGTTTCATAGCCATAATCGTCTATTACTTCTGTAGCACTATCCTGTATCACATACCTCATAGAGATGTTGCCATACTGCGAATAAGTGGTGTTGTACGATATCGTTCCTTCACCGTAGATCACTTTACCCTCTACATGTTGGTTAGGTATGGTCAGTGTCAGGCCGTTGGCATATGCCTTGATCGGTGTGTGGAAATAATTATAGCAATTGTTGATCAGCAGAAAAGAAATGGCAGAGGTCGTGTCCTCTACAATATCTATCGGATACTGGCGCGCAAGGGATGCACTACCCTTTTCAAATACCCTGAAGTTCCCCGTGAACTTCTTGCGGGATATGGTCTCACACTCAGGGCCTTCATACCCTGTAGGGCAGGCACATGAGCCATGATTACAAACGCCACCATTAGCGCAGGCAATTGTCTTACATTGATCAACATTGCACGAGGTGTACACTATCGTGAATAATGCTGATAGTAAAATAGTAACAGAAAAAAGTATGGTCTTAAGCGTAAATTTCATTGTGGTCAGCATATTTTAGACGAACTCGAAAATTATTATTTCCTCATGATCATGGCACCTTGCTCCATATAGATGGGCTGCTGCCGTCTATATCAGAGTAGTACCCGAAATCATCTACCCACTGCTGTGGCTGTCCAGCTGCAGTATCTATCACTTCATACCTCATAGCAATAGCGCTGTTCGGTCCGTAAAGATTGGTAGCATAGATATACCCCTTGCCAAACACTACATGGCCCATCAGCTGCTGATTGGGTATGTAAAGTGTATCACCGTGCACATTGGCATATACTGTCTGTGAAAAATAATTCCAAAGGTTCTTGATGGCTACAATAGTGTCAGAATTGGTCTTTTCTATATCCAGGGCATATTGCGCGGCGTTAGTTACGCTACCCTGCTCCTGTACCTGCCATTGAGAAAGAAACTTATCCTTTGTGGCAGTCTCGCAATTAGGACCTGTGAAACCGGGCAGACACAAACACGCTCCCTGATCGCAAGTAGCGCCATGTGCACAAGCTATTGCCTTACATTTATCAGGGGTACATGATGTATAAACTATTGCAAAAATGGCAGATAATGTAACGACAGCAGATAAAATAACCGGTTTCAGAGTAGCTTTCATTATTTTATAATATTCTTAAAAGTGTATAAAGATAAAGGTTATTTGTCAGAAAAAAGAATAATGGCTGAAATCAAAAGTAATCAGTAAAAATTAAAAAGCAAAACCTCTACCCCTTTATAAACCATGGATTAATAGCACTAAAAAGTCAAAAATTAAAAGTCAAAATCAAAAATCAAAGCTGATAGCAGAAAGTATAAAATCATTGCCCGGAACGGAAAGCAAACAACTGAATTACTTTTCCACTTCGGCCTTATATGCCTTTATACCCCTATATATAGCAAGTGCTACTTCAGTTTGTCCTTTTTCCGAATTCAGGTAAGCTTCCTCCTCGGGGTTATTAATAAAACCTATCTCCACCAGCACACCCGGCATTGCACTGCCAGCCAGCACTTCCAGCGGCATTTGTTTCACACCCAGGTCGGGCCTGCCCTGCGCAGCAAATTGTTCCTGTATTTTAGACCCCAGCTTCACACTCCTACCCAGGAATGCCTGCGTATATTGAGATACTATGATAGCTGTCTGAGGATCATTGGGGTTCAGCAGGCCCTCATCCGTTGCTGTGCTGTCCTTATCTTTCGAAAATTCATCCTGCACCTCTGCTCCCTGCTGCCTCATCCGGTGCAGCGCCAGCACGTAGGTCTCTACCCCCTGTCTGGTCGTCTCGTGGTGGCGTATCTGCTCGTATATCGGCTGCTTTACAGTCTTATGGTGCCGTTTTACTGTTTTATAGCCCTTCATTACCCGGGTGTATGTATAGGGAGTAGAGTTAATGTGTATGGCCAGGAACAGGTCTGCACCTGCCTTATTGGCTATATCATGGCGTTCAGGCAGTGTGGGATAGCAGTCAGTAGTGCGGGTATAGATCACCTGCAGGTTCTTGATGCTGTCAGAGAGTATCTTACCTACCTTCAGCGACACAGCCAGGGTCAGGTCTTTCTCCATAGAGAAACTACCCCTGGCCCCTACGTCTTTACCACCATGGCCGGCGTCTACCACTATTTTGGTGATTTTTTTCCCCTTGGCTGATACAACGGCCGGAGCCACTGCCAGAGATAAAACAAATGCGATAAATATGTTGCGCATAATAATTTACAAAAGATTTAAGCCCGGCTACTGATAAAAGGTGACATGCAAATAAGTATTTTTGCCGCTTCTATGCGCCTGCACGGTAAATTTATTTCAAAATTTCCATCATTGCATTGCTTTACTATGTGTATGGCAGTCATTTTTATATTCTTTATAACAAATAAAGGATATGGACAGACACGTAGCAACCCACCTGAATCAGGCTCCACTGCGGCGAAAGATAGCATAAAGATGAATGTGGGCAAAATTTTGACCGATAGCACCCTTAAAGACTCCACTACTATCTCCACCGATACCTCCCGCAAAAAAATACTGGAAGACTCGCTGGGCATTAAAATATCCAAAGATGCGCTGCCGTCAATAGTAAAGGCTGAAGCACAGGACTCTGCCATCATGGATATGGCCACCAACCAGTCATACTTGTATGGTAAGGCTCAGGTGAACTATGAAGACCTGCAGATAAACGCAGGGCAAATCACTTATGAGCAGAACACCAACAAGATGAGTGCCGGGCCGCAGCTGGGCTCTAAAGACACCTCTATGATCAGGGGCACCTTTACGCAAGGCAAAGAAAAATTCTCTTACGACTCCATACAATATAACGCCAAAAGTAAACGGGCCATTGTGCGCAATGTGCGCACCCAGTATGGCGAGGGCTTTATGCATAGCGACCAGATAAAGCGAAACCCCGATCAGGTGGTATTTGGTGCACACAGCGTATATACTACCTGCGCACTCGATACGCCACACTTTGGTATTGTGGCCCGCAGGATAAAGGTGATACCGGGCAAGCTCATCGTCTCCGGCCCTGCCGATATATATATCGAAGGTGTGCCTACCCCACTCTTCATACCCTTTGCGCTGTTCCCTATATCGCAGAAGCAGAAATCGGGATTTGTAATACCTACCTACACCGTAGAACAGGCACGCGGACTGGGCTTACTCAATGGTGGATATTATTTCTATCTCAATGACCACGCCGACCTGCTGACACAAACCAACATCTATACCAAGGGGAGCTACGCGGTCAGCGCCATCAGCAATTACAGCAGCATCTACCAATACAAAGGAGCCTTCAACCTCTCTTATGCCTATAATAAAACAGGTGAGGATTTCGAGCCGGGTGCCACCATACAAAAGGACTTCATGATCAACTGGCGCCATGCGTCGGATGGCAAGGCCGTGCCGGGGCAGTCATTCAATGCATCTGTGCAAATAGGCACCTCATCGTTCTACTCCAACAATAGCTACGACCCTAACCAGATACTGCAGAATCAATATTCATCCAACATCAGCTATTCCAAAACCTGGCAGGGAACACCTTTTAGCTTCACAGCCAGTGCCCTGCACAGCCAGAATACTTCTACCAAGCAGATCAACGTTACCTTGCCTGCTATCAATTTCCACGTTACGCAGATCAATCCTTTCCAGCGCAAATCAAGTGTAGGTATACACTGGTATGACAAGATCACCTTCAGTTATACGGCTGATGTGCTCAACCGAACTACCTTCTACGACAGCACCTTCAATCCCGGAAATATGAGCTTTCATGATTTTCATGCCGGCGTACACCACTCTATACCGGTTGGTGCATCTTACACCATATTCCGCTACATCAATATGTCGTTCAGCGCCTCTTATAATGAGTACTGGCTCACCGACAAGCTGCACGTAGCCTACAACCCGGGCGACGCTAAAATAGACTCCATACAGAACACAGGCTTTTATACCGCTCGCGACTTCAATACCGGGGTCAACTTCTCTACCCGTATCTATGGTATGAAGCTTTTTAAGACGGGTAAGCTGCGCGGTATACGGCACGTTATCACGCCATCGGTTGGTGTCAGTTACCACCCCGATTTCGGTGCCAGTCCGTTCAATTATTATTACCGAACCCGCCTCGATACCTCATCTACCTACACCTACCAGTCGCCATATGCACAGTCTATAGTGGGCATACCCCCACTGGGAAAGGCAGGCAACATCAACTTCGGCATCAATAACAACCTGCAGATAAAGGTGCGCAACTCTAAAGACACGGTTACGGGCACTAAGAATGTGAGCCTCATCGATGCCTTTGGTTTCGCCGCGTCTTATAATATGGCTGCTGACTCCTTTCAGTGGAGCAATATCAGGGCATCCTTCTCTACCAATGTGCTGGACAAGGTCAACATCTCGTCCAGCGCTACTTTCGACCCCTATGCATTCGACTATAACACCGGTCGCCGCCTGCCGCAGACCATGGAAGAAATGGGCTTTGGCCTGGCACGCTTCACTGGCGCTACCGTATCGCTGGGATCCAACTTCCACTCCCGGGCTAAGGGCGGAGCCAATAACCCTACCAACACCGAGGAGTATAACCGTGTGATGCGCAATGCAGGGTATAACGAGTATGTAGACTTCAATATCCCCTGGAGTTTCAACATGAGCTACTCCTTATCGGCGGCCAAGAACTATACCTACTATACCAAGCGCGACACCCTGGTGCTATCGCAAAACATCACCTTCCAGGGCGAGCTGCAGATCACTGCCCGCTGGAAGGTTTCTGTGAACAGCGGCTACAACTTCTCCGCAAAGGCACTCACCCTCACCTCTATCGATGTGTATCGCGACCTGCACTGCTGGGCTATGCATCTGCAGGCGGTGCCCTTTGGCCCCCGCAAAAGCTACAACTTCACCATCAACGTAAAAGCGTCTGTACTTCAGGACCTGAAGCTCATGCGCCGCCGCGACTTCAGGGATACGCCTTTCTAAAAATATCATGGTCAACTCTCCTCCTTTTGAAGGAGGAGTACCCGTAGGGGGAGGTGGTTATCAAATAGATATGTTTCCTTTTCATCGCCGTTGTTGGTCTTCCTTCCGACCAACAACTAACTTATGGGCCAAATAATAACATTTTTCGATCGTCGGCGTTAATCACCAACAACCTACTTTCGCGCTGGGTGATAGCAATATCCTTTATTATTACTATGTGTACATAGTAGCCGGCTGTAGGTTGTTGGTCGGAAGGAAGACCAACAATGGCGAAAAAAAAGCATACTCACCCATTTCAGGATGTTCTTCATAATTATATGATTATATTAGTTAACGATCAACTTATTTGTCAGTGATGATCCGTCTGCACCTCGCCATTTTACTATATACAGTCCTTTCGACCAATCACCCGTATATATTTTACTAACACACGCGCTTCCGTCATTTGTCTTGTTTAGGACAATTTCGCCAATACTATTTGTTATCGTTAGCAAACCTCGTGCGTTTGGTATTTTCAAATTAACAAAACTACTAGTTGGATTGGGGTATACATCTAGTTTCTGTGTTGTAGGATTAACAGAATTTATCTGTAAAGGCCAATAATTGACTACACTAAAAAAGGCATCTTCAATATATCCATAATAAGATCCAGAATTTATCCCTGCTGAAAAACCAGGAGAACTGCTACTCCCAGTAGCTGCAAACCCATTCTGATATGGCAATATTACACTTGGATCTTCATAACTAGAACCACCAAAAACTAAACTGCATAACGTATTTCCCACTGTGTCTAATACATATAAGGTATTGTCCGTTAAACCGATGCTCCCTGGACTAATCCTTCCATAAGCTGCGTAACCAAACGAAGTAGGCATTACACTATAACACTCATCGCCATTTATTCCGCCAAGACATCTTTCCCACTTTAATAACCCATTTCTATCTGTTTTAATAACCCACATGTCTGATGCCCCCCCATTATATCCGGAGACCATATAGTCTGTTGAAGTGGTTATGCCTCCTACTACTATGCTGCTGTCTTTGCTATCCCAGATGGCCTGATATGCAATTTCATCCCCGCTTCCCCCATAACTACTATCCCACAGTATATTCCCGTTTGCGGTGTCTAATTTAAAAATGTAGTAATTTGAATAAGTATTCTCCGCATTGCCAGCACACCATGCCGTATCGTTGCAGTCATGATCTGCACTGGTACTTGAACTTATGAGATAATAGCTATTATTTGCGTACAGTATCGAGCCGTTCCAATCCTCATCCCGCTCCCCGCCAATGCTTTTTGACCATTGTATACTACCGATACTATCTGTTTTCACAACAAACCAATCATAATCAAACTCCGACCCGGAATAATGTGTAGGAACATCGCCACCGGCACCGTTACTTATCCCAAAAAAAACAAAACCATTATCAGGTGTCACGGTAATTGCGCCTGGTTGTTCATCATAAATACTTCCATAGCATTTTTGCCATTGAAGATCTCCGGCGCTATCAAGCTTCAGAAGCCAGATATCTCCAATTTCATAACCATGATTACCGCTAACATTTATGTCATTCGATTGGGTATAAGACAATACAGCGTAGCCCCCATCAGTAGTTTGGACAGCGCTTTTACCAAAATCCCCTCTACTTCCACCATAAACCTTTACCCAACTGATATTTAAATTGCTGTCCAGCTTACCAACAACGACATTACCTACTAGCGAGCCCATCGAGTCGGGAAAATTTGCGGGTACATTTCCACCTCCAGAATAACAATTAGTATAACCAACAAATAGTAGCCCTCTATCTCGAGTAGGTATTGAATATTTTGCAACAGTGTATCCACAAGATGAATCTCCACCTATAAACCTGGTCGTATTTATGCCTAACTCCTGCGCCTTAGCCACAAAAGAAAAAACAATAAATAATATGGTGAGGATTGGCTTCATAAGATGGCAGAAAAGAATGGCATCATAAATTTAACTATCAATTGTAATCCCCGTTGTTAATCAGCTATATTATTTTCCGCCGTTGTTGGTCTTCCTTCCGACCAACAATGGCGAAAAGAAGCAAAAAGCAATACAATTACATAAAGCAGTGCTTTTTTTCATAGTGGTGTCTGTTTGTAAAAAGTATAAAGAAGAACTACTCTATTACCAATTTTTGCACTTCACGCTGCCCATTCTGCAGTATCAGTTGCACACAATACACCCCACTACACATACCACTTAAATCAGCTCGGATATTTTGCTGCCCTACTAATACGTCTTTCACATATACTTGCTGCCCTATAGAATTTGTTATGACTATTTTGCTACTTTCTCCAAAATCATTTAGGCTTATACTAGCTACATCTCTTGTTGGATTAGGATAGATTTTGAAACTTATGCTTGTCTCGTTTACCGCCCTAATATCTGTCGTCCATGGCGCAAAAACAGCTAAAAAAGCATTTGTACTGCCAAATGTCCCGTAATACGGGAGTGTGGAGAAAGCACCATTATTATCTGTGTAATACCCTCCCGCTATTACAGAGCCATTGCTGAGCGAGTATATCATATATCCTTCATCCTGTCCAGTGCTTCCAACTACTTTGGCACTTAGGTAATTACCGGCACTATCTGCATGCACAATCCACGCATCTTCATGACCGTAGGCAGTATCGGGTGAGCCATAGCCATATCCATTCATCCATATGCTACCATCGGTAGCTTTACATACTGCATACGGTATCTCATCACTGGTAGATGTACCGTAGCAATTGTCCCATAGTATATTACCACTACTATCCACTTCAAGCACCCAGTAATCGCTCCCCCCTATATGATGATGCACATCACCATCATCCGAATGGGCCAATGCAGCTATCACTACCCCACCCTTATTATTAGCAAATGCTGCTGTACCTACCTCTTCTGTAGTCCCACCCATGTCTTTATGCCACAGCAGGTTGCCATTACTGTCAAGCCTGGCCAGGTACACCTCTCCACCACCGTGATTGCCCGTGCAGTCGTAATCATACGACCCAGTCCCCCCTACTACATAACAACCTCCACCAGGCGCAGACACAAGCGCACCACCACTCTCGTAGCCCGTGCCGCCTATTACCTTGCTCCACACTTTATTGCCATTACTATCCACTTTCAGTATCCACAGGTCTGGGTCAAAAGAGCTACCATAATGTATAGATACATTAGAGTCAGTATAGAGCGATTCTCCCAACATAAAATAACCGCCATCATTAGCCGCTATCATACTTCTTAGTATTGCTCCGTTTCCTTTGCTGTAGTTATGCTGCCATACAATACCCCCGCTCACATCCTCTTTACAAATAACAAAACCCCACCCATCCGTAAATACGCCCCCAAGAATATTTCCGCCGTCAGAAGTCGGGAAATAATAATCTAACGAACTATCATCCCCGTATCCATAACATTTGCTCCACTCTATTACAGACGCATCCGCATTGTATTTAACAAAAATTTCCCTTTTACGTGTCGGATTGCATAACGAATCTATATTGCCAGTAGTCGTATCAGAGTTTGTCCCGATAACAATTATAAACCCGCCATCTTGAGTTCTGGTTACCTGTGTTGCAACGCCGTCATCAATATTTCCCCCATACCCTTTAAGCCACCCGATAGCAGGCTCCTGCGCACGTGCAGCAAAAGAAAAAACAACAACAAATAATAATATGGTCAGGATTTGCTTCATAAATTAGCGAAAGGTATTACAACATAAATTTAACTATTAATTGTAGTCCTTGTTGTTAATCAGCTATATTATTTTGTCGTCGAAGCCTTAGCCTATGAGGTCCTCAGCCAGCAGCGGCTAAAATTTATCCACTTTAAGTAACCTTTATAACTCCTTGCCTCACCACTAGTCATGAAGCTCACCGCCATTTTTAGTGGATATCTAGTTTTGGCCGGTATCAAAACCCGTCTCACCTTTGTGTATTTAAATAGCCATTTTCTGGCATTAGCTCTTTGACAATAACTCGTCACTATGATTTCGGGTCACTGCACACCCGCTGCAAAATAGTGCAGAAATCGGAAGTACTTTGCACTTTAATGCAGCCACGGGTAATCGTAATTAATTGATGATCAATTACTTATTATTTCAGGTTGCAGCTTTGCACACACTTCAAAAAATGCTGCAAAATGTCACATGAGATAATTAACAACACAGGTTATTGCGATTTGTACAATCTAAGAATCAGTATAATCTGTGCGCACCCGGCCAAAAGTCGCGGGGTTAAGACAAAAGCAGCCTCAAGGAAACCGGTCACAATTACTGAAAATCGATCTCACAGGCCTGCCAGTCGCTCACTATTGCCGTAAACAATTCGTCGGTGCCGCCGCCCACCTGCCTTACCTCGCACTGCCATGTGCCGGTATTTACAGTGAACATTCTTGTTGACGCGCCACCGATCACACCCTGGCTATAGCCACCTATGTACATCTCGAAACTATTATTCCCCTGGTTCTCAAAGAAAATATAGTTAGTAGCATGACCAGGGCTAACCAGCGGATTGGTGTTTTCCTTGTGGCAGGAGGAAGTCATTGCGGCAATGGCTAAAAGGAATATCGATATCTTTTTCATCGGGTACATTTTACGCAAAGTTATATTGCCCCTTGCAGATTTTATAGCCTTGCAATTGCCTGCATCTGAACAACATAGGCACAAAAAAGTGTCACTTAAAGAGAAATGATCGCTGTTTTACCCCTAAATACCTCATTATTATTTCAAAGTTCAAAAGTTAATTACATTTACATCCCCGATGGCAGACCGTAAGATCCTTATCGTTACCAACCGAGTACCCTACCCCCTGCGCGATGGCGGCAACCTGGCCATGCATGCCATGGTGGAGGGCTATCACCGGGCCGGATGGCAGGTTTACCTGCTGGCCATGAACACCACACGCCATAGAGTAGCCGGGGAGCAATTGGTAAAGCTCTATACCGATATCTATAAGTTCAAATGGGTGGATATTGACAATTCTGTCACCACGGGCAAGATCATCAAAAACTATCTCTTTAGCCGCACTGCAGAGTTTGTAGAGCGTTTTTACAAACCCGAGTTTGAAGACAAGCTGATAGAAGCGCTCAACGAGTTCCGCCCCGACTGTGTTCAGTTGGAAAGTGTATACCTGTCCAGCTACCTTCCGGCCATCAAAAAATACTCCAAGGCAATAACCATATTGCGCATGCACAATATCGAGTACCAGATATGGGGTAGCCTGTCCCGCAAGCGTGGTAATGCACTCAAGCAATTTTATCTCAACAACCTGTCGGTACGTGTGCGCAGGTATGAGCGCGAGGTATGGAAGAAATATGACTTGCTGATACCCATTACAGAAAAGGACGCGAGCCAGGTGATATTGCTGGAAACGGTGAAAGACATTATTGTTGCCCCATTCAGTATAGACGTAGATAAGGTGCCGGTAAACTATGTCACCGAAGAATGGGTAGGCTACCACCTTGGCGCCATGGACTGGTTGGCCAATCAGGATGCCATACGCTGGTTTATAGACGAGATATGGCCACGCGTACGCAAAGCAGTACCCGACTTCCAGTTTTACTTTGCAGGCCGCAATATGCCTGATGAATTTAAAGACTATAACAACGCCGGAATCTATTGCCTTAATGAGGTGCCCGACGCCGCCGAATTCATTGCAGATAAAAAAATTCTGATAGTACCACTGCGCTCGGGTGGGGGTATACGCGTGAAAATAATGGAGGCCATGGCCGCCGGCAAGGTGATCATAGCCACACCAGTAGCCATAAAAGGCATCGAGGCCAAACCAGGCGAGCACTACCTGCAGGCACGCCGCCCACAAGACTTTGCTAAAGCCATAAAGTGGTGCATGGAGAATAAAAGTGAGGCACAGGCAATGGCAGATAAAGCGAGGGCAATGGTGCGCAGCAAATACGATCACTCCACTGTGATAGGCAATGTGATCACCGAGCTGGAGCGGATACTGCAAGACCGTAAACCTTAAGTATGTTCATTAGGGTACAACAAAAAGTTAAACCCCGTTTTTTTGTAGATGTAGTTCCTCATTCCGCAGGGTATTGTCTTCCTTAAGCCAGCTTATTCACTAGTTACAATTAATTGAATATCAATTTATTATAAACAAATTAGTGTATGTAAATTTATAGTGGCGGTTGTTTTGTTGTCAGTATAGTAACTAAAATAGAACTGATCATGATAACGCATAATGGAAAAGTAACCGCACAGAAAGAGCCTATACCGTTTATGAATACATTGACCACCTGTGTCAATAAAGTGCTGAAAGATGGCTATACCGACTCCATGAAAGTAACCAGGCAAGGCCTGTACTCTACCAACAAAAACAAGACCTATTCGCCGGCAGACGTAAAGATAGTCGACTTCTACCGTTTCGAAGGCCAGTCAGACCCGGCAGACAGTTCTATCATGTATGTGATAGAAACTACCGATGACGCTAAAGGCGTGATCATAGACGCATACGGCCCTTATGCCGATGCTGCTGTTAATAAGTTTATGACCGAGGTTGAGGATATCAGTAAAAAAGTAACTAAGGCCTAAAACGTAAGGTTTAAAGAATATTTTCATATTCTTTAAACCTTACGTTTCTTTGCTCATCTAACAAAGTCATAAACAACACAACACGTATGCGCAAAATACATCTGATACCGGCGGCAGCCATCTGCATCACATCATTATTGGCGTCTTGCTCTAAAGAAGGCCCATCGGGCGCTACAGGTCCTGCTGGACCAAGCTTCAGCGGCGGCATAAGCGGCCATGTAAGCCTCTATGACCAGTATGGTAGTAAAGTGCTTTCCGGGCTGAATACGGTGCAATTGTCGCTTAATGGCGCAGCAGCTGTTACTCCGGATGCTTCAGGGTATTATTCATACGCAGCAACCACGGGAGATTATAATATCACTGCTATCGCATCAGGGTATGGCTCTACCAAGACCAACAGCTTCCAGTACCTGGCTGACACCCTTAACAGGGACATCAAGCTTTCTGCAATACCTAATTTTGTGCCATCATCTATCACCGCAATGCCTACTACCGGCGCTGTTGTGGGCGACTCGCTCGTGCTTATGTTTACTGCCGACACAAGGGCAAGGAACTGTATTATATTCGTGAACAATAATTCTACCGTGACGAGTGCACCAAGTGGCTACTTGCTTGCTTATACCAAAGGGGTACCAGCTAATGCAACGAGATTATCTGTAGTTATACCTGCTCAGGACCTCTATGATGCCGGTTTTGCCAGCGGCAGCACTGTTTATTTTGCGGCATATGGGGGAGTTATAGGCGATGTATCTGCCTATGAGGATATCAGTACCGGAAGAACCATGTATACAGCTGTAAGCACCACTAATGTTACCGTTACCGGTACTACGCCATAAATAATTAGCGAGATAAAGCTTAAACAATAAAAGGTCTGGCAATGTGCCGGACCTTTAGTATTTAGCTGGTTTTACGTCAGGGCAACCGCAAGGGACTGCCCCTACGTTTACGGGTTATTTCTTTTCTGTCTTGGCTTTTACCACTATCCATTCCTCGATATTCACAGTAAAAGGCATGTTGCCTATTTTGACGATGGCCTTTTTATCGCTTAACTCCACAAGAGTGCCTACCTGGTGGTTGATCTTATTGCGCACCAGATCGCCAACTTTGGGCTTGCCACCGGCTACTTCGTAGTTCTTATCTGCCTTGCGAGCAGCGGCAGCATTCGTCTGTATCTGCTTTTTCTTAAAGAGCACATTCTCAGCGGCAGCTATAACATCTTGCTTATTGTCGGCGCGCTTCCAGTCCTGTATGATCTGCTTGAACTTGCGCTCTGTTTCCCGCAGGTAGTCCAGCTCTTCTTTCTTTATCTCGTTCTGCAGGCGCAGGGTTTCTCGCTCCTGCCTCAGTTTTTCTTTATCAGTGAGCTCTTCAAAATTCTTCTTCAGGCGCTCATTCTCTTTGAGCAGTTTGTTCAGTTCTTTTTCCTTGTCGGTGAGCCTTACGGATTGTTGCTCCGTTTGGTGCAGCATCTTGTCCAGCTTAAAATGTTCGCGCTGGGTGAGCTGTCTGGCCCGCTCTATCACCGACTCCGGCAGACCGCTACGCTGTGCGATAGCAAACGTGTAGGAGCTACCGGGCTTACCTATTTGTAACTGGTAAAGCGGCTCCAACTTCTGCTCGTCAAAGGCCATAGCCCCGTTGAAAATGCCCCTTACCTTGCCTGCCATCACTTTAAGGTTGAGGTAGTGGGTAGTGATTATCCCGAGTGCATTTTTCTTGGCCAGGTCCTCTACTATGGCCTCGGCAAAGGCGCCACCCAGGTTAGGATCAGAGCCACTGCCTAGCTCATCTATAAAGAAGAGGGTCTTGCCATTGGCAAAATCCATGAAGTATTTCATGTCCTGCAGGTGGGCACTATAGGTGCTGAGCTCATGCTCTATTGATTGGGTATCCCCTATCTGCACCATCAGCTGCTTGAAGATACCCAGCTCTGAGTTTTCGTCGGCAGGTATGAGCAGGCCGGCCTGTGCCATCAGTTGGAGTAACCCTACTGTCTTCATAGACACTGTCTTACCCCCGGCATTGGGGCCGCTGATAATTAATATACGTTCTGTCCTGTCGAGGGTAATGTTGAGGGGGATCGTAGCTTTACCGCTCTGCTTATTGCGCATGAGCAACAGCGGGTGATATGCCTTTATTAGTTGCAGTGACGGGTGCGGGCTGAGCCGGGGCATATTGGCATTCATGTCAATACCCAGGAGCGCCTTTGCCCTGATATAATCATATATACCGCACAAATGGTAGTAGGTCTCCAGCTGTGGCGCATACACTGCCAGGTCTTTAGTGGCCTGCATGAGTATGCGGTGTATCTCTTTCAACTCAGCCCTTTCCAGCGAGAAAACCTCGTTGTTGAGTTCTATGGTTTCTTCGGGTTCTATGAAAACGGTTTTCTGTGAGTCGCTCTCACCATGCAATATACCCTTTACTATTCTTTTATATTCGGCGAGGACAGCTGCCGTGCGGCGGCCATTCATAAAGCTTTCACCTATATCTGCGAGGTAGCCCGACTTGCCCCATTTGCGCAGCACCATATCAAAGGTGCGCCTTGCGGCGTGCCTCACCTTACCCAGATCGGAGCGGATAGCCATCAACTCTTTTGAGGCGGTATCCCTGACTATACCACTGTCGTCTATGACAATATTGATCAGGTCGTTGATGCCCTTTTCATATACCTGCCGCTCAGATATGGCCCGGAGGGCAGGAAAAAGTTCACCCTGCTTCTTGAACCATAGCAGCACGTCGCGCATATTATATGCCAGCTTATGGAATGCCAGTAACTGCTCGCCGGTGAGCACCCCACCCGATATCTGCAGTAGTTTCAGTTCCCTTTGCAGGTTGCTCGTAAAGTCGTTGGGAAAATGATCACCGGTGGTGAGTATGGTCTTGAACTCGTGGGTCTGCAGCAGTTCCTTCTGCATATGGTCCATGCGGGTATGAAAACGGATCTCCTCTACCCTCACCCTCGCGGCATCTGTGCGGCACTTGTGCATCAGCAGCTCACATACCTTATTAAACTCTAAAGACTCAGCGGCCGTAGCCGGATATAATAGCATCATGGGTTAACTCCGGGTGCAAAGGTAGGTAATTGGTCAAAAGGGTAATTAGGTAATTGGTTAAAAGGGCAATTAGATGTGAAGGTGAGGGCTTGGCATTAATAATATACACCCGATAACAATAATAGCCCCTGTATTCCGTTCCCAGAACTAAACGTCTTATATTCGCAAATCGATTTTCAAAAAGCCGGTAGCCGGAAGGAATGAAGTTATCAGTTATTATTGTCAATTATAATGTAAAGTACTTTCTGGAGGTTTGCCTGCACTCTGTGCAGCGGGCATCGGCAGGTATAGATACAGAGATAATAGTTGTAGATAATAACTCAAGTGACGACAGCTGCCGGATGGTACGTGAACTTTTTCCGTCCGTAGTACTTATAGAAAATAAAGATAATAAAGGATTTTCGAAAGCCAACAACCAGGCGGTGGCAATAGCCAAGGGTGAGTATGTACTTTTCCTGAATCCCGATACGGTGATGCCGGAGGATTTCTTTGGCAAGACCCTACCCTATATGGACAGCCACCCTGATGCGGGCGCACTGGGCCCGAGGCTGATAGATGGCAAGGGACAATTTGCCCCGGACGCTAAAAAATCCTTTCCATCACTCTCGGTAGCCATCTATAAAACAACGGGAATCAATAAGTTATTCAAAAAATCACCTTACTTCAATAAGTATTATGCCGTCCATATCGGTGAGCACCAGACAGCACCGGTGGAGGTACTTTCCGGATGCTGCATGCTGGTGCGGCGCAAGGCCATGGACGAAGCGGGAGGGCCCTTTGACGAGGACTACTTCATGTATTGTGAAGACGTGGACCTCTCTTACCGCATACAGAAGGCCGGCTATAAAAACATCTATTTCCCTGAGGCGGACCTGATCCACTACAAGGGAGAGAGTACCCGCAAGATGACTTTATCCTATGTGCGCATCTTCAACGAAGCACTGGTCACATTTGTAAAAAAACACTATTCCAAGAAAGATGCACAGTTGTTTGTGCTGTTCATTAAAGTAGGTATTGCCCTTAGAGCCGTATTAGGCACCCTGAAAAGAGGCCTGAAGGTGCTGCATATGCCGTTATTTGACGCTCTTATACTTCTGCTGACCCTATGGGGCATGAAGAACTTCTGGGTGCAAGAGGTAAAGAACATGATGCCGATATCGTCATCAGCGGTTTATGCTACGTTTCCGGCCTATATACTGCTATGGCTGGCATCACTGTACCTTAACAGCGCTTATGACCAGCCTTACCGGGCCTTAAAGGTGACCAGGGGTATGTTCATAGGCACGATAGCCATACTGGCTTATTATGGCTTGCTGCCACCTGAGTACCGATTCTCCCGAGCTATTATCATCTTCTCCGCCTTTGCGGGTACCGGATTATTGCTGGGGCTACACGAGGTATTGTACCGCATGGGCATATTGAAATTCATACCTTACGACAAACTTCCCCATAAAGCGGTGATCGTAGCCAGCGAGCAAGCCTATAAGCAAACAGCCGAAACCCTGCAGAAGGTGCACTATGCCCCCGAACTAAGTGGCCGGATAAGCCATGAACATGACCGACAGAATGCACTGGCCTGCCTGCCTGAGATGAAGGAATTACTCTTTACCACCGGTGTGAATGAGGTGATCTTCTGCATTAACGGGCTTACCTATCAGGAAGTATTTACCCAAATGCAGCATTGCGGCAAGGATTATGAATATAAAATACATCTACCTGGAAGTCAAAGCTTTGTGGGCAGCAACTCAAGCAGCACATCCGGAGACCTATACACCATAGACCGCAGTTATAACCTATCGGACTTTGCACAGGTGCGCAATAAACGCATGGCGGACATAGCCTCCGCCCTTGTCCTCTTGCTGTTATTTCCGGTGACTTTCTTCATGGTGAAGCACCCGGGCCAATTTTTAGCCAATTGCTTCAGGGTATTGGTCGGGACGACCTCTTGGATAGGCTATGCCCCGATGAGTTCTTTACAGCACCTCCCTGTAATCAAGAAGGGTATTCTACCTCCCTACAACCTGCTCGACGGCTATGAACCAAGCGACGATGTAAAGAAACAGGTGAACAACACCTATGCCCAGCACTACACTGCGGTGACCGACCTCTCCCTTATAGCCAACAACTTCAGGTACCTGGGACGCCGCTAAGGCTTTAAAGTACTCTCTACCCCATTATCCATGGTAGTACCGCTGCTAGCCAGTGCAGCTATCATCTTTCCGAACTGTACCATACGGCCATGCTTGCTGTCCCAGTAGTGCCCATCAGTGGGTGTTACCATACATGGCGCTGATGGCAGGATCGTCGACACCCTTGTTGAACCATACCTTGTCTATCGGCGCTCATAAATCCTTAATCAATTGTCTATCAAATGATATGGTGCTCTTACCGAAAACAGATATGTAATTATCCTTCCCTTTTCCGTAGAAAAGATTGACGGTGGCATCCTGCCCCAGGGCTTTGTTCTTATCGCTGTTCTTGTCGGACAGGAACCATACGCGGCCCTGATCGTCCACCTTTAAGGCAGACATAGATCTAGAGTACAACTTACCATTGGCACTACGGGTGCAGAACATATATGTACCGATCTCATCAGATATCTTCCTGATCATTGCTACGGCTTCTGCAGCCGACAGGTTATTTACCTCTCCCATTGCTTTAGTTTTCGGGAAGAGGTAGCTAAAAAATTATGCCCGGCATAGTGCCGGGCATGGGACAGTATTTCTTCTTGAAAAATAGCTCTTTTAGGTGGTCAAATCCAAATAAAAGATGAGACAGCAAACACAATTAACTGAAAATCAATTAATTGTTATTTTTTCTTGAATTTATTGTAGCGCTTCTTTTTGGTACCTCCTCCGCCAGAGCGCTCTTCTGCACTGCGTACTGCAGGCACCGGGCCAAACTGCTCCGGCACTACCTGCTTTTCCACTTCCTTGCCTATCAGCTTTTCTATCTGGTGGAACTTACCTTGCTCTTTATCACTGACAAATGTATAAGCAGTACCGGTGGTAGCAGCACGAGCCGTTCTACCAATGCGGTGTACATAATCTTCGCCATCATGGGGTACATCGTAATTGATCACGAGGTCGATATCCTCGATATCGATACCCCTGCTGAGGATGTCGGTAGCCACCAATATCTTTAAACGCTTGTTCTTAAAATCTAAAAGTACCTGCTCGCGCTTGGTCTGGTCAAGGTCAGATTGAATTTGATCTGCGGAAAATTTTGCCCTCTTCAGTTCCTCGGTCAGGTGCTTTACACTCATCTTACTGGAGCAAAATACAAGCACACTTGTAAATTCTTTCTGTGATAAGATGTACTTAACGAGGGGTGCCTTCTGAGAATCATATACCAAAAATACACCCTGCTTTATCTTTTCAGGCGGGCGGGATATAGCAATGTTCACCTCTACCGGGTTGTGCAAAATAGTGTTGGCCAGCTTGCGGATGGTAGGCGGCATGGTGGCAGAGAACAACAGATTTTGCCTGTCCTTAGGCATGTAAGAGATGATCTTGATGATATCCTCGTAAAAACCCATATCCAGCATACGGTCGGCCTCGTCCAGTATCAGGTACCTGAGGGAGTCCAGTTTCACATAGCCCATATTGAGGTGGGCGATCATGCGACCCGGTGTGCAGATAACAATATCCACACCCGATGATAATGCCTTCTTCTCGGTAGCGAACATAGCACCACCGTTGCCACCGTAAATGGCGATGGAGCTGATATCGGTATAATAAGAAACACCCTCCAGGGTCTGGGATATCTGCAGGGCCAGTTCGCGTGTAGGCACTATGATCATACAATTGATCTTGTGCGCCTCATGGTGCTGGGTGAGTAATTTATGAATGACAGGGAGCAGGAAGGCAGCCGTTTTACCGGTACCTGTCTGCGCTGCGGCAATAATATCTTTTCCTTCTATTATGTGGGGTATCACTGCTTCCTGAACCGGGGTGGCTGTTGTGTAGCCCATATCATCGATCCCGTCCATCAGGTCGTCATCAAAACCAAAATCTATAAAATCCAAAATTTGTTATTTAGGCCTAAAGGTAATGTAGAAATTTGTAACGTTGTGTGAAGGACTTGCGATGGCCCGATGCTCCTGCCAGTTACCAACATATTAAAATGACAAATGACAATATACGTTGCTGATGTACAAAATGAGTATATCTTTTCTGACGAAGCAAATAATCACATGTATTATGCACAATGTAGCGGCTTAACTACATTTAAAACAAAGCTAATACAGGCAACCACCCGGGAGTTATTATGTGAAGCTGTACTATCAGTCAGAATAAAGCTAGCTACCTTATTGCTCTTTTATAAAATAAAATACGGCGGAGATCTTATTCTTTTTTATTACAAGTGCAAACTCAAAGCCTACACTTGTGCATATCATGGTGTGCATTATTTCTTTTTGTGTGCATACAGGCACAGCGGTTTCAATATTTGAAGAAGAGAGACAAATTGGCTACTATGACTTAGCTTCATTTCATTACTATAATGATAGAATTGCCAAAATAGAATTAAATGACGATTGTAATGTTGAGTTCATAACTGTTCTTTGCTTTGCTTTAATATGTAATTTTCAAGATCGCAGTGATGTGAATATTAATCTTGGTAACATTTCACGTAATGGCAGAAAATTTGACACCACCTGGTATCCTAACAAACCGTAAAGAAAAAAGTCTTACAGCTTATCACCAAGTTCCGCTGAAAATGCCTGACTCGGTGAGGACGAAAAACGCACACAAATATGAGCTATGATTTAATGGTATTTAAGCCAGAGGCGGTTTCCGGAGAAAGAGAAACTTTTATGAATTGGTACAGAATACAAACCTCATGGAAGGAAACTCATGGCTACAATAACCCGGGCGTAACAGACATAAAACTGCAAAATTGGTTTATGGAGATGATCCAACATTTCCCTGCTATGAATGGCCCCTACGCTAATGACGAAGAAAATCAAATTAAGGCAGACTACACGATCGGTGAAAACTTCATCTACATAACGTTTCCTTGGGCTATTGCAGAAAAAGCATACTTATTAACGAAAACAATCGCTCTAAAACATAATGTCGGTTTTTTTGATGTTAGCGCCGACGAAGGTGATATTATTTTCCCTTATTCATATTGACTATTTTTAGTATTTTTGAAGAGCTTTACATTTTGCCAATCTGGAGATTGGCGCCCGCCGCGACTAAGTCGGAGACATACGCCGAACTGAGAGGCAGGATTATTTCCCAGACGCAAGAGCGCTACGTTAACCCTCGCGCCAGTGGTAAAACTAAGAATCGCTATGGATACAACAATTTTGGAGTTACTCAATAATTGCAGATCGTCAAACCTTGACTCTGGTCTGAAGGCACTTGACGATCTAGGTTATCTTATTGAGAAAAACACCATAGTCAACGCCGATGATAACTACAATTTGATTTTCTATAGAAAAGAATTGACCAACCACCTTTTGGACGAGGAAACTAAAAGATGTATTGAATATTTTCTTTTTTTCATGCTCCTCAATTATCCTGATAGGGCATCAAGAACTGCATGGTGTCTAATTAAATGCTGCAACAAAGAGTTTCAGGAGGCCTTATGTCAGGCAATAGAACTCTATTTTGACAAGGATGACATCACCGTTTGCTATTTGGTGCGAGCCATTACAAATATTAGTGAATTTGAAGAGTTGACTCAAAGGACTTTATTGCTCTTCCAAAAAATCAAGATTAATGGTCTCCCACACTCGAGCAATGAGATTTCTAATCTTTTACAATTATATAAAGTCCATCATAATTTTACTGATTAACTGGTAATCATTTGTATATTAACTTGGCATACAATAGCTAATTTGTCCCCTGTGAACTATTTAGAGAAGATACCTGAAATAATTGAAAAAATAAAGGATAGCGGAGACCAATTGAGTGCTCAAAAAGTTTCAGATGCGTTTTATTGTTCCTCTACGGAAGGGGGTTACCCACACATTACTTGCAATAGTTCACGACGATGAAGATATGTATGCCTTAATTGGTGAAGATGTAATGGAACTGAGAGCCTTCTGCTTATCAATTGGATTAAAAGTGCGTTAAAACCTGCGCTTAATTTATCGCCCTCTTACTCGCCTCTCTCAGCTGCTTGAACAGCTTAAAACCATGCTTCACGAAGGAGAAGGTTTTGACACTTGGAGATCCGCCACTACGGTCGCGGAAGTGAATGTTCACCCACTTTATCTTCTCCTGCCTGTTGGTGAGCACAGAGACATAGATATTCGCCAGGTGGAAGTCAGCCGGCACCTTTTCGGTAATGTTGACCATGATGCTCTTGTGAATGAACCTGTAAGGCACATTGGCATCTTTGATCCACTGACCTGTGGCAGCAAAGGTGAACAGGGTAACAAATTTAGATATAAGCGTACGCTTCAACCCATCGTCGCGGGTTTCGCGCATACCATATACTGCTTTATGCGTATCAGATAATTGAATGACCTCGGCAAGGTATTTAGGGTCGCACTGGCCGTCAGAATCTATCTGAAATATCCAGTCGGCGCCGTTCTGCAATGCCATGCGATAGCCGGTAAGGCAGGTTTGGCCGTGGCCTGTATTCGGTTTGTCTACCAGTTTTATCTGCGGATATTTAGCTGCAAACCCCTTTAATATATTAAGTGTACCGTCTTTAGAACCGTCGTTAAGTATGCACAGGGTATAGGGTACTTTACTTTCTATGAGGGCCTTTTGCCATTCTTCCACCACACTTGTTATCGCCTCTTCCTCATTATATACAGGCATGATCACCCATAAGTTATTTATGCTCATACTTTTCTTTAATGATGTTGAAGGTACCAAACGCGCGCTCTATCACTTCGTCGGTGTTGTAATACTTATACTCGGCAAGCCGCCCGCAAAAGTATACATTATTATTCTTTGTTTCTTCCTCTGCCAGCTGGCGGTATTGCTCATATAAATTAGCATTGGCCTCCATAGGTATTGGATAATAGGGATCGCCCTCGGCCTTTGAATATTCGTAGGACACCACCGTATGCGGGTGCTGCTGCCCGGTAACATGCTTTATTTCCACCGTGCGGGTATACTCATTATCGTTAGGGTAATTGATCTGCACACATGGCTGGGCAAACTCCTGAGGTACTTCTTTAAAGTCAAACTCCAGCGACCGCCATGGCAATTTGCCATACCTGAAATCGAAATATTCATCGATAGGGCCGGTATATATCAATGCATTTTCTGCCTTTATGGTATCCTTTATAGCACTATAATCTGTATCCAGCATCAGCTCTATATTGGGGTTATCTATCATGCGGGCAAACATTGCTGTAAACCCTTTGGCAGGTGTGCACTGGTATTTATGGTCTACATAAAGGATATCCTCGTTGAGCCTTACCGGTATGCGGCCGCACACGGATGGTGCCAGATCGCGCGGGTGTATGGCCCACTGTTTCAAGGTATAACCCAGGTAGAAGGCCTCATACATTTCACGCCCTACCCTGGACAAAACGAATTCTTCTGAATTGGCGGGATGTTCAATCTTTTCTCTTTTCTCTTCGAGCAGTTGCTGCGCCTCTTCTGCAGTCAGATCTGGCCGCTTGAAGAATTGCCTGAGCGTGAGCAAATTGATAGGGAAAGGAAATAACTCGCCACGGGTGGCGCTCTTTACAATATAGTTGCCCGGTACCCACTCGGTGAACTGAGACAGGTAATCGATCAATTCCGGTTTATTGGTCCGGAAATAATGCGGACCGTAACGGTGTATCATTAAGCCCGACTCATGTTTTGTATCAAAACAGTTGCCGGCAATGTGTTTTCTTTTATCAATAAGCAGCACCTTCCAGCCCAGAACAGTAGCCATGCGCTCTGCCAGCACACAGCCAACAGGACCGGCTCCTACAATTACTGCCTTATATACTCCATTCATTATGTATTTCCGTAAATAGTGGTTTAAACAACGGTAAGGGGTAAAGATAACAAAAAGAGGTTTATATGGAGCAAATTAATAGCAATCGTGCTGTCAGGCTTAACCGAAAAAGACGCGGAGACTCGTAAGTCTACCCTACCCCTGAAGGGAAGTGCTGTTACTTATCCATGAACGCCCAACAGGGCTTTGTCTATAGAACATTCTCCCCATTGGCATCGGTGGTGAGTATCTCACTCATAAAATCGAGGAAGGGGCGCATCTTTTTAAATACACCATTCATCTGTGTTACAAAATCGGTGGCCAATACTTCTGCATTTGTAAAGTGGTGTTTTAATATAAACTGCTTGTAGCGAAGTAATTCTATAGCCGGATGGTCTTTCTCGTAGCCGCGAGGTGCCGATATGAGCTGCTCGCCCTGCAGGGCACCAAAAGTGCTGACCAGCGTTTTATTGGCCAGCATTTTTTTCCAGTCTTTATAATTAGCTGCGATATCCTGCCTGATGCGTGCCAGATCAGCAGTGTTAGGAGCCCAGAACCCGCAGGCAGCAAAGGTGTTGCCCGGCTCTATGTGGTAATAATAGCCACCGCGCAGTTTTTTAGTTGCGCGCCTGAACCCACCATTCCAATGGGTATTGTAGGGAGTCTTGTCTTTAGAGAATCGTACATCTTTATAAATGCGGAACAGGCTGGCCTTGCCAGATGGCGTCTCGATAGTATCATGCTTGCTCATCTCACCCAGCAGTGAGCTGGCAAAGTCTATGATATTGTTGTGCGCATCGGTATACTTTTCTTTATGGGCAGTAAACCAGTCACGGTTATTGTGCTTGCCCAGGGTTTTCAGGAAATCGATGGATGCTTTTTGTATGGCGGGATGTTGCATGGTTTTGTAATGAGGTGTGAATTTACTATGAAAAAACACAAAAGCCGCTTGATAGCGGCCTTTGAAATATATGCTGTATGCCTGCATTACATTCCGGGCAATTTCGTAGTCTCGCTAAGTTCTATTGTTGCCTCGGGATGCCAGCCACTGATGTGTGGATGGCCGTCCAGCATTTTTTGCGCAGCATCAATATTTTCCGCCTGGATGATCGAATAGCCTGAAAATTGTTTCTCGCTTGGTTTTGACCCGCCTGCGGACAGCTGAACACCATTTATCAATGGAGAGCCCATATCTATGAGATCATTGCCGCAGCGTTGTGCCCATTGCATCCACATTTCCATTCCCTTGGCTTGCTGCTCGGCAGGCACATTAGCCATTTGTGCCATTGCATCAGCAGGCACATGATACGTTACCAAAAATTTTTTCATTGTTTAGTTTTTTTAGAAGTGATATTCAAATTTCGTCTTTTTAAGATGAATACTCAATTATATTATTGTAAACAATACTAATACATTTTTGTTTTGTCGGTTGGCTAAGGCAAGGAGATAAGAAATACCGTGAAACTCAACTATTTTTATGTATTCATGTCCATCAGCCAAAACATAACTTTCAAGTTAGCTATAACACTGTCGTTCGTATGCCTATCGCCATCTTACGGGCAGCAAATTGCTCCGGCATTCAAGGTCAAAGACAAAGATGGTAAGACCATCATTATAGCGGATCTGAAAGGGAAAGTAGTGTTCATCAATTTCTGGGCACTGACTTGTATACCCTGCCGGCAGGAGATGCCCACCATAAATCAACTCGCGGCACACTTCAAAGACAATAAAGATGTGGTGATACTGCCTGTGAGCCTCGACTATAATTTCACCACGACCTATGCCTTTATGAAGGAGCAGGGACTAGCCCTGAATGTATATAGCCCTTCCGGTGCTATGCCTGATGCACTATTTCAAGGTGTATTGCCGACGACTATTGTTATCGACAAGCTGGGAAAGGTTGTTTTCTACAAGCAGGAAGAGGGGGATTATGGGAAAGATGGTTTTATTCAATTTATTGAGGGGCTCCTCAAATGACAACCTACTTCACCCACTTTCTTATTTCTTCAATTTTCAGGTCGTTGTAGCCCGACTCTGTGATAACCTTACCATTATCTACCCACAATATCATAGGGTAGCTGCCACCGGTGTATTTCAGAAAGGGAGCTGCATCCATACGGCTATGTGGCACGTCCCGGGCCTGTGTCACCTGCCAGAATTCGGTGAGGTCGCTGGTGGCGCCACCTACAAAAATGAATAGCGGCAATGTGGAATCCTGCTGCCTTATTTTGTGCATGCTTAAGGATGCTTTGCGGCAGTAGCCGCAAAAAGGGTGAACGAAGGCTATGATGTGTTTACCGGTTCTTAGGTTTACAGATGGTGTATCGGTATTGCCGGGTGTGTACATGGCCGTCATATCCAGTTTATAGCCCAGTGGCAGGGCGATGTATGGCAGTAGCAGCGCCACGAAAAATAACACCAAAGTTGTAGCCTTACTATTCCGGAACTGCACTCCATCATAAAAACGAAGGAGGAGACCGACTATCAATAATAGTATTGCATTCTTCACCAGTGCCGCAATAGGGCTCATCCATATGGCATCACCAAAGCAGCCACAGTTCACGTGATTACCAAAGTCGATACGCAGATATACCAGGAAGATACTAAAGCACAGCAGCAATGTAAATGCTGACCACAATACCCATTTACGCCTGCCTACTATATTGAGTAATAACAGAATGCCGATACCAGCCTCGATACCGATGAAGAAACGGGCAAAAATAGCGGCGGGTTTCCACAATATACTCAGATAGGTCTCTAGCAACATCTCAAAAGAGTGTATCGGAAATGCTTTAGCGTAGGCTGAATACAAGAACAATGCGCCCGTTGCCGCAGATAATACTCCCCATAGTGCTTTACTGATACTCTTCATTTGTATACCTGTGGCCCAAAAATAGTTGTTTTACCACAGTGTTGGCATTTATGGCAATGGCAAGCAAGTTATAATCATAAAAACCGCCACCTGTATCAGGCGGCGGCACTCTTAATCACACACAATTATGTTGATATTAAAGATGACAGGTGGTTCCGCCCGGCAGGCTGTTGTTGGCCTGATCCTGATAGTTATTGCAGGTGTTTTTGGCATCTACATAGGTTGCATTGTCCACATTGTGGGTTTCTGTAGCAGATCCTGCGCCCACCACGGTTGTGCACGTGCATACATAATTCTTCTTGCAAGAGGTAAGTGATGCAGCGCCCAGTAATACTACTGCAATGATAATGTTTCTCGTTTTCATGGTTTAGTGATTTAGTTTCTGATACTAATCGTATAGAAAACTATGCCAACACCATAAAAAATATCAAAAAAGAAGGGAAAGGCGATTACACAGCCTTGGCAAAAGAGGGCTCCAGATCATCAAAGCCCACCATTTTATTGGTTTCGGGATCCCACACCTTAAGGCGCAGGCAGGCAACAATATCCGCAGGCTTTAGAGAAGTGACACCCGGCGATTGCAACTCCGGAATTGCGGCCATAGCCTCCGGCAATCGGTAGAACGGTATTTTGGAATTGAGGTGATGTATGTGATGAAAGCCGATGTTAGCTGTAACCCATTGCATAAAGGGGTTCATAGGCATAAAGCTCGATGATTCCAGGGCTGCGTCGGCATAGTTCCACTCAGTGTTATTTCTATATGTAGCACCCGGAAAATTATGCTGCGCATAAAACAGGTAAGACCCCAGCATATGTGACAAGAAGAAAGGAACGAAGAAAGTAAGGAACCAGGTAAGCCACCCGAAATGAACGAACAGGTATGTGGCTATGGATACATGAACAATAATAACCACCAGCGAATCCCAATGTTTCTTTTTATTGCTTAGAAAAGACTGCACGCACATACCGTATAAAAAAGTAGTGAAATAAGCAAAAAACATATTTAACGGATGCCTGATGGCCAGATAAGCAAACTTCTCGCCCCTGCTTGCTTCTAGAAATTTCTGTTTGGTCATGATGGGAAATGAACCGATACTGGCACTGTACAACTTGGCATTGTTATTATGGTGATGATCATGCGACCTCTTCCAGATACTTGGCGGTGTGATCATATACACACCGAATAATGTAAATATTACATTTGCGGGAAATGAATTACGCAGTATGGTATGGTGCTGGTAATCGTGAAAAATAATAAAAAAGCGAGCAAGCAATGCTGCCGTGGCTATACTGCAACCTATGCGGGCAAAAATGTTTGGCACATATATACAACCGTATATTGATGCGATCAATAAAATAAGTGTAGTTAATGTATGGTACCAACTCTTCCAGCGGATCTCCTTAGCAAACGGCTTTGTTGCGAGGATCAGTTCTTTGCCTGTAAGCATCGTGCAAATTTAGCAACCTTAATCAATAATAATAATCAAAAGAGAATAATGACTTAACAATAAACAGTTTATTAATCATGGTGGCGGATACAAAGATAAAGAATAGGCGCCATGCAACTGCCCTACGTGGATAAATATTATGATGTTTGATTGTTAAAAAAAATACATCCGTATTACCTTTAACAAACGCTTGTGACTTATGTTGTATTCATCAAAAAGAAAAAACATAGCAGCGTGATAACGATTTATCCGGTTCGTATATTTGTATTCTGCTAGACATTGTTATGCGCTATATCTTCTTCCCTATTAATGTGCGTCACCTTTTACTGCTGCCGGTATTCGCAGTACTGCTATTCCTGGCTTCCTGTGAAAAGCAGGTACACATTGATCTGGGAACCAGTGCACCACAAGTAGTCGTTCAGGGAATCATAGAGAACAATGCACCTCCATATGTGATACTTAACTCTACCATCGGCTTCTTCGCCAGCGTAGACCTCAGCACCCTGCAAAATAGCTTCCTGCATGGCGCTACCATGCAGATATCTGATGGCACTAAAACGATATTCCTCAAGGAGTATGCACTTGATACCGGCCAGTCAAACAAATTTTATTTCTATGCTGCAGATACCGCGATCCCCGGCAATAACATGGTAGGTGTATTAGGTAAAACGTATACCCTTACTATCAATTATAATAACCAAACTTATAGCGCTGTAACCAAAATACCTTACCCTAAAGGGCTGGATACACTATGGTTTGGTCAGCCGGTTTTTAAAGGAAAGACCACCCCTGCTAACGCGCTGGAACTGTTTGGCAACTACACCGACCCGGATACGCCAGGTAACTATGTGAAGTATTTCACCAAAAGGAACAATGACATCTTCTACCCGGCAGGTGTTTTTTCTGACGAATTGGTCAACGGTAAAAAGATAAGCAATATCGACCTGTTTGCAGGCTACAACGATAGTATCAATGTAAACGTGGACTCTGTTATCTACTTCTATCCCGGCGATAGCGTTACTGTAAAGTGGAGCGAGATAGACAAAGGTGTCTACAACTTCTGGAATACTTACCAGTTCTCAGTGCAGTCCATTGGCAATCCGTTTGCAACGCCGATCAATATAAAAAGCAATATCTCTAATGGTGGATTAGGTGTCTGGGCCGGGTACGGCACCTTATATTATACTGCTGTTGCACACTAAGTTCACATTCCTGGTTCCTTTATAGTCGTATTTGTCATCGCAATAGCGGGCAACCCTGCTTATTTGTAATTTTGTACAGTATCATATATAAAATAGTCGGTTTGCTGCATCAACCTTTTTTTTGCATCTTTACCACATAACAATTAGCATAGTAGAAAAAATGAGTGAGATAGAAAAAGTACATTGCCTGATCATCGGTTCTGGACCTGCAGGCTACACCGCTGCCATATACGCAGCACGTGCCAACCTAAAACCTGTTCTGTATCAGGGAATGCAGCCGGGCGGGCAATTGACCATCACCACCGAGGTAGAGAACTATCCCGGATATCCCAATGGTATCATGGGTCCGCAAATGATGATCGATTTTGAGCAGCAGGCTCAACGCATGGGTGCTGACATCAGGTGGGGAATGGCTACCAAGGTAGATTTCTCGCAACGCCCGTTCAAAGTAGAGATAGACGAAGAAAAATGGATAGAAGCTGACGCGGTGATCATAGCTACCGGAGCGTCTGCCAAGTGGCTGGGCCTGGAGTCTGAGGAAAGGCTCAATGGCCATGGTGTATCGGCATGTGCTGTATGCGACGGTTTCTTTTTTAAGGGCCAGGAAGTAGCAATAGTAGGTGCCGGCGATACCGCCTGCGAAGAGGCTTTGTACCTGTCGAAGCTATGCAGCATGGTGCATATGTTCGTGCGTAAGGGCGAAATGCGGGCCAGCAAAGTGATGCAGGACCGCGTGCTGAAAACAGCCAACATCAAAGTATACTGGAATACGGATACTTTAGAGGTGATGGGCGAGCACAAAGTAGACAGCGTAAAAATACGCAACAACCAAACTAGCGAAGAGAGCATCATACCGCTTAAAGCATTCTTTGTAGCTATAGGCCACCAACCTAATTCCGGCCTGTTTAAGGGTATGCTGGATATGGATGACCAGGAATACCTGATCACCAAGCCGGACTCAACCAAAACAAATATAGAGGGTGTGTTTGCCTGCGGCGATGTGCAGGATAAAATATATCGTCAGGCAGTGAGCGCTGCCGGCAGCGGCTGTATGGCCGCCCTCGATGCTGAAAGGTACCTGGGTACACTGGAACATTAATTCAACTGACCAAACAAATTACTTAAAATAACCCCGGCTAAAAGTCGGGGTTATTTTATAAAGTGCACCTGTACCGGATCACATATACATACCGGGGGAATAGCTGATTTTCCAATACTCTATTATATTTTTCAGGGTTGCCATCAGCTCATTGGGGTCTATCGGCTTTTTAAAATAGCCTTGTATACCCATGTGATACGCATCATCGATGAAGTTTTTGCCTACTGTTGTTGAAAACAGGATGTACGGAACACACTTAATATTGATCACATCATTTTCCTTCACTCTTGCGCGCAATTCTATTCCGTTGATCTTGGGCATATTCAGATCAGAGATAATGAGAAATGGGATGCTCTTCATTTGAATAAGGTATTGAATCGCAGCTTCGCCATCGTTTAGGAAAACCAATTCATTTGTATAATTCAGTTTCCTGTATGTAGTTTCAAGAAATTCTTGATCATCAATATCATCTTCAATTATCAGAATTGGTCCGTTCTTATTCACGTAAAAATCTTTTGAATTAAAAAAATAGCGGAGACATCGTTGTATGGCGAGTCCTCCCGATAAAAATTATTGTTTAATCAGCGGGGATATACATATCAAACGTAGCGCCTTTGTTTAACTCACTTGTAGCGGTGATCATGCCATTGTGATTCTCTACTATCTTTTTTACAATTGCAAGCCCAATGCCTGTACCGGCATATACCTCTTTACTATGTAGTTTTTGGAACACTTCAAAAATGCGTTCTCTGAATTCCGGTTCAAAGCCAATACCGTTGTCTTTGACGACAATATGGCAATACTTCTTTTCAGATGAAAGTTTTGGGTTGTTCAGTTTATTGCCCCTAACTATTTTACTCCTTATTATAATGTAGGCAGGGATGTCGGGCCGCGAAAATTTGAGCGCATTGCTGATCAGGTTGTACATAAGCTGGCGAAACTGAAAAGGAATAATATTTGCAGGGCTCAAATCAATGGCATCAATAATAGCATGTTTATCCTGCATCGTATCTTTCAGGTCTGCTTTTATTTCTTCTATAATTATACCCAGGTCTGCCTTTTCAAATTTATGGTCGGTAGTGCTGATGCGCGAGAAAGCAAGCAAATCCTCTATGAGTTGCTGCATTCTGCCGGCTGCGAGCTGCATTCTCAGGAAATTATGTTTCCCTTTTTCAGACAGATTTTCATTTTCATTCTCCAAAATGACCGTGACAAATGTTTGTATTTTGCGCAGAGGCTCCTGCAGGTCGTGGCTTGATATATAAGTGAATGCCAGCAGCTCTTTGTTGGCAATGATCAACTCTGCCGCACGCTTCTCTTTCTCCTCATTTTGAAATGCAAGTTCTTTGTTGGCTATGATCAGCTCTGCCGCACGCTTTTCCTTCTCATCATTCTGAAATGCCAGCTCTTTGTTCGCGATACGCAATTCTTCTGCACGCTTTTCTTTCTCTTCGTTCTGGAAGACAAGCTCTTTGTTAGCGATGATCAGCTCTGCAGCACGCTTTTCCTTCTCATCATTCTGAAACGCAAGCTCTTTGTTCGCAATGCGCAGCTCTTCGGCGCGCTTTTCCTTCTCCCCATTCTGAAATACAAGCTCTTTGTTAGCGATGATCAGCTCTTCCGCTCTTTTTTCCTTTTCTCCGTTTTGAAAGACAAGTTCCCTATTAGCGATGCCCAGCTCTGCAGCACGTTTTTCTTTTTCTACATGCTGAAAGGCCAACTCTTTGTTAGCCTCCATCAACTCATCAGACTTCAGCATATCCTTTTCTTCTTTCATCAGGATGTTGTATTATATTATTGTAGCGCTAACAGCCATTTTTGGCCAATCTTATTTAAAGACTGCTTTATGCGGTAAGGACAAAATTCTCTCTAAGCGGCTGCGTCACATTTCCTTGTGTAATGAGTGTAAGTGCCTGCCGGATGATCTTTTTGAAGCTTGAAAAATCAGAAGGTTTACGAATAAAATTATGCGCGCCATTCCTATAAAGTTGGTTGACCACCTCCTGTTCCAGAGAGGTGGAGTACATTATTATGGGGAGGTGATTTAGCTTGCCGTTCAACTTTATTGCTGCCAGGCATTCGAAGCCGTTTTTCCTCGGCATATTCAAATCCAGAAAAATGACCTGCGGAAGTTCATCTGTTTCATTTGTCAGCAAGTGCATGAGTTGTTCCCCATCATGCACGGCAGTAAAATGCGTAAAGAGAAAAAATTCGTCTAATGCTCCTCTAAAGAATTCACAATCGTCAATATCGTCATCTGCAAGCAGTATCCTTAGCGCAACTCTTTGTTCTTTGGGGTCCATGGCAATTAGCTAGTTAGCGTTGCAAATAGTGAGATAATGGAACGAGAAGTATAAACCATAATATAAATTAAAATCATGCCACTACATATAATTACCAATTAAATAATTATGTCTTTAAGAGAGATTGAGCCCGATACGCACTAACGCAATGAGAAACACAGGGTGAACGCGCAAGCACAATTACGGCGCGGCAACTACTTTATTAACGAAGCTTAATGGAAAGATTAAATTACAGGGGTGTATTTACCCCAATTCTTACGAAAGTCTATCATATTACGCACAAAAACAAAAAAATCAACGCTACCCTGTCGGTATTCTAACGACTTTGTTTGGAGTTTTGGCAAACAATGAATCAGGGATGGGTTCGTTGTTGTCGTCAATACCGATCATTTACCCACCTTTTCCAGCTTTTCTATTCGCTGCACTAGGGCATCCAGGTTACGGAAGTGCACAAAGGCTTTACGGTATTTATTGGCATCAAAGGCCGGCGATCCCATAAACACCCCACCTGGCTTAGGTATGCTCTTAGATATGCCCGACTGTGCAGTGACTATAGTATTATCGGCTATATGCAGGTGACCTACTATGCCTACCTGGCCGCTGGTCATGCAGTTCTTACCTATCTTGGTAGAGCCCGCTACCACTGTGCAAGCTGCAAAGTAGCAGTTCTCCCCTACTTCTACATTATGCGCAATATGGATCAGGTTATCAAATTTCACACCTTTTCTCAATATTGTAGATCCCAGTGTAGCCCTGTCAATAGCACAGTTAGCACCTATCTCCACATCGTCTTCTATGATCACATTCCCTATTTGCGGCACCTTTTTATTGCCTTCATTTTCCGGTGCAAACCTGAACCCATCGCTGCCTATCACTGTACCTGAGTGAATGATACAATCCCTGCCGATAACACAATCGGAATATATTTTAACTCCGGCAAACAATGTGGTATTGTCGCCCACCACTACGTTATCCCCTATGTATACCTGCGGATATATCTTTACGTTGTTCCCGATTTTGGCATTGTCGCTCACCACTGCAAACTCGCCGGCATATACGTTGTCTCCTACCTTAGCACTGTCTGATATGTATGCCTGCCTGGATATGCCGGTCTTGTTCAGCTTCACCTGGTTATACATTTCCAGTAGCTTAGCAAATGCATTACCTGCACTTTCCACACGTATCAATGTTGCTGTTACCGGTGCAGTCAACTCGAAATCTTTGTTGATGATGACCAGTGAGGCCTGAGTATTATATATGTAGTGCGTATATAGCGGATTGGCCAGAAAAGAGATAGACCCGGGTTCCCCCTCTTCTATTTTAGACAGCTTGCTTACTGTAACCTCTTCATCGCCCTCTATTTGCCCATTCAGTAATCCTGCTATCTGTTTCGCGCTAAATTTCATTTATTGGTATTTAAAACAATTGAAAATGAGTGTGTTACGCCGCCAATGTAGAAAAAAAATCCGTTATAGACTATTTAATTGCGCTTTTACGAGAAAAATATACCGTGATTTAAAGATAGTTTAATATCGCTATTCTCCGATAAACGCTGCACAATGGATCTCCTCTACACCAGGGCTGCTTGCTACACTACATAAATAGTCACCCATACTAATGCTTTGCACCACCCAGCTTTCAGCAGACCCGATAATACCTGCTGGCACCTTATGCACTCCATCCAGGCAGGGTATATTTACCATCTCGTCGTCTATGCCATTGCCTGTTGCCTTTAGCAGTGCTTCCTTTCTGGTCCATAAAGTATAAAAAGACAAAATACCCGATTGTGCTACGTACTTCTGCTCAACTACTGAGAAGCAGGAAGTGACTATGCCTGCAATATCAAACCCCTGTTTGATATGCTCAATATCAATTCCAACAGGAGTGCTTGCTATCGCAATAACTATAAGATCACCTGAATGAGATACATTGTAGCATACGGGCGTGCTTATTGCATTACTTACATAGGGTTTCTTGCTTTCACCTTCATCAAATGTAATGTCAGCCGCCTTTATACCTATTTGTTTTGCCAGCAACATCCTAAGCGCTATTCTGCTTATTATAAAACGGCTCCGGTCATGTTCATGATGATAACTATCTACCCTCCTCTGCTCGTCAACTGACAACACTGTGTTGGCATAAGGTAGCAACGATGCATTTAAAGAGATATTGACGCTATAAATAATGATGCTTGGTGGGTTATCTCTCCCGGCATCCTCCTTATCGGCAACAACTATGCTTTTGCATATTATTTCAGGCATCGCAGCAAAGCTACATCTTCCTTCCGGCCAGAGTACACCTTCGCATACATGCCAAAAATAAAAATTTACTTAAAATCTAACATTTTTGCCTTTTGTGACGTCAATATTATTGTAACGGTACACATTTCATTCTTTAATCAATAATTAAAAATCTATCTTTAACCATTCAAATACAAACCAATGAAAAAATCGATTCTACTAACGATCACGGCACTTTTTCTATCGGTGGCCGCATCATTCGCCCTTAGCGGCATTGACGGCCCTTCAAGTGGCTGTACGGGTTCTCATGTATTTCTTAATGACAGCACAGTATCTGGCGGCATCTGGACCAGTAGTGATCCGAGTGTAGCCAGTGTCTATGTTGACACAATGGGATATATTAATTGTGTTTCTGCAGGCACTGCCACTATCACTTTTACTACCAGCGCAGGATCCGAGACTTTTACATTGACCGTTTACCCTTCACCGGCTGCTATCACCGGACCTACATCTGTTTGTGTGGGTGGAACTATTACAGAAGCGGATCTAACACCAGGCGGCGTGTGGAGCATATCACCAGCTACACTGGCTTCTGTATCTGCTACCGGCGTTGTCACAGGTGTCGCTGCGGGTTCAGCAACGATTACTTATGCTACGTCATCGGGCTGTAGCTCTACTGCCTATATTTCTGTCACTACCTCAGGTGCTTACGATTCACTTTCGGGCCCGTCTACTGTTTGTGTTGGTTCTACTATCACTATATCTGCAGCCGGCACTACCGGTGGCACATGGAGTAGTTCTGCAACTTCTGTTGCTACTGTAAGTTCTGCTGGTGCCGTAACAGGTATTGCTCCGGGTACCACCATCATCAGCTATACTGTAACCGGCTCATGCGGCAGCGCTACTGCCACATACCCAGTTACCGTTATCTCCGGCACAAGCGCAGGCACCATTGCAGGTCCTTCAACAGTATCTGCAGGCGGCATTGTAACGCTTACTGACGGCGTTGCAGGCGGCACATGGACAAGCAGCACTACCAGTATTGCTACAGTAAATCCTACAACGGGCGTTGTTACAGGTGTAGCAGCAGGCACAGTTACTATTTCTTATACTGTTACCGGTTGCGGTGCATCGTCTACAGCTACTTATACTGTTACTGTTACTCCGGCTAATGTTATTTCCGGTTATGTATACTTCCCTACTACTCCTTACTATGGCCCTGTAAAGATCTGGCTCATCACCTATGTATCTCCTAATCTGGAAGCAATTGACTCTGTTACCCTGTACAGCAGCGGCGACAGCCTTTACTATCAGTTCCTTGGAGAGCCTACAGATTCTTATCGCGTGAAGGCTGCTGCCCTCGATAGCACAGTATCGTCAATGGGTTATATCCCTACTTACCATACAAGCAGCTATTACTGGTACTCGGCCGATGTTATCGCGCACACAGCAGGCACAGTTGATGCCCACGAAAATATCAATATGGCATATGGTCCAGTTACATCCGGACCGGGCTTCATAGGTGGTAATGTTACTACAGGTGCCAATAAGGCAACCTCTGGTGGCGTGCCGGTATACGGACTGACCGTGTTCTGCGTTAACTCTACAACAGGCCAGGTCGCACAGTATACGCATACCGATGCAAGTGGTAACTATTCTTTCAGCAGCCTGCCGGTAGGTACCTATTTTATCTTCCCTGATTCGCTCAACTACCACACAACTCCATACATAGGTATTACACTGACAACCGGTGCTCCGTCTATGGCAGCTGCCAGCTTTATACAGCACACCATTTCAAAGACCATCACCCCGATAGCTACAGGTGTAGAGAATATATCTGCAAATACTACATCAATAGTAGCGTTCCCTAACCCAACAATGGGTAAACTGAACATTCAGTGGAATGCTGCTGCAGCTGAATCTGCTACTATCTCTATCTGCGATGTAACAGGACGCGAAATTTACAAGTCTAATCTTAATGTACATCAGGGTTATGGCAGCACTGCTGTAGATATGACTGCACTGACAAATGGCCTTTACATTTTGTCTGTTAAATCTACTACTATTAACTACAGCACCAAGATCCAGGTGCAGCACTAAGAAGATGATTGTTGATGATCATTTTGATCGATAAAAGAGGGTGTCTCACAAGTCTGAGACACCCTCTTTTTTATTTGGCTACCTGATTCAATCCGGTACTCGTTTCTGCGATTGTTAGAGGCTTCACTTTGCCTTTGATACCGCCTCTTTTTATACCCGGGTACTTACAGCACTGATAATGAAAAAGCCATGAAGAAATGACCACATGACTTTTTGCATATTTTTTTTTGGAATCACGTATTAGCTCGCTTTCAGCATTTTGCTGTTCGATTTTTTGATGGAGTAGATGGAAGATATGAACTCCTGTATATTCTGATCAATGCTGATCTGCTCATCCGGTATCATTATGTTCATATCCTTTTCGCAATAATAGAGCAACAGATCAAGTTGCCTGTTATTGATCTGCAAGTTAGAATTCAGGTACGCATGCTCATTGATAAGAGATTTATCTATGAGTAATTCGCGATTGAGTATATTAATGAGTTTCCTTTTTATTTGCTTCATAAAAACCCGGTTTAAAAGGTGAAGGATACTGAATTGATAACACAAATCGTACCAAACTCTTTTTTTGCACCAGATAAACCCTACTTTTTAACCTTATTTTGGGGTAAAGTCGGTGAATAACGCCTATTAATCGGTGAACGCCGCCCGGCTATATAGGTTGTGATCAGCGATTTAGACTGCGGTGCAATCCATTGCCAATAACCAAAGCGAAAAGTCCGCTAATGGCAGCCATAAAGAGGCCCTTAAAGATATCCAGAAGCATTATAACCACTACAGGGTTCATAGACTTGGCATTCTGGTTGGCCAGTGCAGCTATTTCCTCGTGATGCAGAAAATATATTTTCACAAATGATATATGAACAAACATAGCAAGGGCTATCTGTAAAATGCCGGTAAGCAAGCCGGTAAGGAATAATTTACGATCTGTGTAAAACCCTAGCACCAATGCCGAGATAAGAAAGGCAAGCAGCCACAACAATTGCTCCCCCTTCATAGAATGAATGTACAAAGTAGCATATCCCATAAGGGCACCTATCAGTGTCAGCGGCAAGATCAATTTCCAATTCATAGCTATTATCGGTTGGCTACCCTATCAGAAAGGTACTCTCTCTTTATAACGATAGATCACCTGTTTTACTCCATTGGTTTTGGTGGTACTCACTATAACTTCGCAGTCACTATTCGTGAATTTATATTCAAATTCATGACAATCAGGATCCAGTAGCATTGCCTGATTTTTGGTCAGCAGCTTTTTTAAAAAACTGATCTTGCCACCCAACGTAGCCTTTTCAGGTATATTTACTGCCATCGCTTTGTAACACTTGACAGGCTGTTCTCCCGCAGTTTCAGGAAAGGTTTTCGTAACTTTAAACTCATTGAAGAATACAGAGCGTTCCTTCACCTTGCCGTTCTCTCCGTACTTAAATTTCTCTTCGTGGATAACGTCCTTGTTGTTATCATTCAATCTTACTTCCTTATAAAGGACACTATTCTTATCATAGTATGAACGGGTGTAAAACTCGATGCGGCCATTGAAGTAAGATGCTTCATGTATCACAGACTCACCCGTTTTTTTATCGGTTGAGTAGTCATATTGTTTCTTGTAGTTATTGCCGTTTACCTTATTATCTTCCGATTGAAATATCTTTCTGTTTTTATCGTCATACCTGTACTCTTTCATCGTCTGCATTGCATCGTCTTTATATTCTTCCGTTCTTATCAACTTTTTAGAAGAGTTGTAATAGTTGGCCACCTTGTACTTGATGTTATCATGAAAAGGATAATCAATGGACAATATGGCGGAACTATCAGACGATATGTATATACGCGTACTATCCGCCAGATAGAGGTGCACACTATCTTTAAAATTATAGCTATATGTATATTCATGTATCACCATCCTTGCCTTATAAGTGTCCCAACCGCACTTAAAAGTAGTTTGTGCACTAAGGCTGATGATCGGCAACAAGAATAAAGCAGTAAATAATTGTTTTTTCATTGACGAATGTTGTAGCGATACAATATCGTTACAAATAGTGTAAATAGAAAACCCCATAAACTACTATTTAGTAACACCGTGTGGATAGCATAAAAAAGATCGGGCTGTCTCGTTGGAGACAGCCCGATTTCTTAACTGAATTTACGATTAATATTTCCAGAGGTTCCTTTTATAGCGAGCTATTTCACGCTCGATACGTGCTGCTTCTTTGAGCTGCCTTGCTTCGTCAGGATATTTATCCTTGATACGAAGGTCTGCCGGATTCGACTCTTTCACAATAAGAGATTTGAATGTTCTTTGGATGAACACATCATCAAGACTGATGTTGTAAATGTCCCTTTGCGGATCAACAACTTCTTTCGATGCGAATATCTTACGGCACTGGTCGAAATACAGATAGAAAGGATGCACATCACCTATAACAACACCCATACTGTTCTTTTTGGTTTGTATTGGTGCGAGACCAATGATCTGTGTTACCACACGTCCCCTAACCTTGTCGAAATATATTTCTTCTTTGATCTCGTATTTTGTAACTGAATCGGGATTAAATTCATTAGGAATGGTACGTGTACCTGTTTGCTCACCGGTAGAGTCAATGATCGGTACGATAGTACTATCGCGGAATCTTGCCAAAACCTTAGAATAAGTCAGTTTTGTCTTGAACGACTCATCAGCATAAGCAACCAGCTTACCTTTCTTGAGCGCGTCCATGATCAGCTGCATCATTGTTTCACCAGGCACAGCAAATATCTTGTTCTGAGAATCCTTAGTGCTGATCTCTCTCCAAAGACGTTTGTAGAATTTGATATTGTTCTTATCTTCTTTAGGAAAAAGAAACGGACGCGCACCTTTCAGAGTAGTTGCTTTATAAAACCCATCTATAGGAGCAACGCTGTCAACAGTAATATTACTGAAGTCAAAAGAATCGCTTGCTGCAACCAAGTCAGGAGTGGCAACACCGGTATCTTCAACAGGAACCGGTTCAGCCATCACAGGAGCCGGCGTTTCTACAACAGGAGGAGCAGCCTCAGTAGCAGCTTTGTCTGTAGTCTGCTCGGTCTTGGTCTTATTCTTGCCTTTGCCTTTGCCTTTTTTCTTAGTCTGTGCAAGAGAATCAAAACTGAATCCTACCGCTACAACTAACAATAATGTAAGTACAATACTTTTTTTCATAAACTCTCTTTTTATTCAATTAACTTACTGTGCTGTGAATGTAATTGGGTCAAGTGGGCGCCTCATTCCATCAGGGCCTGTTGCGAACACGTTATCAAACATTACACGTGTACCCGGTATAATACTTGACATGGCAGACTTCATCTGCGCTGTCAACGTGTTGGTATTAGACTCAAACGTCTGTACGTCACTACGTGGCTTTATGATATACAACGTAAAGTGATTGATATTGAATGTTGTAGCAAAGTCGAAGTCTTCTAGGTTGGCAAAAACTTTATCCTGTCCTGTCAACAACGCCTTTGCAACTGTACCACCACTTTTGCCACCAAAACGAACGTGAGGTGTAGGTATACGCTTACAACGGAAGTCAGCAGTACCTAATACAGTACTCTTACCCTTATCTCCTTCACCAGTGATGGTGATCTTAGCAGGGCCTGTCGCTTTTACATTTACGATATAATGCCCTTTACTACCAGTAATCATAGCACTACCACCGCCAGTAATAGAAACGTGGAGTTTATCGTCAGGTGTACCCGGTGCAGAAACCGAAACCGGGTTATCAACACCAACATAGAATACGTTCATTTTATCCGGAGATACAACTGCAGAAGGCTTAGCTACTCTGTAGGTCAGCTCTTCAGATTTGTAAGTAGCAGTAGTACCGTCAGCCTTTTTAGCAGAGATAGTTGCGAACCATTTAAACTCCCCTTCACGGCTAGTGCTGACAGTGTACGTGCCCTTACCACCCGCAACATTGAGTTTCTGGCCACCAACTACCATATCCGGATTGGTTTTAGAATCAAATGCAGTCAGATAAACTTCAGCTGTGTATGGCTGTCCTAACAATACATAGGTAGAAGAGGTAGGAACCGCAACTGCAGAGAATTGGTCAAGGTTCATTACTGCCTTATCCACTTCACCCAGTATGTTCTTAATCGCTTCCGACTCTGTATTTCTAAGGTCCGCCTGAATCTTTGTCAATGCAGTAAAAGCCGCTGTCAACGGTATACCGTCACCAAAGAAGTTATCCTGCCATGATCTTGCAACACCATCACGTGAACGTGGAGGATCACTTGCATTCAAGGCCATTTTAAAATTTTGTCTGCCAGTAGCATCCAACTCCGCAAGTATCTTCTTTTCAGTTTCCTCGATCTTTGCCTTCAGTGTGTCAGCACGGTGATGTACGATCATTATACGTGGAGATACATCCACATCTTCGCGTCCTTTTAAATCACCTGAAGTGGCATCGACACCTCCGTTCACTTCCTGAAGCTTTGCCTTAGTTTCTGCAATATAATTATTAAGGTCTTCAACAGCTGCTTTTACCCTGTTCGCTCTATCCCATATCGGCTTAGCACGCTCCGGCTCATTTTTCAGTTTACCCGCAGCAAATGCTGCAAATGTCTGGTCAATAGCAGATTGTACATTATTTGTAGAATTTTCAAGCCCTACGGTCAGATTCCTGAACGCGTCAAGGACTTTTTCGGTAATTGTAGTTGCTGCAAGGCCTAGCAGTACGAGGTACAATATACCCATCATTTTCTGCCGGGGCGTTTCATTTACTCCTGCCATGCTATATAATATTTTAAAATGAGGTTAGTTTTTTCTGAATGCTTCAACCTGAGCTTGATAGATCTTGTTCAGGTCAGTAATATTCTTGGTGTATGACTTCATACCCTGAGTTGCAGCTTCAAATTCTTTCAGCATAGACGCAGACGAAGTAGTCATCTGATTGATGGCCTGCAATGTCTTGTTGAACTGATCGAAACTTGAATTCATGTCAGTCATGTTCTTGGCATACAATTTCATTCCCTGGCTTGCAGATTCAAAATCTTTCAGCATAGTCTGTGACGCTACTGACATTTGATTGATAGACTGCAATGTTTTACCAAAAGCCTCAAAATTAGGACCAACTCCATTTACCTGATCGCGGAATTTCTTAAGGTCGCCCGTAGCAGACTCGATTTCCTTGATCATGTTCTGAGTAGCACCGAAAGAACCGGCAACCTGGTTAACAGATGCAACTGTCTTTGTAAAATTCTCAAAGCCAAGACTAAGTTTCTTAATTACATCAGGGCTTATAGCCGTAGATAAAAGATCATTGAGACCTGATGATTTAGGGTCAGCATCGGCTGTAGCTTCTTCTACTGTCATTGCAGCAATACCTAAAATAAAGAAGAGTATAGACTCTGTGATCAAACCTGCTGCGATCATGATCTCACCACCCCTCCAGTGGAGGATCTTGAACATCAGACCAAGGATAACCACACTTGCACCCCACGAGATGACCGTATTAAGGCCAATTTTCTTTTTACCTGCTGTTTGAGGATTACTGCTCATAATTGTTTTTAATTTTAAGTTGTTCGTAATTCGGGTTGTCTATTGATTGTGAAGATTATTTCCTTTTAGAAGACTTTTTGCGTGTTGATACTTCTTTGCTGAGAATTTCAGGAGCTCCCATTACACAACGGAAACCGATAAAGCAATGGGCAACATCCATAAGTTCGTGATCACGTGCATAAGGGCTCAGTGCCTTTGCGTTGCTCACAAATGAACCACCGCGTACTACTTTACGTTTCATTGCCTGAACATCTGACGAGTCGGCATCATACTTCAACACCGGATTGATATCAGATACGAAAGCAAATGCTGACGGGCTATATGCATCCATAGTCCACTCTGCAACGTTACCTATCATATTGTACACACCAAAATCATTTGGAGCATACGACATAACTGGCACGGTGAAAGCAGATCCGTCGCCCGTATAATCACCTTCGTCTTGTTTAAAGTTTGCTGTCAGGCCCTTTCTGTCTGCAGGTACATTTGTCTTGTCGTCACCAACAGTAGGGTCAAAGAATGCGTTGGTGTCTACCAAAGCTGCTGAGTTATCAGTTGTTGTGGAAGTAGTAGCAGACCAACTAGAGTTAGGATCTGCCGCCATTACTGCACGAGCACCATCACCGGTAGTATCATGCGGTGTCTCATTTTTAGCAACTGGTTCTTTCTTGGTTTTGTCTTTCACCTCTTCAGCAGGGATTGGAGTTACCGGAACAGAAGACCTCATATCTTGCTGTGCAGCATACACCCACTGTGCCTCAGAAGGGAGGCTGAACGACAGATGATAGTTCTTCATGTAATCAGCTACATCACTATATCCATTAGATGTAAGTGAGCGCCAGTAAGTATAGGCCATTGCCTGATCCCAGGTAACACCTACTACAGGATAGTCATCATATGGCGGACTAGTGAAATAGTTCTCCACGAAAATATCTGTCTGAGCATTAGGAAGATCTTTCGCCCATATTTGCTCGTCAGGATAAACACCTACAACTTTAGTAGCATAGGTACCTACTTTAGCTTTAGGGTTAGTACCTATTGCTCTCAGGTAACTATATGCGAACAGTATTGAATCCTTCTTGATCTGACCCCTTTCGTCCAGCATAGCCATCAGCTTACTACGGGTATCGCCTTCAAATAATTTCTTATGATCAACCTTTGACCAGTTTATTCGCCTAACAGTGACTACATTAGAATTAGTAGAGTCAACAACTTTTGCATCTTTGAAATAATCACCATCACTCAGGTAACGTGTAATTGCTATAGAGTCGATTACCCACTCTACGAATTGCCTGTACTGCTGATTGGTTACCTCTGTCTTGTCTATGAAGTAAGAACTAAGACTCACCTTCTTAACACAATTGCTGTCTGTAGACTGCTGGCTATACTTGATAATTGTAGACCCACCCGGAATGTAAACCATCCCCGGAGGCGCAGTGATCTTGGCATGTGCATACGGTATTACCGGGCGTATTCTTGACTTTTGCTGTTGAGCACCGCTATGCAAGGACAGGGTAGTAGCCGTAACAAACAAGGAGAATGCAAAAATAGAACTCTTCATATATACACTAAATTTAATTTAAAAACAACTTCTCAAAACAATAAACTTGCTGTAAAACAAGTATTTGCAAAAATAAAATTTCTAAGACTTGTACTGTGTTCCATTTATGAAGTGTTAAAACTTCAAAAATACACCTAACAAAAACCTTAACAAAGAACTAAAAACACAACACACACCAATAACAGTAAACACTTTACTGCTACCGTAGATGGCCGTAAAGATAATTAAGTTCCCGTGAAAGTAAAGAATATTTCCAAAAATCAAAAGGATAACACAATAAAAATAGGCATGGTATGACCTTATAAAACACATGTGAATGCCCCTAATTATTAACAAGAAATTAGTAAAAACGCGTGTTTTAGGGCATTTCAGGGGGAAAAAGACATCATTAAAAATCTATTAACAATATCAATCTGACTACAATTTTATAATATAAATTAATTGTTAACGGCAGAGAAATAAGCCAAATAAAACTGCAATCAGTTAACATGCACAATAAAAATACAATTTATGACTTGCCAAATTGTTATTTATTAACAAAAAAAATCCCGTTTTTACTATCTCTGGATTAGTCACTTGAAAACGAGCAATTACCTTTATTAACTTATCCCAAAGTGCAAATTATCTACGTTGGTTACAGCGGAATCACTGCTATTTACTTAACAAAACTATGCCCTGGCTTTACCATCTCAGGATGCGCGGCTTGAAAACGGGCTATATCTCTGATCGAAACATTTTGTACGTATGGATTATCCGTATTATGATCGATGTAATGCTGGTGATAATCCTCAGCCCTCCAGAATAGCGTATACAGCATTACCTGAGCCGCTATTGGGGCGGTGTATTTACCCGATTTGTTGAGTTCTTTAATATAGGCTTCAGCCATAGCCTTTTCACCTGAATTTCTATAGAAAATAATAGACCGGTATTGTGTCCCATTGTCAGGCCCCTGCCCATTTACCTGTGTAGGGTCTTCCTGCGCTTCAAAGTATATTCTCAGTAGTTGCGCATAGGTTATTTTAGTACTGTCGTAATAAATATTTACGGTCTCGGCGTGGCCGGTAGTGCCGGTTTCCACATCTTCATATGTAGGATCAGCCTTTGTGCCACCAGCGTAGCCGGATACCCCGTCTATAACACCTTTGATACTTTCAAACAAGGTCTCCTCGTGCCAGAAACAACCGGCCGCAAACGTTGCCTGGCTATACTTTGACAGGTCTTTCGGCACGTCATCCCTGGAGAAATTCTGTGCGACAACTTTTGCCTTTTGAGGAGATACGGTCTGACCGCAAGAGGTGATGCTAACAACAAGTATCGTACTAAGAAAAACGGATATCCGGTTCATTGTTTATAATTTTGTGTACTGCAATTTACGTAACTAAACACCCTTAGGATTGTCGCGCTAACGACACCTATGACCAACAACACCAGAATCTATGAGCTTTAACAAATCCTTCTGCAAAAGTGTTATGATCTGCACATCGGCTGCAATGCTGTTTTCTTGTAATAATAGCCGGCAAGAGACCAAAAAAACTACCGATACCATTGCCGTAAATAAGCCGGTTGCGGCGGTTGACTCCTCTGCCATTATCGACGTCAATGATACCTCAGATAATGCTACCCTATACCTTACTGTGGCCGACACCGGACAAGACTATTTTGCACTACGAACAACAATGTTCGAGATCAATAAAAGAACACGCCTGAAGATCGATACCATGAACAGATATTACAATACGAGGAAGAAAGAAATAGTACTATCGGACACCGATGAAGACGAGATATATAGAGGCGAATATTTCCCGCGCAGGTTCCCCGGGGAAAACCTTAGCCTGGAATACTACAGTGTGTTTGATAAGCACTCTACCAAGAAAAATATAGCACTCGTGGCCGGCATTTATGAGACACAAAAAAGCGCAGACTCTATGCTGTCAAAAATAAGCCAACTGGCACCCCATGGTTTTACGCTGAAAGCTGTGGTGTATACGGGTTGTATGCACTAGGCCCGCCCACTGAAAAATGAAACAAAAAAGCAACGGCGACCATGGCCGCCGTTGTAGTTAGTACTCTTTTATTTGACCCTGAGAACACAGTAATGTTCGCGTATTCAAAAGCCCGCAATTATGCGATGTGCTTCTGTATCTTCTTGTCAAAAACAGGCTTTGGTGCCATGCCTATCTGCTTGTCGACCACCTGGCCATCTTTAATGAATAACACGCATGGTATGCTGGTCACGCCATAGTTTACTGACAGGTTAGGATTCTCATCCACATTCACCTTACCTACATTCACCTTGCCTTCATATTCTTTATGCAAAGCATCGATCGTTGGTCCGAGAGCCAAACATGGGCCACACCACGGAGCCCAGAAATCCACAACGGTAAGCTTGTCCGTTTTTAATACTTCTGTGTCAAAGTTTGAGTCGGTATATACTGCCGCCATTTTATTTAAAATTTTAAGTGTTTAACTTGTTATTGAGACACAAAGTTAATTTATTATTACATACCCATTCATAGCGATCATAAATACAGGTATTAGTATTAACACTATTCCCACAAAGACCTGAAGAACAGCATCCGTACTGTTAATCCTCCCAGTACTGTGTGCCCTTCTTATCTATATATCCAAAATCATCCTTATATTCCACAAAGGCAAAACCATTGATAAAACTATTGATGACATCAGAATAGATGCATGGTATGACGAGTTTGCCTGTTGTATCTACAAAACCCCATTTGCCACGGGTGCAAACTGCCGCCAGCCCCTCTGAAAAATCCATTGCGCTTTCGTAGATCACATCTACTACCAGCTTGCCGCTCTTGTCGGTAAAACCTACTTTACCGTCTGCATGTTCTACTTTGAATCCCTCAAAGTATTCTGCATCTTCCGGCTCTGCTACATACTTACCGTCACGGTCTATATACTTATCCTCGTTATTGATCTCTACATAAGCCACACCATTTACAAACGGCGCTACCATATCATATTTACATGGTATCACCTGCTCCCCCTTCTTGTTGATGAAGCCTGCTTTACCCTTCAGTTCCACTATCGCCAACCCGTCAATAAACGGCTCCGCATCTGAGTATATCAGGGGTATTACTTCATTGCCCATCTTGTCTATGTAGCCATACTTGCCATTCATCTCTACTACAGCCATACCCTCCGCAAATACAGAAGCAAAGTCCCACTTGTAGGGGATAACGACCTTGCCGGCAGCGTCGATAAAGCCGCTGCGCTCGTCAAACAGTACTGCACCCAAGCCTTCAGAAAAAGGCTGTGTGCTGTCGAACCGACACTCTATCACTATATTCTTGTCTTTGTCGCAGTAACCGCACATATCACCTTTGCGATAGGGTATTAGATTTGCATTTCCTTGTGTATTCAATTCTACTATCATATTGTTTAGTTTAGTTTATTTCTTTTTCGCTTTTTTCACTACGTCTTTTTCATCCCCCTCCAATCTCCTGCTTACCTTTTTTAAATCTTCCGAAGGAGGTAATTGTTCCGGTCTTACGCCTCTCTCCTGCAACATTTTTCTAACTGCAAGATTATTGTCTACATGCTCCTTTGATATTTCGTTTTCACCCTTCAAGTCCCTTTCTACAACATTATGACTTGTTAGTTCAGTTGCAAAATCCTTTGCCTTTATCGTGAGCGTAGGCAGAAAATCTGCCAGTGGCCTGCTATCCGGTACCTGTAGCTTGCGCTTCATATCATTGGTAGAAAACCCACCAAACAAAGCCTGATCACCTTTACTGCGAATGACTGCGAAGCCTTTATCGTCTACTCCCCGCTCATAAATAATACCGGATAGTTTCTTCTCAGATTTAGACGATTTCTCTCTTGCAACTACCCGCGCTACATCCAATAGCCTTTGTTCAATAATCTCCTGCTTCCTTGTTTGAACCGCGAAATAAGTTTGCGCAAAAGCTATCTCAGATTTGGCAGAATCTCCATTTTGTGCAATAAGGTAACAAGCATATCTTGTAAGTGCTATATCTGCAACTTCGCGCCTTGAACCGCTCCCTAATTCGACCATTTTGTTGACATCAACGAAATGGTCCACCGCAGCTATACCACTACTATTGCACCCAATTTTTGCTTTCTCAACTACCTTCAGGAAGTTGCGCCAATCTGCGTAATGAAATATGGCTTGCAAATCTCTTGCGCTCCAGTATTCTATGCCCATCTGCTCGTAGCGGGCGCTTTCAAATTGCTCAAGAAGTTGTTGTATCTGTTCCCTTTTCATCGTTGCCACTCATGAGTTTCTTTCTATTTTTTACTTTTTACTTTTCATTTTCTTACACCTTCTCCAGCGCATATTGTATTTCGTCGTGCTCCTGCAGGTAGCGTATGAGTTCATCATTCAGTTCCAGCTTCATGCCCTGCGAGCGCAGCCTTACAGAGTGGCCTGTATCGGGGTCTGCTACCAGTATCATGAACTCGGTATTACCGGGGTGCGTCTTCACATTGGTCCTGATGAAGTCTACAAAAATATCATCCAGTTTTTCCATAGGCACGGACAGGCTTATCTTCTTGGTCAGCAGCTTGCGCACATCATCCAGCAGCATGATATTGTCTATGGTGAACTCCATAACACCCGGGCGATATTTATGCTCGTCATACCGGCCCTGCAGCATCAGCTTCTGCCCATTCACCAGGTAGTTGCCATACTGCACATAGCTCTTCTCCCACAGCATGATCTCGTAGTTGCCGGAGTAATCGTTGATGGTCATCTTGCCAAACTTAGTGCCCTTCTTGCTGGTAAGGTGGCCCACATCGGTTATAAAGCCTGCTATCCTTACGGAGCGGCCCTTATTCTCTTCCAGCTCACGTACAGGGGTCATGCCATAATTCTCCATCTCAAAGCGGAACCCATCGAGCGGGTGTGCACTCAGGTAGATGCCCACTACTTCCTTCTCCCTGTCCAGCAATTCCGGTAGTCCCCACTTTTCGCACTCCGGCATTTGCGGTGGTTTTACCTCAGGCATAGCTGCCTCGCCAAACAGGCTGTTGGTCGCCATAGAGGCGCTGGCCTGGAACTGGTTACCGAACCTTACCAGCCGCTCCAGCCCCGTAACAGGATCGGTGGCAGGTGCGTAAAAGTATTGCGCCCTGTGCATCTGAGGAAAGCTATCTAAAGCCCCTGCCAGCACCAGGTTTTCCAGTGATTTCTTATTAACGGTGCGCTGGTTCACGCGCTTAATGAAGTCGTACACCGACATGTAAGCGCCATTCAGTTCACGCTCTGCTATGATATCATCTACCGCAGCCTCGCCTACCCCTTTTATGGCATTCATCCCAAAGCGGATCACATTCTCCTTGGCCACCGAAAAGCCCTTCAGGCTTTCATTCACATCAGGACCAAGTACCTGCAGCTCCATGCGCTGGCACTCTTCCATGTAGAACTTTATCTTTTCTATATTGCCCTGGTTATTCAGCACCGCCGCCATATATTCTGCCGGGTAGTGTGCCTTCAAGTAAGCCGTTTGGTAGGCCACCAGTGCATAGCAGGTACTGTGCGACTTATTGAACGCATACTGCGCAAATGCCTCCCAGTCGGTCCATATCTTCTGCAGCTTGTCTTCAGGGTGACCCTTGGCTTTAGCTCCTTCGAGGAACTGTCCCTTCATCTTATCCAGCACCGACTTCTGCTTCTTACCCATGGCCTTACGCAGCACGTCGGCATCACCCTTGCTAAAGCCCGCAAGACTTTGCGATAACAGCATCACCTGCTCCTGATACACGGTGATACCATAGGTCTCCGCAAGGTACTCCGCCATCTCCGGCACATCATAGGTGATCTCTTCCTGCCCGTGCTTACGCTTGATGTAGTTAGGTATATACTCCATAGGCCCCGGACGATACAGGGCATTCATGGCTATCAGATCGGCAAACTTATCGGGCTTCAGGTTGATGAGGTGCTTCTGCATCCCCGCACTTTCAAACTGGAAGGTACCGTTGGTATCGCCATCCTGGTAGAGCTGGTAAGTGAGCTCATCATCGAGCGGCAGCTCATCTATATTAATGTCAATGCTGTAATTTCTTTTGATCAGCGCCAGCGCATCCTTAATGATGGTCAGGGTCTTTAACCCCAGGAAGTCCATCTTGATAACGCCTGCATTCTCTATCACATTACCCTCATACTGGGTGATGAGCGAGTCTACATCCTTTACCATGAATACAGGCAGCAGATCGCTAAGGTCGCTGGGGGCTATGATGATGCCTGCCGCATGTATACCCGTGTTGCGCACAGATCCTTCCAGCTTCACAGCATTGTTCAGTATCTGCCCCAGTGGTGTGTTAGGCTGGGCATATATCTCGCGCAGCTTCATTACCCCTTCCAGTTCATCGGCACCCAGTCCTTCCTTCTCATCCAGGCTATCCTTGCCCTTCAGTTCCGCCATTATCAGTCGCTTCAGGTTGATGCCCGGCCGCTCCGGCACAAACTTGGCCAGCATGTTGCTTTCAGATAGCGGCAGGTCCATTACCCGGGCCACATCTTTGATACTGCTCTTGGCCGCCATGGTACCATAGGTAACTATCTGCGCCACCTGGTTCTTGCCATACTTATGCACCACATAGTCTATCACCTTTTGCCTGCCCACGTCGTCAAAGTCGGTATCTATATCCGGCATGCTCTTACGATCGGGGTTCAGAAAACGCTCGAACAGGAGCTTGTACTTGATGGGGTCTATATTGGTGATACCAATGCAGAAGGCCACCGCAGACCCCGCTGCCGACCCACGCCCCGGGCCTATGAAGACACCCATATCGCGCCCGGCCTTGATGAAGTCGCTTACGATAAGGAAGTAGCCCGCAAAACCCATGGTGCGTATGGTAAAGAGCTCGAACTTCAGGCGCTCCTCTACCTCGGGTGTTATCTCTTTATATCTTTCGTATGCCCCCTTCCAGGTAAGGTCTTCGAGAAAGGCATTCTGATCATTATTGAACTCCGGTGGCACCACAAAGTGCGGCAGCATGATGTCGCGCTCCAGCTTCAGTGGCTTTATCTTGTCCAGTATCAGGTTGGTATTGTCTATAGCCTGCGGTATGTCGGCGAACAGGTCGGTCATTTCTTCCTGTGTCTTGAAGTAGAACCTGTCGCTGGGGAAGGCAAAACGCCCGCCCTTCACCGGTGCCTCATCGTCATCGCCTATGTCCTTCCACTTAGGGTCGGCCTGCTTGCTGCCTGTGTTGATGCACAGTAGTATATCATGCGCATTGGCATCCTGCTGGTCTACATAGTGGCTATCGTTGCTGGCTATGATGGGCACATTGTACTTGGCGGCAAAGCGCATGAGCACTTCATTCACCTTTATCTGGTCGGCGATCTCGTGGCGCTGCAGCTCTATGAAATAGTCCTCGCCAAAGAGGTCCAGCCACCATTTGAATTCTTTCTCGCCCTCTGCCTCGCCCTTCTTCAGTATGGTGCGGGGCACCGATGCTGCCAGGCAGCAGGTGGTGGCTATAAGGCCCTCATGGTGCTTTAGTATCAGCTCCTTGTCTATACGCGGGTACTTGCTGTACAAGCCCTCCATATAGCCCAGTGAGCATAGCTTCACCAGGTTCTTATACCCTATCTCGTTCTTGGCCAGCATCAGCTGGTGGTAGCGTATGTCTTTATCGTCTTTATTAAAGGTGCGCTTGTGCCTGTTCTCTACCAGGTAAAACTCACAACCCACCACCGGCTTCACCACCGGCTCCAGTATGTCCTTGCCCTCGGGTGTCTGCCCCACTACCTTGGTCTTCTTCCAGGCCTGTGCAACAAAGTCGAATACGCCGAACATATTACCGTGATCGGTAATGGCCATGCCGGGCATGCCGTTGTTGATAGCCTTATCAAACAGCTTGGAAATATTAGAGGCCCCGTCGAGCAGGGAGTATTGCGTATGGTTGTGTAAATGAGAGAATTTCACGTCGTCTGAACCTTGATTTACCTGATTAAAATGATGATCCTGATGTTGAAATATTATAGAAATAACGGCTACAACAAGAGTCTTACAAAGTAACGAAAATTAGCGGGAGGGGGAAAATGGAGTTTTCCACACCGGGCGTTTAACCGCTAAGGCGCACAGACGCCAAAGTAAAATGCAGGACTGCAGGTTTTTTTAATTGTGTGCAGATGTGCAGTTTACGAAATTAAGTAACTGATTTTCATTCGTTTACGTCCTCCACAAGCTGCAGGGCACTGCATTTTGCTTCCGATTTCTGCATAGTTGTGCAGTGATTTTGCAGCCAGTGAGGGCCTGAACTATGATCCACATGGTGAAATGAAAACCTATGATCACCCATCGCTTTTATAGTATCTCAAAGAACTTTGCGCCTACCTGTGTAACGGCTTGGCACCGCGCCAAGGGTGTATGGCAGTATAAAGTTGAGGCGGGAATAGCAGATGGACAAATCGAATATGCATGATGACGGAAAAAGCGTGCATGATGGTACAGTTTTGGGGCTATGATGCTATATTTATTTTTGACAAGTTTTATGTGGTGTTTGCAAGTCAAAAAGATTTGTAGAAGGTAAGACCCGGGCGAATGACGAGGCCAGGCGGGCACAAGTGGAAAACACTTGCGCCAATGCGGGACCTTACACTGCGCTCTCGAATTTTCCTTATCAATAAATTTTCCTATTTTTAATATACAATCTACAATAATGAAGGTACCATACATCTTGTTATTAGCCTCACTGCTATCACTAACTGCTTATCCCCAAAAAATTCATTTCACTGATACCACGAATGTGTGGAAGCAATTTATGGATACATATAATGATGGATTACCGCCTAATTTATATTACAATACCTATCATTACATTGGCGATACTACGATTGGTACAAATGAGTACCGTACTTTCAATTTTGGTACTTTCGATGTCTGGTATTCAATGACATTTGTCAGGGAGGATACCATTCAGAACAAAGTTTACATCAGAGATATAGCTAATGATTCCGATTTCGTTCTTATGGACTACAATCTAAATGTAGGTGATACATTTACGACTTTCAGCCCTACCACTCATCAGTATTATAAATATCCCGTTCTATCTATTGACTCTACTCAGATAAACGGTGTATGGCATAAAGTATGGAGTTTCCCTAGCGTAACAGACGGTGAAGGTACCAATTTTCCATCTCAGATCATAGAAGGCATCGGCTGCATACAACATCCGACTTACATGTTCTGGCCAGGAACAGGAGTCGAGCCTCCCGACCCACATGTTTACTGCTTTTCTAACGAGGGAATTACACCACCAATAACACCTGCTATTGGTTATTTTAATAATACCGGGTCCTGTACATACTATCCACATCTTCAAGTAAATGACATTAAGAATAGCAGAAGTGTGCAACTTTTCCCTAATCCTTCGACCGGCATAATAACGGTACAGGCGCCTTATTTCATAGAGCATATTTTGATCACAAATCCCGTAGGAGGCATTATCTACGAGAGACTTTACAATGACAACACGATAACAATTGATATGTCTCTGTTTCCCAATGGAGTTTATTTTATAAGAATAAATGATACCCAGGTCAAAAAGATATTAAAAAACTAAAGCCTACTACTAAGGGCAGCCATCCCGTTGGGCGCAGTCTTCTAAATACAAAAAACACTATCGCTTGGCATAGTCGCCTACGAAAAAGTACATTTGTGTAATAAACATATACCCCCCCGCTGGGCGTAGTCTTCCGAAAGAAAAAAAAATGAAAGCTTGGCGTAGTCTCCGACTACGTCATCGCGGAGGCCAATCCCCCGCTGGGCGTAGTCTTCTTAAAAAATGTACGCTTGGCGTAGTCTCCGACTACGTCATCGCGGAGGCCAATCTCCAGATTGGCGAAAACATAGCATGAAACCATGAATGCGGAGTTAAATCATACTCGCCAGTCTGGAGACTGGCAGCCACCGCGACGTAGTCGGAGACTACGCCGAGCATTTAAAAGACTATACCAAGCCGCATGTTGTATAAAACTGACTGCCGCTATCGATAACTACCAATAAGATAAAGGAATCTGTCCGGCAGTATTCGTATAAAGAGCCTTCGCGCTGCTATATACATAATCCTCTTCCCGTTCCACCCATCCTGCACGAACAGGGTTTTCATGGATGTACTGCATCTTCGACCGAAAGAAAAGTTCGGATGTAATGATGATCGCATGATTTTCATGCGTCCAAAACTGATTGTCGCTGCTACGTTCATTTTGGGCCGCGTTCCATTCTAACCTGTGTAGCAGCCATTCACGCCTGCTCTCAGGTTCGGTCTTTATAGCATCAATGATCTTACGTGCAGTAAATTTTTTAAAGTCACGAACAATAGCAGATAGCTTACCATCTGGCGACTGTACCATAACGTGGATATGATTGGTCATGATCACATAAGCATATAACTTAAGCCTCTTCTCATGGACACAGAAACGCAGACTATCAATTAAGATATCCCTGTAGCTTTTCCGGCTAAAAACATCAACCCAGTCAACTACGGTCATTGTTAGAAAGTACATACCGTATTGATCATCTATTTGGTAACCTGTGCTCATGTACGCAAAATAATATCTTTTGCTTTTCTATTCGTCAATCTGGAGATTGACATCCACCACGACGTAGTCGGAGACTACGCCGAGCATACATTTTTTCACTTCAGCAACGCAAAAAACTTATCCACTTGAAGTAACCCCCATAACTCATTCATCTATTGCAGCAAACGCGCTGGCAGCACTGTTTTTAGTGGATATCTCTTTTTGTTCAGCATCAAAAACCATCGGAACTTTATACTGATTGCGCTTTAGTTTTGGTCTACCTGTAGAGCGCATTTAAGCTCTTTGAAAATATGGTTCTTCACCCTTTTTCATCATCGGAATGATCGATTTACCGTCCTGAGCGCATTTCCCTATCGGGTCAGAATCGGGAAATGCAAAAGTTGCCATCTGTCATAAAACCATTTGATAGTCAGTAATTTACAGCGTTGATCCACCAATTCCATTTCCCGATTTTGTGAAAACGAGGTATCGGGAAATGAGGGAAACTTTGCAGCCCTTTGCGTAGCTAATTAACAAATCAGGTCTTTGCGAACTTTGCGTGAAAGTAAATTTCAGGACGAGCCACATTTCCCGACTCATTTCCCTATCGGGTCAGAATCGGGGCCGGCCCCTGCAAAACCTTGTCTATTGTGAGTCACTCCCCACCCTAAAAAATCAGGTGGGTACAACATGGGGACAAGCCTGCTGCCTTTCCACTTCCGATTTTCTTTTCTCCGCTGAAGCTATAGAGACGAAATGCACAAATACAACTAATGTATACACATACTAAATTAACATTAAGGTAATTATCCGGTTGTAATATTGCTAGCAACTTTTTTAGTATGTGTAGGAAATTCCTTTTTTCGCTTGTTACGTTTTTATTCGCTTATGCAAGCATGTGTACCGCGCAATTGACGGTTAGTCCGGGGCAGCCTGCTGCTACCTTAGCCTCTACACTTGCTGGTCCGGGAGTGACTATTCTCAACCCTGTGCTTACCTGCCCTACTGTAGCCAATGGCACGTTCACCTCTACCGGCACCCTGCTGACGATGGGTAATGGCATAGTGCTTACCAATGGCCACTCTGCTGCATGCGCAGGACCTGAGGGTGCTTTAGTAAGCTTCACCGACGGAACAGCCGGTGACCCATCGATGGCGGCGCTGCTGCCGGCAGGAACGGGTACCTATGATGCGTGTGTGCTGGAGTTTGACATTGTAGCCGCGGGAGACAGCATAGGCTTCAATTACCAGTTCGGATCGGAAGAATATCGCAATGCTGTATGCAGTATATACACCGACCTGTTTGCATTCTTTATATCAGGTCCGGGTATCACGGGCGCACCCAATATTGCACTTGTGCCCGGCACTACCATACCCGTAGAGATCAACTCTATCAACAACGGAACACCGGGATATGTAGGCGGCGCAACCCTTTCCAACTGCACCAGCCTTGGGCCCGGCTCTCCCTTCACCTCCTATTATATTGACAATACCGGCGGCACGCAAATGTCGTACAGGGGCTATACACAAAAGCTGCGGGCCGTGCACGCAGTTACCGCCTGCGATACCTACCACCTGAAGCTGGCCATTGTAGACGCAGGCAATGCGCAATTTGATTCGGGCGTTTTTCTGGAAGGCGGCAGCCTGACCACCAACTCCTATTCATTCAGCCATCTAGACTCTGTAGGTGCTACCATAGACGGGCTATCACACACTGTGGTGCGCGGATGCTCGTCTACCAACATAAAAGTAGTGGCGGCACACACAACAGCAACGGCCACCACACTGAACCTGACCATAGGCGGAACAGCGGTGAACGGAACGGACATAGTAACGATACCCACCACCGTGGTGCTGCCGGCAGACAGCCTTTCGGCAATCATCAACATCCAGCCGATCAACGCTGTGCCCGGCGGACCAAAGACACTGATACTGTACCTGAATGGTGTATGCGGCATACTGGATAGTGTACTGATCAATATCATTGATGCGCCAACACTAAGCATCATAACCCCCGATACATCTGTGTGTGCCGGCCAATCGTTTACTATCAATACTTTGGGTACTCCGGCGGGGCTTAACTATTCCTGGTCGCCTGCGGCGGGGCTGGGCAGCACGAGTGTGATGAGCCCTATATGCACGCCCACAGCAACAGGCGAATATGTAGTGACCGCGACCCTGCCTAATTCGGGATGCGCAGCTTTGATCGATTCGATGCACGTCACCCTTTCGCCACCTCTGGTGGTGACTGCTACATCTGAAGTAAAGCCTTGCAACTCAGCAATACAATTGTTCAGCACACCAGACGACAATCTGTATCTATATTCATGGCTGGGCCCAAATGGCTTTACAAGTACAGGTATGAATACCATTGTAGCCAACCCGGTAGCGGCAGACGCAGGTGCTTATACGGTTACAGTAACCGATGCCTTAACAGGATGCCAGGGGCAGGCCACTACCATTGCGACACTGCCTCCATCACCGGGTCTGGAGCTCACCCACGTGTCGGCAGATGTAACAATAAACGTGGGCGGATCAGTGCAACTGAACGCGGACACGGCAGTATACTTTTGGTGGATGCCTGATGACGGAACAATAAGTAACCGAAACATCAACAACCCGGTGGTAACGCCGACCGTTACCACAACCTATACGGTGTATGCTATGGATAGCGCCGGGTGCAGGGACACAGCAGAAGTAACGGTGACCGTAGTGTATGATTCTATTATGATACCAACGGCATTTACGCCGAACGGTGATGGCCGCAACGATATTTTCAGGCCAGTGAATATGAAAAATGTGAAGCTGCTGGAATTCAGTATCTACAACAGATGGGGCGAGCGAATATACACTACCAGTGACAAAAATGGCGGATGGGATGGCACCTACAACGGCGCGCGCCAGGACATGGGTGTGTATTACTATATGCTTGTCGCCTCACTTGATGATGGAGCAAGCACACGAACTTATTCGGGAAATTTCACGCTGTTGCGATGAGCATTTCACCTATTGGTGAATGATATATCTGTCGCTGCTGAGGATCAATACCACATATGATTGCCGTGATAATGCTTGCGGTGGTAAGTGCCGTTTTGCTTTTTTATCCTGTCGTTAGCCACACTGGCGCGATAAAAGCGGCCAAAACAACTGCTTAATGTCAACGATGCTGTGAAGAGGGCGATTACAGCTACCAGATGGGACCTGTTTTTCATATATAAGTATAATTTCTGCTCAAAATAGGGCTGTTTAATGAGATATACAATAGAAGAGGCTGCGCAGGAGGGCTCGGGCAGAAAATGGAACATAAAAAAACTACCCTTTTTACGGGGTAGTTTTTTGCTCTTAAAATATTCCTGATTATTTCTGTGCGGTAAAGCTTCCAGCTGACACAACCGTTCCGTCGCTTGCCGTAAAGGAGAATGTACCTGAAACAGAGTTAGTAGCAACGGAAGTGATCGTTACAGTTCCTGTCTTTTCCAATGACGTGGTGGTTGTATTAGGCAGGTATTGCTCATAACCTGTAGTCATCGTGCTATCAAACGTGACCGTACCTGTAGACTGGTTCCAGTTCACGATAACGATGTCGATCATAGGCGCGGTAGCTGTTGTGCTTGTGCCACTCCACCCTGTAATTGTAAGGCCGCCACTTGCAGCAACCGCCAAACAATGAGATGTGTTGAAAGAAGTAGAACCGATAGTAGCCTTCATGCTGTAAGATGGCGAACTGTCGCTTTTTTTGCAACCTGTAAGTGCACTGAAACCAATCACAGCAGTAGCTGCGAAGAACAAGATTTTCTTCATAAGGTATATTTTTTAAAGTGAGTAACAAAAATAGTAAAACCTAAATAATATCCTAACTAACAACATAAAATTTCTTAATAAAATTAACTGCCGATTAATAATACTCAGAAAAATAAGATGCTACCCGACCTTCACTTCCATCACTGCTAAAGGCATGATTTTTATGCGTTTAATTGAAAATCAAACCACATGTCACAAAACAGCCAAGACCGCAAGAAAGCTTACGACGCACAAGACAAAGAGATCAATGACCTGCAAAAGAAATACAATGTAGACATGCAGGAAGTACTGAACGCCGTGATAGACGCGGATAATGACCTGGAGAAAGCAGAAGCGTACCTGAAGAAAAGGACGACGAAGGCATAAAAGCCTATCAGTAGCTTATTTCCAAATGCTTGCCTCTTCCACTTTCAGGGGCTTGTAGGCTATGTACTGCACCATACGTGGTGCAGTACCTTTGTTAGGCGTAGCGCAGTGGGGTAATGCCTGGTGCCATATGACCAGGTCGCCGGCTTTGCCCGCGACGGGCACCGGTGTCAGTTCTGCAAGTGCCTGATCGCGTGGGTTCGCGCCTTCGGGTAGCGCTGCTATCCAGTCGTCTATGCGGTTGTGAAAGCCCGGTACGCAATAAAAAGCGCCATCGGCGGCTGATACATCATTCAAGTAGAGTAAACCCTGTAATGCAAACGGGACAGGCAACTGCAGGCTTACGTCCCAATGCAATCCACTGCCATTGAACCGGTGTTGTATGTTTTCCGGGGCATTGAAACTTACCTTGTCTACCAACACGTACAGATCGGTGTGTCCGTATAGCTGCTCATGGGCTTTGCGAATGCGACTTACGTGGCGGTTGGTATCGAGCGCTGGGTGCTGAAAGAACTCGAGCATCATACCGCTCTTGCCGCCGTGAGGGGCATACCAGCTATCGGGGTTATCCAGGCTGGCGCCAAGATATTGCCATACGGCGTCTCGTGCAGCAGTGCACTGTGCCGGTGTTACGGCATTCTTTACTACTATATATCCATTCTCTTGCCATGATCGCATGTCCTCTGCAGTAAGCACGTCTTCCTGAAAGTCATACGGTTCGCGACAGCCCCGCTGATGGTTAGCAACTACCCACTGCAGAAATGCGGGGAAATCGGCGCGGGTACTATAGAGAAAACTTAGTGCCTCCCTGGTGCCTATACCTGCACCCGACAGGTAGAATTGCTGCTCATTCCAGTCGGCGTCGGTACGCTCCTGAACAACGGCCTTACCCAGACACCTGGCCCAAAAACTGTACAGCGCGGTATCTCTTGCAGTAGAGGTTGACGTAGGAGTAGGTATGCTCATGGTAAGGAAATATTGGCTGAGTTAAAATTATAAAAAAAGCCCCATTCCCGAAAAGAGAATGGGGCCACCACCACTAACCAAACAATTATTTTTATGCCATCACCGGATAGTCGGTAAGACCTACAGGACCCGGTGTGTAAAGTGTGCTAAAATCGGGCACAGCCAGTGTCGCATGGGCTGCTATTCGCTTATCCAGATCAGGGTTAGCGAGGAATGAGCGGCCGAAAGCAATGAGGTCGGCTTTATGCGTCTCGATAGCCTCCTCTGCTGTTTCAGGGGTGTAACCACCGCAGAGAATCAGCGTACCAGTAAATTCTGTTCTTATTGCATCCAGCGTGTGTGGCTGCATAGCCGGGCCAAGGTTAAGGTGTATATAAGCAATACCTATCTTACTGAGTTCCTCAGCCAAGTAAGCATAGGTAGCATGCACGTCTTCAGCCGCATACTCAGGCATATCATTGAAGCCAGAATAAGGAGAAAACCGGATCCCTACTTTTTCCTTACCTATAGCTGCCGCAGTATCGCGGGCTATATCGAGCACAAACTTAGCGCGAGCCTGAATGCTGCCGCCATACTCATCGGTACGGGTATTAACGCCCGGGTTGAGGAATTGCTCCATCAGGTAACCATTGGCACTGTGGAGTTCCACACCGTCAAACCCGGCTGCTACTGCATTCTTTGACGCATGCACATAAGCTGCAATAACATCTTTTACGCCCTGAGTAGTGAACGGAACAGGCACAGGATGATCCTGCATGCCTTCGGTGTCGCTGTAAATTTGTCCTGCGGCTTTCACATCTGATGCGCCCATTACCTCATATCCGGCCGGCAGATTACTCCTGTGCCCTACCCTGCCTGTATGCATCAGCTGCATGAATATTTTGCTATTGCCTGCATGCGCTGCGGCGGCTACTTTTCTCCAGCCTTCTGTTTGCTCAGGAGAAAAAGCACCCGGTATACGCGGATAGCCCAGGCCTTCCGGTGCAGGGGATGTACCCTCGGTAACGATAAGCCCTGCGGCACCTGCGCGCTGGCCATAATACTCGGCCATTAGGTCGTTGGGGATATTGCCTATAGCACGGCTACGCGTCATAGGTGCCATCACCAGATGGTTCTTAAAAGAAAGGCCTTTGTTATTGTAAGGTTGTAATATCTTCATTAGTTTCTGTTTTTGATTTTGAAAATCAAAGGTCAAAGAAAAAAAGGATGTTGCTACATCTATTTTATCTTAGTATGTATAGAGAATAACAATAAGGCAGCACAATCAATCACGATCATACTGCATTACTTTTCTTAATGGCCGGATACATGGCGAAACCCACAATTATGCCAGACAATAGACCACCAACATGTGCAGCATTATCGGTATTGCCCTGAAGGCCATACAACAAATTGAGCGTAACAAAGAAAAGGATACTGCGTAGCATAGTGCGCCGTAGCGACTTCTTAATGTAAGAAGTAGTAAGTAGCGCGAGGAACACACCATACATACCGAATATGGCACCAGAGGCACCTACCCCGACGCTGAAAGGGTGCATGGCGATGCTCATCAGTCCGGCGCCGATACCAGTAAGCAAGTACGCAGACAAAAAGCGCCACCTGCCCATGAGCGGCTCCAGGAACATACCTATATAGAGCAATGCAAAAGTATTCATGAGAATGTGCATACCGCCTGCATGTACGAACATATAGGTAATGAGGCGCCACCACTGGCCACCCAATACTGAGGGGGCATGGTTGCCACCCCATGCGTACAGCCCTTGTGCTGTAGGATGCAAAAAGGATACACCCGAGAGGGTCATAACCAAAAAGACCAACACATTGGCATAAACGAGTAACGGGGTAATCTTATAGGTCTTTGAAAGCAGGAGCGCTCCATACTTCTCGCGGTGCATGGGGTGGAGGTTCCTTTCGGCAAGGCGCAGTTGTGTGGCTGCGTCTATGATATACTGCTCCAGTGTGGCTGTGTTCCTGCGGCTTTGCTCCTCATTACAGTAGTATTCATTTATTGGCCGACTCTGTATCGAGATGTGTTGCGGGTGTATCCCGACTTTTATCACATCGCCCGAGTAGCCATCGGTGGTATAATAACACTCAATAGCTTCAGGATGCACGGCTGTTATAGTGAGTGCCTGCCTGCGCACAGCATGCTGCGCAATAGCCAGCAATTGCTCTGCGGTAAAATTGGGAAGTGGAATATCCTTACTATACACCTCCGTACGCACGACCCCCATTATTCAGATACTTTTTATAAAATTAGGAAGTAAAGACCTCTCGCTTTATTGGTTATTTCTAACAGAGCTTTTAAAAATGGTATAAATTAGCAGTGCAATGAAGGTTTCCTATCTTATACTGGCCCACAACAACTATCTGCACCTGGAGCGGTTGATAGATGAGTTGAAGACGGGAACGGCAGGATTTATATACACCTGGATAAGCGATCTGAGCTACCCAAGAAGCTACTGGACAAGCCGAACGTGCATTTTATCGAAAAGCGCCAGCGAATATATTGGGGTAGCTATTCGATAGTGCAGGCTACACTCCACCTGATGGAAAAAGCTGTTGCAGATGATTTCGGAGACTATTACTGTTTGCTCAGCGGGGCTGACTTCCCGATAAAAAGCAACAAACACTTTTACCAGCAACTGGCACAAGGCGGTGAATACATCAATATGATACCCTCGCACAAAAGCAGGTGGACGGAGCGTATCAAATACTATCACTTTGAAGGCATCAACCGACGTAACCCGAAAAGCCTGAAGACTATCTCGTACTGGTTATTTGAGTATACACTCCGGTTATTCCTGAAGAAAAAAGCACCCTTTCCGGTATTTATGGGTTCGCAATGGTTTACCTTGTCCAGGGCGTGTATCATGCATATAGTGAGCGTATCTGCAAGCGACAAAAGCTATGAACGATTCTTCAAGTATGCCCTTAGCCCTGATGAGTGCTACTTCCATACTATTATAGGCAATTCATTATTTGCAAAAGATGTGAGGGCCTACCTTACTTATGTAGACTGGAGCAATAAAATGGAGCCTGCGATCATCAATGAGTCGCATGTGGTTATGCTCAAAAATACACCTCAATTCAGTGGCGTATATGGTGCTTATACTCCGGTATTTGCACGGAAGTTTAATGATGATTCCGGACCCGTAATCGATCTTATCAAGAAAGAACTATACTGACCTGTCGCCGTGGGAAGTGTGTACATCTATTTCCTTTCGAACTTAACGTCAGGCAATTTAGCCTCGATCATTGTATTCAGGTATTTAGTACGCTCTGTTTTAAGACCGGCGAGGAAACCACGAATCTCATCCTTGTACGCCCTTTGGGAATAGGCATAAACCATAATCCCTTGTTGCCCATTAATAGTAATTTCCCTCGAACGATACACATTAAATTCTACTACGTTCAACGCTAAAGCATTACCATCGCTCAGCAAGAAATCCAGCATTTTCTCTTTTCCGTCCGGACTTTCATTTAGCTCATAGTTGCAGACGGGATCGTTTTTTTTCCGCTCCTGCAACTCTGCAACTTTACTTTTTAAAACCTCATCCAACGAGAGCCTAGTATCGTAAACGAAGATGCTCATCATCTCGTGAAAGGATTCAACATTATCTCCCTTAGGCACATATTCCTGAACATAGCTAATCCCACTAACTTCGGTTGAAGCCAGAAAAAAGCTTTTGCTGTTAAACGCCAGGGGGCCTTTAACGCCGAAGCGCTCTATCACCTCCGGCTTAAAAGAAACCAAAGACGGAAACGCAATAGCGAAAAACAAAATGACCTTCTTCATGAGGTGGCATTTAATATATTTAACTAATTCAAAGATTACTGATAGCTTACTTGTCGCTTGGCTTTCTAAACACCGACAGAAGATACATTTGTTTTCCCGTTGTCTCGAACGACTCCGGATAGTGATCCCCGGCAAGGTTGTAACAGATAGTGAGTTGGCCGTTCTCGTATTTGTATATTGCAGGATAGTGTTTGCCTGCGTTTACGCCCTGCCTGCCATAAATATCCATTTTACCTTTGTGGTACTTTACGATGCCTTTATCAACCGACTCTGCAGTAACGGTATAGGAGCTATCGCTGAGCAGCATTGTCTGATGTTCGAGTGCCACTTTGGGCAGTTGATTCCCGCCTATTTCCATAGATACCGGCACCCAAGTACCTTTGAGTTCATCCGGCACCATTTTATGGCGCTTAGCGACGCTGCAACCAAGAGTGAGTAACACGAGCGAGCAAAAGACAATTTTACGCATGGCTTTATTTTGCTCTAAAATAATGAAAGAAATGTAAGTATCGATAATTTATCTTTACTGTAAAAGCAGAACTATGAAGCGCCTTTACCTGGAAACCGAGCGGCTTATTATCAGGCCCTTGGAACTATCTGACGATGAGGGTATGTTTGCCATGGACTCAGATACTGAAGTACATAAGTATGTGGGGCAACAACCTGTAACTACAATTGAGCAAACCCGGGACGTTATCAAGTTTGTACAAGACCAGTATGACAACCTGGGAATTGGCCGCTGGGCAGTAATAGAAAAGGGCACTAATGATTTTGTAGGCTGGACAGGGCTAAAGCTGATGAAAACAACCGTGAACGGGCATACTGACTTCTATGATTTCGGATACAGGCTCACCCGTAAGCATTGGGGAAAAGGATATGGAACAGAGAGTGGTAGGGCATCGCTGCAATATGGACTTGACGTAATGGGGCTAAAGGACATTTATGCCATGACCGACGTAGACAATGCTGCATCCCGCAGGATACTGGAGAAGTTGGGATTCCAATTCACCGGGCTTTTCGACTATGATGCCGAGCCCATCTGGCGAACAGCGGGGCAACCTACGACGTGGTATAAATGGCATGGGTAAGCCGCCGATGCCCAACAAGAGCTACCCAAAGTAGTTCTCTACCCTTTGTATCTTGCATTTTGCGATTCGGGCGGCAGTGGTACGAACTCGGTCTCACCCGGCACAGGGGCATACTCCATGTTGCGCCATCTCTCTTTTGCCTGCTCTATAAGCTCATTGCTGATAGCTACGAAATTCCAGTAGATATGCCGCTCCTCTGGGAATGGCTCACCACCAAAAATGTATACCGTAGTGTCGGCAGCCATCTCAAATTCCAGATGCTTGCAATCCTGCGCCACGAGTAATTCCTTGGGCGCATAAGTATTGCCCTCCAGCATAACGGACCCACTGAGCATATACAGGCCAGCCTCGCCGTAAAGCTCGGCGCCCAGATTAACTATTTGTTTTGTCTTGCTCTTTATCTCCAGAAAATATAATGGGCTATAGACCGGTACAGGAGATTCCGCACCTGAGAGTTTACCCGCCACCAGTTTAAAAGACAGGTCGTCGCTACCCCACCGAGGTAAAGCATCTTCTTCTGTATGCGAGAAAGAAGGCTCCATCTGCTCCAGGTGCTTAGGAAGGGCCACCCATATCTGCAGGCCGTGCATCGTCTTATCGGTATGGCGCAGATACTCCGGCGTTCGCTCGGAGTGGACTATGCCCTTGCCAGCAGTCATCCAATTTACCTGGCCGGGCTTTATTTCAACCTCTGTACCCAGTCCATCGCGATGCATGATGCTACCCTCGAACAGATATGTAAGTGTGGAGAGGCCGATATGCGGATGTGGCGGCACATCCATATTCTGATGGTCGCTCATGAGTGCAGGGCCCATATGATCGATGAAGATGAATGGGCCAACCATGCGCTTACCTGAAAAAGGCAACAGGCGACCTACCATAAAATTACCAATGTTGCGCGGACGCTCTTCGATAATGAGACTGATGTTTGACATAGTGGGGATTTGAGAAGCAAGTTAAGCAACAACTACGAAATTTGTTGGTCGCTGCGCCTTACCGCATAGAACAATTCATCAAGGTATTCTCCATTCTTAAAAATGGTCTTCTCAAATCTTGTTTCGAATGTGAATCCTGCTTTTTCCAATACGCGCTGCGATGCCGGGTTGTTGCCATATGGACGTGCAAAAAGACGATCGATGTCGTAAGTGCTAAACGCCAGAGGAATGATTCGTTTTACGGCTTCTGTTACGATACCTCTCCCCCAATATTGCTGAGATAACCAATAACCCATTTCTGCATTTTTGCGCATGATATCGGCCTGCTGAAAGAAACCTATACTACCGACAGCCTCGCCCGCCACATCGATAGCCAGAATATGTACAGGAACATCCTGGGTGATGCGACCGAGAAAAGCCCCGGCAGCTGCAAGCGTATATGGATGAGGAAATCCATCGGTCATGAAGCGGGCAATATTGCTGTTATTGGCGTGCTTGACCAGGCTGGCAGCATCAGTGGGAGTGTTTGTCCAGGGGCGAAGTGTAAAATCCATAGCTGCGGGTTTATTCAAAAATAAGAATTTAACCACTAAGACGCGAAAGCGCAAAGATCAGGATCACCTGCAATTTCGCCCTATCCTACCCGAGAGTATTCGGGATAAATTCCGGGTGATAGGCGTTGAGGCTCATGCTCTGTAAATAATACTATCAATTTAAAAAAAATAAGGGGAGCGACGCTCCCCTTATATATCATATCATGCAACCTGTCGCTTATATCTTCTCTACCCTTTTTTCGTGACGGCCGCCTTCGAAAGTAGTAGACAGGAAAATATCTACCATTTTTTGTGCTGATTCCAGCGACACAAAGCGGGAAGGCAGGCACAGCACATTGGCATTATTATGCTGGCGGGACAAACTAGCCAACTCTTCTGTCCAACAAAGCGCTGCACGGATGCCCTGGTGCTTATTGGCGGTCATGCAAACACCGTTACCACTACCACATACCAGTATACCTGCTGTAGCCTCACCGCTCTCTACCATGGCGGCAACGGGATGTGCATAATCAGGGTAGTCGGTGCTATCAAGGCTGTGGGTGCCTTTGTCAGACACCTGCCAGCCGGCAGCTATGAGTGCCTTTTTGATCTCCTCCTTGTATTCAAAACCTGCATGGTCTGAACCGATAGCCAATGGCATAGTCTTATCGAAAGTGGTCTGCATATTAGTCGTTATTTTCTGAAGCTTCTTTTTTTAATTTTTGCGTCATTGCACGTCCGCTGATGAATACTGAAATCTCATAAAGAACGTACAAAGGTATAAATACAAGCAGGCAGCTGAACAGATCGGGCGGAGTGATGATCTCAGCCAGCAGGAACAATATCAGTATAGCGTACTTACGTTTTTCGCGCATGAACTTAGGGGTAAGTATACCTATACGTGATAGGAAATAGACCACAATAGGCAATTCAAACACGAGGCCCAGCGCCAATACCAGGTTACTAATGGTATCGTAATAATTGTCGATGGTGATGATATTCTTGAACTTAGGGCTGAGCTGGTAGCTGCCAAAGAAATTGATAGTGTATGGCGCGAGAATGAAGTAGGCGAACAAAACACCTACAAAGAACAGTAGTGAGCACCAAAAAACAATACCCCGTGCTGAACGTATCTCATTAGGCTTAAGGGCAGGCTTGATAAAACGCCACAGTTCCCAAAGAACATAGGGAAAGGCAAGAATAAACCCGAGCATCATAGATACAGACATACCCATCATGAACTGACCGGTAACAGCAGTATTCTGAAACTCCATCTTGATCTCACCAAGGCAGAAAGAATCGTAGTGAAAGAAGCGGCCTAAGGCACAAAACCATTTATAAGAAACGAAATCATTGTGGGCTGGGCCAAGTATGATGCGATCAAATATCCACTCTACCTTAATGAATACAGCGATGGCCATGATAACAATAGCCACAACCGAACGGACAATGTGCCACCGGAGTGCCTCAATATGGTCCAGAAAGCCCATTTCGCCATCGGAGTTACTTTTGGCCTTATCAACTATATTTTTGAAGATGCTCACTTTGTTGGATTACGGAGCGCAAAGGTAAGGTAAAAGCCTCAATACCCTTCCCTTTCTCCATCGGAGGGAGGACGAGAAGGGTTGACATGTGTGTAAATAATATTAAATATCTACTTATTTTCCTTACTTGTAATGTAATTGTAATCGTGCAAGAGTTGCTGCAGGAAGTCGTAGCCGTTGATGTCCGATTCAATCTTCAAGACATTCTTTATTTTATAAACTACCTGATACATATAAGCTTCGGAATCCCTGCCAGGACGCTTAACATCCAGTAGATTACGAATACCATTGATATCGCGATCGGTAAGACGCATAACCTGCGGGAATAATGGCTTGTAGTCCTGTACCTCTATCTCCTGATAAATGGTTTCCGTAATACTGGTCACGTAACTGGTATCAATGACCACAGTGCCAGCTGCAAGGTCGCCAATGCGCTGTGAATTTTTAGTGACCAGGACCACTATAGCGTCTGGGAGATAAATAATGGCAAAGACAAAAATCAACGCTACACTCTGCATCATAAGGTAAGGGATCGTATATATGTATAGATTACCTATACAAAGCATCCACCTGATGATGTACTGTCCCCATGTGGGCTCCTGCCCTCCTTTGTCAATCACCTTAATACCGACCAGCCTTTTACCTATGGTTTGTCCGTTAAAAAAAATCTCTGAAGACAATTGGTAAGCAAGAACTGGAATGACAATGATGAGTAAGCTGGTAGCAGTCCGTACGTCCTCGTCCATGCCCAACAGCGGATAGAGCAGCCGGAGCATAACATAATAATAAAGGCATATCACTACGACATCTACTATCCATGCCCCTACCCTTTTACCAAAGGCTGCGACCCTGAATTCCAGATCGATATTGAATGGGGTAGTAATGGTGATAATAGGCATACGTAAGACAAATATAATTTGAAAAATGATGCCCTGAACTAATAATAGCGAGAAAAAGACCAGGATAAATTTTATGCCCCGGTGAAATGCAAATGCCTTATTTTTAATGTTCGATACCCCTTATGCGAGAAGGCCAATTCATAAAACGTAACCTTGAACGGTGGGAAAATTACCAGGAACCTACCGAAGATCCGGATGAGGTTGCCAAACGATTTACCTACCTGGTAGATGATCTTTCCTATGCGAAGACCTTTTACCCCGGCAGTAATACCGTAAGGTATATCAACAGCATTGCGGCCAAAATATACCTGTCTATCTACAGGAATAAAAAGGAAAAGAGCAATAGACTTATAACCTTCTGGACCCAAGAACTGCCGCTTGTGGTGCGCAGGCATCATCGTTCGTTATTGCTGGCCTTAGTTTTATTCCTTGTTTTTGTGGGCATTGGTGTTTTTTCTGCCTATAACGACCAAACCTTTGTGCGAGCGGTGCTGGGAGACTCTTACGTAAATATGACCGAGCAGAATATAGCAGACGGTAAACCCTTTGGCGTGTATGCGAGCGAAACGGAGCTGGCTATGTTTTTACGAATAGCATTCAACAACATCAGCGTAGCATTTATGTGCTATGTCATGGGCCTTACAGGTGGGCTGATCACTATGTACTTCCTGTTTAAAAATGGCCTGATGGTAGGCGTTTTTGAATACATGTTCTTCCATCATCACCTCGGCTTCAAATCAGTGTTAGTGATCTTTACACACGGCACACTGGAATTATCATCGATAGTGATAGCGGGAGGTGCTGGGCTGATATTGGGCAATTCGTTACTATTTCCGAAAACCTATACCCGCATGCAATCTCTGCTTATGGCGGCAAAAGACAGCATCAAGATCATTATATCGCTGGTGCCACTGTTCATAGTAGCTGCATTTTTTGAAGGATTTGTGACCCGACATACTGAGATACCCGTGCCACTTAGCCTGCTGATACTACTATTAACAGGGTCATTTATGGTGTGGTATTATATTATATACCCGATAAGATTAAGTAAGCAAGCAGACCAAAATGAGCATTAGTTTTAATAGTATACTTATTACTCTACTGTTATTCTTTATGTCGCTGACCGGCGCCGGAGCAGTGACGCCTAACTCTGTGCGCAACATCTCTGCCGCCGAATGGCAGCGGCTGACCAACGACAAAGATCTGGGTTACGCCAAGGATGTAGAAAAAGAAAAGGAAGTAAAGGAAGAAAAAACAGGGGCTATTGCGAAGTTTTTTATCGCTCTATTTGAATTTTTCGGGAGCACTGTGGGCGAAATCATATTATGGGGTCTGGTAATCTGCGTAGTAGGATATATTATCTTCAAGGTGGTAACCAACAGTGAAAGTTTTTTGTTTGACAGGCGAAAGAAAAAACAAACACCTGACGCAGCAACTGAAGAACCGGAAGATATTACCGCCACCAACTGGGACGCCCTATTGCAAAAAGCAGTGCAACAGAACAACCTAAAGCTAGCGGTGCGTTACAGCTATATGTGGCTGCTACAGATGCTGGATAAAAGACAGCTGATCAGGTACAGCGATGGCAAAACCAATTACGAATACTACAGAGAACTTGAACCTACCCCCTACAGGCAACCATTCCGACAATTATCCCGACAGTACGAGTATGCGAATTATGGCAATTATGAACTATCTGCGGATGCCTACAATGCCTACATAGATCAATTTAACAGCCTGCGTAAACAGCTTGCCGGATGATGAGACGACGACTGCTATACACGCTGCTGGCCGTAATGACGGCATCCTGCATAGCAGGTTGTGATATGCTGGACAAGGATCCCACCAAGTGGAATGTGACGCTGAAAAACAATGAAAAGAAACCATATGGCACTTACCTGGCCTACCAATCGTTAAAGTACTATTTCCCGGGAGCACATATATCTGAATTATCCAACAGCTACAGGTACAATACCATGAGCACAGAAATGACGCAACCTGAAGATGGGAAAAACCTGATGGTGCTGGCAGGTCTGGATCTATTTGTATCAGACGATGAATGGCAGGGACTGACTGACTATGTGCGTGCCGGTAATGAGCTGGTTATTTTCTGCAGTCAGCTGGATGAAAAAATTGAAAGCACACTAGGATATAACAAATCGCGTGGCCTGGAGGAAGTGCTGGGCTATAAACAATATAACGAACTGAACGGCAATCAACACGTTCTGAGACTGACAAGTGACACCACTACATACGGATATGCGGGAAGATGGTTGAAAAGCAGCTTTAAGATACGCGCAGGCTATTCCACTAATGATGGCTATAGCCTACCTCAAGCCGATACACTGGGATATGCTGATGGCAAACCGAATGTGCTGAGATTCAAGCTGGGCAGCGGACACCTGACCATACATGCTGCCCCCCTGGTAGTGAGCAACTACTTCCTGTTGCAACCGGGCAACATACAATATCTGACGGGACTGTGGCAGACCCTGCCCGAAAACATCCACAGAGTCTACTGGAACGAATACTTTAAGCACACGGCCGATGATTCTTCATTTGCTGTGCTGATGCGTTACCGGTCCACCAGGTGGGCTTTATTGCTCAGCGTATTCACTGCAGCTGCTTACCTGCTCTTTCAATTAAAGAGAAGACAGCGCGTAATAGCAATAGTAGCGCCGCTAAAAAATGACTCCGTGTCATTTGTGGAAACAGTAGGACGGCTTTACTACAATAAAGGCAACCACGCCAACCTTGCGGAGAAAATGACCCAGCAATTTATGGAGTGGGTGCGCATGCACTACTACCTGAACACCAACCTGCTCAGCGAGGAATTTGCACAGCAACTGACCATGAAATCGGGGCAACCTGAAGCTATGGTACACGAGCTATTGGAAATGATCAGAGACCTGAGAACGGGAAGTGCTCAACCAGATGACGCCTATCTTTATCAGTTATACCGAATTATTCAGCAATTTTATAAAAATGAACAATGATGGAAGAACTCACATCAAACTATATACCGGAACAAGACCCTAACCCGCTGGCCGATCTGATAGAGCTGGTGAAAGAACGCATGCACCAGGTAATAGTGGGGCAGGACGATATGGTAGAGCAACTACTGGCGGGATTGCTGGCAGACGGACATATACTAATAGAAGGTGTGCCCGGCGTGGCTAAAACACTAACTGCGAAGATGCTCGCAAAACTGATCAGCGTGCGTTTTTCGCGCATACAGTTTACCCCCGACCTGATGCCAAGTGATGTGCTGGGAACAAGTGTATTTAATCAGCAAGTGGCGGCTTTTCAGTTCAAGGCAGGGCCTATATTCAGTAATATAGTATTGATAGACGAGATCAACCGTGCGCCCGCGAAGACACAGGCTGCACTGTTTGAAGTGATGGAAGAAAAGCAAGTAACCATAGACGGCCTTACGCATAAAATGCAGGCACCGTTTATGGTAGTAGCCACCCAAAACCCGATAGAACACGAGGGCACCTACAGGCTACCCGAGGCGCAACTGGACCGCTTTATGATGAAAATAACCGTAGGCTACCCGACGCTGGATGAAGAGATAAAAATACTAACGCGGCATGACGAGCATATCATAACAGACGTGCTCAACAACATAGAAGCTGTAGTAACACCTGAAATGCTGGCTAATGCGAGACAGACAATAAGAGAAACACACATAGAACCTAAGCTGATAGAACTGGTAGCTAAAATAGTATTTGAGACACGCAATGACAGATCGCTGTACCTGGGGGCATCGCCGAGAGCATCGATAGCTATGATGCAGATAGCGAAGGCATTTGCAGTACTGCGCGGCAGGAATTTTGTGATACCCGAAGATGTGATACAGGCCGTAAACCCAGTATTGCGTCATCGGGTGAGCCTGACACCAGAACGGGAAATGGAGGGGGCTACTACTGATGATGTACTTAAAGAGATAGTGGCAAGGATGGAAATACCGAGATAGTTAGCTGATGCGATGATTTAATAATTAGCTGATTAATGCAGCAATGTGGAAGAAATGCAATGTGATACGGCCATTTGATGAAATATATTTTGCCATGCGCTGAAGCTAATATTGCTGAAAATTGAAAAAATGAACTAATAAATAACAATAAGGGTATTGGGAATTATCAGAAAATATATCGGTGACTTGCAGATCGGGACCATGTGGTACCTTTTGATGACAGGCTGTGCCATTCTGTTTTTTCTGTCATTTTTTATTCCTATCATTTTCAACCCGGTACTTTTCATCACGCTACTGGTGTTCGCGTTTACTATTGTCGATTATGTACTGCTCTTCATTTTAAAAGGTGGCCTGAAAGGCAACCGTATAATGGGACAGAAATTCAGTATTGGCGATAATAATACGGTTGGAGTATCAATCGTAAACAGCTACCCTTTTAAAGTATATGGACTTTTGATAGATGAACTGCCGGTGCAATTTCAGGAAAGGAATTTCAGTATATCTATTTCTGCGGCACCTATGTCACGGGCAAAAACATCGTATACCCTGCGCCCCACATCTCGCGGCGAATATTGGTTTGGATATTTACTTTGTTACGTATCCAGTCCGCTGGGCTTATTGCAACGCAGGTTTGAACTGGAAGGCCATACTCATATCAAAGTGTACCCTGCCTACCAGCAACTGAAGAAATACCAGCTGCAACTGCTGGGCAGCAACGAAAGCCGCATACCCGGACTAAAACGCATACGCAGACTGGGGCACAGCCTGGAGTTTGAGAAGATAAAAGACTACGTGGCCGGTGACGACGTGCGCACGATCAACTGGAAAGCTACTGCAAGGAGCAATAGCCTGATGGTGAATACCTTTACCGATGTGCGCCAGCAACAGATATACTGCCTGATAGATAAGGGCAGGAATATGAAAATGCCTTTTGAAGGGATGACCTTGCTGGATTACTCCATCAATGCCAGCCTTGCATTGCTGAATGTGGCGCTACTGAAATATGATAAAGCGGGATTGATCACCTTCTCTAACAAGATAAGTGATGTGATACCTGCCGACCGCCGGAATAACCAGATACACCACATCATAGAAACCCTGTATAAACAGAAGACAGACTATAAAGAAAGTGACTACGAGGCCGTATGGACCTTGGTGCATAAGCGCATTACGCAACGCAGCTTCATTTTGTTCTTTACCAATTTTGAGACTTACTCCTCTATGGAAAGGCAGTTGCCCTTTCTGAAGAAAATAGCCAAGAATCACCTGGCATGCGTGGTATTCTTCCAGAACACATTGCTGGAAGAGATCAACGAGTCAACCCCTGACAACATTGAGGGTATATACATTAAAACCATAGCGGAACAGTTTGCCTACGAGAAGCGTCAAATAGTAAAGGAACTGCGTATGCACGGCATATTATCGATACTTACCACCCCGGAGAACCTAAGCATTGATGTGATCAACAAGTACCTGGAGATGAAGGCAAGACAAATGGCCTAAAAAGTAAAAGCCTCACCCCAAGACTATCCCAAGGGGAGAGAGGTATTATGACAAGCCACCCTTTTAATCATCATTTTCATTGCTCAACACCTTTTCTATAGCCTTATTAGGAAGCAACCACATAATGGCTACCGCTACAAAGAAAAAAGCAGCTACACCGGGATGAATATATAATGCAGAAGGTATTGACAGAATATAGAATGCGACAGCGAGTACCGACCTGTGTTTATCAGTTTTCAGAGCCTTTATGAGCGGGGTTTCTTCTTTATAGCCTTTGATAATGACCTTAGTGAGGAGTGTGAATGACAAACCACACATCAAGAGCAGGCAACCATACGTGGCAACGGTGATGCGCTCAAAATTGTTGACGCCCATCCAGGTGGTAGCAAAGGGAACCAATGACAACCAGAAAAGCAGGTGCATATTGGCCCACATGGTAGCTCCGTTGACCCGAACCATTGTCTTGATCAGGTGATGGTGGTTGTTCCAGTAGATACCAACAAAAATAAAACTGAGTATATAACAGCCAAATATGGGCAGCAAATGATGGATAGCTTCCCAAGCAGTGCTTTCGGGCACTTTCAGTTCCAGCACCATTATGGTAATGATGATAGCAAATACACCGTCGCTGAAAGCCTCCAGTCTAGACTTATTCATAGGTAACTATTTTGTGCCCGTAAATTATTGTATACAAGCGTAAAAAACGCTGTCAGGCCGAAAAAACGTGAAATTCTTGTAGAATAATCTCATTAACCCCATTGTATCCCCACCTGATGCTAAAAAAATCTATATTTGTAAGTATAAAAGGTGACTTACCAGATGGAAAACGTACTCATTATAATGGTATTACATCTTACTATAAACATATTATAACGCATGCCTTTTTCAATACGCCATTACCTCAGGGTATTTGCTGCCTGTGTTCTTCTGCTTTGTTCCGGTGTACGGTCATATGCCTCGCATATCTTCGGTGTAGACTTATATTATTCACATGTAGGCGGTAATACCTACACCGTGCATCTGACAGTATACGGCGATTGTTCCAGCTCCGTATTTTACACCCTCTCGACAGCGTCACCTACTATAGATATTTATAACGGCAACACCTATTTAAGTTCTATAACCCTTGCTGTGCAACCTCCTACAAACGGTGTTGAGGTAACACCTGTCTGTCCGTCTCAGGCTGGTAATACGCAATGCAGCAGCATTACCAATCCACTGCCTGGCATCAAAAAGTTTGTGTATACAGGAAATGTGACCCTTACAGGTACATCTTCGGTATTCAGGTTTGTATTTGCCGGGTCTATGTCATCTACCTCTACTGCCGGCAGATCGTCTTCTATTACCAACATAAACTCTCCGGGCACCTCTACGATACAACTTGTAGATACGCTGAACAATGTAGGTTCTGCCAATTCAAGTTCGGTGTATACCACTATACCTACTCCGTTTTTCTGTATCAATACTGCATCTAACTACAACCCAGCTGCCGTAGATCCGGAAAGTGACAGCCTTGTATTTGCCCTGGTGCCTGCAGTAGACGCTGCTACGTCCAGTTCCGTATCCTATATATCTCCTTACTCGGCGACAGCCCCGCTGGCAGTAACGACGGGTGCCTTCTCCTTTAACAGTGCTACAGGGCAATTGGCATTTACGCCTAACGCGATACAGCGATCGCTGGTGGTGTATAATGTAGAAGAATGGAGAAGTGGGGTATTAAAAGGTACCAGCCAGCGCGAAATGACATTTGTGGTACTCAGCCCTTGCTCTAATGAACCGCCTAACGGTTCGGTAAGTTCATTGTCGGCCGGAACAGCGACCAGCGGTACGCAGGTAAGTATATGCAACTCTGCCGGTGTATTCAGCTTTCAGATCAACCCCACCGACCCTAACGGCGACAGTATTACCGTTACGGCATCGGGTGTTCCATCAGGAGCAACCTTTAGCGTAGTGAACAACGGCTCTACCGCACCGCTAGGCACATTCACCTGGAACACTATCGGTGTAGCACCAGGCACCTACACTTTTTACCTTACCTACCAGGACAACGGCTGCCCGCTTACCAGCCAGCAAACAATCGCCTATACTGTAACGATACTCCCATCACCATCGGAAGTGGTAACCGTATTATCGCCCGCGACCTGCACACGAAAGGCTGTATATACCGTCACGCCGGGTGGTGTGTCGGGCCCGTGGACCATTAATGTATTGTTTGGCGGATCTACATTGCATGCATTTACAGGAGTGACCGGTACGCAAACAGACAGCCTCAGCCCCGGCACCTATACCATACGCATTTACAATTCAGTTAACTGCTATAAAGACACATCCATTACGATAGCACAGCCACCTTTACCATCGGCCATCATTACGGTAACCCTACCAACCTGCATAGGCTATAGTAACGGCTCAATAAGTGTCGCCGGCACGAGCGGGGCAGCTCCTTATCTATATGCTATCGGCGCGGGCAGCTATTCAGCATCAGGTACATTCAGCACTCTTTCTGCCGGCTCATACATCATTCATATATCTGATGCAAACAGCTGCACCAAAGATACCACCATAACGGTAGCCAACCCTACACCCACGCTTGCACATATCTACAAACTAAGCCCGCTGTGCAACGACCTGGCAGACGGCAGGGTGATCATCGCAGGCTATAACAGTATTGCCCCATATACCTATGCCATGGGAGCAGGGGCATTTTCTTCTACCGACACATTCAGTAACCTGGTTGCGGGCACCTATACCTTTCATGTTAGAAATGCCAATGGATGTCAGATAGATACCACCCTTACCTTGGTTGATTCACTGCACCTGAGCGGCACGGTGTCGATAGCACCTGTAGCCTGCAACGGCGGTAATGCAACCATCACGGTTACCGGTGTATCGGGCTACGGCCCACCCTACAGCTATGCGTATAACAGTGGAGCCTTTGGCCCGTTCAACGTATTTACTTTGCCAGCGGGTAGTTATACCTTTCATATTAACGACCCACAATCCTGCTACTTTGATACCTCATTAAGCATTACCCAACCAACTCCGATAACCATTACAACATCCATCACCAATGCATTATGCAACGGTACTGCTACAGGTAGTGTTGTAATAACTGCTACGGGAGGTACACCCGGTTATTTGTATGCTGCAGATGGGGGCACCTATGGTGCGTCATCGACCTTAACGGGATTGACAGCTGGCACGCACACCGTATATGTTCAGGATGCTAACGGTTGTATTTTCTCTTCCTCAATTACCGTAGGGCAACCCCGGCCTATCTCAATTGATTCTATTGTAATGCAGCAACCGGCCTGCTTTGGCAGTGCTAATGGAGTAATAACTGTCTATGCATCCGGCGGGGTGCCGGCATATACTTATGCTTACAATACAGGCACGTATGGTGCAGTAAATACTTTCACAGGATTGACCAGCGCAGCCTACACCCTGCATATAAAAGATGCCAATGGTTGTATCAAAGACACGACCGTAACACTGCTGCAGCCTGCCGCAATAGTGCCAACAGCACTAGTATCCCCCTCATTCTGCAATACATTATCGGACGGGCATGCGACCCTTAGCGCTACGGGAGGCACACCGGGATATACTTTTGCCATAGGCACCGGAGCCTATGGTAGTACAGGATATTTTTCACCATTGGCTGCAGGAACATACACGCTACATGTAAAGGACAATCATGGCTGTGTCAAAGACACGTCCATTACTATAACTGATTCGCTGCACGTAACAGGAACACTCACTACCACACCTGCAGTGTGCTATCATGACGCCAATGGCACCATAACAGTAGCAGGCAGCGGAGGCATCAACCCTTATATTTATGAAATAGGCACAAGTGGCTATTCAAGCACAAATACATTTACCGGCCTGGCAGCAGGATCTTATACTATACAGGTAAAAGACTCGGTAGGCTGCACCGGAACTGCGACGATTGCGGTAACAGAACCTGCTAATCTATTGCCCTCTGTAGCAATAACGCAGCCAGCATGTAATGGAAATAATAATGGCAGCGTAGTTATTGCGGCCAGCGGCGGCACGGCAGCTTACACTTACTCATTTGATGGAGGTGCGTTTTCATCTACCACCACATATACTTCATTACCGGCGGGAATAGACTCCTTTACGATCAAGGATGCACATGGCTGCCTGCATGATACCGTATTCACGATCTTGCAGCCCGCAGTGCTTGGTGTAGGATCTCTGACCGTTACCAATGTATCTTGCCACAATGGTGCTGACGGCACCGTGATCGTAGCAGGAAGCGGCGGCACAGCACCTTACCAATATGCAGCCAATGCATCTGCTTACCAAACGAGCAGCCTGCTAACAGGGTTAGCCGCTGGCATACAAACCATACACATAAAAGACAGCCATGGATGCACTATAGACACAACAGTGATGCTGACACAGCCTGCACAACTTGTGTTTACCGGCGCCGACACCCTAAACCCTACCTGCCAAGGCTATAAAAATGGCTCGGTGACATTGCTCCTCTCAGGTGGGACCACGCCTTATAGCTACTCCATCGACAATATCACCTTTACTTCCAGTTCCTCATTTACTTCGTTAGCTGAGGGGACGTATACTTTCTATGTCAAAGACGCTAACGGCTGCTCGGCTGACACCACTATTACGCTTACTGGCTATCCGCACATTATAGTGGATAACATTACGATCAAAGAGCCTGGCTGCGCGGGCGTTTCTGACGGGATGGCCACGGTTACCGCATCAGGTGGCGTGCCGCCATTTACTTATGGAATTGCAGGCGGGGGCATACAGTTATCACCTGCCGTGTTTGGCGATCTTCTGTCGGGCTATTATACCGTAAGTATTACTGATGCGAAAAACTGTGTAAAGGACACCACCTTTCTGGTGCCACAGCCCGACACCCTGAATATACAAACCAAGATAATACCTAACGAGTGCCTAGGACTGGACGTGAACGGTGCCGTGATCACCACTGTAACGGGCGGTACGATGCCCTATAGCTACCTATGGAGTGTAGATACCCTGACCACACCTAATATCACCGGCATGCCTAACGGGTACTATACCCTGTGGGTGAAGGATGTAAATAATTGCCAGGATAGCGCTACCGTAAACATTGGTTATGATGACTGCTGTACGCCATACATACCTAATGCGTTCTCTCCTAACAACGACGGCAAGAATGATGTGTTCAGGCTACGGTATAAAGGTGACGTGCACATCATCGACTTCTCTATTTACGATCGTTTCGGTGAACGGGTGTTTCACCTGGAGAATCAGGATGGAGCCTGGGATGGAAAGTATAAAGGGGTGCCCTGCGAACTAGGCACTTATTATTACTTCATCAAGTTCAACTGTGGTATATTACTGGATAAAGTACAGTTTATGAAAGGGGATGTGACGTTAGTGAGGTGAAAAATTAAAAAGTAAAAACTCCGGTGAGTTGCAGCTCTATATTCCTCTGCTCAATATTCTTGCATATCTTTTGATATCTGCTTCGGGATGCAGTGGCGAGCCATTAGTAATGTGCTGTGCTAATACCCCGGCAAAATAAGGAGCCTGTGAACAACCCTTGGCACCCATGCCATTAAAAATACCTACTGCAGGATGTAATGGATGAAAACCTACAAAGGGCTTATGATCAACAGTAGCAGGGCGCTCAGATGCCCAATGATGCTCTATGGTATAGGGCAACCTTACCCACTGTTTCAATTCTGCTTCCATCTTTGCTTTAAATACTGCTGTAGTATCCAGGTTATCATAAGTCCATTCGAAAGAAGAACCTACCCAGAAAGTGCCCTCTGCCCATGGCACGAGCTTTGCTCCCAACATCAATACATGTGTCTGCGGCATATCTGGAATGCGCACGATTAATGCCTCACCTTTATTGAGTGAAAAAGGTAGCCGTGCGAAGTAAGGATTTTTCAGTCCGGCACTACCATCGCAGAAGATGATCTTTGAGGCCTCGATATCTTTATACACTACTCTATCGGTTGTTACCCGGCACTTACCCATGTCAAAACGCTCCTGCAATAAACAACCTTGCGCAATCAGCTTTTTTCGCCACGCAAGGCAAAGTGCTTGTATATCTACCACCCTGCAGCCGGATATGGCACCGATACCATAGTGAAAATTGCAGAAAGGCTCCCATTGGTCATCATTGGTGTAGCTGTGCAGGTAGTCTGCTTGCTGTTCTATTTTACCTTCATAGATATCGCGGACCGATATGGTGGAGTGGAAATCGAGCGTATCGTATGGGGTGCAAATGTTGATGCCCAAATCCTGCTCTATGGCCTTATACATGTCATCGGCTGCAGGCAGCAGCTCATCTATCATCCACGATTTGGCCACACGCATACCGGTGACGGGATTGATCAAGCCACTGGCGACCATACTTGATGAAGCCGGATTGAACTCATCTATAACGATGACCTTCTTACCTTCTTTTATCAGCTGCCAGCTCAGCAAGGAGCCGCAAATGCCCTGACCGACTATGATAACATCTGTTTGCACCCTGCAAAGAAAATGTAATTAACTGACAACAGGAACTGTTGCCACACCGGGCATATTCTGCGCGGCAATCCACCCGCTGCTCCAGGCGTTCTGAAAGTTGTATCCGCCTGTTATGCCGTCAACGTCCATTATCTCACCAGCGAAATACAGCCCCGGCACTACCCTGCTCTGCATGGTTTGCGGGTCTATTTCAGACAGATTGATACCGCCACAGGTCACAAACTCGTCTTTAAAAGTAGTTTTACCTTTTACCGGGTATATGTCTCTGAGCAGACGCTCCGTAAGTTTATTTTGTGCTGCAGCGGTAAGGTCTCCCCAACGCACATCTTCTTTTATGCCGCATTGCGCCAGCATATATTCCCACAGGCGCTTAGGCAGATTGAATGGATTTTTGTGTTGCACCAATTGCTTGCCCTGTTCTTTTCTGAGGTCAAATATTTTCTCCTTCAGATCGGCATCAGTCACTTCGTCCAGCCAATTGATAATGATGTTGTATTCATAATTACGGTCGGCGAGTTCTCGTGCAGCAACAGCAGATGTTTTAAGTACGGCAGGGCCACTCATGCCCCAATGGGTAATCAGCAACGGGCCATGTTGCACAATTTTAGTGCCTTGTATTTTTATCGTCGCATCAGGTACACTCACCCCCATCAGCTCAGTAATGGGATGTTTGGGCATATTGAAGGTAAACAATGATGGTACGGGTGACTGTATGGTATGTCCCAGGTCGGTGAGCCATTTGTACTGCTCAGCCTTTGGGAATCCGCCGGTAGCTATAAGCACAGCATCAGCCACATACGATGAAGTATCAGAAAAATGGATGGTCAACTTTCCATTCTCCTTCTTTATCGAGGCCACTGATTTGTGATAACGCACTTCCGTTTTATTGCGCATCATTTCCTGCCATATGCAGTCGATTATGGTCTGCGAATCGTCAGTTACCGGGAATATGCGTCCGTCGTCTTCAGTCTTCAACTTCACTCCCCTTTGCTCAAACCAGTCTATGGTACTTTGCGGCGTGAACTGATACAGTGACTTGCGCAACAATTGCTTGCCACGTGGATAGCGGGTAAGCAGTTCCGGCACCTCAAAGCAATCGTGGGTAACATTGCACCTGCCGCCACCCGACACTTTTACCTTTTGCAGCACCTTTGCTGTTTTCTCGAACAATACGACCTCCTGTCCTTTTCGCAAAGACATATTGGCCGCGGCGAAACACCCTGCCGCTCCCCCACCTATGATTGCTATCTTCATTCGGGGTCAAAACTACAACAAAAAAAGAGGCTGATAGTCTTTCAACTATCAGCCCGCTGTACTTACTAAAGTATTGTTTAAGCAACTACTTGCAATGCTGCGCGTATCTTGCCTTCTATTTCTTCCATCATCTCCACGTTGTCATTCAGGAATGTTTTTACTGAATCACGGCCCTGGCCAACCTTAGCTTCGTTGTAGCTATACCATGATCCGCTCTTCTGCAGAATGCCCAGCTCTACACCCATGTCTATCACCTCGCCCACTTTGCTGATACCCTCGCCGAAGATGATATCGAACTCTACCTGGCGGAATGGCGGCGCTACTTTATTCTTCACCACCTTTACACGGGTGCGGTTACCATTGGCTACATCACCATCTTTGATCTGACTTATACGACGTATATCCAGACGTACAGAAGCATAGAATTTCAGTGCATTACCACCGGTAGTGGTTTCCGGGTTACCGAACATCACACCTATCTTCTCGCGAAGCTGGTTGATGAATATGCAGCAGCAGCCTGTGCGGGAAATGGTAGCTGTGAGCTTACGCAGTGCCTGACTCATCAGACGGGCCTGGAGACCCATTTTGCTTTCGCCCATTTCACCTTCCAGTTCACCCTTTGGTACCAGTGCAGCTACCGAGTCAATAACCACGACGTCTACTGCACCTGAAGATATCAGACGATCAGCGATCTCGAGCGCCTGCTCACCATAATCCGGCTGAGAAATGATCAGGCTATCTACATCTACACCGAGTTTGCGGGCGTAGCTGCTATCGAAAGCATGCTCCGCATCTATAATAGCGCAGATACCACCTTTCTTTTGTGCTTCTGCTATAGTGTGAATAGCTATTGTTGTTTTACCTGAAGATTCAGGGCCATATATCTCTACAATACGGCCACGGGGAAGACCGCCTACGCCCAAGGCTACATCCAGCCCCAATGAGCCGGTGCTGATCACCTCCATTGGTTCGTGTCCTTTTTCGCCCAGCATCATCACAGAACCCTTACCATAGTCCTTTTCAATCTTATCCATCGCCAGCTTGAGCACTTTCAACTTATCGTCTGCCATAATTATTGCTTTTTATCTCGTTTATTATAAGGTCAAAAGTAGGCGAAAAAGACACAGCAGCATCAAGGCAGGGCAAGAAGATATCCACATTTCGCGCAAATGACCAAATCCTTTACTGTAGCGGATATAAGGCTATTTCACCCCTGTTTTATGTGGACATCTCGGAGAATCCGGGGCCTTAAAACAGGGCAAAACACATATTAATTATCTTTTTTCTTATCTAACCACTCCCTTTTCTCTATTCTGTAAGAGTTATAGAGCCCTAAACCGCCGCCTATACCTATGAGGGCAAAGTAAATGGCCGGGTTATCGCTATCGTGCGAGGTGATACCGGCATTAGTAACAACGACATGGTGGCCTAACAAAAAGGTATCTATAAGATAGGCAGCCAGCAGCCCTGTACCGCAGCCGATCAGCAGTAAGCCATATTTGAGATTAATAAAGGGCGAAGGGCGGCTATCCTTCTGGCGGGGGTTCATTCCCCGTTCTATAAGTGCCATATTTTCCCTGTTGCGGATATATACTATCCCAAATATCAGCGCGAAAAAAGCGAAAGGCACAAGCGTTGCAATGATTACATCCGGTCCCATAATGTATTGTTTTATAAAGTTAATTGATCTGGTGAATAAATAACTGTTCGCGAACGATTATGCTACCTATGACTACACGATTGCAGAGCCGGTTACAAAACGGATAATATTTTTTGACGCAGACCTACTATTAGCCGAAATTTATGCCAAATATGTAACCTGCGGGCGCAAGTACGCGTCTTATGATAACGGATGCACCAACAGGAAGACGACATAGCGCTGATACAAATGGTATTGCAAGGCCACCGGTCAGCATATGGCACGCTGGTGGACAAGTACCAAACCTATGTATTTACATTGGTGATGCGGCATGTGAACAACCGCGAGCTGGCTGAGGAACTGGCGCAGGATGTATTTGTAAAAGCCTATAAATACCTGGCTGATTTCCGTGGGCATAGCAAATTCAGCACGTGGCTATATACTATAGTACACACAACCTGCCTCTCTCACATGAGAAAAAAGGCAGATGCGGCCATTTTTCCCGGCGATGATAAAATACAGAACTTAGCGGCTTATACCCCGGCTGCGGAACAAGCATCAGCGCGGCTGGAGCAGCAACACCAGAAACAATTGATAGCTGAGGGTATCAGCCATCTATCGGAATCAGATGCAGAGATCATTACCCTGTTCTACCAGGGAGAGCAAAGTATTGACGAAATATCATCGATTACCGGCCTCACTACCAGCAATGTAAAAGTGAAACTGATGCGTGCCAGACAAAAGCTAAAAGACATACTGGAACAGAAATATGCCAGAGAAACAATAAGGTAAAATGAAATAAAAAATAATTAGCTAATTTTAATAGCGGGATATGGAACAGGAACAAATGGAAATGGAGTTATGGGGTTATATAGATGGTACCTGCGAACAGGCAGACACACATCGTATAGCCAATCTTATAGCTACCCGTGCAGACTGGAAGAATAAATATGAGGAACTGCGGGCTTTTAATGCAGCACTGGCTGAACATATGGAGACTGAACAACCCTCTATGCGTTTTAGCAAGGACGTAATGGATGCCATAAGTAAAACACAAATAGCGCCTGCAACCGACAAATACATCAATCCATTTATCATCAGGAGCATTGCAACTTTCTTTATTGCTACTATAGCAGTTGCGATAGGTTATTTACTGCTGTCGGTGAAATGGGATAGCCCTTCAACTAACGCACTCAATGTGCCGACCATGCATATGGAACGTTTATTTAATGCTACTACACTGAATGTAACCATTGCATTGACAGTAGTGCTGGGGCTGGTATTACTGGATGGCATACTGAGAAGAAATAATAAAGCGCACGCATAAACACACTATACCATGAATAATTTTCTGAGTGAGATATTTGAGAGAGACCTGCTGAAACTTAAAGAAGAGCTGACCAATTTTAAAGACGAAGCTAATATCTGGAAAACCACCGACGGTGTAAGCAATTCTGCGGGTAATCTGGCACTACACCTTATGGGTAACCTCCATCACTTTATAGGCGCAATGCTGGGCAATACCGGTTATGTGCGTAAAAGGGATGAAGAATTTTCGCAAAAGAATATATCCCGGGAGGAGATGCTGGCTAATATAGATAAAGTGATAGCTATGGTACCCCGTGTACTCAACAGCCTGACGACAGCGCAGCTACAACAGGATTTTCCTTTTGAAGTTTTTGGCAAACGCCCGACAGAGTTTTACCTGATGCACTTCTACGGGCACCTGAGTTATCACCTCGGGCAGATCAATTACCTGAGAAGGATATTAGAGGCTTAGTTATCCAGCTTGATCTCAAATATTTTTGGCCAGTCTTTACCGGTCACGAATATCCTGTTGCCGGAGGCATCCCACGCTATTCCGTTCAGGACATCAGGCTGGCCGCGACGGCCGGCAGCAGGGAGGATACCCCCGCGCTGGCGCAAGGCGCTCAAATCGGCGCGGGCTACTACACGGCCACTTGCCGTGTCTATCTTCAGTATCAGGTCCGTCTTCCATTGGTTGGCATAGATAAACCCATTAACCATCTCCAACTCATTGATCTCATTTACGGGGCCACGATCATCAGTTACAGCTACTGTGCGTACTTCTTTAAATGTAGCAGGGTCTAAAAAATGGAGGATATTGCTGCCATCGTCAAAAATAAGCTGACTGCCGTTATTGGTCATACCCCACCCTTCTGTTGCGGCAAATGTGAATGTCTTTTCCAGCTTAAGAGTGGCTGCATTATATACAAAGCCCTTACCCTCTTTGTAAGTAAGTTGATACACTTTGCCGTTCAATACCGTAAGGCCCTCGCCAAAATACTGTTTTTCCAGTTTATGGTTTACCAACACTTTACCGGTAAGATCGGTTTTGCGTATATCTGATGATCCATACTCTCCTATGCTTTCATACAACACACCATCTTTGTACTCCAGCCCCTCGGTAAATGCCTTAGGGTCATGCGGGTATTCCTTTACCACGTCCCAACTGATGAGTTTGGGAACGGCAGGCTCATCTGATGCTTGCGCAGGCGCAGTAGTTGTCTTAGCCGCTGCAGACGATCTAGTATTGATATCGGAAGCGACAACCGAAGGTGAATCCCTTTTATCAGCACCTGCAACCATATTTGTTGATGAATTACCATCGGCTGATTTGGGACCATCGTTGCATGCAGCTACAGATACCAATAATATTGCACACAGGTATTTATTTAACTTTCTCAGTGCTCTCATGTCGTTTAAAGCCTATCGGCTGGTATTGTTGTGGTTGCTGCTGTTGTTCCTGTGCCCTCTGGTCAGTCACTACTGACCTGCGCTGAAGTGCCACTGCGCCTGTAAAGCTGCTGTAGAAAGCCATCTCAATCCCTTTAGCCAGTATATCATTAACCATCTCCATGGATAAAGAGGCCGGATTCTCTACCATGCCCAGATTGATGTACTCTGCTTTTTCCGTAGTAAGCGTGGTATGGTGGGGTAATAGCATGATGAGTATCTCCCCTGTAACTGTAGGCATTAACGTAATGTGAAACCCCGCCTCCATATACTCCTTCTTGTCGCTCATAGCATTCTTAAAGATCAACATCAAAGGCATCGCACCGCTGCGAAAAGTGAGCGAGGGCAAATTCTCACAAGTGCCATTCATTTCCTCGTTGAATGCATGATTGACATCTACGTAGAAGTTCTGCTTGTATTCAGCATTGGCATTCAGTTCTTCGGCCACCTGTTTCATTCGCGTCTGCACTTCTTTGTACTTCTCCAGCCATTGTTTGCGCCTATCGAGTACTTCCTGCAAACCTTTGGCATATAGGTTTGCTGCGTTTAAGATGTTATCCATCCCCGTTTATTTAAATAGTTACCAATAAATACCTGTTCAAATTTATATCTTCTTTAGTAACTCCTTCACTATTAAAAATAAAATACTATCACAATTTTAGTTAGCATACAATTACACTTCCTGCAATATCATTTTAACTACCGGAACCACTAAAAACCACGGAAGTACGGCCTGCTGACGAGTGGAGAAAAACCCCACGGCACGGAGCTGAGGATGACCAGCAAACCTATGGTGAACCATATGGTCATGGTTTTGAACTTGTCTTTGTCCTCCGCCTTCCTCTTTGCCTTTGCCGACCCTATGGTGATGATAACAATACCCAGCAACATCATAATGCTGTGCTCCATGCCGAAGAACCTTATCTGGCGGTTGTGTACCGCATCCTTGAAATTAGACAGGAAATAACTGATGACAGGACTAATCAAGTATAGCCACACGCCCAATACTAACTGAACATGTGCTACGGAGGCAGTAATATTCCTGAGTATATCATCCTGCTTCGAGTACTTCTTGTTGCTCAACCAACCTTGCCAAGAGCGAATGATGGCAACAAGGAGGGTAAACAGAACGACCCAACGAAAAAAGGAGTGTAGTGCCAGCAGAGTTGTGTACATGTAGCGGTGTTTGTGTGCAACAAAAATACATCCGCCATTTGAAAGTATACTCAGCCATAAAGAGATTACCCAATAGTGACACAACCAACACCTTCCGGCCCGTAAATTTTATTTAACTGTAAATCTGCGTTTGAATACCTTACCGTCGCTGCAAGACACCTGCAACAAGTATACACCCGGCAAAAGCTCGTTACGAGATATGGTCAGGTCTTTAGCATTTACATGTTCCTGTGCAGATACCCGGCGACCATCGATATCGGTTATAGCAACACTTACAGTCTGATAGGCCTCTGCTTCCGGCAGTATCACGCTGGATATCCCGGTCACCGGATTGGGGAACAAATTTGGGAAGGCAAGGCTTACCCCAGGCACACCGGAAATAGTATTGTCTTCCTCCATATAGTACATATCCCCGTAAGGGTCGCCATACTGGGCAGTAGTGCCAGCTACCAGGTAACTGTTGTTTCCTTGCAAGGCTATACCGGTTGCATAAGAATATATGCCCCCGCACAGCTCGTCTGTTATCATCACACCGTTGGCATCAGTAGTCAGGACGTATACATTTCCTGTTGTATCGACGGAAAAGCTCTGCCCTGTAAACATGAGGTCACCATCAGGTAATTGAGCCACGTCACGAAATAGCACGGCATGAACACCATCACCATATTTACGTTCCCATAACTGGTTACCATTGGCATCCAGCTTTATTATCAGTCCTTTAGATTTTGATGCATTATCTGCTGTGGTCAGCCCCGCAAGAATGTAGCCATTGTCGGTAGTCGGAATGATCTTGTAATAGCGGGAGTTCCCGTTTTGCTGATACAACCTTGTCCATAATGTATCGCCGTTATCTTTAAGACGGAACAGGTAACCATCATACTCACCTTTACCGTAACTGGTGCTCCAACCAGCAGCCAAAAAACCACCCAACGGCATGGCTACTATCGAAAAGGCCTCTTCCTGCGCACCTCCGGCATAGTAACGCGTCCATGTAGTATCGCCCACGCTATCAGTGCGGATGAAATATACGTGCCTGCTCGTGCTATCATTGGGCGGGTTGCCATAGCTGGCTGTGATGCCTGCAAAAACATAACCGCCATCTGCCAGCTGTATTACCTGCTCGCTGATATCGTCGGCATCTCCGCCATACACCCTGAACCACTGATGATGCCCTGCTTTATCCAGCTTCATAAAAAAAGCATCGCAATCTACAGCTCCAAAATCCTGCGTATGACCAGCTACCAGATAGCCACCATCAGCTGTTTGTATGACACTGTTACCACCCTCGAGGAAGGGGCCACCATAAGTGAATGTCCACATGGTGTCAGCCTGGGCATCGAGTTTTACTACAAAAATATCACCGTAAGGATCGTTGATCCCACACTTAGTAAGGCCGGTAATGATATAGCCGCCATCATCGGTAGCGGCTGTGGCGTAAGCCACGTCTAAATATGCCTTACCCCAATGCCCTTCTATTTTCTTTTGGGCATGCAGTTGCAGAGTAGCGCATAGTAGAGCACACAGAGATACAGATACCTTCATAGCGGTAGTTTTAGGTAATTTTCAGGAACTGACATTAAGCATTATTAACTCTGTTCCTGTTAAAATATTGTGTAAAAAAGATAAGTAAATGAAATAATGATGACCGGCCCGACATCCCATGGAACACTAAATCAGCAAAAATCTCTTGTATATTTACACTCATGAGATTTCTGGAAAGAGTATTTATTTTCCTGTTTATTTTCGGTGTTGCCGGGAGGCTATTTCACTGGCAGGGCTATGATGTATTCTGGTTTATAGCAATTCTGGGATTGGCCTGGCTTTACTTCAGCTTTGGCTTCCTGCTGTATACCGGCATTAGGATACAAGGCATATTTAAAAAAGAAAGCTACCGGCTCGTTCCGGTTACCAATTTCATTATCGCCATAGTAGCTGGCATTATTCATTGTATTATGCTTATCGGCATTCTTTTTAAGATACAACATTGGCCGGGGGGCAGGAACATGTTGTCCGGAGGATTGATGGCCAGCCTTATCCTCAGCATTCTTGCCTTTCTTGTCAGCGGTGGCGCTAAGTCTAAGCTGTTCCTCAATATATTGGGAAGGACTTTAGTTATAGTGGTCATCAGCCTTTCACTACTTACCAATCCGTTTAGCCTGTTTCGATAGCACAACGGCCTGTTAATCAATACATAATTTTAATGCTTCGGTCGTATTATTACGCCCACCTGACTTATAATGAAAAATAGCAGGTAACTTTGCAGCCGCATATATTAATTAAGAATATAAGCGTTTTGCCTTTATACATTTGAAATGAACGGAACACCATACATATTATATTCTGACGGGAAGGGGAACATATTTGAGGACACATCGCTGTACTGCGTGGGCCGTGTGGGCTGGGATGCCATGCCTATACCTGAGGAAGACTGGATAGAACTGCCCGACGGGGGATCGTTATACGAATTGCCAAGCCGTCGCGGCATTGGCATAGATGTGGTAACCGGGGAAATGCGCTTGTGTGATAAGGGATGGGCCGTTTGCGCATTCATACCACCTGCACATACAGGCCTTTACCTGGCGGCCTTCGAAACAATGCCTGATGCTCCTACCCTACCCCTATTTAGCTACACAGCAGCCGGCTGGAAGGATGATAAATTTTACGTTACCGCTGTGCGCATAGAGCAGGACATACGCCAGGAGTGCAGCGGCTATGACGACCGAACCATACGCGAGGGTGTAGATAAATTTACTGCAGCCTACCCGCATAACCGTCTGGTGCAGCATCTGGCACAGAAATGCACACTTACCTATAGTTGCCCTGCATCGCGCAACTACTTTATGGGCAGGTGGGAATGCCCTATACCTACATCACCTGCATGTAATGCCAATTGCATCGGATGTATTTCCTTTCAGCCGGAAGACGAGACGATCGTTTCTACACAGGACAGGCTCACCTTTAAACCTACTGCTGAGGAAATAGTAGAATATACTGTACCGCACCTGGAGACCGCACCTTACCCAATCGTCAGCTTCGGACAGGGATGCGAGGGCGAACCACTGCTGATGTGGGAAACCATAAAGGACGCTATTAAAGAGATCCGCAAACATACCAGCAAGGGCAGCATCAACATTAACACTAATGGAAGCAAACCCGATGCAGTGGAAGAACTGATGAAAGCCGGACTAGACAGCATACGCGTAAGCTTAAACTCTGCCCGAGCGGATATCTATACCAAGTATTACCTGCCTAACAATTATGAATTTGCTGATCTTGCGGAGAGCATCCGCAGGGTAAAGAAGCATGGCGGGTGGGCATCCATCAATTATTTCGTGTTCCCCGGTGTTACAGACAGTGTTGACGAATATGAAGCACTACGCGAACTGATCCGCACTACAGGACTTGATATGATACAGTGGCGCAACTTCAATATCGACCCTGACTGGTACCTGGGTAAAATGGGCATCACTGATCCGGGAGAGTGCCTGGGCGTAAAGCAAATGATGGACCTGATCGCTGAAGAATTCCCCCATGTAAAGTTCGGCTACTTCAATCCGCCAATGGAGCGCATGAAGAATTTTGATACCGACTTCGCACATCACTAAGCCTATACAAACAGTTTAACCGCAAAGCAGCGGAGGCACAAAGGTGCCTATCAAAATCGCCTCATTGCTTACCGACACTAAGGCATAAAACATAAGGCCCGTATCCTTTCGGATACGGGCCTTACTATTTCGGGGATTTGTACGCTGTTATTCTGCCTTCATGAACTTATCTGTTTTCAGCAGGGTATTGTTTTCGTCATACACCATGATGATGTACATCGCGTTAGCAAGATCGCTGATATTGACCTGTATGGCATTATCCTGGCGAATTACCATTTTGCCGTCCATACTGTAGATAGCCACGTTTACTTTTACAGGCGCTTCAATAGTTATCTGTGCAGTAGCAGGGTTAGGGAACAGTTTAATATCAGCTGCATTAACCACCACCTGCACGGAAGAAGTGCCACCCGATACCACATAAGCAGCAGATGTATCTGTACAGCCATTACCATCGGTAACGACTACATTATATACGCCCGCGCCAGATGCATTATCAACGCTGGTAATAGCACCCGGAATCGGATGACCATCAAACAACCACTGATAAGTTGCAAAAGAACCGGTATACAACAGGCTACCTGTACCGTGTACAATAACCGGATTTGGCGGAGCAATAACATTGATACCTGAGAGCGTCTCGCTGCAAGATCCTGCAAATATGGTCACTGTATATAACCCCGGTATCGTTGCTGTGTAACCCGACGCCACCGCACCTGCGATGGCAATACCATCCCTGTACCACTGATAAGAAAGGCCTGCACCGCCACCTACGCTGGAAACGGACATTGCCACAGGATTACCATGACACAAGGTGGCACTGGTTACAGCAGGTAAAATAGTACTTACCGGCAGCGTGACAGTAGATACTGCTTTCGAAACAGACGCAGAACAGCCTGCGGCACTGGTAACAGTGTAAATAACATTAGCACTGCCTGCAGACACCATTGTCACATCTCCTGTGCTGGTTACTGTAGCGATCGCCGTATTATCGCTGCTCCAAACACCACCACTTGTAGTGTCTGTAAGCAAAATAGAACCGCCTACGCAAGCAGCAGAAGAGCCACCGATAGCACCTACCACCGGAGGAGCAACCACAGTCTCGGTAACCGTTACTGTAGTGCTGCACATCGATGCGTTAGTAATAGTATAAGAAATCGTTACGGCACCCACAGCTACACCCGACACAACACCGGTAGAAGGATTGATGATTGCAATGGCAGTATCGCTGCTAGCCCACACGCCACCTGCATCACTGCTGAGCGTAGTGGTTGTGCCCATACAAACGGTAGCACTACCACTTATAGAACTTACCACAGGCAGCGGATCAACTGTTATCGTCGAGATAGCTGTAGTAGCGCATCCTGTAGCATTAGTGACTGTATAAGAGATATTGACTGTACCCGCAGCAACACCCGTAACTGCGCCCGTAACGGGGTCAACAGTTGCTAAAGTGATATCAGCGCTGCTCCATACACCACCAGACACTGTTGATGACAATGTAGTTATGCCGGCCACGCAGACATCTGAAGCACCGCTGAGTGTTCCTGCATCAGGCAGGGCAACTACTGTATCTACGAAAGCAACTGTAGTGGTGCAACCCGATACGTTGGTCACGGAATAAGAGATAGTATCAACACCCGGCGCTACGCCAGAAACATTACCTGACGCATCTACCATAGACACCAGATCATTACTACTGCTCCATGTACCACCGCTTGTAGCATCTGACAAAAGAACGCTAGACGCAGGGCACATGCTTGACGCACCTGTAATACCTGCAACCACCGGAGCAGCAAGCACTGTATATGTAGCTGTAGCTGTACTCATGCAACCGTAGATGCTGGTAACTGTATATGATATAGTAACTGATCCTGAAGCTACGCCTGTAACCATACCGGTAACAGGATCTACTGTAGCAACAGTGGCATCGCTACTGCTCCAAGCACCGCCTGTTGTCAGGTCCGCAGCAGCGACCGTGCTACCCGGACAAACACTTGAAGTACCTGTGATCACATCAACTAAAGGAAGTGGCTGAACAGTATCAGGTATCATCACCGTAGTTATGCAACCAAAACCATTGGTAACAGTATAAGAGATATTATCAGAACCAAAGGCAACTGCTGTTACATTACCTGAGGCATCTACGGTTGATACCGTATTATCGCTACTGCTCCATACGCCACCCAATGTCGCATCGGTAAGAACGATAGAACCACCAATGCATACATTAGCAGCACCAGAGATAGCTGCGACTACAGGAAGAGCATTCACGGTATCTATTTCTGTAACTGTAGTGCTGCAACCAAAACCATTGGTGACGGTGTAAGAAATGGCAACGTTACCTGCTGCAACGCCAGTAATATCACCGGTCGCGACATCAATGCTCGCTATAGCAGCATCACTGGTGCTCCATACACCGCTGCCGGTAACATCTGTAGCTGTAATTACATTACCTACGCAAACAGAGGTAGGTCCTCCTATGGCATTAACCGCAGGAAGCGGATTAACAGTCAAAGTCATTGACACCGTAGTGCTGCAACCTGTAATGCTGGATGCTGTATAAGATATATTTGCAGAACCTGCTGCAACACCCGTAACTACACCGGACGGTCCTACAGACGCAATAGTATTATCACTGCTGCTCCACATGCCGCCTGTTAGTGCGTTGGTTAGTGTATCGGTGCTGCTCATACATACATTTGAAGAGCCTGCAATGGCCGGAACCACAGGGGGTGCAACAATGGTGTCAACAACAGTTGCGGTCGTGCTGCAACCGAATACATTAGTAACCGTGTAGGAAATGGTGGTAACACCGCCTGAAACACCTGACAATAATCCGCTGGCAGGATCAACTGTCGCTACAGCAGTATTACTGCTTGTCCAGACACCACCAAACACACCATCAGTAAGTACAAGCGATGATGTACTGCAAATTGTTGCAGCACCACCTATAGAGCTAACCACGGGTGCCGGGTTAACAACAACATCGGCAGTTACAAATGATGAGCAACCATATGTATTACTTACTACATAAGATATAGTAGCAGTACCGCTAGCCACACCTGTTACCAGGCCAGTAGTATCAACAGTAGCTATGGTATTATCACTGCTGCTCCACATGCCACCGATTGCGGCATCAGTAAATGCAGTCGTAGCACCAGGACATATTGTTGTAGTAGTTGCGCTGATAGAGCCTGCATCTGTGGATGGATTAACCGTAATATCAAAAGCTGCCATTCCAGTACAACCAAATACATTGGTAAGTGTATAAGATATTGTGGTAGTACCGAGGTTAAGCGAAGTAACCACACCAGATGCATCTACCGTAGCCACCGATGGGTCAGTACTGGTCCATGTACCGGTGAATGATCCTTCGGTCAATGTAACTGTATTGCCCAGGCAAATATGAGACGGGCCAGTTATCGGCGTTACAATCGGCGTAGGGTTAACGTTAACCATCACAGTAGCGCTGGCCGTTCCGCAGCTATTGGTCACTGAATACGAAATAACAGGACTACCGAAGCTCACCCCTGTAACTATACCTGATGCATCTACCGTAGCAAGCGTAGTGTCGCTGCTACTCCATACCCCACCTGATGCAGCATCAGTAAGCGTAATAGACGATAACGCACAAACTGTTGTAGTTGCGCCAGAGATAGAACCTGCATCAGGCTGAGGGTTTACTGTTATGCCCGTAGTCACCGTTGTATTACAACCGAAAATACTAGTAACAGAATAAGTAATAGTTGCTGACCCTACCGCTACACCTGTCAGCACACCGGTAGAAGGATCGATGGTAGCCACCGCAGTATTATTGCTGCTCCATACACCACCAGGCGCACTGTTAGTAAGGTTACTTGTTGCACCAACGCAAGCCAATGGACCACCGGCAATAGCGCCTACCACCGGCAAAGGATTAACTGTTATCGCAGCAATTGCCGTACCTGTGCCACAACTGTTAGCCACCGTATAAGATATATTAACAGCACCAGCAGCAATACCTGTTACTACTCCAGACGCATCTACGGTAGCAATAGTGTTATCGCCACTGCTCCAAACACCGGATGGTGTAACATCACCTAAAGTCAAAGTATTATTGACACAAACCGAAGTTGAGCCAGAAGTAATAGTGCCGGCAGAGCTACCTGTACTAATAGTAACAGGGTAAGTGGCGGTAGCTGCACCACAGGTATTAGTTATTGTATACGAAATCGTTGCACTGCCACCCGTTACACCTGTCATAACACCCGATGCACTAACAGTAGCCACAGCCGTGTTGCTGCTGCTCCATACACCACCGGATGTTGTATCTGTTAGTGTAACAGCTATACCAGGACAAACTGTGTTTGTACCCGTGATAACCCCTGCCGCTGATGGCGGAACACCAATGGTCATTGGGAACGTTGCATTAGCGGTGCCGCAACTGTTGGTAACTGCGTAAGTGATCGTTACATTACCGGCCGTAGCACCAAGTACTACACCGAAAGGATTAATACTTGCAATAGCAGGGTTACCACTACTCCATATACCGCCAGAGGCCGTATCAGTTAATGTTGACGATATACCAACGCACAACGAAGAGACACCTGATATCGCACCTGCGTTAGGCAGAGGCTTGATGATCATATCGGCAGTGGCAATAGCCACGCCGCAAGCCGTCGTCACAGTATAAGATATAATAGCGTCACCGCCAGATATACCGGTCACCAGGCCCGAGTTATTTACCGAAGCAACGGCAGTGTCGCTGCTGCTCCATACACCACCCGGTGCACTTTCTGTAAACGGACTAGTGCTGCCTGCGCAGATAACCGTAGCTCCGATCATCACCCCTTCGCCTGGTGTTGTGTTCACCGCGACGGGTACAGTTGTAAATGCTGCGCCACAACCGTTGCTGACAGTATACGTAATATTAGCGGTTCCGATGGACAAACCGGTAACGACGCCTGATGGATCAACAGGAGCTACAAGGCTATTACTGCTGCTCCATGCACCGCCGGATACCGCATCTGAAAGAGCCGAAGTAAGCGTTAGGCAAATTGCAGTACCTCCTGTTATTGCACCGGCATTTGGCGCTGGATTTACCGTAAATACAGTCGTAGCATAAGCTAGTCCGCAAACACCAACAACACCATATGATATCGTAGCAGTGCCCCCGGCAATAGCTGTAACTAATCCACTTGAGTTTACAGTGGCAACAGATGTATTGCTGCTGCTCCATGCACCACCACCAACAGTTTCACCTAATGTGGATGAATTACCCGGACACAATGTTGTAGTCCCTGAGATAACACCTGCATCAGTAGTAGTAACAGTAAACGGTGTTGAGGCAACAGCTGTACCGCATGCGCCAGTTATTGAATAAGAAATATTAGTTACTCCCGAAGCCAATGCTGTAACAATACCTGCGGAATCGATTGTAGCAACAGCGGTATTGCTGCTGCTCCATACCCCACCGCTTACCGATTCAGAAAGGCCAGTCATTGCACCGGGGCATATAGCCGTAGCACCGGAAATACTACCTGATGCCGGCGCCGATGACACAGTAAGAGAAACAGTGGCATTGGTTGCGCCACAGCCATTGCTCAGCGAATAGTAGATATTAACTACACCTGCTGTAAGGCCAGTAACCATACCAGAAGAGTTGATAGAAGCTATAGATGTATTACCACTACTCCATATACCTCCCGACGCAGTGTCGGTCAAAGTAATTGCCGAACCGATGCAGACAGTAGAGGCACCGTTGATAACACCAGCATTAGGGAATGGATTGACGGTAACTGTAGTAGTTGCCGTAGCTCCGGTACAACCACCAATGATAGAATAAGAGATCACAGCTGTGCCACCGGAAACACCGGTAACAACGCCCGATGAATTCACCGTAGCTACAGCAGTATTACCACTACTCCAGGCACCGCCGCTAACTGTCTCTGACAATGGACTGAATGTACCCTGACAGAAAGTGGTTGTGCCGCTTATTGTACCCGAAGATGGTGCCGGGCTTACCGCAACGGTAAATGCAGCCATTGCCGTACCGCAGCCATTTGTTACAGAATATGATATAGTAGATGAGCCCGACGCGACACCGGTAACCACACCCGCAGGATCTACTGTTGCGGCTGCCGGGTTACTGCTGCTCCATGTGCCAACTCCCGATGCTGTTGCATCGCTGAGTGTAGTTGCGGCTCCGATACAAACGAAAGAAGAACCGCTGATGCTTCCCGCCAGTGGCAAAGGATTAACCGTTACTATAGCCGCAGCCGATGCAGTGCCACATGTAGTAGTTGATGTATAAGATATTACCGCAGTACCGCCGCTGATACCAGTCACGACACCTGAAGAAGTAATTGTTGCAACAGTATTGTCGCTGCTGCTCCATGTGCCACCCGATGCCGATTCACGAAGCGTAACTGAAGCCCCCTGGCATACGGTAGTTGTACCGCTGATTGTGCCTGCATCAGGTGTAGGGGTCACAGTGACATTTGCGGTGGCCACCGCAGTGCCACAACTATTAGTCATTGAATAAGAGATGACCGCGCTGCCTGTACCATTACCTGTTACCATACCACCTGTATTCACTGATGCTATACCTGCATTACTGCTGGTCCATGATCCACCAGATGCAGTGTCGGTAAGTGTAAGTGTATTGCCATTGCAGACCACACTACCACCAGTAATGATACCCGCTACAGGAGCCGGGTTAACAGTAACCGGATATGTGGCAACAACTGTACCGCAATCGTTAGTAACAGTATATGTCATAGTAACGGCACCGGGTGCAAGACCAGTGATTATACCAGAGGTATTGATCGTAGCGATAGATGTATTGCTGCTGCTCCATGAGCCGCCCAATGCAGTATCTGACAACGTAATATTATTGAACTGACAAACGGAGGTAAGACCAGTGATGGTGCCCGCATCAGGTGACGCATTCACCGTTACTAACTTAGTGGCATTTGCTGTGCCACAGCTATTGGTAACAGAATATGACATAACCGCAGTACCCGCTGACAAAGTGGTAACTACACCACCAGACACTGTAGCGACGGCTGTATTACCACTGCTCCATGTACCGCCAGATGCCGCATCCATGAGCGTGAGCGTTGATCCATTGCATACCGAAGATGAACCAGTAATGCTACCTGCATTAGGTGCTGCATTTACAGTTACTGGTAATGTTGCAACAAATGAACCACAGGTACTTGTATATATATAAGATATGGTGGCCGATCCCGCAGATACCCCATATACTACACCAGACGAATTAACAGACGCAATAGTCGTATTACTACTCGACCATGTCCCCCCTGAAGTAGAGTCTGAGAGAGTGATATTGGCACCGGAACAAACGGTAGACGCACCTGTAACAGGTGACGTAGCTAATGCCGAACCTATTGTAACAACGTGACTTGCAACAGCAGTGCCACAACTATTTGTAACTGCATATAATATAGTGTCAACACCCGCAGTAATACCGCCTGTGAGGCCCGAACTTAATACCACTGCGTTTCCATTGGTCGCACTCCATGTGCCACCTGTTACACTTTCTATCAACGTAGCACTACCGCTGATGCAGATAAAACTTGCTCCGCTTATAGCACCTGCATTTGGCAATGGACTAACGGTTAAAGGATAGGTTGATGAAATAGTGCCGCACGCTACTGTCACTGAATAAGATATAGTGACACTACCCGCAGCAACACCGGTAACCACCCCTCCTGAAACAGCAGCATTACTATTATTAGCACTCCAAACTCCCCCCGATGCAGTGTCGGCAAGCGTTATCGAAGATCCGACGCAAACAACAGCAGGACCGCTTATCGCACCTGCGTTAGGCTGCGGATTGATTGTCATAATGGATGTGGCAATAGCCGCACCACAACTGTTGGTCACAGTGTAGGATATAGTATCTACACCTGCTGACACACCCGTCACTACACCACCCGACACAATAGCGTGACTGTTACTTGCACTCCATATGCCGCCTGCCGCAGTGTCAACAAGTGTAGCATTTACGCCTACACATACCGTTGACGAACCTGTGATGCTCCCCGCAAAAGGTAATGCTTTTACCGTGATCACCTGACTAGCAGAAGCAGTGCCACAGGTGTTGCCCACTGTATATTTAATAGTATCTACACCCGCGGTAATTGATGTTACCACCCCGCCCGATACTGTAGCTAATGTATTATCGGTGCTGCTCCACGTGCCGCCGGAAGCGGTATCTGTCAACGAAATGCTCTGACCAGCACAAACAGTAGATGGACCAGAAATCATTCCCGCATCAGGTGCGGGGTTCACTGTGACTGATTTTATCGCAGTTGCTACCCCGCAAGAATTGGTTACTGTATACTTAACAGTATCTATACCTGCTGAAACACCTGTAACGATACCTGATGCCACAGTAGCACGAGCATTTGACACGCTCCATACACCACCACCTGCAGCATCGGCCAGCGCAATAGAAGCAAATACACAAACAGAAGAAGCGCCCGCTATAGCTCCGGCATTAGGCAGCGCATTAATAGTAATGACCTTGCTCGTGGCAATTGTGCCGCAAACATTGGTTATTGTATATACTATAGTGTCGGTTCCCGGGGTAACCGGTGTCACAGTGCCTGCAGCAACTGTTGCGTTGCCATTAGTGGCCGTCCACACACCGCCGGAAGTTGTATCTGTCAGTACGAGTGTAGAACCAATACAAACAGTCGATGAGCCCGATATTGTTCCCGCGTTAGGTAGCGGATTGATCGTAAGTATTTTTGTAGCGCTTGACGTGCCGCATGTGTTAGAGACCGTATAGCTAACTGTGTCTGCCCCTGCTGTTATGCCGGTCACTACACCACCCGACACGGTCCCCCTTGCAGAACTGCTCCACACACCACCCGATGTAGTATCTGTCAACGTAATACTTGAGCCTACGCATACACTTGATGAGCCCGCAATAAAACCAGCCGATGGCACCTGAGATACAGTAATGGCTTTTACTGCTGTTGCGCTGCCACAGATATTGGTTACCGTATATTTGACAGTATCCATACCGGTAGACATACCGGTTACTACACCACCGCTAACCGAGGCTGTAGCATTGCTGATTGCCCATGCTCCCGCACCGCCTCCTGAAGTATCTGTCAATGTGATACTTGACCCTACACAAACTAATGAAGCTCCCGAAATAACGCCTGCGTTGGCCAACGGATTGACCGTAACAACTTTGATAGCCGAAACCGTGCCGCATGTTCCTGTTACAGTGTATTTGATCGTATCTGCGCCGCCTGACACCCCCGTAACCACACCAGATGAAGAAACGGCAGCCTTGCCTGTGCTGGTGCTCGACCAGGTCCCAGTCCCTCCTTGTGCTGTATCTGCCAGAGTTATAGTAGCACCCACGCATACTGATGCCAGACCCGTAATAGTGCCCGCATCAGGACCCGGCTGTATTGTAATAAGTTTAGTGGCAATTGCGGTACCACAAGTATTGCTGTAATTATATTTTATAGTATCTGTTCCGGCTGTCACACCAGTTACCACGCCTGTTGTGCTACCTACGGTCGCATTAAGGTTCTGCCTGCTCCATACCCCTCCCGACACAATATCGGTAAGTGTAATACTGCCGCCTACGCACACAGTAGATGGCCCTGCTATCGTGCCTGCATCCGGTTGCGCGATCACGGTTACCACCTTAGTAGCCACCGCCACGCCACAGCTATTGGTGTCGGCAAATTTGATAGTATCCACTCCCAGCGTTACTCCAGTTACTACGCCTGCATTAGTCACCGTAGCAATAGATGGTGTAACACTTATCCATGAACCTGCAGAGGCAGTATCAGTAAGTGTTATGCTGGTACCCTGACATATTTGTGAAGCACCATTAATAACGCCTGCATGTGGCAGCGGATTGACCTTGATAACCTTTGTGGCCACTGCAGTATTGCAAGAGTTGACAACGGTGTACTTAATGGTATCGAAACCGGGAGCGACACCAGTTACAATACCACCTGTTGACACGGAAGCAATAGATGGGGTTACGCTACTCCACGTGCCACCCGTGGCAGTATCGATCAGCGTGATACTTGACAACGCGCATACACTATCGAGGCCGCGTATCGTATCGGCATTCGGCTGCGGATTAACGGTAATTGAGAAGGCCTTGGTTATAGAGCCTGCCAGCGGGCAAGCATTATCGGTAAAAGTGATATAGAAAGTATACACGCCAGGTGTCACACCGGTAGTCGTCCAATTGAGCGTTCCCTGCGCATGATTAGTTGAGTCGTTGGTGACAGAAAATGTACTGCCCGATGGAAGTCCCGATGCTGTGATGTGTATTAAGTTAAGTGTATCCTCTTCAACAGTTTTGATATTTACATACAACGAACCGGTCGATGCGCATGTATGCAAATTCGTACTATCATCAATGGTAACATTACCACCATCAGAAAAGTACCCCGTTGGTGGCGGTGTGGAACAAGTCACCACTGTATAGACCATTTCCCTTTGACTGGTGCCGATAAGTGTATCGTTGCGTAGTTCCCTTATGTTGTATACTACGAGTGCCTTTTGTATCGTATCCGGGGTAAAAGATATTTGCCCTGTCGACGCACTGAATGAAAAGGTTCCAGTAGGTGTCTGGATAGGAAATGCGCCCGAATGGCCTCCAATGTAATTTACAGGATTATAGGTGCCTGATGTAGTGCAGGATGCACCTGTGTTATTAAGACCTGCCACTAATTGAAAGATCAGAGCGTCGCCATCAGGGTCTACAGCACCGGGATTATAGTTGGCAGCATGGTTAAGACAATAGTAAGGAGTTGGCAATACAGTAAGGGACGGGTTAGTATTATTATATGTGGTATTATCCAGCGTATCTACCAATTCAATGATAGAGGTATTAGGAGAGGTTATATTAGTGATCTGTGATGAACGGCCAGCTATCGTGTGCGATGACATATAGCCCGCAAAAATGAAGCGCCAGTTATGCGATCTGTTCGGGAGAGTGTAGGTACCCGAATAAACGAAGCGCTTGATACCGGCTACAGGATTCGACAGATTAGTACATGTAGTCTGATTGGAATCAGCTATACACACAGGCGTAATCTCTACGCCAGCTGACGGCGACTGAATAGAGAGCAGTATACTTGTGACCGAAGTGTTTCCATCGTATATACAGATCCTCGGTGTGCTGGTAGGCAGTGAGTCGAATACAGGAACGCCCGCACAATCACCATATACCACCAGGGTAATCTTGTAGGTGCTGTCGCTCACATAGGCGTAGTTAAGGTCCATGCCTATGATATGATTGGCAAACGCGCTATGGCTTGCAAACAAGAAAATAGCCGAACACAATAAACGGGTCAAAAAACTTTGTAATGATCTTTTCATAATAGACATTTCAATAAACGTAGAGTTACCGTATAGCTTCAATTTAATACCATAAATTGCACCGTTAGACGCGCAATAATGCATGCACCGGCAATCAGACCCTGAAGGGGACAGAAAATGGTACCACATGTTGCCATAAAGTTAATTTTTTATCTTTAATGTTATAGTACTACACCGTGAAAAGATGCAATTGTTTAAGGTAGTAACTGAAAGTTATTAATTTAGCGTTTTCAGAACCTTTTGCCGACATGCAAATACATAAAGGGGCACTTTGTATCCATTTTCTTATTTTTATCGACCCAATAGGCATATTAAAATATTTTATCTGAAATGGAACTTATCACACCTTACCTTTTGATCGGCCTGAAATCAGTCACCATATACATATTCATCATAGCAGCCATACGTCTGTTTGGCAAAAAAGAGATATCGCAGCTGTCTGTCATCGACCTGGTTTTCATATTGCTGATCAGTAATAGCGTGCAAAATGCGATGGTGGGTACCGATACATCGGTGCAGGGAGGCATGGCTGCAGCATTGGGGCTGTTTATCTGCAATGCTGTATTCCGCTATTTCCTGCGCCGCTCAGAAAAATTCAACACCCTGGTCCAGGGCCATCGGATCATACTTGTGCATGATGGTGTTGTTTTGCCGGTGGGTATGAAAGAAGCCCGTATGACGCTGGGTGAACTGGAAATGACAATAAGAGAACATGGCGTGAACAGCATACACGAGGCTAATCTGGTCGTACTCGAAGTAGATGGCAACGTAAGTGTACTCTCCAAAGATTTCTCGCACAAAACGGTGACGAGAAGGAAAAAACCACAGACCCAACACAATCCATAAACATAGGCCCCTAAAAGCCGTATCTATAATAGCAAAAATGAGTCAACTGCAATTTCTAAAGAATATGAGATCCGGCAACCATAGCTGGAGCTTCTCCACTGTGGGCGGAGTAAAAAGAGTAAATCTTGAATCAGGCAGCGACCTTCGGCACCTGTCTGAGCTAGACCCCAAACTTTGGACAGCACTCAGTTGCCCTGTCAACGATCTGGAAATAGACAGGAAAACGTTACAGATAATTGACTCAGATAAAGACGGCCAAATACGCGTACCCGAAGTAATAGAGGCTGTTAACTGGGTAGCGCGGGTGCTCAGGAACACTGATGATTTGCTGAAGCAGGCTGCGGTATTCCCTCTCTCTGCTATTAACGACCAAACTGAAGAAGGCAAGGCACTCCTTGATTCCGCATATACCATTCTAAGAAACCTGGGTAAAGAAAACGAAACAGTACTTACAGTTGAAGATACATCTGACACAGAAAAAATATTTGCCGGCACCCGCTTCAACGGAGATGGCATCATTACCGAGGATAGCGCATCTGATACATCGATGATTCAATTGCTCAATGAGATCATGCTATGCTGTGGCTCGCTGACAGATAGAGGAGGTAAACAGGGTATTTCGGCTGAAATTTTACTCGCGTTTATAGAGCAATGCGACAAATACCTGGCCTGGATCGCAAAAAAAGACGCTGACGCAAAAAGCATATTGCCAATAGGCGAAAATACGAAAGACGCCTACGATAACTTCTCTGCCATTAGTGCTAAGGTCAACGATTTTTTTATCCGTTGCCGTCTTGCGGCGTTCGACCCGCAATCTACCGAAGTACTTAACCTGCAGGTGGCCCGTGTGGAAAGCATTACGGAAAAAGACCTTTCTACCTGTATCAACGAAATTGCAGCGTATCCATTAGCCAAGATAGAACCTAACAGATCGCTACCACTTGCGCGCGGCATCAACCCGGCATGGGAAAAGGCAATAAAGACGTTTTATGAAACAACCGTGCAGGTCCTGCTCCCCGGTAAGGAGCAGATCACCGAGACAGAGTGGAACATGATCACTGGCGCCTTTGCACCATATGCAGCGTGGGTAGCAGAAAAAGAAGGCAGCGTGGTAGAAGCATTGGGCATGGCGCGCATCAAAGAAATAATATCAGGTTCTTACAAAGATGCACTACTGGCCCTTATAGACCAGGACAAAGACCTGGCGACAGAGGCTAATAATATTATATTGGTTGACAAACTCGTGAGATACCATAGAGATATTTTCACCCTGCTTAAAAATTTTGTCACCTTTTTCGATTTTTATACCCCGGGGTCAAAAGCTATATTTCAGGCGGGCACTTTGTATATCGATCAGCGCAGTTGCGACTTGTGTATCAAAGTTAGTGACATGCCCAAACATGCAGCGCTGGCATCGTTCAGCGGTATGTACCTGCTGTACTGTGATTGCACCTCCCGTGCTACAAATGAGAAAATGACCATCGTTGCTGCACTTACCAATGGCGACATAGACAATCTGGTCACGGGCCGCAATGCGCTTTTCTATGACCGTAAGGGTCTCGATTGGGATGCGACCGTAGTAAAGATCGTTGATAACCCCATCAGCATCCGCCAGGCATTCTTCTCACCATACCGAAAAGTATCCCGCTTCATCGAAAGCAGTATCAATAAATTTGCGGCCTCACAGGATGAAAAGTCAAACGCAGCAATTACCAAAGGCGTATCTGACCTGCCGGTAAAAGAAGATGAAAAAGCAAAAAAAGAACCACCTGCACCATTTGACGTAGGCAAGTTTGTGGGAATATTTGCAGCTATAGGACTGGCTTTGGGGGCTATAGGCACCGCATTGGCATCCTTTGTCGGCGGCTTCATGGGTCTGGCCTGGTGGAAGATGCCACTGGCATTTCTGGGCCTATTGCTTGTTGTCTCTGGCCCTTCAATGATCATGGCTTACCTTAAGTTGCGCAAACGTAATCTTGCACCACTGCTTGATGCCAATGGCTGGGCAATCAATGCCCGTGTTATTGTTAATATACAGTTTGGCAATATGCTCACTCAACTTGCGGAATTACCCAAAGGAGCACGTATCAATATCAATGATCCTTTCACCAAAAAACAACGGCCAATATTGCCGACTATATTTATCCTTGCTGTCTTGGCAGGCATAGCGCTTTATCTGCTTTGCAAGTATGGATTTATACACATCCGCTTTTAGCGTATTGATGATACAGAAAGGTTCAGCGTGCTGAACCTTTCTGTATACAACATAGTACAAAAAACGATCAACAAAATATGCGCTTCCAGATCACCGGATCTGAAACAAATTCATTATCAGAAACATTGTATCTGTTAATATAGCCTATCATTTCCTTTCCACTGTTCTTTATTTCCAAAAACATGGAAAGTGCTCCAGATTCCTTCACGGCTTTATCATTCTTGGTAAGCGTAAGAAAGCCATTAAGTATGTAGCCTTCAAACCTGAATGTTTTGACCTGACGCTCTGGTCTGTAGCTGGCGGTGCCGCTCTCTACAACCGCGCATTCTATTTTCCGGGCACGCTGCACCACCTCCACACTAAATGCGGGCATATGCTCTGCGCCAGGTAATATAAATTCATATTGCCACGCGCCACTTATGTTAACATCGCGCTGCGTTACCCACCACCTGCCGTAGATCATGTACCTCACCGCAAGCAGTAATGTGATAATAGCAATCAAGCAGAACGCACTGAAAATAACAAGTTCTTCTTTACCCATTATCGTCTATTGAATACATGGCAATATTTGCTTCAACGCCCATCTGCACAAGCACGTAGCCTATAAATCTGGCTCTTGGGTGCGGCCCATCCACCATGATGCTGCATATTGCTATCGATCGCCTTATAGCCAGGTGTGGCGTCTCAGGATATTCATGGCCTATCTTGGCAACGAGATAGTCTACTTCCCACGGAACTGAGCACCCAAATTCGTCCGGTTCCATTCCCTCTTCTCTCTTCTTCCGGTCATAGTCCGACCAGTCCGTATTTAAAATTCCTTTCAGTGACATGACGTTCGTGATGGTTTATACCGCAAAACTAAGACGACAACTACGCCAGTGGCACCGTTAAAAAACGGAATTTTAAAAAATATTCATGAAAATAAAAAAGCCCGAAAGCTAGTCCAGCTTGTCTGAGAAAGATACCACCCCCATCTGAATCGCATACATTACCAATGCTGTTCGCGTTCTCACATTCAACTTTTGAAAAAGGGTATCTCTATGGCTTTCAACAGTTCTGGGGCTACAGATCATAATATCTGCCATCTCTTTATAAGTAATATCCCGGCAACACAATTCAAGAAAGCGTAATTCCTTATCTGTTATTTTAGGAAAACTATCTTTTTCCTTCTCGATAGATCTGAATATTCTGCTCGTCACGAAATCAGAATGGTAATAGCCACTTGTATAGATCGATTGCAGCGCGGTTTTAAGATCGCCGGGGTTGCAATTTTTCAGCAGATAACCGTTTGCACCACTACGCAGCATTTTCAACACCGCAAATTCATTATTGTACATGGTCATCACCAGCACCTTCAGTGCCGGGTATGTTTTCTTTATTTCCAGCATCGTCTCATAGCCGTTCATCTTCGGCATACTGATATCAATGATACAGATGTCAGGCTGGCTTGTTTTTAATTTTCGCAATAATTCCTCACCATTGTCTGCTTCCATTGTTACTTCGTAGCTGCCAAATGCATTAATGATATCCTTGAACCCTTTCCTTACAATGATATGATCGTCTGTAAGTGATATTGATATGTTTTTTGCATTCATACTAAACGTTTACCAGAGTTAATGAGATTTGTGTACCGTTGTTCCTTTTTGATATTATTTCAAGTCTGGCCTGCAGTACCTGTGCGCGTTGGTGCATATTTATAAAGCCTATGCCACCTATGATAGTATCTGCATCATCAAAGCCAATTCCGTTGTCTGAGATAATGAGCTGCAATTCATGGTTTTCCTTTTTTAGCTTTATAGTCAGCTCTGTAGCATGCGCGTGCTTCAGCACATTGTTGATCGCTTCCTGCGCTATCCTGAACACCAACAACCCCTTATCTTCTGCTATTTCCGGGCCATCACCTTCTTCTTCCAGTTTACATAGCAGTTTTTTAGTAGCATTAATATAGCCCACCTCATTGCGCAATGCTTCTGCCAGTCCCAGGTTATTAATAAAAGAGCCATTCAGAGAGTGACTAAGGTTTTGAAGATCTGTAACAACATGCGTAAGCAAGTCGTTGATATTGTCCAGTACGGCTTTGTCGTCAGGTTTCTCAGTCTTATCCCTCAACATATATACATTGGCTTGCGTGAGCCCCAGTAGCTGATTGAGGTTGTCGTGTATCTCTTTGGAGAGTTGGTTCATGGTCTCCTCCTGCACCTCAAGCCTCACCCTCAATATCTGGTTTTGCTGCCGGTAATTACTTATAGCCAGTTCCGATGCATACCTGTTCTGCTTATTCTTCTGTACCACTAATACGGCTATCAAAAAAAAGCAAACAATGCAAGCACGAATGTGCTCACAACAACTATCTCGATGCTAAACTGTTCATTCATCGCCCTTTTGCATTTTGGGGTATAAAAGAAAAACAATGGCAATCCCCAAGTATAACAGCACATTTGCCATCCAGATAATGGAGATCATTACCCATGCTCGTTTAATTACCTTTATTGTGATCAAGCTATAAAAACCAAAGTTCAGAAATGTAAGGCTCCAGTAAAGCAATATCATAGTGATGAACCAAAAGTGATGGTACCTGAACAAACGCAACTGATCATGATGGAGTAATAACCGAAAAAAACCAAACAACGACACTGCGATGATCACAAAACCCTCTACAAAAAGAAAGTTAGTTCCGAAAACATCTATTGGCTGAAGGAAAATCAGATTCAATATCCATAACACAACACTCACGCCGGCAATATACCATCCGATTCTTCTTTTGTAAAAAACGTCAATTACGTCATTGAAATACATATTTAACAGAAAAAAATCAAGAACAGCACTTATGTTGTAAGTTATCGCATTACTATGGTACCTGATCGCGGTATAAAAGCCAATACTTTCAGACAACATATCAACGACAACCAAGAAAAAAATAATCCTTGTACCTGCATCAAAATGTCTGTAACGCAGGGCACCAATTACCAACGCGATAGTCAGCGTACTCACAAGCATTACATCTTGAGCAAAGGCATTCATAGCTTCTATTGTTTTGGCAAAATATCATAAGCTGCGCTTCCCGTTTTAGGACAATTGCTTGGACATGCATTCCCCTGATCCATAACCCTTTGGTCCTTATTATAGATGTAATTGTTCTGGGCATCATAGCCGGCGATGATAAAGGTCAGCGCTCCGCTTTTATAACCACAGTTCTGGTTGATCTTCGGACTCCTGATGTACGCCAGTGAGTGAGCAAACATGATCTTTACACTTTTTATCTTCCCATTAGTGGTGTCGTTGAGGTAATTACGCAGCGAATCGGCATTAAAAATGATACTGTGCAGCAGTGTATCATTCTGCTGATAATTGATACTGGTAAGGTAACTCAGCAGCATGCTGTCCGCCTGCACTATCGATACTGACTGCACCCCGGCTGAGTCGCCCATTTGGTGGTGTCTGCCACCGTCATCAGTGTTACCACCCTTGCCGTTGCAAGAAAAAAGAGCTGTAGCAGCTACGAGTCCGAATAATAAAAAAATCTTGTTCATAAATAGTTGTTTGTTTTTAGGTTAAGTAATTAAGCGGAAAAATACCGTGTTTTTCACACGTAACATACCGTTAAAAAACGGAGTTTTTCATTAAATCATCGAAATTTAATAGAGTTACCTCTAAGGATTGACAGTCAATTGTTTGTTTATTACAATCCAATAAAACACATTCGGAAGGAAAATCAATTGCGTTCAGCAATTTTTAGGAATATATTATCTCCCGCTTTAGCAGCGGCATGACTTTGGGCAATGATTGTTTGTTTTCTCACCTCGATCTCTATTTCATAGTGGCTACCCAGGTATACAGCCCGCCTCACTACCCCTTCAATCCCTCCTTCATGCGCACCCACCAGCATTACCTGCTCAGGTCTTATATACTTCCCCGTCTTTGCAGATATGGTAAACTTACCAAACAACCCTGCTGTGTAGGCAGACCTGGGTTCGGAATAAATCTCCTTCGGCGTACCACTTTCTATTACCTTCCCCTCCTTCATCACCAATACCATATCTGCCCACGACAGTATATCTTCCGGACTATGAGAAATAAGCATACAGGTAATGCTCAGCCGGTCACCGATATCATCTATCACTGTCTTCAGCAGGTTCTTATGTATAAGGTCCATATTGGAGAACGGCTCATCCAGCAGCAGTAGCCGCGGCTTGTGCGTTAGTAGTTTAGCCAATGCCACCCGTTGCTTCTCCCCACCCGATAAAGTATTGGTCCAGCGGTGCAATAAGTGATCTATCCTGCATACTTTATACAGATGATCTGATTCCTCATTGGTCAGGTCATTGGCGTAGGTCAGCACCTCTTCCACCCTGTAATTATTGTTCAGCTCAAAGTGCTGTGATAAATAAGCAATGCCTTTATGCCCCGCCATCAACTTCTCATCTATTCCCTTAACCGCGGTATCCTCAAAAAGAATTTTGCCGCTATTAGCCTGCCCCAGACCAGCTATGATGCGCATCAATGTTGTCTTCCCGCTTCCTGTTTCTCCTGCAATAGCCACCTTCTGCAGGCGTTCCTGCACAAAACTTACATCATCGACAACAATAGAGTCACCGTGTTTTTTGACAATATTTGATACCTTAAGCAGGCTCATAGCTATATATACTGTTAGATCGACGCAAATATAAGCGATATAGCCCGGCCTATCTGTTTTACTAACTGACTGACAATCAAGTCTTACGTCTCCAACGCAGGTTATTTATCAAAAAACATTTGGTGGTGCAGGTTAATTGTAAGTAATTTTGTAAGGTAACCTAACAAGTTTACAAAACAAGCTAACTTACACACATGGATATAATTGAACTTTCCTCATTGCTACGCGAATCGGTATCGGGGCTGCATAAAAGATTGCGCAAGCAAATGAACTCCGTGAATGTCTACTCCATGACAGAGATCGAGACCATAGCCCATCTGGCTCGTAATACATCTCTATTACCGACCGAACTGGCTTCGCTTACGAGGATCACTACACAGTCGATGTCTCAAATACTTAAGAAATTCGAAGAATCCGGAATAGTGGCGAGAACCCCATCTAAAGAAGATAAACGCAAAGTATACATATCGATAACCACTGCTGGAAAAAGAATAGTGGAGCAAGCCCGCTATGACAAAGACGAGTGGCTGAAGAAAGCGATAGAACAATCACTTACCGAAAAAGAAAAAAAGCTATTGGTAAAAGTCCTGCCATTGCTCAACAAATTGATGGAAACCAAATAATGAACAACAATATGCAATGGTATAATTATTTAAGCGCATTCTGGTCGGGAGCATTTCTAACCAACTTTGCACCGCACTTCATCAGCGGCATCATGGGTAACAGATTCCCTACCCCATTTGCCAAACCATCTGGAAAGGGTCTTTCCTCCCCTACCACGAATGTGTTGTGGTCTTTGTTCAATTTATTAGCAGGCTATCTGTTGTTCCGTGCTGCTAAGATATCTGCAGACGATAATCTGTCGCTGATCTCATTCTTTGCTGGCATAGTGCTCTTAAGCCTGTTCTGCAGCAAGCATTTTGCCGGCAAGCACAGTAGTTAGTGAAAGGTGATAACGAAATAATACTATGAAGTCGATCCTAAAGGCAGATACATTCAGGGCTTTCCGTAACAGGAATTACGCATTGTTTTTTAGCGGGCAATCCGTGTCGCAGATAGGCACATGGATGCAGCGCACAGGTGTAAGCTGGGTGGTGTATACCATGACTCATTCCGCTTTCATGCTAGGGGTAACGGTATTTGCAATGCAGTTCCCTTCCTTTATATTCTCTCTGTACGGCGGCATCATTGCCGATAGGTACGACCGCTATAAAATACTCCTGATCACACAGACAGCATCTATGATACAGGCCGCGTTGCTGGCGGCATTGGTGCTCACAGGCCACTCTACGGTATGGTGGTTGTTATCCCTAAGTATTATTCTGGGTATCATCAATGCTTTTGACGTACCTGCCCGGCAACCTATGGTACATGAGATGATCAACAATAAAGACGATCTGCCCAATGCCATGGCGCTGAATGCAGCAATGGTAAATATAGCTCGCCTCATCGGGCCGGCACTATCGGGCATTATATTGCAAAGGTTTGGCGGTGGCATATGCTTCCTGCTCAATGGTGTCAGTTTCATTGCTGTTATTATCTCTTTGTTGCTGATGAAAATGCCGGCACACACTCCACCACAGACAAAAAAGAAAATAACTTCGGACCTCGTAGAGGGTTTCGCTTACCTAAAGAACACACCGTCAATTGGTGTAATCCTGCTCATGCTCACCTTAGCCAGCTTGCTCGTCTTGCCGTATAATACGCTACTGCCGGTATTTGCCAAAGTAGTATACAGAGGTGATGCGGCCACCTTCGGTTATATCAACAGTTTTATTGGCCTTGGTGCTATAATCGGCACTATCGGACTTGCATCTTTAAAGTCCGGCACCAATCTCAAAAAAATATTACTTGCTAATACCACGATCATGGGGGTAAGCCTGGTACTCTTCGCCTTTACACACTACTTCTGGCTAGCTATGTTTTTTGCTACCATATGCGGACTCGGCACTATGGCCCAAACCACTATATGCATTACCATTATACAGGTGGATGGAGACAAAAACATGAGAGGGCGTGTGATGAGTTTTGTGGCTATGGCCTATTTCGGCATGCTGCCGTTGGGCAGTCTTATCATAGGTGCCATTTCGCAGCAAATAGGGGCACCCTACACACTCGCTGGCGAAGGAATTTTGGGAGTGATCATTGCGCTGGCATTCGCTAAATTTCTGAGAAAAGATAAACTCAATAAAAATGATCCGTCACCGCTGGAACAGGCAGAGGAACTGGCAATAGAAAAAATATAACTGCAGAAAAAAACACACACAAATGAAACAGCACAAACAGAGCACCGCACTGGTGATATTAGATATGCAAAATGGCATATTACCAATGTTGCCCGATACTACAAACCTGATAAAAAACACTGCAAATGCAATAGCACACGCACGAAGCAGCAGCATACCCGTCATTTACGTAACGGTTGGATTCAGAGAGGGTGCACCGGATGTCAGTCCAAACAACAAAAGTTTTTCAATGGCTAAAGAGCAATACGGCAAAGCTGATATGGCTGAGTTCACAGAAGTGCATGCTGCCCTTGCTCCAATTACCGGTGACATACAATGCACCAAACGCCGTGTATCCGCATTCACCGGTAGCGACATCGAGGTAGTGCTCAGGTCCTTGGATATAAAGCACCTGATTCTTGCAGGTGTGGCAACGAGCGGCGCTGTGCTATCAACCGTACGCGAAGCTGCCGACAAAGACTACCGCCTCACTGTATTATCAGACTGTTGCATCGATAGAGACGATGAAATTCATCGCTTACTAACTACCAAGGTGTTTCCTCGTCAGGCCGATGTAATGACCTGCGACGAATGGATCAACATATAATTTGCCAATAGTAAAGGTTTACAGCTTGGTAAACCTTTACTATTTCAAGTTTATCAAGCGAATTTATTCCGCAACTATCTTGTGTATTTCTGCCCTATCAGCATACTGCACTTTCACCAGATAGGTGCCACGCGGCATGCCGCTCATATTTACCTGTAGTTCACTATTATTTGCTGGTATATACTTTGTATCAACTATCCTGCCAAGTATGTCGTTTATTGTTATGGCCAATTGCTCACCATGTTCTGGTACTTTTATAGTAAAGGACCCTGAGAATGGATTAGGGTATATCTGCGCAGTTGCTGACTTCTGCTCCATAGTAGATATTCCTGCCGGATGGCAGTCCGCCGATGAGTCAACTACGAAAAACAAGCTGGCTATTGATGTGCAACCTGTAACCCCGGGAATGGAGACAATATAGTCTACTTCGTTAAAACCGGCAGCTAATCCCTTTACAACACCTGGAGCGATCAGCACGGCAACCGTAGTATCTCCTATGCTCCATACTCCTCCGGGAGCGATGTCTGTAAAAACAGCCGTATGACCGAGGCAAATCGTATCTGTACCTGTAATGACGCCTGCGGCCACTAGAAAATTCTGTATCACAAAGCTGGCGCGGCCAATACCGCAGGTATATGTGATATCGTAGTGCACGGTATCAAATCCAACACTTAGAGCAGCCACCACATTGCCGGTAATTGCGCTATTCCCATTAGTCAAAGACCACACACCGCCAACCATAGTATCTGCGACAACAGCCGAAAAGCCGAGGCACATGCTATCGCTGCCCGTTATCACTCCGGCATAAGGAGTAGCGCTGACCCTGACGTTAAGAAAGGCGGTATCGTTACCTATATGATAATACAAAACTCCGCTGCCCGCGGCGATACCTGTGACCATTCCCGACGAAGCATTCACACTAATGACACCAACACCGCTTACACCCCATGAGCCACCTGGTGCCACTGCAGTAAACAGCGTGGAGTCGCCGGCGCAGACGTGCGTTGCACCGGATATACCATGCACTTCCCTTATCACATTATTGTAGGCATCCGCTATGTAAATATTGCCAATATTATCTACCACTACCCCTTCAGGGTTGTTCAGTTCAGCAGAGTCGGCCAAGCCAAAGTCGCCCGTGTATCCGCCCGACCCCGAGCCTCCGCCCGGAGCAGGTATAGCACCAAAACCATTTCCTGCAACTGTGCTTATTATTCCCGATGTGTCTACTTTACGAATAACATTGGCGCTCAAATCGGCTATATAGAGCCTGCCATACACATCGGTGCACAATGCCGTGGGATTCATGATTGCCGCGTCAACTGCAGGGCCACCGTCGCCGGTATAAGCACTTGAGCCTGGTATACCCGCGAAAATGCTGATGATACCGTTGGCAGCAACTTTACGCACCACCCTGTTACCAAAGTCACCTATATACAAATTACCCGCATGGTCGGTAGCTACAGATTCAGGATAGTACAATTCTGCTGCAGTTGCCGGACCACCATCGCCAGATGCACCTGCAGTTCCAGTCCCCGCAAATGTAGAGATGATCCCAAAAGTGTCTATCCTGCGAATAACATTATTAAAAAAGTCCGCAGCATATACATTACCCGTATCATCCACAGCCAGCGCGTTGATCACAAGTCCGAACTTGGCCAATGTTGCCGGGCCGCCATCACCTGCATACCCTGTGCCGCTACCGGCAAAGAGGGTAATGATGCCCGTAGAATGATCCACTTTACGTATCACATTTTCATCGGCAACAAACATGTCGCCTGCATGATTAAATGCCACACCAACAACCGCAAAAAAACTGGCTGCAGTGGCCGGCCCACCATCGCCGGCGGTTGCAAAAGTACCATTACCTGCGACCACTGTCACCACACCTTCGCTGCTCACCTTTTTCACAGTCGCCGTGCCATAATCTCCTATATAAATGTTCCCTGAGTCATCCTTGCCCATAGCATCCGGACGGTTAACAGAATTGGTCAGTGTAGTGATGATCTGCGCTTGCACGAGGTGAGATGCGGCTAAAAAGCAGAAAAGAAAGCCTAAGCAGAGTAATGCCTTTTTCATGGAGAAGAGCTTTAAGGTAAAAATAAGAATATGTAATATAAATTGAGATAATACTTCTAAGTTAATAGACATGAAACAGTAGCAAATGGTTAGGTCCTCACCAGGTATTTCATCTTAACAAAGCGTGCTTACACATCATGCCAAGCTTCGCGCCACCTCATCAAGATATAATCTTCCAGTTGGGACAACTGGTCTTCAGGATGCTGCAAATTGTATGCACCAAGTTGGTATTGCGCTGCATCCGACGGTGTCAGCAGTCTCCTCTCATGCAGTTGATTGCGATTACAGTAAAGCATTATGGGGTTCCATTGGTGCCTCCAGAAAGCCTCTGTAATTCCTCTGGTAAAATATACATGCCCTATAGTTGGCGTTCGCTGTAATATTTGAACGATGTTCACAAAATTAAAATCCTCGAATTTATACTCCAGTGCCCTGTCTGAAAATCCGCCCAGCGCCCTCACATGTTCCGCATTATTAAAGTCAGCATCATCTATTGATTCTATAATATCTGTAAGCGCAATCCGTTTACTGCGGCAAAACGCCTTCCACTCCTCAATAGTACTATTGCTAAGAGAGGCTTGTCCATACAACCTGGGCAGCACATTCCAGAAATAGTTATTGGCTGCTGTATCATAAAACCATTGCGCATCATTACCTGTCGGCATATCCGGATTGAACGTTCCGACTATCAATGTCGTGGGTGAATAGTCAATTTGCTCAAGCCTGAGTTCATTTTGGAATTTGTGTTTACACGCCATGTCTTGCAATTTATCCCTCAGCGAGGATAAAAACAAAAAAGCTTACCCAGGATAGAATTTAGCCTTCCAATTCCCTTTTCGATTATGGAGCAATCGACAAAACAGAAAAGAAAACTAATAAGCTAAATGCATAACAATAGCTTACCTTTATGCTTCACAGGCTGCTCTTTTTCAAATGGACAAGCTGCAATATTCTACATACAAGTCACTAAGCTATACCGTCAATATACATTATGAATAAAGGAGGCCCAATAATAGTTATCGAGGATGATATGGACGACCAGGAAGTCCTTTCAGAGATATTTACCAACCTTGGCTATAAAAACGAGATATGCTTTTTTGCAGATGGTAATGATGCACTGGAGTTCATAAATATGACTGACATACAGCCATTTTTGATCCTTTCTGACATTAACATGCCTAAGATCAATGGCTTCGAACTTAGAAATAAAGTATTCACGAATGAGAAACTACATACCAAATGTATTCCTTACCTGTTTTTCTCAACGAGTGCTACCAAAAAAGCGGTTATAGATGCCTATGCACTATCAGTACAAGGCTTCTTTATTAAATCCGGCACTATCAAAGGATTGGAAAACACAATAAGAAAGATTGTAGAGTATTGGAAAGAATGTATAGCCCCCAGTGAGTTTGACTAGAAATAACAATATATCAGTCAATTATACTTAATTGACTACAGGTATATACAGATCAAATCTCGCTCCGGCATTCAATTCACCTGATGCTGTAATAGCCCCATCATGGTTTTCAATGATCTTTTTCACAATAGCTAAACCAATACCTGTCCCTGCATATTGTTCCTTCCCATGGAGCCTTTGAAACACCTCGAATATCTTGTCGGCATACTTGGAATCAAAGCCAATACCGTCATCGGTAACTACTATATGGCAATACTTCTGGGCATGCAGCAACTTACCTGAAGGCAATAAAGAATTTTCCACCTGAAGCTGAAAGCCATCATCTACCTTGCTTTTTATGATAATATGCGACGGGCAATTAGGTTTTGAAAATTTTATAGCATTGGTGATCAGATTAGTGAGCACCTGCCTGAATTGAAAAAAATTAATATCCGCATCGCAAAGCTCAATCGAATCAATAACAGCTCTGTTCTCCAATATCACATCTGCCAGATCATTTTTAACTTCGTCAACGATCTTACTGAGGTTGGTCCTTATAAATACCCGCTCACTAACCTTAGCTCTTGAATAGGTTAGCAGATCTTCTATGAGCGTTTGCATTCGTCGGGCTGCGGCTTGTATCCGTTGAAAATTATCCTTGCCTTTTTCCGATAGCTGCTCATACTCTCTGTCAAGTATAAGGGTAGAAAATGTCTGTATCTTTCGCAGTGGCTCTTGCAGATCGTGGCTGGATATATAATTGAATGATTCTAACTCTACGTTTTTCTGCAATAGCTGCTCATTAGCCTCCCGTAACTCCGTAGTGCGTTGGTGAACTCTGCTCTCCAATTCCCTGGAATGCTGCTGCTGGATTGCAGAAATTTTATCCCTGGCAATCACTTGCTCAGTCACTTCATAACCAAATAATAAAATGGAATAGATCACCTTATTTTCGTCACATATTGGCTGATAGCTTAAATTGAAAAAGCGCTCTTCAGGTTTCATCCCCTCATCTCTGGCAAGGGTCATTAACACTTCTATCCCCACATAAGGCTCACCTGTGGTATATACTTTATCGAGCAATTTATCAAATCCCTGATCCTTCAATTCCGGTAGCGCATCAAGCATTGATTTCCCCTTTATCTGACGTTTACCTACCGACTGCTGATACCTGTCATTGACCATATCATATACATGGTCTGGTCCTTTCATTGTACAAATAAAGCCAGGTGCAGTCATCAGCAGGTTAGCCGCCATCAATGCCTGCGCCTCCATCTTCCTTTGCAACACAACCTGTTGCATGTTAGCCGCATTAAGCTCTTCATTCAGGTTATTCAGCTCCTGGTTAAGCACAGTAAGCTCTTCATTGGTGCTTTGCATCTCCTCTTTGCTAGCCTCCAACTCTTCATTAAGACTCTGAAGCTCCTCGCTGCCACTCAGCAGTTCTTCGTTTGCGCTCTGTAGCTCTTCATTAGCAGCATCCTGATCTTCAGTGATGCTGCGCATGTCCTCCCTGTTCTGCAGCAGTTCCTTTTCCAGATACTCGTAACGCGATAATGCCCTTTCGGCTTGTATTGAGTCGGAAAACGGCGTCGACGGCATATCCTGCAGCCTTGAATAAGGCGTTTCGTAAAAGATAAAAAGGTTCCGCTACATCGTTGAGCGGTATTGACTCTATTGTTATGGTACGCTCAGCACCGTTCACCAGTATCGGAATATTATCCTTTACTACGGTTACTTTCTCCTTTTTCGATTTTTGAAGCAGTGTGCGTATCTCAAATGCCAGGCCATCTTTTGCCATCTTCAGCACGTTATGCGTGGGCTTACCGGGAGCCTGAACCAGATAGTCATCGGTTACACCACGAAAATAAACGATATCCATCGTTTCATTGACAACTACTCCGGCAGGTGTGTATTTGTTAAGAATGATCTCGTTTGCTACTTTCTGAAAATCAGGCTGCAAGTTCTCGATCATGGAATTAGCATTCAGGTCAGATATTCTTTGCTCAACACGGGGGCTGGCCACATGCATATATCTTCCCGGGCCATCCTTACGTATAAATAATTTGTCCTTTTTATCCATGGAAGCAAAGAGAAGCGGCAAACTACTCCCGGTCTCTGATTTTCCAAGTAATAAGAAACCCTTTGGATTAATTGCGTAATGAAATGTAGCCAGCGCCTTTTTTTGCAGGTATTGCTCCATATAAATAAGCACGTTCCTGCAACTGATGAAATCGATCTTCCCGAATGGAGGATCTTTCAAAAAATTGTGTACAGCAAATACACACATGTCCCTTATCTCCTTGTTGATACAAAAGCCATCGTCAGTTTTGGTGAAAAATTCTGCGAGGCGATTTGCGGATACCCCGGCCAACTCACTCTTAACGTAAAATCCGCTCCGGGCTTTTGCTATAGCTGGTTCGCTGATGTCGGTTGCAAATACCTGAGCCTTTTGCCCTCCATTACCAATAAACTCTTTCAGACACATAGCTATGGAATAAGCTTCTTGTCCTGTACTACAACCCGCTACCCATATGCGAATGTGTTCATCCTCTCTTTTGTTCTTCACAATATTTGGAAAAACAGAAGTACACAAATGGTCAAAAACGGTGTTGTCGCGAAAAAAAGAGGTAACAGGTATGAGCAGGTCAAGGTATAGTTTATCCTGTTCTTCTTTACTGAATTTCAGGTACCTTAAGTAACTATCGGATGAAGCACTTTTATTAACAGCCATTCTGCGTAATATGCGCCTGCGGATAGTGGCTCGCTTGTAATAAGTAAAGTCAGTCCCTTTGCGTATGCGAAGTAAGAACAGTATCTGTTTAAATATATCCTCCTCTTCCAAAGGTGCATTTTCGAGATCGTCATTCGTTCTGCTCAACTGCTGCATGATATCAACCAGCTTTTGAGGTATGGCTTCAGGAGGAAGAATAAAGTCCACCACCCCTGCCTGCACTGCACTCTGCGGCATTCCATCATAGGCAGCAGATGCTTCATCCTGGGCAAATGTGATACCTCCATGGTCTTTTATTGCCCTCAATCCTGCCGTACCATCTGACGCGGTACCCGACAAAACCACACCTATCGCATCAGACTGGTGCACCTCTGCAAGCGAAGCGAAAAAGAGGTCTATGGGTAGATTTAATTCCTTCTTGTTTTTCTCGGGACGCGGAGTAAGTTGCAAAACGCCATCATTGGCAACGAGCATTTTATTACTGGGTATGATATAGATATGATTAGGCTGCACCGGCATCTCATCGGCAATCTCAAGCACCGGTATTGCGGTTACCTTTTGCAGTAGTGCAGGTAAAGTACTTGCGTGCGAAGAATCCAGATGTTGAACCAACACATAAGCCATCCCTGAGTTCACAGGTATTGCAGCGACCAATTTTTTAAATGCCTCAAGCCCACCCGCCGATGCCCCAATGCCCACCACTGGAAATGTGTTAGCAGAAAGGATTTTATCTGTGTCTTTATCTGAGTTCATGGAAGGCGGATTAATAAAACAATACGTACTCTTCTAAAGATGGTTGGGTGAATTTCTTCTGCATGCTAAGAGCCACAGCATTGTCGATTATTCTTTTAAATTTGGAAAAATCATTCGGTTTGCGCAGGTAGAACATCGATCCGTTATCATAAAGAAGATTGATGATCCTTTGTTCAAATGAGGTAGAAATGATGATCACGGGTAAAGACCTGAGCAACTCGCTGCCTTTTATTTCCGACAGACATTGAAAACCATTTTTCCTCGGCATATTCAGGTCTAGAAAAAGTACATCCGGTAACACTTCGCATTCCTTAAGAAACCTCATCAATTCTTCCCCGTCATGCACCTTGCTGAGCTGATAAGACAAACCCAGTTCTTCCAGAGCTTCGCTGAAGAGCATGCAGTCATCCAGATCATCTTCCGCGAGCAAAATACGATGAGTAATCTGCTGCGGATCCGACAAAGAAAGCGTATCAGAAATATTTGGTTCGATTGTCAATTGAAGTAGTTTTGGGCGCCTTATCTTTCAATAGATAGCCAATATTTCATGTACTTGTAAAGAGCTGTTAGTTTAAAGGTACGACTATATAGCCAAACTAACCCGAGCTTATTTGTAAAAACGGAATGATCTTTATTAGCCGAAAAAAGTTAAGGAATCGTGATATTATCGCGGCAATTCAATTTTCGAAGCAATAGGCACGAGGCACCCTTCTATGAATAGGCATTCCGCATGTATGATCACTGCACAATATCTGTAAGGGCATCTTCAAGTCTTCCGTAATTACTAAATAAAAACCTGTGTCTGCCGGTAACAAACCACCACAAACACGCGGTATCGCGATAGGAAAACACAGTTATTATCGCGCCAGTATATGAAGTATCGAAGATTTCTCCTTTTCATCTAATCTAAGAACAGTTTGTAAGTGATCGCCATGCTTGGTGGGATTTGTAGCAAGGCACTCGTTTTTCTTGTCAAACAATGTTCAAACAAATAGGCAAAAATGGACTCATTTACGTGTTGATAAGTGAGTCTGCCGTAAATGAAAAAAGCCAGTAGAAAGCGCCGTGAATAGCTATCTACTGGACTTTTAACGCTCTCCCTTCTGGACTTGAACCAGAGACCCTCTGATTAACAGTCAGATGCGAAAAACAAGCTAAGAGCCTACCAGCAATAATTTCAGCCTTTTTATGTTTTGCTTGTGTAACATTTGAAAAACAAATGCTTCACTGGTTAAGAATGATTTTTATTTAAAGTTAGAGGTAATTTACACGATTCAGTTTGCTTTGAAATCAAACTTTGATAAGCACATATAAGTGCTGTCATCTGTATGATACCACATTTCGGGCGCATTGGGCTTAGATTCTTCGATTGCAAATTTCTGGAAGCGTTCAGATTCTGGCCCTGTTACTTTTGCCACAAAGTGCATCATACCGTTACATTCACCATGTCTTACAATCAGTTCGGTCCAGGGTAGTTGGTCTTTTCCGTGATGTGCCTTACATCCTACATGTGCAGGTTCTATTTCAGTAACAACTGGGAAAAAGTACTGTTCCTCCTCTGACCAGTGGTACACAATTATTTCGCTGAACAGTTCGGTGTCCTTTATATCACATATGCTGCAATCTGCCTTTACAATATCTGCACATTGCCTGAATGTATAGAATACTTCGGTATGCCCGCATGTGCATTTGTATATTGCAAAATCCATAGTTACAGTATTTTCCATCGTTCTGTTTACATTTAATTATCAAATAGACCAAAATATGGAGACGATCTAATTTCAATAGCTTTTAATAGCGGAATCAACAATTGCTTTCTACGTTTAACCCCGTATGAATCAATATACTCATCACCATATGGGCCAATTGGCACAACAATATCTTGTTGCAGGTACTCCATAGCAGTATGCAAAAATGATTGCCTCAATTTTCTACCGTTATCATCTGATAATATTATATCGTGTAGTTCTTTTTTGGTAGCATCAATTATATTCATAGTGCGATTCAAGATTGACTCCATGTCACGTAGTACTAATCGGTTGAACTTGTAAATGTGTAGTGTACATGCGTAAGTAAAAGAGTAAAAAAAATCATTTGCATTTAGACTTTTCTTTTCTTCTTGCAACAGTTTCATGGTTTGCAAAAACGCTAACTGCACCTCAATATCATTATAAAAATCCTCAATTGGACATTTTTCAACCCAGTTGGCTGAATTTGTTTCTTCATCTGAAAATTGATATGCGTTATTCAGCAAGATTTTCGTTTTATCAGTTTCATCAATTTTACCTGCATCAATTGTGATGATTCTGTTGAAAAGCTTGTAATCTTTATTTTCCATCTGTTATTAGTTGATTTAATAAAAAGCACTCGTAAGTCGTACAAAACACAATATAGCTATTATTTGTAATTGGGCGCGTACGCCTAATATATATTTCCGCCTTTGTTGGTCTTCCTTCCGACCAACAACTAACTTATGAGCAAATTTATAACACCACTACTAGCCGAAGTCACTACTTCGTCCCAAAAACTACAAGCGTTCTCTTACGGAAACAAAAAAGCCGCAACAAATGTTGCGGCTTTTGCTCTCCCTTCTGGACTTGAACCAGAGACCCTCTGATTAACAGTCAGATGCTCTAACCAACTGAGCTAAGGAAGAATTTTGTTAGTTGGGATTGCAAAAGTAATGAGTTTCGTCTTTTTACAAAAATTTTTCTCCTAATTCCTGATATTTTTTTTTCTTCCGTACGATTTGTTTCATTATGTTTTCAATTTCCCTTGTGCCCGAGCTATACACTTCGCCTGTAATGACTTTTGACCGCTAAGCTAGAGCATCGTAAGGCTCTGGCAGCCGTTTACATTTAACGGCAGTATTGTTTCACATAGGCATCGGCACCAGGGTTCTTTAGTTTTTGTGCTATTTTAAAATTCATACACGCACTGTCCGTCTGATGCAGCTTTACTTCATATACGCCTTTGTACATGTATGCCTGCGACCAAGTAGGGTCTAGCTGCAGCGCTTTATCGATATCACTTAGTGCCTCCTGCAGCTTATTTTGCTCACCGTTAGCTACCGCCCTGTTGATATATCCCATCACGTGTCCGGGCATCAGTTTCACCTCCATATCAAAATCAGCGACAGCTCCCGAATAGTCGCCCATCTTGTACTTACAGGTGCCCCTCATGCTGTACGCTGCATAGTAGTCTCCACGCACATTTATCGCCTCGGTAAAGTCGGCAGCGGCCTGCTTCAGGTTACCTTTGCCAAATTCGCTGCGGGCCTTGCCCATTATAGCCACAAACAGATCTTTTTTCAGTGCTATGGCTTTGTTCAGGTCTTTGCTATATCCTTTCTCATCACCCATCATTTCTGATATGCTGCCCCTGTTATAGTAGGCCATAGCAAAGTCAGGGTTCAGCTTAATGACTCTGGAAAAACTGATGTAAGCATTAGCAAAATCCCCCTCCGATTCCTGTATGCCTCCCAGCTCGTAATATGCCTTCCAGTAGTTGCTGTCAATATCTATTGCCTGTTGGTATTCCCTTTTCGCTCCCGCATTATCTCCTTTAAAGAGCAGGTCATTTCCCCTCTCAAAATGTTCAGTTATCTCTTTTTTCTTGCCTCCGCAAGATAACAGGCCAGTAATACATAATGTGACTGCCGCCACAATTGTTACATTTTTCATTACTCTATTTTTTTAGAAAGATAACCTGAAAAGGCCGATCAGGCAATGAAAAAAAGAAGTAAAGCAGTAAATTTGCCCCACATTAATATAAAATAGCCATATAAATTCTTCTATAAATCAATGTTTTATTAACTTGTAGTTTCATTTTTTAGCTATTATTTTCATTTTGTAGAATTAATACGTACAGCCAATATAATATTACTGTTTACCTTGTTTTCCCAAATTAAATTTCAATGTCAGATCGCAGAGCATTTCTCAGGTTTTCAGTACTTACATCTGCATTCGCAGTAGTGAGTAAGAGTGTGCTCGCACACACGGCATCGCGGTCAGCAGGTAAGTACCCTGTTACCAAAGACAACCCTATCGTTATCTCCACATGGGACTTTGGTAAGGAAGCCAATGTTGCCGCATGGGAAGTATTGAAAAGAGGCGGTAAGGCCCTAGATGCTGTAGAGGAAGGCGTGAAAATACCAGAGGCAGATCCCGAGAACCAAAGTGTGGGCATGGGCGGCCGCCCTGACAGGGATGGCCGCGTAACCCTTGATGCCAGCATCATGGATGAGAACAGCCATACCGGTGCCGTGGCTTGCCTGGAGCATATTACACATGCTATATCCGTAGCCCGCCTGGTAATGGAAAAAACACCACATGTGTTTCTTGCCGGTGATGGTGCGCTGCAATTTGCATTAGCTAACGGATTCAAAAAAGAGAACCTGCTGACTCCCAAGAGTGAGAAGGAGTGGCGCGAATGGCTGATCCAGTCAAAGTATCAGCCGCAGATGAATATTGAAAATCAACCAAACGACCTATACAGGATCAAAAACGGCATCCCGGGTGACGAGCATAACCATGATACTATTGGTATGCTGGCTATGGACGCCAAAGGCGACCTCAGTGGCGCCTGCACTACCAGCGGTATGGCCTACAAGATGCGCGGCCGCATAGGCGACTCACCTATTATAGGTGCAGGCCTTTATGTGGATAACGAAGTAGGCGCTGCAACAAGTTCCGGCGTGGGCGAAGAGGTGATACGTATTGTAGGCTCTCACCTGGTAGTGGAACTAATGCGCCAGGGCATGAGCCCCGAGGCTGCCTGCAAGGCAGCAGTAGACCGTATTGTGGCCAAAAACCCTGAAGGATCTCAGAATCTGCAGGTAGGCTTCCTGGCGCTGAATAAGCGTGGTGAGCATGGCGCATATGCACTGCAAAAAGGTTTTTCCTATGCCGTAAAAGACGGAAGAGAAGAAACCATCTACAATGTAAAGCACATCTACTAAACTATAGCTGCTTATGCTCGAGGTTTGCGCATACAACATACAATCATGCCGCATAGCCAAGCAAGCGGGAGCCAAGCGCATAGAACTGTGTGCCGATCCGGCGGCAGGAGGTGTAACCCCCAGCTATGGCACCATACAATATGTACTGGAGCAAATAAGCATACCTGCCTACATCATGCTGCGCCCACGTGGTGGCAATTTTGTGTATGATGCCGATGAACTGGCCATCATGTACAGAGATATCCATATCCTCAAAGAACTGGGTTGCCCGGGCATAGCTACCGGAGTACTCCTGCCTGATGGACGCATAGATACACAGCAGATGAAGCGCATTACCGAACTGGCCTACCCTATGGGTGTTACCTGCCACAAAGCTTTCGACCGCACACCTGATGCGGCACAGGCCCTGGAAGATGTTATAGCCACCGGTTGCGAACGCATACTCACCTCAGGCCTTATGCCCAACGCTATGGAGGGAGCTAATATCCTTCACTCCCTGGTGCAGCAGGCCGCGGGCCGCATCGTCATTATGCCCGGCGGCGGAGTGAGGAGTACCAACATCGCACAGCTCAGGCAAATAACCGGTGCTGCAGAATACCATAGTTCAGGCATTACCAATACCGATTATCTTTATATAGCCTCTGCCGCCGAGATAAAAGCAATGGCTCAAAACACCCTTTAATAAATCCAGACTGATTCTGTCCTACTAAGTAGTGAGCCTATTGCTTACCTTTGCGCGGCAACACTACACTACTCATGGCATCATACAGCAACATGCGCGCAATGCGTGCAATGATCAAGGCCAGCCTTCAGGCTATCTTCCGTAGCCCATCAGCTATCATTTTCACCATTGCTTTTCCGCTCATCTTTATACTGGTGTTTGGCACACTGGGTGGTGGCCGCGGCTTCAGCATACAGGTGGCCGATGCACCGGGTGCTGATACTACCAGCCGTCTTTACCATGTGCTGCATAGTGTGCCCGTGCTGAAGTGGAGCGACTCAAAAGATACTGCCGAGGTAAGCAAAAAGCTGAAGGAAGGCGATATAGTAGCTACTCTGAACATCCATCAAAACCCAATAGGCACAAAGCCTGAATATTCTATCTTGATCCATGCAGCATCGTCAGAAATGCTGAAGGCCCAACAATTGAAAAGCATGCTGGCGGGCATCGTGCAAATGCAGGACCCTGAAATAACCAAACGCACTGCAGATCTCATAACAGTGGATATGCAGGTAGCTGAAGTACGCGAATACAAAACCATTGATTTTATTCTGCCGGGTCAGCTCAGTTTTTCGTTGCTGGCATCGGGTGTTTTTGGCACCGCATTCGTGTTCTTCAATCTTCGCCAGACATTGGTGCTGAAACGTTTCTTTGCTACTCCTGTGCGCCGCGAGATCATTGTGGTAAGTGAGGGTATTGCCCGTGTGCTGTTCCAGATCATCGGCTCTATTGTCATCATCACTTTGGATCACTATGTTTTCGGCTTTACCTTATACCATGGTGTATTCACCTTTATAGAAATGCTGGTGATGTGTGCACTGGGGCTCATGGTGTTCATGGGTTTTGGCTTTATCATCAGCGGCCTTGCTAAGAGTGAGTCTGCCATTCCGCCATTGTCCAACCTCATTACCCTACCCCAGTTCTTACTGGCAGGTACCTTCTTCTCTATAGATAATTTCCCTAAGTGGCTGCAACCCTTCTGCAGGGCGTTACCACTTACCTACCTCAACGATGCACTGCGTAAGATATCTTATGAGGGTGCTAATCTCTGGGCTGTTCGTATGGATGTGCTGGTGCTTGCCATCTGGGGCATAGTTATCTATGCCATTGCCAGTCGTGTGTTCAAGTGGGAGTAATAAATTACAATTCATCAGAAGACGAATTTGTCATCTCAAAGGCAACGTGGAACTCACACGGGTATTATAATGTGAGGGTAACCTAGCCCGCAAAACCGCGGGAAGCCTCGCCGAACCATATGCCACTAAACCTATCTCTAGTAGCGCGGCAACTTATAGGCCTGACTACCACACAACCCGTTAATCATACTCCCGACAAAGGAAAGTGAGTATCTACGTCTTTTAGCATTTCGAAACCTTTGTGCTCCATGTAATGCACATTCTGAGACAGTTCCTGTGGCGTTTCTCCACCTGACAAAGGAAATTCAGAATCGAGATCATGAAAAAAATGAAGCAATTTTTGTGCAAAAGATTCCTTCACTGCATGCTCATTTTCTATATTCATTGTTCCGGCATTGCCTTTGATATTTTCTGCAACCGTTTTCATATCCGTATATTTAACTTGTTCTGTTTGCTTCTTTACACAGTAAAATTACCAATGCTTTTCGTCGTCAGTTCTGACGACCGTCATTACAGTAACTGATTGTTCTTGTAATCGATTTGTTAATGAAAACCGCAAGTCATAAAATATATTCAGTAACTATAAATGCTGAGCGATCCCACCCTTCAGCTATTCAAAAAACAATAATTGGTCAGCCCGAAAAATTTATCCACTTGAAGTAACCTTCACAACCCGTTGAACCACCAAAAGAACGACAACAAAAAGGTATTTTTAGTGGATATCTCCTTTTTGTCATTCCCAAAACGTACCACAACTTTGTACCTTGGTAAGCCTATAAAAGGCTTCACAAAGTTCTTTTATATATAATAAATTTTCGCTTCTGTCAATTCCCGACCCATTTCCCGGTCGGGTAACGATCGGGCAATGGAAAGGGAGATGCATACTGATAATCAATCATTTACTGGAAATCATTGCCCGATTCCGGTATTACCAGGCAATCGGGCATCAGTGAAATAAGTGGTAGCTTCTTAATCTGCGCCAGCCCGGATGAATAGGCGGGATCCAGACAAATCACAATTCCCGACCCATTTCCCCGTCGGGTAACGATCGGGCAATGGAAATGGAGATGCATACTGATAGTCAATCATTTACCGGAAATCATTGCCCGATTCCGGTATTACAGGGCAATCGGGAAATGTATATACCCTCGTTGACTTTAATCATAACTAGTTAACCTATTATGACAGAACTTTGTACCGAAGACTTACGATCATGAGACGGTTCATCAAATGGTGGAGAAAATTGTTCAAAAAGAGCTGTTGCGAGTAACATCCGCCAGACATGACCCTATTTACTACTACTAAAAATGTCCAAGACGATAAAAAGATCATTTCCTGTTACCGGCATGACCTGCGCCTCATGCGCAGCTACTGTGGAGAAGAAGCTGAAGGTGCAAAAAGGCATCACCAGCGCCGCTGTGAACTATGCCAATGCCAGCGCCATGCTGGAATACGAGCCCGATACCAATCTGGAGCAAGTAAAGAAAACCATACAATCTATAGGATATGACATCATTACCGATGAGCAGGTAACTGCAGAAGATATAGAACAACTGAACCAGAAGAATTACCGGGCACTGCGCACACGCACCACCCTGGCTATACTGTTATCAGTGCCCTTATTTATCATCGGTATGCTGGGTATGCACATACCCTATGCCAACTACATCATGTGGGCATTGGCTACACCTATAGTGTTTCTCTTCGGTAAGCAATTCTTTATAGGAGCATGGAAGCAAACACGACATGGCTCTGCCAATATGGATACCCTGGTGGCACTGAGCACGGGTATAGCCTATATATTCAGTGTATGTAACACGCTCTACCCGCAGTACTGGACATCGCGAGGTATGGAAGCGCAGGTCTATTTTGAGGCGTCGGGCATTGTTATTTCCTTTATCCTGCTGGGCAAGTTGCTGGAAGACAGGGCCAAATCAAGCACCTCATCGGCCATCAAAAAACTAATGGGGCTGCAACCGGAAACAGTGACCCGTGCAACGGAAAAAGGGGAAGAAATCATATCGCTGTCCGATGTAATGGCAGGAGATATACTAATAGTAAAGCCAGGCGACAAAATAGCTGTGGACGGAGCAGTGACCAGTGGCACCTCTTATGTAGATGAGCACATGATATCCGGCGAGCCGATGGCTGTGGTAAAGGCGGAGGGGGCTAAGGTATTTGCCGGAACCATTAACCAGAAAGGCAGCTTCCGCTTCAGGGCGGAAAAAGTAGGCAAAGACACCCTGCTGGCCAACATCATCAAAAAAGTGCAGGAAGCACAAGGCAGCAAGGCGCCCGTGCAGAAGCAGGCCGATAAGATAGCCGGCATATTTGTACCCGTGGTTGTGGTTATAGCCATTGCTACGTTTGTAACCTGGATGATAGTGGGTGGTGAGCATGGATTGGAACATGGACTGCTGGCTATGGTGACCGTAATGGTGATAGCCTGCCCATGTGCGCTGGGGCTGGCCACACCTACAGCCATCATAGCCGGTATAGGCAAGGGTGCGGAAAATGGCATATTGATAAAAGATGCTGAGAGCCTGGAGACCATACCCAAGGTAAATGCAATGGTGTTTGACAAGACAGGAACCATTACTGAAGGCACACCCGAGGTAGTAGATATAGCCTGGCTGGACGATACTGATACTGCTGTGCTTTCCTCTGTACTCTATAGCATTGAGTTGTTATCAGAGCATCCGTTGGCCGATGCTATTACCTCCTTCTATAAAGCACTGCAGGTGCCTACAGTAGAGGTAAAATCCTTTAGCAGTATCACCGGCAGTGGTGTCACGGCGCTGTATGGCCGCACCATATATTTTGCTGGCAGCAGTAAGCTGCTCAAGGAAATGAACATACCCATTCCGGAGCTACTTAACGAAAAAGTAAAGCCATGGATGAATGGTGCCAACTCTATTGTATGGCTGGCCAATCAGAGCAAGGCACTTGCAGCAATAGCCATATCAGATAAGATAAAACTGACCTCCTTCCGCGCAGTAAAGACGCTGGAGGCCGCAGGTATAGACGTATATATGCTCACCGGCGACAACCAGCATACAGCCTACATTGTAGCCGAGCAGGCCGGTATTACAAGGTTTACGGCAGAGATGTCGCCAAACGATAAGGCCAACTTTATAGCGGCATTGCAAAAAGAAGGCAAGATAGTGGGTATGGCCGGTGACGGCATCAATGACAGCCAGGCACTGGCGCAGGCCGATGTAAGTATAGCGATGGGTGCGGGTACTGACATAGCCATGGATGTGGCTAAGATGACCCTCTTATCATCTGATCTGAACCAGATACCTAAGGCCATAACCCTGGCACATAAAACAGTGAGGCTTATTAAGCAAAACCTTTTCTGGGCTTTTATCTATAACATCATTGCCATACCTGTAGCCGCGGGTGCGCTCTACCCAATAAATGGCTTCCTGCTGAACCCTATGATAGCCGGTGCGGCTATGGCTATGAGTTCGGTATCGGTAGTAAGCAATGGCCTGAGGCTGAAATGGACCAAGCTCTAATGCTCAATTGCGAAATGACTCAATTAGAAATGTGGAAGAAATGTGATGGAATGCGTCAATGTGATGCTACATGTTATAATAACAAACTCAACAAAGACTTAAGTGGTACCATAGAATGCTCAATTAGAAGAAAAATCTTAAATTTACTTAGTTATAAAAATAAAAATGATGAACAAACTAAAAGGAGTGCTGACAGCAGCAATCATGTTTGCAGGTATGACTACCGCGTTTGCAAAGGCAAAAACAGACAACATCAAAGTATCAGGCAACTGTGGCTCATGTGAAAAACATATAGAGACGGCGGCTAAGAAAGCCGGTGCCACAACCGCAAAGTGGGATAAAACCACCAAGGTGCTGACAGTGAGCTATGATGATGCCAAAACATCTAATGATGCGATACAGAAGAACATAGCAGCTGTAGGTTATGATACTGAAAAGTATGCGGGTGATATGAAGGCGTACAAGTCGCTGGAAGAGTGCTGCCAGTATGATGGCAAGAAGAAGTAAGCAACTTTAACCATGTCGATAGAAGAGGTAAAAGACCTGTTGGTTTTCCTAAAGCCTTTTGCTAAACAGCAAAAGGACACGGCACTGTGGCTACGTGACTGGATATGGAAACAATATCCCACTACGAATGAACTGATCTATGACAATTACAATGCACTGGCGTTCGGCTGGTCGGTATCCGATAAACAAGGCGATACATTTTGCCATGTTGCCGTTGGCTCGAAAGCAGTCAACTTTGGATTATACAGGGGCGCTGTAATTCCAGATCCGGAGAAAAAATTCTTCGGTAGCGGCAATCAGGCACGGCATATTAAGGTATTTGATGTAAAAGACTTTCCCAAAGAATACGTAGGCAAAATGGTAAAAGAAGCTTACATCAATGCATGCCTCCGGCTGGGAGATAAAGAACAGGTACACTCCGGTCTGACTATTGTCAAGTCTATTTCAGAAAAAAAAAGGCGGCCGTCTTAAATAATATTATGCTTCCCCTCCGGAAAGTGGAAACTCTGTATCAAGCCTTCTTTTAAATTCATGCTTTTCCTCCTCTTCGTCCATTTCTTCCTTACCGTCTTCCGACTTCTTGTTTTCCTCTCCCACCGTTGACTCAGTCTTTACGGTTGGCTGACCTTCAGACGGTTTCTTGTCTTTTTCATCGTTCACTGACATGGCTGTTATGTTTTATACTGACGATAATCATATGAAAATGATGCCAACACGTAAATTAGACCGCTGATTCTCAAGCTAATTGGGTAATTTTGCGACAAATGAGCATAACCGAGAAAAAGCCGCTTTTAGTCCCAGCCATTTTCAGGATGAGTTGCCCCAGTTGCAGAAAAGGCTTTGTGTTCAAGAACAAAAGCATGTTCCCACTTGGTCAGACCGTGGACCTGAAAGAGCATTGCGACAACTGCGGACAGAAGCTTATCTCAGAAAAAAACAATGGTGCAGGTATCAATTATGCACTCACAGTCATCATCTTCTTTCTTAATCTCATCTGGTACTGCCCATTATATATATACCTAAAGAAAGACCCTAAGGAAATGTGGTACCAGAATAATAGTGTGGAGTGGTACCTGGCATCAAGTATAGTAGTAGTACTGCTATTGCAGCCCTGGCTATGGCGCATATCGCGGATGCTGTACCTGTTCATGTATGTGCGCTATGGTACCACCCGCAAAAAAGCATGAGGCGATTAACCCCGCATTTTCCTACGTTCCCCGATTTTAATAGACTTTTAACCGACTTGTTGTTCTGCTGTTTAAACTGGTACGATATTTTTGTATCCTATCTCTAAAGAAAACATCGGTTATGAACAAGCACAAGGAAATCGACAACTCTCTTTTCACTACCACATTTGCCAGCGTAGTGTTACTTATCATGGCCTTAGGAGCCGCTATCTTCAGCTTCAGGCACGCTACCAATATAGAATTGGGCGTACTGCTGGTATCTATACCGGGTGGCTCATCAATGGCGCTGCTTTATGATAGCGTCAAGAAGGACAAGAAGAGGATGAAATACTCACACTAACGATAAAACCTGTCCAAAGAACTATCCCGGACAGGTTTTGCAGTTAATATCTTGACAATCAATAGTAGGAGCTGTTCAATTCTGTGTTTGCCTTTTCTGCAGCCTCAATAGTTGCAAAAGTGGATAGTGGCTCACCCTTACCCTTTCTCACCGCTGTGGTGTGCTCGAAGTGTGCAGAAACTTTCCCATCATGTGTCACCACAGTCCAGCCATCCTTTTTCGTATATACTTCTTTTGTTCCCAGGTTGATCATTGGTTCAATAGCGATAACCATGCCCTCCTTTAACTTCTTTCCGTCGCCTCTGCGACCGAAATTAGGCACCTGCGGGTCTTCGTGCAGCTTCTTCCCTACTCCATGCCCTACCAGCTCCCTAACGACGCCATAACCGTGCTCTTTCGCAGTATAGTTTTCAACAGCAAATGACACATCGCCTACCCTATTGTTGTCCATAGCCTGGGCCACACCACGGTATAAAGACTCCTTCGTTACCTGGAGCAGCTTTATTGCTTCATCTTTGACGTTACCGACGGCAAAAGTGTAAGCTGAATCGCCATGATACCCGTTCATGAATACACCACAATCTACAGAGATGATGTCTCCATCCTTAAGGACATAATCGCTTGGGAAGCCATGCACTACCACCTCATTGACAGAGATGCACAAAGAATATGGGAAACCGTGGTAGCCCTTGAATGAAGGAACACCACCGTTATCGCGAATGAACTTTTCCGCCATCTGATCAATTGACAAAGTAGTGATGCCCGGTTTGATCATTTTTGCCACTTCTGTGAGGGTTGCAGAAACCATAAGCGCACTCTTGCGCATGATCTCTATTTCCTCATTACTACGAATATGTATCATTATGTATACAATTAAAAAAACCAATAGCTGTTACACTATTGGTATATTATTATTTGAGTGTTTGCCAACAGTTAAGCTGATAAACTCTTGCTTGCATTAGTTACAGTACGACCCGTGATGCGGCCAGTCTTCATCAGACCATCATAATGGTTCATGAGAAGATAGCTTTCTACCTGCTGCAGGGTATCGAGGATAACACCTACACCGATCAACATAGAAGTACCACCGAAGAATGAAGAGAAACCACTTGTTACGCCAAGTACAGTAGCTATACCTGGTAAGATACCAGCCAATGCCAGGAATACAGCACCCGGCAGAGTGATACGATCCATGATAGTAGCGATGTAATTAGCAGTATCTTCACCTGGCTTAACACCTGGGATGAAACTATTATTACGCTTCAGGTTATCAGCCATTTCTGTAGGGTTGAATATCAACGCCGTGTAGAAATAAGTGAATGCTATTACCATTACTGCATAAAACAGGTTGTACCATAATGAGTGGTTATCTGACAATGCATTGATGAAACCAGCAGCGCTATCGTTGGTAGCATAACCTCTGAAAATAGTAGGTATGAACATCATAGCCTGAGCGAAGATGATCGGCATTACTCCTGCAGAGTTAACTTTCAAAGGAATAAAATCACGTGAACCGGTTGCTTCCTTAGCAGCGTTGGTGCTGCCAATGATACGACGGGCATAATTCAACGGTATCTTACGAACACCCTGTGTAAGGAGAATAAGACCAATAATAATAGCTACGAATACAGCCAGCTCAATAAGGAATATCAAGAGACCACCAGCGCCGTCAACTGACTTTGTAGAAAACTCCTGAACAATAGCAGACGGAAAACGAGCAAGTATACCAACCATGATGATCAACGACGTACCATTACCAACACCGCGGTCAGTAATCTTCTCACCCATCCACATAACGAATAGTGTACCTGCCGTAAGTACTACCAATGTAGTGAGCCAGAACATGAACGGACTGTAATCAGGAGCGAGCGCACTAGCATACTGCGGAGAGCGTAAATAAGTAACATAAGCACTTGCCTGAAGGGCAGTAACAATAACTGTAAGATAACGCGTATACTGATTGATCTTTCGACGACCGCTGTCTTCTTTCTGTAACTTAGCCACCTGAGGAATAACGATACCGGCAAGCTGCATAAAGATAGAAGCAGAGATATAAGGCATAACGCCCAACGCGAAAATGGATGCACGGCTAAATGCACCACCAGCAAACATATTGAGGATACCTAATAATCCGCCACCAGCACTACCTGACTCAGGGATCAAATTTGGATTGATACCGGGTAAAGTAATATAGCAACCAATACGATATACTAATACAAGGAGTATAGTATAAACTATTCGTTTACGAAGTTCATCAATGCTCCAAATATTTTTTAGCTTATCTATAAATTTCTTCACAGGAGTGTTGTTAGTCTAAAATGAAATGCGAATAAACGACAAAAGACGCATTTCTCCAAAAAATGCGTCTTTTGCGGGTGTTAAATAAGTTCTATCGTAGCACCTGCAGCCGCGATGGCTTCTTTGGCTTTCGCACTGGCAGCGTTTACTTTGAAAGCTACAGTAGCCTTCAATTCGCCACTACCTAATACCTTCACGAGGTCGGTACGGTTGATCAAGCCATTGATGTAAAGTACTTCCGGAGAGAATTCTGGAAGATTGTATTTTTCAACGAGGAAGTCGATCTGACCGAGGTTGAATACCTTGTAGTCAACACGGAATGGATTTTTAAATCCACGCTTAGGCATACGACGCTGGATAGGCATCTGACCACCTTCGTGACCTTTCTTGGACTGGTAACCGGTATCAGCTTGCTGACCTTTATTACCACGTGTAGCTGTACCACCATGGCCGCTACCTTCACCACGACCTATACGTTTTACTTGCTTAGTTGAACCTGCAGCAGGTTTCAGATTGTGTAATTGCATTGTTACAATTTTTGAACTTGCGCGGAATGTAAAACCGCTCGCAAATCAGTTAAAAAAATTATTTTACTTCTTCTACTTTCACCAGGTGATGTACAGCCTTAACCATACCAATTATCTGCGGTGTAGCTTCCACTTCAACAGTGTGCAGCATCCTGCGCAGGCCCAGTGCTTTAAGGGTGCGCTTTTGGCGCTCCATGCGGTCGATGCCGCTCTTAACCTGTGTGATCTTTATCTTAGACATAAAATTCAATTCAAAAAGTCTGTTTTCAAATAGCCCGTGGGCTTTACTTAACCTGTCAGTTATTTAAGGGATTAACCGTTAAATACTTTCTTCAGGCTTACGTTACGTTGTTTAGCAACCTGGATAGGCTCACGCAGCTGACCTAAAGCAGAGAAGGTAGCCTTAACCACGTTGTGCGGGTTAGCAGAACCTAATGATTTAGACAGGATATCGGTGATACCTGCAGCTTCAAGAACGGCACGCATGCTACCACCTGCGATAACACCAGTACCATGAGCGGCTGGTTTTATCAACACCTTGGCAGCACCTTCTTTAGCGAACTGATCGTGAGGAATAGTACCGTGCATAACAGGAACCTTTATCAGGTTCTTCTTCGCATCGTCTATACCTTTAGTGATCGCTTCCTGAACTTCCTTTGCTTTACCCAGGCCATGACCTACAACGCCATTACCGTTACCAACTACTACAAGCGCTGAAAAGCTGAATGCACGGCCACCCTTAGTGGTTTTCACCACACGGTTGATAGCTACTACCTTTTCAGTCAGTTCGAGGTCTCCCCCTTTTACGCGATTAAATGTTGTCTTCATAATCTTATCGATTAGCTGATGTGATAATGAGCTTATTAGCTAATACCCACACTTCGCATTATTATGTTGTTTTATTAATTAGAATTTAAGTCCACCTTCGCGTGCACCGTCTGCTACAGACTTGATGCGGCCATGATACAGATAACCACCACGGTCGAATATGCAAGACTCGAGACCGAGAGCAATAGCTTTCTGCGCGAGTGCCTTACCAACCAATGCTGACTTTTCTACCTTTGTGCCTTTTGTAGCGGCGATGTCCTTCATGCGAGAGTTAGCAGCAGCGAGTGTAACGCCGTTGTTGTCATCGATGAGCTGAACATATATATCGCTATTGCTGCGAAATACAGAAAGCCTTGGCTTTTGTGCAGTGCCATGTATTTTGGCACGAATGCGCCAACGGAGTTTCTGGCGACGGATTACTTTTGGATCTTGTGACATTTTTATCTTGGTTTTTACGGGCTCGGCCTACATTGCTACAAACCGGCTGCCGGAGTATGAATTAAACCAGAATTTTTTCATGCGAAAAAACTCTGGTTTTATTTTGAAAAAATATAACCTAATTAGCAGATTACTTACCTGCCGACTTACCTGCTTTACGACGAACGATCTCACCTGCATAACGCACACCCTTACCTTTGTACGGCTCTGGTTTACGAAGGCTACGGATCTTAGCTGCAACCTGGCCAAGCAATTGCTTGTCTATAGATTCCAGTATGATACGTGGGTTCTGACCTTTTTCAGCGATAGCGTTAACTTTAATCTCCTTAGGCATATCCATAACGATGTTATGAGAGAAACCCAAAGCCATATCAAGCAGCTGGCCCTGAACAGTAGCACGATAACCTACGCCGACCATCTCCAATTCTTTCTTGAAACCGGTAGTAACGCCAGTAACCATGTTGGCAACGAGTGAACGGTACAAACCATGAAGCGCACGGTGGCGGATCTGATCTGTAGGACGCTCAACTAACAGTTGACCATCAACAACACTAACTTTGATATCACGGTCGATATCCTGTTTCAAAGTACCCAGTGGGCCTTTAACGGTCAGTTCATTTGCAGCAGATACAGTAACTGTAACGCCATTAGTGAGCACAACCGGTTTTTTACCTATACGAGACATTTTAAAAAAATTAAAAAGTAAAATTTTTAAAAAAAAACTCAAAAAGCTGTGTTCAGTTACCGTATAGAGAACTTAAATTCTCAGCCTCTTGTAAACTACTTATATAATATCAGCAGGTTATGAATAACCTGCCAATGATTAGAATATGTTGCACATTACCTCACCACCTACGTTACTAGCGCGAGCTTCTTTATCGGTCATCAGACCTTTAGAGGTAGAAACGATAGAGATGCCCAGACCATTATGCACTCGGCGTATTTCTGCCGGTTTAGCATACTGGCGAAGACCCGGACGGCTGATACGCTCAAGCGACCTGATAGCCGGTTCCTTAGTCAGAGGATTGTACTTTAAAGCTATTTTGATAAGGCCCTGCTTGTTGTCATCTTCAAACTTGTACTTCAGGATATAACCTTTATCGTAAAGAATTTCAGTGATGCGTTTTTTAACGTTAGACGCCGGAATTTCAACGATACGATGACGTGCCATTTGGGCGTTACGGATACGGGTCAAATAATCTGCTACTGGATCTGTTACCATTTTCTTTTTTGATGTTTATCTTGTAATAAAATGTTTCTGGTTTCAGCATTTGAAAACTGACCTTGAAACGTTAAATCCGGCTGCAGGGCAGCTTTTGGAATTACCAGCTCGCTTTACGAACGCCTGGTATCTTGCCATCGAGCGCCATATCGCGGAAAGCGTTACGACACATACCGAAGTAGCGCATGTAACCACGTGGGCGACCTGTAAGCTGGCAGCGGTTCTTAAGACGAACTGCTGAAGAGTTTTTAGGAAGTGCATCAAGCGCTTCGTAATCTCCTGCTGCTTTCAGAGCTGCACGCTTAGTAGCATATTGTGCTACCATCTTTTCGCGTTTACGCTGGCGGGCTTTTACTGATTCTCTTGCCATAGTTTTTTATTAGTGAGTCTCCAGTTTTTATCTGAAAGACTATTTCTTTTTATAAATTAGTTGGTACCTGTCTTAGCCATGTTAGTGAATGGCATACCCATTTCCCTCAACAGTTCGTAAGCTTCTTCGTTGGTCTTGGCAGTAGTCACGAAAGTGATGTCCATACCGCTGATACGAGGTAATTTATCGATGTTGATCTCCGGATAGATGATCTGTTCAGTGATACCCATGGTATAGTTACCACGGCCATCGAATGATTTCTCACTGATACCCTTGAAGTCACGCACACGTGGCAGAGATACAGAGATAAAACGATCCATGAATTCGAACATGTTCACATTACGCAGCGTAACACGGCAGCCGATAGGCATGTTCTTACGCAGCTTAAAGTTAGAGATGTCCTTTTTAGACATGGTAGGTATTGCCTTCTGACCAGTAACGAGTGTCATCTCGTTTACCGCATCATCGATCATTTTCTTATCAGATACAGAACCTTTAACACCCTGGTTCAGGCATATCTTCACCAGACGTGGGCACTGCATAACTGTTTTGTACCCGAATTTCTTCATCAGTGCGGGCACCACTTCATCCCTGTACTTTTTCTGTAACCTCGGGCTGTATGTTGTTGTCGTTGCCATTATTTGATTACCTCCCCTGATTTTTTAGAAATACGAGAAAAGCCGGTTTCTGTACGGGTGCGTGAAACACGTGACCCTGTCTTAGATTTAGCATCCCACAGCATCACATTAGAGATGTGTATAGGAGCTTCTTCCTTGACGATACCGCCCTGAGGATTTTGCGCATTAGGCTTAAGGTGCTTAGTTACGAGGTTTACACCTTCTACCAGCACACGTTTGTCTGCTGTTATAACTGAAAGCACCTTACGAGGTGTGGTGCGATCCTTATCATCACCCGCGATAACTACTACGTTATCGCCCTTCTTGATATTGAACTTAGATTTAAATCTCTGTTTCACAATTACTATGAATTAAGCGTTGTATTTACACCGTTTTCGTAAACGGAGTGCAAAGGTACAACAATTTTACAATACTTCTGGTGCGAGGGAAACAATTTTCATGTATCCTTTATCGCGCAATTCACGGGCTACCGGGCCGAAGATACGCGTACCGCGAGGATCGTCAGAATTATTGAGCAACACTACCGCGTTGTCATCAAAACTGATATAAGATCCGTCTTTACGACGAAGCTTGTTTTTGGTACGAACGATAACTGCTTTTGACACAGTACCTTTCTTCATACCTCCACCTGGGAGTGCATCCTTTACAGTTACAACGATCTTATCGCCAATACCTGCATAATCTTGACCCGAATTGCCCAACACACGAATACAAAGTACTTCTTTTGCACCGCTGTTGTCGGCTACATTGAGCCGGGATTCTTGTTGTATCATTTTAAAAAGTTACTTAGCTTTTTCAATAATTTCTACCAAGCGCCAGCGTTTTGTTTTGCTGAGCGGGCGAGTTTCCATAATCCTTACAACATCACCAATGCTGGCAGTGTTGGCATCATCATGCGCATGAAAGCTTGATGACTTTTTCAGAAATTTACCGTAAAGGGGATGTTTTACTTTACGTTCAACAGTTACAGTGATGGTTTTCATCATCTTGTTACTGCTCACTATCCCTATACGGGTCTTTCTACTTTTTCTTTCAGTTGTCATAACGGACATCTATATAATTTATTAGAAACCTAATACTCGTTTGCGCTGTTCTGTCTTCAAGCGTGCAATATCGCGACGCATCTGCTTAATAGAAAGCGGATTTTCAATCGGATTAACTGCGTGGCTGAATTTTGTCTTCTTCAGGCGCAGTTCCTCGTCACTGATCCTGTTTACCAGCGCTTCGTTATCCAGCGAGCGGAAATCATCTACATTCGCTTTAGTTGCTTTTGCCATTTTACTTATTATTAGTAGTCGGTAATCAGTTGTTGGTTACAATAACGTTTTACTTCCTGTTTTAACTTTTGTTGTAAGGCGGCCATCAGGCCTCCAATTCTATTTTACTGCTTCCGGTGCAGCGTAGTCGTGACGAACAACGAACTTAGTGCGGATCGGGAGTTTCTGAGCAGCAAGGAGCATAGCTTCTTTTGCCAGTTCCAGAGATACACCTTCCATTTCGAACATGATCATACCTGGCTTAACAACTGCAGCCCAGAATTCCAGACTACCCTTACCTTTACCCATACGCACTTCTGCAGGCTTACGAGTGATTGGCTTATCAGGGAATATGCGGATCCAAACATTACCCTCACGTTTCATGTGGCGGGTCATTGCCTGGCGCGCTGCTTCTATCTGGCGGTTATTAATCCACTTAGGCTCCATGGCTTTCAGACCAAATGAACCAAAGGATATCATAG
>Ga0164296_1000020_pt1 | contig 200882 bp, 161 predicted proteins | sample GEODES057metaG_FD_113533 | JGI IMG/M metagenome (GOLD analysis project Ga0164296, IMG submission 113533) | Dystrophic lake water microbial communities from Trout Bog Lake, Wisconsin, USA - GEODES057 metaG | ecosystem: Environmental > Aquatic > Freshwater > Lake | place: USA: Trout Bog Lake... | reverse complement strand
TTGTCCTAAACACACTACCGTTAATAATGTGTTACTAATAGCGCTTGGGTTCCGTTTTATAATTTAAGAATTTCATAATTTTCATGATCTGACTATTTATCTGACTATTTCACGCAGATTAAATTCAGATGCACATTCATCTATTTAAAGATACAGAGGGAGTTTAAGATGAATTTTCTCAGTAAAGAACACACCATCGCCAGTCCGCGTTTCAATCGGTGGCTCGTACCGCCAGCCGCCTTAGCGATTCACTTGTGCATTGGCATGGCTTATGGGTTTTCTGTGTTTTGGAAGCCGCTGCAAGGCATGCTGACTGGTGCGGACAACAAGCCGCTGCCGGGCTGTGACGCCTCCGCCAGTGATTTCTTTGGCAAAATGTCGCTGACGCTGCAAAATCTTACGGCGACGGACTGCAACTGGACTCAGTTCAGTTTGGGTTGGATGTTCACCCTGTTTTTCGTAGTCCTCGGCCTTTCAGCCGCCGTCTGGGGTGGCTGGTTAGAGCGTGAAGGACCACGCAAAGCGGCCTTCGTCGCCACCTTATGTTGGTGCGGCGGCTTGCTGTTCTCAGCCATTGGAGTGCATGAACATCAGCTGTGGATGCTGTGGCTGGGCTCAGGCGTCGTGGGTGGCATCGGTTTGGGCTTAGGCTACATCTCGCCGGTATCCACTTTGATTAAATGGTTCCCGGACCGTCGCGGCATGGCGACCGGCATGGCCATTGCGGGCTTTGGTGGCGGCGCGATGATCGGCTCACCCTTTGCAACCATGCTCATGGAGCGTTTTAAAACCGCTTCTGATCCCGGCGTATGGCAAACCTTCGTGGTGCTCGGCGTCATTTACGCGGTGTTCATGTTGCTCGGATCCTTTGCCTATCGCTTACCAGCCGCCGGTTGGTCGCCAGCCGGTTACGTTCCACCGGTTGTGGAAGGGGGCGGTATGATTGCTAAGGGACACGTTCATTTGGATAAAGCGCACACCACACCGCAATTTTGGTTGCTTTGGCTGATCCTGACCATGAACGTTTCCGCGGGCATTGGAGTCATTGGCGCAGCCGCGCCCATGCTGCAAGAAACCTTTGGCGGTTATTTAATCGGTGCGCCAGACTTAGGCTATGCGGCCGTTAAAGCCGACAAAGATTTGTTGGCCAAAATGGCCGTGATCGCCGCAGGCTTCGTGGGCTTATTCTCGCTGCTCAACATCATTGGGCGCTTTGTGTGGGCGAGTCTGTCGGATTACATCGGTCGAAAAAATACGTACTTTGCATTCTTTGTATTGGGCATCGCTATGTATTTAATCTCTGCTTACGCCGCCGATCAAAAGATGGTTGGCTTGTTCGCAGTATCGATGTGCGTGATCGCCACAATGTATGGCGGTGGGTTTTCCACCATACCGGCGTATCTGGCGGATATGTTTGGAACTCAATTTGTCGGCGCGATTCATGGGCGCATCTTAACGGCATGGTCAACTGCGGGAATTTTGGGACCTTTATTGGTCAATTATCTGCACGATACCCGCCAACAAGCCCATGTCCCGTTCGATCAAATTTACAGCTCCATATTTTATGTCTTGGCTGGATTGCTGATTGTGGGAATGATCGCCAATTTTCTCGTCACTCCTGTTGCCGCCGATAAATTCATGACCGATGCGGAATTGGCGCAAGCCAAACAAAAAGCACATGAAGTTGCAAACGCCAATCAAGCGGGGGATGCGGCGGGCGGTGCGCTCGAGCTTGCGGGAACCGGTTGGGTCATTTTCGGTTGGATCGTCGTCGGCATTCCATTAGCCTACGGCATCTATATGACTCTGCTCAAGGCCGCAAAATTATTCTAAAGAATTAATTTTCAGTTATTAATGTCTCTAGAAAGGGCGACGATGTCGCCCTTTTTTTATTGAGCGCATCCGCCAACGCGCGTGGCGCCGGGGCCCGAAATAAATGAGTCGCCACCCCACGGGCGCCTAAGTGTGGCTCTTGAGCGTGAGAACCGCTATGCTGTAGCGTCCCTTGGGAGAAGCCACGTGTATCGGCCAGCGCATTTTATTGAGTCCAGTACGGATGCCATGTGTGAGCTCATGACGCGGTGGCCACTGGGGCTGTTCATAACCAATCAGAGCAGTGGGTTAGCGGCAGATCCAATACCCTTGAACTTCGTTCGCCAGGGGGATGAGATCACTCATTTAATTGGACACATCGCCAAAGCGAATCCGATTTCAAAGTTACCGAGTGGTTCGGACGTGTTGGTGGTGTTTTCTGGACCCAATCATTACGTCAGCCCAAATTCCTACCCTTCAAAAAAAGCCAACCCCAAAGTAGTGCCGACCTGGAACTACGCGTCGGTTCAAATTGGTGGACGCATTGAGTTTGTGACCGAGCCCCGTGCTGTACTCGAGATTGTGACGTCGCTTACCGATCAACACGAGCGGCATCAAGAGCACCCGTGGCGGGTGAGCGATGCCCCGAGCGATTATGTCGATCAAATGCTAAACGCGATTATTGGTATACGCGTATTAGTCAGCACAATTGACGCAAAATTCAAGGCCAGTCAGAATCGCAGCGCCGAGGATCGCGAAGGCGTGCGTTCTGCCAGAAACCAAAGCTCTGAAAAAGGGCTTGCTCATTGGACGATACGTGAACCCAAAGCAACATGAACTCTGACGCCAAACCAGACGATCAAGACATCGATATTGACGACATCGGCTTTGAGCCCATAGACGTGCCCTACGGAAGCCTTCGCGAAGAGTTGCTTTTCAGTATTTTGGAATCGTTTGTGTTGCGAGAGGGCACAGACTACGGCGAACGCGAGTTGACTTTGGAACAAAAAGTGAGCCGGCTACACCAACAATATAAACGTGGCGAGGTCAAATTGATTTTTGATCCTCACTCCGAATCGGTGACCTTTATACCGAAGGGTCAATAATTCGATGACATTAACGTTTGCAAATCCCATTAATCGTGCTTTTTTTGCCGTCTTAAGCCTAGGCCTATTTTTAACCTCAACTGGATGTCAGTCGACTCTCATTCGTCATCACGTCGCTGCAAAATCTCAAGACAGCCGCGTCCAATTTATTGTCATTCACGCAACCGAAGAAACGTTTGACCGTTCGCTAAAGATCTTAACCACTGGCGATGTCTCCAGTCATTATTTAATTAATCGCAATCCCGCAGACATTTGGCAGCTCGTCGATGAACAGCAACGGGCGTGGCACGCCGGTCCGAGCTCGTGGCAAGGACGAACGTCGCTCAACAGTGCTTCAATTGGAATTGAAATCGTCAGCACAGAACACGTGGGAGTCAGTGAAGAGCCCTTCACCGACGCACAGATTGATCAGGTGATTAAATTAATTAAAGACATTCAGACACGCCATCACGTGCGAGCGGATCGAATCGTCGGCCACGGCGAGGTTCAACCGGACCACAAAACCGATCCGGGCCGACTATTTCCGTGGCGACGCCTTGCGGATGCTGGCTTAATTCCGTGGCCTGAAACATCGTTGGTTTTAAAGACGGAAGGCAGCTTAGGCGATCTGCCGACGGCGGCGTGGTGGCAAGCGCACCTAGCCATGGCTGGATACGACTGTCCGATGACCGGCGTATTCGACACGCACACCGTCAAGACCATTCAAGTGTTTAGGGACAAGTACGATCCAGAGCGCGCACAGTTGCCCATCGACCGGCACGCCGTCGCCATTTTAACCGTCATCACCAATCCCAATGGGCTGGTGATGAAGAGAGCGGACGGCAGCTGGGATGTTTTTAAACCAGAGTAACGATATTGGTGACGTCCCGAGACGACATTGAGTCGCAAGCAACGGGATCAGCCATGGCCAGAACGATTTGCGTTTAAGGCTATCCCCACAGCGCAGCAGATGGGGCGCTCATGGTCCCCGCTTGATAGTGAATGCCGTGCTCAATATCGACGCGTTGTAGCAATGGGCCATCCAAATCAACCCACTCGGCCTCTTGGGCAATCAACCAAGCGGGCGCCATAGCCAGCGACGACCCGCACATGTTTCCGACCATGATTCTGTAGCCGAGTGATTTTGCGTGGTCTAATAATCTTAGTCCTTCCGTGAGCCCACCACACTTGTCTAGTTTGATATTAATTGCGTCATATCTTCCTTGTAATGACGATAAGGAATGAACATCGACACAAGACTCGTCTGCTGCAATGGGGATGAGGTGATCAATTTCTGCTAAAATGTCGTCCTCATCGACCGCAAGTGGTTGTTCAATCAGTGTGACTCGACTGCCTTCTAATGCGCGCATACATTTTATTAAGCCCTCGGGAGTTAAGCTTGCATTGGCGTCCATAATGAGTTCTGCGCTCGGATGTTCACTCATAACCCACTCTATTTGTTGAAGTGGATTTTTAGAGTCGACCTTTACTTTTAAGCACTGATATTGCAACGCGGCGCGAGCTTTTTGGCGCATTCGAGTTTCGTTGTCTAGGCCAATGGTAAAACAGCTTTGAATGTTTCGATCCACCGGTCGTTTCAATAGATCCCAAATGCGCTGCGGGGCGTGCTGTTTTGCGATCAAATCCCAAAGCGCGCAATCCAACGCATTTCTCGCGCCACCGGCGGGCAGCAACCCCTGCAATTGGTCTGGGGATAACACATCATTGACTTTGAATTTTATCTCCAGCAGTTGATCGCGCATGGATTCCACGGTTTCCCCAGCGTAATCAACGCCCGCGGCCTCCCCTCGGCCGATCCACCCTGCGCGATCCTGAAGATGCACTTCGATGACGGGTATTTCGGAAATGACGTCACGCGAGGTCGCAAATGGCTCCCGCATCGGATAGCGTTTGATAAAAATTTCAATCTGCATGGGCACTCAACAGGACGTCGATAACGCTGTCCATCGCCGAGCGCATCGGATCGAATACCGGTATTTGAAGCTGCTTCTCATGGTCGTGAATGTATTTTTCGAACTGTTCGGTGGTGAGGTGTTGAGAGTTGATGGAGAGCCCTACACAACGAATCCATGGGTTCGTTAAGCGACCAAGCCGCAAATATAGGTCGATGGCCTCCGACAAATCCGGAATCGGATAGTCTGGGTAGTCTTCGATATGAGTGCGTTTGGGGTCGTGACACAAAATAATCGCGTCGGGCTGAGAGCCGTGCAGCAGACCTAAGGTGACCGCGGCGTAGGCGGGGTGATACAAGGACCCTTGACCTTCAATGACGTCCCAATGGTGTTCCTCATTGTCTGGACTCAACACTTCAGCCGCGCCGGCAACGAAGTCGCTTTTAATGGCGTCCATGGCAATTCCAGAGCCCGAGATGAGGATGCCCGTTTGACCAGTGGCGCGAAACGTGGCGGCAAGCCCCCGTTCCTCTAAAGACTGGGCGATCGCCAGTGCCGTGTATTTCTTGCCAATCGCGCAATCGGTGCCAACGGTGAGCACTCGCCGTCCTCGTCGTTTACGGCCGCTTGCGCAGCCATAAACGGCACGTGGCTCACGGACATTAATTAAGCGCCCCGCCCCCGGTTGTTGCGATGCCGCATACAACTCGGGGAAATCTTCTAATTTGCTGTGGAGCCCGCTAACCACATCCACTCCCGACTTTAATGCCGTCACCAAATCGGGCACCCAGTGCTTCGGCAACTGGCCACCGGTGGGCGCAACCCCGATGATTAGACTTCCCACACCAGCCAAAGCCGCCTTCTGTGGCGTAATCTTCGGCAATCCAAGCGAAAGGGGCGCCTCACCAAACGCGTATTCGCCCAACACGGCTGTGGGGCACCAGTCCTTCAGTCCAAACGCGGTCTTCGCGTCGGAGGGGCTTTTGATATCCCCCACATAAAGCAAATACGGTTGGCGGAGCGTGATCATTTAAACTTCTGCCCAAATTCAATAAAAACTCTTAAGATGCAGAGTAGAGACTGGTCATCATAGCAGGAGAGCATAGTGGTTCAAGGATTTAGGATTTTGCTTTTTGGAAAATTTATGGACTGCGTCGCTGCATCCCTTGGGGTCGCCGCCATCACCCTCATCGGGCTTCCTGCGTACGCTCACTCGGTAGAGCATTATAGCCACCAAGCCAATGGCGTTACGATTGACGTCACTGCGGTCACGGACGACATCTTACGAGTGCGCATGGCGCGCGGGGATTTGCCGGAAGATGCGTCCTGGGCGGTATTGCCCAGCGTCCGTCAATCGCATGTTTCACTCAATCACAGTGAAAACGGTGCCGTTGTGACCTTATCCACGCAAAAATTGGTGGCAACACTCGACACTCAAAATCTACATTTGTCGGTTCTTGATAAAGAAGGCCATGTGATAGTTGAGGATGCCGCGACCGCATCGATTAACGGAACACAATTCGAACTTCATAAAGTTCTGCCCTCGGGCCAACACATTTTCGGATTAGGCGACAAAACAGGCCCGCTAGACCACGCGGGTCGAAGCTTTGTCATGTGGAACAGCGACGCTTATGGTTTTGGTGTGGGGACCGATCCCATCTACAAGTCTATTCCTTTTTATTTGGCCGTCAATCCGAAGGGCAAAAGCTACGGGTTATTCTTAGACAACACGTATCGAACTCAATTTGACTTCGGGTCACGCGATGATTCAGTCATTGACATCCGCGGACCCAACGGTCCTCTGGATTATTACATTCTGGCCGGACCAACGCCTAAGGCCGTGGTCAGCCAGTTCAGCACGCTGGTTGGAACCGCCCCGTTAAGCCCGCGTTGGGCATTAGGGTTCCAGCAAAGCCATTACAGTTATCCAACTCGAGAAGACGCTCTTGCCGTTGCGAAGCGCCTTCGAGCGGATCAAGTGCCTTTGGATGTTCTGTATTTGGATATTGGCTATCAAGACCGAAATCGTCCTTTCACCACGGATTCCAAGAATTTCGCCGATTTCCCGGGATTAATTAAGCAACTGAAGGACATGAACGTTAACACGGTTGTCATCACCGACTTGCATATCGCCAAAGTAGATGACGACAGTTATCCTCCCTATCGATCCGGAAAAGCCGCCAACGCCTTTTTGAAAAATCCCGATGGCACCACGTATGTGGCCAAGGTTTGGCCAGGCGACTCCGTATTTCCGGATTTTTCGCGACCCGATGCTCGACGTTGGTGGGGCTCTCTGTACAGCGACTTCTACAATATGGGGATCGGCGGTTTTTGGAACGACATGAATGAACCCGCCATCTTCGATGTCGACAGCAAAACCATGCCTTTGGACACGGTTCATCAAATTACCGAGCCTGGGTTTAAGGCACGGTCAGCAACGCACGCGGAAATGCACAACGTCTATGGCCAGCTCAATAGCCGCGCAACCTACGAGGGTTTGTTAGCCATCAAACCCAATCAGCGGCCCTTTGTGCTGACGCGCGCCTCTTATGCAGGCGGCCATCGTTACGCGGCAACGTGGACGGGCGATAATTTATCCAATTATGCGCATTTGAAATTATCCATTTCGCAACTCCTTAACTTAGGCCTTTCGGGTTTTAGTTACTCCGGAGACGACATTGGCGGATTTTCGGGACCGATCCCTTCCGCTGATTTATTAACCAAGTGGATTGAGGTCGGGGCTTTTAACCCGATCTTCCGAGTCCATTCTGATAATCAAAAATCAGAACAAGAAGTCTTTAGTGACGGACCACGTCATGAACAGATCCGTAAGCGGTACATCAATGAGCGTTATCGACTAATGCCTTATCTGTATGCGGCTGCAGAGGAAAACAGCAGAACCGGCATGCCGATCATGCGTCCAGTTTTCCTAGAATTCCCTGAAACGGTCGGGTTACGCTTTGCAAACGATGGATCAAATGACCAGTTTATGTTTGGTCCTGACTTACTCATCGCGCTTCCTTGGTCATTCGAGTCTCACAACCCGTATTCGGTACATTTGCCTGGCGTCGGCTGGTACGACTATTGGAGTGATGAGGTTCAGAAACGAGCCACCGTTACGGAACTTCCGTCGTTGCAGCGCTTGGCGATCTACATCCGGCCCGGCGCTTTGATTGTTCGGCAACCGCTGACGCAAAGCACGCTGGAAGTCCCTCAAGGCAATTTAAGTTTAGACGCTTATTTGGGCGCAGATCGCACCAGTCAAATTTATTGGGATGACGGCCAGAGCTTGGGGTACACGCGCGGTGAATACCTGCGTGAATCGTTGAGCCTCCAAACAACCGCCGCCGGCACCGATCTTTCCATCGGGGCCCGAGAGGGCAAATACAAGCCCTGGTGGCGTGGCGTTGATGTCACTATTCACGGCGTGACCCAGCCAATGACGGTCAGCGTGAACGGCAAGCCCGTCGCCGGAGAATACCTCGCCGATAAGCGTCAAATTCGCCTGCACGTCGACGATTCGCAAGCGACGACCATTCGTTTATCAGCCACTAATTAATGTTTAACACACGAGGACTTTTTTATATGCTTAAGAAACCAGTTTCAAATTGGCTGTTGGGCGGCATAAGCGCCCTGGCCGTATTCGGCACTTTTTCCGTTAATGCCATGGAGTCGTCCGAAGAGCGCTTTAGACACATCTATAAGGTCCTGGTGGAAACCAATACGACCGCTTCCGTAGGCGATTGCACCTTGGCCGCTCAACGCATGGCCGACGAACTTAAAAAAGCGGGCTTTGAGGACAAGGACCTCAACGTTTTTTTTGACCCCAAGTACCCAAAAAATGGCGGCTTAGTGGCCACCTTACCCGGCAGAGACTCCAAAGTGAAGCCGATGTTGTTGCTCGCGCATATTGACGTCGTTGAAGCGAAACGGGAAGACTGGACGCGCGATCCGTTTACGCTGATTGAAGAAAACGGAAATTTTTATGCCCGTGGCGCCTCGGACGACAAAGCCGAGGCCGCGATATGGGTCGACACCTTAATTCGCCTGCACGAGGAACACAACCGACCCCGTCGCACCATTAAAATGGCGTTGACGTGCGGCGAGGAAGGCAGCAATGTGTTTAACGGTGCAGAGTGGTTAGCCACGACTCATCGAGACTGGATAGATGCTGCATTTGCCCTCAACGAAGGCGCTTCAGGCGAGCTGGATGCCAATGGCAAGCCGGTCTCCATGACGGTTCAAGCCGGCGAGAAAACCTTCCAAAATTATCAATTGGAAGTCACCAACCCAGGTGGTCACAGTTCTCGTCCGCGTTCCGATAATGCGATTTATCAACTGGCTGGCGCCCTTAAGAAAATTGAAGCGTACTCGTTTCCGGTGATGCTCAGCGATGGCAGCAAAGCGTATCTCAATGGCATGGCCAGCATTGAGGAGAAAAAGGGTCACGTCGAGTTGGCTAATGCGATGCGCGCGGTTGCCAAAGATCCTACCGACCAAAAATCCGTACAATTGGTTTCTAAAGCCGACATCAGTTGGGCAGCGATGCTTCACACCACGTGCGTCGCAACGATGCTGGACAGTGGGCACGCCACCAACGCGTTGCCGCAACGCGCTCGCGCCAACGTGAACTGCCGCATCTTCCCAGGCGTTAGCACGCAAAGCATACGCGACACCTTAGCCAAGGTCGTTGATGACCCCAAAGTATCGGTCACGGCCATTGCTCCTCTGGGTGTTATGGGCCAAGCCCCGCCGTTAACAAAAGCCTTTTTGCAGCCAATTGAGCAATTGACCCAAGAGTTCTGGCCGAATGTTCCCGTTTTACCCGTATTGCAGTCGGGCGGTACAGACGGGCGCTTTTTAAATAATGCGGGCATTCCGACCTATGGGGTCAGCGGCGTGTTTGTTGGGCCGGACTTGGGCAACATCCACGGCCTCAATGAATACGTTGGCGTTGCAAGCTTATTGAAGGGCCGTGAGTTTTTATATCGACTGGTGAAGATTTATGGGGATCAGCGAGAATAAATCGAATTAGCGGCGACCTTTAAAAAGGCAGATCACTTGATCTGCCTTTTTTTATTGGCGATGATCGAATCGCTATTCAGTGAATACTTTAAATTCACTGTAAACAACAGTCGCAGAGATTATGGGTTATTGATAATACCGGCACGCGCCAACAAACGAACAAGTTGTTCTATGCATTCATCAATAGATTGGGCATCTGTTTTAAGATGCGCCTCGGGAGAAATGGGCAACTCATAGGGAGAGTCAATACCTGTGAAGTTTTTAATCTTACCGGCTCGTGCTTTTTGATATAAACCCTTCGGATCGCGATGTTCAAGAACGCTCAAAGGCGCATCCACAAAAATTTCGAAAAACTCGCCTTCCGGCAATAGAGACCTGGCCATACGACGCTCTGACGCAAAGGGCGAAATAAATGAAACCAAGGTGATCAATCCCGCATCCGCCATTAATTTGGCCACCTCAGCAATTCGACGGATATTTTCAACTCGATCCTGGTCGGTAAATCCCAAATCCTTATTCAGTCCGTGACGAATGTTATCACCGTCCAGTAAAAACGTATGATGGCCTGACGCAACTAGTTTTTTATCTAATAAATCCGCCAGCGTCGATTTTCCCGAGCCCGATAAGCCGGTAAACCACAAGACGGCGCCGCGTTGATTTTTTTGACTCGCTCGAACTTTTCGGTCGATGGATAAATTTTGCCAAGAGATGTTTGAGGAGCGGCGCAGCTCGAACTTAATCATTCCGGCGCCGACGGTTTCTTGAGTGATTCGGTCAATGAGGATGAATGCGCCCAGCGGACGATGTTCAGAAAAGCGTGAAAAAACCAACGGTCGATCGGTGGTGATTTCACATTCGCCAATGTCATTAAGCTCTAATCGCTCTGCTGGCAAATGCTCTTGGCTATCAACATTGAGCTTAAAATTGATTGGAGCAATCGTTACCGAAACCGTCTGATGGCCACATTTCAATAAGTACTGGCGCCCTTGTAATAACGGTGCTTCATGCATCCAGATCACTTGCGCTTCGAACTGACTTCCAACCGATACCGGTGCTTGGCCACTCGTTATCACGTCCCCACGACTAATGTCGAGCTCATGACTGAGCGTCACTGTGAGCGCTTGACCTTGTTGCGCCATTGCCAAATCGCCTTCAAACGTAACCAATCGTTCAATGGTTGCCGTTTTGCCACTCGGCAACACCGTAACGGTTTGTTTTGGTTTTAAAATTCCCTGTGACAACGTGCCTGAAAAACCTCGAAATTGACTGTCGGGGCGTTGAACAAGTTGTACTGAAAAAATAGCATCAGCGCTGTGCGCTTGATCTAAGGGAATTTCATCCAGTACGCTCATAATCGATTTTTCAGCAAACCATGAAAACAACTGTGAGTGCGTGATCAAGCCGTCACCCGTCGGGGCACATACTGGGATAATGTGCACGACATCAAAATTCAACGACTTTGAAAACTCGATGAATTGTGCTTTGTGAGATTCGAAGACGCTTTGTTGATAGTCAACCAAATCCATTTTATTGACGGCAACAATAACTTTTTTAATGCCCAACAAATATAAAATTAAAGTATGGCGGCGGGTTTGTGGTAAAACGCCTTTTCTGGCATCGATCAATACGATTGCCACGTCGGCGGCCGACGCCGCGGTCGCCATATTTCTCGTATATTGTTCATGTCCAGGTGAATCGGCCAGAATAAATTTACGAGTTTTGGTTTCAAAGTATCTATAGGCGACGTCAATCGTAATGCCCTGTTCGCGCTCTGCCAGTAAGCCATCGACCAGCAATGCAAAATCAAGCTTGTCGCCACGCGTGCCGTGGCGCTTTGAATCGCGTGTCAGGCTGTCTAATATGTCACTTAAAACGGCTCCGTTGTCGTACAGCAAACGTCCGATTAAAGTGGATTTGCCGTCGTCAACGGAACCACAGGTCACTAAACGACATAAGGTACGAGAGCTCATTAGAAATAGCCCTCCTGCTTCTTGCGCTCCATTGAACCTTCGCCATCGTGGTCAATAAGCCGACCTTGTCGTTCTGAACGACGAGATTCTGTCATTTCTTGAATAATGGATGACAAATCACTCGCCACGCTCTCCAATGCGCCCGTTAATGGATAGCAACCCAGCGTTCTAAAGCGCACGCTCTTGATCATGGGCTCTTCATTTTTTTCTAAGGGTAGACGATCGTCGTCCACCATGATTAATGTCCCTGCGCGATTCACGACGGGTCTCGGTTTCGCGAAATACAGATCGACGACCGGTATCTTTTCACGTTCAATGTACCGCCAAATATCCATTTCGGTCCAATTCGAAAGCGGGAAAATCCGAACGCTTTCGCCGGGTAGGGTTCGGCCGTTATACAACGACCACAATTCTGGTCGTTGTCTCTTTGGATTCCAGTGGTGGGCACTATTTCTAAATGAAAATATTCGCTCTTTTGCCCTCGACGCTTCTTCATCGCGCCGAGCACCACCAATGGCCGCATCGTATTGAAATTCGTCCAAGGCTTGTTTGAGCGCTTGAGTTTTTAATAGATCGGTATGAACCTGGGAGCCGTGGGTAAAGCAATTGACGCCCTGCGCTAAGGCGGCTTCATTTCGGAAAACCTTAAGTTCGACCCCAGGTAACCGAGCAACCCGTTCGCGCTCCGCATACATGGCTTTAAATTTATAGGTGGTGTCGATGTGCAAGAGCGGAAAGGGCAATGGAGCGGGGTAAAACGCTTTGCGGGCCAAATGCAGCAATACCGAGCTGTCTTTGCCGATTGAATACAACATAACCGGCCGCCGGGCTTCGGCCGGGACCTCACGAAAGATTTGAATGCTTTCGGCCTCAAGGCGATCTAGATCAGACAGGGATTGCATAGCCATGGGCTATTTTAATCATAAAACTCGTTCTACAATAAGCTTGGGTCAGTAAATCAGAGAATTCTATGCTCGCTCGAACCAAGCTTATCCCGGTACTTACTTTGGGTCTCTTTTGGATATCAACGGCCTGGGCCCTCCCAGATTCGCCCACCCTGACCTGCCTCGATGCACACCCTGGCTGTTTTCCCAAAACAGAGTCAGCCCACTGGGTCAAGGAGCGCGGCTTGTTGACCACGGTAATGGACCCGCAGGGAAATCACCTTTATATGGTATTCCCCTCGTCCCCGGACCATGTGCTTGGACGTTACATCTACCAAACCTACTTGCGCGGTGGCCTTGGTTCTACGCCGGTTGGGCTAGATCGATCCCAAAGTGGCCCGTCGCAGATTGTCGCTTTTGAAAAGCACGGATCACAACTTGTCGTCCGGATTGAGAATTCTGCATTCATCGCCACCGACAAAGCACAAGCGCAGTCGGTTCGAGAGAGTTTCGCGGATAGCGTGGTGTTTCAGACACCGATTGCCGAAGTCGCACAAGACGGCTCGATTCTGGTCGATTTGCAGAAGTGGCTTTCTCGCGATGCTTTTGGCGTCATCGATCGCTTACGCGAAGCGCGACAAGGTGATTTTAAAATAGATGATCGACTTAATATCATCGATCCTGAATCAGTCAAAGCGTTTCCAAACAATGTGGAAATCGACATCAGTCAAACGTTTCTATCCGACAAACCTGGCAGCGAGGTCAGTGGCATCGTGCCAGATCGTCATGCCATGACCCTTATTCTGCACCATTCATTGATCCGCCTGCCAGACCCTGGTTTTGAGCCCCTAGAGGCGGACCCGCGAACGGGCGCAATCAGCTCGGCCGTCGCGGATTACTCGCAGCCACTAAGCGAACCCGTTATCAGGCATTTGGCTCACCACTTCAGATTGGAAAAAATAGACCCGAACGCAGAGCGTTCTAAAGTTGTTAAGCCCATTGTATTTTATGTGGATCGACAAGCGCCGGTTCAAATTCAAAAAGATCTTATAGAAGGAGCGTCTTGGTGGGCCAAGGCTTTCGAGACGGCAGGCTTTATCGATGCGTTTAAAGTTGAGCTCCTGCCGGAAGGGGTCAGTGTTTTAGACGCGCGCTATAACGTCATTAATTGGGTTCATCGGCAAACACGCGGCTGGTCATACGGGGAAAACGTCATTGACCCGCGCACCGGTGAAATTGTGAGAGGCGCCGTTTTGCTTGGCTCGTTACGGGCACGGCAAGACCGAATGATTTTTGAAGGGCTACTGGGCGCTTCTCACACCGGCACGGGCGACGCACAAGACCCGCTCATCCTCGTGGACCAAAGATTGCGCCAGCTCGCAACTCATGAAACTGGTCACGCCATCGGATTAGAGCACAACTTCATTTCCAGCACCTACGATGATCGCGCGTCGGTCATGGATTACCCGCCTCCGCGTGTCACTGTTAAAAATAATCAACTGGATGTCAGCGATGCGTACAAAGTCGGTATCGGCAGTTGGGATTTATTTGCAATCCATTGGCTCTATGGCCAGCCCCAACCGCACCAGGATGCCCGCAGTATCCGTCGTCAATGGGTGACCGACGCCTATCAAAAGGGGCAGCGATTTGTCGCGGACAGCGACGCACGGCCTATTGGGTCGGGACTTGCCAATGGAGCGTTATGGGATGATGGGACAAATCCCATTGACGGTTTAAACCGGGCTCTTCAAGTTCGTCGAATTGCGCTTGATCAATTTGGTAAAGATAATTTGCGACCTGGGGCGCCTTTGTATGAACTGCGTCGTCTCATCGTGCCTATTTATTTGTATCACCGCTATGAAGTGGAAGCGGCAAGCAAATGGGTGGGTGGCGCCTATGTAAATTATGCGATCAATGGCGACGGACTAATGGCTTCGCAGCCGGTTAGCGGCGTTGATCAACACCGAGCACTCAAAGCGATCGAAGGATCGCTTAGCATTTCTGCGTTGGATTTACGCCCAACTCAAATCGAACTATTATCGGCAGGTGAAGGCGACTCTCGACATGTGGATACCACTATTGAGCTTTTTGAGTCCAATACCCAGCCACAATTTGACTTAGAGAGTAGTGTGGGCGCGGCCGCCGATGAGGTGTTCAACGCACTGTGGGCTACGCCTCGTTTAAATCGAGTGGCCTTACAGTCGGAGTCTTTATTAACCACTCGGAAATTGCTGCGCGAGCCAATTCAGTATGTACTGAGCCAAAAGAGCGCATCGCCACATGCACGGCTGATTACCGAAACGGTGATTGGACACGCGGTGAACGCACTGACAAAACGACTTAACGATCAAGATTTAAGTCTTCGCGTACGCACCGAAATTTTACAGGCGCTAAACGATCTGCCAAAAGAGCTTAAGCAATCGGCTCTCGTGAGCCCGGCCTTTGCCAATTACTGGCAACACGCACTGCGCCCAGACGGAATCGCTTTAAATTCAAAGAGTTTTGAGCACAGTACCGCCATTCCTCCCGGCATGCCGATCGGCAGTGCCTCGACAGCGGATTCTGGCTGGTGGGATTTTGAAGATTAATTAGGGCAAGCGTAAATGATGAGCGCGGACGACTTGGTCGATAACCTTATTAACGTCGTCCGCGGACTCTGAGATCTGAAGTTGAACGGCCTTGCCCAGAACGGGCTGGATCATCGCTTCCTCATAACGCAACCACAATGGATCGGTCGACATTTGGGCCAATTTTGACAATTCTTCATCATTGAAAGACTGCATCGCTTGCCGAAACCCTTGATGAAGTGGGTGATTTGGTTCAAGCCATTTGGCAGAAATTCCGTTTTGAATTTCAACCGCGACTTGTTTCCATTGATCGGCGGTAATACTCCGATTTTTTGTTTTAAGTGGATCGAGAATCGATCTAATAAGTCCGCCATCCGTTGCCAATAGCTGTTGAACCAAAAACTGGCTTTCCAAAGTGGCAAGAGACTGGTCACGCGCAGATAAATCTTCCGCCAAAGCGGGTCTGGCACCACAGGAATAAAGCGCTATTAGCGCGAGCGCCAAACCATTGACTAAAAATTTTTGACTAAACATGAGTGGATTACCGTACTTTAATGCTCGGAATCAGAGTTCGAAAAATGCGTTGATCTTCGCTCCTGAGTGTTCAATAAACTCGTTGCCGACAGCAACATGCGACGGGTCAAAGGCGCGTAATCCACTCGTCTGAGATTCCACAACGCCAGCGGCTGACTTTCGTCCATCGGATCCAGGTAATTGCCATTCAAGCGAATTTCATAATGCAAATGAAATCCCGTTGATAACCCCGTGCTTCCAACGTAGCCAATAACCTGGCCACGATGCACCGTTGTGCCCACAATGGTTTTGTCGTCAAATGCATTTAAATGCCCGTAATGAGTGGTATAGCCACCCGGGTGTTCAAGAATGATTAAATTTCCATAGCCTGCGTAATTAGCAGCAAAAACCACTTTACCGTCGGCCACCGCTAAAACGGGCGTGTTCTTTGGAGCGGCAAAATCGACGCCAATGTGATTTTCGTTACGCACAACCGTCTTACGAACTTCAACAATTTTGGTCTTTTTGTTGACCTTTTTAACAACCCGCGACCGCATCGTGATGCGTGTACGCGCCGGACCGACGCCGCGCGAAATTCTCGTAAAACTAACGGGGTTTGTCCAGAATTGTCTTTCCAATGATTCACCCGCAGGCGTGAAAAAGCCACCCGGAAGATTATCGCGCTCGACCCACAACGCTTGTCCTAAATCCTGTCCGGTGGCCTTATCAATCAATGTGACGGAGATCAAGTGTGACGCTTCCTCATCATTGCCATCATCAAATAGCACTTGTATTAAGCCATCCGGGTGCGAAAAGCCTTCTTCGGAGTTCGCAATGGCTGCGGCCAACCCGGCTAACTCCACATGCAGCTCATTAGGAACTGCTTTTTTTACCGCGTCGGTTTGATCAATGGCGTCTTGTAAACTAAATGTCTCTAACTGCAGCGACCCATTCAAGTAAGGCAACGCTTGTGTTTGGTATTCTATTGACCCTTCTGTCAACGCTCTCGTGAAGGTCTCTAAGCGTGTGTTGTTATCGCCTCGTTTATACCAAGCTATGCTTAAAGCCAGTACTTTGTCTTGATCATTAACTAAAACCGAGTATGGAATACAAGGGGTTGCGCTTAAATATAGCTCCGGCACGTGTAAAGTAATTTGTCGTGACATTTCTTCATCGTGCAGCCCCAATAATCGAATAACGTCGTTTTTTCCACTGCTCGCGATGCAACCCCATCGCGCATCAAAATCTTCCAAATCATTTTTCGCCATCGCTGCGCGATTATTAGAATTAGTGCGGCGTGCGCCATGCTTGATGCCCGGTGGAACCACCTTCGTTTTATGGCTCGCATGAGCCGCATGACTTTTCTTAGGATGAGCGGCGCTTGCAGGAGGACTCGATTCCGCCTGCACTAATGACAGAGAGCACAACAGTAGGCCCAGGACCAAACCCGTTGCCCCTAATAAACTTTTCCAGTCCGTCAAATTCATTGCTTTGATTAAATTCATGAACTCATTTTACCTAGGCACGGTCAGCCATGGCTCATCATTACGTTATCTTAAATTTTGGTAGGTGATTGTGATCAACAATCATGTGAATGGTTATCCCCAAGGCAGAGAATAAGTTTTCACGTTTGTAAAGCTCTTCATCGCTTCTTGAACGCCTTCTTTAATTCCGATACCAGAATCTTTGATGCCACCAAATGGCGTTAGTTCCAATCGATACCCAGGGACTTCACGAATGTTAACGCTTCCCACTTTCAGATCTCGAATAAATCGATTCATGTAGTCCCAGCGGTTTGTACAAATCGACGAAGATAAACCGTAGGCCGTGGAATTCGACAAGGCGACGGCTTCATCAATCGAACCGAAGCGAATGATTGGTGAAACCGGACCAAACGTTTCTGTAAAGGCGACGTTCATAGTCGCTTTGACCTGGTCAACGACCGTTGGCGCATAAAGAGCGCCTTGACGTTGATGACCAATTTTTAATACCGCCCCTTGCTTTATGGCATAGTTCACTTTTGCCTCAAACTCACACGCGGCAGCCTCATCAATGACCGTCCCCATATCCATTTCGGGGTCCATTGGATTGCCGTATTTAATTTTTGCGGTTTTTGCGGTCACTTGTTCCACAAAGGCATCGGCCACGGCAGAATGAACCAACATCCGCTTAATGGCAGTGCAGCGTTGTCCTGAATTTTTATAGGATCCCGCCACGGCCAAGGTGCTGGCTTCATCGATGTCGGCGTCTTCCATCACGATAATTGGATCATTCCCACCCAATTCCAATACTTGTCGTTTATAAACCGCCTTAGCCGCAATGTATTTTCCAATCGGAACACCGCCCGTAAATGTGACCACGTCGACGTCCGAGTGGGTTAACAGTTCATCCGCTATTTCTTTGGGATCACCGGTTATCACTGTAAACATCGGCTCAGGCAATCCCGCTTCATACAGCAAATCTTGTAATAAATAGGCGGTTAAAGGGGTTTTCTCGGATGGCTTAAGCACCATTCGATTATTGGTGGCGATGGATGGCGCCACTTTATGAGCAACTTGATTCAGCGGGTGATTAAATGGCGTGATTGCGCTGATGACGCCCAATAGCGGTTCACGAACCGTATAAACCTTTCGCTTTTTGCCATGAGCCGTTAGATCGCACGAAAAAATTTGCCCGTCGTCTTGTAGAGCCGCATTCCCCGCAAATATAAACACATCACAGGCTCGACCGACTTCGTAAATGGAATCTTTAAGGCACAGCCCACTCTCGGCGGTTATTAACTCCGCAACTTCTTGAGTGCGCGCACGCAGCAATGCGGCGACTTTTGTGCAAATTTGGTATCGATCATATCGAGTCAGCGTTGATTGAAATTGATGAGCGGCCGTAATCGCTCGCTTAACATCGTCAACCGTTGCCATAGGCACTTGGCCGCACACGCTGTTGTCCCAAGGGTTATAAACCGGCGCCAACCGTGTTGTTTTGGTTTTTTGGCCTTGAATGCTTAAATAATCACGAATGAATGGCTTAAACGACATAATTGAGTACCCAGTCAAATGCATCAAAGTTTCGATAACGGTGATTCGGCAGTGTGTTGTACTGGCGATTTAAAATGAGGGGCACCAATTGTTCACTGACGCCTCCATGAGATCGCAGAGGAGCATCTAAACCCGATAAGTCGTGGCGACTGGCTTCGCTTCCTAAGACGGTGAAGCGCTCGGACACAATGACCAAATCACCCAAGCGATCGGCCGGCAACTCAAAGCGAGCCGCGGCTTCTTCGCGTGTTAATACAGATTCGATGCCTTGGAGCGCACTTAATTTTTCGGCAATTTCTTTAACAACTGCCGCGGGCTTGTCTATGTAAACCGTTGCAAAAGATCCCAGTGCGCCGTGATGCACCACATACGGATCTGTGATCGGTAAAATGACGCGCACCGCATTCCCGTCCGTCAATTTTTTTAGAACATCAGTCAAATAGATGACGTTCGGGGAGCCATCCATCGACGTTTTTGAGTTCATGCCGTGATCGGCGGTGAGGGCGATGGCAACGTTCAGTTGATCCAGCTTTGCCATATAGCCATCCAGCATCGCGTAAAACGCATTGGCTTCAGCGGTCCCTGGCGCATGCTTATGCTGGATGTAATCGGTGGTCGATAAATAAGCCACATCGATTAAGTCGCGTTTAAATAACTCGACCCCTGCGGCGAATATAAATTCACTGAGGTTTGCGCTATACACGTCCGGCACGGGCATATTCACCATGCTCAGCACATCGCTAATTCCGTTTTCTTCCAGTGTGACGTCTGCTGACTTTTCTGAAGAGAAACAAATTCCCTTCATTTGATGTCCGAGCAGGCGCCGCAATTTGTCTTTGGCGGTGACCACGCCCACTCGGACGCCGGCATCCGCTAGGGATTTTAGAATGGTCGGCGCCTTCAGCCATTTCGGGTCATTCATCATGACCTCGGTTTGAGTGTCTCGGTCGTATAGATAATTGCCGCAAATACCGTGAATCGCGGGCGGCACGCCCGTCACGATGGAGAGATTATTGGGATTGGTAAAGGTGGGCACGACACAATGGGCCACCGTATGCGTGCCGGTCTTCAAAACCCCTTTAAGCCAGGGCATCACGCCGGCGGCAACCGCTTGGGCCAAATAATCGGGCTCACAACCATCCACGCAGATCACGGCTTTGCGCTCGCGGGGCAGTTGATAGGTGCGTCCATTGACGGTGATTTTTGACATAATTTACCGCAAAATCAATAAGTTAGTAACTTTAACGCCGCTGTCCCGTTGATGGCAAATGGCATTAAACCCCAAGTTGTCAGACGCCCTATTGTGCCCGATTTGGACCGCAACATTGGGGGTTTGGGCCCCAACCCCAGGCGATCGCTCTCAGCCATTCAATCGCTTCGGATATTATGAACACTTCTTGAGGCTCGTTAAAGTGATTTGCCATGTCTACAGATCCGGTACTCCTGACTCCTGGTCCATTGTCCATTGCGCGAAAAACCCGCGAGGCCATGCTCAAAGACTGGGGCTCTTGGGACAGTGATTTCAATCGTATAACCGGACGCATTAGACAACGTATTCTGGAAATCGCGCATGCCCAAGGCACCCATGAGTGTGTGCCCATGCAAGGCAGCGGAACGTTTAGTGTTGAAGCCGCCATTGGGACCTTAGTGCCTTCTAGCGGGCATGTTCTGATCCCCAACAACGGTGCCTATTGTGCGCGCATGGTGCGCATGTGCAAAATTTTAAAACGCCAGGTAACCCAAAAAGACTACGCTGAGGATGCCGCGATATCGGCTGCAGACATCGATCGATGGCTCACCGACGACCCATCGATTACTCACGTCGCCTTGGTGTACTGTGAAACCAGCGCCGGTATATTAAATCCGCTGGAAGCCATCGCAGAGGTTGTGGCGCGCCATGGAAAGCGATTAATCATCGATGCAATGAGCGCGTTCGGCGCACTCCCTTTAGACGCTCGTCGTATTAAATTTGATGCCGTAATCGCAGCCTCCGGCAAATGTCTGGAGGGGCCTCCTGGCATGGGTTTTGTCATTGTTCGCAAGGAAGCCTTACTGGAATCAGAAGGCCATTGCCATTCTTTAGCATTAGATTTGTATGACCAATGGGTATACATGGAAAAAACCACCCAATGGCGTTATACCCCGCCAACTCACGTCGTTGCGGCATTAGATTGCGCCATTACGGAATATTTATCCGCGGGTGGTCGCGAAGCTCGTCTTGGAAATTACCGACGCAATTGCGACGAATTAATCTCCGGAATGGAAAAACTTGGCTTGAAGCCATTTTTACCCAGTTCGATTCAGGCTCCGATTATTGTGACCTTCCACGCACCCAAATCACCGAATTATCAATTTAAGTCGTTTTACGACGCAGTCAAAGCCAAGGGCTATATTTTATATCCAGGCAAGCTCACGCAAATAGAAACCTTTCGTGTGGGATGCATGGGGCAACTCGGTCCATTGGGAATGAATGGCGCCGTAAAAGCGATTGAGGAAGTATTGGCATCCTTATGATGCCGCTGAATTTCAAGCCTCATTAGTTCGCTTAAATCCAAACCACCAGAGTAGGGTTACGCCGGTAAGCGCCATGAAGGCACTCGTCGCCAGAGATTGGTGTACGCCAAAGGACTGCCCCATTATTCCAACGTTAATCCCACTAAACATTCGCAGTCCTAAATTAGACATCACGGCTACGCCAATAATTTTCCCGCGCAGTGCCTGTGGGGCACTCATTTGCACGATCGCCATGGACATGGAATTAAACGCCAGATCAAAAAAGCCTGCAAAAAACAAACTGATCACTGCTTGCCAATACGAGTGGGCGAGAGAAAAACTAAGCAACGCGATTGCCCACAGCGCGCATAAGCGCACCGCATTAATCGGCTTGGTTTTTAGACGACCGATAAGCTCTAACGAAAACCCCGCGACCAAGGCACCGCACGCGTCTGCGCCTAATAAAATTGCGTACGTGAGCCCAGCCTGACCATTGCCCAAGTCGGTTGCAAACTGTGGCATTTGCGCTTGGTATGACGTTCCTACACAAAACGCCGCCATTCCCGATAAAGCAATCATCGTGAGTAAGTTTTTGGATTGAAAAACATAACGCAGCGTTGTAATGACTTCGCTAAATCCCTGTAAGCGAACTATATGCGTTTGCTTCTGTTGCCGATATTGCGGTCCAAATGGCGCTTTCCAGAGCCACAAGATATACGGAATATAAATAAACGCATTGACCAATAGCCCGCCAGTAGGCGACAGCGTTAATATCAATACACTGCCAATCGCCGGTCCACACAGCATGCCAAGATACCGCCCGGACGACGTTAATCGCACAGCACTTTGCACATCCTGAGCGCCCACAATATCAAACAGCAAAACCTGCTCCGATGGGCTCCAAAGTACTCCCGATAAGCCGTGCAGTATTAATAACCCCATTGCGATGGGAATCGTGAGCGTATCGGTATAAATAAAATAGGCCCACCCCAGCGAACAACACAAAAACATGCTCATGCCAATTTGGATCAGCCGCCGCGGATCCAGGCGATCGGCTAATATCCCCGAGGGGATCGACAAGAACAAATAGGGGACCCAATGACTGATCACAGCAAACCCGCCCAGCAGTGCTGAGTGAAATTTTTGAAAGCTGGTCCAATAGGTGATGACGTGCTCCATGTTGTCTGCCATCATCACGGCGGAATTGAGGGACCAAAAGGTTAAAAACCCACGGTGCGAAAATGCAGCTAAACGAGGTGAATTTTCCATCAGAGAAGCTTAACAGAAATCGGCGTATTGCCACCGGTCATACGTAGATTGATTAATAAAGCAGTAGCACTGAGCTATTATTTTAAAGCCAACCGTTAGGGATTTTAAAATTTATTTTAAAGATTTTTTTGAAATGCGCCAACAAGACCGCGGCGAAATCCGATCACGCAAGCAATGAATATTGCTCCCATTACAACGTTCACCCAGGATCCTGCTATATCCGACAAATAATGCTCCAAAGTAACCACCAAAGCCGCTCCGACCGCTGGGCCTGCAAACGTACCCGTCCCGCCCAATAGAGTCATCAAGATGACTTCTGATGAATTCGCTTGAGAGACATCTGACAAAGTTGTGAACCCCAAGACAATGGCCTTGAGTGAACCGCCTAATCCCGCTAACGCGGCCGACAGCACAAACGCCAATAATTTATATTGCTGCGTCGCATAACCGAGTGATATTGCTCGCGGCTCATTTTCCCGTATTGCTTTAAGCACCTGACCAAAAGGGGAGTGTACGATGCGCATGATTAGGGCATACACCAGCAAAAAAATTACCAAAATGACGTAATACAAAACGTGATCAGACTGCAGTGGCAACAGACCCAATAGCGCACCCCGATGTATGCCTTGTAAGCCGTTTTCACCTCCGGTGAACGGCGCCTCTAAGCACAAGAACCCAACCAGCTGAGCGAGCGCTAGAGTGACCATGGCTAAGTAAATGCCCTGTCGTCGAATCGCTAATCCACCAATCACATACCCCATCAGCGCCGCAACGGCCATTCCCGCTAGGATGGCACTCAATGGCTCAACCGAATGCTTCGCCATTAGCCATCCGGTGACGTAAGCCGAAAACCCAAAAAATGCCGCATGGCCAAAAGACAGTAGTCCGGTGTATCCTAAAAGCAGATTAAATGCGAACGCAAATATGGCAAAACAGTAAATTTGCATGACAAACACTGGATAAATTCCAGTGAACGGAACGGCCAGTAATGCCGCCAAAATAACGGCGGTTCCTATGGTTTTTAGGCTCATGCTTCCTTACCAAATAGTCCTGCTGGTCTTAGAATCAATACCAACGCCATAATAAAAAACACCACAATATTGGAGGCCTCTGGGTAAACCACTTTGGTGAGTCCTTCCACAATCCCTAATAAGAACCCACTAACAATTGCGCCTAAAACGGATCCCATGCCCCCGATAACAACCACCGCAAAGACCACCGTGACCAAGGTCGAACCCATTTGGGGCGTCACCAATATCACCGGTGCCGCCAAACAGCCTGCTAAGGCTGAAAGCGCGACTCCCGCGCCATACGTTAAGGTTATTAAAAGTGGGACATTGACCCCAAAGGCCTGTAATAGTCGTGGGTTTTCGGTGGCCGCTCGCAGGGTAGCGCCTAATTTTGTTTTTTCAATCAAATACCACGTGGTTAAACAAATCACAAATGAGAATCCAATGACCCAAGCGCGGTATTTCGGAAGGATCATAAATCCCAGATTGAAGACGCCTTGCAATTGATCGGGTACTGGGTAAGAAAAACCGGAAGACCCAAACGTGCTTTGCAAAAGACCCTCAATAACCAGCGCCGCGCCGAATGTAAGCAATAGGCCATACAACGGCTCCAATCGATATATTTGCTTTAACAACGTGCGCTCAAAAATCATACCGACCACGCCTACGACAATCGGCACGAGTACCAAACATGCCCAATAATTGATTCCCAATGTCTGCAGCGCCACTACAATCGCCGTCGCGCCCAGGGCATAAAACGCCCCGTGCGCGAAATTAACGACCCCCAACATACCAAAAATAACGGCCAGTCCTAAACTTAATAAGGCGTAAAACGCCCCGTTAACGACCCCCAACATCAGTTGGCCGAGGATGACAACAATCGGGATTCCAAAAATTTGGTCCATAAATTTTTTTGATCAGCGGCGGCGCGCGCCGCTGACCTTCCGTTTCCTTAGGATTTTGGATTTTTGCAAATGCCGGTTTCGGGCCCAAACGCCTCTTCACCCTTCATCACTTTGATGACTTTGTAGTAATCATAAGTGTACTTAGACTCCGCTGGCGTTTTGACCTGCATCACATACATGTCGTGAATCATCACGCCATCGGGGCGAATGTATCCATCTTTGGCAAAAGCGTCATTGATCTTCATTTTTTTCAACTGAGCCATAACTTTATCCGAATCGGTTGTGCCCGCCGCTTTTACGGCCTTCAAATAAGTTAAGGTTGCTGAGTAGGCGCCGGCATGATCCATAGTGGGAACCGCGTGCATAACATCCGCAAAACGCTTTTCGAAAGCGCGGCTATCGGGATTTAAATCCCAATACCAGCCGGTTGTGAGCGTTAATCCCTGCGCCGTCTGCAAGCCTAGGCTGTGGATGTTGCTAATAAAGGCCAAGAGCGCGACGGGTTGCATCGTTTTGGTGATGCCAAATTCCCGCGCCGCCTTGAGCGAGTTGGGAAAATCTTCGCCCGCGTTTGCTAAGCCCAACACTTTTGCACCAGACCCTTGAGCCTGAAGCAAAAATGAACTGAAGTCTGAAGCGTGTAATGGCACACGAACCGAGCCGACAACCTTGCCGCCAGAGGAGAGCACCACTTTGCTGGCCGCGTCTTGCAGTTGAGTGCCGAAGGCGTAATCCGCGGTTAGGAAATACCAGGTTTTCCCACCATTTTTTACGATCGCCGACGCGGTGCCATTGGCAAGAGCCGTGGTGTCGTAAGCGTAATGAACCGTATACGGAGTGCAGTCTTCATTGGTTAAGGACGCTCCACCGGCGCCGACTACAAATATCGGCACTTTCTTTTCCCCGGCCACTTTGGACATAGCGATGTTCACGCCAGTATTCGAGCCGCCGATGAGCATATTAAGACCATTTTGGTCCACCCACTCTCTGAATTTGGAGGCACCGACATCCGGCTTATTTTGGTGATCCGCCGGCTTCAGAACCGTAATGTTTCGTCCCAAGACTTTGCCGCCAAAATCGGCGACGGCCATTTTGATGGCTTCATAGCCGCCCTGGCCCATCACGTCCGCGTAATTGCCGGATAAATCGTCAATATCGCCTATCACCACGTCAGGCGCCGCACTCGCCATCATCGACCAGGATGCGAGGGCACCCAGCACTATCTTGGTTATTTTTTTAGTCAGCAGTGTATTTTGCTTCATCGTTATACTCCCAGTTGTTCCTTTAAGGATTCTCGACGTGCAGGCAATTCTCCTGCGGTAAATTCATCTATCATCTGTCCATGTTCCACGACATAAAATCGATCGGCGAGCGGCAACGCAAATTGAACATTTTGCTCAACCAATACGATCGTATATCCGCGCTCTTTCAATGTCACAATCAATCGGCCCAGCGCTTGTACGATCACTGGCGCTAAGCCTTCACTGATTTCGTCCAACAACAAAATTCGCGCGCCCGCTCGTAAAATCCTCGCCATCGCCAACATCTGCTGTTCGCCACCGCTGAGTCGCGTGCCTTGCGCGTGACGCCGTTCTTTCAAATTCGGAAATAATTGATAAATTTCTTCTAACGACATGCCGCCCGTGAGCAAGGGTGGTGGCAATAATAAATTTTCTTCACAAGAAAGCTTGGAATAGATTCCTCGCTCCTCGGGGCAATAACCCATTCCTATGCGTGCGATTTGATGGGGTTCTAAGCCAATCGTTTCATGACCATTTATGACAACCGAGCCGGCTCGACGGTCCGTTAGGCCCATTAATGCGCGTAGCGTCGTGGTTCGACCCGCGCCATTGCGTCCCAATAGCGTTACCACCTCACCTTCATACACGCGCCAGTCTTGCCCATGCAATATATGTGACTCTCCATAAAAGGCATGCAAATCGGTAACGCGAATGATTTCAGGCTTCATGCCATTGCTTCCATAGCGTTGCCCATATACGCCTCCATAACCTGAGGGTTATTGGAAATCGTTTGGTAATCACCGGATCCGATAATTTGACCGCGCTGTAGCACTGTGATGGTGTCGGCAATGCTGGCGACAACTTTCATGTTGTGCTCAACCATTAATATGGTGCGATTGGCGGACACTTTTTTAATTAGTGCAGTGACTCGATCGACATCTTCGTGTCCCATGCCCTGCGTGGGCTCATCCAGTAGCATCAATTGTGGTTCGGCGGCCAGAGTAGTCGCCAGTTCTAATGCACGCTTACGACCATACGGCAGTTCAATCGCGTGACGATTCATCTCCTGTGATAAGTCCACTTCGTGAATCAGCTCCACAGCACGGTCGTGTAGTTGGTTTAGCGAGCGGGCGCTTTTCCAAAAGTGAAACGAGGTGCCCAACGCTCTTTGCATTCCCAGACGCACGTTCTCCAAAACAGTCAAATGAGGGAAAACGGCCGAGATTTGAAAGCTGCGCACCAAGCCACGGGGCGCCAGGGTAGCGGGATCGATATTGGTGATGTCCTGACCGTTGTAAATAATGGTCCCGCTCGTGGGCTTTAGAAATTTAGTGAGCAGGTTGAAAAAAGTGGTTTTTCCAGCGCCATTGGGACCGATCAGAGCATGAATTTCACCGCGGCGAATTCCCAAGGAGGCGTCTTGTACGGCCACAAAGCCGTTGAATTCCTTGCAAAGCTTTTTGGTTTCGAGAATAAACGTGGTGGTCACTCGGTCGCCGCCTTCCAACTGCGTAAATGCGCTACTAAATATATAACGAAGTGGGCCGCTTTAGGAAAAATGCTTTGCTGTGGTGCAGTCCAGTGGCGGTTTAATCTTTCTCATTTGCACATTCGAAGTGGATTGTAATATTTCGCATCGCAGCATATTGCGCTTGTCTAGGACGGCAGCGAGCAGACTACTGTTTCGAGTCTAAAATCGATCGAATGGCGTCGAAGCGTTCTAGAACGTCATCAACGCGGATGAGGTCCATCACCCCCGGCTGTTCAATTTTACAGCGCCAGGGCAGTTGATCCGTCTCCTTGCCTCGAAATTTGCGTGCCGCAGCTGGGAAGCGATCCACACAATAATCGATGTATTGGTATGGGCCACTTCGCTTTGGGTTGGTTGCCGCATACAAACCCAACACGGGCACGCCAACGGCGTTTCCCATATGCGCCGGGCCAGAGTCCGGCGTTACAATCATTTTTGCTCTTTTAAGGGTAGCGAGCATTTCCGGTAAGGTGTCTTGACCAATGTGATTCACAACCGGTGCCGTCATGTGGCGAACAATCTCCGCGCCCATGGATCGTTCGAGGGGAGACTGACCGCCACACAACAGAATGCGATAGCCTTGTCTCGACATTTCATCAGCAACCGTTGCGTACCCTTTTGCGTTCCAATTTCGTAAGGGATGACTCGAGCATGGACTGATGATAATCGTTGGCACATCATCGGGTATGAGCTCTTTGGCTTTTTGGTCAGCAAGCCGATCGACCGGTATATCAAAGCGCCAGTCCCGATCTGATATTCCTAATTTTTTTATGAACTCAAAATGCGCATCGATGACATGTTGATTGGGATGCGACTCAATACGCTCGTTGGTAAATAACCACTGCAAATCTTGCGCTCGCTGCCAATCGTAGCCAATTTTTCGCTTCGATCTTATTCCTGACACCAGCAAACTGGCGCGCCACGCGTATTGCATGTGTAAAACCACATCAATGTGTTCTGCATTAAGCGTGTCTTGAATTTGTGATCGGCCGCGGCGACCTTCTTTTTTATCCAAAACCAAGAATTCGATATCTGGAATTGATCCCAACAGCAAAGCCGCAGCGCGACCGATTACCCATGTGATGCGCGTTTGCGGCAGCACGCGCTGTAAGGTTCTAACCACTGGCAGGGTATTAAGAACATCACCTAATGCGCTTAACTTAACCACCACCACTCGACGTGGTGGATCGCCATTGTTGCCCAAGTCTAATATTCCCATTGCGTTATTGTAATGGAAGCGTGATCACCCGAGTGTGATTCGACGAGCTAACCCCCACGCCTCCGCCAAGGAGTGTCGTAAGAAGGTTTCCGCAGCCGTTAATTTGCGCTGTTGAAACGTCTCGGGGGCGGTTAAATACGCCTCGCCACCCATCGCTCGAGCGAGTCGCCAACCGGCCACGGTGAGTGAACTGAGCATCAGAAACGGCACCGCCAAACTCAACGCGGCTTCAAGCTCACGATTGGCCCGGTCACGCATCGTTTGGCTGGATGATCTGAGCAACTCAATGGCCTCCACCAACGATTGATGGGCTTCTGGCGATAGCTGTGTTTTGCGGAGCTTAGTCACATCGGCTTGCATATCGTCTATTAAGCTTGCTAACGCCCTGCCTTCATCTCGGAGGACCTTCCGGGTCAGATAATCTAGGGCCTGAATGCCATTGGTGCCTTCATAAATTGCCCCGATTCGCGCATCCCGGTATAACTGCGCCGCGCCAGTATCTTCGATATACCCCATGCCCCCGTGCACTTGAATATTAAGGGAGGCCACCCAAGACCCCGTTTCGGTACCGAAGGCCTTTACCATCGGTATTAATAACCCCAGCCGCGCTTCGCGATCCACGCGGCCGTCACCGCCTTGAGCCTCTATGCCGTCCCACTCGCTTGCAGCGTAAACCGCCAAGGCCCGCGCGGCTTGGACGCGTGCGTCCATTTCCAACAACATTCTTTTAACATCTGGGTGAGATTCAATTGCATGTGATTTTGATTTAGCAAAAACGCGGCCTTGTACGCGTTGGGAGGCATAGCGTTGTGCCATTTGCAGAGCGCGTTCTCCCAAAGCATGACCTTCAATGCCGACCGCTAAGCGAGCCAGGTTCATCATGATAAACATGATCTCCATACCCTCACCCTCTTGCCCCACTATAAATGCCTGGGCTCCTTTGGAGCCATCGGACTCCCCATAGCTCATCACGCAGGTTGGGCTGGCGTGGAGACCCATTTTTCTTTCAATGCTTAAACAACGGACATCATTCCGTTGTTGCATTTCTCCGAGAGGCGATAGTCGGTATTTCGGAACTACAAATAAACTTAATCCTTTCGTTCCAGGCGCCGCACCTTCTACACGCGCCAAAATGAGGTGAACAATATTCGGTGTCAACGTATGTTCACCGTAAGTGATGTAACACTTTTGGCCTTTGAGCCAGTAGCCGGTGCCATCCTGAACGACTTTCGTTTTAATAGCCCCCACGTCGCTGCCGGCTTGCGGTTCAGTCAGGTTCATCGTCCCGGTCCATTCTCCCGTGACGAGCTTGGGCAATACGTGCGTTTTGAGAAACGCATTTCCTCTTAACGTAATTGCCTCAACCGCACTTCGGCTGAGCATCGGAGCCAACCGAAAGCTTAAATTAGCACTGCACCATAATTCTTCGATAAGCGATGCCAATAGTTGTGGAACTTGCATGCCACCCTGTGCGGCCTGCGCTCGCAAAGTTGGCCAGCCTTGCTCACAGAAGCGTTGATAGGCCTGATGAAATTGCGAGGGGAGCGTTATTTCTCCGTCGCGCCATTGCGCTCCTTGGCGGTCACCCAGTACATTTAACGGCGCTAATTGACGTTCAGCGAAATTGGCCGCTTCGTTTAATACGGCGTGTGCCTGTTCTAGGTCAAATTGGTCAAAAGCGCTCGCGTTTTGATAACGGACATCTTGGTAACAACTGGTTAGCCAGAAGCGAAGTTCGTCGAGCGGGGCTGAATATAACATAGAGGTCCTCCGCTAGGACTGCATTGCACATAAGTCACTAGTTTAGACCCATATCGTTGTTTTGCCAATCCGAACCGAATGCACTGCTAAGACTCAGCGTTGCATAGCAATATCAATGACTTTTGATTGGTATCGGTTATGAGAAAATCGATCCGATCCGTTGCCGTTCACTTTAAAAATGGCCATCGCTTCAATATCCAAAGCTCACCTGATTCGGAGTCAATTCCCTTGCAGGCGTGTGAGCATCGCCATCACGTCGACGCCTCTGTTGATGGCGTTTCTTGGATTTCCGTTGATCATCGGTTAAACTATTGAATATCAAAGAAACTTCGCTTCAGCGCTTCCGTTTTAAAAGGCCATACTCCGTGTTTGCATTTTTTGAATCTCTGCTTGATCCGTTTATTTTAACCCCAGATGACGACGAGCCTTTACCCAGTTCTTTTTTAGCGTTTCTTTGGGCGTGCACCCGCGGCATTCGTCGTTTCATGCTCGTGATGACCATTACCACCGCGTTAAGTGGAATTTTTGAGGCCTGGTTATTTTCAGTCTTGGGGCACTTGGTGGATTGGTTGAGCCATCAATCGATTGAACAGCTGTGGAATCAACGAACGTCTTCTATTGTGACCGTTTTGATTTTAATCATCGCGAGTATTGGCGTCGTGGGTCTTCAAAGTCTCGTTCGTCGGCAAGTCCTCGCGGGCAACTATGCCATGCGGTTACGTTGGATTTTTCATCGTCGCATGTTGAGCCAGTCGCTGAGCTTTTATCAGGATGAGTTTGCGGGACGCGTCGCAACAAAAGTCATGCAGACCGCCCTAGCCATTCGTGATTCTTGGTTTATTTTGGCGGACATATTGGTTTATGTCTTGATTTATTTTGCCACGATTATGTTCGTGGTTGGCTTTTTTAATCTTTGGCTATTGCTGCCATTTGTGGTGTGGCTGCTCAGTTACGCACTGGGCGTTCGATACTTTGTTCCCAGATTGGCTGCCGCCGGCAAAGCCCAAGCGGACGCTCGCTCGACAATGACCGGTCGCGTAACGGATGCGTATACCAATATCGTCACCGTTAAACTCTTTTCACATACCCAACGTGAAAGCCAATACGCGCAATCCGCGATGATGGAGTTTTTAAAAACCGTTTTTCGGCAAATGCGGTTAGTCACGACGTTTGAAGTCGTTAATCACGCGCTCAATATGGCATTGATTGTTGCTACCGTCGTACTGTGCTTGTTTTTGTGGTCACATCATCAACTCGAATTAGGCAGCGTCGCGGCGGCAACGGCGGTGGCGCTTCGTTTAAATGGCATTAGCCATTGGGTCATGTGGGAAGTGGCCTCCTTGTTTGAGCAGATCGGTACGGTGCAGGACGGCCTGACGACGCTCAGCGCGCCGCGCACCTTAGTGGACGCGCCAAGTGCCACCGAGTTAGTCGTGCATCGCGGCCAGGTGCGTTTTGAAGAGGTGCAGTTTGCTTATGGGGTTAAGTCAGCGGCCCAGGAGCTGGACGAGGAGCTCTTAACGTCGAACAAAACCCTAATCGATCGCCGCCTGGATCGATCAAAAATTGTAATTTCTGGTTTTAATTTGACGGTTTCGGCGGGCGAAAAAATTGGCCTGGTCGGGCGTTCCGGAGCCGGAAAAAGCACGTTGGTTAATTTGCTGCTGCGGTTCTATGATGTTCAAGCTGGTCGTATATTGATTGATGACCAAGACATCTCCTTAGTTACTCAAAATAGTTTGAGGTCGCATATTGGGATGGTCACTCAGGATACGTCGTTATTGCATCGATCGGTGCGCGACAATATTCTCTATGGCAGGCCCGACGCGTCCGATGAGGAGATCTGGGCTGTTGCAGAGCGTTGTGAGGCGACCGCCTTTATTTCTCAATTAAAAGATCCCGCGGGTCGCACTGGCTTAGAAGCCCACGTTGGTGAACGGGGCGTGAAATTAAGTGGTGGACAACGTCAACGCATTGCCATTGCTCGCGTCATGCTCAAGGATGCGCCGATCTTGTTATTGGACGAGGCGACGTCCGCGCTCGACAGTGAAGTGGAGGCGGTTATTCAGGAGAGCCTGTATCGCTTAATGGAAGGAAAGACCGTTATTGCCATTGCGCACCGACTCTCCACCATCGCCCAAATGGACCGACTCGTGGTCCTGGATGAAGGCCGAATTGTGGAGCAGGGGGATCACCAAAGTTTGTTGGCTCAAGGGGGCCTATACGCGAGACTGTGGGCGCACCAAACCGGCGGTTATCTTGGCGATTCCTAATTCAGGATGATTCGGGCCGCTTGCCCCCTGGTGTGAAGGTGTTCAACCGGACATTCCCCTGAGGACGACGTGGGCGTGTCACGGCGACGCCCTGGCATTGGTCTGCTTTGTGTGTGGCGCAGCAATTGTGTGTGGTGGTTTCAGTGCCCTGCTGTTTTCACATTACAATATGCGCAGCGCGAATGATTCGTCTTGCAGCAATCGTTTTGAAAGGGGAATGGAAATGAAAACCGCGATCCGGCTTGTTTGGCTACCTGTGCTGTTCGCGTTTTCGCTGTCGATACGAGCGGAAGTCACTGAAATCAATATCGGCTATCAGTACGGCATCGGCTACACGCCTTTTCACGTGATGGAGCGGCAAGGCTTAGTCGAAAAATACGCGAAAGCGGCCGGCATCAGTTTAAAAGCAACGTATCGAAACCTGGGAACGCCGGGGGTCGTGCGGGATGCCATGTTGGCCGGCGACGTGCAATACGGCGCAGTCGGCGTACCAACGCTCATTATTCTTGCGGATAAGAGTGATTTGGACTTTAAAGCCGTCGGAAATATTGTTTCATTGCCGATGAATTTTAACGTGAACACTTCAGTGGTCGGCGCTGATTTTTGTAATATGAAAGGCAAAATTGCTCTGCCTACCGTCAAATCCAGCGTACAAGCGGTCACCTTACAAATTGCCGCTAAGCAAAAGTGCCACGATTCCTACAAGCTTGATCCGAATACGGTTTCCATGACTCATCCGGACGGAATGGCGGCGTTGCTCAACAATCAGGTTGATGCCCACTTAACGGCACCGCCTTTTAATGATTTAGAAGTGAAAATGGGAAACGGCAGGATTAAGACCCTCTTTGATAGCTACAGTGTTTTGGGCGGACCCACGTCCTTCATTTTATTAGTCGGCAGTCAAAAATTTGCCAATCAAAACCCAAAAGCGCATATGGTATTGGTTAAGGCATTTGAAGAAGCGATCGCGTGGACTGCGAAAAATAAACAGCAGGCGGCAGAACTATACGTATCCGAAGAAAAATCCAAAGACACCGTCGCAGACGTGTTTTCCCAAATGTCAGACCCTAAGATGATTTTTGACACCACGCCAAATCGCATTGGCGTCTATGCCCAATTCATGAAAGAAATTGGCACCGTTAAACACAACATGAGTTGGAAAGATCTTTCGATGTCCAATTTGACTGGCCGTAAAGGGTCCTAACTACAGACCGTTGCCAGGATCCTAGGTTTGACAGGAAAAAGGAGCGACCTCATGATGAACGTAAGTCTGTTAAAACGCATTTTTATAATCATTATGGGCCTGGGCATTTTAAGTGCCCCCTGCGCCTTTGCCGAAACAGCTACCCTCAATATTGGCTATCAATATGGCCTCGCTTACATCATGTTTCATGTGATGGAACGACAGCATCTCGTTGAAAAACACGCCAAAGCGGCGGGCGTTAACGTTAACGTGAGCTATTTAAATATGGGGTCTTCTGGCATTCTTCGCGATTCATTATTAGCCAATCAAGTTGATTATGGAGCGATTGGTCCGCCTGCTTTATTATTTTTGGCTGATAAGAACGACGGAAAATTTAAAATGGCGGCGAACCTTGCTTCGCTGCCAATGATTTTAAATACCACTGAATCCGTGAAATCGATTTGTGATCTCAAAGGCAAAATCGCCATGTCGGCAGTCAAATCCAGCGTTTATGCCATCGCGCTTCAAATGGCCAGTCAACAGCAGTGCCACAATACTTTTTTATTAGATCCCAACACCATCACGATGACGAACCCAGAAGGCATGGCCGCCATTATCAATGGCCAAGTCGAATCGCATTTCTCAGCTTATCCGTTCGTTGATTTAGAAGTTAAACAAGGGCACGGAAAAATCAAACCCATTTTGAACAGTTACGATACGTTTCAAGGGCCAGCGGCTCTGATTGTGTTGGTCGGAAAAGACAGTTATCGCGCCGAGAATCCTAAAGTGTATGCGGCGATGATTGCTGGACTGGAAGAGGCCATGAAATGGGTCAAAGCCCATAAACAAGAAGCGGCTCAACTGTATATCGACGAAGAGCATTCCAAGGAACCCTTAGATGTGATCGTTGCTCAGCTGTCTTCTCCGGACGTAATTTTTGATATTACGCCACGTCAAATTACCAAATTCGCACACTTTATGAAAGAAATTGGCACGGTTAAAAAAGAATGGGATTGGAAGAGTCTTTCCAGTCCGAATCTTCTTGGTTTAAATGGCTCGTGAGATGTCAGCGGTCGCTGTAAGTGAAGCAGGCACGCTGTGACCAATGGAATTATTGTTTTTAGTCTACTCACGGTGTGTGTGACAGACGGCAGCGACTTAAGAATCCCTCTTATTTCATCGGCTCACGCTCGTTACGACCGTTGGCTCGTCTGATGGGTATATAGGTTGAGGTTTTGGGGTCGGATTGCCTGCATCCCTTTAATTTCCGCTAGAATCGAGGTGACTCCACTGATTTGAGATAAGGTTTTGCGTTATGGCTTTATTAGAAGTTAAAAATGCCAGCATCGAGTATCGCACGGGTCGACGCAAGACCGTCCTGGCGGTGGATAACGTATCCTTTGACGTCAGAAAGGGCGAGTGTTTAGCGCTGATCGGACGGTCCGGCTGCGGCAAGTCAACCATTCTGAAAGCCATCGGTGGCTACCTCAAACCCTCCCAAGGGCAGATCCTATTAAATGGCCAACCCATCCATCGTCCCGGTCCCGATCGCATGGTGGTTTGGCAGGATTTTGATCAGTTGTTTCCGTGGAAATCCATCGAAGAAAACGTCGCGTACGCCTTATTAAAGCAAAACATTGCTCATGCAGAGGCTTTGGAGCGCGCGATTCAATGGCTGGACGTGGTGGGGCTCAAACAAGCGCTCGGCCAATATCCGCACGAGCTGTCCGGCGGCATGAAGCAGCGCGTAGCGATTGCCCGTGGGTTTGCGGCTAATCCCGCCATATTATTGATGGACGAACCCTTCTCGGCCTTAGACGCATTAACGCGCCTGAAATTGCAAGATGAGCTGATTGAATTGCAGCAACGCTTCGGTACGACCGTCGTATTTGTGAGCCATGACATTGAAGAGGCCGCGAAAGTTGGCACTCGAGTGTTGGTGCTTTCACCGCACCCGGGCCGCGTGAAGGCGACACTAACAGCACAAACCCCTAATCTTGTCGAAACCATGCGGTCGTTGATCTTTGCCGATGTTCCAAGCGACGCTCAGGACCATTGAGAGTGAGCACTCTTTCAGGACTATTTTAATGATCGATCTTTTTAGAAAAATTGCGGTTGGGGCTTTTTTCCTGCTGATGTGGGAGTTAAGCGCTCGCTATGCCGATATGCCACTACTGTTTCCCACACTCACGGATACGGTTAAGGCCTTAGTGGCGGCCATTATGGCCAGTGGCGACGCCTCTCTTTTGCGATACGTCGGTGAAACTGCTAAAACGCTGTTCAGTGGATTTCTCATCGGCTCACTGATCGCCTCGATTCTCACGGTATTGGCCATCAACACCAAAGTGGGCGAGGACGCCTTATCGTTAATCATTGGGGGTTTTGCGCCTTTACCGGCGGTCGCAATTTTTCCGTTGGCACTCATGTTTTTTGGCATTTCGTATAAGTCACTGCTGTTTATAGCGGCGTTCGCGACCGTTTTTCCGGTGGCGTTGGCCATGAACCAAGGCTTTAGGACCGTGAGCCCCACTCTTCGCAATGTGGGCAGAAATCTTGGCATGGGCGGATTGGAATTGACTTTGAAAGTGCTCATTCCGTCTGCGTTGCCAGCGATTTTGGCGGGATTACGCAACGGATTTTCCAACAGTTTTAGAGCGCTGGTTGCCGTTGAAATGGTCATCGGTGCGGCCACGGGCCGCGGCGGTTTGGGCTGGTACGTGGTTTCGTCGAAGCAAAATCTAGACATTCCCGAAGTGTATGCCGGCATCATTGCCATCATGGTCATCGGTTTATTATTTGAAGCGCTGTTTAAGTGGATTGAATCCAATACCGTACGCAAATGGGGGATGTTGAGTTAGATTTTGGCTATTTGCCAATACAAAACTCACCGAAAATTTTTCCCAACAAGTCATCGCTTAAAAAAGCGCCCGTAATTTCAGATAACGCGTGTTGCGCGTGCCTGAGCTCTTCTGCCACCATCTCTATTTCTCCGCCATGGATCGCTCGCTCAGTGGCGGCGGCTACGGCCGCGTGAGCTCGCTGAAGCGCTTTTAAATGACGCCGTCTGGCGCTGAAAACCGACGCGTCCGTTTGCTGCGAATGGGTAAGCTCTAAAATCGTGGTTCGTAACCGATCTAACCCCGTTCCGGTTTTTGCGGATACCCACACCTGGGCATTGGTGGTCGGACTATCCTGCTCAATGGGTGGTTGCTCGTGTATTGCATCAATTTTATTAATCACCTGAATCGCAGGAACCGCGAGCGTCTTCACTTCATTAGCAGCCTCCGTCATGGCGTGTATATCGGTACTGTCTACAACGTACAACACCACGTCTGCTTCTTGGATTTCAGCGTGCGCTCGACGAATTCCTTCAGCCTCAATTCGTTCAACGCCCTGGCGCAAACCAGCGGTGTCAGCGATATCGATCGGAACTCCTGCCAAATTTAAGCGTTCTCGAATGACGTCGCGCGTGGTTCCGGCCTCATCGCTCACGATGGCCGCGTCCAGCCCCAACAGCGCGTTCAACAACGACGATTTTCCGGCGTTTGGGCGTCCAGCGATGACCACTTTAAGGCCCTCTCTCAAACGCACGCCGTGTGAGGTTTGCCTAATCAGCGACGTCAACGTCTCCTGCCAATCCTTCAACGACGTTATGATCTGATCTAAAGGATGAGACGTTAAGTCTTCGTCGGAGAAATCAATGCGTACTTCAACCTGAACGCGGATGGCAATCAATTGTTCTAACAGCGCATTGACTTTATCTGAAAACGCTCCCGTCAACGACCGGCTGGCGGCTTTCGCGGCTTGTCGGCTGCCCGCATCAATTAAATCGGCCACCGCCTCGGCTTGCGTCAGGTCCAAACGATCATTTAAAAAGGCGCGCTCACTGAATTCGCCAGCTCTCGCTTGACGTACGTCGTCAAACTGCAAAACGCGCTCCAATAGAGCGTCGAGAATGTGCACGCCACCATGAACCTGTAATTCAACGACGTCTTCTCCGGTATAGGAATGTGGGGCTTTAAAATACAACACCAACCCCTCATCGAGCAGCGTTCCATCGAGATCGCTGAACCGCGTCAAATGGGCGTACCGTGGAGTAGGATTTTTGCCCAAAAACGTGGCCGCTATGCCCAACGCTTTTGATCCGGAAATTCGAATAACGCCGATACCGCCGCGGGCATTGGCAGTGGCAATGGCGGCGATGGTGTCCGTAAACTCCATTGTTTCGTGTTACTCCACCACAACGCGTTGTTGACTCAAGGCCGTAATCTCCTCGGCACTCATTCCCAACCATTCCATTAATACTTCTTTGGTGTGTTCCGCTAAGCGCGGTGGTGGCCGATGAACCGCCGCGGGCGTTTGGCTCATTTCAACCGGAAAGCGCACCGTCGGTAAGACGTCGTCGCCACGTTGAATGGATTGGGCCATTCGCCGTTGCTGGACGTGAGGATCGTTAAACACATCATCTAAACGATTAACCGGCCCTGCCGGTATGTTGTGCGCCAACAGCTGTTCGAGCCAATGCTCGACGCCTTCGGTGAGGAGCTTTTGTTGGATCAGCTCAACCAATTGGTCACGGTTGATCACCCGTTGACGATTGGTGCTAAAGCGCTCATCGCTGGCCCATTCTGGACATTTTAAAATTGAGCAAAAGGCTTTAAATTGACCATCGTTTCCGACCGCAACAATTAATGGGCGATCGTTCGTTTTGAATACTTGGTAGGGAACAATGGTGGGATGGGTGTTGCCAATTAGCCCGGGTGGCCTACCACCGACCAAATAATTTAGCGACTGATTGGCCAACATCGCCACCTGCGTATCCATTAAGGAGACATCCAAATGCTGCCCTTGACCCGTTTGCTCGGCGTGTCTTAGCGCAGCTAATATGGCCACGGTGGCGTACAAACCCGTCGCCAAGTCTGTGACCGCAACGCCCACTCGTAATGGACCGGACGACTCCGTGCCGGTGATGCTCATTAAACCAGCCATGCCTTGAATGACAAAGTCATAGCCCGGACGTTGTCGATAAGGTCCCGATTGCCCAAATCCCGTAATCGAGCAGTACACCAGTTTTGGATGTGCCGCGAGTAGGGTTTTGGCGTCTAACCCATATTTTTCCAGTCCACCAAATTTGAAGTTTTCGATTAAGACATCCGCTTTTAGTGCCAATTGCTTCAAGAGGGCTTGGCCTTGCGGTGTACTCAGATCAATCACAATGGAACGCTTATTGCGGTTAGCGGATAAATAATAGGCGCTGTCTCCCGCCTCGTTTTCCATAAACGGAGGGCCCCATTGTCGGGTGTCGTCGCCGTTTATGGACTCCACTTTGATGACGTCAGCACCCAAATCACCAAGGATTTGGGTGGACCAAGGCCCTGCTAGTACCCGCGACAAATCCAACACTTTAATGCCCGATAAGGCGCCTGTCATATTAGGAAAAGTCATGGATCCCAAGGCTCCTAAGTCCGCAGTTTGTGCTCCTCAGCCGCGACCAACTTATTGATGTGATACTGCTGCAATATGGTTAGCAATGTGTTCACAATCCAATACAACACCAATCCCGAAGGCAAAGCCGCCATCATGATGCTCATGATAAAGGGCATCATCATGAACACCTTCGCTTGCACTGGGTCTGGCGACGTGGGATTTAATCGATATTGAACGAACATCGCTGAGGCCATGAGGATTGGCAGGATATAAAATGGATCCTTCGTCGATAAGTCCTGCAACCAAAAAATAAAGGGCGCCTGACGCATCTCTACCGATTCCATCAACACCCAATAAAACGCAATAAATACTGGCATTTGCAGCAATGTTGGCAAACACCCGCCGAGTGGGTTAATTTTTTCGCGCTTGTAAAAATCCATCATCGCGCGACCCAGCTCTTCTTTATTGTCTTTATAGCGTTCCTGGAGCGCTTTTAATCGCGGTTGCGCCAAACGCACTTTCGCCATAGAGCGCCCAGATGCTTGCGCCAATGGGTAAAACGCCGCCTTGATCAGAATGGTCACGATGATGATCGTCAGTCCCCAGTTCAGCGCAATCTTATGCACCATCGATAACAGCCAGAAGAGTGGCTCGGCAATAATGGTCAGCCTACCGTAATCAGCCGTGTACTCAAGCTTTTGCCCGATCGCCGAGAGCTGGTCTTGCAGTTTCGGACCAATAAAAACAGTGGTGGAGTTTTCCAACGTATCGTTTGGTTTAATTTCCGTGGCTTTATTTTGTTCGAAACCCAAACGGTAATCTCGGTTTTTAACCGAATAATGAAACTGATTTTCAGGACCATTTTTTGGAATGGCGGCCACCACAAAATGATGCTGCATGGCGGCGATCCAGCCGCCGCTGACTGCGGTTTTGGGCATTTGTTCTGGATCAGTCGGCTCGACGTTAAGCTTGGTGATTTTATTGCCGTCAAACACCGCTGGGCCTTTAAACGCATAGGTGTTTGGATTAAACATAGAGCGTTCGGTTTTTTGCCAACGTTCAACAAGGTCGCTGTACCCATCAACAGGCCAGGTGCTGGCGCTGTGGTTATTTAAGGTGTCACGAACTTCAATGGCGTATTGGCCGCGTTTAAACACAAGGGTTCTAATCAATTGATGCCCTTGTTGATCATCGGCCGTCAACGCGACCGTCAGCGTCGATTGATCGCTGGCCATTTCATAATGATCCGCATTTGACGCGTACTGCGTCTGTGGACCAATGGATAATCCTTCGGTGCTTTTATAGCCACTCTGTAACGCGGCAAAGCTGTCCGCGTTATTGCTGTCGATCAACACAACCGGTTGGGCGTTGTCTTTTGATTGCGTGTATTGCCGCAATACTGCCTTTTGAATCGTCGCACCCAGCAACCCAATTTCTAAATGCAACACATCGGTATCGATGCTAATGACCTTGCCTTCGGGTGCGGCCACCAAAGGGTGATCCTCGGCCGCAGCCGTCACGGGCGCTTTGGTTGCCTCGGCCGCGGGTGATGACGTCGCATTGGTCTCAGTTTGCGAAAGATTGGGGTTGGCGGCCGGCGCTTCGGGGAGGGTGTTCGTCGGCGCGGCGATCGCGGTCGATTCTGGATGATCTTGTTGATAAAACTGGTAGTTCCAAAACAAGGTCAGGGCTAATACACCCCACAACATCATTCGCACATTATTCATTCGACGTCTCACTCATTTGATTGGGGTTTTGCTGAACCACTCGGTACAGGATCATAACCGCCCGGATGAAAAGGATGGCATTTCGCAACGCGCATTAAAATCAGGCCGCTGCCACGCAGCGGGCCATGGTCCTGTAAAGCCTCCAGAGCATAGGCTGAGCAGGTGGGGTAAAAGCGACAGCGGGGCATGAGCCATGGGCTCACAAAAGTTCGATACGCCAGAATCGGCAATGCCAAAATTGCACCGATTGCCGATTGTATTCTCATTAGGCTTGACCCTCTAATCGTTGACTCATCAGCGCATACACCCGTGTTAAGACTTGAGCTAACTCGGTGTGCGTGCGTTCACGAATTGGCGCTTTTACGGTTACCACGTAATCGGCGGCCAGTAGGGTATTTTGCCTCAAACGAAAATCTTCGCGTATCCATCGTCTGATTTGATTACGCCGCACGCTGGAGCCCGCATTTTTGGTGCTAACCGACATGCCGAGCCGAGGTTGTGCATTGTTTTTAACGGCGTGAAGATTCAGGTTTGAATCGGCCACTCGGCGGCCCTCTTTGTAAACCCGATCAAACTCGACTTTCGTGAGTAGGCGTTGCGGCGGCTTGAAATTAAATCCCGGCATCGGCCTGAGGGCCGCACCGTTACCGCTTAGGGAATCAGCCGCTTACGGCCTTTGGCGCGGCGACGAGCCAACACCTGACGGCCTTTTTTGGTGGCCATACGCGCCCGAAAGCCATGGGTACGCTTGCGTTTGATGACACTGGGCTGATAAGAGCGTTTCATGATGACAATCCAAAGCTTAAGGCTTAAAACAGTGAGCCGGAAATAATACGGTTTTTAGCCTGTGCTGTCAACGACTCCGAGGTGGTCGATCAGTCCCGATGAGATCGGAGAATAGGTCGCTGTGGCGGGGGTCTTTCTTATTTTTGTATCCTCAAACGGGCACATTCGCCGCGATTTCCCCGTTAATGGGCGCGGGGTTTATCGTAACAATATGATTTATATAGTTATTTTATGACAGGCGTCCCATTTTGGCCTTGTGGATAAAAGCGTTGTGATTCGCGCCAAAGCCATATACACTCGCCGGTCCCTGTGGATAACTTTTTGAGTTTAAGCGATGAATGCGTCCGATCAAGGTCTTTGGAATCGTTGTATAGGTTATCTGCAATCCGAAGTATCCGAGCAAGAATTCAACCTGTGGGTGCGGCCTTTACAGGCCGATTTATCCGACGGCCTATTGAAACTGTGGGCACCGAATCGATTTGTGCGCGACTGGGTCGCCCATAACCTGCTCTCCAGAATAGAAGCGCTCGTCAACCGGGAGGCGTCGGAGGACCCACCGAGTGTGGTGCTCGATGTGGGGTCTAAAGCGGCGACTGCGGCCGCCACCTCTGCGGCCACGCCAATGGCCAGCCCAACGCTTCATTCAAAACCCGTTGCCGTTGTGGGCGGTCGGATTTTACCGGAGTCCACCTTTGATACGTTTGTTGAGGGCAAAAGCAATCAAATTGCCAAAGCCGCAGCCCGACAAGTGGCTGAAAACCCCGGGCGAACCTATAACCCCTTGTTTATTTACGGCGGCGTGGGATTGGGAAAAACTCACTTAATGCACGCCATTGCCAATGAAATTCGACGGCAGCAGCCTGGCGCGCGGATCGCGTATGTGCATTCGGAAGGGTTTGTTGGCGACATGGTGCGCGCAATCCAGCGCAACAAAATGGCGGAATTTAAGCAGGCGTATCGAACCTTAGATGCGCTGTTGATCGATGACATTCAATTTTTTGCCGGCAAAGACCACTCGCAGGAAGAGTTTTTTCACACCTTCAATGCACTGTTGGAAGGTCAGCGCCAAATTGTGATGACCGCCGACAAAGTGCCCAAGGATGTTCAAGGCATCGAAGAGCGGTTGCGCTCGAGGTTCAGTTGGGGTTTAACGACGGCCATCGATTCACCGGATTTAGAAACCTGTGTGGCGATCTTAAATAATAAAGCGGAATCCGCCGATATTCGCCTACCGGCCGAAGTCGCCTTTTTCATCGCCAAGCTGGTTCGGTCAAACGTTCGTGAATTAGAAGGGGCGCTAAGACGCGTCGCGGCAAACGCTTTATTTACGGGCCAGATGATTACCATTGAACTCGCCAAAGAGGCGCTTCGCGACCTCATTGCGCTCAAAGATCGAATGATTACGATTGAAAACATTCAAAAAACCGTTGCCGAGTACTATTCCATTCGGGTATCGGATTTGCACTCGAAAAAGCGCAATCGAGCCATTTCGAGGCCTCGCCAAGTTGCCATGGCGCTCACTCGAGAACTCACCAGTCATTCCTTGCCAGAAATTGGCGATGCCTTTGGTGGCCGGGATCATACGACGGTGTTGCACGCCTGTGAGCGGGTGAAAGAACTCAAGGAAGAGGACCGGAAAATCTTCGAGGATGTTAACAACCTGTTAAAAACCCTAACGGGATGATGGGGATAAGTTGTGGAGAAAACCGAGACGGATTTTTCTGCCAATTTATCCACAATCCACGCACAGTTTGTCCTAAACTTATCAGATGCTCATCCCAAGCTTTGGTGATAAGCTAAGTCCTAGATTCAACTGATGCTAAGAGGGTTTTCCACAGATTCCATAGTGGCTTATCATTATCATCATTGATTTAATCTTAAATTCTTAATCTTTTAAGAACTGATTCAATAAGAGGCTAGTATGAAGTTTCAAGGCGCACGCGAAAAGATCTTAGAACCACTTCAAGCCGTAATTGGTGTCGTTGAGCGTAAACAGACAATGCCGATACTGGCCAACGTATTGCTCAAAGTGAGCAACGGCCGATTATCGGTACTGGCTACAGACCTGGAAGTCGAACTCGCCGCTACGGTCGAAATAGACGCTCAGGAAGACGGTGAGATCACCGTTCCGGGTCGCAAATTAGTCGATATTGTGAAAGCGCTGCCCGATAGTTCGGTGGTCAGCATCCATCAAAGCGGCGATAAGATTCAAGTAAAAGCTGGTCGCAGTAAATTCAGTTTAACGACCTTACCAGCGGCGGATTTTCCAACCGTCGAACAAATAGCGCCAACCCTGTCCTTTGAAGCGCCCGCAAATCAAATTAAACATCTGATTGATAAGACTTATTTTTCAATGGCGCATCAGGATGTTCGGTATTACCTCAATGGCTTGTTATTCGAGGCGGATGGCAAAATGCTTCGAACCGTCGCAACGGACGGTCATCGCTTAGCCCTTTGTGAAATGGAATTAACCACCAAAGCGGGTTTGCAGCAGGTGATTGTGCCCCGAAAAGGCATTTTGGAATTGCAACGGTTGTTGGGAAACGATGGAAGCATAGGGGTGGACATCGGATCAAATCACATTCGAATCACGATCGGCGAAATTCGATTCACTTCGAAGCTAATTGATGGCAGATTCCCAGAATATGGACGCGTCATCCCGGAAAATCCTGGACGAACCATCACCGCGGACCGAGAAATGTTACGTCATGCTTTGTCTCGAACCTCGATTTTGGCGAACGAAAAATATCGCGGGATTCGAGCCCTTTTAAAGCCCAATCAAATTGTATTGACCGCTCACAACCCGGAACAAGAAGAAGCCGAGGAAGAGGTCGAAGTGACGTATAGCGGTGAAGAGTTTGAAGTAGGGTTTAACGTCAATTACCTTATGGACGCGCTGAGCGCTATTGATGGAGCCGAGGTTCAAATAGGCCTCACGGATTCTAATTCCAGTTGTTTGTTGTCGGCGCCCGGTGACAAATCAACCCGCTACGTCGTCATGCCGATGCGTCTCTGACCGAGACCGAACGCTAAGACCATCGGATGCTCAAGCGTGTTGAGATAAACCGTTTTAGGTGCCTTCATCGCGCAGACGTTCATTTTGACCCTGTTTTTAATCTCATCGTAGGGCCGAATGGCTCTGGCAAAACCTCTTTGTTGGAAGCCTTATTCTTTCTGGGTCGAGGCCGTTCCTTTCGCTCCAGACGCCTTGAAAAGTTGATCCAGTCTGGGGAAAAAGATTTCACCTTATTTGCGGAAGTGATCGAAGGCCCATTGAGTACGAGTCTCGGGGTGGGGGTGAGTGCGGATGGCGTGGACATCCGCATTCAAGGTCAGAAAGCCGATACCTCGGCCCAGTTGTCGTACCACCTGGCACCCCACATCATTGATCCCGAGGTTCATAAGTTATTAGAAGAAGGCCCCAATCGGCGGCGGCGGTTTATGGATTTTGGAGTGTTCCACGTGGAACAGTCCTTTTTAGCGCTGTGGTATCGATACCATCGAGCCTTAAAACAACGCAACGCTTTTCTAAAAACCGCCGATACCGCGGAATCCGCCTTTGATGGCGAGCTCTCTCTGAGCGGCGATCAGTTGCATGAGTTCCGTCATCGCTACTTAGAGCGGTTTCGGCCCGTCCTTAATGAGATCGGCCAACACTTCTTGAATGCCCCCGTGAGTCTTCACTACCAGTCCGGTTTTGGCACCGAAGAACCCCTGGCCGAAGCCCTAAAGCGGTCACAGGCTCGTGATTTACGGTTTAAAACCACCCACGTTGGCCCTCATCGAGCGGACATTAGCCTCAAAGTTGATGGGGTGGCTGCGCGCGAACGCGTTTCCCGGGGCCAACAGAAGCTTCTGGCCGCGGCGCTGACGCTGTCTCAATTAAAACTTATTGAGGCAGATACCCCTGGGAGAAGCGTATTGTTGCTCGACGATCCGGCCGCAGAGCTGGACGCCAACAGCCTTTCCAAGCTCATGAACGCGGCTCAAACGCTCCAGGTCCAGATGTTCGTAACCGCCTTGCAGCCATTCACGCTCGCTGGAAGCGTTGGCAAATTGTTCCACGTGGAACGTGGCGACATCCAAGCGGCCCTTTAAGGCCTCTTCGAATCAACACAGATCCAACCCCCATGCGCCGATCGGGCCGGCGTCTCGTTTGGCGTTTTCTGAATAAGATTGTCGATAAGCTGTGGATAAAGCGTCGATAAGCTGGGCAAAACCCCTGGATAAGCTCATCGGGCAGGTCCGTTGACCCCAATTCAGGCCAGCGTGTGCGTTGTCCAGGGTTTTAAGCCCCAGGACTGTTCACGCCCCCAGCGCAACCGCCCCACGACGATCAAGGGGTTTACCCGTGGGACCACAAGCACCGTGAGACCCGACCGTTACCGCCGTCCAGGCGTTTGGTTCCCGGTTCCCCGGGTCGTTGGGCCGCCGGGGCGGCGTGTACAGGCGCGTCCACTCGTGTTGGGGCCCAAATATTAAAAACCGCTATAAAAATAGGCTTAAATGATCGATGGCGCCACTGAGGCAAGGAATGCAACGAGGCGTTGCCCGCGCGTGCGCGTGCACGTCTTCGTGGGTGTGGCGTGGGTTTTAAGACAATGAGACTATAAAATAAAGGGTTTTATAAGGCATCCTGAAAAACGGCTGGTGCGGTCCGTGCGCGCAACGAGAGGATCAAGGCGCACGTGAGGGCCCGGCGTCGACGGCTGGCGGCCCACACGGCGACGCCAACGCCGGTGGGCGCTAAGTCACAAAATGGCTTATTTTTACGATAAAAAGTAAAAAAGCGACGCCAACGAGATCGCCCATAAACCCGACAAGCAGAGGCGACTGACCTGGCGCACAAACCGCGCTCAATCCTTAAAAATGGTATACTGAATCAACACGGTAACCAGTGTATCGACATGACTCCAGCTGACGACTATAACTCGAGTAATATCAAAGTTTTAAAGGGTTTAGACGCGGTTCGAAAACGACCAGGAATGTACATCGGTGACACCGATGATGGAACCGGTCTTCACCACATGGTTTTTGAAGTCGTCGATAACGCCATCGACGAAGCCTTAGCGGGTCATTGCACACGCATTCAGGTGATTGTGCACGCCGACGAGTCTATTACCGTCAGCGATAATGGTCGAGGGATTCCCGTAGACATTCACTCAGAGGAAGGGGTTTCTGCGGCAGAGGTCATCATGACCGTGCTGCACTCCGGCGGCAAGTTCGATGACTCCTCCTATAAGGTTTCGGGTGGGTTGCATGGCGTGGGCGTGTCGGTTGTGAATGCGCTCTCAGAGCATTTGAGTTTGCGCATTGCCAGACAAGGTCGATTGCACACCCAAAATTACACCCACGGCACGCCAGAGGCGCCGATGGCCGATGTCGGTCCTACCGAGGAGCGCGGCACAACGGTCCACTTTAAGCCCTCCGCTGCCACGTTTAGCAACATCCATTTCTCTTACGATATTTTGGCGCGCCGTCTGCGAGAGCTGTCGTTTTTAAACTCAGGCATTCGCATTGAGCTCAACGACGAACGCGAGCAACGTCATGATGTGTTTGAGTACGAAGGTGGAATCGGGGCCTTTGTAAAATATTTGAATCGCGGCAAGACGTCATTGCACGACACCGTATTTTATTTTAAAACCACCGAAGGCCCCATTACCGTAGAAGTGGCGGCCCAGTGGACGGATGCTTACGCCGAGTCCATGTACCCCTACACCAATAATATCCCTCAAAAAGATGGCGGCACGCACTTACAGGGATTTCGGGCGGCGTTGACTCGAAAGCTGTCGGACTACATCGAGTCCGAGGCCAAAAAGGAAAAAGTTGAAGTCACTGGCGATGACGCGCGAGAAGGCATGACGGCGATTTTGTCGGTCAAAATGCCGGATCCTAAATTTTCATCCCAAACCAAAGACAAACTCGTGTCCTCGGAGATACGGGGCATTGTCGAAAGCGCTGTTTCAGAGCAGCTCGGAGCCTATTTATTAGAGCACCCCTTAGAAGCGAAAGCGATTGTTGCCAAAGTGATTGAAGCGGCTCGGGCTCGCGAAGCCGCACGCAAGGCGCGCGATATGACGCGCCGCAAAGGCGTCTTGGATATTGCCGGGCTGCCAGGCAAGTTGGCCGATTGCCAAGAAAAAGACCCCGCCTTATCGGAATTGTTTCTGGTCGAGGGCGACTCCGCCGGTGGCTCCGCCAAACAAGGCCGGGATCGTCGTACGCAAGCGGTGTTGCCGCTCAAAGGCAAAATCTTAAACGTTGAGCGCGCTCGTTTTGACAAAATGCTGTCAAGCGCGGAGGTTGGCACCTTAATCACCGCCCTGGGCTGCGGCATTGGACCTCAGGAGTTTGATGTTGCCAAGCTCCGATATCATAAAATTCTGCTCATGACCGACGCCGACGTTGACGGCAGTCATATTCGAACTCTGTTATTGACCTTTTTCTATCGTCAGATGCCGACGCTTATTGAGCGCGGACACATCTATATTGCTCAACCACCGTTGTATAAAGTAAAACGCGGCAAGTCCGAGCAGTACGTAAAAGACGACACCGAACTGAAGCGCGTTTTACTCGAAAACGCATTAGACGACGCCATTGTGGTTTGCTCTGAAGCGCCAAACGCCGTGCAGATCACGGGCAATGAACTGGAAGCGTTGGCTCGACAGTTTATTGATTACGAAGATATTTGTACTCGATGGGCTCGTCGGTACGACGAAGCCTTGCTGCGCGTGCTGATCGATGTTCCGACGCTTACAAGCCAAGCGTTTGCGGACGAAACGGCGGTGGCGGAATGGGCCAAATTGGTTGAATCCAAGCTCAACGACGCGAAGCACCCCTCCCGAGAATATCGCATCGAAATTCCATTGTTGCCCGGTGGTCAAGCGCGCATGTTGCGGCTGTTGAGAACCGAGCATGGCGTCACGGCAGAGAAATTACTGCAGCGCGAGTTTTTTGACTCCATTGAATATCGCCGCATCGCAGAGCTTTCGAAAAAACTCGAAAATATGCTCGGCGTCGGCGCACAGGTTCGAAAAGGCGAATCGAGTCACGCCATCAGTCATTTTAAAGAAGCGATGCAGTGGTTGTTTGATTTGGTCAAGCGCGGTCAAACCATTCAGCGCTATAAAGGCTTGGGCGAAATGAACCCCGACCAATTATGGGAAACAACCATTAATCCGGATAAGCGCCGTATTGTCCAAGTGCGGATTGAAGACGCCGCCGCCGCCGATCAATTATTTACGACCTTAATGGGCGATCAAGTTGAGCCGAGACGTGAATTTATTGAAAAGAATGCATTAGCAGTAGCGAATTTGGATATTTAATCCAAATTCGTAAACGGCAACGCATTTCGGTTGAGAGATTTCGATCCAGCGCAGCGATCGGATCACACGCGCAGCAATGAACGCTCGAGTCTGTCCTAGAACGAGCTCGATGGCGCTTATGATCTGCTTAAAATAAAGGTCGCGTGCCGGATCCATGGTTACAATAGGCGCAACCCACCAATAAGGAATGGTTATGATTGAAGTACTCTTTTGGCCTACCCCCAATGGACATAAAATCACCCTGTTCTTAGAAGAGGCGGAGCTGCCGTATACATTGACGGCGGTGGACATTGGCGCTGGAGACCAATTCAAACCCGAGTTTTTACAAAAAAGCCCCAACAATCGAATCCCCGCCATCGTTGATCACAGCCCAGCCGACGGCGGCGAGCCGATTAGCGTGTTTGAGTCGGGTGCGATATTGATGTATTTGGCCGAGAAAACTCAAAAGTTTTTACCAACATCCGGTCGTGCGCGCAAAACGGTTCTGGAATGGCTGTTCTGGCAGGTGGGCGGGGTCGGCCCCATGCTTGGCCAAAACCATCACTTCAATCACTACGCGCCCGTTCAGGTGCCCTATGCACAAGAACGGTATACCAAAGAAACCGCGCGATTGTATGGTGTTTTGGACCGGCGTTTAGAAGGTCGGCAATTTGTCGCGGACGACTATTCCATTGCCGATATGGCGATCTACCCCTGGATCGTGCAGCACGACCGTCAAAAACAAAATTTAGACGATTTTAAAAACGTCAAGCGCTGGTTTAACGACATTGCGGCACGACCAGCCACGGTTCAGGCCTACGCCAAAGGAACGCCCATCCGGCCTGCGACTGAATACACCGAAGAGCAAAAGCGCTTGTTGTTTGGGTTGTCAAAGCCGACCGCCTAATCGATAACGATAGAAACGCCATCGTTTATAAAGCGCTCGCCATAGGATGGCTCCTCTACGCTGACGTCCCGGCGGGATTTAAAAGAGCGTTCTTGTGAAAGCCATCGCCGTGAGGAGCGGCTATGGCGTTCATGTTTTTAAAAGTGCTCAACGTCTCGCGCGGCAAGGGTCATAATGCGGTGGACAAAGCCGCCTACATCTCACGTTCCGGATTGGTTGATGAAAAAACAGGTGAACTGTTTAGCCACTCCAAACGCAACGATTTGGTGGTGGCTCAAATATTCACCAACCCAAGCGTTCGCGCCCCAGGCTGGGCTTTAGATCGCCAATCCCTATGGAATCAGGTCGAGCGTATGGAACGTCGGGTTAATTCTCGAACGGCGAAAGAACTCGTTGTCTCGCTGCCCCATCAATTGAGCGATGAACAGCGCTATAACGCCGCGAGCACATTTGCCCAGCAATTGACGCAACGCTATGGCTTTGTGGCGGACTTGGCCATTCACAGGCCGCCCGTTGGGGGCGATCCCCGCAATCACCATGCCCACATTTTGGTGACTCCACGAGTGCTCAGCGAGGAGGGGTTTGCGCAGCGCGCTAAACTCTATGAACCCAGCAAGTCCTTAGAGCCTCCAACACCGATGCATTATTTAAAAGAGCTTCAACAGATGAGGCTGTGGTGGGCGCAAACAGCCAATCACGAATTTAAAAAAGCAGGATTGGAAGATCGCCTCGACTGCATTACGCCTCGTTATCGCGCCTGGCTAATGCAGCATCGCCCAACGGATATCCGGCTGCAATCCGAACACAGTGAAGACCAACTAACGGAGGCCATGAAGGCCACCGAAAAAGCCGCCCAAGAATATTGGGCGTATCGCCGCCAAATGACACACAATCCGCCTGGTCCCACGCTGGCGCGCGCGCATACTGCGGATCACGATTTTGGGTTGGCGTAAACCAATTTTTCCTCAATCCACGGCAGATCCTCGGTCCACTCGTGAGCCGCTGCCATGAATGATCCTTTTACAAAATGCAGCTGAATGGAATGAGCGCCCCTCTCATCCAGAGGCATAAATGCCTGACCCGGTTCCGCGGTTAAATCCAAGTCGTCGATAAACTGATGGCAAGCAATACAGCAGTTGAGATAGCGTATGACTTTGCGCTCGGCGACCATGCGAGGCTGATACCAGTGATAAATTGGCTTAAGCTGATCGTAAACGGGGGGCAATAGGTAACTGATTTGACTGAGAAAGCAAAAATTGTCCTGCTTGACCCAATGGGTGTGTTCACCGGATTCCGCCACTTCAAGCTCTTCATGGCCGATGGGCAGTACAAAACCAATAACAGGGGTCGCCACCTCACAATGCGGGCATTCAATGCTCACGTGCGCAATCCAGTACTCTCGGGCTCTGAGATTGACGTGCTTGCCCCCTCTTAACCATCGATAAAACGGGAATGGATCTATGCCCTTGGGGACGGACCAATCGTCTCCATCGCACTGGGCGCCGAGTCCTTTGGCGAGCTCGTGCATTTTCGAGGGAATGCTTAGAGGGATATACATCGAATTGGGGTGGGTGTGATTCATGTGTCAACCGCCTTCGGTAGGGAAAGCAACACCATGACACGGTCAGTATTGATGCAGAGGGGTGATAAATGGTGTGTTTGTGCAATTATTGCCAATACCCACCATTTGCCCAAAAGGCCTGGTCAGTGCGCTTAAATAACCTGAGTCCGGCGAACCCCAGGACGGTGGGAGAACAGCACTTTGGCGTCCAAAAGCTCGATTTGGATCTCCGCAGACCGGCCAAAGTACACCTCTTGTTTTAACCACAGCGCCTCGTCTTTAAATCGGTCGCTTTGAATCAAAATGTGCCACACCTTCTGTTGAGCGTCCCAGCGATAGCCGCGTGCCTTCAGTAAGTCTTTCGAATCAAAAGGCGCTTTGGTAGCAAACACTCGAGTTTTTCCAGACCGAGAATGTTCGAGAAGAAATTTTATTGGATATTGACCAGATCGAGGCAGTGCTTTTGCCAAAACCGCAACCAGTGCTCGACAATCTATTTCCGAGCGGTGCGCATCATAGAAATACCCACATTGGCTGACTAAATACTCCAACTTACTGCCGCTGAATCCCTCTTCCGACCAGGGAATTTGCAGGTGGCTGCAACCAAAAGCCAAATTTTTAAAAAACGGTAAACGCCGCTCCAAAAACGGTCGATCGAATGCGGCGTTATGAGCAATCACCAAATCAACGCCCTGACACAGAGCTTCGACTCGCGGCTCATCGATGCACTGTCCTTTGACCATGTCATCGGTGATGCCATGAATGGCCGTACTGGATTCGGGTATTGGACGCTTTGGGTCATCCAGGGATGAATAGTGGTCTGTTATTGAAACCACCTGACCCGTTACCGCGTCGCATAAAACTTTAAGACCCGAAAATTCGATTAATGCGTCATCAGAGAACAGCGTGCCCGTTGTTTCGGTATCGACCACCAACACCTGAATGGTCTGATTAGCTGATGCCGCTCCAAAATGCTCCTGAATGGGCAATCGTCGTAACACACGATAGTCACCAGAGTCCTCCAGTGCTCGCGCCCATTGTTCAAGCTCAACCGTATTTGACATAAGGTCCATCAGTGTTCGTTTTACTTACGAGCATTATGGCACATCAAGCAATAATTGAATGAACGCGCCGATTATTCCGCAGCGCCTATTAAGCCAATCCAACATGATCACTTCCCCCCCAAAAAGCCGATTGACAGAGGAGATCTTCATGAACCGCCGGAGTCTAAAATTAGTCAAAGGGTTGCCGATTGCTGCACTCGCGCTGTCCACAACAGTCTATGCTCAGGCCAATCCCTTCGCGCAAGGCGCGAGTGCCTTTCAGACCAGCTTGATTTCGATCCTAACCCCCGTAGCCACCATCGCGGTCATGGTCATCGGCGTGGCCGCCTGGTTCAACCGAGTCAGTTGGAGTTGGGCCGCTGCGAGCGGATTGGGCATTTTGCTGGTATTTGGCGCGCCTCAGGTCGTGCAATGGCTGCGTTCCATGGCCGGAGTTTAACCCATGGCCTTAAGCACGGACCCGCTGTTTATCGCGGTGACGCGACCAGCCCAACTGTGGGGTGTTCCCGTTTCCGGATTATTAATTAACGGGTTGATCTGTATGGAAGGGTTTTTGCTTACCCACTCATTTTGGGCCATTACGATGGCACCGCTGCTGCACTATGGCCAATGGCTTACAGTGAGGCAAGAACCGCGCCTATTTGAGTTGCTCTCGTTGCATCTGACCTTAGCGTTTTTACTTAAAAAGCCCCCATTTTGCGCGCGAAGGGCTACCTGTCTGGCGCCCATGTCCGTGCGTCGTCACTGGCCGGTCGTGCAGGACCTGGGCAACCCATGAAAGCCATTCAGTCCATAGACGCCTGGCCGATTCCCTATGAGCACTACATCGACGACGGCGTCCTGTTGTGCGACAACGGTGCGCTGTTGAGCGTCTACCGACTGGGCGGTGCGATGTACGAGTGCGTCGAGGACGCTGCCGTGAATCGTCAACGAGAGGCACTCAATCAGCTCATACGATCAATCGCGTCTCCAGAAGTGTCGCTGTGGGTTAATGCGATTAGAAGCCGAACCACCCTGGCGACGCGGTTCGAGTGTGCCGACGCAAACGACAGTGATCCAAAGCCAGACACTCCATTCGAAACCGCGCTTAACCGTCAGTGGCACGCACTCATTGGCCAAGAATCTTTATATGACAACGCTTGGTATTTGACGATCTTATATAACTATCCAAAGGCACCCAGTGACGAGCGCGCCAAACGACTTGGTAAAACGCTCGCCCTGAGCGAAATAAATAGTCATCAACGAGAGGGATTCGAGCAATGTTGCTTACAAATCGAAAGTGCTTTGAAAGACTATCAACTGCGAAAATTGCGACTCAACCCCAACACCCGTCATTGTGAGTTGGCTACCTTTTTAAGCGAACTGCTGAGCTTTGAACGCCAGGATCGCCCGCGCCCCATCGAGTCGATCCGGCAAACCTTGCTGACCAAAGACATGTTTAGTGGTTGGGAGACAATCGAGGTGAGAGGCGTACAAGGATTTCGCCTCATTGCGGCATTGGGAATTCGGGAATATCCCTCGAAAACATACGCGGGAATGCTGGATCGATTGCTGGGCGCTGATTTTGAGTGGAACCTAACACAAAGTTTTACCACGATTCCCAAAAATCAAGCACTTGCTCTCTTACAACGTCAAGCGCAACGACTGTTTAATGCCAATGACCCCGCGCAAAGCCAACAACGAGCCTTAGCGCAAGCTTGCGATGCCTTAGCGTCAAATGAATTTGTGCTCGGCGATCATCATTTCAGCTTATTCATTAAAACCCCTGAGTACGCCACCCATCACCCAGACTCCGTTTTGTTGTGCAAAGCCAACCTAGCGCAGAGCGTCGGTGAGGCCGTGAATCTCTGTGCTCAAGCGGGGATCCTGAGCGCCCGTGAAAACATCGGTTTAGAGGCCGCCTATTGGTCACAATTGCCGGGAAATCATCGTTTAAGGCCACGCGTGGTTCCTCTGACCAGCCGCAATTTCTCAAGCCTTGTGTCCATACACGCCTTGCCCCAAGGACAAGCTCGGCGTAATCCGTGGGGCGATTGTGTGATGCCTTTAAAAACGGCCGCCAAAACGCTGTATTACTTTTCGATGCATCCGCCATCGGCCGAATCGGATTCGAGTCTCGGTGGGCAGGCCGGTGGTGCGGATGAGCCATCCAACGAGAAGCTGAGCGCCGCCCACACACTCATCTGTGGGCCTACCGGATCCGGCAAAACCATATTCGCGGCAACGCTCATTTCACAACTGAGGGCGCGGCGGGACCCCGTGATCAACCAAGTCGTGTTCGATAAAGACCAAGGGCTGCGCGCGTGTGTGGAGGCACTTCGCGGAAGCTACGAGATTTTCCGCTCGGATGGCGGCACCAGCTTAAATCCGCTCTCCCTACCGGATAGCGTCGTCAATCGCCACTTCTTGGTGCGCTGGCTGAGCTTATTAATCCCACGGATACAGTCGCAATCGAACTGGGAACACAGTGTGGACGCGGCATTGTCGGGCGTCTATCAACTGCCGGTTGCCGAACGACGATTGTCGCGTTTACGCGAGTTTTTTGATCCCACCGAAATGGGTGGCGCGCACACGCATCTGGCACGGTGGTGTGAGAGCACCAACGGTCTGTTGGCGCCATTATTTGATAACCACGACGATCAATGGCAAGCGTTATTCCAACAAGGCGGACTTCTGGGCATTGACATGACCAGCTGTCTTAAGAACGATGAAATACGAGAACCCTTGACCGCCTATCTATTTCATCTGATTGATCAACGATTGAATGGCCCACCAACGGTAGTGTGGATCGATGAATTCGCAAGCTTCATTAAAGACGCTGCGTTTTCGGACTTTGTTGATAACGCGTGCCGAACCTGGCGCAAGCGAAATGGCGTGATGGCCTTGATAACACAAAGCCCATCCGATATCGCCGACAGCGCGATCGCACGGACGCTGATAGAACAAATTCCCACTCGCGTATTTTTTCCAAACAGCAACGCCCAACAGTCCGCTTACTGCGAGCTCTATGGATTAAACGAACGCGAATTTACGTTGGTCAAAAGCAAGCTTCCATTTAAGCCACATCAATTTCTCATTAAACAGCCAAACCACAGCGTTGTTGTGGAGTTGAATTTGTCCAAACTGCCACAAGTGCTGTCCACGCTCACCGGAAAAGCAACTCCTAGGAGAACAGCATGAGGTTAAAAAGCGCTCGCTTCTTATGCCTTGCATTGACCTTGCTGCCCCCAATCGGCTACGCGCAAATGGCGGTCATTGACGTGCAAGCCTTGAATTCCTTAAAGCAGCAGCTCAACGCCTGGCAAAACCAAATAAACCTAATGCAAAGTCAAATCCATCAAACCGATATGATTTTACAAAACCAGAGCGGCAATCGAGGATACGCGGGCTTGCTGCGCGCACCCAATTCGGCACTCAATTACCTGCCACCAACGTGGCCAAGTGCGAGCGATAAGAACGCCCCCTTAGCGACGGATCAAACCATTCAAACGATTCTGGGCAATAACGCCGTACTCACGCCCCAACAATTGACCACTTTGGCCACCACATCGGCCGCCCTAACTCAACAATATCGCTTGATGAACGCACAGTCGCAGAGTTTTTCACAGCAAGCGTATGTGCAAAGCAGCGCTCGGATTAGCCGAATCAATTCCATGATTGATCAAATCAGTACCACGCATGACCCCCAATCGAGCGCCGAGTTGCAAGCGCGATTACAGGGTGAGCAATTGCTGTTACTCAATGAGCTGGTGAAGCTGTTAAGCGTGTTGATTAACACCAACTCTGACCGCAACGCCATTGATCAAAACGCGCGAGAACAGAGCATCAATCAGCACGGCGACATCGCCAATCGGTTTCATCCTAAACCCGCGGGTGGCTAATGTTTTTTAAAACCTACTGGAACTGGCTTGATCAACAATTGGGACTCTACTTGACCCATCAGTTAACCCTGCTTGCACAAACCTTAGAGCCCGCCGTAGTGATTTTTGCCAGCATCGCCATTATGGGGTGGGGGTATCTGTTGTTGGCCGGGAGAGTGGACCGATCTTTGGAAGAGACGATACAAAAATTAATCAAAATCATGCTGATTCTCGGAGTGAGTCTTAAGTTATGGGGACTCAATGACGTGTTGGTGAATTGGGTTATTGATGGGCCATCTGCGTTATTTGCGGCGGTTAACGGCACAACGGATACGGTTGCAGCCATTGATCAAACTTGGGATAACTCCGCCATCATCGCCGGTCAACTGTACGATAACACCGGCGTGTTAACCGGCGACTTTTACAATTACTGGTGGTCTATTGCGATCTACGTGACTGCCGGGTACTTGTGTCTGTACGTGATGTTCTTACTGTCACTGGCGAAAATCGCGGCCACGCTCATCTTGGCCTTAGCACCCCTTTTTGTCGCGTGTTTACTATTTGATTCGATGCGTTCTTATTTTGATTCGTGGGTGCATGAGTTAGCCAATTTTACTCTGATCTCTTTGCTCACCGGCATGATGCAAGCGCTCATCATGAGCCTCGTGAGCAGCTACGCGTTGCAGACGAGTCAATTGGGCAAGGATATTAAAACCAACGACAGTATTGACTTGGTATTAACCTGCGTATTGAGTATCTTATTGTTACATCAAGTGATTCCAATCGCGGCAAGATTAAGTGGGGGCTATTCCCTCAACACCGCCAGCTGGCCAGAGCGCGCGACGCGGTGGGCATTTAATGCCACCCGCGGCCTTGCGATTACGGGATTAAGCGTTGGCACATCGTTATTGTCTCAAGACGACGTTGAGAGGGAATAATCATGGATCAAACCGTTCCCGATAAAACCCTTTCAGCCATCGGCGCCGTACCGTCGGATGCAAACCACGAAGAGCAAACCTACATCGAACAAGCCCGTTATTGGCATGCGCACCATTGGCAAGAGTTCCAAAAGTCACAGCGTCGATTAATGTTTATTATCGTCTTGCTGCTCATTTTGCTGGCGCTGTCGGTCGCCACGTGGGCAATTTGTTTGCCCTTGAAGCGCGTTGAGCCGTACCTCGTCAGAGTTGATTCCACGTCAGGCCGTGTTGACGTGATTCCCACTTTTACTCCCGCTGAGCCAATGCCACTGAGTGTCACACGACACCTCGTTCAAGAGTATGTGCAAAGCCGCGAGCGCTATATTGCGGCACTCGCTGAAGCGGATTACGTTCAAGTGGGAGCCTGGCAAAGCGCTCAACTCAACGAACAGTGGGCGAGCGAATGGGCGCGATCCAATCCGCGCTCGCCATTGAACGTGTATGCCGGTGGCGCTCAAGTCTTTGCAGAGATCAACACCATTAGCTTCTTAAAAGACACGCCCCCTTATCTGGTGCAAGTTCGCTTCAAGCGCCGCGAAAGCGTTCAAGCGACGGATGCCGGAACGACTCAGAATTACATCGCGACCTTACGAGCCGATTTTAAAGGAGTGGCGGCGGACCCGACGGTGAGAGCGCTTAATCCCTTGGGGTTCAAAGTAGTGGAGTATCGACGCGAGCCAGAAGTGAGTGAATCCGAGCGCATCAAACAGGAGCCCGTTCATGAACGATGATGCAAATAAAAAAAGCGTATTTCGGAAATTTTTCTTTACGTTGAACGTCCTGATGGTCAGTCTTGGCGTTGTGAGTACGACTCAAGCGGCCGGTGACAGCAGAATCGCTCAATGGGAGTACGACGCGAATAAAGTGTACACCCTGGAAATTCCAACCCAAGGACACATCCACATCAGCGTCGAAGAGGGTGAGCGCTTTATCAACCTCGGTGCCGGCAATACGAGCGTCATCGACGTGGGCGCCGAGGGCTCACAGGTGGTGATTAAGGCAAAGGAGCCCGTTAAACACACCAACTTGACCTTAATCACCGATCGTCGAGTGTATATATTTGACTACAGCAGCAACCCGTCCAAATCTGGTCAACCCCCCAATTTGTACTCGATTCGATTCATCTATCCACACAGTCCCTCCGCCAGCCTTGACCAACCGAAATCAAAAGCCCCGGTGGCTGGTTTGTTATCCGAGGGCGACAAAAGTGAGCGCAAGACTCCAGACGCGACGGCAAACACCAGAAAACCACAGCCCCCGAAATTCCGCAACGACGACTACTGGTACCAGGGGCCAGCCGCCTTCAAGCCATTAGAGGTCTATGACAACGGCCTACACACCATTATTCAATTCGAGCCACAATTGCCGCTGCCATCCATGTACGTGGTGGAATCCGACGGTTCTGAATCGCTCGTGAATCTGCACGTTTTAGATGACCACTTGGTATTACATCGCGTCGCGCCGCGGTGGGTACTCAAACGCGGCTCAACCAGCGCGATTATTGAGAACAGAAGCTTTAATGGCCACGGCGTGCGGGCCGCGAGCGGCACCATTGACGACGATGTAAATCGATCTATTGTGATGGATTGAGACCCATGAAAAAGCCACCGTTAGATCAACCGCCGTTGAGCGGCCAAATGTCCCCACTGCGTCATGTGTTGCTGTCAAGACTCACGCCGGTTGCGATGGCGCTCGCTGCGCTCGGCTGTCTGGTGTTGTATTTTAAATCCAGGCCTCATGCCGCCGTCGAAAAAGAGATCAAAAACGACGAAGTGGCGTTAGTTCCTCCCGAATTGCGAGCGGTCGACGCCCGGTTCAATAAAGCCTCGGAGGGGAACCCATCGTCGCCGCCCGGCGTCCCCGAGCGCTCGAATTCGACCACACCAAACACCCCGCCGGGATCACCAAACCCCGCGCGAATGTCGTTCGATCCAGCCGTGCAAATAGCTCCCGATGCAAACGAGGGCGATTCTCGGACAAATCTGAATGACACCAACCAAGCGCTGGCGCAGACGTTAGCGAGGTTAAAATCTCTCACTGCTTTGAATAATTCAAATGCCACCGTGGCCAATCAAAGTTCGGGCAATTCCCCTTCCGTTTTGATTCGAGATCATTCCACGATTCCATTAGTAGGCCAAACCGCAGAAGCAATGGCGTTGGGCCAACTCCCGGTTGCCGCCACGACGGCGCTCGAAGGGCTGAATAAATCGAATCGAAATCAGGCCGTCGTCGATGCTCACCCCGAGTTTCTGCTGCCACGCGGCGCCGTCATAAATTGCACCCTGCAAACGGCCATTGATTCCACATTGCCGGGATTAACGACGTGTTTAATTTCATCAGACGTCTACTCAGCCGATGGCACCGTTGTGTTGCTCGAACGGGGCTCACAGCTGGTCGGTGAAACCCTCGCGGATGTCAAGCCAGGCCAGGCCCGCGTGGGTGTTCAATGGACCGACGCGCGGTCAGCCAATGGCATTCGGTTTCACATCGACTCTCCTTCTACGGACGCGCTGGGCCGGACCGGTTTAAGTGGAACGGTGGATCGTCACACGACCGACCGCTTGGGCGCGGCCGCCTTAATTACTCTTTTAGAGTCTGGGTCAAATGCATTGGCCCAGCGCTTTCAGCGTGGAACGAGTGTGACCATAAGCCCTCAAGCGACGACCAATGTCGCCGGAGAATTATTAAAAGACACGTTGGCTCAGCCACCGACCATTCACGTGGCCACAGGGGCAATTATTACCGTATTGGCGACAAAAGACATCGATTTCTCGGGCGTTTACACCTTAGATGAAAAGGGGAGGCCGTGATGACCAGCAGCGATCAATCGTCGTTGGACCACTATCTAAAACCCTTAGAGTCCCTGATGCTGGATCCGAGCATTACGGAGATATGCATTCAAGAGCAGGGTACTGTTTATATTGAACGACACAATGGCTGGAGTCGAATTGAAAACGACGTTTTTACCAATCAGTGGTGCCGTCATCTCGCTCAGTTGGTTGCGACCTCAACCAGCCAACGAGTGAACGCGCAGTGTCCCCTATTAAGCGCCGGGCTACCTCGCGGTGAGCGCCTACAAGTGGTGTTGCCCCCCGCAACGTTGCCAGATCACGTCGTCATTGCCATTCGTAAACCCAATCACGCCTTGTTGTCGTTAGAGGAACTCAAACGCGGTGGCTTCTTTTCTCAAGTTCAGGTGAACGAACCGGTCAAGCCATGCGATGAGCTGATCGAAACATTTCGCTCAAAGCGATGGACTGAGTTTCTACGCGTGGCGGTTCAGTCGCGCTTGAACATCGTCGTGGCGGGCGCGACGGGTTCTGGCAAAACCACGCTCACCAAGGCTTTGATCGCGGAAATTCCGAGCACGGAACGATTGATTAGCATTGAAGACACGCCGGAACTGGATTTTGTTAAGCATCCCAATTCGGTTCGGCTGTTGTATTCGAAAGACTCGCAGGGCGTCGCCAAAGTGACGCCAAAGCAATTATTAGAGGCCTCATTGCGTCTAAGGCCGGATCGAATCATGCTGGCGGAACTTCGAGGGGAGGAGGCTTATTACTACTGTCGAAATATCAGCTCCGGCCACGCCGGTTCGATCACCAGTATTCACGCCGGCTCGCCGGCGACGACGTTCATACAACTGGCGTTTTTGATCAAAGAAAGCGGGCCTGGAAGAGAAATGTCGTCGCGAGACATAAAGCGCATGCTGAGAGCCACAATCGACCTCATCGTGGTGTGTGGCCGCAGTCACGGGCAACGCGGAATAAAAAGCCTGTGGTGGCGAGACGAGCCGCAGGCGCTAAACCAGTCCAATTCGCATTAATTAAGTAGACAAGGTTCGCTTAACGGCTTTCTCCCAACGTTGCCACTGTGCGTCGCGCCACTGTGCGCTTTTCATCGGTTCAAATACTCTTTCGATGGCCACTTGAGAAGCAATTTCATCCGTGGATTGCCAGAAGTGAACGCCCAAACCCGCCAGCGCCGCTGCACCGAAAGCGGTGGATTCAATAACCTTAGGCCGAACTACGGGCACGCCTAATAAATCGGCTTGGATTTGCATCAGAAGATTGTTGACACAAGCGCCACCATCAACGCGCAACTCACTGAGGTGAACGTGGGTGTCCCGTTCCATAAGCTTCAACACCTCGGCGCTTTGAAAGGCAATCGATTCTAGGGCGGCGCGCGCGATGTGTCCTCGATTCGACTGCCGCGTCAGCCCGCTTATTTGTGCGCGGGCATAAGGGTCCCAATAGGGCGCGCCGAGACCAGTGAAGGCTGGAATCAACGTAACCCCTTCGGAATCGGTGACCGTTAAAGCCAACGCTTCTACTTCCGATGCTTTGGTTATTAGTTGCAATCCGTCTCGTAACCACTGAATCACGGAGCCGCCTGAAAACACACTTCCTTCCAGTGCGTATTCCCGAACGTGTGTTTGCCAAGCCACCGTGGTCAACAACCCGGTGGTAGACGGGTAGGGAGTCTGGCCGGTGTTCATCAATAAAAAACAGCCGGTGCCATAGGTGTTTTTAGCCATCCCAGGCTTGAAACACTGCTGACCGAATAGCGCCGCTTGTTGATCACCCGCGATGCCACAAATCGGGATTGGTACGTCCTCAATGATGGCCATGGGCGCGGCGTCCACGTTTAACGAGCTGGTTGTAATCGTGGGCAATAAAGAAGCGGGAATGTCGAGTGCCGCCAACAGCTCAGCATCCCATTGGCCGGTGTGAATGTTCATGAGTAGAGTGCGGCTGGCATTCGACACGTCGGTGACGTGAGAGCGCCCTTTTGTTAAACAATAGATCAGCCAGCTGTCTATGGTGCCGATGGCCAGTTCGCCGTGGTCGGCTCGCTCCCTTAACTGGGGATAGCGATTTAATAACCAACGCACCTTAGTTCCCGAAAAGTACGGATCCAAACGCAACCCCGTGCGTTCGGTAAAAAGCCTGTCGTGCCCTTGAGATTTGAGTTCAGCGCAATCGCTGGCGGTTCGTCGATCTTGCCAAACAATGGCGGGCGCGACCGGTTGGTGGGTCTTGCGATCCCAGATCACGACGGTCTCGCGTTGATTGGTGATGCCGATGCTGGCGATGTCGTTTACGCGGATTTGAGCCTGTGTGATCACTTCAATGAGCGTCTGCCACTGCGACAACCAGATTTCCTTCGCGTCGTGTTCAACCCAACCGTCTTGCGGGAAGAACTGCGTAAACTCTCGTTGAGCCGTTGCTTTGATTTGCCCTTGACGATCAAAAATAATGGCTCGGGAACTGGTCGTTCCCTGATCAAGCGCCAAAATATAAGATCCCATGTGCTCGTTCCTTGGTTTTAGGAGTGTTGATTGAGCCACGCATCCAATCGCTCAACCGCATTTTTAGGCAGATGCAGGCCAAGCTTACTGCGGCGCCACAGCATATCGGTCGCCGTCACGGCCCACTCGTGTTGTCGCCAATATTCAATCTCGACTGCGTACACGGTCGGCAACACTTCTTCTCCCATATCCGCAACGCTGGTGCGCGTTCCCAATAAGGTGTAGACACGGGTGCCGTAAGCACGGGCATACCGCAATAACAGTGATGGTGGAAACTGTGGGTACTGCGCGTTCAACGTGAGGACAAACGTCTCAAAATCCGCGCCCGGCATGTCGCCGCCCGGCAGGGGTGCGTGTTGAGTCCAATCCTCGCTCATGGGAATGAACCGCTTCAAATGATCGGCCGCTTCTTCGGCCAATTTGCGGTAGGTCGTGATTTTGCCGCCCAAAATGGATAACAGTGGTGGCGACTCGCTGGTAAATTCAAAGTGGTAGTCGCGCGTCACGCTTTTGGCATCCAGATGCTCATCGTCCATCAGCGGCCTAACGCCACTATAGGTGTGTACAACATCGGCTGGTGTAATGGGATTTTTAAAATAGTGATTGGCCACGTCGCACAAATAACTCACTTCTTGCTCGGAAATCGCGACGTTTTGCGGGTTTTGTTTATAGTCTACATCCGTTGTGCCAATTAACGTAAAGTCGTGTTCGTAGGGGATTGCAAAGACAATTCTACGATCTTCGTTTTGAAAAATATAAGCGTAGGGGTGATCGAAGCGTTTGGGCACAACGATGTGACTGCCTTTCACCAAACGCAAGCCCTGATGCGCCATTGCTGGGCGAGTTTCTTTTAAGAATAAATCTGCCCAAGGCCCGGCGGCGTTGATGATGCTTTTGGCAAACAGGTTGACCTCTTGACCATTTGAATTGAGTCGGACCTGCCACAGATTATTGTGAGGCGTCAGGCCCACACATTGACAGCGCGTTAACAGCGTGGCGCCACTCTCCCGCGCGGCCATGGCGTTTAAGATGACTAAACGCGCATCGTCGACCCAGCCATCGGAATAAATAAACCCAATTCGGTCTGGATGGTTTAAAGGTGCTCCGGCGACGTGATCTGTAAGCCGAACGCTATAAGAGCCCGGCAAACGTCGTCGTTTCGCTAAGTGGTCGTATAAGAATAGACCGATTCGAATCATCCAAGTGGGTCGCAAATAAGGTTCATGAGGCAGCACAAATTGCAGAGGCCACATGATGTGAGGCGCCGCATCCAAAAGCACTTCGCGTTCTGCCAGCGCCTTTCGGACCAAGCGGAATTCGTTGTATTCCAAATAGCGTAGGCCGCCGTGAATGAGCTTGGTGCTGGCCGAGGAGGTGTGTGCTGCAAAATCGTCTTTTTCAACCAAGACGACGTTAAGGCCGCGGCCGGCCAGGTCTCTGGCGATGCCCACACCGTTAATGCCGCCACCGACGATCAGGACGTCGGTCGGGTGATCGGGTTGTTTAAACGCTTCCAAGGTCATGAAATCTCACTCATCTGATAGCGGGCTTTTTTGAGCCAGTCCGGATTGAATTCAACCCCCCAGCCGGGTTCTGCGGGTATCGTAACGTGCCCGTCGACGACTTTAAATGGGTCATTTAAAAATAAATTTTGCTGCCAGGGATAATAATCTGGGCCTTCAATCGATAGCTCCAGATAGGGCCCCGCGTTGTCAATCGCGCCTAAGAGGTGCATGGTGCAGACGGTGACCAGCGATAAATTTGCACTGTGCGGCGTCACCGGCAGCTTGAAGTGCTTGGCCATCTCAACCATTTTTAAGGTTCGCCACAGTCCCCCTAAGTACATGATGTCCGGCTGCACGACGTCTACGACCCGATCGGCCATCATGCGCTCCCAGAGAGCCAAGTCCCAATCTTGTTCACCGCCCGTGACGTCGATTGATAACGCGTCGGTAACTTGCTTGGTTTGGTCAAAATGCCAATACGGGCACGGCTCCTCAAAATGCCCAACGCCATGTTCGGCCAATAAGTGACCCACCGCGATGGCACGCTGAACGCTAAAGCCACTGTTGGCATCCACCAGTTTTGCGACCGACCCTAAGGCATTGGATACCGTAGGAATAATCTCTTCCGTGCGTCCTGGCCATTCGTCTTGGTCGCGACCGCATTCTGCAGCCACGCGCCACTTAAAAGCGTCGAATCCAAATTGATCTCGTAGCCGACACAGCCGTGTCGCCTCATCTTTTGGGCTAATGTCGCGTTTCATGGACGAGGCGTAGGCGCGCAGCTTTTTAGGCTGCCCCCCCAACAGCGTCACCACCGGCTGATGGAGTCTTTTGCCGTGCAGGTCCCACCAGGCGGTATCCAACCCGGCTAATGCGCGGCACCGATAGCTGCCGGGATATTTATGCTCTTTTTCTTCAACCCGCTGCACCAATGCGCCAATGTCATCGCAAGACTGACCCAATACCCACGGCGCGACTTGGCGGTGAAAAACCGTTTGCGTGATGTCAGCGTTGTAGGTTGAGGTTTGACCAAAACCCACGGCGCCGGAGTCCGTGGTGAGTTTGACCACGCACAGAAATTCGTTGGCGAAGGTTTCAAGCCGAGTGATTTTAAGATTGGAATTCATCATGATGTGGTCTTTACTCTAAGAGCAGCATTTAAAAGAGATGGTTCGGTGTCTGAATCAAATTACGGCTATGACAAGCGTACCCCTTGTCGCAGCAGCTCGGTTTGAACTTTTTTGATGGGAACGTCAACAAAATCAGTATTCTCTTTGATCGAGAGCGCGGCGGCCACGCCAGCGCCCTGTCCGGCGACCGCGCAACACATCATGTTGCGAACGGCGGCATGAGAAATTTTGTCTCCACCAATTGTGCGGCCGGTGACGATTAAATTTTTCACGCCCTTCGGCAACATACAGCGATACGGCACTTGAAAGTACCGACCGGTGGTCGGAATAATCAATACGCCATACCCATCGATGAATTCTGGGAAGATGCCAATGGAGTCGTCGAAGCGGCCTTGCTCGCGGACATCGGTCTCGGTTAGGTTGTAATGAGCGTCAATCTTACGAGTGTCTCGAATGCCCAACGTCATTCCAAAATTTCGAAGCTTGGCGTGTTCGCAGCCAGGCATAAACGCTTTTAAAGCGTTGATTGCGTGCACGGCTTGGCGGCGTCCTTCCATTTCACCTTTGGTTAAATCGGATGGATCCGTCCCGTCCAGACCCGCAAGATGAATCAGATTCAAATACGTTAAATCACCTTGGTCGCTCACGGTGCCCCACGTTCCAGCGATGGTGTTTAAATTTTTTGGAATTAAGCCGCTTTCCAGCGCTTGTTTAAAGGGCTTACGTAAGAATGGCGAAAACATCTCGTCTTCCTTACCCGACGTTTCGATATTCCATTCGCCATTGCCGCGCCAAGAGGCGTACGTTTGCGGGTCGCTTTTGACGGCCTCTAAAAATTTGGCTTTATTGACGCCCGCCATTGAGAACATCACGGATGCGCCCATCATTTGCTCACGGGGCGTTTTGAAAACAGTCGCACCGGCGCGCACCGCGATATCGGCGTCTCCGGAGGCGTCTATGACGCGTTTGGCGAAAATAGCCTCACGGCCGGCTTTGCTCTCGACGATGATGCCAACGATGGTGTTGTCTTGCATAATTGGCGCTACAAATGAGCGGTGAAGCATTGGAGTGATGTTGGCTTCTTCAACCAAAACGTCTGCAACATACTTGAACATTTCTGCGTCGAGTGCATGCGAAAGCGACTGAGGTTCAGGCATTGCGGCGCCCATTTGCTTGGCGCGGTCTTCAAATTCACGACCAATGCCTTCGCAGTCAATTGTTTTTTCATGACGATACCACGCGAGTCCTTCCACCCCAACTTGGGTCATGTTGCCACCAAAGCAACCGTATCGCTCAACTAACGTCGTCTCGATTCCCGCGCGAGCACAGGCCAATGCGGCCGCAAGGCCACCGGGGCCTGATCCGACTACGAGCACATCCGTTGAATGAATGACAGGAACTTGGCGAGCGGATTCTTGAAAAGTGTTCATGAGACTAAAACCTAATTATGAGTGAGGTGGTAACGTAAGTAAATGTGCGGGATTGATTAACGTCTAAGCATTGGATTGGCACCGTTTGATCAAAAGCTCATGAAGGCCATCCAGATACCGTCTGAGAGCCACTTCGGCCTGTGGAAGGTTTTGTTCCGTCAGTGCGCTGAGAATTTGACTGTGTTGCGTTACCACGAACTGTCGATCGCGAATTTTGTAAATCACTAAATTGAGTACAGGCTGTAAAGAGTCGATGACGGTAGCGGCCTGAAACACGAGCACTGGATTATGGCTCGCGTGAACCAAGGTTTGATGAAAGCGCACGTCGGAGGCGCAAAATTGTTCATCACTCAATTGGGGATTGTCCTGTTCTTCAATTTCGCGGCTAAGCGCTTCCAGATCCTCTTGGGTGCGCCGTTGTACGCTTAGTTGTATGCAACTGAGCTCTAACGAGCGCCGGGCTTCAATAATGTCCTCCGGATTAAATTCCCCCATCGACACCAATAAGCTGGCGGCGTTCGCGACGACCGACCGACTCTCCGACAGCGTGGGGGTTTTCACGAAGGTCCCGCCCATCGGGCCACGGCGGCTGTGGATGAGATTCATTGCGGCCAAGCGTTTAAGCCCCTCGCGGATGGTGGGGCGAGATACGCCAAAGCGGGAGGCCAGCTCTTCTTCCGTCGGCAGGCGTTCATCGGCGCGCAGTTGGCCCGACAATATCGCTTCGCGGATGCTCTCGGCCACCTGGCGCGCTAAACCCGTGGAAATCAGCGGTTGGTAGTTGATGCTCATGATAAAGAGGCTCAGAGGAATGGAGACTTACGATATCATTTGTCATACAAATATGAAATAGTCGGGCTGGATTGTCCAAGCGCGATCCTCTTCCTTACAAAACTTAGCATTTAAAGTGCCCAAGAGCCGCGTGGGAGGCTTGGCTAATTTGTCTGACAATTACCCAAGAGGCTGTTATGCTACGGCCTTACTGGTAAACGTCATCTCTGGGAGCGTCCATGTCCTTCAAAGCCTTGGTTACCGATAATTCCTCCGGTTCCGTCGTCGCCGAGATTCGAACCTTAGACGACCAAGCGCTGCCGCCCGGCAACGTTGAGGTCAAGGTGGAGTACTCGACGATCAATTACAAGGATGGTTTGGTCGTGACCAGCGGCGGAGGCTTGGTTAAAACCTATCCACACGTTCCGGGAATTGATTTTGCGGGCACGGTGACCCACAGCGCACACCCACGCTATCGCGTTGGGGATGCCGTGGTGCTGACCGGCTGGCGTGTTGGCGAAGTGCACTGGGGTGGCTATGCGCAAAAGGCCCGCGTGAACGGCGATTGGCTCGTGCCCCTCAAAAGCCTAAGCGCGCTTCAAGCGATGTCCATTGGCACCGCCGGGTTAACCGCCATGTTGGCGGTCATGGCGCTGGAAGAGCAAGGCGTCAAACCCGCCATGGGAGAGGTGTTGATTACCGGTGCCGGCGGCGGCGTGGGCTCGGTGGCGGTGGCGTTATTGTCCCAACGAGGGTATGACGTCTGCGCCTCAACGGGCAGAGTAGAACTCACGGATTATTTGCTTGGTCTCGGCGCCAAGCGCGTTATTGATCGATCCGGGTTTGCCGATGCGGCGAAGCGGCCGCTTGAATCCGAGTCGTGGGCGGCGTGTATCGACTCGGTGGGCGGCAATACCTTATCTCGCGTGCTGGCGCAGCTCAAATACAATGGGGTGATTGCCTCTGTGGGCTTGGCGCAGAGTCCAAAGCTTGAAACAACGGTTATTCCGTTCTTGTTGCGTGGAGCAAAAATTGTCGGCATTGATAGCGTGATGAGCCCATATGAGAAGCGCGTAGCCGCTTGGGAGCGTTTGGCTCAAGATTTGGATCAATCGCGCTTGGCCAGCATGACGCAGGTGATTAGTCTGCAAGACGTGATTCACTACGCGCCCTTAATTTTAAAGGGCCAGGTCAAAGGTCGCTTGGTCGTGGATGTGAATGCTTGAGCAGGTTGTTAATGAAAAACTCAAGTCAGAGTCATCATGATTGAATTTAAACTGAATCAAAAAAACGCACTGGTCACGGGTGCGGCGTCCGGAATCGGCTTGGCGGCCGCTCACCGTTTGGCCGCGTCTGGCGCGAATGTTGCGATCAACGATTTGCCCGGGGATAAATTAGAGCAAGCGGTTGCGACTTTACAAAACAAATACCCCGATGTATCGATCGTGAGTGTGGCGGGGGATCTGTCCCAGAGTATTCAGGCGCTGCGTGTTTCTGAACAGACCGTCCAGGCGTTGGGTGGTGTGGATTATTTGATTAATAACGCAGGCGCGCCATTAACAAAATCACCGATCCCTGCAAGCGATCTGGATGCGCTCAGCGATGAATTTTGGGATCGGATTTTACGCGTGAATCTCATGAGTGCGTTTTGGCTATCGAAGGCCTTAAAACCCCAGTTGCTCGCCACGCGCGGAGCGATCGTTAATACCGTATCGATCGCGGCGTTTGGTGGCGGTGGAAGCAGCGTAGCTTATGCCACCGCAAAATCGGGTTTGCGCGGTTTAACTCGAGAACTGGCACGCGGGTTCGCGCCGCTTGTTCGCGTTAACGGCATCGCGCCTGGGTATGTTCGATCCCCATGGGAGTGCTCGTTTGGCGATATTGATTCAGAAGCCCGACAACACGTTCCATTGCAGCGCGTTGGTGAGCCAGAAGACTACGCTGAACTGATGATTTACTTGTGCGCGGGCGCATCGTACATCACCGGAGAAGTGATTGAAATAAATGGTGGAATACGCATTTAAAGGATTCCCTTGAGTTAAAACCTTTATACTGATGCTTTCCGAGGTTCACTCAGTGCATCAGACCCCATCCCCCACAGTTCGCAACAATCAACCGTTGATCGTTCTGTCGCTGTTATCGACGTGGATCATCTGGGGGTCAACCTACTTAGCAATTCGTTTCGCATTGGACAGCTTTGCGCCATTTTTGCTCATGGGGCTGCGGTTTGTGATTGCGGGCGGATTGCTGATGATCGTTTGTCGACTGAGGGGTGCGGCACTTCCCGCGTTCGTGGAATGGCGCAACGCCACAATCGTTGGCGGCCTTATGTTGGGTGGCGGTATGGCCAGCGCCGCCTACGCCGAACAAACCGTAAGCTCTGGTTTGGTGGTGACGTTTATCGCCATATCGCCCTTGGTGATGAGCGCTATGCTCATGGCGTTTAAGATTTATCCCACTCGACGTGAAATATTGGGCATGGCGCTTGGCGCCATGGGAGTAGGGTTGTTATCTCAGGGCCAGGGGTTTAGCGCCTCGCCCAGTGGAATGATTGCGGTCTTGGTTGGCTGCGTTACGTGGAATTTAGGGTCTGTACTCAGTCGGTTCAAAACGCCTCTCGCGCCAGGCGTGATGGGCTACGCCAGCGAAATGGTGATGGGTGGTGCCATTTTGCTCATCATGAGCGTGATTCATCAAGAACGCTGGCCTGTGGCGGTCACTCCGAAGGCGTTGGGATCGTTTATCTACTTGATTGTCTTTGGGTCTTGGGTGGCGTTTAATGCCTATATGGTCTTATTGGAGCGCGTGCGACCGGCGTTGGCGCTGAGCTACACCTTTATTAACCCAATCATTGGAGTAGCCTTGGGAATCGTGTTGGCCAATGAAACATTTACATTTTTAGAAGCCGTAGCCGCATTCATTATCCTGATTGGGCTTATAATCGCGCTCACTGGTAGACGCTGAATTTTTTCATCATATGCTTAAAGTGATTAAAGCCACGGATTATCGCCGAATGCCTTGGAAGAATGGCCAAGGTGAAACCATTGAGATTGCGGTATCCCCGGATAATGCGAATTGGAACAACTTTGAGTGGCGCGTTAGTATGGCGCAAATCACCCAGTCTGGTCCCTTTTCAGTGTTTCCGGATGTTGACCGAACCCTGTTGGTGCTCAGCGGTGGGCAAATTAAACTCTCAACAGGTTCACGTAAGTCCACGCTTTTGATGCCGGGGTCTGAGCCGTATTCCTTTGCCGGCGAAGAAGAGACCAAAGCCATTTTAACGGGCGATTCGGTGATTGATTTGAATGTGATGACCCATCGCCAGCGTTTTACGCATGAAATGAAGCGAGTTCACTTGCAGGGAAGGGAGTCCCTGATCGGGCAAAAAAATCGATGGCACATGATCGTGGTGGTCAACGGAAGTTTATCGGTTGAATGGGAAGATCGTTTGACTCGCGTGGGGCCTATGGATTCTTTGTTAAGCGACCAAGCGATGAATCTCACAGCAGTTCAAGCTACGGATTTGGTGTTGATTACTCTACAGTCGTTAATGGACGTGACTGCTGGTTCGTCAGTAAACCCGTAGAACACATAACACTCAAATTTTCGATAAACACTCCGACCAACACGCAGCCATCACTCAGATGGGCGATTTAAGAAAATTATTAAAGTAGCTCGTTTGGTGACGTTGGTGCCAGTTTAAAACCAAATCCCAAGTCTCCTCAGCAGTCTCGGCAAAGGCGAGTAAATTTAAATCTTTAGCCTCGATTGTTCCGAATTCAACCAGCGCTTCAAAGTTGACAATTCGACGCCAGTAGTCTTTGCCGACCAGCACCACGGGCATCGCCGCCATCTTGCCGGTTTGAATTAAGGTTAAGGCCTCGAATAGTTCATCTAACGTTCCAAACCCGCCCGGAAAGGCGACCAGCGCACAAGCGCGTTTAAGAAAATGAAATTTTCTCATCGCGAAATAATGAAAACCAAAGCCCAATCCTGGACTTAAATAGGGGTTAGCAAATTGCTCATGAGGCAGCGTGATGTTTAGACCAATGCTTTGAATTTGCGATTCAAATGCGCCGCGATTTGCCGCTTCCATGATGCCTGGCCCACCTCCGGTCATAACCGCCAAGCAGGAGCCATCCAGAGCGCAAGCAGACGTTTTGGCCAATCGCGCCAGACGTCGCGCTTCATCGTAGTAATGCGCTAATGACAGCAAGTGTCTTGCTTGTCTGAGCTTAAGTTGTAACGTCTCATCATCCGGCTGCTTCGCGTGCGCTGACTCAGCAATGCTCAAACGCTCTTCAGCTTGAGGGCGCTCGATGACCCGCGTGCTGCCAAAAATGACCAGCGTGTGCTTTATGTTTAACGCCGACAACGCTTGTTCGGTTTTCTCGTAGTCCAGTTGCAGACGAATGCCACGGTTGTCTTCGTTGGCTAAAAATTCCAAATCACGATCAGCTGGTAATTGCTGACGCTCGTCAAAGGGAATAGTCACAATTAACCGTACATTTTATTGAGCGCACTCAAAAGCGCATCAATTTCACCGTGAGTGCCAATGGAGATGCGTGCCCAGGTTGGATAGTTCATGAACTCACGACCCGATTTGATACCATATTTAAGCATCTCATTATTGAAGTCCTTAACCTTTTTCCCACTGTTGAAAAATACAAAGTTGCCCTGTGAACGACTGCGTTCCAGGCCCTTGCGGTCGATCCATTGCTCAATGCGATCTCGATCGGCAAGCATGCTTTCACGAGTGGATTTTAAAAAGGAACTATCGCCAAGGCTCGCCAGCGCTGCACGCAGGCCGCCTACATTCCAAAATGCCAATTGCTTATCACGCATTCGCTTTGCAAGCGCGAGATCTGCAAAACCATAGCCGATTCTAAATCCGGCCAATCCATGTAACTTTGAAAAAGTACGGGTCACCAGAAGGTTGGGGTGTTTTTGCACCAACGCACTCACTGAGCCACCATCCGCTCGCGTCACAAAGTCGAGGTAGGCTTCATCCACTAAGATTAAGATGTGCGCGGGTACTTTTTCAATAAACGCCTTGATATCAGCCGTGGGAACAATGGTGCCGCTGGGATTGTTGGGATTGCAAACGTAAATCAGCCGGGTATGCGCATTAATCGCAGCGGCCATGGCCGCTAAGGAATGGCTGTGAGACTTATCCAATGGCACCCAATGGGTTTTTACGCCAAATTTCTCGCCAAACTCCTCTAAATCCTCAAACGTGGGTTGCGCCGCGATGAGTTCGCCGCCGGGGCCCGCTTCGGCGGCCAGCAGAGCGGCCATGTGCAACAGTTCGCCGCTGCCAGACCCTAAAATGACGTGATCCGGCGTCAGCCCTTCGCGCTGTGCGAGTGCGGCGCTCAGCGGCGCAATATCATGATCCGCATAGCGGCAGCCATCATCGATCGACTTGACGATCGCGGCGCGCGCTAAGGGCCCTGGGCCGTAGGGATTCTCATTGCTGTCTAAGCGAATGGCACCCTCGGGGGCGGGGTCTTTGGGATTGGCGCGCGCAAATTCCGGGAGGCCGGGTGCCATTAAAGCGAGTGAACTCAATAAGGCGGTACGGCGGGTCATGGAGGGTACAATGAATTTTTCAGACATGGCCTTTCCCTGGATTGAATACAAGTATTGAACCATAGAGTAAAATTAGGACGCTCGCAAGCGTCAGGTGTTCTTTAGTCCACTTTGCGCGGATTCGATTAAAATGTCCGAACAGCAGGTAATCAAAGGCACCCCATGCGTCTGCCACGTCAAGCGCTCATTGATGGACTTCGTGCCTTCGCGGTGGCCGCCAAGGAGTTAAGTTTTAAAATTGCTGCAGATGCGTTATTCCTAACGCCCAGTGCCGTCAGCCACCGAATTCGAGATTTGGAAAAGCACCTAGGCGCTCGTCTATTTGTGAGAAAGACGAGAGCAATTGAGTTGACCGAAGCGGGACGAGCGCTGTTGGAAGAAGTGGACCCCCTGCTCAGTGCCTTGGATAGCGCGCTCGACCGCGCGGCGAAGCGGACCCGCCGCCGTACCCTGAGAGTCGCGGCGCCACCGTTTTTGGCAAATGAATTGTTAATCCCCCGGTTGTCGAGCTTCTTTGGGTTGCAGCCACGCCTGGATTTGGACATTCAAGCCACCGATACGGTGTTAGACGAGCATCACGCAAGAGCCGACGTGTCGATTATCATTCGCAACGACCCGCCACCCAACATGGTTGCGACCGAATTATTTCGGCCGCGCTTCGTTGCGGCCACGGCGCGCTCCGTTGCGCTGGTGGCACGCGAAATGGGTCCTAAAGTCTTTGAGAAATATCGCCGAATCGTGTACTCGCCACGAGCGGGGCTGTGGTCGGAATGGTCGCAAGCGTCTGGGACTAAAATTGCCCCAACCAATATGCTCATTCAAGTCGACACCTTGCCCGGCGCCGTGAGCGCCGCCGAACGTGGGTTGGGCATTGCGTTGGTTCCGACGTTTGTGTGTGAGCGCAGTTTGCGACCCGGGCGCTTTTTGCGAATTAACGAAACCGAAATAACATCGGAAGAGAGCTACTATCTGGTTTATCGCCCCGACGATCGAACGAGACCGGATGTCCGAGCGTTTTTAAGCTGGGCGCTCACCGAATTAAAACGCTGATTCCGTAGCGTTAATGCGGCAAGCGCCCGTCTGCGAAACGCAACGGCGCAACGCGAAATTGCGCCGTTCATTTCAGATTTAGACTTCGCCTAAGAAGTCGGCCTTACCAATGTCGACGCCATTGCTGCGCAATATGTTGTACGCGGTGGCGACGTGAAAATACACGTTCGGAAGAACCCATAAATTCACATAGTCAACGCCAGTATTAAAATTGAAAGAACGCTGCGGAAATTCCAACTTAATAGGCTTTGTTTCACAATCTTTGAAGTGCTCTGCGCCGACGGATTCCAAATACTTTACGGTATTGGCAATTCGGGTTTTAAGCTGCTCAATGGTGGTTTCAGTGTTTTCATATTTGGGCGCCTCAACCCCGGTGAGTCGGGACACCGACAACTTGGCCATATCGCAGGCAATGGCGACTTGAGTTTTAAGAGGCAACATGTCGAAAATCAGTCGAGAATCCGCAACCGTTTCTGGGGCAACTTTTTTTGCCGCCGTCTGAGTGGCTGCCTTGTCTAAAAGATGAGACAGATTATTCAGAGTTCGAATCAGACTGGGAGCCGTCATTTGATATAAAGTGAGTGACATAAAAACCTCGGAGAAAGCCAACGCCCAACGCACCATGCAATTGGGATGGGACTATTTTAGAACATATTGCGATGCCCGACGACAGGCTGGGTATACTACCGAATAACTGCAAAGGAGATGCTCAGATGCCAACACACTCTTGGGACGAACATCAAGTCCGCCTCTATTTTCCAGCGCTGGCGCTCCAGGACGATGGGCAACCCAGGCTCTACGCCGACGCCCCAGGCGGCACCCAAATGGCGAAGCGAGCCATTGATTGCATGACCGACTTAATGGTGAATTTCTGCGCAAATGACGGCGGGGTCTTCAGAACATCCGATCAGACTGTTAAAGCCATGGCCGCGGCGCATGACGCCGCTGCCGTATTTTACAACTGCGACTCAGATGAAGTGTTGTACGGCTTAAATACCACCTCAGTCCTTTTTCACTTTGCGTCTATGATCGCGCGCGACTGGCACGCTGGAGACAATATCGTCTTAACGCGTATGGATCATGATGCAAATGTCGCCCCTTGGCTGCTTGCGGCTGAGTCGAAAGGCGTTGAAATTCGATGGTTGGAATTTGATCTAAATACGTACCATTACCAGTACGCTCAATTGCCGAGGCTCATTGACCGAAATACCAAATTTGTGGCTTGTAATTATGCGAGTAATTTTTTGGGCACCATCAATAATGTCTCAGAAATCATTCAGGCAGCAAAAACGGTCAATGCGTTAACCATGGTGGATGCGGTCCAAGCGACCGCTCATTTGGCGATAGACGTCAAAGCGCTTGGGTGCGATTTGTTGGCCAGTTCCCCGTATAAATACTTCGGGCCGCACGCCGGCCTACTTTATGTGAAGCGCGACTTGGCGGATCGGTTGACGCCGCTCAAAGTGCGGCCATCCCCGCATGAAATGCCCTACAAGCACGCCCCTGGTACGCCCAGTTTTGAAGCCCAAGCGGGATGTCGTGGTGCGATCGAGCACCTAATCGAGTTGGGGAAGCGATTTGGTGGCGCTGAGCACGCCTCGGCGCGCGATCAACTCATCGCCGGCTTTGAGGCGTCGATTGCCCACGAATCCAAACTCAGTCAACGCTTTTTAGATCGCCTACGGGATTTGCCAAACGTAACCTTGTACGGATCTCAAAGGCCCTCCGATCGAGTCCCGACATTTAGTTTTGAGGTTAAGGGCCATTCGTCAACGAGCATCGCCAAGGCGCTGGCCGCACAAAACATCTTTGTGTGGTGTGGTTCATTTTATGCCTATGAAATCGCTAAAACCTTAGGAATCGATAAGACCGATGGGGTCGTTAGAATCGGCTTCGCGCACTACAACACACTCAGTGAAGTAGAGAAAATTGGCGATGCACTCGAACATATTGTAAAAAGTTAACGTACAATACGATGAGTATAAACGCATGTAATATTGGAAATAAGCGGCATGCATAAAGCCGATGTTATAGTTGTGGGAGCGGGCCATAACGGATTAACCAGCGCTGCCTTTTTAGCCAAGGCGGGACTCAAGGTTGTTGTGCTTGAGAAAAATCCCTATATTGGTGGCGCGACGGTAAGTCGACAACTCTATAAAGATTGGTTTTATTCAAATTGTTCGTATGTTTGCAGTTTATTGCGACCTGAAATTTACCAAGCGCTGGATTTAAATCGTCATGGTTTACAAATTGTTCCCTACGGCGGTGGTGTGGGGTTCAACCGCCACGGGGATATTTTAGGTGGCTATGTTGACAAGGAAGTCTTCAGAAGAGAAATCGCTCGTCACAGTTCACACGATTCCGACGCCTACCTCCGGTACAGTCGCGATGTTACCCGCCAGTGTCGATTGGTTCGTTCCTTATTGATGAGAACGCCACCGGATCCAACGTCTCTGAAAATCAGGGATTTGGGCGAGTTGTTGTATTTGTTTAAGCAGTTTTCAGAGTTAACAGAGTCGATGGTATATGACACCATTCGATTTTATACGATGAGCATTGCCGACTACCTCGGCGAATATTTTGAATCCGATTTCGTAAAGGCCAATTTTGCGGGCAGCGGCATTATTGGTACGGCCTTGGGCGTGCATTCCCCTGGCACTGCCTATGTATTGTTGCATCATTATATGGGCGACGTTGATGGGCAAGCCGGCGCGTGGGGCTTTGCCCGCGGCGGCATGGGGGCGGTCTCAAAGGCATTGGCTAATAGTTTCAAAAGTTTTGGCGGTGAGATTATTGCGGACGCGCCCGTGACGCAAATTCTGACGCGCCGCGGTAAAGTGACTGGCGTTGCTCTCGAAAATGGTCGTGAGTATCACGCGCCAATAGTGCTGTCTGCTCTCGACCCAAAACGAACGTTTTTGAATTTGATGAGTGAGCAAAAAATCAACCCTCAAGTGAGGCATCGCGCCGAAAACTTTAAGATTAGAGGCTCCTCGGCAAAGCTCAACGTCGCACTCGATGGAGCGCCAACCTTCCCCGCATTGGGTCCGAATAACCCGCTGGTCAAAGGGGACATGCATTTTCTGGATTCATTGGAGCGCTTCGAACGTGCTTATGATGATTGGAAAGCGGGCAATTGGTCTAAAGATCCGTATTTGGATTTATTAATACCGAGCCTCACCGATCCCACCATGACACCGGAGGGCAAGCATTTTATGTCGGTGTTCGTACAATATGCGCCGCCCCTCATTGAGGGGCGTGACTGGACCGACGCCGACCGCGAGGGGCTTAAAAAAAGTGTGTTTGATCAGATTTCTCGCCACAGCCCGGACTTCGAAAGCCTGGTGCTGCATGCGGAAGTTCGAACGCCCCAGGATATAGAGCGCGAGGTTGGCTTAACCGAGGGCAATATCTTTCAGGGTGAACTCACTTTTGATCAACTGTTATTCAATCGGCCGTTCCCGGGATTCGCTCAATACCGAGGGCCAGCCCAAGGCTTGTATTTATGCGGTTCCGGTTCGCACCCGGGAGGCGGCGTGATGGCGGCGCCAGGGGCCAATGCCGCCCGAGAGGTATTGCTTGACTTAGGCCGGCGTGAGCATCCCGTGCCCGAGGGGTTCAGCGATGACTAAATCGATCGCCGTAATTGGCGCCGGCCATAATGGGTTGATTGCCGCGACTCTATTGGCTCAACAGGGATTCAAGGTGGCGGTGTACGAAGCCAGCGCTTCCATTGGTGGGGGCGCGCAAACCCATGAATTCGCCCCGGGATTTAAGACCTCGTCGATTGCCCACCTGTTGTTCCATTGGGACTCGAAACTCGAGTCTCAACTCGCTCTTCAACAAAACGGTTTGCGACTGTCTGCGCCGCTGCCCAGCGTGGCGTTGTCTACGGAAGGCAGCGCGATTGTTTATGATCATCACCAATTGCTCGCTGGCGACTATAGTGAAGTCGAAGCAGTGCACTATCGCGAAGCGATGTTGCGCTTTAATTCATTGGCTCAATGGTTGGCTCGTGAAAACAAAAAAATTCCAGCGCGATTGGGCTGGGATCGATGGCGTGATGCCCTGCCGGCCCTAGGGATGATGATTCGAATGCGACTGCTTGGTCGTGATTTGATGCGTGACTTGTTGCGCTTGGGAACCATGGCGATTCACGATGTACTCAATGAAGAGCTTACGGATAATCGATTAAAAGGAGCGCTGGCGCTGGATGCCGTGTTGGGCTCCCACTGTGGCTCACGATCCGGAAACAGTTTCTTCTCTTGGCTGCACCGTCTGAGCGGCCTATCCCAGGGCGGTTATCTGCAAGTGTTGGGTGGCATGGGCGCGTTGACGGGTGCGCTGATTAGTGCGGCTCAGTCGCATGGGGTATCGATTCACACCAACGCGCGTGTATTAAAAATTAATACACGTGGTGAGCGAGTGAGTGGCCTGACGCTCGAAAGCGGTCAAGAAATTTATTCGGATGCGATCCTGTCAGCCATGTCTGCGCCGCATGCCCTGTTAAATCTGTTGGGCGCGCACGCTCTATCGGTGGAGCAAAGTCATCAATTAAGGCATTTGCGTCAACGTGGCAATGTGGCGAAAGTCCATATTGCGATAAAGGGTCAGGTTCAGTTTCACGGTGTGTCATCCGCTCACCAGTCTGCGCGGATGTTGATCGCGCCGTCGTCAGAGGCCGTCGATAATGCCTTTAATCCAGTTAAGTATCAACAATGCGCAAATGACTTGGTAATGGAATTGCACGTGCCTAGTGTCTTGGACGACACGCTTGCGCCAGCGGGGCATCAGGTCGTGAGCGCCATCGTTCCGTTCATTCCCTTTGACTGCGCTGACCCGAATCAATTACGCCACGAGGTCACTGAAAAAACACTGGCGGTAATTGAAAAATATATGCCGCAGATTAGGGGGCACGTAGTGGCCAGTGAGTGCTTGTTGCCGATTGAAATGGAGTCGCGATTTAATATTCCTAAAGGCCATTGGCATCACACCGAGCTGGCGATTGATCAAGCATTGATGCTCAGACCTATTCCTCGGCTTGCGCAATATCGTGGTCCAGTAAACGGCTTGTGGCTGTGCGGAGCCAGTATGCATCCGGGTGGCGGAATTCATGGGCGATCGGCTCAGCTGGCCGTTGATACGATTCTTCAGGATTTACGAGCATGAGTGGTATTGAACCTGCGACGCTTTCAAAAGAACATCATCGCCAAGTGGCGTTAAAAACGCCATTTCACCCCAGAACGTCGGAATTAAACGAACTGAATTTGTGGCATCGCTGGCGTGATTACACGGTCAGCGATGCGTATTTTTCAACCGCACTGGAATATACGGCGCTGAGAAATTCCACCGCAGTTTTTGATGCCTCACCGCTGACCAAGCACCTCATCACCGGACCTGATGCGTTGTTATTTTTAAATCGGTTGATGACGCGAGACGTGGCAAAAGTAAGGCCAAAGCGTGTTGCCTATAGCGTGTGGTGCGATGAAGATGGTCAGGTGATCGATGATGGAACATTGTTCCATATCAGCGATGGCGTGTATCGACTGTGCAGCCAAGAGCGTCAAGCGAATTGGCTTCATCGCGCAGCGTTTGGATTTGATGTCGCCATCTCCGAAGAAACCCATCAAGTAGCCGCTTTAGCCGTACAAGGGCCTACCAGCGCAACGGTTTTGATCAAAGCCGGCTTCGATGTCTCGGCACTCAAGCCGTTTGAGCTAAACGAGTTCACTTTTGAGGCGCACAAAATCCAAATCTCCAGGACTGGATTCACCGGGGATTTGGGGTATGAAGTTTTCTGCCCCAATCCCGTGGCGTTGAAATTGTGGGATCAATTATTTTCAGCCGGTGAATCCTATGGCATAAAGCCTATGGGAACGCACGCGCTTGAAATAGCAAGGCTCGAAGCGGGCTTTGTGCAAGCGGGCGTCGATTTTTTACCCGCAGATCATGCTATTCGAGCGGGTCGTAGCCGAAGCCCATTCGAATTGGACCTCGGTCGCTTGGTGGACTTCGATAAGCCTTTTTTCAATGGTCGAGCCGCATTAAAAGCGCAAGCCGATTGTGGTTATCCGAGACAACTATTGCGACTTAAAGTTAAGGGCAATAAGATCGCCAAAGACGCGTATTTGTATAACGAACGACGCGAGCACATCGGCAGCGTGACATCAGCAACGTGGTCGCCAATGCTCAAACAATCCATTGCATTAGCCAGCGTCAATCGTGAACTCTGGTCTCGATCGGAGCACGTGATCGCTGAAATTTATTATCAAAAAGAACTGCAGTGGTCTCGCGTCAACGTGTCGTGCGAGGTAATCGATGGTCCATTTTTCGATCCGCCACGACGCAAACAAACCCCGCCCGCACGTGTTTAGTGGGGCGCCACGGTTATTTGCTGATTCACTCGCCGCCGAATTTTTGCGATAAATAAGCAACAATTTGCTTGGCTTCTTCATCATTGATCGGTGCGCCATAGGCTTTGCGCATCTTGTTGACTTCAGCCTCCCAATTCGCGCCCTTTATGACCCCGGCGTTCATTTGGATATAGTCGAGACTGTGACAGGTGATGCAACGCGATTGAACCAGGCGAGCGGCATCGCTGTTTTCCCAAACGATCTTGGTTTCATCCGCCAAGCACAGCCAGGAACCGAGCAGGCCCAGGGTGATCGTAGCGATCATTACAACAATTGAGTGTTTCATACAACGGTGACCTCTACGCGATGCCATACATTATTGTGATAGCCGGCTGGGTTAAACACCAAGGCTTCAGGTTGCTTTTGCCCGCCATTGCTGAGCGCACGAACTCGCAATGCGTGAAGTCCAAGCGTTTGTGGCGTGACGGTGGCGCTATAGCAATGGAACGAATAGCGACTTTCCGCTTTTGCCACCGCGGCCGGCTGCCAAGTCTTGCCGTCATCGACCGATACTTCAACGGAATCAATTCCGCTGCCCCCATCCCAAGCTACCCCTTGAATCATCAGTGGCTGATTGACGTGCACCGATTGACCGTCTGCAATATTGGTAATTAAGGAATTCACCACCATCTCTGTGACGGCCACGGTTTTATCATTGGCTTGCGTGATGAAGCGATCGTCACCGGGAAATTTATCTTTGGTTAATCGATACGCGCTCGTCATCCAGAAAGACTTAGAAGGAGATTGCAAACATTGAATGTGAGAAATTTGCTTCATCCAATAAGTGGCAGTCCACCCGGGAACGATCAATCGTACCGGTGCCCCATTCCAGTGCGGGATGGGTTTGCCGTTCATCTCAAATGCGAGGATGGTTTGATCATCCATGGCTTTGTACGTCGGCAAGCTTTTGACAAAACGGGGGGTGACGTCCAGCGGGCCTCGATCCTCGCCCCAGAACGCCACTTCAATGGTTGAGGCGTCGATGCCGAAATGGCGTAACACGTCGCGTAATCGAACCCCTTTCCAGCGCGCATTGCTCACCGCGCCATAACCCCATTCCACGCCGGCGACGTGGGGGTCTGACAGGCCTCGACGAGCGCCCGAACATTGGCAGACCGCCGTGATCTCAACGGGCTCAAACTGTCTCTGTAAGTCGGCGAGCGAAAATTTTAGGCTGCGATCGTTATGATCGCTGCTGAGGTTTAATTGATAGTCCTTTGGGTGTATTTCAGGGATTACCGATAAGTGCCAACGCACAAAAAACTGATCGGCGGGGGTAATTTCAGTGCCCAGGGCCGCCAACGGCGTTTCATAATTGGGTGGACGATAGGAGCGCTTGATCATTGGTCGCTTCCCTGGCAGGGTTTCTAAGCGAGCCGACGCCACCGTTCCAGGCGGTAAGTACGGAGTGCCGGCAAGAACGTCGCTTGCAGCGATCGCAACCGGTATGCTCGATAGGCTTGAAAGGACATGTCGCCGTTGCTTTGAGTACGTTGGAATGGACATGGGTTTACTCCTGAAAAAGCGTTACTCAAAATACGCCCCGCAGGGCTTTGTCGTTATGAGACCGATACTATCTAAAATGGCGGCGTTATGCACGACGCATTGCAACCAGCCATAATTGAATGAGGTACTATTGAATTAACCCATAAAATCAATATTGTGAGTAAACTTAGGTTTGGGATATCGAGGGGAATCGAATGCAGGATAACGTCTCAATCGTGAGCGTGCTGGCGCCGGTGACGGGCATGGTTATGGGGTTGGCGGAGGTGCCAGATCCAATCTTTGCCTCGGGTACGGTCGGGCCGGGCTTTGCGATCGATCCCCTGTCCGACGAAGTCTTTGCGCCGTTTGACGGCGAAATCACCCAATTGCATCGCTGTCATCATGCGGTGGGTCTGCGGCACGCCAGCGGCGTGGAGGTGCTCATCCACATTGGGATCGATACGGTGATGTTGCGAGGAGAGGGCTTTAGCCCACACGTTCAGGTTGGTGACCAAGTCAAAGCTGGACAAAAGCTGCTCAGCCTTAACCTAGATCGCATTGCGAGCAAAGCGCCATCCCTGGTTAGCCCGGTATTGTTGGTGAGCTCAACTCAACGCTTGGAGTTGAAGGCAAAAATAAATGCGTTTTGTCAGCAGGGGCAACCGTTGTATGACGTGATCCTTGGCGCATCGATGAATGCCGTCGAATTAAATGGGGTTCGCGTCGTCGGGAGCGCGCGGCTCAAAAATAAGGCGGGTTTGCACGCCAGACCAGCGGCGGTATTGGCCGCGCGCGCCAGAACCTTCAGTTCGATGATTGAAATCAGCTGCAACGGTCAGCACGCGGATGCGCGCAGTGTGACGGGTTTGCTTAATTTAAATACCCGGTGGGGCGACGTATTAGCCGTCAGCGCCACTGGATCGGACGCGAAGCTGGCAGTGGAAGGAATCGTTGCCTTAATCCTCGAGGGCATGGGCGAGGCCACCCTCTCAACGCCCCCCTCCCAGCCGGCAGCGGCCGCACCAAAAACAGCGACGACCCCAGCCTTGGCGACTAATCAATGGGCCGGGGTCGGAGCATCGCCCGGATTGGCAATCGGAAAGTTTTATCAACGACCGTCATTGGTGGCGCAACTCAATCGCCACGGTGATGGTGTTGAGCGAGAAAAAGTTAAATTCCAACAGGCGCTGAATCTTCTAAAGCATAATTTAGAAGAACAAATCCACCAAAGTGCCGTGACGGCTCAATCGATCCAACGCGCCCATTTAGAGATGTTGAATGATCCGGTGCTTTTAAATGCGATTGAAACTCGTATGCTGGCGGATCAAAGCGCCAGTTTTGCGGTCAATGACGCCTTAAACGAGGCCATTCAGCAACTGCGAGCCATGAACAATGCGCTTTTAGCAGAGAGAGCCACCGACCTCGCGGATATACGCAATCGGTTGTTGATGCTGCTGGATCCCGCCTTAGCACAGGTACAAAGCGCCAAGCCTCCCAAGGGAGTGGTGTGGGTTGCCGAAGAGCTGACGCCATCGGAAATTGCAAATTTGCGACCCGGAGACGTTGCAGGCTTGATCAGCGTTCAAGGCGGAGCCACTGGACACGTTGCGATTTTAGCGCGGTCATTAGGGGTGCCCGCCGTATTGGGCGTGGATGCATTATTACTCAAAGAGCCGAACGATATTGATGTCCTCGTGGACGGTGGGAAAGGCGTGATTACTCTGCATCCAAACGCCGACGCGATTGTAGTCGCTCAGCAAAAAATTGCCGAACGACAAAAGCGTCACGACATGGATGCCAAAAGCGCTCATTTATCGGCAACCACTCGTGATGGCCGCACCATCGAAATCGCCGCCAACATACAGACGCTGGCGGACGCTGAGAAGGCTCGGCAATCCGGTGCCGATGGAATTGGGTTGCTGCGCAGTGAATTTTTATTTGATGGCAGAAGTCAACCACCGAGCGAGTCCGAACAAGCCAGCATTTACGCATCAATCGGACGAGTGATGGGGAAGGATCGCATCGTCGTCATGCGCACTTTGGACGCCGGTGGGGATAAGCCACTGCCGTATTGGCCGATGGCTCCAGAAGCCAACCCGTTTTTGGGCATTCGCGGTGTACGCTTATCGTTACGCAATCCGGAGCAAATTGATACTCAACTGAAAGCCATGATGACGGCAGCGCCCGAATGTCAGCTGCACATTTTGTTTCCAATGGTTGGGTTAGTCGAAGAGATGATAACGCTCAAGGAAAAAACCCAAGCAATTGCACGGCAATTTGGGGTTACTGTCAAAATTGGAGTCATGATTGAAGTGCCGTCAGCGGTGTTAATGGCCGAACACCTCGCCGATCACGTTGACTTTTTTTCAATTGGAACAAACGATTTGACCCAATACACGCTGGCCATGGACCGCGGTCATCCGGAACTTGCGCACGACGCCGACGCGTTTCATCCGGCTGTTCTCAAGCTCATTAAGATGACGGTCAACGCCGCGCGCGAAAAACAACGCTGGGTTGGCGTGTGTGGCGCATTGGCGGCCGAAGAGCTGGCTTGGCCGTTGTTGGTGGGCCTGGGCATTGATGAGTTGTCAATGCCGAGCGTCACCATCGCTGAGGCCAAGGCCGCGATACGCGAAGTGAATAAATCGGATTGTGAAATGTTAGCCGCCCAGGCTTTAACACTGGGTTCGGCTCAAGAAGTTCGTCAATTACTCAGTGCTTTTAATCAACGATCGGCCTAAGCGGTCGCGGGGTGCGTTATGTTTAAAAATGTGTTTAGTGAATTGCAAAAAATTGGTAAAGCACTGATGCTTCCAGTGGCGGTCTTGCCGGTGGCGGGGCTGTTGTTGGGATTTGGCGGTGAAGATTTCACGTTTTTGCCCAAAGTCGTTTCAGAGCTCATGAAAAACTCTGGGGACGTCATATTTGCAAACTTGCCACTCATATTTGCCATCGGCGTAGCGCTTGGATTTACAGAAAACGATGGCGTATCCGCAGTCGCTGCCACAATTGGCTTTTTGGTCATGAACGCGACCATGGGCATCATGGCAACCCACGCGGGCATTGAAACCACAAAAATATTGGGGATCGCCAGCATTCAAACCGGCGTGTTCGGTGGAATTATTGCCGGTCTTGTTGCGGCAAAGTTGTTTAACCGCTATTACCGAATTCAGCTTCCGGACTATTTGGGGTTCTTCGCGGGAAAGCGCTTCGTTCCCATCGTGACGGCGTTAGCGTCCATCGTCGTGGGCATGATTCTGTCGGTCATTTGGCCACCCATTGGTAATGCCATTAAAGCGTTTTCCGAATGGACGGCAGTGAACGACCCGAGAAGCGCAGCCACCTTGTATGGGTTTGTCGAACGCATGCTGATTCCCTTTGGTTTACATCACATTTGGAATGCGCCATTTTTTACCGAAGCGGGCAGTTTTACCGACGCGAGCGGTCAGATTGTTCATGGCGATATTCATCGCTTTTTCGCCGGGGATCCCACGGCGGGAATTCTCTCGGGGGCATTCTTCTTTAAAATGTTTGGATTGCCAGCGGCTGCTATGGCCATGTGGCGTGCCGCGAAGCCCGAGAATCGGGTTGCCGTGGGCGGCATTATGATTTCGGCCGCGCTGACGTCATTTTTGACCGGCATAACCGAGCCGATCGAGTTTTCATTTTTATTTGTGGCGCCGGGTCTTTATTTCCTACACGCCTTGCTGGTTGCCAGCGCGCAATTTGTCGCCAATACGTTAGATATGCATATGGGCTTTACCTTTAGCCAAGGCGGCATTGATTTCCTATTGTTTAATGTCCTTGGCAAATATGCACACAATTGGGTGTTCACGCTCATTGTGGGTCCAATATACGCCCTCATTTATTACGTTGCTTTTAGTGTGGTTATTCGATGGTTTGATCTTAAAACCCCGGGACGTGAAGACGCCACGGAGGCGGTAGTGACGTCGAGTGTACAAAATCAAGATTCGTTATTCACGTTAACGCAAAGCTTGGGAGGGTCGTCAAACATTAAATCCCTTGACGCGTGCATCACCAGGCTCAGAGTTCAAGTGGAAAATGTGCAATTGGTTGATAGTAATACGCTCAAAAAGCTTGGTGCCTCTGGCGTAATGATTGTGGGGACCGGAGTCCAAGCGGTGTTTGGGCCACGCTCAGAAAATCTAAAAACCGATTTGGACATATACTTAAAAAGCGGCAATGCTCCTAAAACTGCAAATCTGACGCACCCGTCTGCCACTGCGGCTTTAACGACAACACACGTTGGCAACTCAGTGGTGATTGATATTGCGAAGCTACAACACGCTTTAGGGGGTGCTTCCAATATCAAAAGCGCCGAAGCGGTTGCCGGGAATCGATTGCGAATACAGACGGTGCAGCCGGTTGAATTTGCGGCCCTCCATAACGCTGGGGTGGATGGCGTTGTAGAAGTGAGTCAGTTGGTTTATCACTTGATCGTGGGTCCAGAAGCGGCGGCGATTGCGGGAAAAATCAAGTAAGGCTCTAGACCACTTTTACGATTCATTTAAATGCGTCGAGTCTTCAAAAGACTCGACGCATTTTTTTATGCATTTAACCGTGCGTGAACGTTGGCGATTGAATTCCACCAAATTGGGCTATTTGTCGTGATCTTCCGGATGATGCTTTTTCTCAGGGGTTGAGTTTTGGTTGGTTGTCGGCGATTTGGTGGGTGCAGCGGGTGTTGGCGCAGGCGTTAGGACTGGCGGTGGTTTAGCCACGTTATTGGTGGCCGGTGGTGCTCCACTTGAATTTGATCGATCGATTGGAACGCGACGTTCGGGGCTAACCCATTCGGCTCTTGGGGTTGATTGAACGGGTGGTGACGATTGACCGCGATCGTCGTGAGGCGCTGGGTTGCTCCATGTTTTAGGTGGTTCAGATGCGCTACGCGGATTGGTCTTGTCTGAGTGGCCATCTTCGCGCTGCGAAGGATGTTCGCTCGAATAATTTGAATGTTCCAAATAGACTGCTTGTTGATCTGCGCGCTCATGTGGACTGCGATCCGAGTCACGGTCGTGACCGTGAGTAAGGTCGTGGCTGGGTTCAAAATGGGGCGGTGGAGGACGTTCATGCCATTCCCGCTCATGATGTCTCCATTCGCGATGGTGTGAGAACCAAACGTCGCCAAAGAGTTCGACCCAATGTGGGGGTTCGTCGACCCTCCAAGACTCGAAATACTGCGGCGGCGAATAATAATATTGGATCGGTATTTGCAATAACTCCATCGGCACCACATTGGGATCAACCCACTGCCAGGGTCCGTTATACAGTTGACTGGTATACCAGTTGCCATCCAGAAAAATCCAAAACCATTCATTAAAGTAGAAATAGTTGGCAGGAACGTCTGGCGCCACATAGATCGGTAAGCCTTCCACGGGCACCATTTCCGGAAAATTGCTCAATGCAAATTCTACTTGTCTTGGGTGATACGACGAGTCTCCTCGTTCAATAATGACTTGGGCTTGAGCGGATGGATACGCCGCAACGCTGAGTATTGCAATAACACTCGCCGTCACTAGAAATTTTGAGTTCATGTTTACTCCTGATATACCACCAACGTGCCGAGTAGATACTCGCCTGTATTGCATTAATGGACAAAGGCATCGGCGAGAAGTTCACCGAAGCTTGTCGGCGAAATGCCGGTCTAGGCCGTTGCTGTTAAGCTTCCTCAAGCCGAACTGGCAAATGCCGAATTCGTTGCGCGCTGGCGTTAAAAATAGCGTTCAGAAGCGCCGCCTGAATGCACGCCGTTGCCGTCTCGCCCACGCCGCCCGGGGATTCATTGCTGTCAATGAGATGGGTCTCAAAACTGGGGGTCTCGGACAGTCGCATGAGTGGGTAATCGTGAAAATTACTCTGTTCAACCGAACCGTTGCGCAGCGTGATTTGGCCGTACAAAGCGGCAGTCAGGCCGAAAATTGAGCCGCCTTCGATTTGAGCCCGGACTTGGTCGGGGTTGACCGCTAAGCCGCAATCCATGACGCTATACACTTTTTTTACCTGAATCGCCTTATCGGCAACAAATACCTCAACGACCTGCGCCATAAAACTTCCGAATTCGCTGTGAAGTGAAACGCCTCGCCCATATCCCGGTCCCAGTGCTTGGTTCCAATTCGATAACGCCTTTACAACTTCGAGGACACGTCGAGCGCGCTCAGGCTTTAGCCATCGTAAGCGATACTCGATGGGATCGGCTTTCGCCAAGTCCGCCAGCTCGTCGATAAAGCTTTCCACAACCAATACGCTGCGAGTGGGTCCTACGCCACGCCACCACGACACCGGTATTGCTTGAGGTTCGACCTGAACATAACGCACATCAATATTTTTAAAGTCATAAGGAAGGTTTGCGGCTCCTTCAACCACATCACTATCAACGCCTTTCGGAAGTGGCTTGCCATCCCAAGCCAAGGAAGCAGATCCGCCGGCAATTTTATGCGTCCAACGAACGGGGGCGCCGGAGGCGTCTAATTCCGCCTCTAATTGATCAACGTAGCACGGACGGTATCGATCATGCCGAATATCCTCTTCGCGGCTATAGATGACTTGAACGGGAACATTCAGATGGCGAGCAATCCGAACCGCGTACTCCACGCCATCGACATCCAAGCGACGCCCGAAACCACCGCCCATCAGATGGTTGTGCAGTTGAATGTGGTGTGGCTTAAATCCAAGTTTGGCCACGTGATCCACCAACCGATCTGGGGCTTGCGTGCCGGTCCAAATTTCAACCCGTTCGCCTTGAACATGCACGGTGGCATTCATCGGCTCCATGGTCGCGTGCGCTAGAAACGGTTGAAAATACTCTGCGCGGTGGGTCCGAACGCCATGTGCGGGTTTGCCCGACACGGCTGCTGCCCCCTTTTGAGTATTCAGCGCTTTTTTCATGGAGGCCACAAGAGCATCTTGATTAATGTGCGCGAAAGCGCCGGGACTCCAAACGATCTCTAAGGCTTGCAAGGCTTGGCGAGCGGCAAAGGTATTGGACGCGATGGCCGCGACCACATCGCTTTCATTGACGATGCGAATAACGCCCTTAATGGCCAGCGCTGCGGATTCATTGAGCGAGCGCACTTGCCCTCCTAACGTCGGAGCAATGGCCAGTGCCGCATAAACCTGGTCGGGACGTCGAACGTCAATCCCAAAGCGCGCCGACCCATCCACTTTTGCAGGGGTGTCTAAACGAGGCTGCGAGCGCCCGATGAGCTTAAATTGACTGCGCGGCTTTAGGCTCACGTGCCTTGGCATGGCGCGCCCGGCGGTGAGCGGCGCAATCTCTTGATACGTGAGCGATCGCAGGGTGTGGACATGTCTAATGACACCTTCTTGAGCGCGGCATTGATCAGGCGGCACTCCCCAATGACGCGCTGCCGTAATGAGCAGCCATTCTCGTACCGACGCGCCAGCCAGACGAAGGCGGTGCCAGCAGTCCTTGGTAGACGTGGAGCCCCCCGTCGATTGATCGTTATCAACACCGTAGATGGCGGGCAGGGGTGGTGCCGCCTCTATGGCAATTTGATCCAGACGTAATTCCAACTCCTCCGCCAACAACATGGAAAGACCCGTGTAAATGCCCTGACCCATTTCCACTTTGGGCATCACCAAGACAACAGGCCCTTGTGAAGAAATGCGAATGTACGCCGTTGCCAACTCGTGTGTTGCGGCCTCAGCGGTGAAGTGACGGGGATCCAATAGGGGAATGGCTACGCTTAAGCCGCCCGCGGCTAAAACGGATGTTTTGATAAAATGCCGTCGTGAAAGCGTCGTACGGGTCATTTGCTTTTTAGCTCCAGGGTATGGGCGTTCGATGCCCTAGTGTGCCCAAAAAAAAGCCCTGTGCCTACTATTAAAGTGATATTTCTGGTACAAATTGAAAACGGTTAGCGGAAATCATCGCGCCATTACTGGTGTTATCGAACTTAGGAATAGCTTATGAACGCGGAAACCGAAAACCGCATCGCACCTTATCAAATCTTGACGGTAGTGTTGGGTGTTCTGATTAACATGTTGGACGGTTTTGACATTCTATCCATGTCCTTTGCCACGAATGGCGTTAAAGCCCAATGGCAGCTTAATGAACAGGCGCTGGGATTTTTATTAAGCTCGGGTTTAATCGGAATGGCACTCGGCTCGCTGGTCAACGGCGTTGCCGCGGACCGCTTTGGTCGTCGCAGACAGATTTTGCTCAATACCTTATGGGTGGGTCTCGGTATGACCGCCTGCGCATTGGCATCAACCGTTGATGGTTTAGGACTGAGTCGATTTGCCACTGGTTTAGGCATTGGAGGCATCATTGCCAATGGCGCAGTGATCGTCAGCGAATACGCTCCCGCAAAATGGAAAGGTGCGGTATTGGCGTTGTACGCGACTGGTTATTCCATAGGGGCAACACTGGGCGGCGCGATTGTTAGCGAGTTGATTCCCCTGTATGGCTGGCGGGCCGCATTTTGGCTGGGCGCTGGTGCGAGTTTTTTGATATGGCCGCTGTTGTGGAAATACCTACCCGAATCCATAGCATTTTTACAATGCAACGCGGAGAAGCAGAAACAGCGTCTGGCGGAAACGTTAGAGCGACTGGGATTAAAAGAGCTTCCCCCATTAGAAATGTCCAATTCCGTTGCCACCGAAGAACGCAGCCGCAGGGGTGTTTTAATGAGTCTGAAAACTCTAAACCTGTGGTTGATCTTCTTTTTGACGATGGCGGGGTTCTATTTCTTGGCCAGTTGGATTCCAAGGCTATTAACCTTGGCTGGCTTGACCGCTAAGCAAGGGTTAGCGACGGGCGTCATTTTGAATTTAGGGGGCATTGTTGGTTGCGGTGGATTTGCATTATTAGCCACGATCTTTCAAGAACGCAAATTGCTGGCCCTGGCTCAAGTTGGCAGTGCATTGACGTTACTGGGGTTGAGTTACTATTTGGTGGCCGACGCGCAACAGCTTAGCGATGTGTGGCTATGGGCGCTGGCAATCGGGATCTTGAGCAATGCCGCGATGGCTGGTCTGTATGCGGTGGGCCCGCTCAGTTACCCGATCGCGGTTAGAGCCACTGGAATGGGCGCCGCGATTGGCGTGGGGCGTCTGGGAGCGATCATCGCGCCCATCGCCGCGGGCGTCCTGTTGGATTTTGGATTTACGCCAGATCGACTTTTACAAAGTTCCGCCGTCGTTTTTTTAATCGGCGGAGTTGTGGTGTGGTTGACGAGGACGCACAACGCTACGACGACCGCCTAAGAAAAATTCCAAAAATAGTTTTGCCTCTGATGATTCAGGAGGAGACTCTGTTAACAGCAGGGCTGCGGTACGCCGTGGATCGCTGAGGCCGCGATAGATTAATGAATAATAGTGTTTTAATTCATTTAAGATCGATTTGCTTAAACCGCGACGACGTAAGCCTACGACGTTAAACCCGGACAGCTCGTCCCGTTCACTCACCAACGTAAATGGCGGGCAGTCCAGTGTAATTCGGGAAAGGCCGCCGATCATAACGCCGCTGCCGATGCGCACGAATTGATGAACCGCGGCGCCGCCACCTAAAAACGAGCGTTCTCCCACGTGGACATGACCGGCCAATAGCGCCGCGTTTGCCATAATCACGCGCTCCTCAACAACGCAGTCGTGGGCGACGTGAGCGCTGGCCATTAAAAAACTGTTGGCTCCGACGAGGGTTGCCTTGTTCGGTTGGGTGGCGCGATGAACGGTGACGTGTTCGCGCAAAACACAATGATCACCAATTTCAACAAACGAAGGGGTATTCGGGTCAAACCCCAAATCTTGAGGGTCGCCACCAATCACCGCATGCGGAAAGACTCGAACGTGACGACCCAACCGGGCGTGCTTGTGAATCACCGCATAGGCCTGGATTTCACAGTCGGCGCCGATGACGGCGCCGTTTTCGATGATTGCGGTCGGGTGAATATTCATGTCTTTAAAAGTCAGTTGCAGGGAAGTGCTCAGTGTACCTTCAGTTAATATCAAGAACCAGTGCGCCGTCGCCCGCAATGCTTAGGGAGCGATCCAGCACAGTGGTTTTGCCCGTAAGAACATCTACGCCTTGCGTGTGGGGCTTTAAATTTTGGCTAAACCGCGTCAAATCCAAAGTTTGGGCATGATTGGACAGATTCAGGGCCACCATGACGGTTTGCGACCCTTCTTGTCTGAAATAAACATAAACATCGTGTTCTGGGTAGTAGTGCGTTAAATGACCCGTGTGCACCGCTTTTGCAGTTTTACGCCACGTAAATAGACGCTGCGTGAATGCTTGGAGGTCTTTTTGTTCTGAGCTCAAACCTTTGCCGGTGAAGGCATTAACGGCGTCGTCAGCCCAGCCGCCCGGAAAGTCTTTTCGACGATCGCCGTCATTGCCCAATAAGTCATTAGCCAACAACACTTCATCGCCATAAACAATTTCCGGTATGCCGCGGGTCGTTGCTAAAAAAACCAAATTTTGCTTTTGACGCGCCAACCGGCGATGAACTTGAGTAAACATTCGGTCGGTGTCGTGGTTATCCGCGAACACAACGAGATTGAGCGGATTCGGATATAAAAAATCTTCGCCCAAGCGCTCGTATAAGTTATCCAGCGCTTGATGCGGGTTTTTCTCGCTTCCAAAAACGGCATTTTGGGCTACCATCAGCGGAAAATCCATTAGGCTCGGCAAGTGTGAGACGTAGCCATCCGTGTTCACTTTGCCGGCTTGCCAGTAGGATACTAATGAAGGCTGTGTTCGCCATTCCTCACCAACAATATTCAAATTGGGATATTCATTTAAAATTGCTTGAGTGTAATGACTCATGAAATTCTTGTCCGAATAGGAATAGGTGTCAATCCGCAATCCGGACAAGTCAGCGTACTCAATCCAATACACAGCGTTCTGAATGAGGTAACGCGCCAGCTCTGGACGACGGGTGTTTAAGTCGGGCATCGAATCCACAAACCATCCACTGATGTAGCGCTCGCGATCGATCTCAGCAGCGTGGGGGTCTGCAATAGCGCTGTGCGCGTGATTGGTAATGAACGTTGGGTCGTTAGAGGACAACCAATCATGCGTGGGCAAATCTTTCATCCAAAAATGATTTGAGCCAATGTGGTTTGGGACCATATCCGCGATCACGCCGATGCCAAGTTTTTGAGCGTGTTGAGACAGTGAGCGATAATCCGAGTTCACTCCAAAATGCGGATCAACTTTGTAGTGATCGGTAATGGCGTAGCCGTGATAACTCGCCTCCGGCATAGCGTTTTCAAGGACAGGCGTCATCCAGAGCATGGTGACGCCTAAGTGTTGCAAATAATCCAAGTGTTCCATCGTGCCTTTGAAGTCCCCGCCGTGTCGGGCGAATAACTCGCCGCGGTTGGTGTGATCGCTGGCGTTTTTGGGGGAGTCATTACCGACATCCCCATTGGCAAAGCGATCCGGGACTTCGAGGTAGATGAAGTCTTTACTGCTGAACCCTTGGCGTTCGGAGGAATGAGGACCTCGGTCTTCTAAGCGGTAGGGAACCTGCGCGACGGTTGCGCCATTGCGCTGGAGCATCAGATCAATTTGGCCGGCTTTGGCCTGGGGAGAAATTTCCAGGTCCGCTATTAAATAATGAGTATTTTCAAGAAGATAGCTTCGAATGACCCGAATGCCGGGGGCATTTACCGCCACACTGACTCCGTCCAACTGGGTGCCGTGGATCATCAGCTCCAAGGTTGGCTCCTTAAGCCCAACCCACCACGCCGGGGGGTCAATCCGTTCAATGGTTTGAGCGATGGCCGCAGTGGCGGTCCAAAGTGCGCTCAACACCAAAGCAGAGATCATCAGGGGAATAGAGCGTTTGGGGTAATACATACGTATGCACTCGGTTAGAACTTAAAAATCGCACCAATCGCCGATGCGAGCCAAATAAATTAGGCTAACATCTTGACCGATTTAGCGCGCATCGCCAACCGTTATATAAATAAGGCGAGCCGATTCAAGGTGTGGAGGGGTATGGTGAGCGACACTCAAACGGCAAATGGCACCGCAAAGCCAAGATTAAGCTTATCGGCGATTGTGAACCTGTCGGCTGGCTTCTTTGGCATTCAGTTCGCTTTTGGTCTCCAAAACGCCAACATCAGTCGTATATTTCAATCCCTGGGCGCAACCATCGATGATTTGCCAATTCTGTGGTTGGCGGGCCCTGTCACGGGGCTCTTGGTCCAGCCCATTATTGGAGCGATGAGCGATCACACTTGGAACGGCTTTGGCCGACGTCGCCCTTATTTCATCTCGGGCGCCATGCTGAGCGTCTTAGCGCTCATGTTATTGCCGATTGCGCCGGTTTTCTGGCTCGCCGTGGTGGCGTTTTGGCTGCTGGATGTTTCAATCAACGTCGCGATGGAGCCCTTTCGGGCGTTTGTCGGCGACATGCTGCCAAACTCTCAACGCCCGCTGGGCTATGCGGTGCAAAGTATTCTCATCGGGGCGGGCGCCTTTATTGCCTCCGTAATGCCGTATGTGTTGGTCCACGTGTTTGGTGTTCAGTCGACGGCGCCCATTGGGCAAATACCCGTTTCTGTCATTTTGAGTTTTTACATTGGAGCGATTGCCATACTGGTGGCCATTTTTTGGACCGTTCTGACAACGCCGGAGTATGCGCCTGCCCAATTGGCAACGTTTGAGAACAGTACCGTCCAAACCTTAAAGCCCGGTTTGTTCGCCGCTGCGGCGGATTTCATTCACGATCTTTTTCATCTCAAGCCGACCGTCGTGCGCCTCGCGGTGGTGCAGTTTTTCAGTTGGAGCGGCTTTTTCATTATGTGGATCTACACCACGCCGGTCATCGCTCAACATCAGTTTCACGCGGCGGGTCCGGGCAGTGAGTCCTATAACGCTGCTGCCGACTGGGTTGGTCTGCTGTTTGGCCTGTATAACTTAGTGGCTTGTGGTTACGGCTTCTTGCTGGGCCCATTGACTAATAAATTAGGCAGCAATCGTCTGCACGCGTTTAATTTGATCGCGGGCGCTTTAGGCTTCGCCGGCATGGTTTTGATTTCAGATCCCCAGTGGTTGGTGCTCCCCATGATTGGGATCGGGCTCGCGTGGGGATCGGTATTAACGCTGCCGTATGCCATCTTATGCGAGGTCGTGCCTTTTGAAAAATTTGGCACGTTCATGGGGATATTCAACCTGTTTATCGTATTGCCGCAAATAATGACGTCGGTGGTCATTGGTAAGCTTGTTCATCAATTTTGGCCGCAAGACCCCGTCAACATCATGTGGTTGGCAGCAGGCTTTTGGTGTTGCGCTGCCATTGCCGTGTGGAGAAAGTTTGCATGAGCATGCAGTGGTGGCAAGGGGCAGTGGTGTATCAGGTGTATCCACGAAGTTTCAAGGATTCCAACGGCGATGGCATTGGCGACTTGCCTGGCATTCGCTCAAAGCTTCCCTATTTGGCCGACCTCGGGGTTGACGCCATTTGGATTTCGCCATTTTATAAATCTCCCATGCGAGATTATGGTTACGACATTTCAGACTTCGAAGCAGTCGATCCTCTTTTTGGAACGTTGGATGATTTTGATCGCATCATTTCAGAGGCTCATCGCTTAGGGCTTAAAATCATTATTGATCAAGTGTATTCACACACCTCCGATGAGCACGCTTGGTTTAAAGAGAGTCGTTCATCAAAAAATTCCGCGAAAGCAGATTGGTACGTCTGGGCGGACGCGCGCGCGGACGGTTCTCCGCCGAACAACTGGCAGTCTTTATTTGCGGGTCCGGCGTGGACGTGGGACGCGAGGCGACAACAATATTATTTGCATAATTTTTTACGCGAGCAACCGGATTTAAATTTATTAAACCCAGAGGTACAAGACGCCGCATTGGCCGTACTCAAGTTTTGGTTAGACCGAGGCGTTGACGGCATTCGAGTGGACGCGGTCTCTCATTTTACCCACGACCCGAAATTACGGGACAATCCGCCGCGTGAATCCGGTGGCGTGCGCACGCGGCCGGTGGATTTTCAGTCGCTTAAATATAACTCGGAGCGTCCAGAAACCTTAACATTTCTGCAGCGCATGCGTGCAGTCCTGGATCAATATCCCGGAAGGTTTGCCGTTGGTGAGATTGGCGGGCCGGATTTGGCAGAGCGCGGCATGGTTGAGTATTTGAGCGAGCGACGTTTGCACACCGCTTACAGCTTTGATTTTTTACGTGGCGGGGATCTTAGCCCTGAATTGATCAAATTAACGGTTCAACAATGGATCAACCGCCACCCAAACTGTTGGCCCACCTGGGTGTTTTCCAATCACGACGCGCCGCGCGCGGTGACCCGTTGGCAAAATGGACATGACCGCGACGCGTTTGCGGTGGGGCTTAATGCCCTCATTTTAAGTTTGCGTGGTTCGATCTGTTTGTATCAGGGCGAGGAGCTTGGAATGCCTCAGGCGGAGGTGCCGTTTGAGCATTTAAAAGATCCGGAAGCCATAGCAAACTGGCCATTAACATTGGGACGAGATGGTGCCCGGACGCCGATGATTTGGAGTGCGCGCGAGCCCTTTGGAGGGTTTTCAGACGTGCCACCCTGGCTGCCAATTGACCCCAAGCAACAACGCGCGGCGGTAGATGTGCAGCTGCTCGACTCAAATTCAGTATTGGCTCGCACCCAACAGTTATTGGCTCTGCGTCGACAACATGACGCTCTGAAATGGGGCTCGATTGAATTTGACCAAGCCGACTCAGGAGTGCTTCAAATTACCCGGCGTACAGACAAAGACACGGTGACCTGCTATTTTAATTTAGGCCACGCCGTTACTGCCGGGTTGCCAAAAGACTGCTTTCGATCGATTGCAGGGGTTGCCTGCGGCAACACCGTTGTGCCAGGGGACTTTCAGTGGGCAATCCCATTATGAGTCCGCTGCTGAGATGATCTGAGAACGAGAAAGCCTGTTGTCATAGAGTATGATTCTGTGATCTATGCGTAAACGCCCAATTAGTTGCTTTGATTTATGGAGAATGAGCCCATGCGTCGCTCGATAAAAACGTCTTTGATTGCGTTGTCTAGTATGGCGATGATGTGCGTGACTCTGTCCGCCTGTGGCGGCGGTGGTGGTGGAGGGGGCTCAAGCAGTTCATCGCCCGTGAGCTCGACTCCCAGCACCGTGGCGATTAATACCGCGCAAGCGATTTGGCTCAGTCCGCAAACCATGGTTTGGCCGAGTGCGCCAGCGGGCTCAACGTACACCTTGTACAGTTCTAAAAATGCAACGATATCGGTGACGTCCGCCGCCGTGTCCGGCGCGGATGGCGCTGGAATTCCGTTAACCACCGGAGCGATGCCGACGGCGGTGGCGCAACAATTTCCGCAGTATGCCCAAGCGACCACATTGGTCGTACCAAGTACACTGTCAACGTCCATTCAAACGCTGCTCACAACCCAGCTGGTCGTGGTTCAATCGAGCGGATCCACCAATGTGGCGGCGACTCAAATTCAATTGGGGCCCGTTTTGGATGCGGTGTATGCCACCAGCGCTCAGAGCGCAAACTTGGGCGTTAGCTTTGCCGCCAACACCGGAATTCCAACGTTTAAACTTTGGGCGCCGACGGCTTCGAGCGTGAGCCTCAATCTCTATTCGAGTTCAACGGGATCGACGGCGACCACATTGCCAATGAACTTTGACAGCAATACTGGCATTTGGAGTGCGACGGCTGCCGATGCGAGCTTGGTTAATGTCGGTTATTACACCTACACCGTTAATGTTTATTCGAGGGCAGTGGCCGCGGGTAATGGCGCGATGGTCTCAAACACCGTCACGGATCCGTACTCGGTTTCCTTGTCGGGAAATAGCCTTCGATCGATGATTGTGGACCTCAGCAAAGCGGCTACGCAGCCCTCCGGCTGGCCGGGTTCACTGATTGCAACGGCATCGGTGCCAACGGATAGCGTGATTTATGAACTCCATGTCCGTGATTTTTCAGTTAATGATTCTTCAGTTTCCAGTGCTCATCAAGGTAAATTTTTAGCCTTTGCCGACCAGGGCAGTGCCGGCATGACAAATCTTAAACAACTCGCCAATGCGGGGTTGACGCATATTCATCTGTTGCCGGCGTTTGATTTTTCGAGTGTTGATGAGCTTAATTGCGCCAATCCCACTGTTCGCAACAGCACAGGAGCGGGGACCGAAGCGGAAACAGACGTCAAGGCAACGCAAAACACGGATTGCTTTAATTGGGGCTATGATCCTCTTCATTATGGCGCTCCGGAAGGGAGTTACTCGTCTAATCCAGACAATGGTTTGGCGCGGGTCGTGGAATTTCGTCAACTCGTACAGTCGCTTCATTCGGCGGGATTAAGAGTAGTGATGGACGTGGTGTACAACCACACATCGGCATCAGGCCAAGACCCACACAGCGTGTTGGATCGTATTGTGCCGGGATACTATCACCGCTTAGACAGCACTGGTAATGTCCAAAACTATTCCTGTTGTGCGGATACGGCCACCGAGCGCACCATGATGGAAAAACTCATGACCGATACGTTGGTGCGCTGGAGCCGTGATTATTACGTCGATGGCTTTAGGTTCGATATTTTAGGCATGTTATCCCAAGCGGCGGTCTTGCGAGCCAAAGCAGCCGTTGAAGCGGTTACTGCCAACGACGCTCGCGGACACACGTATTTTTATGGCGAGGGATGGCTACCGAACAGCGGGGTGTCTGCGGTGGTAAAAACCGCCATACAGGCTAATTTGGCGGGAACCGGAATTGGTACGTTTAACGATCGCATACGCGATTCGGTCCGCGGCGGTAGCCCATTTGATTCGGGCGCCTCCATGGTTACCAATCAAGGTTTTATCAATGGTCAGTGTTTTCAAGTAAACGCCAATGCGGGTTCTTGTTCTACGGCGCCCGCGGATTTGATTCGAGTGTCGTTGGCCGGGAATTTGGCGGCATTCCCATTGCGCGCGAATACGACGGGAGCCAGTTTAAATTACGGGGGGCAGCCGGCTGGGTATACCCAACGACCGGAGGAGAATATTTCTTATATTTCGGTTCACGACGCGGAGACGGTGTTTGATGTGAGCCAATATAAACACGCCAGCGCGGTCAGTGTTTCAGATCGAGCCAGGGCACAAGCGGTGGGATTGTCACTCGTTATTTTGTCGCAAGGCGTGCCATTCCTACACGGGGGTGACGATTTCTTGCGCTCCAAATCTGGTGATAGCAATAGTTATAACTCAGGCGATTATTTCAATCGAATTGATTGGACGGGACAAAAGAATTACTGGGGCACGGGACTGCCAGTGGACAACTCCGGGAACAACGCTGCGAATGCCAGCACGCTGACCCCGTTGCTCAATAATCTGTCGCCCCCGGATTCGGGCTCCATCGCCGCAACTCACGGTCAAACGCTCGATTTTCTGAGCGTCCGGAAAGCCACGGATTTGTTTCGATTGCAACAAGCGTCAGACATTGTGAACTGTGCGAGTTTCCCGGACGCCAATTCTCCGGTGTCCGGGGTGATTGTGATGCGCATTCAAGGTATGGGCTGTGTGAATCAAACCAGCTCGGGTTATAAGAGCGTCGTGGTGGTGTTTAATGCCAGTAACGCGGTTGCGAACACCAGCATCAGTGCCTATGCGGGCAAGGCCTTTGGCAGTGGGTCGGGTAACATTGCCTTACATCCGGCCCAAGCGAACGGCCACGACAGCGTGGTCAAAACCGCCGCCAGCTTTAGCGCCACAAACAGCACCGGTACATTCAGTGTTCCCGCGCGTACGACCGCGGTCTTTGTGGAGTACCCCTAGAAGGCGTCCAATGGACAACACTGAGGCACCGCAATCGTTTGTAAGCAAAGCCCATTTTGTTGCTAAATTGCAACAAAATGGGGTGTCCTGAATACGTATTCAGCAACAATGCAATGATTTTTGGGTAAAAATTTCACATAGAAGCAATAAAACAGCTTTACGGGGTAGCGAATCACACTTGCTGTGAATCGCTTTTGATTAAACACAGGGAGATTGAACACGTGCTGAAATCAGTTACGAGTAAGAATCGTTTGCGCTTGGCTTTAGGTCAACGCGCTGCAACCGCTGCTGCGGGCGCGGCTTTTTTAATTTTATCCGCTCATCAAGCGGCCGCTGCCGAAGCCAACGAGCCCGTACTTGGTGACATCGTTGTTACCGGTATCCGCGCTTCGCTCGAAAGCGCCATTTCAAACAAACAAACCTCTGACAACATCATTGAGTCGATTTCTGCAGAAGACATCGGCAAGTTGCCAGACACCACCATTGCAGAATCGTTGACACGTATGCCCGGCGTGACCGCGCAACGCGATCGTAACGGTAATGCCACGTCGCTCAACATTCGCGGTTTAGGTCCTGACCATACCGTCACCTTGTTGAATGGCCGCGAACAAACCTCCATCGGCGACAGCCGCTCGGTAGACGTCAGCGTATATCCCCCAGAATTGATTGCTGGTGCGGACGTGTACAAAACCGCCGACGCCGCCAACACCACCGCGGGATTCGCGGGCACCGTTAATCTGAAGCTCGTTGATCCGTTGGCTTATAAAAAGCCAGTATTTACGGCATACGACGAAAAATTAGAAACGGCGAAAGGTTTGCCAACCCCATCGGGCACGGGTAAGCGCTATTCAGCGACCTACTTGGACCAATTTGCTGATCGCAAATTAGGCGTTGCCTTGGGTTTTGTGCATTCAGACACCACTTCAAGCTCGCTCACCAATGGCAGCTGGGGCAACACCCCATCGTCAATCACGGACTCCAGTGGCAATCAGTTGGCTTCCGTCAACGTTCCATTCGGTGGCGGCTTAGGTTTTGAAACCGATCACATCAGTGACAAGCGTGACAGCGTTGTTGGTATTGTTAAGTTCAATGTTAGCGATGACATCACCACCGAAATTGATGGCTACCACGCGCACATTCAGACGGGTACGTTCAAGCACATGCTGCAGCGTGGCTCAAATGGCGCCAACATTATTAACGCCACAGAGTCGGGCGGTGTGGTGACCTCCGGCACCTTCCAAATGGCGCCTTACAGCCTCATTGATCGCAACGAAAACCTTTACGATGATGACACCCTGAATTCCATTGGCTGGAACAACAAATTCCGACTGTCGAATACCTGGGAAATGAGCGTTGATCTGAGCCACAACTCGGCTGAGCGCGTTGAGCGCGACATCGAAGTGTATTCGGGCATCGCGACGGCGGACACCTTGTCGTTCACCAACGGCGGATCGGCGTTCCCAACTTTCACTGTGGGTAATCCTGCGGCTTACACCAGCACTTCAACCATCATGGTGCACGACGTGTCCGGTTGGTCTGGTGTGAATTACCCAGCAGGCAGTGCCTACGCTGGGCAAGGCGTGCCACAAGCGGGTTACGATAAAGGCCCAACAACCACGGATACGATCAACTCAGGTCGAGTTGATTTCTCGGTTGATCTGGGTAAAGACGGCATGTTCCACAAAGCCGAATTTGGCGTTAACTACACCAAGCGCACCAAAGATCGCATTACCGATGAAGGTCTGTTGATCTCGAGCGGTAATGGTGGATATGACCCAATTGCCTATCCAGGCGGTTACGTTGAAAATAACGTCGGTAATACGGGCTTGAATATGTGGGCATACGAACCCACTGCGGGCTTGTGGCCGGGAGTTACCCTGCTTCGTAAATACAACGATGACATCCTGTCGAAGACTTGGACGGTTGAAGAAGCCGTCACCACAGCCTACGGCAAGTTAGACATAAGCACCGATTGGTCAGGCATTCCAGTTCGCGGCAACGTGGGCTTGCAAGCCGTTCACACCAACCAATCGTCTGGTGGTTACCGCGCGAATGTGAACTCCAACGTTACGCTGACAAACCCTGCAGGCACTCTGACTTCAGCTGGAACAAGCTACAACGATGTATTGCCTTCATTGAACTTGACGGCTGAGCTTGAAAATCAGCAATACGTTCGCTTTGCGACCGGTATTGAAATCTCGCGTCCAACCATGACTGATTTGCGCAACTCGTTGGCGGTGTCGTTAGATACCAATACTGGAAACTCGACCTACAACACGTTGGTTGGTTCTTCCGGTAACCCCAACTTGAAGCCGTTCAAAGCGGACGTCCTCGATTTGAGCTACGAGAAGTACTTCACAAACCGCGCTTATTTTAGTGCGGCTGTGTATTACAAGCACTTAGCCTCGTATATCGCTAACGCGACCAACTACGGCGGCTATGACTTCTCCAGCATCGGCCCAGCCGTTGGATTGGCTCAACCCGCTAAAGGTTGGAACGGAACCTTCACCACTCCAGTGAACGGTTCAGGTGGCAATGTTCATGGTATCGAACTGGCTGGTTCGTTCCCGCTTGACATGGTCTCCGATTGGCTGACTGGCTTTGGTGTTTATGGATCGATTTCTGACAACCAAAGCTCGATTAACTTGCCGAACTTGATCGGTCTCAACCCGAACCAACAAGTGTCGTCCAGCGCTGGCACCATGCCACTGCCGGGTCTGTCAAAAACAGACGCAAAGATCAGCTTGTATTATGAGCGCTCAGGCTTTAGTGCCGCTTGGTACGAAGGCTTCCGTTCACAATACGTCGGCAGCGTTGCAAACACCACCACCGGTGGCTACCCAACGTTGATCTATGTTGAACCGCAACATTGGGTGTCGGCGCAGATTGGCTATCAATTCCAATCGACCGCTCTCAAAGGTCTAGGCATTCGCTTTGAGGGTAACAACCTCAACAAGCCCGTCTACACCGAGTTGAAGTCATTGAACCCTGTGCAGACGAATACCACGAATGCGACTGGTTCAAACTATGCGTTCAAGGTGTTCTACCGCTATTAATCGGCTGACATCTGGATGATGACTCAAGCCTCGCAGTGGCAACACTGCGGGGCTTTTTTTATGTCAAGCTCGTCCAGTATGCGAATACTTTTAATGGCATTCGGTTAAGAATTAGGCGAAAATATCACCCTCAGGAGAGAGGCGATGATGCAAGCACGTGATCCATTAAAACTTGTGATTGTGGGCGGTGGCACTGCCGGCTGGATGACGGCTGCCGCGTTAGCTAAAGTGCTCAAGGGAAAGTACTCCATAACCTTGGTCGAGTCAGATGAAATCGGCACCATTGGTGTCGGTGAAGCTACGATTCCGATGATCAGTTTATTTAATCGTCTGCTGGAACTCGACGAAGATGAGTTTATGCGCAAGACACAAGCAACTTTTAAGCTTGGTATTGAATTTGTAAATTGGGGTCGACTTGGTGATCGATACATTCACGGCTTCGGGGTCATCGGTCAAGACAATTGGACAGTGGATTTTCATCAGTATTGGCTCAAACAATTTAAGGCCGGCAAAGCGAAGCCTTTGGAATACTATTCGATCAATACAGCCGCTTGTTATCAAAATAAATTTTGTAGACCCCGTCGCGATATCCCGAACTCTCCGCTCGGCGACGTTGCTTACGCTTTTCATTTTGACGCGGGTTTATACGCAAAGTTTTTGCGAGAGTTTAGTGAAGCACGTGGCGTAAAACGGGTTGAGGGAAAAATCGAGCAAGTGCATGTCGATCCCGTCACCGGTAATATCAATAGCGTGACGCTGCAGTCTAAGCAGACTATTGACGGCGATTTCTTTATTGACTGCTCGGGTTTTAGAGGCTTATTGATCGAAGAGGCTTTAAAGACCGGCTATGAAAAATGGGATCACTGGTTGCCGTGTGATCGCGCGCAAGCGGTTCCCTGCCAATCGGTCAGCCCACTAACACCCTACACGCGGTCAACCGCGCGGCAAGCGGGATGGCAATGGCGAATTCCTCTTCAGCATCGTATTGGCAATGGTCATGTCTATTGCAGTTCTCATATGAGCGACGACGAAGCGGCCAGTATTCTGCTGCAGAATCTAGACGGCGCTCCGCTTGCTGATCCGAGAGTTGTGAAATTTATGACGGGTCGTCGCAATAAGGCGTGGAATAAAAATGTGGTCTCGATTGGCTTATCAAGTGGCTTTTTAGAGCCGTTGGAGTCAACGAGCATACATTTGATTCAAATGGGCATTGGACATCTTTTGACCTATTTCCCAGCAACGCCAAACGATGTTGCGGAAAGTGAAGGTTACAACGCCGCCATGAAACAAGAATTTGAATGGGTTCGAGATTTTATTATTCTTCACTATAAAGCGACTGAGAGAACCGATACCGATTTTTGGAATTACGTTAGAACGATGTCGATTCCGGATTCATTGATGCAGCGAATTGAGTTGTATAAAAACTACGGTCGCGTATTCAGGGAAGGAAATGAACTATTTGCTAAGCCCAGTTGGATACAAGTAATGCATGGTCAACGGGTAGAGGCAAAAAATTATCATCCGTTAACGGATTTGCTCACGGAAAAGGAAATTGCTGATTATTTAGACGAGGTCGCTGGGGTAATTGATCATTGCGTTGGTTTGATGCCAAGCCATGAAAAATTTATCGCTGAGCATTGTGCTGCAAACATGGTGAAATAAGGGGACGAGACGTGAAAATCAAGAAATTAATGATCGTTGTAAGTATGTTGTCGATCGCGCTGGTCGGTTGCGCATCCGGACCGCATGTCGCTCGTTTACAACTGGAATCCAATCCGGAAGGCGCTAAGATTTATGAAGATGGCAAGTTATTGGGAGAGGCTCCCATTGTTAAGCATTTCACCATTGAGCCTAATCAATCCGTCGTCGAAACTGCCACCTTTAAAGCAGTCTGGCCAAGCGGAGCGTCTGCCGAGAGTTTTTACCAACTGAGGAATGCAGATGACGTTATCGCCGTATTAGAACGGCCTAAAAATGCGCCTAATTTGCAGGCCGATAACGACTACGCCAAAAAGGTGCATGATTTGGCGGCAAAGCAGGCGGACATCTCCCGTGGAATTACGCAACGGGAATTGAGCTTAGCCTCGGAACGTTGTCGGGCGGAGCAAAATGGCTCGAGTAAGGCGATGCAGGACGACTGCACGCCCAAATAATGGGTCAAAAAAGCTTAAGCTCTGACGCTCCCAGCCGCTTTGTCCAGAACACGTCATTGTTCTGGACGGGGCGACATTAATTTATACATTTTTATTCATATATTCTACAAATTAAGCGTATAGTGCCTCCTCATAGGGGGACTCGTGATGAGCGAGACAACACGATCAACAGCGAAACCAACCTCAATGGACATCGCCTATTTGGCAGGGGTGTCTCAACCCACCGTTTCGCGTGCTTTGCGTGGATCACCGATGGTGCATCCGGAAACACGAAAGCGAATCGAACAAATCGCGAAAGAGCTCAATTATTCTGTCAATAAAAGTGCGGCGAGTTTGCGTCGCCAGGAATCCAATACACTGGCGCTATTGTTTTTCGAAGATTCAACCTCTGACGGATCGGACATCAATCCATTTTTCTTGGCGATGTTAGGGTCCATTACTCGCGCCTGTTCGAATCGCGGATACGACCTATTAGTGTCGTTTCAAAAACTAAGTGACGACTGGCAAGGGCGATATTTGGAGGCTAATCGAGCAGATGGGTTAATTTTATTAGGGTATGGCGATTATTTGGAATATCAACCCCATTTGAAACAACTTGCGGCTCAAGGCACGCCGTTCGTACGCTGGGGAAGCGTCAACACGGATGGCGTCGGTACAGTTTTAGGTTCAGACAATCGACACGGTGGGTATATCGCCACTGAGCATTTGATTAACAACGGACGCACACAAATTGCGTTTATAGGCACCGCCTCACGACATTACCCGGAATTTTTTGAACGATTTGAAGGGTATCGAAGCGCCCTAACTGACTTCCAAATTGAAACCAATCGCGATTATCAAATTGATGCATTGTCGAGTGAGCAAGATGGTTACGATGCGGTTCAATTAATTTTATCTAAACAAATCAAGATTGATGGAATTGTTGCGGCAAGCGATTTGATTGCAATTGGCGCCATGCGTGCGTTGCGAGAGTTTAATGTCACGGTTTCCAAAGACGTCTCTGTTGTCGGTTTCGACGACATTCCTGCAGCCAGTTTGACCCATCCACCGCTCACAACGGTTAGTCAAGAATTGCCAACAGCCGGCGCCGCGTTGGTCGATACCTTATTGGAACACATCGATGGTGAGATTGTTCAGTCGAGAACTTATCCAACGCACTTGGTCGTTCGCCAATCCAGTATTCCGTGATATTGAATAATTGAAATAAAGCAATTTCTCGATGCTTAAATCAATGTCTATATTTCCATTATCTCAACGCGAATGGAGCGGGTGGATAAAAAATTAAGCACAAGATTTGTATGCGATCCAAAAATAATAATAGATTTTAGACAAGCCGGACTTCAAGTGCGCAGACCAGCTTATCTAAAATATGAATTCATCTAACTGAATCTTACAAACTCAATTCCGACAGCCCAGGATGGTCCGCCGGTCGTATTCCTGGGGCATCCCAAAAATACTTACGGTCAGAAGACTGAATCGGCAAATCATTAATAGAAGCGATGCGTCTTTGCATATAGCCTAAAGCGTTAAACTCCCAATTCTCGTTGCCGTACGATCGAAACCATTGCCCGGAATCGTCATGCCATTCATAAGCAAAGCGCACGGCAATGCGATTGTCAGTAAACGCCCAGATCTCTTTGATGAGGCGATAATCCAACTCACGCGCCCACTTGCGTCGCAGAAAATCCGCGATTTGCTCACGTCCTTGAATGAACTCTGCGCGATTACGCCAGACGCTATCCGGCGAATACGCCATGGCAACTTTTTCCGGATCGCGACGATTCCAAGCATCTTCCGCAGCTCGTACTTTCGCCATTGCGGTTTCAAGAGTAAATGGCGGAACCGGTGGGCGCGCAGCTTCGCTCATAAATACACTCCTTAAATTAGACATTCTATAAAATTATGATCTTAATCCTAACTCGGTTACGGCTTTACTGATCATGGGAATAGTCAACATCGTACTCAAGACGGCCATTAATAGAAGAGCGGTAAAAGTCGATGAACTAATGATTCCGCGGTCGAGTAAAATATTCGAAAAAATGATCATGATGAGCGCCTTGGTTTGAAGTAGCCAACCCACCACAGACGCTTCTCCTTTGCGCCAGCCTAGCAATGAGCCAGCAAACCGAACCCCAATTAGTTTGCCAGCAATGGCGGCAAACAATAGTCCGAGTGCAAATAAAAATACAGCGCTACCCCCCATTGTCCATGAGGTCTTAAGCCCTGTGCTTAAGAAAAACACTGGCATGATCGTCATAAGAACGATGCGGCGCAACGAATCAAGCCAACGTTGATCAAAAAACTCAGCATCAATCACAACACCGGCGAGGAATGAGCCGACCATGAAATGCAAGCCACTCCAGTCGGCCGCCCATCCGCACAACGCCAGCCAAATAAAAATAACGTATCGTCGATCCGCCTCTGAGATACGCCGCAAACCGTGTCTAAATAGAAACGCAGCAACAACATAACCCGCTAAAAACAATACCTGATGCTGAATGCGCTCCCAATCCAACAAGATAAGCGCTAATACTCCCCAAATCGCCACATCATCGAAACTCGCATAGCGCATCACCCGTTGACCAAACGGCGTACGCAGGATTTTCAGCTTTTCTAAAAACAAAACCAAAATGGGCAGTGCCGTAACTGCGCAAGACATGCCCACGCCGAGTACGAATTGCCACGTAGAGCCATGGGGACCGATCCAACCCGGAGTTGTTAAAGCGATGAACGCTATGATGCTGCCAGTTACCAATGGAAAGATTAACGCACTTGCAGCGGTTATCCCGGCATCGCGACGATGTGCTTTAAGTAATTTGACATCAAGTTCAATACCGGCCGTTAGTACAAAGATCATCACTGCCCACCAGGCGATACCGTCGAGCGACTTTATAACGTCGACTCTGAAAATTGTCTCATATACGTCTGGAAACCAATTGCCCATCAATCCCGGACCCAAAATGATTCCAATGATGATTTGAACGACAACCAGTGGAGCGAAAAAATCGGTCTTGAAGACTCGCCAAACTAAGTAGGGGATCGTAAAAATGACGATCATTGACAACAAAAAAGTTTCAGCAGTTTTCATGGGGACCCTGATAAATGGCATCGGTCGGATAAACAACCCTGCCTGAACGTATAGGATATTATAATCCATCACCCTGAACCCTCATCAAAGAGGCTTAATTTAAGATGCCTATAAAGATACTGGATGGCGGCACTGGCCGAGAATTACAACGACTGGGGGCGCCCTTTCGCCAGCCCGAGTGGTCAGCTCTGGCATTGCTGGAAGCGCCCGAATATGTACTTGAATGTCATGGCAATTACATCAAATCGGGCGCTGATGTAATCACCACCAACAGTTATGCCGTCGTGCCATTTCACCTGGGTGAGGAGCGATTTAGTCGCCAGGGAAAACAACTGGCGCAACTGGCCGGAAAGTTGGCATTTGATGCAAAACAACATGCCCACCAGTCTGTGATGGTCGCGGGTTCCTTGCCACCCGTGATGGGCTCTTATCGCCCCGATCTCTTCGAGACGCAACAAGCTCAACGCATTCTACGCGTGCTCATTGATGCCCTCGAGCCATGGGTCGATATGTGGTTAGGCGAGACGTTGAGTTCGGTGGCTGAGGCGACGCTGTTCTTTTCACTACTCCCAAAAAATCGTCCCATTTGGGTATCGTTTACCATAGATGATCGATCGCCTCCGGAAAATCCCCGTTTGAGGTCGGGAGAATCCCTAGCGATGGCCTGTCGGTTGGCTCTGGACAATGGGGCAGAGGCATTACTCTTTAATTGTTCTCAGCCCGAAATAATGCTGGGAGCCGTAAAACAAACCAACGCCATCAGAGCGAATGCACCGCACAAATTTGAGATCGGGGTGTATGCAAATGCCTTTCCAATTCAAAATGGTGAAGAAGCCGCAAACGAACATTTGCATGATATCAGAGCGGATTTAACGCCACTCCGCTATGCGGAATTTGCTCAGAGTTGGGTAGACGCGGGCGCAACCATTATTGGTGGGTGCTGTGGAATCGGACCGGAGCACATTAAGGCGCTGTCGCAGCGGTTCTCTCTGTGATGGATTCAGATATTTTTAGTCAGCTTGCTCGATTCAAAGGACCCTTGGTATTTAATCCTTGGCGAGACGCAGATCCATTGGATGTTGTAAATAACCCCGCAACAGAGCGATTGAATCGCTTAAAAGCGCATTTTTCAATTAAACCCAAATTGCTGCTGTTGGGGGAAGCGCCGGGCTATCAGGGATGCCATTTTTCTGGCATTCCATTCACTAATGAGAAGCTCTTACTGAGTGGCTCAATACCAAGAATAGAGGTCCATGGCCGCATTACCAGTCGACGTTTGCCGTGGTCGGAGCCTTCAGCCACCATTGTCTGGAAAACGCTGTATGAGCTTAAGATCGCCGAGCAAACCGTACTGTGGAATACGTTTGCATGGCACCCACATAAGTCGGAGTCACTCTATTCCAATCGGACGCCAACGAGCGCAGAGTTGGAGGTAGGGCTTGGTGTATTAAAAGCGGTAATTGATTTTTTAAATCCGCAGCGAGTGGTGGCGGTTGGTAAAATTGCCGAGCGTACACTGATGTCTTTAGGCATTCACGTTGATGGAAGCGTTCGACACCCCGCAATGGGAGGAGCAAGTGCGTTTAATACTGGATTAAAAAAGCTCATCAAAATTCAACGATAGGTTTGGCGCTTATTTAACCCAGCCGATGCAAAATTAAAGTGATTGAGGTGTTTCTGATTTCATTGCTAAGGTTCCTCCGAGCGAAACCAGTGCTGAAATTGAGAGATAGACTCCGACCGCCTCAAGTCCGTACGTCTGTGCCAGATAAGTTCCCAACAACGGCGCAACCGAGGCTCCTAAAATTCCAGCCATGCTGAACGCCAACGAACTTCCAGTATAACGAACCACTGTGGGAAACAATTCGCCTAGCGTGGTTCCAATGGGGCCGTAAATGATGCCCATTAAAAATAGCCCAAGGCAGAGCGTTAGGCCGATCGAGTTGGCATTAGGTACAAACAACACTGAAAATACTAAACCAAATAGTACGATCAGGACGTTGCCAATAATGAGCGTATATTTACGATGACGCTCCGCATACCAGCCTCCAACCAATATGCCTATTGCGAAAAAGAACATGCCGAGTAGCTGCAAGGACAGAATGAGCGGCTTCCCCAGTCCAAATTGGGTGGTGCTCCAATTTAAAATGAATACCGCCATTAAATAAAACAAAACGAAGTTTGCTAACGCAATGGCGATTCCCATTACGAGTGGCCATAAATGGTTTTTGACGATTTCGACGAATGGTACGTTGGAATGTGCGATGGTCGTACGCGCACTTTCAAAGACAGGCGTCTCCGATAGTTTAAGCCGCACATACAACCCCACTAAGACCAGAAACGCGCTGGCTAGAAATGGAATTCGCCAACCAAAGGCGAATACCTCGGAGTTGTCTAAATTTGCCGTAAGTAAATAGAAGGCCAGGCCGGAAAGCACAAATCCCACGGGTGCGCCAAGTTGCGGGAACATTCCGTATAGCGCGCGACGGTGAGGCGGGGCGTTTTCGATGGCCAACAAAACAGCGCCTCCCCATTCGCCACCTAATCCAATGCCTTGTCCGACGCGGCATAGTGCCAAAAGAGCAGGTGCCCATAGGCCAATGGCGTCGTAGCCAGGCAACAAGCCAATCACAAAGGTGGATAGACCCATGGTGAGCAACGCGGCAACTAACGTAGCCTTTCGGCCAATTCGATCGCCAAAATGCCCAAACAGCATAGATCCGACGGGTCTGGCTAAAAACGCCAAGGCGAAAGTCATGAACGATTTGAGTAGCCCAAGCGTCGGGTCAGAGCCTGGAAAAAATACTTTTGGGAAAATCAACACCGACGCGGTGGCGAAGATATAGAAATCGAAAAATTCGATCGTAGTTCCGATGAAGCTGGCGACCAAAACAGTAAGGGCAGAAGGTGATTTAACGGTGATCGTCGTCATTGAGAAAAGCCTCATTCCAGCCAGTCTTAAGCGTAAACGCTCGAAGACATAATTGCTACTGTTGAATGAGGCTGAGGCGCTTTACCGTTGTGGCGTGAGTACCAAGTTCAGAAATTCAGAGCGTGTTCTAGCGTCTTCCCGAAATGCCCCCAAAAGCTTACTGGTCACCATCGAGACGCCATGCTTGTGCACGCCGCGCGTGGTCATGCATTGGTGGCTCGCATCAATGACCACCCCGACGCCGCGAGGCTTGAGGACTTCATTGATGCAGCGCGCGATTTCGGCGGTTAATTTCTCTTGAACTTGAAAACGGCGTGCATACGCATCGACGACTCGGGCGAGCTTGCTGATGCCAACCACTTTGTTGCTCGGCAAATAGCCTACGTGGGCACGACCGATGATGGGGGCCATGTGGTGCTCACAATGGCTCTCAAAGTGAATGTCGCGCAAAACCACCATTTCGTCGTAACCGGCCACCTCCTCGAACGTCCGCTTGAGGTAGGCAGACGGATCCACTTGATAGCCCGAAAACCAGTCCCGGTAGGCCCGCGCCACGCGCCCTGGGGTATCTCTCAACCCCTCGCGGCTCGGATCATCTCCAGACCACAATAAAAGCGTTTTGACGGCCTCTTCAGCTTGCTTTTCGGTAACACGGCGGCGACTGGGCTTAGGGGTTGGCATCGTTAATCCTCAAAGTGTCCGAGTATTGTACAGATAAAATTAACAAATTAAAGATTTGTAAACCATTTGCACAATCATTGAGGTCAGTATATACTGCTTGAACAGTATTTGCCTAGGCAGCTAATTAAACGATCTCACGATGTCTCATTATCAACCCGACACCTACGTTGCGCGAGAAAGCATTGGATATTTGATGCGACGCAGCGCTACGCTCATGAGAAATCAGATTGAGTCCGTATTTGAAGGCCATGGCTTAACGTTTATGCAATGGGTCAGCCTGCTCATCATTCGTGATGGCTTGGCGCTCAATTGCGCCGAATTATCGCGTGAATTGGGGTACGACTCCGGCGCGTTGACTCGTTTGGTTGACCAATTGGAAAGCCGAGGCTTGGTTCGGCGCGAACGCCGCGAGGACGATCGGCGTCAGATGAAATTGAGCCTAACCCCCTTGGGCATGAGCTCCTTAGAGGAACTCATGCCATTGGTGGTTGGGGTAATAAATCGCAGTACGGAGCCGCTGTCTGCGCAAGAACTCAACCAACTGACCACTATGCTGTCCAAGCTGGTCGCTCACATGGAACACATGCCTCACTGGGGAAAAGCCTAATATGCGCTTCACATGTCAACGTAGACTATCGATTTCAATGGCGCTGATTTTAGGCGCGTGCACGCTTCCCGCTCAGTTGCCCAACACGCGAACTGCGATGAGCGCGGCAGATCTTCACATTAAAACGGAATCCTCAATAGTGGTTTCGGATTCGTGGTGGACACTTTATAACGAACCTCAGCTTGATGCTTTGGTGAATGAAGCTCTACAGGCCAATCCGAAGCTTGAAATTCTGTTGGAGAACGTTCACGCCGCGCGGGCCATGGAAGGCCTAGAGACGGGGGGCTTAAAGCCTTCAATCGGAGTTGACGTTAATTCCCAGCGTGACCGATTCAGTGAGTTTTACATTTATCCGCCACCCTATGGCGGAAGTGTATTTTGGAATTCAACCGCAGCGATTGGCGCCGGTTGGTCGCCCGATTTATTTGGATTGCAACGCGCTAAAGTGAACGCTGCAGCAAAACAAGCAGTATCCCTTGAATATCGCTATCGCTCCGCTAAAACAGTATTGGTTTCGGGATTAGTAATACAGCTTTTAGAACTGGATAATGTCGAGCAATCCAAACAGCTTGTCAAAAGCAGCATGCAGTTGCTCGATGACAAAATCAATTTGATGAAAAAGCGTGAGCGCGCTGGGTTAGATAACACCAGTACGTTGATAGAATTAGATTCAGCGCGGCAAGGGTGGAGCGTTCGATTTAATGAGTTGGAAAGCGCAGAACAAAAATTGCGCCACGGCATTGCGATCATGTTGGGTCGAAACCCGAACGATGCCGCTACTATTAACATTAAGCTTAATGATCGCTTAATGCCATCTCTTCCAACCGAACTTTCGGCTGACCTGTTGTTGCGACGCGCTGATTTAAAAGCCGCCCGAGCACAGATCGAAAGCAACGAATTTAAAAAGCAAGCTTCAAAAGCGGCGTTTTATCCAATCATTAATTTAACTGCATTGGCGGGATATCAATCGCTGAGCCTGCAGCATTTTTTGACCGCGCCAGCGCGCACGTTAGGATTCGGCCCAGACATTTCGCTACCGTTATACGATGCAGGTCGATTGAATTTTGCCTACCTCGCTTCGCACAGCGAACTCAATCTAGCCATCGCTGAGTACAACGAAACCGTATTAAATGCTTTAAAAGACGTTGCCGATGATATTCACGATCTTAAAAAACTAGAGGCACAGGTGAATTTAACAGATGCTCAGCTGAAGGACGCAGAGCAACTGTTAAATCAGTACCGACATCGTGAGGCGCAAGGGCTCATTAGCCATATGCCAGTCCTAGATGCGCAAATGGCATTTAATCGTGCTCAATGGGAAGCTCTATCGGCAAAAACCCAGTTGGCTCAACAGAAAGTTTCTTTACTCGTCGCTCTGGGCGGACCGCCCGAGTCTTTACTTCATTCACATCCTGAGGTCGTACCGTGAACGACAATAGCAATGATTCATCGCGAAATAAGCTCATTCGAATTTTTTTAGGGGCTGTTTTCACTGCTGGCTTAATATGGTTTAGCTATTACCTGTTGGTCAGCCGTTGGCACCAAGACACGGATGATGCGTACGTCGCTGGTGATGTATTTACGATCACCAGTGAAGTTGGCGGAACCGTGCATAAAGTAAATGTCGATGACACGGAGTCTGTACGAGCTGGTCAAGTGCTCGTGGAATTAGATTCCCGCGACAGCGATCTTGAAGTCGCAAGCGCGGAAGCCATGCTGGCTCGAGCGGTGCGCAATGTACGCTCGTTGCAAGAACAGTCCCGAGCGGCTACGGATGAAGTGGCGCTCAGGCAAGTAGAGCTTGCTCGATTGGAGCAGGACTACAATCGACGTCAGCCACTCAAGAGTGACGGCGCTGTTGCGAGTGAAGAGCTGGCGCATCTCACCCAAGGCGTTGAGAGTGCGCGCAAAGTCTTGGCCGCAGCCGAGGCAAAGGCGGCGTCGTTAAAAGTGGTTGCCAATGGTAATCTTGTAACGCATCCCGAAGTGGAGCAAGCGATTGCTCATCTGAAGGCCGCGGGCTTAGCATCCGATCGCAGTCGAATCGTGGCTCCGGTGGATGGCGTCGTGGCCAAGCGATCCGTGCACGTCGGTTCGCGACTCATGCCCGGTGCGCCGTTAATGGCAGTGGTTCCGCTCAATCAAGTGTGGATTGACGCTAATTTTCGTGAAGTCGATCTGCGTGATGTCCATATCGGTCAACCAGCGACGGTGGTGGCGGATTTATATGGCAATAATGTTGTTTACCACGGCAAAGTTGCGGGACTATCCGCAGGAACTGGGAGTGCGTTCTCATTATTGCCCGCTCAAAATGCCTCCGGAAATTGGATTAAAATCGTTCAACGCTTGCCGGTACGTATTCTTATCGATGCGGACGATTTAAAGGCGCATCCCCTCAGAATTGGACTGTCCACCCGAGTCTCCGTTGATGTTCATGATCAAAGTGGGCCATTGGTGACAGAAAACGCGCGTCTGGGTATTCCTCAGCCCGAAGCCGCATCGTCGTCCGCTGCGAAGTGGGATGCGCGCATTCAGGCAATTATTGCTGCTAATCAAATCGTGTCCGCGAAAAAATGAGTGAATCCTCAGCGCCGCTGACCCTCGGTGGGTTGGTCTCTACCGAACGAACCATTGCCGCCGTTGCTGTGGCGATGGGTACGTTCATGCAGGTGCTGGATACAACCATTGCCAATGTCTCCATTCCGACCATTGCTGGGGATTTGGGGGTCAGCGCCGACCAAGGGACTTGGGTCATTACGTCTTTCGCAGTCTCCAATGGCATAGCTGTGCCACTTACCGGTTGGTTTATGGCCCGATTTGGATTGGTGCGAACATACGTAGCGGCGTTAGCGTTATTTACGTTGGCATCGTTTTTATGCGGCGTCGCTTGGAGTTTGCCGTCACTCATTTTGTTTAGGGTCTTGCAAGGATTCTTTTCAGGCCCACTGGTGCCTGGGTCACAGGCGCTGTTGCTCAATATATTTCCTCCCAATAAACGCGCCACGGCGCTGGCGGTCTGGTCTATTACAACCTTGGTGGCACCGATTGTGGGGCCAATATTAGGTGGATACATCTCAGATAATTATAGCTGGCCATGGATCTTCTTAATTAACTTGCCCATTGGAATCATTAGCGCCAGCCTTTGCTATGTTTATTTAGGAAAACGCGATGTTCCACCGAAGAAGATACCGGTGGACGTCATCGGCATTAGCCTGTTAATCGTGTGGGTTGGTGCTTTACAAATCCTATTGGATAAAGGCAAGGATGCCGATTGGTTTAATTCGACTGAAATTGTAATTTTAGCGGTTATTGCCTTTATTGGTTTTGGCATATTTATGATTTGGGAGTTATTTGAGAAGCATCCCATTATTGACTTCAGTGTCATGAAAAGTCGAAACTTTGTGCTTGGAATGTTGGTTAATTCTTTAGGGTATGCGCTGTTTTTCGCAAACCTTTTGTTATTCCCATTATGGCTGCAAACCAACTTAAATTACACCGCAACCTGGGCGGGGTTTGTGGCAATGCCGTCGGGCATCGTGGCGGTGCTGTTAACGCCTTTTGTAGGGAAAATGCTGGGTAAAAGTGACGCTCGAATTTTTGCAGCCATTAGTTTGGCGTGCTTTGGGCTGTCATTTTTTATGCGGGCAAATTTGACAACTCAGGCAAGCCTGATTGATTTCGTGATGCCGGCGTTGGTGCAAGGCGCGGGCATGGCGATGTTTTTTATGTCGACGGTCACGATCATGCTGTATGGCCTCGATCATCACAAAATTCCGCAGGCATCGGGGTTATCTAATTTTGTGCGCATCACCGCGGGAAGCTTCGCGGCGTCGGTGGTGACGTCATTTTGGGATAATCATGCTGCCTTTCATCAGACGCGATTAGTAGAGCGAACAGACAGCGGCAATCCCTTACTGAGTTATACCTTAGATTCGATGCGCGAGGTGGGTCTTCAAATCAATCAGGCGTGGGGATTGATTGCGCGAACGGTGCGAGTAGAGGCCTACGCTAAATCCGCATTTGATTTTTATTGGATATCGGGCTGGCTGGCTTTCGCTTTGATCATCTTATTATGGTTTGCCCGTTCCACGAAAGGCGCGTCCACTGGACCGGTGGCTGCCGATTAGGTTTTCTTCATCAGCTTTCAATTAAAGACTGAAAATAAAACGATCGCCGCGTTGGATCTTATTGGGACAAATAGCGTATTCCAAAATACATCGATCGTCGTGGCGCTGGTTCTAAATTTCCGCCGAATAAAAATACGCGAGAATAATAAACTTGATCACTCAAGTTTGTGACTCCCAGTTCCCAGTGCCAATGCGCGTTGAGAGAACCGCTGGCGGTTAGATCCAATACGGTGTAGGCCGGAATTTTGGCGGGCGTTGATCCGGCTACGACATTGGAGTCTTGGAAAAATTGGGCGCCTAGGTGAGTAAACCCCAGTTTGGCACTTAAACGATGTGGATCGCCAACTGTGAGCGATGATTTGAGTAATACTTTTGGTGCGTAGGCGGGAGTCTTTCCAATTTGACCCGCAATGGAGCTTTCCGTGAATCGGGCATTCAAAAGAGTGAGTGCCTGTGACCATTCTACTGGCAGTGCGTTAAGCGATTGAGAAAATAGTCGCGAGAGGTTCACCGACGACTCGCTTTCGAAGCCATAGCTTTCAGTATTGCCCGTGTTGACGTCAATGACCTGAGTTTGAGTTAAATGTTGAGACTCAATTCTATTGTTGGCTTTAACATCAAAAAGTCCAACATCGTAATAGAGGCCATCTTTGGGCCAGCCGTGAACGCCAAGTTCAGTATTTAAATAGTGCGTGGGTTCTGGATGGTTTTGAGGGCTCAGATTACTGGTGGGACTCGAAATGTCGAGGTATCGAATGGGCCGAAAACCTTGAGAAATATTTAAATAAGTTTCGTTGCCTTTGCCGAAGTCGTTGCCCAATCCTAATCCGAATAGCGGTATTGTGCTTTGCCGAGAAACTTCACCCAAGGTTGGGTGAGTGGCAACCGTTTGGTCAGCCGAGACCTGCTCATGATCAATTCGCGCCGAAACGAGTGCGTGGAAGCGCTTAAACCGAAATACGTTTTCGGCAAATATTGCTTCGTAATCCGTTTTTCGATGGTCTTGATAGGTGGTTACGCCCGATTGACCATACGAACTCGGTGTGACTGAATCGTTGCTTTTAGCGTTGATCTGATAAGGACTAGTGGAATGAAAATAACTGTAGCCTATGGAAAGTGCATCGCCATGTCCGTAGCGCCAAACCGCGCGGCCATCCAATCCTTCTCCGTTAAATTGTTGAATATTGAGCGACGCACTTTGGGGTGTTGGTTGGAAATTAGTGTAACTTAATGAGCGAGTTATCAGATTTGAATACTGCTGATAAATCTTTTGCTCCAAATGCAGTCGATCATTCAACTGCGAGTCAATCTGAACGATCCACTGGTCGCGCTCCATCCACAAATGGTCATTGGGGGTGGTTGATTGATTCGAATTGGCAACAAATTGCGAATAGGACATTAATCCCGCTAAGCCACTGTCGGTGCGGTAAAGATGTCCAATAAATTTAATTTGTGTGCGATCGTTAATCGCCTGACGCCATTGGACATTTGCCGTGTCAACTTGATAATCGCCGTTGTCTCGAAACCCAGATGCTTGTCGATGCCCGGCGTTGAGATCAAATTCGCCAAGCGAATTATTTATTATGCCATTGATAAAACCTGAATATAACCCTTGATTGCCCAAAACTTGCTCGGATGACAATTCGGATGGCTGAGGTTTCGAAAATTGTGAAACAAAGTTCAATACGGGGGCAGCTTCAGGTCCGTACAGCAATCCACTGCCGCCGCGTATCATCTCAATGCGGCTGACCGTTTGACTGAAGGGCTGGTAATAAATTGTTGGAAAACCGATAAAATCCATTTCCATCGGTAAGCCATCTTCAAGCATCAATACATACTCGGATTCTTGTGGGTTGCCGATTCCTCGATAGGAGACGTTGAGCTCGGTTGGGTTTTGCTGTTCGGCGAGGTTTAAGCTGGGCAATCGATCAAACAGCTCACGCCAAGAATTGTCGATGACCGGAGGGGAAAGACTTAAATCTTCAACAGACGTTCGACGTGTCACCGTGATCCGATTGGCATCCACTTCAGGTAGGCTGTGCTCAAATCGTGTCTTGCGGTTGTATTCCCAAGGTTTGTCATCGGATGTGCGAACGCCCTCGACGATGACGGGGTCGGAGGTCGATTCGGAAACGCTCAACGCATCACCGACAGCAGTGCTGCTGATTACGGACAGAACCGCGGCCGCGAGTCGCCAATTGATTTTATTGTTTGCCATTGCCTAATGCGCCCCATTTTTTCATTGCGTAGCGAGCATTGTAATGCTTTTGATGGCGCACGACGAACGGCGCTCATAAAAAAGTCCCCTAAGACCGGACGTCGTAGGGGGCTTTCATCCAAAAATTTAGATTAATTGCTGAACTTCAGGATGGCTTCCATGGCGACTGAGGAATTGCCGTTTGCAAGATCTACGTATTGCCCGTTGACCATCTTTGAAGAGTTAATAAAGGTGGGTCCATTGGAATAGTCGTGGCGCATTTCTAAGCGCAAGTCCAAGAACTTGGTCGCTGAATACCCTAAGGTAAAGGTCACTTCTTTCCACATCTGGGCGGTACCGGTTCGATAGCCATCAATATCATCTAAGTATTCGGCACGCATTGAGGTGTGCCATTGATCCGTGAATTGATAGTTAAAATATCCCGCCAAGCCGTGCCATTGGGCCGAATTGGTGTTGGTGGACGTCATACCGCTGCCCGCCAGCGCCGTTTGGCTGCCCCAGTCTCCGTTGAGCTGAATTGTCGCCGCGTCTGACAGAGTCCAAGTGGCCACAACGTCGATAAGGCTTCGGGTACCGATTTTGCCCATATCCGTAAGCCCACCAATGCGAGCATCGCCCACATAGCTTTGTGCGGTGACATTAAATTGTTTGGATGGCGTGTAGGCGAGCGCCGCTTCCAAGGTTTTGCCCCCAGTGGTCGGTCTTAAATCATCCCATCCGTTGTTGACGCCCAAAATGATGTTGAGCGTATCGGAAGCGGCATAAGTCGTTCTCACGCCCGTATGAGCGAACGGAATGGCGTAGCCAAACAGGATGGATCTGGAGTAGTTTGAGTCGGTTCGAGGGTCAATGGTTTCGGCGCCAGCCAGCGTGACAAAACGTCCCGCGATGGTGGTCCAAGAGCCACTGGCGTATTGAACGAAGGCCTGAGGAAAATCGAAGTGATTGTTGGCTCCCGGATTGGTGGGAAAGGGCGCGAATACATCCGCGTCTTTTCCCGCGATCAAATTGACCGCATAGCCCCAACCTTCCTTCGGTTGATGAGCCACGTTGAGTGCAACTTGGTTCAGGGTAAAGCCATTAGTATTGTCAAACACGCGGATCGCGCCACCATTTGCAAACAGGGGGTCGCTGTTAAAGCTCGTATAAGAGGCCTCGACGTAGCCTTGAATGGACGTGTCTGGTGTCTCTGCGGCTGCCGCCGCGTCGTCAGCCCATGCGGACTGACAGCTTAGAGCCGTGGTTAGGGCCAAAACGGCTGTAACTTTATGATTTTTATAAAAAAACATATAAATCCTTTATGAAAATCTGATGCTCATCTTGAGCTGAGCCATCAGTTTAATGACTTTGTCATCAAAAAGTGTTGTTTTTTAGCCGCAAAGCAGCAATTTTTACCACAGAAGCCCCTCGGTCAGCGACCGAGGGGCATTCGGCGACTATTCGACGTGCTCGCCGTGCAGGCTGACGTCCAAGCCCATGCGCTCATCTTCTTCGCTGACGCGCAAACCGATCGTCATATCGATGATTTTCAACAAGACGTAACTGACAACACCGCTGTAGATCAACGTGCACGCCACCCCAATGGCTTGGGTGGCGAGAGACGCGTCTTGCCCTGAAATCTCTTTGTTGGCAAAAACGCCAGTCAATAATGCACCCAGGATGCCGCCCACACAGTGCACACCAAAGGCATCTAATGAATCGTCGTAGCCCAAAGCATGCTTGAGGCTGGTGGCTGAGAAATAGCAAACGACGCCGGCTGCAAGGCCAATGATCATGGAACCGCTGGGATCCACAAAACCAGAAGCGGGGGTAATGGCCACCAATCCTGCAACCGCGCCTGAGGCGATGCCGAGTACGGATGGCTTGCCTTTTAAAATCCACTCAATAAACATCCAGCCCAATGCCGCAGCCGCGGTGGCCAGTTGAGTCACCATCATCGCCATGCCGGCGCGCCCGTCGGCAGCCACGGCCGAACCGGCGTTGAATCCAAACCAACCCACCCACAACATCGATGCACCAATCATGGTCAACGCCAGGTTGTGTGGGGCCATGAATTCACGGCCATATCCAATTCGCTTGCCCAACACCAATGCACAGACCAACGCCGCAATACCCGCATTGATGTGAACCACGGTGCCGCCGGCATAATCCAATACGCCCATGGTGGCAAGCCAGCCCGAGGGTTCCCACACCCAGTGAGCCACGGGAGCGTAAACGACCACCGACCAAATCGCCATAAATATGAGCATGGCCGAGAACTTCATTCGCTCTGCAAACGCGCCACAAATTAATGCTGGTGTGATGATCGCAAAGGTCATTTGAAACATGGCATAGACGCTTTCCGGAATCGTCAGAGCCAAATGCGAAACCGTTAATTGCGGTGTTTTAGCATCAAACACAAAGCGCATTCCATGCATAAACAGCCGACTCAATCCACCAAGATATGGCGTTGATCCCGGTGTAAATGCCAGTGAATAACCCACGGCCCACCACAGCACGCTGACCACGCAAGTGATCGCAAAGCTTTGCATAATGGTGGCCAGCAAGTTCTTTTTGCGAACCATGCCCGCATAGAATAACGCCAAGCCTGGGATGGTCATAAACAACACCAAGCCAGAAGAGGTCAGCATCCAAGCCGTATCGCCGCTGCTAATTTTATCGGCGGTGACGAGTTGAGGCTCGGTTGGGGCTGCCGCAGCAGGTTCGGCCGCTGATGTCGCCGCAGCATTCTCTGCCGGCGCCGCTATTTGCGGTTCGGCTTTGGTGGGTGCTTCGTCCGCATAGGCTGCAAATGACGTTAACCCGACGACCCAGGACAAGGCCAAGATTGTGATTACAGAAATTTTCTTCATGTTGGATTCCTTAAATGGCTGCGGTGTCTTTTTCTCCGGTTCGGATGCGAACCGCAGACTCAAGATCCCAGATAAATACTTTGCCGTCACCGATCGAGCCTGTGCGGGCCGCCGCGACAATTGTCTCGCTGACGCGCTCCGCGAGCTCTGCTTTGACCGCAACCTCGACTTTGAGCTTGGCAACAAATTCAACTTTGTACTCCGCGCCACGGTAAATTTCCTTATGACCTTTCTGGCGGCCAAAGCCTCGAATTTCCGTCACCGATAACCCAGAGACGCCGACGTCGTTTAAGGCTTCTCGGACCTCATCTAACTTATGGGGCTTGATAAACGCTGTGATGTATTTCACGCCAGATCCTTTTGGTTAATCTCAGAGGAGAGTTCCAGTGGGACATTGCAAAGCACATGCCACGCCCATTCGGGTGAAGCCTTGACTGGACTGTAAATAGAATAAAACTCAATAATTTCAGATATTTATTCTCCCCAAGGCGTCGAATCAGGACTCCAAAATAATGATGCGCGTGAGCGTAACTCCGCCATCTTTTAAATTTTCTGTGCTGTTTTGGTGCGCCTGCGCGCTCACACGGTAAATGCTGGTGCAAACCGATTATTCAATAACCCCTCCGTTGAATGCGAATCCGAAGGAGTTGTCGTCAAGGCGGCCCACGCGTAGGCAGGATTAAAGGAACTTTAAGTGGACTGTGTTACTCTTAACGCTATGAAATAAAAGAAAATATTGTCTTTTGGCGATGATCTGGGCGTAAATACTGTGGTTGGACACTGAGGAGTGGATTGAATGATGCGACAACAATTAAAACACGTGGTCACGGCCATGTTGTGTATCGCAAGTGTATTTGTAAGCCTCAGTGCTCAAGCAGCATTGGGAGGCAATCGAGAATCGATTGCCATTGATCATCAAGCCCTAGCGATGAAATCGACAACCGTAACCTCCGGATCGGGTTACCAAATTCATGAATTGCAGCATCCAAATGGGGCCTCGGTGAAAGAATTTGTGTCGCCTCAGGGAAAGGTGTTCGCCGTTCATTGGGAAGGCAGTGCGCCTGCTAATTTGTCGCAAATTTTAGGCGATCACTATGCGGAATATTTGAGCGCATTAAAAAATACGCCCCATAGCCATCATTTGGTTCAGATCAAGCAGGATAATCTGGTTGTGACGCATATTCAGTATTTGCGCAATTTTTCGGGTAATGCTTATGTGCCCAGCCTAGTGCCGGCAAGCGTTGATCCTACCCAACTGAATTAATAGTGAAGGCCATTAAGATGAATACAAAACGCGCTACGCAAATTGTGCTGGCTCTAGTTGCTTTAATAAGCCTCGCTGCTTGTGGAGGAAGCTCTTCCTCAACGCCAGCGACCAACAAGGCCCCCACAGGCTCGACGCCGTTGCCGGTCATCATTGACGCCGGACCAGCCTCATTGGTTGCCGCTAATCAAGGTACTGCAAACTTGGTCTACGCCACCATTACGATCTGCACGCCCGGCAGCACCACCGCTTGTCAGACGATTGATCACATACAAATTGACACGGGCAGTACGGGTTTGCGTTTATTGGCGCCAGCGCTCAACGGCACCGTTACGCCTACGGCCGTCTTGGATTCATCCAATAACCCTATAGGCGAGTGTGCTGTATTTGCTGATGGTCACACCTGGGGCTCGGTAGCGCTCGTGGATGTGCAGTTGGGCGGGAGCACCTTAGCGAAGGTGCCCGTCAACATCATTGGCGCCAGCTCCGTGGGGTCCGACCCTTCGGCGTGTTCAACTGGTAATGGTCCAGCTGAGCAAACGATATCGGCGTTTGGTGCTAATGGCATCATGGGCATCGGCAATTATATTCAGGACTGCGGTCTTGCCTGTTCAGTGCAGTCCAGCAATGGTCAATATTTTAGTTGCCCATCTGGCACCAATTGCGTGTCGGCGGCGATCCCCTTGTTGAGTCAAGTAACCAATCCAGCTTCCTTGGTTCCCGTTGACAATAATGGCGTAACGCTGTCGTTTCCATCGGTGGCCTCGCCAGGCGCGGTATCCGTTACGGGAACCTTGTATTTTGGTGTCAACACCGAAACCAGCAACTCCAGTGCCGCAAACTATAATGCATTGGGTTCCGCAAAGATTTTGCAACTCAATCCAAAAACGGGATATTTGACTGCCACCTACAATGGCACGACCTTGCCGTCGGCGTTCATTGATTCTGGTTCAAACGGCTATTATTTTGACGACAGTTCTATTCCACAGTGTTCAGGCAGCACCTATTATTGCCCAACGACCGCCGTTACCAAGAGCTTTACGCTGACCGGATATAACAATGTCAGCAGTACCGCGAGCTTAACAGTTGAAAATGCGATCACGATAACCAACGCGAAAATTGGCGGATCATACTTGGCCTTTTCCCAACACTGGGCGGCACAATCAGTGGCGCTGCAAATGCCACTTCGGGTATGTTTGATATGGGATTACCGTTTTTCCTAGGTAAAAAAGTGTACGTGATTTTTGAAAACGCTACCGTTGGTGGAGTTCAAGGGCCCGCGGTTGCATTTTAAGAAGGTGCGTCAATGAATCGATGGCTGGTTGCATGCGTTATCAGTGTCGCTTTCGGCGTAGCTCAAACTGGCGAGTGCAAATCACCGCACTCGCCGTCAAAGCGGCATCATGCAATCCAGCATCATCAAAAAAGCCATGGCCATAAACACTCAGTCAAAAAGACTGCGCCGAATTCAAAAGTGACTCACTCTGCGTATCAAGAAGCTCATTCTGCTCAAACAACGGAATCAACTTCGTCTTCCCCGCAATAAATTAATGATGTAAATATTGCGGGTAGATTCGATTCCAAAAATCACAATGGTGAATTTGATAAGCAGACCGCTGGCCCAAATGCTGGGGATTTAAATCCATCACGAATTGCTCTTGAGCGAATGATGGCCAGTCCATAAGGCCATTATCCTGCGGCCGGCCGGTGCGCATAAACGCACCCCAGTACCGCAACATGACGTCCGATAATTTCTGCGACTCGGGTGACAAATCGGGCCCGTCTAGACGACTATTGTGAGAGATGTGCGGAAATAAGTAGGGTAATTCGCCCGCATGTACCGCACCCAACTTGAAAGGCTCAGGAGTCATTTGAGGCGGACCATTACGGTCTGTAAATTCATATTCAAATACAGTTGTGTATTTAGACAAGACCGCAGCCGTTGAAAGCATCAAGCATTGTGAGAGCACGCCCGGCGGCATGTAATCGGACTCCAATCGACCCAAGCGCTGCTGAGGGGTTAATGACAGATAGTCTTTGTCGGTAGCGTATTCAGTCAAAATGGCGTCGGTGTGATCGCCGTACACGGCTTCCGCAGCACTATGAAAGTGAGTGTCATCAATCACCTGCCCACTCGCCACTTGATAGCCGACGTACAGTGTGTATTCGTCTTGGTTGCCGCCGTTTAAAACAGGGACGGTTACAAAATTACCCGAGCGAAAGCGTTCACTAGGGGCCTGTGGCAAAAATGCCGATCCAACACCGGGAATAAAACTATACGGGTTCTGAGAAGTCATCTCGCTTTGAACAGCCAATATTTTTTTAATGGGTTGGCGCTTAGCGCAGGCTAAATCATGTGCGCGACAACCCAACCGAACTGCGAAGTCCAACCCGTTTGCATTGAGCTGCGATTGAGTCGGAAGTGGATTGAGGCAGGCGCCACTTTGAACAATGGCTTTGGCGAAGGTGTGCTCATCGTTCATAGGCGAGGCGAGGTGTAGGCATACGCTCACCGCACCGGCGGATTCACCGGCGATCGTAATATTATTGGGGTCACCTCCAAGGCGGCTTATATTGCGCTTGACCCAATCGAGGGTTTTACGTTGGTCCAATAAGCCAACACTAGAAGACGTGGCTGGGTTTAAATCGGGATGACTTAAAAAGCCCAGCGCACCAACCCGATAATTGCCCGCGACAATAATGGCGTTGGTGTGGGAGGCTAACCAATCGAGGCGATACAAATTAGCGGAGCCGCCAACATAAGCGCCACCATAGAACCAGACCATCACGGGGCGATTTTTCTCAGTGCTGTTGTTGAGGGCAATATTCAGATATAAACAATCTTCATCTAAGCTCTCGTCGGTTTGATGGAATCGTGCCGACTGCGGGCACGCGGAGCGCCAATGATCCGCTCGGAGTGGCTTACGCCACGCCGTGACGTCCAAGGGGGGTTCAAAGCGCAAATCACCAACCGGAGGTTTCGCAAAGGGGATTCCGCGATATTCGACGACGCCATCGTGTTCAAATCCCTTGATCATTCCGTTCTCGGACAAAAATGAAGGGGTCGATCCAAAGCTCACCGAGCTGATCAATAACGCGATGATTAGAATTAATCGCCTAAATAGAAGGTGCCTGTGCCCCATAAAATATGCCCCCGTACAGGTTAGTGTTTAATTTGATAATGCTCTTGAACACGCTCATGCAGCAAATTTAAAGGAAGCACGCCATCTTTGAGTATGACGTCATGAAACTCTCGAATGTCAAAGGCATCGCCTTGAGCCTTTTGTACGTCATTCTTTAAACGCACAATTTCTAATTGACCCAACTTATAAGCCAAAGCCTGCCCTGGCCAGCTGATATACCGATCTATTTCAAAATAAGAATTTTCGGGTGCATGAACTTTGAAATACTCAACGGCCTGCTCACGTGTCCAACCCATAGAATGAATGCCTGTGTCCATCACGAGGCGCACCGCGCGAAAACGCTCCGAACTCAATTGGCCATAACGGCTAATCGGGTCTTGATACAGTCCCAATTGAGAGCCCAAAGACTCCGAGTAGAGCGCCCAACCTTCAACATAGGCGCTGTTATCGTAATAGCGTCTAAATTCTGGCAATTCACCCAAGTTGTGCGCTAAACCGATCTGAAATATATGGCCAGGCAGCGCTTCATGCAAAACCAACGCCTCCTGATCGAAACGCACTTGCTTGTCTGGCTCGAACGTATTGAGATTGAACCATCCCGGTGCGCTCCCGTCCGCTGCGGCAGGCTGTGCGTTTGTGGCCGTTGCCGATTCGCGATCGCTCGGAATCGGCCGCACTCCAAACAAGATTCGTGGAATAGTTTTGAACAAATTTGGCAATTGCGGCTCAATTCGCTTCGCGATGTCTCGAGCGTTTGTGAGCATTTCTTCGCGCGAATTAAAGCGGAGTTTAGGATCATTTTGCAATAAGTCACCAAATTCCGTCAGGCTGCCCTGAAAGCCGGTTTGCTGGGCGATCTTCAGCATCTCCGATTCAATGCGAGTCACTTCCTGCTCGCCAATTTTATGAATTTCTGCCGGCGAAATATTGGTAGTTGTTAGTCTATTGATCATCACCCGATAAGCCGCGTCGCCCTGCGGGATAGAGGACAGTCCGATGGTGGGTCGAGCGTGGGCTCGATATGGACCATTGATGAAGTCGCGATACTTTTTCCATGCCGGGATGAATTGTTGGTTATACGAATTAATTGCCGCCGTTGAGAGTCGCACGCGATCGGATTCGGAAATAGACTCCGGAAAGTGTCGAAACGCTGCCAATAATTCAGATTGATCCGCGCTCTGCGAAATCTGGGTGTCTAACTGTTTGGCGACTAAGTCCACCACAATTTTAGGCTGAGTGATGCCGCGAGCAATAGACTCATTTAACAGGTCAACATATTGATCAATATAAGTGCCTGCGCCTCTAATCCTAGCAATAATATTTTCATAGTCTTTAGTTGTGTGAGCCGGCATTAAATCGATTACGCCATAGAAGCTGTTGTGGAGCCCATACATTTGGCCCACCGCCAATAAATGCTGCTCGAGGTCGCTTGCGGCGATTGACGACCGCATCGAATCCTCAAATAATCGTAGACTTAATTTATCTTCATCATTCAAATCAACGTGATCAAATTTAGACGCCTCCGAAAGCCATTGCTTCAAGTGGGCTTGATGCTCTAAACGGGCCGCTTTGGAATAATCATTCCATCGATCATCGTATTCATGATGATCGTTCGAAGTGGCATCCTCTGGAGAATCTTTAAGTTGCTGTGCATAAACGCTCTCAAAAAAATTCATTAGGGAGCTATGAGAGTCGTTCGCCAAACTCGACGTTGAAAAAAATAAGGTGAAACAAAATACCAAGCCGGTCACGACTACGGGCTTCTGGATTGAGAGCCCTCTATTAAAAATACTCATGGGATACCCTACAGTGGAAAAACGGCGCGTGGTTAGACACTAAACGTGATCTTACCAAAGTCCGACCACCGGCGAGGTGTGTCTAGCTCAGATCACTATCCTCAGAGGTCTCTGGATCCAAATCCAGTAATTCGGCATCTAAGCTGGAAGGATTATCTAATTGGTCGATGTTTTTAAGAGTTCGAGAAACCGCGCGTTGGCGTTGCTGCGTAGCGGAAAGACTGTTGCCTGCTTCGGTGATTTTCTTGTGGGCTTTGTCAAGGGAGACGGAAAATTTATCAAACTCGGTCTTAAACCTAGCCAACGCACGCTGCACTTCCGAGGTGCGACGTTGTACCGACAGCGTTCGAAAACCCATTTGCAAGCTATTCAGCAATGCAGCGATTGTGGTCGGACCCGCGAGCGAGATTCGATGCTGATTTTGGAGCGTCTCAACCAGTCCTGGGCGTCGTAACGCTTCCGCGTATAAGCCCTCGGTCGGCAAAAACATGATGCCAAAATCCGTCGTGAACGGCGGCTTAACGTATTTTTTGGAGATGGATTCCGCCTGCTCTTTCAGGCGACGCTCCAAAGCCTTCGCAGTCTTTTCCACTTCTTCAGAATCGCTTCCATCCACCGCTGTTAAAAGACGCTGGTAGTCCTCTGTAGGAAATTTCGCATCGATCGGGAGCCATACGGGCTTGTCATCACTCTGACCAGGCAATCGAATTGCAAAATCAACCCTTTCGTTTGAAGTCGGATCAACAATTTGATTGCGGGAGTACTGCTCCGGAATGAGCAGCTGTTCAAGCAAATGACCAAGCTGAACTTCGCCTATGTTGCCGCGGGTTTTTATGTTGGTTAAAACTTTTTTCAAATCGCCAACGCCTGCCGCAAGGACTTGCATATCATTTAATCCTGTGCGAACGGTCTCCAGATGGTCGGTGACCATCTTGAACGAGGAGGTCAGACGCGTTTCAAGCGTGGAATGCAGCTTTTCATCCACCGTCTCTCGCATTTTTTCCAGTTTGTCTTCGTTGTCTTTGCGCAGTTGACCTAATTCAGACTGTAACGTTTGACTCAAATGAATTCGCAAATCGGACAGCCGCTCCGAGAGTTGTTCGCTGGAACGTTGTGAGCTCTCATGAAGTTGATTCGTGCTTTGTATTGAACGATTGGTAAGTTCGCTGAGTTTTTGATCAACTTCCGCTTTGATTTCACTTAAGCGTGAATTCTGAGACTCCCGACTGGCTTCAATTTCGCTGCGCAGCTCGGTCCGAGCGTGTGCTTGTGCATCGACAAGCGCATTCAACTGGCCTTTTATTTCACCGATGGTTCGAGTGAGTTCATGAACACCCAAATCCGACTTTTGGCCAAATTGCTTAAAAACCAGCAACAGCAATAAAGCCAAAATCAGTGCCAACAAAAGTATGGTTATAAACACAATTTAGTCCCGAACATCAAATATCAAAGAGTTGAAACAGCTTAAACCATCGGGCATCACCAAGATCCCGCCCACCACAATATACACCCCATGCATAGACCGCCACAAGCAAAGGTTGCTATTAGTCGGGACGAATGAGGTCTACTGAGTAAAGTGGGAAGAATCTCGCCTAAGCTAATGGTGAGGAAAAGCCCGGCCAACGCAGCGAGTATGCCACCAATCACCGGGCGGCTGAAACTAATCGCTAAGGTAAGTAGAGTGCCCATCAGCGGAGCCAAGGCGTTAGCCCACAACCAACCATAAGATCTTGGTGTGGTTCGGTTTTCGCCGTAGTTAACGAGAACCATCGTATTGAATCCATCACTCAGATCATGAGCAATAATGACCATTGCCAATATATAACCTAAGGTATCGGAGGCGTTAAATCCAATTCCAATGGCAATGCCATCGATAAAGCTGTGAAAAATAGATATAACGCCTCGCCAGCGAAGCCGAGCGTCCGCTCGGGTTGAATCTTGAGAGCGGTGCTCCCGTTGAATGACGATCCAATAAGCCGCACTCGAGAGTGTTAACAGTGCCATGACTGCAATGGCTGGATACGACCCTTCGCTAAATCGCAATGATTCCGGTATCAAGTCTAGAGTAGCTAGAGCCAATAAGCTGCCACCACTTAATGCCCACGGCCAAAGCAGACTAATCGAAAAGCGCTTCAAGTACAGAGCAATGAGGGCGCCTAAACCGGTCGCCAGCGTGGCCAACAACGCGCATTCTAAAGGTAACATATTGATTATCATTCTAAATTACCCAAAAAGCCGCACTGCACGTGAAGCAAAAACTCATTGTGAATATTGCGTGAGCCAATCATGCACTTCATGGAGAGACTGCGCAACAATTTTATGATCCGGGTGGGCTGGTAATAGATCTGGCACCATGATTGCAGTCACGCCTGCTGCCACGGCGCTCGTCATGCCGTGATGCGAATCCTCAATAGCCCAACAATCGGCAGGCATTACGCTAAGACGTTTGGCGGATTCTAAGTAGATGTCTGGTGCCGGCTTGCCATTGCGTATTTGATCTCCGCCGACTAAAACATCAAAATTTAAGCCCAAGAGACTCAACATGAATAGAGCACGCTCAAATCCAGTGGAAGTGGCTACCGCGCGCTTAATATTAAGCGTGTCGACCAAAGAGATGACTTCCAATACGCCAGGTTTCAGGTTAACGTCACCCGCTCGAACGCGGGTTTCGTATTGAACTTTGACGCGCTCTCGAATTTCCGATATCGGCAATTGACTGCCAAAGTGCTCAAAAAGAATATGATCAACATCACGCAAGCGACGGCCCAACAGCTGTTGGTGCAATTGATTTTCCAACTCGTATCCAAAATGCCGCATCGACTCTTGCCAGCAGTCTCTGACTACGGATTCGCTGTCGATCAAAGTGCCATCCAAGTCGAAAATGACGGCTGATGGCTTCGCCAAACGAGGAGGAGATTTGAACAAGGGGTTAAAAGCGTCCATATCAATTGGCGTTGTTTGATACAAGAATAAGATGTTATTGTACTCCTTTGAGCAGCATCAATACAGAGACGTTTCGAATGAATAGGGAATATATTCATTTATGAATAAATTAGATGTAACAAGTCAAATCCAATCAAAAGAACCTAAGAAAATTGTCATTTTAGGTGCAACGGGTGGAATTGGGTTGGCCTTGATCAACCAGCTCATTCATTTCGGACACTCGGTCACGGGCTATTCGAGGCAAACCGATCCAAGTTTGCAACTCGAGAACGAGCAAACGATATCAGCGATTGCAGAGGCGAGTGGTAACGATATTGATTGGCTCATTAATGCAACGGGTGTGCTGAGTGATCGTCCGGAATTGCCAGAGCGATCTTTAAAATCTCTAAACCCGACCGCCATGTTGGCGCAGTTTGCCGTTAATGCCGTAGGGCCTGCTCTGGTAATAAAACACTTTTCTCAACGTATGACACGCCATCGGCCTGCTCTCATAGCAAGCCTCTCTGCGCGTGTTTCATCGATCAGTGACAATCGCTTGGGCGGGTGGTATTCGTATCGTGCCTCCAAGGCGGCACTTAATCAAATCGTAAAAACAGCCTCAATTGAATTAAAACGCACTCATCCTAAACTCGCCTGTGTTGCGCTGCATCCAGGAACTGTTGCGACGCGATTGTCTGAAAAATTTCAACCGACCAATGCGCGCTCGCCCAAGGACGCCGCTTCGGATCTTATTAACGTTATGGAGAAGCTCACGGCCGATCACACCGGGTTGCTGATGGATTACCAAGGTCAAGTCATCCAGTGGTAAGCTAAACGCACGCTGCAAACGAGGATTAACGTGAATAAATACTCTGTTTACTATGGCTGGTGGGTTTTGGCAGCGCTATTTTTAGCCGGATTTTTTGTGTACGGCGGTGGACTTTACAGCTTCGTTTTATTTTTAGTCCCATTAAGCCAAGAGTTTGGTTGGTCTCATGCTCAAACCGGTGGGCTGGTGACGGCATTTTGGTTATCGGCACCGTTATTGATGGTAGGCGGAATTGCAATGCGCCGCTTTGGCGCTACGCGATTGCTGGTGATTGGCATTATTTTAGAAGCAATCGCAGTTTTCACGTTGGCTCATGTCTCAAGTCTGACGCAAATGTACATCTTGCGCGCCCTCATGGGGTTTGGAAAAATTTTATTTGCAGCCACCGTTCCTGTTCTGTGCGCGCGTTGGTTTGACCGGCGTTTTGGGTTGGCATTAGGAATAGCCTGGGCTGGCTGGCATGTGGGCGGCATGGTTTTGGTTCCAGTTACTCAGCAAATTATTGCGCAATACAACTGGCGATTGGCGTGTCTGGCCTTGTCTGTGTGCTTAATGATTTTTGCACTAATTCCAATGTTGTGGGCGCAACGCATCAAGGGTCCAGAACAACTGGGGCTAGGGCGTGACGGCGATCCTATTGCACGCCATCAAGTATTCAGCGCCGCCGCCAATGTTGGCGATGCGATTAGCCCCCCTGAAGGCCGGCTAAGAGATGTGCTCGCCACTTCGCGGTTTTGGCTAATCACACTAGCGACCTTCGCTTACTACCTAAGTTATGGCGGATTACTCACACACGCAGACGCCATCATCAAAGAGTCGGGATTTAGTTCACAGTATTCCGCCCTGGTCGTAGGCGCAATGGCGGGGGTTGCTGCGTTGGGTGGAGTGGCAATTGGGCATCTGATTGACCGACAGCCACTCAAAATTTCTGCCGCCATCGTGCATGTGGTTCTAATATTAGGCGGGATAGGGCTTCTACTGGTTAACCTGGCCCACTGGCCCTTTGCGTTGATCATTTATGTCGTATTTTTTGGATTGACGGTGGGCGGTGCGGATGTCTTTTTTGTGACGTTAATGCGCGAGCAGTTTCCTAGAGTGAATGTTGATCACTTGTATAGCTGTTGGTACTTTGCGGAGCTCATAACGTTGTTTTTATCCGGGATTATTGCGGGCTGGATATTTGATCAAAGTAAAAATTATCACGATACACTCGAAGTGCTGGTCGCCAGTGGCGTCGTTGCCGCGGTTTTAGCGTCTGTTATCATTCGATTAAAACCAATAAGCGACCAATGAGCGCGCCGACTAAAGATCATTACTTGCGTTTACAAAAGTGGCGCCCGCCAAAAAGAGGGCAGATTAAACTGTACGTAAATCGGTATTTTGATAATCAATTAACACTGGACAAAAAGTTACTTGATGAGCTTGATGTATTCGGCGCCATTACTTGGAATGAGCTTTTTAACGGCGCCTTACGCAATAAATCGAGTGCTCGGCTGCGATTTTCTACTAGAGTTATCAATGCGAAGACTAGACAACTAAAATTTTTTCTGCGGCATCAGTTAATCGATTCTGAAACCGCTATGAAATATCAAAGTGCGATTCGAGAGTGGTTTGATCTAAAAGTTGGCTGCGGAGCTTTGGCTTATCGGCTCGTAGATGAATACCTATTAAGGAATTTGCCAATTACCTCAAAAGGGACAGCAAGATGTAACGATGCGGTTCTACTCATAAACCCCACTGCAAGACGGCGTAAATCAATGGCAATACTCACCGACGTTAATGCGGTTGATGGGCTCTTGTTGAGTGCTGATAAAGCGGGCCTCAATCTTAATGTTGTTACCGATTGAACCTTTAAAAATCTGAGTCGCTGAGAAGTTCCGTAATGACTTCTTCTCCCAAAGCCAATCCAATTGACGCGCCACAGCCAGTGGTCACCGTCATTACTCTTACGCCTTCTTGCGGTTTTTCGATGACGATCGGGTCCCCCGATCGAGAGGGGTACACGCCAGTCCAGCGCTGACTAATTTGAGGCGCCGCAACACCAATGGCTCGTTGGTACTCCTCCAAAATCATCTGGTCGACCGCGTCAATTGATTTTTCGTCAGGATTATTAGAATAATGATGGCTATCGCCTACGACGAGTGTCCCGTCCAAGCTTTGAGCAACGATCAAGTGAATACCATTTTGAAGTAATAATGGATGTTCATCTGAAAGTTGAGTCTTGAGCGCATTGGCCGACGGTTGTTGGGCAAAATCACCATATCGGATCAAACTAAAATCACTCATGATGGTGGCTGGAAGCCTAAAGCCAGGACTCGCTAAACGGAGCATTTGTAGCTTGCAGCGAGTGATGTTGGTTGCACGTAATTCTGCGCCTTTTGGGCCATTGGAATGGGCGCCCGGGCAAATTAAAATCCGACGGGCTTTAAATTGCCCCTGGCTTGTTATTAAGAGCGGTCGATCCACCGCCAGTACGTCGCATCCCGATAAGACAGTCACTCCGAAGCTTTCGTGTAACCAAGCGCAGATCCTGGGGATCGCGTCCTTGGATTCCACCCGCAGCTCGTGAGGGGAGTACAGAACGTCATGGATGTGGTCCAGAGAGATAGAGGGCAGAAGCTTTCGTATTTCTGCTCGACTTAAGAGGCGGCAGGAGTCTCCCCGGTCTGTTGCCTTAAATTCATGCAGCACTGATGAGGCGAGTGGTCGCTGTGCGAGCACAAGGGAATGGCGCTGCGCTAAAGGAATTCCGGATTCTTCGGCTAACTGTAACCATAACTGCCGAGATCGAATGGCGCGAGGTCTGATCGCAACGGGGTCTTGACCTGAAACGGTGACGAAACCAAAATTTCGGACAGACGCCCCAAGTGCCCGCACGTCCTTTTCGAAAATAACAACTTTGAGGCCTTGTCGGGCAGCCGCGAGCGCGCCAGCGAGACCCAATATGCCGCCGCCAACCACGGCGAGATCATAATTGGAAGATTCACCATTATGCCGCATCGCAATATATATCCTGTGTTACGAACGTCATCATAAAGCGCTATTCTTGAGGCACGTAATTATAGGGCTATTAATGTGACTCTTAAAGAACGGCTAGAGAAAGCATCTACTTTAACGGTAACGATTGTTGCGGCGCTCGCTGGATTTTGTGCGTACTTTTCTATGTATGCGTTTAGAAAGCCTTTTACCGCGATCACTTACGACAACGTCGTCGGTTGGGATTTGGATCTCAAATTTAAGATCGCGCTGGTCATCGCTCAAGTGGTCGGATACGCCACCTCCAAAATGATCGGGATTAAAGTAATTTCAGAAATGCCGGCCGTGAAGCGAGGAAAAGCGATTATTGGCTTAATGGTCGCGGCATGGATTGCGTTGGTCTTGTTTGCTGTTTTGCCCACCAATCTTAAAGTAGGAGCCATGTTTCTCAATGGATTGCCGCTCGGCATGATTTGGGGTCTGGTTTTCGGCTACATGGAAGGGCGGCGAACATCTGAAGTGCTCGGCGCCGTCTTGTGCGCAAGTTTCATTTTGTCATCAGGGGTAGTCAAGTCTGTAGGCTTGTTAACCATCGCGTACTTGGCGGTGCCGCCACTATGGATGCCCGCAGTGACCGCTGCGTTTTTCTTTCCGCTATTGATATTGTCAGTATGGGTCCTAGTATCACTGCCAGGACCTACCGCCGAAGACGAAGCCGCTCGGGTACGTCGAGCGCCGATGAACCGACAACAGCGACTGGAGTTCATGGCTCAGTATGGAATCGGAATTTTGGCACTGGTGGTGGTTTATATGTTTGCCACGGCGCTGCGTGATTTGCGTGATAACTTCGCCATCGAATTATGGACGAGTTTGGGGTACGCCAATCCCGCCGGCTTATTCACAGCGTCCGAGATTCCAGTGGCGCTGTGCTCTTTATTTACCATGGGCATTATAATTCTGATTCACGACAATATTAAGGCGCTGGGCATCATTCACGCCCTGATTGGTGGTGGTCTCGTGCTATTGGGAATAGCGACATTTGCTTTTGATATTGGAATGATTAGCCCCATTGTATGGATGATTATCGCTGGTGCCGGCCTATACGTCGCCTATACCCCTTTTAACGCGATGTTGTTCGATCGCTTGGTGGCGGTTAGCAACAGAGTAGCAACCGCGGGGTTTTTAATCTATGTGGCGGACTCAGCAGGCTATGCCAGTAGCGTCGCGTTAGTATTGTGGCGAAACTTCGGAACAACCAACTTAAGTTGGCTGAATCTATTTAGAATAGCGTGCTACACCACGGCCGTAAGCGGCGGAATTTTGTGTCTGCTTGCATGGATCTATTTTAGTCGCCGCACGAGAGTCTCAGTGTAGGCAACGCGTACATTTTTTGAATGATAAAATTATGGACGAGAATTAGTTTTGGAGATTTGACATGAAAAATCGTCGATTAAAATTTTTGACTGGTTGTGTGCTTTTTCTTCAATCACTAATGATCACCACCGTCGTCGCTGACTCAGGAAACTCGCCCCCTATGTTATTACCCTATCCTAAAACGCCCACGGTCGATGCAAACTCTTCGGCATTTGGCTTAAGTGTTCCAGATCCGTATCGGTGGTTAGAGAACGATGTTCGAACGGATGAAAAGGTGCGCGAATGGGTTGATGCCGAAAGTAATCTAACGCGTGGATACTTAGACGGATTGCCGGGTCGTCAAACAATCGTTAACCGCTTGGGTAAAATTTGGAATACTGAAAAATTTACGGTTCCCGTAAGACGCGGGGATCGATATTTTTACCGTCACAACACAGGGCTTCAAAACCAATCGCCCTTGTTTGTAAAAAAAGGACTCGCCGGCCACTCGGAGATTCTAATTGATCCAAACCCGTGGGCAGCGGATGGCGCTACGGCGTTGGCCGAGTGGAGCCCTTCGCGACAAGGATCCACATTGGCATTCGCGATTCAGGACGGCGGTACGGATTGGCGCACCGTCAAGTTTATGAACGTGGATACTCATGAGGTTCTCAAAGATGAATTGAAATGGGTGAAATTCTCTGGGCTCAGTTGGGCACATGATGGTTCAGGCATTTTCTATTCCCGCTTTCCAGAAACCTCCAAAGACAACTTATTTCAGAGTCTGAATAAGAACCAGGCAATTTATTTTCATCGACTGGGAGATAGTCAAGATAAAGACCAACTCATTTATTCTACGCCAGACCATCCAACGTACGGCCATCATGGTGGCGTCACTCACGATGGTCACTATTTGGTGATTACGACTAGCGAAGGAACCGATGATCGTTATGAGGTGCTCGTTAAGGACTTAACAGTCAAAGGTTCGCAGCCGCAGGTTTTATTCAAGGGGTTAAATTACAGCTGGTCGATTGTGGAATCAATTGGATCTAAGCTGATATTCGTAACAAACAAAGATGCTCTGAAGTATCGGATTGTTTCAGTAGATTTGAAAGACCCTAGTCATCAACTGACAACAATAATTCCAGAGCAAGACTATACGATCCAAGAAGCGGCTATTGTTGGCGATCGCTTAATGGTCTCGTATTTGAAAGACGCTCAAAGCATGTTGATCAGCGCTGATCTTAAAGGCCAGAATAAAACCTCTGTTTCGTTACCTGGGATCGGAACGTTAAGTGGACTTGAAGGCGAAATAGGCAATTCGGAAGCGTTGTTTGGATTCACCAATTATGTAACGCCTGAGACGGTCTACCGTTTAGATTCGAAAAGCCTGAACAGCGATGTTATGTTCACCCCAGGTTCAAATATTGATCCAAAAAAATACGCGATCCGCCAAGTTTTCTATCGATCTAAGGATGGCACACGAGTTCCGATGTTTCTGATCAGTCGCGCGGATACAGTCAATAAACCGACGTCGACAATCTTATATGGATATGGTGGGTTTAATATTTCACTCACACCAGCGTATTCACCGGGAATTCTGGCATGGGTTGATATGGGTGGAACATACGCCATTGCCAATTTGCGAGGCGGTGGAGAATACGGGAAAGCTTGGCACGATGCTGGACGATTATTCAACAAACAAAATGTTTTCGATGATTGTGCCGCAGCGGCGCAATATTTGATTGATCAAAAAATCACAACTCGCAATCAATTGGCACTGCGTGGTGGCTCCAACGGAGGTTTGTTGGTGGGAGCAGTTATCAATCAACATCCGGAATTATTTGCAGCAGCAATTCCGCAGGTGGGTGTTATGGATATGCTGCGATTCAGTGAATTTACCGCTGGACGATACTGGGTCGACGATTATGGCGATGTGCATAAGGAGGCTGACTATAAAAACTTGTTGAGCTATTCGCCGTATCACAACATTAAGGCCGGCGTAAAATACCCAGCCATATTAGTCACTACTGCCGACACCGATGATCGAGTAGTGCCAGGACACAGTTTCAAATACGCCGCTCGATTACAGGCGACTGAAACGGGCTCTAATCCCAAATTGATTAGAATTGAGACTCGCGCAGGTCACGGTAGTGGCAAGCCCACCGATAAGCAAATTAACGAGTTAGCGGATATATTTGCGTTTGTTGCGAAGTTCACAAACATGGCAGTTGAAAACTAATATATGGGGTTGGGCTTGGGCTAATGTCCAAGCCCAACACCTGTGGGTCCGCCCTCCTTGCGAGAGCGTTCAAGTCCATGACCTAAGGCGCTGCGTTCACGATTTAACAGCAAGACGGCACTGGTGAGCGCCGTCAAACTCAGTAGTCCAAAAAACCAAAGCATTGAGTTGTAGCCCTCAGGGTGTGCCTCGCTGGCACCGGCCCAAGTGGCCAACCATCCCGCTGCTAAATTAGACGCCCACAAACCAAAGGCTTGTAAAAGAGTGATGAGTCCAAGCGCGGTTCCAAGTCGCTGTGGTGCAACAATGAGTGTTGTTGATGGCCAAATGATCGCTGGAACCAAAGCGAAACTAATGCCCATTAGCAAAGTTGATATCCACGGTGACCAATCGGTCAGCCCTAAAATCAAAAATGTAATCGGCAAAAGTATCGTGCCGAATGTTAACAGTAGTGCCCGATGACCAAAAACGTCGGCGATCACGCCAAAGAACCAAGTTGACAACATAGCGGCTAAAAACACGCCCGAATTAACATTTCCAGCTTGCTCCAAACTCAAATGTTTGACGTGTTGTAAGTACTCAATCGCGTAGGTTTGACGAAATGGGAAGAAGACCGCTGCATACAAAACATGTAAACCAAGCATGTACCAAAAAGATAAATCAAAATTCGTGATGTGATGCCAGTCAATTTTATCGCTCACGACTTGGACGTTGAGCGGACGCCATCGCTCCAAAATCCAAAAAATGAGTGCAGCAATTAATCCCAATCCGGTAAGCGCTGCGCCCAACCAAAGGGGCGGTTGCCATCCGAGGTCGTACAACGACTTCGCCCAAGTTGTCGATCGGTCCAAGCTATAGGAGCCAAAACGTGCAAGACTGAGAAAAATAGCAGTTGCAATCGCCACGCTGCGTCTTGGAAACCAACTGGCTACCCCAGCGATGAGCGCCATAAAAATTGTTCCCTCACCGATTCCGTATATTAAGCGCCCAGTCCACATTAAGTCGTACGGGTCACCGATCGCCGTCATAATGGCGCCAATTACGCTAATTAATGCCGTCACTAAAACCACGCGTGCGGCACCAAAGCGGTCTATGACGAGGCCGCTGATCAGAGCCAAGACGACGTTCGGAAGACTGATAATGGCATTGAGGTTGCCGATGTCGGATTGGGTAAATCCGCGTTGTCGCTCCAACAAATCCGCGACGGGTCCGATGACGTCGGATTCGTAATAACTGGTAAAAATCGCAAAAGCGGCGCAAGCCAAGGCCAAATATCTTAGCGTCGACACCTTTTCAACGGAATCGCTCACGGAATGGCTCATTGAATCCTGGCTCCTTGTCTTGATAGCTCTGTTTGAACGGCCGAGAGGTTTAGTGACGCAAACTCTTCGTTACGCTTGACGGATATGGCGGCAGCCACGCCCGCCCCTTGCCCAGCAACCGCACAACACATCATATTTCGAGATGATGCATGCGCCATCAGTTCTCCGCCTATGGCTCGGCCCGCAACAATTAAGTGACCGATGCCTTTGGGGACTAAACTTCGGTAAGGAACATGCCAATAACGCCCCGTAGTGGGCAAGATTAAGGTGCCGTAGCCGTCGATGAACTCCGGAAAGATCCCGATGCTGTCATCAAAGCGAGCCTGATTGCGAACGTCATCACCGGTAATGTTATACAGAGCGTCAATCTTTCTCGTGTCTCTAATCCCAAGCGTCATCCCAAAGTTACGTAATTTGGCATCTTCACATCCAGGCATGAACGCTTGTAGCGCCTTTATGGCCTGCATCGCTTGCGCACGACCTTCCATTTCCCCTCGGGTTAAATCAGAGGTATTCGTGCCATTGCAATGATTGATGTGTACCAAGTTTAAGTAGGTAAGATCGCCATTGTCTGAAACCGATCCCCACGTGCCCGCGAGGGTGGCAAGCGACGCTGGAATGAGTCCGGCTTCCACCGCTTTTTTAAAGGGTTTGCGCAGGAATGGTGAAAACAAATGATCCTCTTTACCAGAGGTTTCATAGTTCCACTCATTATTGCCAGACCAATCGGCGTAAGTTTGGGGGTCGGCTTTGACGGCCTCAATAAATTTTCTCTTATTAACACCAGCCATTGAAAACATTACCGAAACCGACATCATTTTTTCAATTGGCGTTTGTACTGTAGGAGCTCCAGATCGAAACACTAAATCGCCGTCACCTGTGGCATCAATAACACGCTTTGCTAGGATGGCTTCACGGCCGGATTTGCTCTCAGTGATCACTCCGCACACTACGCCATCGTGAACAATGGGTGTTGTGGCTAATCGATGTAAAAAAGGATCAATCCCATTCTCAATAACCAACTGATCCGCAACCCATTTGAACATCTCAGCATCAAGAGCCTGGGAGTTTGATTGAGGCTCAGGACTAGTCGCGCCCATGAGCCGAGCGCGCTGCTCAAGCTCTGGGCCAATGCCTTCACAGTCAATAGTCTTCTCGTGGCGATACCACGCAAAACCTTCGACTCCAACTTGAGTAATATTGCCACCAAAACATCCGTAACGGTCGAGCAAACTCGTCTTGACGCCAGCCCGTGCCGCTGAAATAGCCGCTGCCAAACCGCCTGGCCCTGAACCCACCACTAATACGTCAGTGTGGTGTACAACATCGATTTGGCGAGAAGGCTCCGTAATAATTTTTTGAATGCTGGACACAGTTGGATTCCTTTCAATTGACGCCGAACCTAATGGAGGATGAATGGGCTATTTGACACCATTTTGGCTATTACCGCGAGAGTGAAATGGTTAAGTTTGCTGTTGTGCATCATTGCCGGTCGGGAACACGGGCTCTATTTCGATTAGAAGCTCTTCTCGGCAAATATCAGACTCAAATATAAATATCCGATTGGCGCTAATTCCAAAATTGTCAAACTGGACCAACACCGCGCGGCTATCTGTAAGAGTCTTCAAGTAAACCTTAAATTGAGAAGTGCGCAAAAACGACTCGTACTCATTACCAAGTAGAGCCTCAAAATTTCGAAAAATCTCTAAAAATTGATGCTCGACTGACCCGTGGTGTACGGATTGGGCCTGAATAATACTGGCCGTTCCCGAGATCCACCACTGACCTTGCGAACGTACGGATCTGGAAAAAAGAGGGGCTTTAGGGGAGTATTCGCGTGGATATTGATACGCGCTTGTTTGTCGCGGGTTTTCAACGGTTTGTGCCGAAAACGTCGTGGCCACCCAAAACACACGTAAGTGTCGCTCTCGCTGTCTGGTGCCTAAGGCGCATCCCGCGGGAAAAAGCTGCCAGTTGTCCTCACAGGCGCGAGCTCTGCCAACGCAAAAATGCTTGTATCGTTGATCATCCAGATCGCCAACCGTAATATCATCCAAGTAGTTCCAAATCTTCAAAATTTGATAGTCCGGATGCCGCTGTTGAAACTGAATCATTTGAGAGTAAATATACTCAGAGGCGTTTAAGATGCCACCATGTTCGCCTTCAGAGACTTCGATAGACGCAAAAATGGCGTCATTTGATTGACCATACGAAATATCTCCCAAAGCATTTAGGCTAACGGCGCTATTGGTATAAATAACCTCCCATACAGGCTCAGTTTTCACATTGTTCAATGGAATAAAAAAGCCATTGCCTGGTGTTCTAATTCCAGAATAACAAATCGCGCCTAAAACGTGGCTCCACTCTGTTGGTTTTTCAAACCCGAGTTGCACTGAAATGCTCGGTATCGATACTAGCGCGGGCTTAACACCATTTTTCTTCTCAATTAACGCCATGTCAAATCAACTTATTTGAACTTTATGATGTCTGAAATTTCTGGATCCAGCCAACTATCATACGCTTTTGAGCGACGGATGGAGTGTGCATGTATGGGTTGTCTGACCTGCCAACCGCTGGCAGTTAAAACAGGCTGGACGTTATACGTTGTTTCAAGAACGGACGGGTTCCAGTCAAGGTTGAGGAAATTAAAGAGTTTCTGTGAAGTGACTATTGGATCTGTTACAAGACTCTCGTACGAGATTGTGAACAAGCTTTCTGCGGGAAGAACGGCCTTCCAATGATCCATAAAATGCGTATAACATAGATAATAATGCGCGATATCCCTAAGCCGGTGAGCATAACGGTGGGCGACAGCAAACCCTTGAAAATAAATCGATAAGGCGATGTCGTATGGGTGTCGGTTGATGTGCACGATTTTGGCATTCGGAAATGCGCAATGAATTAGTCCGAGATTGGCAAAATTAGCAGGAAGCTTATCGGTGGCTCTCAATTGCGCAGTTCTCGTAGCAATATGAGTTAAATAGCCCGAAGAGAACTCCTGAATTAGTCCCCGACCGGCGGTCTGGGGTTTCTTCAGAAAAACGTCCTGAGCAAAATTCCAATAAACCATCTCGCCACCCGCAAACACCGCATCATTGCTTGAAACGATTTGTTCGACTAAAGTTGTGCCAGATCGGGGCATGCCCACAATGAAAATGGGCTGAACAGAGTCACAGCCGGTGCCTTTTAGTTCCCGAATATGAGCTTCACTAAAACGCTGTATAACCGCATGAAAGTTGAGCTCCACTTCCTCTGGACGATAGCCTAGGCCATAGCGATAGATGATTTCGTTGGCGTGCTGATGATTTAAAAAGGAATTTTGATGGTCCTTACAATCATCATAGTATTTACCAACCGCATGCAATAAGTTCGCTTTATGGGCCGGATTAGGCTCTTTTGCCAGAGATTGCAGAGCGTTTTGTAACCAGTGATGATCTGAGCTCTTCATTTTGCGACAGCGAGTAACGCCGACCAGCGCATCGGTGCAACTGGGGTCGTCTGCAATGACACGATTAAATAAATTTTCGGCCTCGTCAAACTTTCCAAAATCGCAAAGAAGGCTGCCGTGAAGCACCCGTGCTGCGGGATCAGAAGGGAAAATGGCTAACGCCTGCTTGACGATGCTCATCGCGTCATCAATTTGACCCAAGACTTTAAGCGCCATCGCCTGACTGACCAGCAGTGGAACGTAATTTGGCCGTGCCGCTAATCCTTGGCTAAAGCACTTTAATGCTTCAACGGGTTCGCTCATCATTAAAAAAGAATTTCCAATATTGTGTGCGCTTAAATAGTCCTGGGGGTTGTTTACTAAGTGCGCCGCCCCTTGCGTCGTAACCTGCTTAAATTCTCCGATAAGCCACAATGCCCAAATATATTCAGCGGCTTGCTCGGAATTTAAAGTCTGGACTGATGTCAGCCTTTTGTAAAATTGCACGCCTTTTTGAAAATTTTGACATTTCACAGCACAGCGTGCGGCGCCGTAAATTGCGAGCGCGTGGTCACTATCTAATTGCGAAATTTTCTCAAATTGCGAAAGCGCTTCTGAATATTTTTCTGACGCCTCTAAAGCCAACGCCAAATTACCCATCGCCTCAATCGAATGCGGCTCGATGGCGAGCGCTTTGTTAGAGCTGTCAATCGCTTGAGTCCAGTCACAAATGCCTTGGTAGGCTACAGATAATTCATTCAAACATTGCACAGATCGTGGCGTGGCCACGAGAAGTATTCTGAGAACATCGATTGCGCCCAGAAAATCACGTTGATCAATTAACAGATTAGCTAAATAGAGTCCTAAGTCGTGATGCTGTGGTGCCAACTTAAACCCTTGGCGCAGCACTTCAATCAGACGAGAAACGCGACGCTCATCGTTGAGGTCGGGAATTGGTCTTTGCAAATGCTGGGCTAGGGCGAGGTTGGCATTCAGATCATGAGGACTGGTCGCGACGGCGTTTTCCAGCCGAGATAGTACAGTCTGGGCGTGGAAACCTGAGTGTGTGTTGGTCGTCGCATTTGGAGAGGAGTCGCTACGGCCTTTGAGTGCGCAACAATGTTTGTATTTACGGCCACTGCCGCATGGGCAGTGCTCATTATGTCTAGGCTCCCTCATGGGTTCGACTGTAATCGGTATCGGGTGAGCGCATTGCCCAATTGCTCTTTAAGTGGCCCAAGCCATGGTTCGAAGTGACGCCATTGATCCATGCCCTCGCGATAGATTGGCTTTCGCACTTGCTCTGAACTTGCAGTTCGTACCGAGCGCTCAGTTTTATAAAATTCAAGGCAACTCGCTTCAAATTCAAGGCCACAATAGTTCAAGATCCGCCTAACGCTGCCCTCAAGATCGTTAACTACATCTTCGTGATGAACTCGTAATACTCGATTCGGAAGGGCTTGATCCCAATGTTCCATTAGCTCCAAGTAGGTTCGGTAATATCGAGCAATATCCTCAATGCTATAAGTGAATTCTTGGCCTCGCGCGAACAGTTGTTTAAAGTTCCCGAAGCAGCACGCCATGGGTTCACGTCGGGCATCAATGATCGGTGCGTTAGGAAACAGCAAATGGATTAAGCCAATGTGGCGAAAATTATTGGGCATTTTGTCGATGAAGTGAGCTCTGCCCGAGCGGTAGACTTCAGTATCCTGTAAATACTGATTGGCTTTCTCTAAAAAAAATTCAGACGGCAGATCAGTCAAAACTTTCGGATAGCGCGGATTGCTCAAATCGGGGTGATGTCCCTGTAGTTCAAGCGCCATTCTGGGAATATCTGCAAGCTCTAATGTGCCTTCGACCTGGGAGTGAGACGCCAAGATTTGTTCCAAGAGCGTAGAGCCCGAACGTGGCAGCCCTAAAATAAATATGGGGGTAGAAGCGGGGCTGCCATAATTCTTCCGCGTTGCAAAAAACTCCGGTGAGCATGTTGATTTTTGGTTGGCTGTGTTCAGCTCGATTAATTCAGGGCGATATCGGCTCTCGTTCCGCTTTAAATGATTGCCTTTGACGTAATGGTTCCAGGCATCAGAATACTGCTTGCGATCCTCGAAGGCTTTCGCTAAAGCAAACTCGAGATTGACGCGATCTTCCAGTGACGTATTGCTGAGGCTGGTTTTTGCCACCATTGAATTGATTTCGTCGCCCGTGAATTGGTAAGTCTTTAGGTTCGCTAAGCTCCAAAATGCATCGCCAAAATCCTCTCGCGACGCAATGGCTTTTTTATAGTATTCAATAGCCGCTTCAGTCTGGCCTATGGTTTTGTAAGAATGCGCTATTGATAGCTCAATTTCGGCGCGCGCCTTAGGTTCTTTGGTCTCGCGATCAATGATTTCCTTGTAGAGCGCAATGGCCTCTTGATGTTGACCAAGGCCGACGACGGCGGACGCCAATAGGGTTTGGTAGTGCTTGTTATTTGGAAAAATTTTTAATAATTGATCGAGTTCTTTTTTCGCGTCCGTGTATTTATGGCGATCCAATAATACGCAAGCAAGATCCTGTCGAGCGGCATGGTAGTCGGGTACCCGCTTAATCACCTCACGAAGTAAAATTTCCGCATCCTCATACACCTCCAAGGCCGCGCCAATTCTGGCAAGCAGCCGCATGGCTTCGAAGTGTTCGCCTTGCGAGAGGATGTAGTCGCGAACCATGCGTTCAGCGAGTTTGAGATCACCATCCGCAAAAACAGCGGAAGCAGTAACAATTGGCTCCGGCATTTGCCGAATGGCGTAGGCTTGCTGAGCGGCCTCTTTTGATAACGAGAGTTGGTTCGTCAGCTTGTATAGACCAGCCAGCTGGTCCCATACCGAGGGCAACGCGGGGTTAAGCTCGACTGCCTTACGATAATGCGCGATGGCCGCATTGGCATCGCGTTTGGCCACATAGCAATGGCCCAACTCCTGATAAGAGCGACTGTACCGAGGCTCCGCAGCGCTCAGGTCGACCAGCGCATTGATGGCTTCGTCCACTTTTCCGAGCTGACGTAGCGCGAGGGCTCGATAGTATTTGATCCGGCGATCGAATATGCCTTCGTTTAACGCGTCCTGAGCTTTGGTGGCCAACAACTCAAAATGATTTTGCCGAAATTCATTGCGCAACGTTTCCACCCAGGATTCCACCACTGGGTCGAGGTGTGCGTCGTGGCCAATGAAATTGGCAGCGTGGGCGGTGGTTTCTACCATGGACTACAAAGATCAACCGAGGTGGCTTTAAAGTGTACGCTAATTTTTAGGGGTTTTTTTGTAAGACCGTAATTTTTAACTGTAAAAAGCATCGTTCAATCGGCCCCTGAAAGCGCGGCTGAGACATAAAAAAAGGGGCTGTGAATTCACAGCCCCCGAGACGTCATCGCTGACGAAGTCTTATCGGTGTCTAGACGACGCCTTAGAACTTCACGCTGACTTTAAGGTTGATGACGCGTGGACGTAATGGCGATTCCGCCAAGATCCACTGGCCACTGGTGGTGAACTGACTGGCGTCGCTGTTGGTCAGGTTTGAACCGTAGACCTCAGCAACCCAATTGTCCTTGCCCACGCCGATGCTGCCATCCATAGTGGTGTACGCCGGCATGTCAAAGCGCGACCAAGTGGTGGTCGGCACGCCCGAACCAATTGCTGGTCCGTAGGTGCCTGCCTTGAAGCTTGATGGCGTATTGCTCATCGCTCCCGTGTAATTGCCACCGATGGAGGCAAACGCTTGATAGCTGTCGATCGCCCACTCATAGCGTAAATGCGCACTCCATTGGCTGGAGGGCGAGAACGCTGGGGTAGAGCCAACCGCACCCAGTGGATCGGTGATTGCTTCGTTGGCCTTTTGGCCAGCGGCGTTCGACGACGCGTACTGAGTAATGCAGGAGCCCAATGCCACAGGGTTTTTGGCGCTTGCGCCCGTGCCGGCCGACGTCACGCATGGGGAGTTGGTTTGCTGCGAGTTGTTGTGCGAATAAGCGCCTTGGAAGGTTAATCCGTCGGTCAACTTCGCGGCGATTTGTAACTCTAAGCCTTTAATGCGATAGTCCGGACCAGCGATGCCAAAGGTGCCGTTGCCGAAGATCAATGGGTTGTAAATCAGAGTCTGGACGTTTTTCCAATCCATCTGGTAAATCGAACCATTTAAGATCAACCGGCGATTTAACATTTCGGTTTTAAAGCCGATTTCGTTATTAACCAACTCGTCGGGCGCGTAGGTTAATGGCACCACAAATTGTTTGACCGCGACGGCCGTTGAAGGCACGGCCACATCATCCGGGTAAGCCGCGCCTGTGGTCGGGTTGATGTAGATTTTGGTCTTCTTCGACGCAACACGGTTAAATGAACCAGGGCGATAGCCTTGTGAGAACGTGTAGTAGATCATCGAATCGTCAGTCGGATGCCAGGTTAAGTTGGCGCGGCTGCGGAAGCCACTGTAGTCTGAACGGTGGGTGTTCAAATCAATCAACGACGCAGGCACCGAACCGTTCGGAACGTTCACGCTCGGGGTGGAGGTCAAATAACGTGAGCCAAACATCGACTCCGCGTAGTTGTAGTAGCGGGTTCCGACCGTGGCCGTCAACACTTTAGGAATCAAATCATAATCCACCGACGCAAAGAATGCGGTTTGAGTGAAATTACGATCCACGTCTTGGCCGTACGCGACGTTGTCGTTACGCATCGTTGGGTCAATCGACGCGGTTCCCGCCAAGGGGATGACGTTAGCGACGCACGTCGGGCCACCTTGCAGCGCCGCCGCGAGGTTGGAAGCCGTACACGAAGGGATCGTCTTATACAAGAAGTTTTGATCGTCTTTGATGTCTTGACGTTCCCAGAACGCACCAATGAGCCCGCGCAAACGCCATTCCGTAGGCGTGCTCAAACGCATTTCGTGGCTTAGATGGGTGTTGTACACCGTGTCATGCCAGCTGGTAATTGGGGAGTAACACACTGGCGTCTTGCCTGCGCCGAAGTTTGAGCCACTCGCAGGACCACCCGTACAGGTGTAATAGAAACCGTACGCGGTACGAGCGTAGTTGGTGTAGTCCATATTTTGCTCAATATGGCGGTTCAAGTATGAACCGGTATACACGAACGAGTAATCGCTAATTTTTCCGTTGACGGTCCACGCGGTTGAGGTGTACTTGTCTTTGTCGTACACAGGGCTGAAGGAGGTTTCTTCCCAGGCGTTGAGCTTTTGACCGTCGGAGCCCCATGGATACTGTTGGCTCATGCCTTCAGCGTCTAAGTTCTGATAGGTTTGTTGCAACAACACGCTCCAATCGTCGTTGACCTGATACAGAGCAGACATACGCATGCCGGTGTATGTGGTTGGGTTTTGAGCTTTTCCAGCGATGGAATAGTTGTTGGCCGGTGCCGCCGCTAACTCCGCTGCGCTGTAGCTCGAACCCCAAGCGCCTGGTCCTGGATCGGACGCAAAGCGAGTGAAGGTGGAGGGTACGTTATCGATATAACCGCCACGGCGGTCGTTATACATCGCAATTCGCACCGCCAACTTGTCATTAATTAATGGCAGGTTGATCACGCCGGTGAGGGCCGAGTTGGGATCCCCGTGAGCGGTGGTGCCGTAGGTCATGTCGGCGGAGCCTTCAAACTTATTTAGCTTGGGCTTGTTGGTGATGTAACGCACGGCGCCAGCCTCAGCGCCACCGCCGAATAAGGTTCCCTGAGGACCTTCAAGAACCTCAACGCGTTCCATGTCAATCATATAGACGTCGGCATTACGAGCAGGGAAGCTCATGGCTTGATCGTCATAGTACGTTGCAACGTTTGGCATTGGAGCCACCGTTGCGGAGGATTGGTTGCCGGCAAAACCAGCCGACAGACCACGCATATAGATATTGCCTTGACCCGGTCCGTTTGATGAGAACGTTACGTTTGGCAACAAACGCAATACGTCGTCAAAGGTGCTAACACCCATTTGTCCCAACGCCTCGCCGGTTACCGCTTGGATCGTAATCGGAACGTTTTGGATGGTCTCGCTGCGGCGTGTTGCCGTTACAACAATCTCTTCGAGTCCACCAGTATCAGCAGCAATGGCAAGTCCGGCGCTTCCGGCAGCCAGAACCGCCGAGACGGCTAGGGTAACTTTTTGATGACGTTTCACTCTTCTGATCTCCCATGATTTTAGAAAGGCATTCGGTTACAGTGCGCGCTTGGACTAATTGAGCGTCCTCTCCAAACGTCCACATTGTTGCGATAAAGCTAATGGTGCTTGAGCCGTATGACAGTTATATGACAGTTCAAATAAAGAAGCAAGGAATCCACAATGGTGCATTGCAAATCGCAATTCACGCGGTTTCACTCTAATTTATAAATGGAGCGCATTAAGGATCCCGTCAGGTGAATCGTACAAGTAGTGCGAAATTAAATCTGTCCTGATATATTGTTGTTTACAAACAACAAATAACCGTGAGCGATGCTCTGCGGTTTTAAAATTGATCGGTTACATTAATTCCCATGTCGACGATCAAGCGCCAAGCCGTGTCTTCTTTAGCCACTCCAATACCCAGTCTCTGGGATCGATTGTTTGTGCTGGAGCCCAAGGGATCTTTAACCATTCAAGCTCAGCTGCGCGCTCAGACGGTCGATGCCATCGTCTCCGGTCTATTGCCCGGAGGAACACCATTGCCCAGCAGCCGAGAGCTTGCTCAAACACTCAAAATCGCCCGCAACACCGTCACCATTGTCTACCAGCAGCTCACGGACGATGGGTTTTTGCTGGCCAGAAGTCGATCCGGGTATTTTGTAAACCCTGAACTGCCCAATTCATCCAAACCATTAACGCGCCTAAAAAAGACTGTTTTAAATCACGACTCTCTATTAAAGCGTTGCCGGATCCGACCCTCGCAGCATCGCAATATTTCCAAAGTGTTGGACTGGCAGCGTCACCCTTATCCGTTTATCTACGGCCAGATCGATCCCACGCTGTTTCCCGCGCGCGCCTGGCGTGATTGTTGTCGTCAAGTGCTGAGCAGTCGCCACCCACTCGACTGGGCTCAAGATTGGGTGGCGCGCGATGACGCGGATCTGATTCGAGAGATTCGCGCGAAAGTTCTTCCGTTACGAGGCGTGTTTGCCGAGGCCCATGAAATCATGGTCACCATTGGCGCCCAACAAGCGCTATTTCTACTGGCCGATTTATTGGTTGATCCACAGTGCGTGGTCGGCGTTGAAGATCCAGGGTATCCAGATGCCAGAAATATTTTCAAACTCAGAACTCAGCACATCAAAGCGCTTGCGATTGATTCAGAAGGGCTGATTGCTAATAAAGAGTGTGCATCCTGCGATTACGTATACACGACTCCTTCACATCAGTCTCCGACGACGGTGACGATGAGCATGGAAAGACGCCTGGATTTGTTAAATAAAGCCAAAAAGCATGATTTTTTAATCATTGAAGACGACTACGAAGCGGAAAAAGGCTTAACAGGTGCTCCGAATCCGGCTCTGAAAAGTTTGGACCAAGACGGGCGTGTAATTTATGTGGGCTCATTGTCTAAATCGTTTGCGCCCGGGTTGCGCTTGGGATACATCGTGGCGCCCACTGAACTGATATCGGAACTTCGAGCCTTGCAGCGGCTGATGGTGAGACATCCCTCCGCGTTTGTGCAAAAAGCCGTGGCGAGGTTTTTGGCCTCCGGCCATTACGATGCGTTAAATCATAAAATCATGAACGCTCATCAAAAACGAACGGCGCTGCTCACCAAAGCGCTCCAGGATCATTGTCCGGCCGTTACCTTCACTGTGCCCAGCGGCGGCTCCAGTGTCTGGGTTCAATGCCCAACCCATTGGGATACCCAAGAGCTGGCGCAAAAAGCGCTGCTCCAAGGCGTGATTATTGAGCCCGGTGAGGTTCATTTTCTGAAAGCCCCGCGCAAAAATTATTTTCGGTTGGGATTCGGATCCATTCCCGCTGAGCACATCGAAGAAGGAATAAAACGGTTGGCGGGGGTTATGGCTGGTTTTAAAGCCTAATTCGGCGGCATCATCGTCAACCGCTGCACACACCACTAAAGCGGCCCTCCATCTGGCTCTATGGATTTAACACTCTGGTACTACAAAGGGAGGCTTTCGGTGGATAATCTCCACCCTCAGTCATCAAGGAACGTACAATGTCCAGCGCAACGCAGCAATTGATCCATCAGATGTTTGATGCCTTTAATCGTCACGACGCTCAAGCGGTCGTCGATACCATGACCGACGACGTTGTGTTTGAGGCCGCTGCCGGACCAGAGGTCTTCGGGCGGCGCTTTTCCGGCAAGGCGGCGGTTAAGGAAGCTTTTTCTAATACTTTCAATGATTTAAAAGATGTGCGTTGGGATGACGTGGTCGTCGTCGAGGGGCCTAAATGGGTCGTGACAACCTGGACCATGAAAGCCACACGCGCGGATGGCATGCGAATGGAAATTGAAGGCCTAGACTTATTCACCTTGCGTGATGGCAAGGTGTGTGAAAAGCGCGCATTTCGCAAAGACCGACCAGCCATTCCTAAAGCCTAGGATCGAAGGGTTCGAGAATGGACAGCTTTAAGCCTCAAGCGCCTTACAACCCACTGTATGACCCATTGACCGATGGGCACCCCGGGCAGGGGCGGGATTATGCGCCCACCTATTGGATTGGCACCGCGCCTCCACCCCCGGAGTCCGATGGCCTATTGACGCACAATGCCCATGCGGATGTGGTGATCGTAGGCTCGGGCTACACCGGATTGTCTTGCGCGATTCACTTGGCGCGTGAACACGGCATTCGCGCAACCGTGCTCGAGGCCAATGGCGTGAGTTTTGGCTGCAGTACTCGAAACGGCGGTCAAGCGCAAATTTCTACCGGACGTCTCAAACGGTCACAATGGATCCAGCGTTGGGGTTTGGATGTTGCTCGAGGCTTACACGCCGAAGTCGCCGAAGCGTTTGTATTGTTTCGCTCGTTGCTTCAAGAACCACTGATTCAATGTGATCCACAAGACGGTGGGCATTTGTACATTGCTCACCGTCAACGAAATTTTGAAATCATCAAAAAAGAATCCAATTTACTGAACGATCTCTTTAATTATCCAACGCGGATTCTCTCACCATCGGAAATCGTGGCCGAGCATGTTTATGACCACGAAGCCGTCGGCGCCATTTGGGAGCCAGATGGAATTGGTATTCACGCCGCCAAACTGGCATTTGGCTATGAAAAGCTGGCGCGATCGTTGGGGGCTCGAATTCACCACTCCTCACCAGTAACCAGTATTGAAAAAGTGGGTGGTCTATATAAAGTGCACACGCCGGGAGGTACCGTAACCGCTAACGCTGTGGCGATAGCGACTGCGGGTTACACGCCGCCGCAATTGCATCCACTAACGCGTCATCGTTTATTTCCAGTGTTATCAAACTCGATGGTCACTCGGGTATTGACGGACGCCGAAAAAGAAGAGTGCGGATTTAAATCTAAAGCGTTCTACACCGACACCCGAACCTTAAGACATTACTATCGATTAATGCCAGATGGACGCGTGCAAATCGGAAGCCGTAGTTCGATTACTGGGAAAGACGCCGCCGCACCGTTGCACCTAAAGGGTCTAAAAGAAGCGCTGGCGCGCAAGTTTCCAGTATTGGCGGGCATTGATATTGATTACTCCTGGTGGGGCTGGGTGGACGTTGGGCACGATTTAATGCCGCGGATTGTTCAACCAGATCCGGCGCAGCGTTTATATTATTCGCTCGCATACGGCGGAAACGGCGTAATGTATTCGGCGCAAGCGGGCAAACGATTGGCGCAGCTCGTGGCAGGTCAGAAGTTGCCCGCGTTGCCAATATTCCAGTCGACATTGCCTACCGAAGGGTTACTGACGCACTTTAGGCGGCTTGGACAACGCATGCTTTACGCGTGGTATTACCATCAGGATGAAGCTGCCGATTAACGTCTTAAGGTTTAGCTCGATTTGAAATTTGTTTATAAGGGGAATGCGATTATGAAAATGACAACCGAAGAGGCCTTTATCAAAGTACTGCAAATGCATGGGATTGAACATGCGTTCGGTATTATTGGATCGGCGTTTATGCCGATATCCGATCTATTTCCCAAGGCCGGCATTACGTTCTGGGACGTCGCCCACGAAACCAACGGTGGCTTAATCTGCGACGGCTACACACGCGCCACCGGCAAGATTGCCATGGCGATTGCGCAAAATGGCCCTGGCGTGACGGGATTTGTAACCGCCATTAAAACCGCCTACTGGAACCACACACCGATGCTGTTGGTCACCCCGCAAGCCGCGAATAAGACCATTGGCCAAGGCGGTTTCCAAGAAGTTGAGCAAATGGCGCTTTTCCGCGACATGGTGTGTTACCAAGAAGAAGTCCGAGATCCGACCCGAGTGGCGGAAGTGCTTAATCGCGTCATTTGCAAAGCAAAGCGTCTTTCCGCGCCAGCGCAGATCAACATCCCACGAGATTTTTGGACCCAAGTGATCGATGTGCCACTGCCATCGATCATTGAGTTTGAGCGACCGGCGGGCGGCGAAAAGGCCATTGCAGAGGCCGCTCGTTTATTGTCAGAAGCCAAATTCCCCGTCATCTTATCCGGCGCCGGCGTGGTGCTCGGTAACGCGATCGCAGACTGCGTGGCGTTGGCGGAAAAATTAGACGCGCCGGTGTGTAATAACTATCAGCACAACGATTCATTCCCGGGCAGTCACCCATACGCCGTGGGACCCTTGGGGTATAACGGCTCTAAGGCGGCGATGGAGTTAATTTCAAAAGCGGACGTGGTGCTTGCTTTGGGAACTCGATTGAATCCATTTTCAACTTTGCCTTGCTATGGATTGGATTATTGGCCGAAGAATGCGAAGGTCATTCAAGTCGATATCAATCCAGATCGCATTGGCTTGACGAAACCGGTGACTGTACCCATTTGTGGTGATTCCAAATTGGTGGCGCAACAAATTCTGAAGCTCTTAAAAACCGGCACCGATCATGCGGCTAAAGAGGCGCGGGTGGCAGCCATTGCTGACGCCAAAAAGCGATGGGCGCAAGAATTGGCTACGTTGGATCATGAGCAAGACGATCCGGGCACCGATTGGAATGAGAAGTCGCGTGAGCGCGAACCTGGTCATTTATCCCCGCGCAAAGCGTGGCGTGCGATCATTAAAGGACTGCCATCCGATGCTATTATTTCCAGCGACATTGGTAATAACTGCGCAATCGGCAATGCTTACCCCTCGTTTGAAAAAGGACGTCAATATTTAGCGCCAGGGTTATTTGGGCCCTGTGGGTATGGCTTCCCATCGATTATTGGTGCAAAGATTGGCAATGGGAAGCGTCCCGTAGTGGGCTTTGCGGGCGATGGCGCGTTCGGCATTTCGATGAATGAAATGACGTCCATCGGCCGTGATGAATGGCCTGCGGTGACGATGGTCATTTTCCGCAACTACCAATGGGGCGCTGAAAAGCGCAACTCCATTCTGTGGTACAACAACAACTTCATCGGCACCGAGTTGGATCCCAATCTTTCCTACGCCAAAGTGGCGCAAGGATGTGGTCATAAAGGCGTGCTCGCCACCACTGCAGACGAAGTGACCAACGCCATTAAAACGGCGTGCGAGGAGCAACAAAAAGGCGTCACAACCTTTATTGAAATCCTTCTTAACCAAGAATTGGGTGAGCCATTTAGACGCGATGCCATGAAAAAGCCCGTTGCGGTTGCGGGCATTTCTCGAGAGGACATGCGTCCTCAACAGGTTGAAGTCGAATGAGTCGTTTAGAGCCGGTGTGGGTATTTAACGCCGGCTCTTCCTCAATCAAATGCGCCATTTTTGATGGCGAGACGGAGTGCGTGAACGGTCAGATAGAACGGATCGGCGCAGAGCCGAGACTGATTATTGGCAAAGAGTCTCCTGTTTCCTTGGAGGCAAACGTAAAGCACGCCCACGCATTAGACGTCTTGTTAAGAGCGTTTGGTCAGCGAGGTTTTGATATTAAGGACGCTCGGGCTGTGGGTCATCGCATTGTCCACGGCGGCACGATGTATCAAAAACCAGTGGAACTCTCTGCTTCCACACTGTCTCAACTGCAGCCTTTGCGTAATCTCGCACCGCTGCACAATGGGTTTGGCCTCGACATCATCGAGCGGCTATGGAGCATTCGTTCCGACGTTCGACAAGTGGCGTGTTTTGACACCGCGTTTCATTCAACCATGGTGGAATCGATGCGGCGATTGCCGATTCCAGAGGCGTATGCGCAAAAAGGCTATCGTCGCTATGGATTTCACGGGATCAATTATGAATTTCTCAGCGAAGAGTTGCAGCGTTTAGGCGCCCCGTCTCGAGTCCTGGCTTTTCATTTGGGAAACGGTTGCAGCATTGCTGCGATCGAAAACGGCAAAAGCGTTGCCACCACCATGGGATACTCGACCCTCGAGGGCCTGGTAATGGGCACTCGCACCGGGAGCATTGATCCAGGCGTCATCATTTCGTTGCTGAAAAACGAAAACATGTCCGTTGATCAATGTGAAAATTTGTTATACCGACAGTCCGGTTTATTGGGTATGTCGGGTATCAGCAACGATATGCGGACGCTGTTGGCAAGCGCTGATCCTGCCGCCCGGGGTGCGGTGGAGCACTTCATCGTGCAGGCGGCCCGGCAAGCGGCTGGACTAGTGCCGTGCCTAGGTGATGTGGATGCGTTGGTGTTCAGCGGCGGCATCGGATACGGCGCCGCGGAGATTCGAGCACGAGTCGTTGAGAAATTAAGCTTCTTAGGCTTTAAAATAAACGTCGCCGCAAACGACGCGCGTCGGGATCGCATTGAGTCGCTAAACGGCAGTAAGCCCATCTATGTGATCGCAGCCAATGAAGAAAAGATGCTCGCGCGTCATGTTTATAGAGTGTTAATGGAACGGACAGCATAATGAATTCAACTTCGTCGATATGGAACATAGGTCGTGGCGTTGTAGTGGCGACACTGGTTGGATTAATCGCTACGCAGGTGGCCGCAATCCGCTGGTTTGCGGATCATGGAATATCGCCGCTGACGGTGGCGATCGTCTTGGGAATCGCCCTCGGCAACACCGTATATTCTTCTTGGGCAAACTGGGCCAATCCAGGAATTGCCTTCTCGCGCACGACTTTATTGAGAACGGGCGTGGTGTTTTACGGATTCCGGTTAACCCTTCAAAACGTGGTTGAAGTGGGCGTCGCTGGTGTCCTGATCGACTTGATTATGGTCGTCGGGACATTTGTACTGGCCGTTTGGGCTGGAACTCGGTTTTTAAAAATGGAACGCACCAGCTGCATGTTGGTGGGCAGTGGAAGCGCGATTTGTGGTGCCGCGGCGGTGTTGGCCACGGAGCCTGTGGTGGAGGGCAAAAGCGAGGATGTCAGTGTGGCGGTGGCCGGAGTGGTCATTTTTGGAACCGTATCCATGTTTTTGTACCCGGTGCTTGCGTCACTGAATCAGACGTTCGCGATCATACCCGGTGGTGCGCGAGAATTTGGGATTTACATAGGATCCACGGTGCACGAAGTGGCGCAAGTGGTTGCCGCCTCTCGTCAGGTCAGCGTCGACGCGTCGGGAACGGCCGTGATTGCCAAAATGGTGCGCGTACTAATGTTGGCGCCGTTTTTAGTGGTTCTGGCTGCCTGGATTAAACCCTCTTCCGAAAGCGGTGGTGGAAATGTCATAGCGATGACACAATCTGCGCTCAAAGCGGTACCGGTTTTTGCGTTTATCTTTGTAGGTGTGGTGCTGTTTAACTCGCTGCATCTACTCGATAAAACGATTGTCGACGGCATCGTCAAAATTGATACGTTGTTATTAGCCATCGCGATGGGCGCGTTGGGTATATCCACCAACATTTCCGCATTGGCCAAAGCGGGCGGTAAACCGATGTTGTTGGCATTGATTTTGTTTGTGTGGCTGGTGATCGGTGGGGCAGCCGTTAATCATGTGGTGATGAAGCTTTTAGCGTAGTGGTTCTCCCGGCATCAATTGATCACCGCTCGAGTAATTCACCGGCTGTGGGTGAATAAACTCCGTTGCGCGAAAAAAGCCATCGGTGTGTAATTGCGCTGGCTTTTCATACAGCAGCGAAGACCAATTAGTCTGTACGTGAGGAATTGGTTACATTGAAAATGTTCGCAATCAACGGATAGTATTCGTTTAACGCGAGTGACATGTGAGGGACGAAAAATTTTCTCGACTGACCGAAACCGTCAGGGGCGATCAAGCCCATAACCGATAATTCGTGTGATGGTCATCCTCTTTAAGTTTCAGAACGATTGATCGCTGCGGCATTCTTGGCAGCTTCATTAATGATTGGCTTTGAAAGCTCAAAATTCGACGTCTTGGTGTCACTTTTTATTAACTCATTACCACGAGGAGCCGTAATGCGCGGGGCAATTATTGTTCCCATGGCAACAAGCAAAATGAAGCACGTCAATGCAACGATTTTAGTCCGCGTTGTCATGATTCGTTTCCGGCGGCATTGAACGCACTCTGGACTCAATTAGTAGCCGCTCCTATGGCTCGATAATTGAGAACAGAACAAGGCCCGAACTGGCAACAGGCGGAGCAAGGTCAGTGTCGAGGATTTAATAAAAGAGGCCGCAAATTAAATTTATTTGTTGAGATTTCTTGGCGCTAAGGTGCAGCGACCGCGAATTTGGTTTATCAATGGCGTTATTTTAATCACACCGACTAGGCCTGTGAAGTGCGCTTTCGAACCCAATACAGGACGCCCATAACGCCCGCACTAATCACGCCAAAGAGTAACGCCGATCGTTGTGCTGGAATAATCGCCATTGCGGCCAAGATTAAAAACATCAAGCCAATCGTGAAATATGTTAGATAAGGATAGAACCACATCTTTACACGCAATTTCTCAGGTGCAGTGGCTTCCAGCGTTGCGCGCATTTTTAATTGCGCAAAAGCAATTAAAAGATAGACGAATAACGCCACTGTGCCGTAGGAGTCGACGATGAATTTAAAAATGGTGTCGGGTGCCAAGTAGCTTAAAAATACCGTTACAAAGCCGAACGAGGTGCTCAATAAAATAGCGCGTACCGGTACGCCATTGGATGCGATTTGACCAAAAAAGCTCGGCGCGTCATTACGGCGTGATAAGGCCATGAGCATGCGCGAAGACGCAAATAATCCACTGTTCAGACACGACAAGACGGCGGTTAAAATCACGGCATTCATGACGTCTGCCGGTCCCGGTAAGTGCGATATGAACGATAAGTTGCCCGAGCCCACCAAGGATTGCAGTGCGGGGGTGTTGAGTGAATTAAGCGCGGTCACATAAGGTTGGGTAATTCCAGGGTCATTCCACGGCAGAATGGTCACCACCACTAAAATTGAACCCAAATAAAACACCAGCACTCTTGATATAACCGACTGCGTGGCTTGCGCGACCGCTTTTTCCGGTTCAACGGATTCGGCGGCGGCAACGGTTACGATTTCGGAGCCAAAATAAAATCCGGTCGCGGCAACCGCACCCGTTAACATGGGTAGAACACCGTTGGGAAAAAATCCACCGTGCGCGGTGAGGTGGCCAAAGCCACTGGGTATGCCCGGCCACGCGCCGATGATCACCAAGACGCCGAGCATCAAGAAAATACTGATCGCCGCTACTTTAATGGATGCGAACCAATATTCGCTTTCACCCCATGAACGAACCGAAAGTAAATTCACGCAGGTGAATAAAACCATCAGCCCCAACGTCAGTTGCCATTGGGGAACATCGGCAAACCAATAATGAAGTCGGTCCGCGCCGGCGAGTGCCTCTAGGGCCACGACGATGATCCAAAAATACCAATACATCCAACCCGTCATAAACCCAGCGCCTTGGCCTAGCGCTAAACGGTTGTATTCGTAAAAGCCACCGACCGCAGGGTGCGCGACGGCCATTTCCCCCAACATACGCATGACCAAGACCACCAACATCCCGGTGATGCCAAACGACAGAATTGCGGCCGGCCCGGTGTCTTGGATAACAACGCCGCTGCCGACAAAGAGACCCGCGCCGATAACGCCGCCCAGCGCAATCATGCGCATGTGCCGTGACTTTAGGGCCTTCTGCAAACCGTGTTGTTCTGGCATCGCGGACATAGGTATAGCCTTTTAAAAATCCCCCGAATAACTCTAATGTACATCATTTTTTGACGTAATTTGCGCCACTCACGGCCCGATGAAATGCCTCAATGTGAAAGGCTTGTTGGGCTTGACTATAGCGGTGCGAATCGCCCTTTGGGCACGCTTTGCGAGCCTGGCAGCCTTGGGTTAAGCACCGTTGGCCAGCCGGTGTATCCAGATGGCTGAGGCACAATTCCACGCGAAAGCCACTGAGGTCGAACGCCCCCACAGGACAGCCGTTAAGGCAAGGTTTTGCCAAGCACGAGTCGCAAGGCGAGTTGTTTGAACTCTTTTGTGCAGTGCGCTCTTGGGCGTATTGGTAAAAGGAATGAGAGTCGTTAAAGCGCAACGCACCCCGATAGGCGTGCCAAAGCCCATAATCATGGTCGATGAGTAAGCCCAATGGAGTTGGATAACAGTTGCCCGCCGCGAGTGCCAAGCGCTGCAGCGGAAGCCTGGAATCATTCGGATTAACGGCGTCAGCGCCAAAACGTCGTGCAAGCTCTTCTAATAGCCGCATAGACCAGCGATCCAGAGGATTGGGCTGACCATCGTTCGCCTCAGTTGAACTCATAAAATGGGGCCACTGGCGTGCGCCCGTGAATCCGACCAGTACCCAAAAATTGCCGGATTCGTGTTCAAACCCACTCGTTAATGACAACGTTGAATCCAACACAACTCCCCGCATCGCTAGATGGCGCGCTTCGATTTCGTTAACAAGCTCTGTAAATGCCAGTTTCATATCGGTATACTAAAATTTCAGACAAGTCCGTTGCGATATTGCACTTTAACCGAAAATCAGTCAGTATTTTTTAAAAATAGAAACATCATTCACAGAGGCGAGTAACGGCGGAATTGTCATGGAAAACGTCTCTCTTAAAAAGATTCTGCTGGTCTACGCTGGGCACCCCGGAGGAACGACGGATCAACTGAAGCTGGCATTGGAACAAGGGCTTCAACACGACGAGTTGGTCATAGAAAAACGTGTTTTATGGGCGCCTAATGCAAACGCCGACGATATTTTGTGGGCCGATGGCATACTGCTCGCAACGCCTGAGCACTTTGGTTATATGGCAGGGAAAATGAAAGATTTTTTTGATCGTACATTTTATCCAGTCGAAAACAAAACCCTTGGCAAGCCGTACGCGCTCGTTGTCAGCGCTGGCAACGATGGAGTTGGAACGGTCCAGGCGGTGGAGCGCATTGTTAAAGGCTATGGATGGAAAGCGATCGCACCTGCGTTACGCGTGATTGGTAAGCCCACACCACCGTGTTTGCAAAAAGCGGCTGAAATGGCGCAAACCTTGGCGCTCGGATTGCAGGAAAACATATTTTAAAAATATGTTTCTAACGACAATAGCCCGTCTATTAATAATTGAGCCCACTGCTGCTGACCGAATGCGTCGGCAATTAAGTCCTGACGCATCTCTAATTCAATATACTCAATCCCTCGACGTTCCGCGTGAAAGGGCACGGAATAGTCGGTTTGATCGGTCAGTTGATAAGGCTGATTATGGGCAATGTTCAATCCATAGCGATGGGTCCAAACGTCCGCTAGTCTTGGACCAAGCACGGACGGCGATCGATACAAAACCGCGCCATCCATGTAACGTCGATGACCGCGCAACTGGTCAGTCATGCTGTGTACGGCCAAGTATCGAGTGGGAACTGCCCGGGACGAGCGGTCATCAATGATGGACTCGATGGCATCGTGATAGGGGCGCCAAAAGCGATCCACTCGGCTCTGACGGTCAGCGGCCGTAACCTCCGAATTGCCAGGAATCGAGCCCTCATCTCCGTCTGTTGGAATCAGCCCCGGCGCATCCAAAGGGCGGTTACAGTCAATGACTAACCTAGATACCAGTGAGTAAATTAAGGTGGCTCCCAAATAGTCCGCCACACGTTCGGCGACCGCGAGTGCGCCGATGTCGTAGGCGATGTGACGGTCAAGGTCGCGAGTTGTGAGTCCCAAACTCCGGAACTCTTCAGGGATCACCGCACTGGCGTGGTCGACGACCAGAAGCCACGGACAGGATGACTGGTGATGTTTCACCCGAAAAGCAGCGGAATGTGATGTGAGGTCGTTCAATTGAATTGGTCCAAATTAAACCGAAGTAAGGCAGACTGACCATTGACCAGACGAACCTATAACATTACATTATAGCCACTTGTCAATACCGTTAACCTGCCGCGATATACTACCAATCCAACCCTCTGGATAATTGTGCGAGCTTCATGAATTTTATTAAAGCCGTCTTAAATCGCCCCTACACGGTTGGTGCTCTGGTTGCGCTGCTCACCATTTTAAGTTTCTTTGAACTCAGTCGGATGCCTGTGGATATTTTCCCAGACATCGACATTCCAGTGGTGAGCGTCGTTTGGACCTACAACGGCATGCCGGCAGACGAAATTCAAAATCGAATATTAACAATTCATCAGCGGCAGCTCGCCTCCCTAGTTGATGATATCGAAAAAATCGAAGCCACCAGTTATTACGGTGTTGGTGTCGAAAAGATTTATTTGCATGAAGGCGCGGACATCTCTCGTGCGGTTAGCCAGCTATCGAGTGCCGCATTAGTGTCCTTAAAGTATATGCCGCGCAATATTGTACCGCCGCTGATACTGCGCTACGGCGCCACGGATGTGCCCATCATTCAACTGTCGTTGTCCAGCCCGACCTTGGCCGATAATGAGCTCAATGACTATGGCCAAAATATTATTCGACCGGCGCTTGCCGTCGTGCACGGCGCAGAGGTGCCACAGCCCTACGGTGGGAAGCCACGCGTTGTGATGGTGGATCTTAATGTTACGGCCATGCAGGAGCATGGGGTATCCGCGCAGGAAGTCAGCGACGCGCTGCAACGTCAAAACGTTGTGATGCCCGCCGGTAACGCAAAGATGGGAAGTTACGACTGGCCCATAAAAATTAATAACACCGCTAATGCGATTGAAAAAATTCAAGAATTTCCCATAAAACAAATTGGGGACACGACGATTTTTATTCGTGATGTTGCCCACGTTCACGATGGTTTCCAAATACAAACCAACTCAGTCAGCGTGAACGGGCAATCCGGCGTTCTAATGACGATTCGTAAAACCGGCCGAATTTCGACGTTATCGGTGATCGACGGTGTAAACAAAGCCTTGCCGGATATCAAAAACGTCTTGCCCAGTTCTTTAAAAATTAAGCCGCTATTCGATCAATCGGTGTTTGTGAAAGCGTCGATCAATTCGGTGTTGATGGGTGGCGTTTTGGCCGCGCTATTAACCGCTTTAATGATTTTATTGTTTTTAGGGGACGCAAGGCTCACCCTCATTATTGTCTGCTCCATTCCCGTTTCGATTTTGATTGCGGTATTGATCATGGGCTCCACTGGCATGACGCTCAATACCATGACGCTTGGAGGGTTTGCCCTGGCCGTTGGAATTTTGGTGGACAACGCAACCGTCGTTATCGAGAATATTGAGCGACACGCGGCAATGAACAAAAGCATTGTCGACTCCATTGTCGAGGGCGCGGCGGAAGTTGGCTTGCCTACTGCGCTCGCCACGTTGTGCATTTCGATCGTCTTTGTGCCGATTTATTTGCTGGAGGGAACCGCGCACTACCTGTTTTCGCCGCTGTCAACCGCGGTGATTTTGGCCCTTGCCGCTAGTCTATTGCTCTCATTCACCTTGGTGCCAATGTTGTTTAAAATATTGATGAGTCCGCATGGCACTGATCAATCTGAAAAAACGGATACGTGGGTCGCGTTAATACACCACGCATTTGAGCGGCGTTTTGAACAATTTCGTCGCTTTTATGAGTATGCACTTGAGCGAGCGTTGAACGCGCCGAGGGCTGTTTATGCACTGGGATTGACAGTCATCGTGTTGGCGTTAGTGTTATTTCCGTTTTTGGGTAAGAACTTTTTCCCCAAGGTGGATGCGGGACAATTTCGATTACACATCCGAGCTCAAAATGGTACTCGAATAGAGCAAACTCAACAGGAAGCGGCAGACGTTGAGCGCATGATTCGACGGTCCTTGGGGGACCAGCAAATCGAGTCCGTGATTACGAATGTGGGATTGCCGTACAGCGGATTAAATCTCGCGCTGAGTGATTCCGCGACTGTTGGACCTATGGATGGCGAAATGCTGGTGTCATTGACTGAACATCATGCTCCGGTTGAGGAAATTACTGCGCAGTTGCGCCGCGAATTACCAAAGCAGTTTGCACATCTAACGTTCTTTTTTCAGCCTGCCGATATCGTCAATCAAGTGCTTAATTTCGGGCAGCCTGCGCCAATTGATATCCGGGTGCAAGGCAAGAATCTCGCCGAAGCATACGCGTTGGCTAATGAATTAAAAAACGCTGTTGCCAAAGTTCCTGGCGTCGTCGATGCGCACGTTTTTCAAGTGCCGGAGTCGCCGGCATTTAGTATAGAGATCGACCGAAGCCGGGCATCCAGTCTTGGGTTGTCTCAGCAGGATATTGCCACGAACGTGTTGCTATCAACCAATTCAAGTGCTCAGCTGTCTCCTAATTTTTATGTCGATCCAAAAACCGGAGTGAGCTATCCATTGGTTGTGCAGGTGCCCACGTATCGTTTGTCCACGCCGCAAGAATTACTAACGATGCCAACAACGACGTCTAAGCGCACACAGCAAGTTCTGGGCAACGTTGCAACGGTTTCCGAGACCTCGACGCCTCTTGCGCTGTCTCAGTTGAACTTGCGGCCAGTTGTGGATGTGCATGCAGACGTTCAAGGGATTGATCTTGGATCTGCGTCTAATGCAATTGAGAAAGTCATTCAAACTCATCAACCTCAACCGACGTCGGGCCTTAAGGTCTCGTTGGCAGGGCAAATCGAAACCATGCAAGAGAGTTTCAACGGCATATTTTTAGGAATAGGGTTTGCGATTATCTTGGTTTACTTGATTTTGATGATTAATTTTCAAAGCGCAATTGATCCATTGGTGGTGCTGGGAGCGATTCCGTTTACCTTGTCCGGTGTGGTGATTATGCTTTTTGTAACCCAGACTACGTTAAGCGTTCCAGCCTTAATGGGGGCGTTAATGTGCATTGGATTGACGACCGCAAACAGCATTTTGGTGGTTAATTTCGCTAGAGAGCAAGAACGTGCCGGCTTGTCGGTTTTAAACGCGGCGCGTTCCGCGGGGTTCACTCGGTTGCGTCCAGTGCTCATGACCGCCGGGGCTATGATGATTGGCATGATTCCGATGGCGTTGGGCGTGGGAGAGGGCGGGGAACAAAATGCGCCGCTCGCGCGAGCGGTGATCGGTGGGTTAAGTATAGCCACGGTAGCTACGTTAGTGATCGTTCCTTTATTGTTTGTAGCGTCTCGCTCAAAGCAAACTAAAGACTCAGTAGGTGATTTTATGAATAGTGATAAAGATAAAATAATAAAATCCGAAATTGAGATGGATTTACGCCAGGAACCGTATACGCACGTCGAGCAAGTGGACTCGCCTCGTTTCAATGAACAACTAAAGCGATTGCGATGGGCATTTGGCGCTGTGTTGTTACTAATTATTTTAGTCAGTGTGACGAAATTTGCTCGTTATCAACAATTGGTCACTGATGCAAAAGCGGAAGCAGCCAATTCTCAGATGATTGAAGTAATTAGTATTAAACGCGCAGATTCTCAGGGTCAGGTTATTTTGCCCGCTCGAATCGAGGCCATGCATTCGACTCGAATTCAAGCGCGAGTGAATGGTTATATTGATCAAATGATGGTGGACATTGGAGATCGAGTAAAGAAAGGGCAAGTCTTAGCGCTGCTGTCTACCCCTGAACTTGATGCGGAGCTCAACGCCGCGAAAGCGCAGTTGGCGTCGGCGGAGACGCGCAAAGCGCTGGCGCAACGATTGGAGGATCGAATCAAGCAAACGTTACCAGGCGCAGTGTCTGATCAGGAGCGCGACCAGCGTCAATCGGAACTCAGTTCGTCAAATTCCGACGTGGTTTTAGCAAAAGCCAAAGTGGATCAATATCAGGCGATGGCTCAATTTAAACGCGTCACGGCCCCTTTTGATGGGGTCATTAAATCACGGTTCGTTGACGTGGGCACTCTGGTAACCGCGGGTTCGACGAGCGCGACGTCGTTGTTTGATGTTGTGGAGGATGACCCTCTGCGGGTATTTGCGGATGTGCCGGAATTCGTGAGTCTCAGCCAGTCGGTGGATGCCAAAGTGGAGTCACTGGATGGCGGTCAAGTAATAAAAGCAAAGTCCTCCCGTTCGGCGGGTGGTTTAGACGACGTTACCCGAACGCGTACGGTCGAATGGGATGTGGATAATCACGAACATCGTTGGCTTCCCGGCATGCAAGCCAAAATAACCTTGCTCAAGCCAGCAACGCGTGGATTTACCGTGCCGATTACGTCGGTGTTGTTTAAGTCTGAGGGCCCGTTTGTTGCGGTGGTAAATGGCAACAATACGGTGCATTGGGTTCCTGTGTCCATATTGGAAGATAATGGCAAATCGATGGTGGTCAGCGGTGAATTAAGCGAAGGCCAAAAATTAATTAAAAGCGCTTCAATCAGCATCAAAGAGTCAGCGACGGTCAGTATTAAAGCGGCGGATTCCAAGTGAAACGGCCTAAAGCTCGGGTTTTCAAATTAAACAGGCTGGTGGCGTGCGGCGCGGTTGTCCTCGCGCTCGGAGCCTGTCAATCGTTTAAGGCTCCGGTGCCGGAGTGGCTGGCAATCCCATCTCAATTTGATGTCCCAGAGACCGCTCACCGAGGGGGCAACGCGCCAGATTCAAAACAACCCTGGTGGTTTGGCTACCACGACGACGTCCTCAATCAACTGATCTCAACCGCGTTGGACAAGAATCCAGACATTGAAATTGCGTTGGCGCATCTTAGAGAGGCTGAAGCAATCGACTCGTCCGGTTGGACTCATTTTGCGCCCAATGCGGATGTTAGTGCTGGCGGGGGACATGGCACGGGTAGTGATAACTCTCGATCGCGCGTGGGCTCAGTCCTGGGTTCGGCCGATAGTAATAAAGCCCTGACCCATTTGACGGCAGTGGGCGGAGTAGAAGCCACGTGGCAAATTGATTTGACGGGAAAAATAGCCGACCAGGTTAAGTCCATTCACGCCAATACCGAGGCCTTGCGAGCGGCACGCTCTTTTCTGGTTTCTCGCATCATCGCAGAAGTTGTTCAGAGTTATGCCCAGACTCGAGGCTTACAGACGGAATTGGCGCTCAACAGCCATTCTCGTGAAATAGCCGACGAGCTTTTTGACCTCATCAATAACCGTCAACACTTGGGATTGGCATCCCAATTGGAACTGGACCAAGTCCGGCGGGACCGCGACAAAACCCGCGCCGATGAACAGGCGATTCAGGTTCAATTGGCGTTATCGGAGAACCGCCTGGCGAGCGTTGTTGGCGTGTATCGTCGAGAAATAGAACTGGCGCTTAAGGAGATCAAGCCGGTTCCAATGGCGGGCGGAGAGCTCAACGTGGGAGTGCCGTTGGAGGTGATTCAAAATCGGGGGGACGTGCAGTTTTCGGCGTTAACCTTAATTGCGGCGCGCGCCGACAGCAGTAGCCAGGTCGCACGATTGTTCCCGACAATCGGATTAACCGCTGCCGTAGGACAGCAGCAACAGGATCTGAATGGTGTTCCGAACGTGACCCAGCATATATGGTCGGTTGGGCCAGCGTTATTTTGGCCAATTTTGGATTTTGGATCGTTGGACGCAGAAATCGAAGCCAGTCGTTGGAAAACGCGTGAGGCATTGATCAAATACAAAACCACGATTCAACAGGCGGTCTCGGACGTGGAAACTCACGCGAATGCTTACAAACGATCGCTGGAGCGAGTCAAATCGCTCGAGTCTGCGCTTGAGGCAAGCCATCAGAGCTCTCAGTTGACCTTAAATCGTTACCAGAATGGGTTAACGGATTACTTACACGTTATTGATGCTTATCGACAAGAAGACGTCATAGCAAAGGAGTACACCGAAGCGTCCATTCAGGTTGCCGTTGAATGGGCAACCTTACAAGTCGGTCTTGGGCAAGGCCAAGATGCGGTGGTGATCGCCGATCACCCGTTTATTCCCAAGCCAGCAATCGTGGCTCTCTTCACCCAATTTTTAAACCCCCGCCCGGAACCTCGTCAGTAAACAGCCTTAAAGCTTGATCTCATAGGTTAGCCATCCGGTACGAACGGCGCACTGGTCATAAAGGCCGCGTGCTCGGTAGTTGTTATCTGCTGTCAACCAACGAATCACGGTCCAATTTCGTTGCCTACCAATTTCGCTCACTTGATCAATCAAGCGCTGACCGATGTGATGTTTTCGAAATTGAGGGCTGACGTACAAATCGTCCAAAAATCCAGCAACGGCCGCGTGTAAGGGGCGGGGCATTTCGCGAAAATGCGCAAGACCAATGACGTCCTGCTGATGGTTAACCGCAATCAGGGCTTCACACGGGTGAGAGGGGTCTAACAGCCAAGACCACAAACGTTGGGCCTTTTCTTCTGTAAACGATACGTTATAAAACTCGTTATAGCCCTCAAACATTCGCTTCCATCCATCAAAATGTTGATTTTCTGGCTTAATAATTTGAATGTCCGAACTCATTGAATCACCTCATGCTGTGTTGGGTACTATCCTAACATTGAACCGTGTACCATAGATTATGCTGGAATAGTCGTGGGATGGACGGCGGCGATCGAGAGCACAGGAGGGGAAGGGGTATGAACTCTAAAATACCGGTCATTGCCGCGCCGATGTTTCTAATTTCCGATCCTAAGTTGGTCATGGCGCAATGCGCCGCCGGGATTGTCGGCTCTTTTCCCTCATTAAACGCAAGACCCGTTAGCGTGCTTGACGAGTGGCTCGATGAGCTCAATCAAGGCCTTGCGTCATTGCGGTCAAAAGGTCACCAACCGGCCCCTTATGCCGTCAATTTAATCGTCCACAAATCCAATGCTCGTTTAGAGCAAGATTTAGCGCTGTGTATAAAACACCGTGTTCCTAAAATCATCACGTCCCTGGGCGCTAATACGGAAGTCTATGCCGCGTGTGCTGCGGCTGGCATTGAAGTCTTGCACGATGTCACCACCAACGTTTACGCACATAAAGCGATCGACAAAGGAGCCACGGGGCTCATTGCGGTTTGCGCTGGTGCGGGAGGGCATGCCGGTGCGCAGTCCCCATTTGCGTTGGTGGGAGAAATTCGTGAGTGGTTTAAGGGCCCGTTGGCGTTGTCCGGTGCCATCGCATCTGGTCGAGGCATTTTGGCAGCACTCGCGTTAGGCGCAGATTATGCGTACATCGGCTCAGCGTTCATTGCCACAACAGAGGCTCGTGCCTCAGATGCTTACAAACAATCGATCATTAACTCCACTGCCAGCGACATTATTTATACCAAGTCGTTCACTGGAATTGCTGGCAATTACTTGCGAGAGTCTATTGTCAATGCGGGGCTAAATCCCGACGCGCTGCCTGATGCTCAAAGCGTCGTTGATTTTTCAAAAGTGAATGCCGCTAAAGTGTGGAAAGACATTTGGGGTAGTGGTCAGGGAATTGGTGTGATTCATGAGGTAAAAAGCGTCCAGACACTGGTGGATCAATGGCAAAAAGAGTTTGAGGTGGCTTTAGAATCGATGTGCGCGAAACCCGTCGCCGGTTAGACTCCTAACATTCGATCAGTCTTGAATTACAGTTTAAAATAGATTTTTCGTCGGTTTGCAGAGAAGCTATGAATATTGATCAAGGTTTTCTAAAATTTAAAGCGCTGGCAACAGTTATTGGTGCATTGGTGCTTGTGGGGCATATGGATTCAGCCCTCGCGGATGCTGGACCGCCTATGGTGACGGATGATCCTGGCACACCAGGCGACGGTCGATTTGAAATTAATGTGGCCACGCTGCTGAATCGTTCGTCGGATTCAAAGCTCATTCAATTACCGCTCCTTGACGTCAATTATGGGGTCGGAGATCGTTTGCAACTCAAAGTGGAAACTCCCTGGCTGATTGCTAAAGATTCCACGGGCACAACCAGTGGGCAAGGCAATGCCCTATTGGGCGTGAAGTGGCGATTCTATGATGGCGGCGAAAATAGCTTAAAAGTCTCAACCTACCCCCAGGTGGAATTTAAACCAATTAATAGTCGTTCAGTCGCTAAAGGGCTGGCTGATCCTGGCGTTAATGTGCTGCTGCCAATAGAAATGCAAAAAAATCTAGGCGCATTTGATGTCACAGCGGACTTTGGTCGTTGGCAGCGCAACTCGCTATTGGAGTCGAGTTGGATGGGCGGAGTGGTTTTTGGTCGAAATATCCACGACGATGACCAAGTGATGCTGGAGATTCACACCGAACGAACCGACCATACCCAACAGTCCCAGACGCTTATTAACGTCGGCACTCATTTAGAAGTCAATCCAACATTGACGTTACTGCTCTCCGCGGGACGGGACATTAAAAACTCGATTACACCGCCTAGTTCGTTTTTTTGCTATTTCGCGCTACAGATTCACTTGGGAAATCGAGAAAAATAATTAGGACTTCTATCGAATGGTTGTCCTAAACAATGGCCCGTTTGCCGCGGGTCGGTCCGGAGTAGTCGCGTTCAAGCAGCGACTACTCCGTTTGTTAGAAATTTTTTTAGAACTGTTCTTTAAGCAAAGGCGTCTGAACAGTGCTTGAATAGTTCAAACCAAAATTCATTGGAAATAAAGGTTTTTGTTTGATCAGTTGATACGGCTCCGCCAAGGGCGACCCCGGCCAATCGAATGACAATCGACCGGTGAAATCAAAACGTATTTTATTCTGAGCGTCGGCCACGAGTACGTCCGCTACACCACCGCCTTCAGAGCCCGGTTGCCAGGCCACAACAAAAGCATCGGCTGCATTGATTTCTGGGTTAACCCACAAGGGTCTTCCCGTCAGAAAAATAGCGATCACAGGGATTCCAAGTTTGTGTAGATGTTGCATGGTGCTCAGCGGGTCGCGGGCGTTAAAAACCGGGAACTTGATGTCACCGTGCATTTCCGCATAAGGCCGTTCGCCAAAAATTACAACAGCCACATCTGGCTTGACCGAGTTTGCTGAATCCAGCGTGCCAACAACGGTGCCGCCCGCGTCGGTGACGGCAGATCGCAATGCCGAGCCGATCGACTCCGCATTCGGAAAGTCGCTGCGGGTGGTATCCGATCCCTGCCAAGAAATCGTCCAGCCGCCCGCTTGTGGCGTCATGTCGGTATTGGGCACTTCAACCGACGGTCCGGTGATGTAAACCTTGGAGTGGGCCTTGATCGGCAGAACATGATTATTTTTCAACAACACCAATGACTCTCGAACCGCTTGCCGAGCGATGGCGCGATGCTGAGCGGACGCAATCAGTTGAAACTGCCCCTCCAGCGGGCGTGGGCCGTCCATGAGTCCCAACCGAAACTTCACGCGTAAGTTACGGCGTACTGCATCGTTGAGTCGTTCCATCGGAATGACGCCAGTTTGAACATCGTGGATGGTTTGGTCAAATAACGCGCGCCAGCCCCACGGGGCCATAAATAAGTCGATTCCGGCATTGATGGCTTGGGAGCAATGTTCCCGAATGCATCCTGGGATTTGAGCGTGGCCGTTATAGTCTCCAACCACTAAGCCTTCGAAACCCATTTGTCCTTTTAAGACGTCGGTTAACAGCGCTTTGTAACCATGCATTTTTTGACCGCGCCAGCTTGAGTAAGACGCCATAACGGTTAACGCGCCCGCATCGATCGCGCTTTGATAGCCTGCGGCGTGGAGTTTAATGAGATCGTCCTCGGAGGCAAGAGTGTTGCCTTCATCCTCACCATAAAGCGTGCCACCATCGCCTAAAAAGTGCTTAGCGGTCGCCGCAATTGAGCCTTGTTGAATGGTTTCCATCAACAAGGCATCGCCTTGTAAGCCCTCCACGTAGGCTTTGGCGTACTGCGCGATCACTGCGGGGTCTTGAGAAAAACTCTCATAGGATCGGCCCCAACGAACATCGCGAGCGTTGGCCAAGGTGGGAGCGAACGCCCACTCCATTCCCGTTGTTGCAACTTCCTCTGCGGTCGCTCGCGCAATTTTTCGGACTAAAGCAGCATCATGCATTGCGCCTAAAGCGATGTTGTGAGGAAATAACGTGGCCCCCACCAAATTGTTATGCCCATGAACCGCATCAATACCGAAAATGATGGGAATGGGCGTATGGTGAGGTCGGGATTCTAAAGAGATCGAGCGAAACTCTCTTACCATCGCAAGCCACTCGCGTGGGCCCGCGCGCTCATTGCCGTTGGGGCCTGAATCCCCTCCGGCCAACAATGAGCCTAATGGATAGCGACGCAGTTCTTCTGGAGAAATATTGCTGATGTCGGTTTGAATGATCTGCCCAACTTTTTCTTCCACCGTCATTTGAGCGATTAGGTTGGTAATCTTCTGCTCAGTCACTGAATTGGTGACGCCTACGCTTTTGGCTTTGGGCCAGTGGTTGACGTGGACAACTTGTGGGTCAGCGCTTTCGGAAAGCGCATCTAAATTAAGAGCGTGACCGACTGAGAAGACACAGCCATACGTCAACGCCAAAGCGCCTAGGATCAGCCGATGGTGGATGCGCACTTTGGGTTGCGTTGGTAATCTATTCATGTCGACACACTCTCAATAAAGCTTTAACTCGAATGACTGGGCACTCACTTCTGCAGATGGCGCTTAAGCCAGTCTTCAACCGTGTGATGCCACTGAATGCTGTTTTGTGGCGACAATACCCAATGACTTTCATTGGGAAACAACAAGAGTTCACTTTCAATGCCGCGCCGCTGAAGCGCGGTGAACGCGCCGATTCCTTGGCCGATCGGCACTCGATAATCACGAGCGCCTTGAATGACTAAGGTGGGAACCCTCCATTCACCAACCGCAGTAATCGGGTTAAAGCGCTCATACGCTGCGGGATTTGACCAAGGCGTGCCGCCGTTTTCATGTTCCGCAAACCACAATTCTTCCGTGGTGTAATACATGGCGCGAGCATCCAAAACCCCGTCGTGGTTTACCAGACAACGCCAGGCGCCGGATTCGGGGGTGTGCCAATGGCCAGCAATCCAGCTGATCATGAATCCACCGTAACTGGCGCCCAGGGCGCAGGCGTTGCTGCCATCCAGAAACGGGAACTCCTGCAACGCGGTCGCCCATCCTTTCTGTAAATCCTCCAATGGTCGATCGCCCCAGTGTTCACTAATCGAATCGGTGAAGGCTTGGCCGTAGCCGGTCGATCCGTGAAAGTCGATGGTTACTACGGCGTAGCCTAACCCCGCATAGGTTTCGGGATTCCAGCGATACGAAAAACTATCCAGCCACGACCCTTGTGGCCCACCGTGAATCAGAAATGCAACAGGATAGCGATGATTCGGTTGATACCCCACAGGCTTAAAGACCGTGCCTTGCACCGTTTCGTTATTAAAGCCCTTAAAGGTAAAAACAGTCGGCGTTGCGAATTCAATATCCGCGAGTTGGCGTTCGTTAAAATGCGTCAGACTCTTTAGGACGCCGCGGCCATCTAGACTATACAAATCAGCCGGATGGGTTAGGGAGTCCTGTGCCACAATAATGGAGTTTGACGTAACCGTGAATTCGCCAACGTGACCATGCTCGGTTAATGATTTAACGGCACCTGTTTTTGGATTAATCGATACCAATATATGATTGCCATGATCGTCAACGGTGGTCAGGAGAGTTTTTCCATCCTTTGACCATTGTAGCGATCCAACGGAACGATCAAAACTTGCGGCGACGTCGCGTTGTTGTCCTGAGGCTAAATCAATTGCACGAATTCTAAAACGATCCGCCTCCGCTCCCGGTACCGCCATTGCGCGGTAGTACAGCGTTTTGCCGTCCTTAGACAGCAACGGATCGCTGTCCCAGGCCAGGTTGGACTCAGTCCAATTTTTCAAATTGCTTCCATCGATATTAATGGAATATATATCGAAATTCGTCGACCAAGGCTCAGAGCGTCCAGCGATGCGCGCTGTAAAAAATACCGATTTGCCATCTGGCGCAAATTGCACTTCAGCGGCATCACCAAAGGGCTTGGAGGGGATGTCGCCATCTACATGCGTTAACCGTGTCGGTTCCTTTGAAATGCGTCCATTTTGATCAAGGGATGCTAAAAACAATTGGGCGCGCCGACCATCTGTGTATTGGTCCCAATGCCTTATAAATAGTTGAGTGTATAGCTGCCCTTTGCCAGGACGCTGCTCCACTTGTTTGAGGCGAGCGGCGTTGCAGGCCAGCGTCTCACAATCGGCAAAGGACGCAACGCTGATGAGAATGTGCTTTCCATCAGGCGATACCCAATAGGCGTCGACGTCCACCGGAAAATCTGAAACGGGCAAGGAGCCACGTTGATAGCCATCTTTGGTGCTGATATCGAAACGATGAATTTGGGTGCTTTCACCCTGCGTGGCTAAAAAATACAACGATTTTCCATCCGGGGAAAATTGTGGGTCTTGAGCATTTTGCTCTTTGACGGTGAGGCGCTTTGGTTCGGCCGAGGGGGTTCCCAAGTCGATGCTCCAAATGCTCATCCGGCCACGATTGGCGTTTAAGTCGGTTTCACGGACACTGAACGCCACCGATTGGCCATCGGCGGAGGCCACCGGGTGGCTGACTCGTGCAAAACTCACCAAGTCTTCAACGGTTAATGGCCGAGCCCAGAGTGGGCTTAGGCTGGCCAAAAGCGCTGATAAAAAAAGCGATCGCAAAACCAACTGACGCATATTCAAACCCTCGTGTCCTTGTCGACTTCAGGCCGCTAGTTTCGCACAGAATTTCTCGCGTGCTGCACACGCTCGATTTCACACCGGAATTTATAAAATATATAATAAAATCAATGTCTTAATGAAAAAAACAATGCGCAGATCAGGTTCCATTGATGAGCAGTCGGGCGTACGGAGATCGATTTGCTGGCGTCCACGCGACGGCCAACCGCCGTTGCAGGCGCACGCGCGTCGGGTGAGTGGGATTGTGGTCGAATTGGAGTGGGTTTGGCCCAAGCCTCGACCGTATAATAGGCGGACCTAGACCGCTTTAAGGTTTTTATTTATGTACGCTCGTTCCGTCATTCGCCGTTCTCAAGGCCGCCCGACCTCGGATGGAGCAGGGGTTCGTTTGACGCGAGTCATTACGCCGGGTCAGTCTTTGGATCCCTTTTTAATGTTGGATGAGTTTGATTCCAATGAGGCTAACGATTACATCGGTGGCTTTCCAGCGCATCCTCATCGTGGGTTTGAAACGGTCACCTATATGTTGGATGGCCATATGTTGCATGAAGATCATATGGGCAACCGTGGCGATTTGAAGCCCGGCGGTGCGCAGTGGATGACCGCCGCTCGCGGCATCATTCATTCCGAGATGCCGCAGCAAGTGGCTGGACGGATGCGTGGCTTTCAGCTGTGGCTAAATTTGCCCAGCCGACTCAAAATGCAGCCGGCCCAATATCGAGACATTGAACCCGAGGACATGCCAGAGCATCGCCAAGGCAACTCGCTGATGCGCGTGATCGCTGGTCAGTTGGAATTCGTGGGTTCGGACGTTCAGGTCCAGGGGGCTGTCGCCGATACGGCGACTCAGGCGTTGTATGTGGATGTGGTGTTGGATGCGCTGGAATTGGTCAAAATCAAAATACCCACTTCACACCGATCGTTGCTGTACGTCTATGAGCACAGTGTTGAAATTGGTGAAGCGCGGCTGGTTAAGGGTGAAATGGCGGAGTTGTCGGAAGGCGATTACGTCGAATTGGCGGCTGGCTCTAAAGGTGCGAGGCTGTTGTTGTTGGCCGCTCAGCCGATCAAAGAGCCCGTCGTTCACTATGGGCCTTTTGTGATGAACACCGCTCAAGAAATTGAACAAGCGGTGATGGATTTCAGAACCGGCCGATTGACGGGTTAAGAGCATGGATTACCCAGAGCGCTTTCAAGTGATTGTGGTGGGAGGTGGGCACGCCGGCACCGAGGCGGCGTTGGCTGCGGCCCGAACCGGCGCGAAAACACTGCTGCTGACGCACAACTTTGAAACCGTCGGCAGCATGAGTTGTAATCCAGCCATCGGTGGCATCGGCAAGAGTCACTTGGTGCGTGAAATTGATGCCCTGGGCGGAGCGATGGGCGTTGCAGCCGATCGCGCAGCCATTCAGTTGCGAGTCCTCAACGGATCAAAAGGTCCGGCGGTTCGCGCCACGCGAGCCCAAGCGGATCGGCGGCTTTACCGGCAAGCGATTCGTCACATTGTCGAAAACACGGAAAACCTTGAGGTTTTTCAGCAAGAAGCGGCGCGATTGCTGTTGAACAACGCGCGCGTCAGCGGCGTGCAAACCGCCACTGGGGTGCGCTTTTATGCCGAGCACGTCGTGGTGACTGCCGGTACATTTTTGGCCGGACGCATCCATGTGGGCCTGGAAAATTCCAGCGGTGGTCGGATTGGCGATCCAGCCTCATTGACGCTGGCAGAACATCTGAGAGAGATGTTGCCGCGAACGGGACGATTGAAAACGGGCACGCCAGCGCGCATCGACGGCCGCAGTGTTGATTTTAGTGTGATGACTCAGCAAGACAGCGACCAACCTTTGCCGGTGATGTCTATGTTGGGCCGAGCATCCGATCACCCACGCCAAATTCCTTGTTTCATTACGCAAACCAATGAACGCACCCACGACATCATTCGTAAAGCGGCCGATCGATCGCCGATGTTTACTGGGCTGATTGAAGGTGTTGGCCCACGTTATTGCCCGTCCATTGAAGACAAGGTGGTGCGTTTTGCGGATCGAACCTCGCATCAGATTTTTGTTGAGCCGGAAGGCTTGGATACTCACGAGTTGTACCCCAACGGCATTTCAACCAGTTTGCCGTTTGACGTGCAACTGGAATTCATTCGAAGCATTCGCGGTTTTGAGAACGCCCATTTAACTCGTCCAGGTTATGCGATTGAGTATGATTTTTTTGATCCCCGTGATCTCAAAGAATCGCTTGAAACCAAAGTGTTGAGCGGGTTGTATTTGGCAGGTCAAATAAACGGCACGACCGGGTATGAAGAAGCCGCTGCACAAGGCTTGATTGCGGGCTTGAACGCAGCCCGAGCGAGCCTAGGTTTAGACGCCTGGTGCCCAAAGCGCAGTGAAGCGTATATTGGGGTCATGATTGACGATTTGATTACGCAAGGCGCGCCAGAGCCTTATCGTATGTTTACGTCCCGCGCGGAATACCGCTTGAGTTTGCGGGAGGATAATGCCGACTTGCGTCTGATGGCCATGGGCCGTCAATTGGGGTTGGTCAAAGACGAACAATGGAATTTCTTTGAGTTAAAACGCGACAGCATTGAGCGCGGGCACGTGCCCGATGGTGCGGATGAGCGATTGATCGCGCAGGTGGAGTTGGCGTTGAGCATTGATCGCAAGTACCGGGGCTACCTCGAGCGTCAAACGGTTGAAATCGAGCGCTTACGTCGTCATGAGCATTTAACCTTGCCGGCGGATTTGGATTATTCGAGCATTTCCGGCTTGTCCACCGAAGTTCGGCAACGGCTCACTGAAACTCGGCCGCCGACATTAGGAGCGGCGTCACGGGTCCCAGGGCTGACGCCGGCCGCCGTCTCGTTGCTGTGGGTTCATCTGAAGCGTTCTGGGGCGTTGAACCCGGTTCCCGGGGCGGCCTAATTCAGCTCAATTGGTCTGGGTGGCTTTGGATAATCCAAGGCCGGTCAAACGTCGTCCCCATGCCCGCGCGGGCCGGCCGCGTCTTTGGGGGCCTGCGATCCGACGTCGACGCCGCCGGGTGAACGGTCCTGACCTGGGCCAAATGACAGGCCAATGAGGCTGCAACACTAGCAATTTTATGATCAAAATCGTAAACTTAGGGCTTATCCATGGGATTCAAGTTATAGGCGAACCAATATGCGATTGATGACTTTGTGGATGGCGGCTGGGCTTTTGATGTTAGGCGTCACAGTTCACGCAGAAGACATGAAAGCGGATGCCGTCCGAGGCGCCAAACGGGCCTACACCTGCTTAGGGTGTCATGGCATAGCGGAGTACCGTAACTCGTACCCAAATTACCATGTGCCCAAAATTGGTGGTCAGCACGCGGAATACGTGGTCTCGGCGCTGGGAGAGTACCGCAGCGGCGCTCGCAAACACCCCACGATGCACGCTCAAGCGGCTTCCATGACCGATCAGGATATGGTGGACATTGCTGCTTATTTGGCATCGGATACGCCCTTGAAGTCCAAAGCGCAACCCGTTGCCAACGTTCCCAAAACGGCTCAAAACGTCTGTGCGGCCTGTCACGGTGTCGATGGCGTAGCCGCCTTGCCAGCCTATCCGAATCTGGCCGGTCAGCAGGCGGACTACATTGAGCAAGCGCTGCGTGCCTACAAAAACGGTTCTCGCCAGAACGTCGTCATGAACGGCATGGCTGCCACCATTAGTGAGGAAGAGATTCCGATGATTGCGCGATACTACGCCTCGCAATCTCCTGGGTTGTGGGTTCCCAAAGCCACGCACTAAACGATTGGCATGACACTTAAAGTCGATTCAAAAAACCCGGTCCGTGCGACCGGGTTTTTTGTTTCGAATCCAGAGAACGGCATTTATACCGTTGACACTCATCACATTAGACCAAACCTTGATGCCAGTCATTTGATTGTCGATGATCATCGCGTGGCGGTGGTGGATACCGGGACGGCGTTGAGTGTGCCTCATATCCTGAACGCGCTACAGCGCTTGAATCTTGCGTGTGAACAAGTGGATTGGATCTTGTTAACGCACATTCATTTAGATCACGCCGGTGGCGCTGGGACCTTGATGAAATTCTTCCCAAACGCGACCGTTGCGGTTCATCCTCGCGGCGCACGACATCTCGTTGATCCGACCAAATTAGTGGCTGCAACCATCGACGTGTATGGTGAGGATTTTTTTAGAACCATGTATGGCGTGGTGGAACCCATTTCAGAACAGCGCGTTAAAGTCTGTGATGATCAGACGACGATTCGATTAGGTCAGCGGGAACTATCGGTTTGGCATTCACCCGGGCACGCTCTTCATCATCAGGTGTTCGTTGATCATGCCGCTAAAAGCATCATGGCGGGAGACGCGTTCGGCGTATCCTATCGCGAACTCGATGTTGAAGGCCGTCCGTTTATGATGCCGGCAACCACTCCGTCGCAATTGGATCCTGAGGCAATGATTCGCAGCATTCAAAAAATTGCCGCCTATGAGCCCGCTGCGGTATTCGTTACGCATTATAGTCGCCTCACCAACGTGCCCGATTTGGCCAATCAGCTGATCGAATCGTTACATCAATTTACGGAATTTGCGCGACAGGTTAAGCGACGCGGCGGCACCGAGTCGGAGTTAAAAAATCAAATAAAAGAGTTGGTTTTTAACCAACTGTCGGTTCACGGCGATCGTCATTCCGATCCGGAGCGAGAGGCCTTGTTGGATTTAGACATTGATTTAGACGCGCAAGGTTTATGGCATTGGGCATCAAAGCTTACTGGGTAAGTTAGTCGCTAATGGTTTGGGTGTAGGGAACAATACGACGTTCTCCTTCCGTCACTTGCAAGGGGCGGTCCATCGCAGGATAGGCGCGTTGAGCGCAATTGGTTCGCTCGCATAAGCTGCAGCTGACGCCGATTGGCGTCGCCTGGCCGCTTAAATTCAAACCCTGCGAATAGACGATTTCGGCGGCGTAGCGAATTTCACACCCAAAGCCAACGGCGTATTGACGATTGGGCGTCAAATAATTACCAGAGCGCTTTACAATGGCGCGGCCGATGCACAGATATTTTACGCCATCGGGCATTTCCGCTAATTGCACCATGATTCGACCAGGGTGACTGAACGATTCATGCACATTCCACAGTGGGCAGGCTCCGCCATAGCGAGCGAATTGAAAGCGCGTTTGGCTGTGACGTTTAGTGATGTTGCCGGCTAAATCAACCCGCACAAAATAAAAAGGAATTCCGCGCATTCCGGGTCGCTGGAGTGTGCTCAGACGATGGCAGGTTTGTTCAAAGCTCGTTCCAAAATAGCGTTGCAGTTGTTCGATGTCGTGCCGCAGCATTCGGGAGGTTTTTAGAAAGTGCGCGTAAGGCATCAACAAAGCACCTGCCGCATAGTTAACCAGTCCCACTTTGGCGATGGAGCGCGCGGTGTGGGATAAGTTAAGCGCAGGCGTTAGAACGTGTTGAAGTTGCTGATGAAACTCAAGCTCGGCAATTTGAGAGGCCAATTGAAATACTCGTGTGGGCGCCGCTAAGTCACGCGCAAGATATAATTTTCGATGCCGTTCATCGTAGCGACGAATGAGTCCTGTGGCGTGAAATTCGGTTGGGTTAATGGTGTCGGCGGTCGGCACAATTTCAATACGCCAGCGCTTATACAGTTCCCCAGCAAGTCTATTGGCGAGATCATCCGAAGGCGTCTGGCCGATACCAATCGACTCAGCCAAAGACTCCGCCGCTAAATCTAAGGATTCGATATAGTTTTCGCGATAATGAAAAAAATCTCGAACTTCTTGGTAAGGCGTTAGAGAGTCGGACGAATTGGTGGGTTGTTCATTGGGACGATCGCTGAGTCGTTTAAAGCGCTCATCCAGCGTTCGGTAGTGCCGATGCAGAGCCAAAAACTGTTGTGCCAATGCCGGCGTCGTGCTGGCCGCCAGTTTGAGTTCTTCCAGTGTGGGCGCGGGCGCCTCGTGAGCGATATCAAACGTGGCCTCCCGCAGGTCGGCGATGAGGCGGCTGATGTCGTCCGTCTTGAATTCCTTGGCCTCCACGCCGAACAATCGGCTGGCGGCGATGAGTACGCGGCTCGTGACGGGTCGCTGGTTGTGTTCGATTTGCGATAAATAGCTTGGCGACAATTCCAACGCCTTGGCGCAGGCTTGCAAGGACAACTCGGCGCGTTCACGCAATAGTCTGAACGTCGGACCCAAGTAACTTTTAGGGCGGGAGGGACTGGTCATGTCGGCCTTGCGCAATGGAGGAGCTTGCATCCTAGGCGAATATTTGCAAATTTGCAAAAATTCGCAATTAAAATGAAAAACCACTCTAAATTAACAATTTTTATCAATGATTTAAGGCGCATAATTTGTAAAAGTGCGACGATAGGAGCATCAAAATGAGTCAAAAACCCACGGCTGGGCAGCGATTTTGGGACGCCTTAAACCGCGAAAACCCTCTGCAAATCGCCGGCGCCGTTAACGCGTATTCCGCTCTTCTGGCTCAAAAAGCGGGCTTTAACGCACTGTATATCTCAGGCGCAGGGGTGGCGAACGCGTCCTTTGGCCTGCCGGATTTAGGCATCACGAGCCTAAATGATGTTTGTGAGGATGTCCGCAGAATCACCGGGGCCGTGGACTTGCCGGTGTTGGTGGATGCGGATACCGGCTTTGGCGGTGCGTTTAACATCGCCCGCTGCGTCCGTGAGTTGGAGCGTGCCGGCGCTGGGGCCGTGCATCTGGAGGACCAGGTCCAGGCCAAGCGGTGTGGGCATCGTCCGGGGAAAGCGTTGGTGCCAGCCGAGGAAATGGTGGACCGCATTAAAGCTGCCGTTGACGCGCGCACCGATCACTCGTTCGTGGTGATGGCTCGAACCGACGCCCACGCCGTGGAAGGACAAGCCGCGGCGTTGGAGCGTTCGGCTCAGTACGTGGAAGCGGGGGCGGATATGATTTTTGCCGAAGCCTTAAAAAGTTTAGACGAGTATCGCCAATTTACCAACGCGATTAAAGTCCCCGTATTGGCCAACATCACCGAGTTTGGTCAAACCCCCCTATTCACGGTTGATGAGCTTAAATCGGTTGGTGTGCAGTTGGTCCTCTATCCGCTGTCGGCGTTTCGAGCAATGTCGCAAGCGGCGTTGGGCGTTTATAGCGAAATTCGTCAGCAGGGCACCCAAAAAGCGGTATTGGATCGCATGCAAACCCGAACGGAGCTGTATGAGGTTTTGCGTTATCAAAGTTTTGAAAACAAATTAGACGAACTGTTCTCGAAAAAACTCTGACGACGTTTTGTCAATGCACACAGAGGAGTCGACATGGCACTAGACCCCAATTCAGGCGCCCAAACCGATTCAGCAACGCGATTGCCGCCGAAACCTAAAAAATCGGTCGCGCTGTCCGGCGTAGCCGCTGCCAATACCGCCATCTGCACGGTTGGGCGCACTGGCAATGACTTGCATTACCGCGGCTACGATATCCTTGAAATCGCCGAACACGCGGAGTTTGAGGAGATTGCTTATTTATTAATTTATGGTGAGTTGCCAACGGCCGACCAGTATCAAGCGTACTTAAAAAAACTACAATCGCTGCGTGGTCTGCCGTCGGAACTGAAAATGGTTCTAGAGCAGTTGCCAAGATCGGCAAGTCCGATGGATGTGTTGAGAAGCGGCGTGTCCGTGCTCGGCAGTCTGGAGCCTGAGTTCAATCCGCAATCGAAAGCCCAAGCTCAGCACATTGCCGATCGACTGATCGCCAGTTTAGGCTCAATGCTGTGTTATTGGCATCACTTTGTAGACAGCGGTCGGCGTATTGACGTGGAGTCCGAGGAGCCCAGCGTCGGCGGTCATTTTCTACAGTTGCTCCACGGCCAACGACCGAACGCATCGTGGGTTCGCGCGATGCACACCTCGTTAAATTTGTACGCTGAACACGAGCTCAATGCCAGCACGTTTACCGCCCGGGTGATTGCGGGCACGGGCAGCGATATTTATTCTGGGATTGTGGGCGCTATTGGGGCGTTGCGTGGCCCGAAGCACGGCGGTGCTAATGAAGTGGCTTTTGACATTCAAAGTCGCTACGCAAATCCGGATGAAGCCGAAGCGGATATTCGACGTCGGGTTGCCAACAAAGAAGTGGTGATTGGCTTTGGGCACCCGGTGTACACCATTGCCGACCCTCGTAATCAGATCATTCGCTCTGTGGCGAAGTCTTTGGCGGACGAGAGCGGAGATCATAAGCATTATGAGATCGCCAAACGCCTCGAGCTGGTGATGCACGATGTGAAGAACATGTTTCCAAATTTAGATTGGTACAGCGCAGTCAGCTATCACTTGATGAATATTCCCACAGCGATGTTCACGCCGTTGTTTGTAATATCCCGCACCACGGGCTGGGCCGCTCACATTATCGAGCAGCGTGAGGATGGCAAAATTATTCGACCCTCCGCAACGTATGTCGGCCCCGAAGCGCGACGGTTTGTGCCGATTGAAAACCGACTTTGATTTAAACGTATTGATTCACCTTAGACACACTCGAGGACTTATGTCACATCACGATTATCGAACGGCGCAACGCCCAGAGCCAGATAAAATTTTAACGGACATTGCGACCTACGCGGTAAGCCATTCCATTCAAAGTGAATTGGCGTTTGAAACGGCGCATTACTGCCTGATGGATACGTTGGCCTGTGGCTTTCAAGCGCTGCAGTACCCCGCGTGCACAAAATTACTGGGGCCAGTGGTGCCTGGCGCGACGCTGGTGAATGGCGCGCGGGTGCCCGGAACAAGTTATGAGTTGGATCCCATCCAAGCGGCTTTTAATATTGGAGCAATGATTCGATGGTTGGATTTCAACGACACGTGGTTGGCCGCGGAGTGGGGTCATCCGTCCGATAATCTGGGGGGCATTCTGGCGGTCGCGGATTACCTGTCTCGCCAACGAGAGCTCAGCGGTGCGGCGCCGTTGACCGTTCACGACGTGCTCACCGCGATGATCAAAGCCCATGAGATTCAAGGCGTCACCGCATTGGAAAATGCGTACAACCGCGTCGGCCTAGATCACGTGCTTAACGTCCGAGTGGCAACCACTGCAGTGGTAACGGCCATGCTGACCCAAGACACCGAAAAAGTGGTTAATGCGGTATCCAATGCGTTCTTAGATGGGGGTGCGTTGCGCACCTATCGGCATGCGCCCAACACGGGGTCCCGAAAAAGCTGGGCCGCCGGCGATGCGACCAGTCGTGGCGTTCGCCACGCGTTCATCGCGGCAACGGGCGAAATGGGCTATCCGAGTGCGCTCACGGCGCCTAAGTGGGGGTTTTTTGACGTCGTGACCCACAAACCCTTGGTTTTTAATCAAGGCTTTGGGAGCTACGTCATGGAGAACGTGTTGTTTAAAATTAGTTTTCCCGCAGAGTTCCATGCGCAAACCGCCGTCGAGTGCGCGATGGCGCTGCACTCTGAAGTGGTTAATCGTCTGGATCAAATTGAAAAAATTGTCATAGAGACGCAAGAGCCCGGATGTCGAATTATTGATAAAACCGGACCATTGGATAATCCGGCCGATCGCGATCACTGTATTCAATATATGGTTGCGATTCCGCTGATTTTCGGCCGTCTGAAAGCCTCCGATTATGAGGATGAAGTTGCCAGGGATCCGCGAGTGGATGCCTTGAGAAATAAAATGCAGGTTGTTGAGAATCCGATCTATACCCAAGAGTACTACGAAGCGGATAAGCGACATATTGGAAATTCGGTTCAAGTGTTTTTTAAAGACGGCACCCACACCCAGAAAATCGCTCTCAATGTGCCGATTGGGCACCGTCAACGTCGGGCAGAGGGCATTCCGCTGTTGGTGGCCAAGTTTGAACAGTCCGTTCGCGAGACTTTCAATGCGAAACAGGCTGCTGATATTGAAGCGATGTTCAGCGATCCGAAAAAATGTGCGTCCATGCCGGTTCATCACTTTGTCGCGGCGATGGTCAAAAATCACTGACGGTTGCGGCAGGCTGAACTTGACGCACGTGGCGTCAGGTTCGGCTACACTGTCGGGATGAGTGAATTTAATCGAAATCGTCTCCGTGAAGGGGTTGTCGCGTTGGGGCTGACGGCTACGGATCACCAATTGGATCAGTGGCTCGAGCTTCTTGGTTTAATTCGTACGGCCAATGAACGAGTCAATTTAACGTCGATCATTGACCATGATGCGATGATTGACAAGCATTTGTTAGACAGCCTCACCGTAGCGCCTTGGCTGTCCGGTCAGCAGATTATTGACCTGGGCACTGGCGGAGGATTCCCCGGGCTGCCTCTGGCCATTTTATTTCCAGAGAAATCTTTTTTATTGATTGATTCGATTGCGAAAAAAATTAAAGTTGTGCAGGAAACCGCGGCGGCCTTGCAATTGACGAACGTGCAAACCAATGTCGTTCGCGGTGAATTGTACGTTGGTCAGAAAGTGGATACCGTCGTTGCCCGAGCCGTGGCCTCGCTGGCGGACCTTGGAAAATACACGCGTCGCCTGGTGAAGTCCGGTGGGCAACTGTTGGCCATGAAAGGCCGGCTGAGTGACGAAGAAATGAACGACGTCCCAGAGGGCTTCAAATTAGTGGCGATAAAAAAAGTCACGGTTCCTGGATTGACCGATGAGCGCCACGTGGTTCGGCTGATTCGACTTTAATAAAACCCACTAGGGTGTGGATGCGGCCGGCAACGCGACGTCTAAAAGAGTGAGGATGTCGGCCTGCGTCATGCGGTCTATTTCAAATTGTTTCATACGCGACTTCGCACCGCGAACGAGTTTGACGCGGGATTCTGAGATATTCAATTGACGACTTAAAAACCGTTGCAGTTCGCGATTGGCTGCGCCTTCAACGGGTGGCGCGCACACTTTGATTTTGATCACGCCGTCGTGTGTGCCAGCCACCATGGTTTTGCGAGATCCCGGTTGGCAGTAAATTGTTAATTGGGTCACGCGGTTCTCGTCAATGGGCGTTCGGGGTTAACCCCTTGCGGAGGGGACGTTCGTTCGGAAAGGAGCTGGCGCGGCGTTAATTTTCACCCATTTAGGCGCCAATTGGACCTTTGAAGCACGGTTGAGAATGTTATTCTTATCTCTATGGCGAAAATTATTGCAGTGTCCAATCAGAAGGGAGGGGTCGGGAAGACGACCTCGGCGATTAACATTGCCGCGTCCGTGGCGGCACTGAACTACCGAGTTTTACTAATTGATTTGGATCCGCAAGGCAACGCGACGATGGGGTGCGGAATTGATAAACGGGAGGTCCCGGCATCCATTTGTGAGGTCCTTTTAGGCGAAAAAAAGCTTTCGGAGATCCGAATTAAGGCGGATCCGGGTAATTTTGATGTGGTTCCAGCGAATCAGGACCTGACGGCGGCTGAAGTGGCGTTGTTGTCGAAAGGCACAGGGCGCGAGTCAATTTTAAAGCGAGCGTGCGCTTGGATTTCGGATGACTACGACGTGGTTTTGATCGATTGTCCCCCGAGTTTGAATATTGTGACCTTAAATGCGCTCGTTGCCGCGGATTCGGTGTTGATCCCCATGCAGTGCGAGTACTACGCCATGGAGGGGTTATCGGCCCTTTTGGCGACAATTAACGATGTCCGGCAAACCGTAAACCCGAATTTGGAAATTGAAGGCATCTTAAGAACGATGCATGATCCCCGAAATAACCTCGCGAATGAAGTAAGTTCGCAGCTGATAGAGCATTTTGGCGACAAAGTTTTTAAAACCATCATCCCCAGAAACGTGAGGCTGGCCGAGGCGCCATCGTTTGGTAAGCCAGCGTTATTTCATGACAAAGAGTCTCGAGGCGCCATGGCGTATCTGGCTCTTGCCAGCGAATTAAAGCGCAGCTGGGGAAATCAAACTAACGGAAGATCGGCGTGAATTCGAAGAAAAAGCCATCAATTGGGCGTAATTTGGGCTCACTATTAGGTGAGACGACTCTGGGTCGACTGAACACCACCCCAGAAGTCAGCGTGCCCGTTCAAAATCCCCCAAGCCATACGGATTCGGGGGAGAAACTGCGATTGATGCCGGTGGATTTGATGCAGCGCGGAAAATATCAGCCGCGCACGGTCATGAACGCTGAGCCCTTACAACAATTAGCGGACTCGATTAAGGCTCAGGGGCTCATTCAGCCGGTCGTCATTCGACCCATTGGCAGCAAATCCGCTCAGCAACGCTACGAAATCCTCGCGGGAGAGCGCCGCTGGCGCGCCGCGCAGATGGCCGGATTGACGGAAATTCCCGTGATTGTGCGGGAGGTGTCCGACCGCGCGGCGAGCGCCATGTCGCTCATTGAAAACATTCAGCGCGAGGATTTGAACCCTTTAGAAGAAGCCAACGCCTTGCAGCGACTGGCGGACGAATTTTCGCTGACGCATCAAGATTTGGCCGAAACCATTGGCCGCTCGCGCGCCAGCGTCACGAACCTGTTGCGTTTACTGGAGTTGTCCGCAGAGGTGCAAAAAATGCTGGCCAGCGGCGCCTTGTCGATGGGCCACGCGCGCGCGATTTTGGGGCTAAATCAAGCCCGACAGCAACTTCAAGTCGCCAAGCAAGTCGTCGCCAATGACCTGTCGGTGCGATCGACGGAAGCGCTGGTTCGCAAACTGTTAAGCGCCGATAATGCCGATGATAAAGCGGCCGCCAAATCAAACCCAGTGGATCCGAATATTCGAAAACTCGAAACGGACTTGGCGGAATCCCTCGCAACCCGAGTGCAATTTCGTCACAAATCAAGCGGAAAAGGCGAATTGGTGATTCATTATTCGAATCTCGACGTGCTCGAAGGCATATTAAATCGCCTCCGTGCGCGTGATTAAAACGCGCCGTTCAACGGCACAGTCGCGCAAAAAAGGGGTGTGTTTTAGGCCCCAGCTTGAATACGTATGAATTAAATCCAGGGTCCGTTCAGGGGTTCTGGGGCATCTGGTCCGCCTGACCGCAGCCGCCCAAAGCTCCCAGGAACCGCAGAATTGAAGATATATCAATATAAATCAAATACTTAAAAACTTTAGACTTGCCGTTAATAGATTATTACGCTAGAATTGCGAGGCTTTGTAGAGCTCGGATCAAGCGATAAAAACCACTTCATTGGTGTGAACGTAAAGGCACCGTTAGAAGTGGATTTTTTTTGCACTGCAAGAAAATGATGGTGACGTGATTAATTCAATAAACCACACCCCCGCAGAAGATCCGCAACGTCGACGTGGCCGACGCTTGACGCTTCGCTTCAGCGCAGCGCAAATGGCGGTGACGGTCGCTGTCGCGTTGACTGCTCTACTGGCAACCAATGGCATGGCGGCCCAAGCGGTGATTTTGGGCGGTGTCATCGTGACCACAGGTCAATTGATTTTTGGCTGGGTCATGTTCGCGCCAGGCATTGCGCCGGTGGGTCGGTTGTACCGATCGCTGTGGTGGGCAGAAGGCCTGAAGTGGGCGTGGCTGATTGCTGCGGTGGCCATGACATTTAAAATGTCGGCGCTGCCGCCGTTGGGAGTGTTGATAGGGCTCCTGAGTGCGCAGATTGGGTTTGGATTGGGTTTGCGTTGGTTTCGGGAAGAAGGTTAGACGTTCGATGAGTTTAGAACTGCCTGACAACATGACGGGATACATCAAGCATCACTTGCAGCACTTGAGTGTGGGCGAGGGCTTTTATGCGTGGCATATCGACAGCATCGTCTTCAAACTCATCATCGCTTTGATTTTCGTCTGGCTGTTTGTGGGCGTGTCACGCAAAGTGACTCGTGGCATTCCAGGTCGATTGCAGTGTGCGATCGAAATGCTGGTGGAAATGGTCGATGGATTGGTTAAAGAAACCTTCCACGGTGAGTCGAAGTTGATTGCACCGATCGCGTTAACAATTTTTGGCCTCGTGTTCCTGATGAACTTTATGGACATGTTGCCGGTCGACGCGTTGCCCGTTGCTGGGCAACTGGTGGGAATTGAGCATCTAAGAGTGGTGCCAACCGCGGACTTGTCGACCACGTTTGGTATGGCGATTACGGTGTTCTTTTTGATTCAGTACTTTGGAATCAAGCACAAAGGCCTCAAAGTATTTTTAAGCGAATTTGTCACCGCGCCCTTTCACGCCGAGGGGACGGTCGGTAAGATTTTATGTGCGGCACCAAACCTATTATTGCGTCTCATCGAAGAGGCGGTCCGCCCGGTGTCGTTGAGCTTGCGGCTGTTCGGCAACATGTACGCCGGTGAGCTGATTTTCATTTTGATTGCGTGTATGACCTTGGGCGCCTCATTGACCTCTGGCATGACCTACGTCATGGCGCCATTGCAGTTTATTGCGGGCTTTGTGTGGACCGCGTTCCACATCTTGGTGATCACCTTGCAAGCGTTCATTTTTATGATGTTGACAGTGGTTTATCTCAGTATGGCTGCGGAACATCATTGATGGTTTTGGTTTAGGTTTATTTTCGAGGCAGGAGAAGAGCATGGAAAATCATATTGTTGAAATTGCCCAGGTGATGAGCATGACCGTCATCGCTGCAGGCCTTTTGATTGGCTTGGGCGCGTTGGGAACCGCCATCGGCTTTGCGCTGTTGGGCGGTAAGTTTTTGGAGGGCGCTTCGCGTCAACCAGAACTCGCACCAATGTTGCAAACCAAAATGTTCATCGTCGCCGGTCTGTTGGACGCGGTGCCCATTATCGGTGTTGCGATTGCCTTGTTACTCATTTTCGCCAACCCCTTCCTGACCCAATTGGGACTCAAGTAAGGCGTTTCACTCGAAGCATTTTGCTTTGAGGTTTAGGAGAGAGTGGCATGAGCATTACCATTACACTGATCATTCAGGGTTTGGCATTCTTCGCCGTTGCTTGGCTTGTGATGCAATTTGGTTGGCCCAATATTATTGCGGCCATTGATGAGCGTCGCAGTCAAATCGCAGATGGATTGGCGGCAGCTGATCGCGGCCGAAAGACTTTGGATGAAGCGAAAGCGGAAGCCGAAGAAATCGTTCGTGCTGCTCGCCTGAGAGCGCAGCAGATCATGGATCAAGCCAACCATCAAGCGGGAACGGTTGTTGAACAAGCCAAAACGACTGCTCAGTCCGAGGGCGTGCGATTAATCGCTGCTGCTCGTAATGACGTCGATACCGAAATTGGCAAAGCGCGCGCGGCGTTAAAAGCAGAAGTGGCGCATTTGGCAGCGGTTGGTGCTGGTCGTATTTTGGGCAAAGAAGTGGACGCGAAGGTGCACGCGGCTTTGTTAAACGATTTGGCTGAGCAAATTACACAGGCGCGTTGATATATGGCGGATACCACAACCACTGCTCGTCCGTACGCTCGCGCGGCATTCGCGTACGCGAATGAACACAAGCGATTGGCTCAATGGTCAGCGTGGCTGGCGGTTGTGAGTCTTGTGGTTGAGGACCCGAAGGCGCATGAGTTGCTGGGCAATCCCAATGTGCAATTGGCGCCGCTGGTGGAGTGGATGGCCAGCATCGCCAGTGAAGCGGGCAAGCCGATTGATGGCGAGGGTCGGAACTTTTTAAGCGTACTCGCTGAAAATCGCCGCCTTAGCTATTTGCCAGAAATCGCGCGCGAGTTTGAGCAGTTAAAGGCGATGGCGGAAAACACAGTCCATGCTCATGTGACCACCGCCATGGCGTTAACCGCGGAGCAACGCACGGTGTTGCAACAAGCGTTAGCCAAACGTTTTCAGAAAACGATTGAAATACATGAAACGGTTGATGCAGGCCTGATTGGCGGCGCAGTCGTTCGAGTGGAAGATTTTGTGGTGGATGGATCGCTGACCAGCCGCTTGGCGCGCTTGGAACAGCAAATGTCCGAGGCTTAAGCTTCGGTCTAACGGTGAGAGGATAACGACTATGTCCATTAAGGCTTCAGAAATTAGCGATCTCATCAAAGCGCGTATATCGCATTTTGATGCGGCCGCAGCCAGTTCAAACGTCGGTACTGTGGTCAGCGTGACCGACGGTATTGTGCGCATTCACGGATTGGCTGATGTGCGTTACGGTGAAATGATTGAGTTCCCTGAACAAACCTTTGGTTTGGCGCTAAACCTGGAGCGCGACTCCGTCGGCGCCGTGGTGCTGGGCGACTACGGTCATATTCGCGAAGGCCAAACGGTTAAAACGACTGGCCGCATTTTGGAAGTGCCGGTGGGTACGGCCATGTTGGGACGCGTGGTTGACGCCTTGGGTAATCCCATTGACGGCCGCGGCCCCATTAATGGAGCGACTCGCGCGCCCGTTGAGCGCGTAGCCCCAGGCGTTATTTATCGTCAAAGCGTGAACCAACCCGTTCAAACGGGGTTGAAGGCGATTGACTCGATGGTGCCAATTGGTCGCGGTCAGCGCGAGTTGATCATTGGCGACCGTCAAACGGGTAAAACCGCCGTGGCGATTGATACCATCATCAATCAGAAAGGCACGGGCGTTAAGTGTATTTATGTGGCGATTGGGCAAAAGCAAAGCTCCATTGCGAACGTGGTTCGTAAATTAGAAGAACACGGCGCGATGGATCATACGATCATCGTTGCCGCGTCCGCGTCTACCCCGGCGGCGATGCAGTATTTGGCGCCGTATTCGGGTTGCGCGATGGGCGAGTACTTCATGGACAATGGTGAAGACGCCCTAATTATTTATGACGACTTAACCAAGCAAGCTTGGGCGTATCGTCAGATTTCGTTGTTGCTGCGTCGTCCTCCAGGCCGTGAGGCGTATCCGGGTGACGTGTTTTACTTGCACTCACGCTTGTTAGAGCGTTCCGCGCGAGTGAATGCGGAATACGTCGAAAAAGTAACCCAAGGTCGAGTCAAAGGTAAAACCGGCAGCTTGACAGGTTTGCCCATTATTGAGACTCAAGCGGGCGACGTGACCGCGTTCGTTCCAACCAACGTGATTTCGATTACGGACGGTCAAATCTTCCTAGAAAGCGATTTGTTTAACTCGGGCATTCGTCCTGCGATTAACGCCGGTATATCGGTGTCTCGAGTTGGTGGTGCCGCGCAAACCAACATCATTAAGAAGTTGGGTGGTGGTGTGCGTTTGGCGTTGGCTCAATACCGCGAATTGGCGGCGTTTAGTCAGTTTGCATCGGACTTGGACGAGGCGACCCGTCGTCAACTGGAGCGAGGCGTTCGCGTCGTGGAGTTGATGAAGCAAACTCAATATTCTCCCATGTCGGTTGCTGAAATGGGTTTGTCGCTGTACGCTGTGAACAATGGCTATTTCGACAAAGTGCCACGCGAGAAAGTGGTGGCAGCGGAAGCGGCACTGCAAGCTCACGCAAAAATGCAGGCCGCGGATTTGTTGGCCAGCATTAATGCCAAGCCGGATTTGAGTAAGGAAGTCGAAGCGGGTCTGAAGAAGATCTGCGAAGATTTCTTCCACTCGGCGAGCTTCTAAGGTAATACCATGCCGGGCGCTAAAGAAATCCGTACCAAAATCGCGAGCATCAAGAGCACGCAGAAAATCACCAAAGCCATGCAGATGGTGGCGGCGAGTAAGATGCGCAAAGCTCAAGAGCGTATGCGCGCGGCGCGCCCGTACGCTGAAAAAATTCGCAACGTCATTGGCCATATCCGTCACACCCATCCGGATACGGTTCATCCGTATTTGGTGGATCGACCCACCGTTAAATCAGTCGGGTTGATTGTTGTGAGTACGGATCGAGGCCTTTGCGGTGGCCTTAACGTCAACGTCTTTAAACAAGCGTTGAACGTCATCAAAGAACATGAGGCGCAAGGCCGAACCGTACAATTGTGTTTGTTTGGCTCAAAAGCGGCTCAATTTTTTAAACGCTTAAAGATGCCAATCCTTGCGACCGTTACGGGTCTGGGCGATCGACCGCACGTTGAATCGTATATTGGTGCGGTGCGCGTCATGTTGAATGCGTTTGTGGACGGCAGCATCGATGAGTTGCACATTGTTCACGCCGAATTCATTAACACAATGAGTCAGAAACCACGGGTCTTGCAGCTCGTTCCCGCGCAACGCGTGGACAGCGATGAGTTGCAATCGATGTTCGAATACATCTATGAGCCGAGTGCGGCGGATATATTGGATTCGTTATTGTTTCGATACGTTGAGTCGCAAGTCTATTCTGGCGCCGTTGAAAACGTCGCCTGTGAAATGGCGGCGCGAATGGTGGCAATGAAAAGCGCCACAGATAACGCTGGTAAATTGATCGATGAATTGCAACTGGTCTATAACAAGGCCCGTCAAGCATCGATTACTAAGGAAATTTCTGAAATTGTCGGCGGCGCAGCCGCCGTTTGATTAAAGGTTGCAAACTATGAGCACACCCACTGGCAAAATCGTGCAAATCATCGGCGCCGTTATCGACGTCGAATTTCCACGCGAGTCTGTTCCTCCCGTTTACGAAGCCCTAAAGCTTACCGATAGTGGTCGCGAGATCACATTGGAAGTTCAGCAACAATTGGGCGACGGTATCGTGCGTTGTATCGCCATGGGCGTCTCGGAAGGATTGAAGCGCGGCATTACTGTGACCGCAACCGGTAAGGGCATTTCGGTGCCCGTCGGTACCGGAACCCTCGGTCGCATCATGGACGTGTTGGGTGATCCTCAAGACGAGCGCGGGCCGGTCAAAGCCAACGAGCGTTGGGAAATTCACCGCGCCGCGCCATCCTACGATGAACAAGCGGGCGGCCAAGACTTGTTGGAAACCGGTATTAAGGTGATCGACCTGTTGGTGCCGTTTGCGAAGGGCGGTAAAGTGGGTCTGTTCGGTGGTGCGGGCGTCGGTAAGACGGTCAACATGCTTGAACTGATTAACAACATTGCGAAAGCGCACTCCGGATTGTCGGTGTTTGCCGGTGTCGGTGAGCGAACTCGTGAAGGCAACGACTTCTATCACGAAATGGCCGAATCCAAGGTCATCGACCTTGAAAACCTCGAAAATTCCAAGGTGGCCATGGTGTATGGTCAGATGAACGAGCCTCCTGGCAACCGTTTGCGCGTGGCGCTCACCGGGTTGACCATGGCGGAATATTTCCGTGACGAGAAGCAAGCGAACGGCAAAGGCCGAGACGTGTTGTTGTTTATCGATAATATTTATCGATACACCTTAGCCGGTACCGAAGTGTCCGCGTTGTTGGGCCGTATGCCGAGCGCCGTGGGTTACCAACCGACCTTGGCTGAGGAAATGGGCGTGTTGCAAGAGCGCATCACCTCGACCAAGACAGGCTCGATTACGTCGATTCAAGCGGTTTACGTTCCCGCCGACGACTTGACGGACCCCTCACCGGCAACGACCTTCGCGCACTTGGACGCGACCGTTGTGTTGTCGCGTCAAATTGCGGCGTTGGGTATTTATCCGGCGGTGGATCCGTTGGATTCCACCTCGCGTCAATTGGATCCACTTGTGATCGGCGACGAGCACTATCAGACTGCCCGTGGCGTTCAAGCTATTTTGCAACGCTATAAAGAGTTGCAAGACATTATCGCCATCTTGGGTATGGACGAATTGTCGGCGGAAGACAAGTTAACGGTATACCGTGCGCGTAAGATTCAACGGTTCTTATCGCAACCCTTCCACGTGGCGGAAGTCTTTACCGGCAGCCCAGGTAAATACGTTGCCCTAAAAGACACCATTCGTGGCTTTAAAGCGATTATCGCTGGTGAATACGACCACTTGCCAGAACAAGCGTTCTACATGGTGGGATCGATTGAAGAAGCAGTTGAAAAAGCGAAGACCTTAAGCTGAGTTTAAAAAGGAAGCGCTGTGGCCAACTCCATCAATGTCGATATCGTTAGTGCGGAAGGCGCCATTTATTCTGGCGCCGCTGCCATGGTGTTTGTGCCTGCGTCGCAAGGCGAAATTGGCATTGCCCCTCGCCACGCGCCGCTGTTGACGATGTTGCGCCCTGGTGAAGTTCGCTTAGAACTTGAAGACGGCACCGAGCAAAGCTTTTACGTTGATGGTGGCGCCTTAGAGATTCAACCGCAACGGGTGACGGTTTTGGCGGACACGGCCATTCGGGCGCACGATTTGGATGAAGCCAAAGCGGTTGAAGCCAAGCGTCGCGCAGAAGATTTAATCGCTAACCACACCGATCGCGTCACACTCGCAGAGGCGCAGGCGGAGTTGTTGCGTGCGGTCGCACAGATAAAGCTACTGGAAAGAATCCGCAAGTTGCGCCAATAGCGATTCCTCTGGGATTGAGGAATAAATCGGCTCACGCATGAACGCAGCGCTCATCCGGCTTGTCATCACTGCCCATCTGGGCATCGCATTGGGCTTGTCGCCTTTACCGTTTTATACCTTAAGCGTCTTGGCTCCAGCCTTACACGAGTCACTGAATTTGCCCGTTTCCGTACTCATGAGTGGCTTGAGCGTCATGACGGTGACCGTCGTTTTGTTGGGTCCTTGGGTTGGACGACTGGCGGATCGATTTGGCGTGCGCCGCGTGGCGTCGATATCCTGCGTGGCGTTTGGGGTATCGTTGATGGCGTTTGCCTTAAATCAAGGCAGCGTTTGGCAGTATTGCTTGCATTGGTTAATTCTGTCGGTAGCGGGTCTCGGCACAATGCCGGCGGTGTGGATTAAATCCTTAAACCAAGTGCCTGGAAAAAATCGGGCGCAGATATTCGCGTGGGCCTTGTGCGGCACTGGCGTGTGCGCGCTGTTGTTGCCTGCGATGACGTTAGGAATACTTCATCAGGCTTCAACGCCGCTGTTGGGCGTTGATCTGAAGTCGTGGCAATGGGCTTATATTGCCTTAGGCGCATTGCCGATCCTGGTGGTTTGGCCACTGATTTTGGGTATGCCCGCGTCCACGACCGTTCCGCAACAGGTCGATGGTGACGAGGCTGTAAACACCCCAACGGGAATCGCGCTGAACGACGCCGTTAAGACGTCACAATTTTGGTTGATCGGGTTGGCGTTTTTGCCGATCGCCTTTGCGGTGGGCGGCCCCATCCCAAACCTCGCGCTAATCTTTAAACAGCACGGCATGGATGAGTTTGCGGTTAAATCCGCGTTGCCCTTGCTGGGTTTTTTTGTTATCGCAGGAAGGCTGTTGGGTGGTTGGCTCATGGATCGGTTTTTCGCACCACGCGTGGCCTGTGTTTTATTTGCATTGCCGCTGTTGGCAATGATGGGATTGGTGTTCGCCACTGGCGCTGTGTCCAGTTCCGTGATGGCACTGTTTGTGGTTGCCGGACTGGGGCTTTCGATTGGATTGGAATACGATTTGCTGGCGTTTTTAGTGGTTCGGTATTTTGGTCAAAAAGCATTCGGCGCGATATACGCGAGTTTGTATTCTGCGTTTGCCTTAGGGGCAGGGTTTGCCGCTGCCATTTACGCCGCCGTTAATGAAAAACTGCATTCGTATGATGCGATTTTGCTGTTGGGTGCCCTTGGTATGGCGATGGGAGCGGTGTTGTTGCTGCGCTTGGGAGCGTACCGCTATACCTATTGATCGAATCGTTGAAAATAGCACTGAGCCGCAGGATGCCGTAAATAATGTACTGGTTTTAAGGTCATCGCTGGCCGATAAAAAGCCCACGAGAACGGCGGTTCTCGTAGGCTTTATGGGATTAACTAGGGTTTCAAATAGCGATCAAACCACTGTTGTAACTCTTGATAATAGCGCTTGGAGTTCTCCGCATTGAGAATCCAATGGTTCTCGTCCGGGAAGACCAACAAGCGACTTTCCACCCCTTGGCGTTGCAATGCGGCCCAATACGTCAGGGTATTCGGGAGCGGCACTCTGAAATCGCGCTCGCCCACCGTCACTAATACCGGAGTTTTAAAATCCTTGGCGTAATGTAGGGGGCTTTGGGTTTGCCACAGCGGTAATCCGCTCCACGGTGGGCCACCAACCATGACCTCACGATGATAGTTGGAATCAGAAGTGCCCCACTGCTCAGTGAGGTCAACCAATCCGGCGTGGCTTACGAGGCACTTATAACGATGAGTGGACGCTTGCATCCAATTGGATAAGTGACCGCCATAGCTCGCGCCAGCAGCGCATTGTCGTGAGCCGTCGATGAACGGGAATCGTTTAATCGCTTCGTCTGCGCCTTGATTGATTTCATCGGCGGGTCCTTTGAGAGGGTCTTTTTCGATGGCATTAGCAAACGCCTCGCCATAACCTGTGGAGCCCTTATAGTCGGTTAATACCAAGACGTATTGCGTTCCCGCAATTAAATGGTAGTTCCAACGTAATGAGATTTGATCTTTCCACATCGAGGCGGGGCCACCATGCATCAAAACAATGAGTGGGTATTTCTTAGACGGATCAAAATGTTCAGGCTTTACAAGCCAGTTGTGAATCAAATGGCCGTGTGAATCTTTAAAGGCAAACGGCTCAAGCGGCGTCCAAGCGAGCTTGTGCGCTTCATCGGCTGTAAACGAAGTCAGTGGCTTATTGAGTCCAGACTGATTAACCGCGACAATTTCGGCCGGATCGGTGGCAGTCTCGTAGCGCGCGATGATTGAGGGTTTTTCAAAGGAGCCTAAAAAATTGACCGAGGAATAAACCCCTTGCTTTTGATCAAAAAGCTTTTTAGTGCTTTTTCCAGGCGCCGCTAGATAAATGACATCAAGACCGGCTTCCTCCGCGCTAAATGCGATGCTGCCATCGTGCGCTATTGAGTAGCCACTTGCGGATCGATCTAAACCGGCCATGAGGTCTTCTGCAGACGATAAGGTCACTTGCCCATTGGAAATCGCAAGCTTAAAGCGCACCACGTGCGAATTAGTGTAAACTTGCGCGGAGGCGAGGTTACGCTGGGCATACAGATACTGACCATCGGCACTTAATTTGAGATTGGAGTATTGGTCTGATTCCGTCGTTAAACGGGTAGGCTCGCCGCCCTCAAGAGGCACGCTCCAAAGGGGTGTTGAAGTGAACGATCGCGCGGCTTGGTCCGCATCGGTGGACGCGGCAAATACGATGGTCTTGCCGTCGCCGCTAAACACATAATCCAGGTGCGAACCATCGTCCTCAAGCCGACCTTGGAAACCGGGCATCGAAATGAGTTTGGTGCCTTTAAACAGATCCTTGGCTACCGAGTTGGCCGAGATGCTTTGAATCATCAAATGTGGTTTGCGCTCATCTAACCAATGATCCCAATAGCGCACGGGATAGTGCTCGTAACTGCGAACTTTCGCTTTCTGCTCGCTGCGTTCCTTGTCGAGTTTGGCGTTTTCCGCTTCGGAGTTAGCGCCAGGCCAAAAATCCGTGACGTAGGCAATCGATTGGCCATCTGGTGTAAAGCGGGCGGCGTGCACTCCCAACGTCGAGTCGGTGATTTTGACGGCTTCTCCGGAACCCGTAATGGATAAAACGTACGCTTGTTCGGCGCTATCGCCGTCACGCTTTGTGGTGAACAGAATGCGCTGGCTGTCCGGGCTAAACACGACGCCATTTTCGGCCGCTCGAGTGTGGGTAATTTGGCGTGCGGGAGTTTGACCGTCGGTGGATAACAGCCACAAATCCGAACGAGTCTGCGACTTATCGTAAGAGGGCTCAGTGACGCTAAAGACCACCCAACGCCCGTCTGGGCTCGTGACGGGCGAGCCGACGCGCTTCATAAGCCAAAGGTTGGCGTGGGAAACCAAGGTGGTGCTGTCGGCGCTCCAGGCCGGCCCAACCCAAAACGCGGTGGCTACCGCACCCATTAATGCGACGCCCGTTGACGTTAGGCGGCGTCGAAACCAGCGATAGGACATAGTTCAACCCTCTGAAGTGGTGGATGTCGGTGGCGCCACAGTGGAGCTCACCTCCCCAGATCATAGCAAGTTAGGGTCGTGGTTCGGTTTGGCGCGAAGATTTTATCGCCCGTGGGCGCGGCAGCCCGCTACTCAACGTTAAGCGATGGTCTAGGAGGGGGTTCCATGAGAGAATAGCCCCAGACTAGAAGCTCAGTAACGGACCGAAATATGGGATTAAGCGTAGTCATTCTGGCCGCAGGCCAGGGAAAGCGGATGAACAGTGACCTGCCAAAGGTCTTGCAGCCTCTCGCGGGCCGTCCACTCTTGGGTCACGTGCTCGCCACCGCACAAGCGCTCAACGCAGACCGCACCATCGTCGTCTATGGGCACGGTGGCGACCAGGTTCAGGCCGCCTTTAAAGACGATTCCCTATTGTGGGCATTGCAGGCCAGCCAGTTGGGAACCGGTCACGCGCTCATGCAAGCGATGGGTCAAATTCCGGATGGCGATACCCTTTTGGTGCTTTATGGCGATGTCCCGTTAATCGGTCAGCAGACCTTGTCTGAGCTGGCAACTTTGTCGAATGCCGAAACCCTAGCGCTGCTCTCGGTACGATTGGCTGATCCCTCCGGATATGGTCGGGTATTGCGTGATAACTCAGGGCAGGTCTATCGCATCGTTGAGCATAAGGACGCCAATCGCAAAGAGGCGTTGGTGAATGAGTGCAACACCGGCTTCATGGCCGCGCCATCGGCACTCATGCGTCGATGGTTAACCGAGCTCAAAAACGACAACGCGCAAGGCGAATACTATTTGACCGACGTGATCGCGCTGGCCGTCAAAGATCGCGTTGCGGTTAAAGCGGTCGAGGCTTCATCCGAGCTTGAAGTGCTGGGCGTAAACGATAAAATCCAGTTGGCACAAGTGGAAGCGGGTTATCGCCATCGTCAAGCCGAACTGTTGATGAAACAAGGTGCGACCATCATTGATCCCTCGCGAATCGACATTCGAGGCGAGGTGAGTGTTGGCAAAGACGTCCAGTTTGATGTGAACGTCGTGCTGTCCGGCACCGTCAAGCTAGGAAACCGGGTTCAGATCGGCGCCGGTGTCATTTTGCATAATGTGGTTATTCAGGATGATTCAATTATAAAACCCTATAGTATTCTGGAAAACGCGGAGCTTGGTAAGCGAGCGCACGTCGGCCCGTTTGCTCGATTGCGCCCAGGAACCACGCTGGAGGAGGATGCTCACGTGGGTAACTTTGTGGAGCTGAAAGCGACGCATTTGGGCGCGGGGAGCAAGGCCAATCACCTCACGTATTTGGGGGATGCGGTCATCGGCAAACAATCCAATATCGGTGCCGGCACCATTACCTGCAATTATGATGGTGAAAACAAGTGGCAAACCGAAATTGGCGATAATGTGTTTATTGGGTCCGGGAACATGCTGGTGGCGCCCATTCAAATTGGTGAGGGCGCGACGACCGCCGCCGGGTCTACGCTCAGCAAGTCCGTTGAGCCGAAGTCGTTGGCCATCGAGCGAACCGATGCTCGTCAGTTGCAAAATTGGAAACGGCCTAAAAAATTGAGCGCTGAGGAAAAACGAGATCGACAAGCGAAGGCGCGATTGTCGACGAAAGAGCCTCAGTAAGTTAAGCATCCTGTTGGACATTGAAGGGTAAAATTATGTGTGGAATTGTCGGTGCAGTGTCGGAGCGCGATATCGTCCCCATATTGATCGACGGTTTAAAGCGCCTGGAGTATCGTGGATACGATTCCGCTGGGCTCGCGGTTGTTGATGCGAAACACCAGACACAACGAGTGCGAGCGGTCGGCAAAGTCGCCTCATTAACCGACGCCTTGCTCGAAAATCCATTACAGGGAACCTTGGGCATCGCGCACACCCGTTGGGCCACGCATGGTGTGCCCAGTGAGCGAAACGCTCATCCCCACATCTCTCACGACGGCATTGCCATTGTTCACAACGGCATCATTGAAAACCATGAACATTTGCGTGAGCAATTAACAGCAAGTGGATATGTTTTTACCTCTGAAACCGACACCGAGGTCATTGCTCACCGGATCCACTTTAATTTAAAAGACAGTCAAGACTTATTCGATGCGGTTCGAAAAACCGTTCGTGAGTTAGAGGGCGCGTACGCGTTGGCGGTCCTGTCGCCTCACGATGCGGGCGAGTTGATTGTTGCTCGAGCAGGTTGCCCAGTTGTCATTGGATGTGGCGAGGGTGAAAATTTTGTGGCCTCGGATATTTCCGCGCTCATTTCAACGACGCGCACCTTCCAATTTTTAGAAGAAGGGGATGTGGCGCGGATTACCAGAACCACCGTAACGGTCATAGATCAGCACCAACAGCCGGTGACTCGGCTCAAAGTCGAAAGTGAACTGTCTGCTGATGCGGTTGAAAAAGGTGAATTTGAACATTACATGCTCAAAGAAATTTACGAGCAGCCTCGCGCCGTCGCACAAACCCTCGAGGAACGAGTCGCTGGCGGCAAGCTTTTGGAAGCGGCATTTGGACCCAAAGCTCGAGAGATTTTGAGTAAGACGGAAGCCGTGCAAATCGTCGCCTGCGGCACGAGTTGGCATGCGGCATCCGTCGCGCGTTATTTTATTGAGCAAATTTGCAGGTTGCCGTGTTGGGTCGACATCGCCAGTGAGTTTCGCTATCGCGATCCGGTGGTGCCAAAGAACACGCTGTTTGTCACCATTTCTCAGTCGGGCGAGACTGCGGATACCTTGGCGGCGCTTAGAATCGCCAAAAAAATTGGTTACCTCTCGACGTTGTCGATTTGCAACGTCCCGGAGAGTTCATTGGTCCGAGAATCCGAATTGGTCATGTTAACCAGAGCGGGTCCTGAAATTGGTGTGGCATCGACCAAGGCTTTTACCACGCAATTGGCGGCGCTAAATTTATTGGTGATTGCGCTCGGCAAACTCAATGGAATGGATCGAGAAACGGAGCATCGCTTGGTGGATGAGCTGTTGGCGATTCCGCGCTTGATTGAGGACGTTTTGGCCATGGAGCCCGCCATCAAACAACTCGCACATCGATTTGTTGATAAACATCACGCGCTGTTTTTAGGGCGTGGGGCGCTCGCGCCAATCGCTTCCGAGGGGGCGCTTAAACTCAAGGAAATTTCGTATATCCATGCGGAAGCGTACGCCGCTGGAGAGCTCAAGCATGGTCCGTTGGCCTTGGTGGATGCCGATATGCCTGTCATTACGGTTGCGCCCAATAACGATTTATTGGAAAAGCTCAAATCGAATTTGCAAGAGGTTAGAGCGCGTGGGGGGGAGCTTATGGTGTTTGCCGATCCCGTCGCAGGTTTTAAAGAATCCGATGGCGTCACGGTACTCAATATGCCGCGCCACGTCACGTATTTCCAAAGCGCGATCATTTACACCATACCTCTGCAGATTTTGTCTTACCACGTCGCAACGCTTCGAGGAACGGACGTGGACAAGCCCAGAAATCTCGCTAAAAGCGTGACGGTGGA